>Ga0308160_10000091_pt1 | contig 265012 bp, 237 predicted proteins | sample PhyFR1_FD_201036 | JGI IMG/M metagenome (GOLD analysis project Ga0308160, IMG submission 201036) | Phyllosphere microbial communities from UC Gill Tract Community Farm, Albany, California, United States - DLSLF.R1 | ecosystem: Host-associated > Plants > Phyllosphere > Unclassified | place... | reverse complement strand
ATCTCGTCGAGGAAGTCGTCGACCTCATCGGGGTCGAAACCCTCCTTGAAGCGCACGTGCTGGAACTGCTTGGTGACGACGTCATCGGGGGTCAGTGCCATGGTGTTTCCTCTTTCGAGAGCTCTGAGTTGGAACTGTGGGGGTGTCGCACCGGGGCGTACCGCTTCGGAACAGCATAGCCGCCGCCCTCGACCGGTGTCGAAGGGCGGCGGCGTGAGAGGTCACAAAGTCGACAGGGACCGCGTGACGCTCAGCAGCAGGAAGCACAGGAACATGGTGATCGCGAATCCGAAATCGAACGCGATCCCCCCGATGCGCAGGGGTGGGATGAAGCGACGGATCAGCTTGATCGGCGGATCGGTCACGGTGTAGACGATCTCGGCGATCACGAGAGTCGCGCCTCGAGGACGCCATTCTCGATTGAACATCGGGATGTACTCGAGCACCAGGCGCGCGAGCAACAGCACGATGTAGATGAAGAGGAACGCGCTGAGAATCGAGCCGACCAGGCTCAGGACCGCCACGATCGCTTACTGGGACGCGAAGGGCGCGACCTCGGGGTCGGCCTGCGCGATCGCACCGTCTCCGGAGACGGCGATGTTCTCGGGCGAGAGCAGGAAGACCTTGCTGGTGACCCGCTCGATGCGCCCGTAGAGGCCCAGCGACAGACCGCTCGCGAAGTCGATCAGACGACGCGCGTCGGCATCGCTCATCTGCGACAGGTTGATGATCACCGGAATGCCCTCGCGGAAGTTCTCGGCGATCGTCTGCGCGTCGCGGTACTGCTTCGGGTGCACCGTGAGGATCTCGCTGACCGGACCGGCCGCGGGCTGGCGCACCACGGCGGGTCGATGCAGCGGGGTCACGGGAGCCGCTTTCTCGACCGGTGCGGTCTGCTGCGGCTGCTGCTTGCGCGCGGCCGGCTGCGCAGGCTCCTCATAGGTCTCCTCCTCGTCGGCGAGGCCCAGGTAAACCATCGTCTTCTTGAGCGGGTTCGACATCGCATCCTCCGTTCGCTCGTCTGTGTCGAGGCTATCCGCGCACGGGCCTCGGACCCGTGATTGCGGAACCGATCCGCAGGTGTGTCGCGCCCATTGCCACCGCTTCGGGGAAGTCCCCCGTCATTCCCGCCGAGATCCATGTCGCATCCGGAACGACCGTGCGCACCGCGTCCGCGCGCCGGCGGAGACGCTCGAAGGCGCGCGCCGGCTCCTCGTCGAGAGGAGCGACGGCCATCACCCCCCGCACGCGCAGCGACGACAGTGCCGCGACGTGCGCGGCGAGCGCCTCCGCATCGCCCGGAGCGACTCCCCCGCGCCCGGCGTCGTCGGTCAGGTTGACCTGCAGGAGCACGTCGAGCGGGTCGCCCGAGCCCGCGGCATCCAGAGCATCCGCGATACGGGGACGATCGACCGAGTGGACCACGTCGGCCGCCGCACGGACGGCACGCGCCTTGTTCGTCTGGGCCTGACCGATGAAGTGCCAGCGGAGGTCGGGGATGTCCGCCAGCTCCTCGCGCTTGGCGGTCAACTCCTGCTGCCGGTTCTCGCCGACGTCGCGGACGCCGAGCGCGTGGAGCTCGCGGACGAGAGAGGCGGGGTGAAATTTCGTCACGACGATCCGGGTGATCCCCGAGATGTCGCGACCGGCCGCGCGAGCGGCATCCGCGATGCGCGCATCCACGTCGGCGAGTCGATCGGCCAGGGCGGTGGACATGGGTCTCCTTCACGACGCAGCGGGCCCGGTGGAGACCGGACCCGCTGCAGTGCTCACTCGTGCTTACTTGAGGAAGTCGGGCACATCGAGGTCGTCGTCGGCGTAACCGCTGTCGTACGACGACTCGGGAACGTGGGCCGCCACGGGCGCGGGTTCGGGCTTACGCTCCGGGGCACGCTCCGTCGACGCCTTCTGCTCTTCGGCGGCGTGCAGGTCGCGCGCCACGTCGTCGGCGGGGATGACCGGGACGACCGGGGCGGACACCGCCCGCTGCGCACCGACGGCGTCGATGCGCAACGACGGCTCGCCCCCGTCGAAACCGGCGGCGATGACGGTGACGCGCACCTCGTCGCCGAGCGTGTCGTCGATGACCGTTCCGAAGATGATGTTGGCCTCGGGGTGCGCCGCTTCCTTCACCAGCTGCGCGGCGTCGTTGATCTCGAAGATGCCGAGGTTCGACCCGCCCTGGATGGACAGCAGGACGCCGTGGGCGCCCTCGATGGAGGCCTCGAGCAGCGGGGACTCGACCGCGAGCTCGGCGGCCTTGATGGCGCGATCCGCCCCCCGCGCCGAGCCGATGCCCATGAGGGCCGACCCCGCTCCCTGCATGACCGACTTCACGTCGGCGAAGTCGAGGTTGATGAGACCCGGGGTGGTGATGAGGTCGGTGATGCCCTGCACACCGGCGAGGAGCACCTGGTCGGCCGTGGCGAAGGCCTCGATCATCGAGATGCCGCGGTCGCTGATCTCGAGGAGACGGTCGTTGGGGACGACGATGAGGGTGTCGACCTCTTCCTTCAGGCGCTGGACACCACCCTCGGCCTGGCTCTGGCGACGGCGCCCCTCGAAGGAGAAGGGCTTGGTGACGACACCGATGGTCAGGGCGCCGATCGACTTCGCGATCTTGGCGACGACGGGGGCACCGCCGGTGCCCGTTCCCCCACCCTCGCCCGCCGTGACGAAGACCATGTCGGCGCCGCGCAGGGCCTCTTCGATCTCTTCGGCGTGATCCTCGGCGGCGCGGCGGCCGACCTCGGGATCCGCTCCCGCGCCCAGACCGCGCGTCAGCTCGCGGCCGACGTCGAGCTTGACGTCGGCGTCGCTCATGAGCAGCGCCTGTGCGTCGGTGTTGATCGCGATGAACTCCACGCCGCGCAGGCCGAGCTCGATCATGCGGTTGACGGCGTTGACGCCGCCCCCGCCCACACCGACGACCTTGATCACGGCGAGGTAGTTCTGGTTGTGGCTCATGCCGGCCTCCGTTTGTCCCCGAACCCGAAACTCTAAACCTCATGTTGAGGGTTAAAGAATTGCCCGGTATGCAATTCCTTGACTTGAAAGTAGGCGGCGTTGGGGTCCTCGCCCGGCCGACACGCGGCGTGTCCGAGGATCCCCCTCGAGATCAGCGGATGACGCCGGCCTCGGGAGAGGTCACGTCGTACTCGCGCGTGCTGTCCGGCGGGCTCTTCTGCATGAGGAGGTCGAGGACACGCGCCTTCTCCGGCGAGCGGTCGGCGCTCCCCCACATCACGCGCGTGCCGGTGGCGCCGAGGGTGAGCGTGACATCGTCGGGGGTGGTCGCCGAGACGGCCGTCACCTGGGACCGGATGCCGTCGGGCAGCGCACGCATCACCCGTCCGGCCGCGCGGAAGGGCTCGGACGACGTCCCGGCGGGAACGTCGATCACCGGCTGTCCGGCCGGAGCCTCCGGCGTCGTGGACAGGACGACGCCGGCCGCGTCGACCACCGTGAACCCGGCCGGGGTCTGCACGACGCCGATGGGCGTGCGCTCCACGACGCGCACGACGAGATCGTGCGGCGGCTGCGCCTCGAGCGTGTAGGACTCGACGAGCGGGAAGCGCACCAACGCCGCCTTGATCTTGCTCTCGTCGATGAGGGCGAGCGGGGTGCCGACCTGGTCGCTGAGAGCGTCGGTCACCGCGGCCGCGTCGAGCTGCGAGGTCCCCACGACGTCGACGCGCTCGAGCGCGAAGAGCGGACTGTACGCGGCCCCGACCGTGCCGACGATCATCACGGCGAGAGCTGCGCCGACACCGATCCAGATCCGTCGACGGCGACGCTGACGGACGGTGAACCGCCGCACCTCCGCACGGAGCGCGCGGCGCCGCGCACGCGAGGCGCGCCAGACGTCGCGGAGGCCCGTGCCGTTCTCCTCGGCCGGGGGCGCGGCATCCGGGAACTCGTCCTCGTGCCGCACCGACGGGGCCACCAGCGGCACGACCGGAGCGGTCGCCCCCTCGGGTGTCGCCTGCGGTTCCACGCGAGCCCGCGGCGTCGGCCGCTTCGCGGCGGGCGTGCGCGACTCGGGCGGCGACGGCAGAGGGGTGGGCCGCTCCACGGTCAGACCGCCGCGGCCTCGGTGCGGGAGAGCGCCTCGAGCACCTGCGGGATGATCTGGTACACGTTCCCGCAGCCCAGGGTGATGACGTAGTCGCCGGGGCGGGCGATTTGCGCCGTGTAGTCGGCGGCGGCCTGCCAATCGGGCACGTAGTGCACGTTCTCCGGATCGGCGAAGGCACCGCTGACGAGCTCGCCCGTCACACCGGGCACCGGATCTTCACGAGCGCCGTACACGTCGAGCATGACGGTGTGGTCGGCGAGGGTCTCGAGCACCTCGGCGAACTCGCGATACATCTCCTGCGTGCGCGAGTACGTGTGCGGTTGCTGGATCGCGATGATGCGTCCCTCGCCCACGACGGTGCGGGCGGCCGAGAGCGCCGCGGCGACCTCGGTCGGGTGGTGGGCGTAGTCGTCGTACACGCTCACGCCGTGCTCGACGCCGTGCAGCTCGAAGCGGCGGACCGTGCCGCCGAAGCCCTCGACCGCGCGGGCGGCATCGGCCAGGGAGTGTCCGAGCACGCGGAGCACGGCCACCGCACCCGCGGCGTTGACGGCGTTGTGGGCACCGGGGACGCGCAACCGCACCTCGACGCTCTCCCCGTCGGCGGTGAGCGTGAAAGCGACGGGCCCGTCGGTCCGGATGCCGCCGAGCCGGACGTCAGCGGCGGGATCCTCACCGAAGGTGACGACGCGCGCGTGCGTGATGCGCTCGCGCACGGCACGGGCCCCCGCATCGTCGGCCGAGATGACCACGGCCTCGCTCGCGGCATCCGCGAATCGGGCGAAGGCGGCGTCGAACGCGTCTCGCGAGCCGTAGTGGTCGAGGTGGTCGGGGTCGACGTTGGTGATCAGGGCGACCGAGGTGTCGTAGAGCTCGAACGTGCCGTCGGACTCGTCTGCCTCGATCACGATGAGGTCGTCGCTCCCGGTGCCGCTGGAGGCGCCGAGGTCGGCGATGACACCGCCGTTGACGAAGGTCGGGTCGACGTCGAGGGCGCGGAGCGCCGTGACGATCATCCCCGTCGAGGTGGTCTTGCCGTGCGCACCGGCGACCGAGACCAGGCGACGACCGCCGATGAGCCAGTGCAGCGCCTGCGAGCGGTGGATCACGTGGAGTCCGCGCTCCTTGGCGGTGACGAACTCGGGGTTCTCGGGCCAGATCGCCCCGGTGTGCACGACGGTGTCGGCGTCGCCCAGGTGCGCGGCGTCGTGACCGACGTGGACCGTCGCTCCGCGGGCGGCGAGGTCGCGCAGGGCGGCACTGTCGGCCCGGTCGGAGCCGGAGACCCGGATGCCGCGGTCGAGGAACATGCGGGCGAGGCCGGACATGCCCGATCCCCCCACACCGATGAAGTGCGCGGAGGTGATGGTCTCGGGGATGGGGAGGCTCAGGTCGGGTCTGATCATGGCGTCTGCGAGTTTACGTCGCGGATCCTGCGCGTCGGCCCCGGCGCGCCCGGGCGAAGCCTCAGCGCGCGAGCGCGGCGTCGATGAGGGCGATGACGTTCTCGGTGCCGGTCCGGATGCCGGTGCTCGCGGCCGCGGCGCGCATCGCGTCGCGACTCTCGTCGTCGCGCAGCAGCGGAACGATCTCGTCGCGTACGCGATCGACGGTGAGGTCGGCGTCCGCGATGAGCCGGGCGGCACCTGCCCGCACGGCCGAGGCGGCGTTCAACCGCTGCTCGCCGTTTCCGACCGCGTACGGGACGTACACGGCGGGGATGCCGATCGCGCTGATCTCGCTGACCGTCGCCGCACCCGACCGCGACACGATCAGGTCGGCCATCGCGAAGGCCAGGTCCATACGGTCGACGTACCGGACCACGACGTACCCCGCGGCTCCCGGGTCGGGGAGGTCGGAGTTCTGCCCCGTCACGTGCAGCAGCTGCCACCCCGCGTCGAGGACGTCGCGCCACGCGTCGCCGAACGCGGTGTTCAGACGCAGCGCGCCGAGCGACCCCCCGAACACGAGCAGCGTCGGGCGGGTGGCATCCAGTCCGAAATGACGAGCCGCCTCCTGCCGGAGGGCGCCGGCGTCGAGTTCGACGATCTCGCGCCGCAGCGGCATGCCGACGACGCGCGACCCGCGCAGCGGCGTCCCCTCGAACGCCACGCCCACTCCCGCGGCGCCGCGCGCCCCCAGGACGTTCGCCAGCCCCGGCTTGGCGTTGGCCTCGTGCACGACGAACGGCACGCGTTCGCGGCGCGCGGCGACGTACGCGGGAGCGGCGGCGTACCCGCCGAAGCCCACGACGACGTCGACGCCGCGCTCGCGGATGACGCGGCGCACCTGCGCCACGGCCCGGAGGAACCGCGTGGGGAACCGCAGCGCCGTGCCGTTCGGTCGACGCGGGAAGGGGACCTTGTCGACGAACAGCAGCTCGTAGCCGCGGAGCGGCACCAGACGCGCTTCGAGTCCCTCGCGCGTGCCGAGGACGAGCACCTCGTCGGAACTGTCGCGCGCGCGCAGACCGTCGGCGACGGCGAGCAGGGGGTTCACGTGTCCGGCGGTACCGCCGCCGGCCAGAAGAGTGGTCGTCACTCGTTCGAGCCTAAACGTCAGCGCCGTCGGGCCGTGCGCGCTCGCGGGGCCGGGGCGGCCGGTGCGACGGCCCGACGATCGGGGAGCGTGCGCGCGAACGACAGGAGGACGCCGCACGCGATCAGCACCGACAGCAGCGAGGTACCGCCCTGCGACATGAACGGAAGCGGGACGCCCAGAACGGGGAAGACGCGGAGCACGACGGCCACGTTGACCATGGCCTGGCCGACGACCCAGATGGTGATGCCACCCGCGACGATCCGCACGAACGGGTCGTCGGTGCGACGGATCACGTGGAAGGCGCCGACGGCGAAGAGGCCGAAGAGGGCGAGGACGACGATGCAGCCGATCAGGCCGAGCTCCTCCCCCACGATCGCGAAGATGTAGTCGTTCGCGGCGGCCGGGAGCCAGTCGTACTTCTCCGCCGAGTTGCCCAGGCCCACGCCGAAGATGCCGCCCGCGGCGAGTCCCCAGATACCGTGCAGCGGCTGGTAGCAGTCGCCCAGATAGTTGGCGATGCAGTCCTGGTCGAGGAAGCTCATGATGCGGCGCATGCGGTCGGCGCTGGTGATCGCGAAGACGGCGATGCCCGCGAGGGCGGCCAGGGCCGGCAGCACGAAGATGCGCAGCTTCATGCCCGAGAAGAACAGGGCCCCCAGGAGCACCAGGACGAGGATCATCGTGGTGCCGAGGTCTTTTCCGCCCATGACGGTCGCGGCGACGAGCGCGAACACCGGCACGATCGGGATGAACACGTGCCGCCAGTCGCCCAGGAGCGTCTGCTTGCGGTAGAGGACGTACCCGAGCCACAGCGCGAGCGCGAGCTTCAGGAACTCGGCCGGCTGAGCCTGGATGCCGGCGATCAGGATCCAGTTGCGGTTGCCGTTCGCCGAGATGCCGAGCGGGGTGAACACCAGGAGCTGGAAGATCGTCGCGCCGATGAGGGCCGGCCATGCCATGCGCTTCCAGAACCGCACGGGCGCGCGGCTCAGGACGAACATCAACGGGATGCCGACCACGGCGAACACGGCCTGCTTGAGGACGTGGTCGAAGGGACTCTGCGCGCCGTCGAGCGCCGAGGTCGCCGAGAGCACCATCATCAGACCGAAACCGGTCAGCAGGAGCGCCGCCGAGGTGATGAGGAGGAACTCGACCGAGACGGGTCGGAAAGCACGTCCGAGGGAGACGCGGGCGGCGAGTCCGGGAGTCGCGGGCTCGTCGGGACTCTGCCGAGGCGGCGGGGCCGTGGTGGTCACTCGCATCCCCTCAGATCTATCGGTTCGTTCCGTCTTCGCTGTTCGCGAGCCACGTCCGCACCGCGTCGGCGAACCGGTCGCCACGGTCGGAGTACGACGCGAACTGATCGAAGGATGCCGCCGCAGGGGCGAGGAGCACGGTGTCCCCGTCCTGGGCGAGACCCGCCGCCAGTTCGACGACGCGTGTCATGACGTCCTCAGTCTCGGTGTGGTCGACCTCGAAAACGGGAACCTCCGGGGCGTGTCGCTCGAACGCGGCGACGACGTCGGCGCGGTCGGTGCCGATCACGATGGCCGCGCGCGAACGGATACCGCGCGCACGCACGAGATCGCTCAGGTCGACGCCCTTCAGCAGCCCCCCGACGACCCAGACCGCTCCGGGGTACGCGGCGAGCGAAGAGGCGGCCGCGTGCGGGTTCGTCGCCTTCGAGTCGTCGACCCAGGTGACTCCGGCGTGCGCCGCGACGACCTGGATGCGGTGCGGGTCGAGACGGAAGCCGTCGAGAGCGTCGTGGATGTCGGCGGGCGCCACTCCGAGCGAGCGCGCGAGGGCGCTCGCGGCGAGGATGTTGGCCACGACGTGGGGGGCGGCGAGGCCCCGCTCGGCCAGAGCGGACACGGTGGTCAGTTCGAGGGCCGACGTGGCGCGTTCCTCGAGGAACGCCCGGTCGACGAGGATGCCGTCGACCACTCCGAGATCGCTCGGCCCCGGCACGCCCAGGTCGAAGCCGATCGCGCGCGCGCCCTCTTCGACCTCGGCATCCTCCACCATCTCGCGGGTGGCGACGTCGGCCTTGTTGTAGACGCAGGCCACGCGCGTGCGCGCGTACACGCCCGCCTTCGCGTCGCGGTACGCCTCGGCGCTGCCGTGCCACTCGAGGTGGTCGTCGGCGAGATTCAGGCACACGGAGGCGTGGGGCGACAGTGCCTCGGGACCGCTCTGCCGGTTGAGATACCAGAGCTGGTGGCTGGAGAGCTCGACGACGAGGGCGTCGAAACCGTTCGGATCGCGGACGGCGTCGAGCACGGGGGTACCGATGTTCCCGACCGGCACGGCCTGGAGCCCCCCGGCCACGAGCATCTCGGCGGTGAGGCGGGTCGTGGTGGTCTTGCCGTTCGTCCCGGTGATGAGGATCCAGTCGGCGGGAGTGCCGTCCGGACGCACGACCTTGTCGCGCACGCGCCACGCGAGTTCGACGTCTCCCCAGAGCGGCGTGCCCCGCTCGACCGCCCACCGGATGATCGGATGCGACGGAGAGAAGCCGGGAGAGGCCAGGACGACCTCGGGGGCGAAGTCGAGCAGGTCCGCGGGCGGCTCCGCGAGCGGCCCGACGTGCAGGCGCGCTCCGATGACGGGCAGCAGACGCGCGTACTCCTCGTCGGCCTTCTCGGTGACGACGAGGACGTCGGCGCCGAGCTCGGCGAGGGTGTCGGCGGCCGAGAACCCCGTGACCGAGAGGCCGAGCACGGCGACGCGCAAGCCCTTCCAGTCGGCGTACCAGCTGGTGAGGGAGGACAGATCGCTCATACCCGGGAAAGCCATTCGACGTAGAAGAAGCCGACGCCGGACACCGCGAGCAGGCCCGCGATGATCCACATGCGCACGACGATGGTGACCTCGGGCCAGCCCCGCATCTCGAGATGGTGGTGGAGAGGACTCATGAGGAAGAGGCGCTTGCCCCGCGTGATCTTGAAGTAGGCCCTCTGCAGGATGACCGATCCGGAGGCGATGACGTACACCCCCGCGATGAGGATGAGCAGCAGCTCGGTGCGGGTGAGGATCGCCATGGCGGCGACGACCCCGCCGATCGCCATCGAACCGCAGTCACCCATGAAGACCTTGGCCTTCGGCGCGTTCCACCAGAGGAACCCGACCAGCGCGCCCACGAACGAGGCCGACACGATCGCCAGATCGAACGGGTCGCGGACGGCATAGCATCCGGCCTGCACCGTCGGATCGAGCACGTCGGCGCACATCTGCTTGTTCTGCCAGAACGCCATCAGGCTGTACGCGCCGATCACGAAGATGCCCGAGCCGGCGGCGAGCCCGTCGAGTCCGTCCGCGACGTTGACGGAATTGGATGCCGCCGTGCCGATGAGCGAGATCCACGCGAGGTACAGCAGCCAGCCGACGATCGGGCCGAGCGCGAAGAGCGACAGGACCTGGATGTCGCGGAAGATCGAGATGTATCCCGAGGCCGGGGTCTGACCGAACGCGTTGGGGAAGTTCAGGGCGACGACGGCGAACGGCACCGTCACGATCACCTGCCCCGCGATCTTGCGCCAGCCCGACAGTCCGAGGCTGTTCTGTAGACGCACCTTCATGTAGTCGTCGATGAACCCGACGACTCCGAAGCCGAGCATGAGCCACAGCACCAGCAGACCCGAGACCGTCGGGGGGTTGTTCCCGGCGTAGGAGCCGATGAAGTACCCGATGATCGTGCCGAAGATGAAGATCGTGCCGCCCATCGTGGGCGTCCCGCGCTTCGCACCGTGCGAGGGGTTGTGCACGTTCTCGGGCGTGCGGATGACCTGTCCCCAGCCCCACTTGCGGAACGAGCGGAGGAACACCGGAGTGAGGAACAGGGTGAAGGCCAGCGAGATCCCCGCCGACGTCAGTAGGGATCTCACGCGAACAACTCTCCTAGTCGGTCGCCGAGGAAGCGGAGCCCGGCCGAGTTCGACGACTTGACCAGCACCCGATCGCCGTCGCGGAGCTCGGTGGCGAGGTAGTCGTAGGCAGCGTCGGCATCGGCGAAGAAGACCGCCTCGCCGTCCCAGGACCCCTGCGCGATGGCCTCGAGGTACATGCGGCGGGCCTCCGGACCGATGACGACGATCCGCTGGATGCGCAGGCGCACCGCGAGCAGCCCGACGCGGTCGTGCTCCTCGTCGGCGTACTCGCCCAGCTCGCTCATCGCGCCCAGGACGGCGACCGTGCGCTCCCCCGGCCCCGTGATCTGGGCGAGCGTGCGCAGAGCCGCGGCCATCGAGTCGGGGCTGGCGTTGTACGCGTCGTTGATGATGCGCACGCGGTCGGATCCGAGCGGCTGCATCCGCCAGCGCTCCGCGATCTCGACCGTCTCCAGCCGCGCGATCGCGTCGGCGGCCGGCACGCCGAGCGCCGTGGCGGTCGCCAGCGCCGCGAGGGCGTTCATGACGTGATGCTCTCCCAGCACGCGCAGGGTGAGGGTGTACGGCTCGCCGTCGACGAGGAGGTCGGCTCGCGTCCCGGATGCCGAGACCTCGACGTCCAGCGCGCGAACGGCCGCGCGTTCCCCGCGTCCGAACCAGCGCACGTCCTGTCCGTGCTCGCGCGCGAACGGCTCCATGGCCGCGACGCGCGGGTCGTCGACGTTGAGGACGGCCAGGCCGCCCTCGCGGGTCGCGTGGACGAGCTCGCTCTTGGCGTGGAAGGTGGACTCGATGCCGCCGAAGCCGCCCGCGTGAGCCATGCCGACCATGAGGACGACGCCGACATCGGGGGTGACGAGGCCCGCGAGGTGGGCGATCGCCCCGGGCGCGCTCGCGCCGAACTCACTGACGAGGAAACGGGTGTCCTCGGTCACGCGGAGCATCGTGAGGGGGGCGCCGACCTCGTTGTTGAACGACGCGCGCGGCGACACCGTCTCGCCCTCGTCGGCGAGGATGCGCGCGAGGAGGTTCTTGGTCGTCGTCTTGCCGTTGGATCCGGTGATCCCGACGATGCGCAGACGCCCGTTCTGGCGGACACGGGCCACCACGTCGCGCGCTAGGTCGGACAGCGCGGTCACGGCATCCGGGACGACGATCTGGCTCACCGGATCGTCGAGCTCGCGTTCGACGATCGCCAGGGCGGCACCGCGCTCGACGGCGGTGCCGACGAAGAGGTGGCCGTCGGTGGTCTCTCCGGGCTTCGCGACGAAGATGTCCCCGGGTTCGATGAGGCGCGAGTCGGTGTCGACCAGCCCGGCGACGACCGTGTCGGGCGTGTCGTCGCCGCGGACGACGAGGCGCCCGCCGACGACGTCGGCCAGATGGGAGAGGCTCGTGGAGATCATTGCTGTGCGGACGCCCTTTCCGTGTCGCATTCGTTACCGAGACGAGACCGGCGTCGGCGGTGTCTCAGCCGAACTTGGGCAGTTCGGGGGTCGTGGTTCCGGACGGGATCACGCGGTAGGTCTTGAGAACCTGCGTGAGGGCCTTCTGGAACGCGGGGGCGGTGGCCGCCGACGATTTTACCGTCCGCGGCTCGTCGAGGTTGACCTCGACGACGTACTGCGGGTCGTCGGCGGGCGCGAACCCGATCATGGTCGTGAAGTAGGCGTCGCCCTTGTAGGCCCCGGTGGTGGGGTCGGTCTTCTCACCGGTTCCCGTCTTGATCGCGACCCGGTAGCCGGGGATCTCGACCTGCTTCGCGAGCGTGCCCTGGGTGGCGACGTTCTCGAGCATGAGCGACACCTTCTTGGCGGCGTCCTCCGAGACGACGCGTGTGCCCTGCGTGTCCGGCACGTCGGTGACCGTGCCGTCCGCCGCGGTGCAGCCCTCGACGAGGGAGAGCGGCATCCGTACTCCCCCGTTCGCGATCGTCTGATACGCGCCGGCGAGCTGCGGCACCGTCACCGAGATGCCCTGTCCGAACGTCGTGTTGTAGAAGGTCTGCTTGTCCCACTGCGAAGGGTCGCGCATGATCCCGGACGACTCGCCGGGGAAGTCGACGGCGGTCGGCTGCGTGAGCCCGAACTTCTGGAGGTAGGACACACGCGTGTCGAGGGGGATCATCTCGCCGAACTTCGAGATGCCGACGTTGGACGAGTCGATCAGAACGCCCGTGAGCGTGTAGTTGTTCGGCCCGTGGGAGAACGAGTCGGAGACGCGGGCGTCGCCGGGAAGCGTCTCGCTGCCGGAGGCCGTGACCGTCGTGTCGGTCGTGAAGGAGCCCGAGTCGAGGCCGATCGCGGCGGTGATCGCCTTCATCGTCGATCCCGGCTCGTTGGGGTCGCCGAACGCCGTGCTGCCGCGGTCGGCGGCGGGGCTGGACGACGGGTCGTTGGGGTCGACGGTCGGGTACTCGGCGAGAGCCCGGATCTTGCCCGTCTTGGCCTCGACGACCGTGATGGTGCCGCGCAGCGATCCGGTGTTCTGCACCTGCTCCGCGATCAGCTGGCTGAGGTACCACTGGAGGTCGCGGTCGATCGTGAGCTTGAGGGTTCCGCCGTCCACCGCCGGCTCGGTCTCGACCTCGGTCCCCGGCAGCACGTTACCGTCGCGGCCCTGCTGGAAGACGACCTTGCCGTTCGTGGACGCGAGGCACGCGTTGTCGGCGGCCTCGAGACCGGCCAGCGGCTCGCCGTCGCTGCCGACGAAGCCGATGAGGTTTCCCGCCACCGCCCCGTCGGGGTAGACGCGGCCGGCCTGGGGCGGGAAGCTCAGGAACGGCAGGCCCAGCGCGGCGAGGGCGCGGTACTGCTCGGTCGAGACGTTCTTCGCGATCGACGCCCACTGGGAGGTGGGGTTGGCCTCGTGGGCGTCGACGACGATCTTCTCGACGTCGGCGGCGTTCTGACCCGTGATCCCGGCGATCTGGGCGGCGATCTGCGTCCAGGTCTGCGTCACCTTCACGGTGCCGTCGTCCGTGCGTTCGGTCAGCCCCTGCACGGCGAGGCTCGGATCGATGTCGACGTCGTAGCGGTTGACGCTCGAGGCCAGGGTCACGCCGTTCTCGTCGACGATCGACCCGCGCGAGGCATAGACCGTGCGGGAGCTCTGCAGGCCCATCGCGAGGGAGTCGTCCACGTGTTCGCGGGCGTTGACGACCTGGATGTCGACCAGGCGGATGACGAAGGCAATCAGCACCACGAGGACGACGCCGAGCGCGACCACCGTGCGACGGCGCGGGGAGCGGGTGAGGGAGCTCGTCATGTGCTTATCGTGTCGCGGGAGTCGGCAGACCGTCGCTGATCGGCGGGGGTGTCGGAGAAACAGCGGGCGGAGTCGCCGCGTCGGGGGTCGCCCCGGCCGCGGTCTCGCTCGCGCCGGCGGGCGGCGTGGCCGCCTGCTCGGCGGCCTTCTGCGGTTGGGTCGCGAGCGGGACGCCGGTGATGAGGGCGTTGCGCACCGAGCCGCGCCCGAGGGCGTCGATCGAGGAGACCCCCTCGGCGGGCTTGCCCGAGCCGATCACCGACCCGTCGCTCAGGCGGAGGTAGGTGGGCGACTCGTCGATGACCATGCCGAGCGCGGCGGCGTTGGCGGCGAGGTACTGCGGGGAGCTCAGCCCGGCGACGTCGTCGTACAGGATCTGCTTCTGGTAGGTCAGGTCGCGCTGCTGCTGCGTGAGCGACGAGATCTCGAAGGAGCTCTGCGTGGTGAGGATCGACAGCCCCATCTGCACGAGGGCGATGAGCACCGCTCCCGCCACCGCGATGACGCCGAAGGCGCGACGCGGCACGCGACGTCGTGCGGGGACCGGGACCGCTTGCAGGCGCCGCGGTTCGCGGACCGGGGTGGGGAACTCGGGTTCGACGTCGCCGTGGACAGCCCGGAGATCGATGGCCGGGGATGCGCTCATGCGTCCTCCTTGATTCTCTCGGCCGCACGCAGACGCACGGGCGTGGCACGGGGGTTGATCGCGCGTTCTTCGTCGCTCGCCAGTTCGGCGCCGCGCACGAGCAGGCGGAACTTCGGGGCATGCTCGGGGAGCTCGACCGGAAGGCCACGGGGAGCGGTGGATGCCGTCGCCTCGGCGAACACGCGCTTGACGAGCCGGTCTTCGAGCGACTGGTACGACAGCACGACGATGCGACCGCCCACGCCCAGGACCTCGAGGGCCGCCGGGATGGTGCGCTCGAGGACGGACAGCTCGGCGTTGACCTCGATGCGCAGGGCCTGGAAGACGCGCTTGGCGGGATGGCGCTCGCGCAGCACGGCCGCGGGTGTGGCGGTCTGGAGCACCTCGACGAGCTGACCGGAGCGTTCGAGCGGCGCCTCGGCGCGGGCGGCGATGATCGCTCGGGCGTAGCGCCCGGCGAGCTTCTCTTCGCCGTAGCGCTCGAAGATGCGTCGCAGATCGCCTTCGCCGTAGGTCGCGAGCACCTCCGCCGCGGTGACGCCCTGGGTCTGGTCCATGCGCATGTCGAGCGGGGCGTCCTGCGCGTACGCGAACCCCCGGGAGGCCTCATCGAGCTGGAGCGAGGAGACACCGAGGTCGAACAGGATGCCGTCGACCTTGTCGACGCCCGCGGAGGCCACGGCCTCGGCGATCCCGTCGTAGACGGTGTGCACGAGGGTGACGCGGTCGCCGAAGCGCGCGAGCCGCTCCCCCGCGATCCGCAGGGCGTCGGTGTCGCGGTCGAGGCCGATGAGACGCGCGGTCGGGAAACGCTCGAGGAACGCTTCGGAGTGCCCGCCCATGCCGAGCGTCCCGTCGACGAAGACGGCGTCCGGTCGTTCGAGGGCCGGAGCGAGCAGTTCGGCGCACCGTTCCAGAAGGACGGGGGTGTGGATGTCGCGGATGTCCATGAGATGTCGGGGGCCGCTCCTCGGCTCTGATCCCCATCCGCATCGACCTGGCGCCGGGGAAGTGCGTCAGGGCATGCGGCTGGGAGTCACAGCCGAGGGTCAGAACAGTCCCGGGATCACCTCCTGCTCCATCTCGGCGTACGTTTCCTCGTTGCTCTCGGCGTAGGAGTTCCACGCCTCGGCGTCCCAGATCTCCGCGTGGGCGCCGACACCCGTGACGACCAGCTCGCGACCGAGACCGGCGTAGGTGCGGAGGGCCGGGGGGACGGTGATGCGGTTCTGGCTGTCCGGCTTCTCGGCGCTCGCCCCCGAAAGGAACATGCGCAGGAAGTCGCGGGCCTGCTTGTTGCTGAGCGGAGCCTCACGGATGCGCTCGTGCACGCGCTCGAACTCCTCGGTGCTGAACACGTAGAGGCAGCGGTCCTGTCCTCGCGTGATCACCACTCCGGCGCCGAGATCGTCACGGAACTTCGCCGGCAGGATGACCCGACCTTTGTCGTCGAGCTTGGGTGTGTGCGTTCCGAGCAGCATTCGGGCGTCCACCCCCTTCGTCCGGCCTGCGAAGTTTTCCCCACTTTACTCCACTGCCCTCCACTTAGCTATAAATTCCCGCCCTCTTCTGGGTGGAGCGCGCTTCGTGTACAGTCCCTCGGCGGCGCGATCGACGCCCGTTCACCCCGGAACGGCGCGGTTTTCCGGGGAAGGCACCCGGAGGCAGGGGTCCCGTGGAGGAAAAGGGAGGACTTCCGACGCGCTCTTCGGACCGAGAGGACGGAATGACTCCCCCGGGCGCACGAAAAAGCACCGGCTCCGAAGAGCCGGTGCTTATCGAGGGAGAGGGCTTAGCGCTCCTCGTTGCGGCGGTCCCAGCGATCGTTCATGCGATCCATGAACGAGGCGCCCGATGCGCGCGGTGCGCGCCCCGCCGAGGGAGAGGAGGAGGTGGCGCGAGCGGAGCCTTTCAGGGGGGTCACGGCGAGGACGACGCCAGTCACCATGAAAAGGAACCCCAGGACGCCGACCGCGATGCCGAGGAAGCCGGTGTTGAAGCCGATCGACACTCCCGCAACGAGGGCACCGAGGCCGGCCAGGACCAGGATGGACCCGTACACGATGTTGCGGTAGCTGAGGGCGCGACTGGGGGCCGTGACGACGTCGGCGTCGTGACTCATGAGATGGCGCTCCATCTCGTCTAGCAGACGCTGCTCCTGTTCGGAGAGTGGCATGCATCCCCCTCTGTTGCTAAGTACGGACGATTCTACGCGGGGCGTGGATCACTAGGCTAGGCCTGTGGTGACCTCCCCGGAACCGATCGAAGCTGTTTCCCAGCGACTCGACAAGTTCCTTTCTGACCAGCTATCGTACGCCTCCTCACTGGGCCCGGAGGCGGAGACGATGAGCCGCGCGGGCGCGGCATCGCTGCGGGGAGGAAAGCGCCTGCGCGCACGTTTCTGTCTGACCGGGTGGCGGGCCATCGCGGAGTCGGCCGGGGCCCGTGCCGTCGCACCGACCGCGGCGGCGATCTCGGTCGCCGCGGCTCTCGAGATCTTCCAGGCGGCGGCGCTCGTCCACGACGACATCATCGACAACTCGGACACGCGTCGCGGCCAGCCCGCCGCGCACCGCGCGCTCGAGGCCGCGCACGTGTCCGCGGGCTGGACCGGAGACGCGGCGATGTTCGGGCGCTCCGGCGCCGTTCTGCTCGGCGACCTCCTCGTCGCCTGGAGCGATGACCTCCTGGAGGACGCTCTCGCCGACCAGCCCACGGCCTCCGCGACCCGGCGGCTCTACGCCCACATGCGGCGTGACGTCACGATCGGCCAGTTCCTCGACGTCGCGGAGGAATCCGCGTACGCCGTCCACCCCGACGAGCAGCACGCCGAGCGCGCGCTGCGCGTGGCCTCCTACAAGTCGGCCCGCTACAGCATCCAGAAGCCGCTCGAGATCGGAGCCGCCTTCGCGGGCGCCGACGACGACCAGCTCGACGCCCTGGCGCGCTTCGGCCACGACGTCGGGATGGCGTTCCAGTTGCGCGACGACGTCCTCGGGGTCTTCGGCGACACCGCCGCGACCGGCAAGCCGGTCGGCGACGACCTGCGCGAGGGCAAGCGGACGGTGCTGGTCGCCTTCGCCCGTGAGGCGCTGCCGTCCTCGGCGCGCCGAACGGTCGACGAGCTCCTCGGGGATCCGGAACTGGATGCCGCGCAGATCGCCGCCCTGCAGAACACGATCGTCGACACCGGGGCACTCGCCCGCACCGAGGAACTCATCGCCGACTACTCGCGACGCGCTGATCGCGCGCTCGCGGGAGCCCGCCTCGGGAATGCCGCGGTGGGAGAGCTCCGCGACCTCGCGCAGGCGGCGACGCAGCGCTCGTCCTGATCGGCGCGCCGCGCGAACGGACGCAACCGTGGAGGGACAGCCCTCCCCGCCGAGGCGGCGGCGTTCAGGCCAGCGTCGCCGCGACCCGACGCACTTCGCTCTTGCGTCCCGCCAGGAGCGCTTCGATCGGCGGGACGCCGATCGTGTCTTCGGGGGTGAGCAACCAGTCGATGGTCTCGTCCTCGTCGAAGCCGACGTCGTGCAGGACGATGATCGTGCCGCGCAGGGCCGGCAGCGGGCGGCCGTCGACGAGGAAGACGGCGGGGACGCGCAGCACGCCGTCGCGGCGCGAACCGACGAGGTAGTGCTCGTCGAGCAGCCGGCGCACGCGTCCGTGCGGCTCCCCCAGGACCTCCACGAGATCGGGGATCGTCAGCCACGCGGTTTCGTAACGGGAGGTTTCGCTCACGACACCATCCTCTCATCGTCGGCCGGGAGGCCGCGTTGCGACCCCGATGTCACACCCGTCACACAGGCCCCGCGCGTTGACATCCTTCCCAGGCCATGCGAGCGTTCTGGCAGTCGGAAGAACGGAATCCCCCACCATGCGTCGACTCCCCTCCCCCACCCTGCCCGCGCGCCCGCGGTCGAGCGTCATCGTCCCCGCCGCGGTCGTCGGCACGATCGCCCTGGCCCTCACGGGCGAGAGCGGCGCCCATGCGGCGCCGCCGGCTCCCGCGCTCACCGCCCTGCCACCCGCACCCGCTTCGCTCGGGCACGTGGCGGTGGTCCAGGCGTCCACGGCGGCCCCCGCGACGCACACCGTCGCGGCCGGTGACACCGTGTGGGCCATCGCCCAGCGGTACGGCCTCGATGTCGCCGCACTGCAGGCGGCGAACGGACTGAACGGCGACAGCATCATCCGCCCCGGACAGGTGCTCACCCTCGGCGTCGCGACGCCCGGACCCGTCGCCCCCGCACCGGAAGCCGCGCCGGAAGCCGCCCCGGTGACGTACGAGGTGAGCGCCGGCGACACCGTCTCGGCGATCGCGTCGGCCCACGGCGTCTCGACCGATGCCGTGCTCTCCGCCAACGGCCTCACCCGCGACTCGATCATCTACCCCGGCGAGGTGCTGCGGATCCCCTCCGCGGCCGCACCCGGCCCGGCATCCGTCGATCCCGTCCTCGCCCCCGGCCTCGACGCCGAGCAATCCGAGAACGCGCGCCTCATCATCCGCATCGGGCGCGAGCTCGGCGTGTCGGATCGCGGCATCCTCATCGCCCTCGGCACCGCGATGCAGGAATCCTGGCTGCGCAACCTCGACTGGGGCGACCGCGACTCCCTCGGTCTCTTCCAGCAGCGCCCCAGCACGGGGTGGGGCACGCCCGACCAGATCCTCGACCGCGAGCGCTCGACGCGCGTGTTCTACGGCGGGCCGGCGGATCCCAACGGGTCCGACACGCGCGGGCTCCTCGACATCCCCGGGTGGCAGGACCTCTCCTACGCGGACGCCGCGCAGGCCGTCCAGATCTCGGCGTACCCCGATCGGTACGCGCAATGGGAGCAGCCGGCGACCACCTGGCTCGCCGTTCTCGGCTGAGGTAGGGGTGAGCCGTTCCCGGGGCTCCCAGGAGGCGCTCCGTAGACTCGGACCGTGAGCACGAGTCAGCAGGCCGACCCGCTGATCGGCCGTCTCGTCGACGGCCGGTACCGGGTGCGCGCGCGTATCGCGCGCGGCGGCATGGCGACCGTGTACGTCGCGACCGACCTGCGCCTGGAGCGCCGGGTCGCGCTGAAGGTCATGCACGGCCACCTCAGCGACGACACCGTCTTCCAGAGCCGGTTCATCCAGGAGGCGCGCTCGGCCGCGCGGCTGAGCGATCCGCACGTCGTCAACGTGTTCGACCAGGGCCAGGACGGCGAGATGGCCTACCTCGTCATGGAGTACCTGCCGGGCATCACGCTGCGCGAGCTGTTGCGCGAGCACAAGCGCCTCACGGTCGATCAGACCCTGACGATCATGGATGCCATTCTGTCGGGGCTCGCGGCCGCGCACCGTGCCGGCATCGTGCACCGCGACGTCAAGCCCGAGAACGTCCTCCTCGCCGAGGACGGACGCATCAAGATCGGCGACTTCGGCCTGGCCCGCGCGACGACCGCCAACACCGCCAGCGGCGCCCAGCTGATGGGCACGATCGCCTACCTCGCGCCCGAGCTGGTGACCCGCGGCACGGCGGACGCGCGCAGCGACATCTACTCTCTCGGCATCATGCTGTACGAGATGCTCGCGGGCGAGCAGCCCTACAAGGGCGAACAGCCGATGCAGATCGCCTATCAGCACGCCACCGACTCCGTCCCGCGGCCGAGCGCCAAGAACCCCTCGGTGCCCGAGCAGCTCGACGAGCTCGTGCTGTGGTCGACCGAGCGCGAGCCCGACGACCGCCCCCTCGACGCCGGCGTCATGCTGCAGAGGCTGCGCGAGGTCGAGAAAGAACTCGGTCTCGCCCCGCAGGTCGCGCGCGCCGTCTCGGTGGGCACCGTCGGCCCCGCGAGCCCCGCCGAGTCCCGTGAGCTGACCAAGGTCCTCCCTCAGACCGCGACCATCCCCGACGCCCCGGCCGAAGACGTCGACAACGCGACACGGTTGCGCGCCAAGACGCGTCGCCGCACCGCCCGCGGGGTGTGGCTGCTGCTGCTCGTCCTGGTCCTCGCGGGCGGGTCCGCGGCGACGGGGTGGTGGTTCGGTTCCGGGCCCGGCTCACTCGTCGAGGTCCCCGACGTCGCGCAGCAGAGCTTCGCGGATGCCGAGACCCTGCTGGCGCAGAACCAGTTGCGCGCGCAATCCCAGGACGTGAACGACCGCGAGATCCCGGCCGGGACGACCGTGGGGTCCGACCCGCCGGCGGGTTCCCGACTGGATAAGGAAACGGTCGTGACGGTGTTCGTGTCCGCGGGGCCGGCCACCCACCAGCTCCCCGAGCTGCAGGGGAAGAGCGTCGACGAGGTCCGCGGCATCCTCGAGGCCGCGTACGTGGGTGTGGGCGACATCGCGCAGGAGTTCACCGACGCCGACCCCGACACCGTCCTGTCGGCATCCATCACTCCCCGCTCCGGCGGCGACGCGATCGACTGCACGGGCGGCTGCACGGTGTACGAGGGCGACGCCGCGTCGCTGACGGCATCGCTCGGACCGGTGCCCGACGTCGCGGGGCTGAAGACCGCGGACGCCGAGAGCAAGCTGCAGGCCGTGAACCTCCGCACCACCACGAGCGAGGAGTACAGCAACTCCGTCGCCTCGGGCACCGTGATCGCGATCGGAGACCGCGACGGCGGCGGCAACTGGCGCCCCGGTGACACGGTCACGCTGCGCGTGTCGATCGGCCCCAAGCCCGTCATGATCCCCGAGAACATCGTGGGCATGTCGATCCGGGATGCCGTGACGGCGCTGGAGAACCTCGGCTTCGAGGTCAACGCCGGCATCGACGACGGCACGCTCCCGCTCGGGTTCAAGTACTGGGACATCTACAAGGTCCGCTCGAGCAACCCCAAGGCCGGGACCACGGCTCCCCAGGGCAGCACGATCACGCTGACACCGACGCTGTAGGACAGCACCACGGGTCGGGGCGGGGCTTCGACGAGCTCAGCCGCCTCGGGGGCGCTTGCCCCGCGACCCGCGAGCGCGCCGACGGTCCCTGAGCCTGTCGAAGGGACCGCCCCGAAAACCACGATGCCCCCGACCACAGCGGATCGGGGGCATCGAACGGTCGGTCGCGACTCAGCGCTTCTCGAGCTCCTCGGCCACGAGGAACGCCAGTTCGAGGCTCTGGCGGTGGTTCAGGCGCGGGTCGCACAGGCTCTCGTAGCGCGTCGCGAGGGTGGCCTCGTCGATCTGCTCCGAGCCGCCCAGGCACTCGGTGACGTCGTCTCCGGTGAGCTCGACGTGGATGCCGCCGGGGTGCGTGCCCACCGAGCGGTGCGCCTCGAAGAACCCGCGTACCTCGTCGACGACGTCGTCGAAGCGCCGCGTCTTGTAGCCGGTCGGCGTGGTGATGCCGTTTCCGTGCATCGGGTCGGTGACCCAGAGGGGTGTGGCGCCGGAGTCGCGGACGGCCTCGAGCAGCGGCGGCAGGGCGTCGCGGATCTTGCCCGCACCCATGCGCGTGATGAACGTCAGGCGCCCGGGTTCGCGCTCGGGGTCGAGCTTGTCGATCAGCGCGAGTGCGGTCTCGGGCGTCGTGGTGGGCCCGAGCTTGACGCCGATCGGGTTGCGGATCTTCGAGAAGTAGTCGACGTGCGCGCCGTCGAGCTCGCGCGTGCGCTCGCCGATCCACTGGAAGTGCGACGAGGTGTTGTACGGCAGACCGGTGCGGGAGTCGATCCGCGTCATGGGCCGCTCGTAGTCCATGAGCAGGCCCTCGTGGCCGGTGTAGAACTCGACGCGCGTCAGCTCGTCGAAGTCGGCGCCGGCGGCCTCCATGAACTTGATCGCCCGGTCGATCTCGGTCGCCATGCTCTCGTAAGCCTGGTTCGCGGGGGTCGAGGCGAAGCCCTTGTTCCAGCTGTGCACCTCGCGCAGGTCGGCGAAGCCGCCCTGCGTGAAGGCCCGGATGAGGTTCAGGGTCGACGCGGCCGTGTGGTAGCCCTTGAGCAGGCGCGCGGGATCCGCCTTGCGGGACTCCTCGGTGAAGTCGTACCCGTTGACGATGTCGCCGCGGTAGGCCGGGAGCGTCACGTCGCCGCGCGTCTCGGTGTCGCTCGAGCGGGGCTTGGCGAACTGCCCCGCCATGCGGCCCATCTTCACGACCGGCATCGACGCGCCATAGGTGAGGACGACCGCCATCTGGAGCACCGTCTTGATGCGGTTGCGGATCTGCTCGGCGGTCGCACCGGCGAACGTCTCGGCACAGTCACCGCCCTGCAGGAGGAAGGCTTGACCGGCGGCGGCACGAGCGAGACGATCGCGCAGGATGTCGACCTCGCCGGCGAAGACCAGCGGCGGGAGGGTCGCCAACTCTGCGGATGCCGCGGCCACCGCGCCCTCGTCATACCACTGCGGCTGCTGCTTGATGGGCAGGGAACGCCAGTGGTCGAGGTCGTGGAGCTGCTGATTCACCCCTGAAGTCTAGTGGCGCGACGACGGCGCCTTCGCCGCCTGCGCGGTGGCCAGACGGTCCTTCACCGTGGAGGCGTAGACGTCCTCGTAGCGCTGCTCGCCGAGGCGCTGCAGAGCGACCATGATCTCGTCGGTGACCGACCTCAGGATGTACCGGTCGCTCTCCATCCCCTCGAAGCGGGAGAAGTCGAGCGGCTCCCCCACGACGATTCCCACGCGCCCCACGCGCGGCAGCCGCCGGCCGATCGGCATGACGGCACCGGTGTCGACCATGACCACGGGGATGACGGGGACGCGAGCCTCGATCGCCATGCGCGCGATCCCCGTGCGACCGCGGTACAGCGCGCCGTCGGGGCTGCGGGTGCCCTCGGGGTAGATGCCCAGCAGCTCCCCGCGCCCGAGCACTCCGAGACCGGTGTTGAGCGAGGCCTCGGAGGCCTTGCCACCGGAGCGGTCGATGGGCAGCTGGCCGGTGGCGGTGAAGAACAGGCGCGTGGCCCAGCCCTTCAGGCCCTTGCCGGTGAAGTAGTCGCTCTTGGCGAGGAACGCCATCCGGCGATCGATCATGAGCGGAAGGAAGATCGAGTCGGAGAAGGAGAGGTGGTTGCTGGCGAGGATGGCGGCACCCTCGCGCGGGATGTTGCGCCGGCCCACGAGCCATGGACGGAAGACGGCCTTGATGACCGGACCGATCACGACGTACTTCATGAGCCAGTAGAACATCGTCAGCGCTCCTTGCCCGCCAGATCCGCCACGCCGATGAGACCGGCGTCGTTGCCCAGTCGCGCGATCGTGAACTCGGCCACCGGACGTTCACCGTACCCCGGGAGCGAGGTCTCGTATGCGAGCTTCACCGGGACGAGCAGATCCGCGCCCAGCTGGGCCACGCCGCCGCCGATCACGAAGAGTTCGGGGTCGAGCACGGCCTGGAAGCCCCCGCAGGCCTCGCCGAGCGCCGTGGCCACGCGGCGAAGCGCCTCCACCGCACCCGGGTCTCCGGCGAGCACCAGACGCGACACGGCGGGCCCGGGGATCGCCCCCTTCTCGTCGCGCACCGCGGCGAGAGCGGCGCCGATGCCTCCCTCGTCGGCGATGGCGTTGGCTTCGCGCTGCAGGGCGCGACCGGACGCGTACTGTTCGAGGCATCCGTTCTGTCCGCACCCGCAGGGGTGTCCGCCGCGAACGAAGCGCATGTGACCCAGTTCGGCCCCGATCCCGTGGCCGCCGCGGAAGAGCTCGCCGTCGGTCACGACCGCGCCGCCGACGCCCGTGCCCATGGTCAGCATGACCATGTCGCGGACGCCCTGCCCGGCACCGAAGCGGTACTCGCCCCAGCCGGCGGCGTTGGCGTCGTTCTCGATCGTGACGGGGGCGTGCAGCCGGTCCTCGAGACGCGCGCGGAGCGGCTCGTTGCGCCAGTCGATGTTCGGAGCGTAGATGACGGTGCTGCGATCCGAGCTGATGAACCCGGCGGCGGCGACGCCGATCGCGTGGATCTCGTGGGTCCGGCGCAGGTGGTCGGCCATGTCGACGACGGCATCCACCAGGGCTGCCGGATCGATCGGGGTGTCCACGCGGAGTTTCTCGACGATGGTGCCGTCTTCGGCGACCACGCCGCCCGCGATCTTCGTGCCTCCGATGTCGATGCCGACGTTCTGCACCGTGCTCCCCTCCGGCACGCCACCCGGCGCGGCCCGGAGCAGTCTAGCCACCCTCCGCGACCCGTGCGGGACGGGGAGCCTGCCGCGGGGGCGCGGAGTCGTCCGGATAGACTCGACGCACCGATCGACATTTTTCCGGTACCGAAGGAGTTGCCGTGATCCAGTTCGACCTCCCCCCCGTCGTCGAAGCCGACCCGGACGCCAACACGTCCGACCTGTTGGCAGACCGTGTTCGGGCGACCCCCGACCGACCGCTCTTCGCCGTGCCCGATGCCGACGGATGGCGCGACATCACCGCCGCGGAATTCGAGCGGCAGGTCATCGCGCTGGCCAAGGGCTTCGTCGCGGCGGGCATCCAACCCGGCGAGAAGGTGGCGTTCATCGCGCGCACCACGTACGACTGGACGCTCGTCGACTTCGCCCTGTTCTATGCCGGCGCGATCATGGTCCCGGTCTACGAGACGAGTTCGCCGTCGCAGATCTCGTGGATCCTGTCGGACTCGGGTTCGATCGCGGTGGTCCTCGAATCGCCCGAGCACGCCGAGCGTCTCGACGAGGTCCGCAGCGACCTCCCTCTCGTGCGCGAGGTGTGGTCGATGCACTCGGGAGCGCTCGACGCCCTCGTCGCGAACGGCACCCACATCACCGATGAGGAGATCGAGCGTCGCCGCCATCTCGCGAAGGCGTCGGACGTCGCCACCCTGATCTACACCTCCGGGTCGACCGGCCGCCCCAAGGGCTGCGTGCTCGTGCACAGCAACTTCGTCGAACTGGCGCGCAACTCCGCGAAGGCCCTGCACGAGGTCGTCGAGACGCCCGGCGCCTCGACCCTGCTGTTCATCACGACGGCGCACGTCTTCGCGCGCTTCATCTCGCTGCTGAACGTGCACGCGGGCGTGAAGACCGGGCACCAGCCGGACACCAAGCAGCTGCTCCCCGCGCTCGGATCGTTCAAGCCGACGTTCCTGCTCGCCGTGCCGCGTGTGTTCGAGAAGGTCTACAACTCCGCGGAGCAGAAGGCTGAAGCCGGTGGCAAGGGGAAGATCTTCCGCGCCGCGGCCGACGCCGCGATCGAGCACTCGCAGCGCCTGCAGGAGGGCAAGAAGATCCCCCTCCCCCTCAAGCTGAAATTCGCCCTCTTCGACAAGCTCGTCTACGCCAAGCTCCGGGATGCCATGGGAGGCCGTGTCGTGTACGCGGTGTCGGGTTCGGCTCCGCTCGGCCCGCGGTTGGGCCACTTCTTCCGCAGCCTCGGCGTCGTGATCCTCGAGGGGTACGGCCTCACCGAGACCACGGCTCCGGCCACGGTGAACCTGGCCACGAAGTCGAAGATCGGGACCGTCGGACCCGTGCTCCCGGGCGTGGGCGTCCGCCTCGCGGACGACGGGGAGATCCAGGTGCGCGGCGTGAACGTGTTCCGCGAGTACTGGCAGAACCCCCAGGCCACGGCCGAGGCGTTCGACGGCGAGTGGTTCAAGACGGGCGACATCGGTGCGTTCGACAGCGACGGGTTCCTCGCCATCACCGGTCGCAAGAAAGAGATCATCGTCACGGCCGGGGGCAAGAACGTCGCTCCCGCCGCCCTCGAGGACCCGATCCGCGCCAACCCGATCGTCGGCCAGGTCGTGGTCGTCGGCGATCACAAGCCGTTCATCTCGGCTCTGGTGACGCTCGACCCCGAGATGCTCCCGACCTGGCTCGCCAACAACGGCCTGCCGGCGGACATGTCGCTGGCGGACGCGGCGACGAACGAGAAGGTGCGCGCCGAGGTGCAGGGCGCGATCGACCGCGCCAACACGCGGGTATCGCGCGCGGAGTCGATCCGCAAGTTCACGATCCTGCCGACGGAGTGGACCGAGGCGAGCGGCCACCTGACACCGAAGATGAGCATCAAGCGCAACGTCATCGTGAAGGATTACGCCGACGCGATCGAGGACATCTACGCGGTGCCGATCAACACCACGAACGTCTCGCTTCCCTGAGGCGACGACGAACGGCCCGGTCCCCGCGTGGGGCCGGGCCGTTTCGCTGCGTCGAGAACAGGGGATGCCACCGGAACAGGGGAATCCACGACGAAACGGCCTGTCCCCGTGGCATCCCCTGTTCTCATGACAGGGTCGAACCTGTCAGAACCAGTCGCTCTCGCGGATCTGACGCATCGCCTCGCGGCGGGTCTCGGCAGGGAGACGTGACAGGTAGAGCATTCCGTCGAGGTGGTCCGTCTCGTGCTGCAGGGCCTGAGCGAGCAGACCCTCGCCCTCGAGGACGACCTCGTTCCCGTCGAGGTCGATGCCGACGACCTTCGCCCAGGGATACCGCGTGGCCTCGTGCCACAGACCGGGGACGGAGAGGCATCCCTCCCCCACGAGCTGCGGCTCCCCGCGCGTCTCGACCAGCACCGGGTTCAGCACGTAGCCGATGTCGCCGTCGAGGTTGTAGCTGAAGGCGCGCAGCCCCACGCCGATCTGCGGGGCCGCCACGCCCGCCCGCCCCGGGGGCTCGACGGTGTCGAGGAGGTCGCGGACGAGAGCATGGATGCCGTCGTCGATCGTCTCGATCGGGGCGCTGGGCGCGCGCAGGACGGGGTCGCCGAACAGGCGGATGGGCCGGACGGTCATGCCGCCGCCACCGGGGAGCGCAGGCCCTCGACGACCGCCGCCGCGAGACGGCGCGCGGCGAGGCGGGTCTCGGGCTGGAGGTCGCGGAACGAGATGGCGCTTCCGGCTGCGATGCGCGGGTCGTACGGCATCCGGATCACCGTCTGCACGCGCGTGCGGAAGTGCGCCTCGAGCTCGCTCTCGCGCACGAGGGGCGTGCCGGGTCGCGCGGAGTTGATCACGACGACCGCGGAACGCACGCGGTCGGCGTACCCGTTGGTCTCGAGCCACGTGAGCGTCTCGGAGGCGAGACGTGCCTCGTCGACCGAGAGTCCCGCGACGACGACGAGCGAGTCGGCGCGCTCGAGCGTCGCCTCCATCACCGAGTGCACGATGCCGGTTCCGGTGTCGGTCAGCACGATCGAGTAGTAGTGCGCGGCGACGTCGGCGACCTGGCGGTAGTCGTCGTCGCTGAACGCCTCGGACACGCGGGGATCGGAATCGGATGCCAGGACGTCGAGGCGCGTGGCGTCGCGGGCGACGATGGACGACACGTCGTGGTACCCGTCGACCTCGTCGTGGGCGCGCACGAGGTCGCGCACCGTGCGCCCGTTGGGGCGGCCGACGCGGTCGGCGAGTGTCCCGCGGTCCGGGTTGGCGTCGACCGCGATGATCCGGTCGTCTCGCGCGTCGGCGAGGGCCATGCCCAGGAGAGAGGTGACGGTGGTCTTTCCGACGCCGCCCTTGCGGGAGAGGACCGGGACGAAGCGCGCACCTCCCGCGAGAGGGGTGGCGATGCGGCGATCGAGCTCCTTGCGCTCGCGCGCGCGCCGGCCGTCGCCCAGGTTGATGCGGTGGCCGGACATCGAGTACACGAGCTGCTGCCACAGACCCTCGGGCTCGGGTCGCGCGACCTGCCGCGGGTCGAGGAGGCGATCGGCGGTGAGGAGGTCGGGGCTCTCCCGGGCGTCGTCGATCGCGCTCGAGCGCTTCGCGGTGAGCGTCAGATCGGGACCCGGGGTGCGGACCCGCTCCGTCGCGTGCGCACGGCCCACGCGCGCCGCCTCATCGGCCTGGTGAACTTCGCGACGCGTGAGGGGGACGGTGCCGATCACCCCGGTCGCGGCGCGCTCGGCGCGGGTGCGCGGGATCGCGCCGGTGGTCGTCGGGACCGCGCCGGTCGCGGTGGGGACCGCACCCGTCGTCGGGGCGGCGGGCGTGTTGGGGCCGGTGACGGCGGCGACAGCACCCGTCGCGGCGGTGGCGGCACCCGTCGCGGCGACAGCACCCGTCGCCGTGGCGACAGCGCCGGTCGCGGCGGCGACAGCAGCATCGTCGGTGGTCGCAGGAGTCTCGGCCGGAGCGGTCGCGGCGTCCGCGGGCTCCGTCTCGACGGGCTTCGCCGCGACGGGCTCCGCGTCGGATTCGACCTCGGCTCCCTCGGGCTCGTCCGCGGGCGCGCCCTCGTCGAGCGCGGCGGTCTCGTCGAGCGCGGCGGTCTCGTCGAGAGCGGCGGTCTCGTCGACGCTCCGCGCGGGTTCGTGCGATTCGGCGTCGCTCATGTCGGCCTCGTTCTGCTCCGGCTCGTCGATCACGGGGTTCTCGGCCTCGGCCTCGTTCCGAGTCTCGGCGACGACCGGAAGCTCGGGGCCCTCGGACGCGGCGTCCTCTCGGCCGTCCGCTTCCTGCCCCGCGAGCTCACGCTCAGCGGGCTCGTCCTCGACGATCTCTTCCTCAGCGAGCTCCGGCTCGTCTTCCGCGAGCTCCGGCTCGGCGGGAGCCTGCTCCGCGAGCTCTTGCTCGGCGAGCTCGGGCTCGGCGAACTCCCGCTCAGCAGGCTCCGGATCCGCGAACTCCCGCTCGGCGACGTCGTCCTCAACGGGGTTGTGCTCGTCGAGCTCCTGTTGGGCGGAATTCTGTTCGTCGACGCTCGCGTCGTCGTCATCCGGCGCGGCGGCGTCACCCGCATCGGCAGGCACGATGTCGTCGTCGGTCGCGTGCTCGTCCGCCACGTGGCCGGCTTCTGCTTCCGCGAGCTCGTCACCCTGGTGCTCGTCACCCTCGGCGGAGTCGTCGTCGACACGCTCCTCGTCGACGATCCCGTCATCGACGGACTCGCCATCGACGGACTCGCCTTCGACAGACTCGTCGTCGACACCCTCGTGCTCGACGAGCGGGCTCGCGACAGGCTCGCCCTCGACACCCTCGCCTTCCGCGTCTTCCGGCTCGAACACGTCGGTCGACAGCACGAACTGCGAGACGGGCTCGGGGTCGAATCCGTCGGTGGACAGGATCATCTGCGGCTCGACGCGGTCCACGTCGAAGCCGGCGACGACGAGTTCGTCGCGCGATGTCGCGTCTCCGAGCTCCGGCGCGTCCCCGAGCTCCCGCTCGGACTCGTGCTCCGACGCGGATTCGTGGCCGCTCTCGTGCTCGACGTCGTCGATGATCTCCGCGTCGTGCACCTCGAGGTCGTCGTGCGACTCCGCGTCGGTCGCGGCATCGCCCTCGTGGTGCGGTTCGAGGATGATGTCGCCGGTCGGCAGGTGCTCGACGTGCACGTCGTCGTGCACCGTCGGCCGCTGATCCGTCTGCGGTTCGGGCACATAGGTGAGGGCGGGCGCGCCGGTACCCCCGTCGAGGGTGAACGGCTGGCCGATGGTCTCGAACGAGCGGATCTCCGCCTCATCGACCGGCACCTCGTCTTCGACCACATCGTCGTCGATGTCGTCGTCGTGCGAGGTCACGGGCAGGTCGACACTGACCTGCGCGATGTGTCCGCCGAGGATGGTGATGCTGGCTGTGTCGAGATTCCCGCTCTCGTCGAGCACGCCGTGCTCGGCGTTCTCGTCGGGGTTCGCGTCGGTGCGGTCGGGGGTCACTGCAGTCTCCAAACGGGAAGAGGGCGCGAAAGCGCCCCCTCCCAGGTTACTGCGCGGGGCGGATCACCAGCAAAAGGTCTCCCGCCTCGACCTGCTGTGTGGTACCGGTGGCGACGCGCTCCACGACCCCGTCGATCTGCGACGCGATGGCCGCCTCCATCTTCATGGCCTCGATGGATGCCACCGCCTGGCCGGCCGCGACCCGATCGCCCGGAGAGACCTTGAGGGTGACGACCCCCGAGAACGGAGCGGCGACCTGGCCGGGCTTCGAGGTGTCGGCCTTCTCCGCCTGCCGCGCCTCGACGTCGATCGAGCGGTCGCGGACGAACACCGGGCGCAGTTGACCGTTGAGCGTCGTCATGACCGTCCGCATGCCCTTGTCGTCGGCCTCTCCCACGGCCTCGAGCCCCACGAAGAGCTGCACGCCGCGTTCGATCTCGACCGTGTGCTCCCCACCCGCCCGGAGCCCGTACAGGTAGTCCGCGGTGTCGAGCACGCTGAGGTCGCCGTACGCCTCCCGCGTCTCCTCGAAGGTGCGGGTCGGTCCGGGGAACAGCAGGCGGTTCAGTCGCGCCCGACGCTCGGCGGACTCGCCCGCCAGCGCCGTCGCGTCGTCGTCGCTGAGCGGCGTCACACCGGTCTTCGCGTCGCGCCCGGCGAGCACCTTCGAGCGGAACGGCTCGGGCCAGCCCCCGGGCAGATCGCCCAGCTCCCCCGCCATGAACGACACGACCGAGTCCGGCACGTCGTACTTCTCGGGGTTCTGCTCGAAGTCGGCAGGGTCGGCCTTGACGGCCGCGAGGTGCAGCGCGAGGTCGCCGACGACCTTCGACGAGGGCGTCACCTTCGGCACGCGGCCGAGGATGCGGTCCGACGCGGCGTACATGTCCTCGATCAGCTCGAAATCGTCGGCCAGACCCAGGGCGATGGCCTGCTGCCGCAGGTTCGACAGCTGCCCGCCCGGAATCTCGTGACGGTAGACGCGACCGGTGGGCCCGGCGAGCCCGGACTCGAACGGCCGGTACAGGTGACGCACGGCCTCCCAGTACGGCTCGAGGTCACTTACCGCGGCCAGGTCGAGACCCGTGTCGCGCTCGGTGTGCGCGAGAGCGGCGACGAGGGCCGACAGCGACGGCTGGCTCGTGGTGCCCGCCATGGGCGCGGCGGCCGCGTCCACGGCATCCGCTCCCGCCGCCGAGGCGGCCAGGAGCGTCGCGAGCTGTCCGCCCGCGGTGTCGTGCGTGTGCACGTGCACCGGCAGGTCGAAGCGTTCGCGCAGCGCCGCGACGAGCTTCGCCGCCGCGGCCGGACGGAGCAGACCCGCCATGTCCTTGATCGCGAGCACGTGCGCCCCGGCCTCGACGATCTGCTCGGCGAGACCGAGGTAGTAGTCGAGCGTGTACAGGTTCTCCGCCGGGTCGAGCAGGTCACCGGTGTAGCACACCGCCACCTCCGCGACCGCGGTGCCCGTGCCGAGCACGGCATCGATCGCCGGCCGCATCTGCGCGACGTCGTTCAGGGCGTCGAAGATGCGGAAGATGTCGACCCCGGATGCCGCGGCCTCGGCGACGAAGGCATCCGTCACCTGCGTCGGGTACGGGGTGTACCCCACCGTGTTGCGTCCCCGCAGAAGCATCTGGATCGCGACGTTGGGCAGCGCTTCGCGCAGCGCGTCGAGCCGTTCCCACGGGTCCTCCCCGAGGAACCGGAGGGCGACGTCGTAGGTCGCCCCACCCCAGGCCTCCACCGACAGCAGACCCGGGGTCATGCGCGCGACGTACGGTGCCACGCGAACGAGATCGCGGGTGCGGACGCGGGTCGCGAGGAGCGACTGGTGGGCGTCGCGGAACGTGGTCTCGGTGACCGCGAGGGCGGTCTGCGCGCGCAGGGCCTTCGCGAAGCCCGCGGGGCCCAGCTCTTGGAGCCGCTGACGCGATCCCGCGGGGGCCGGAGCCACGACGTCGAGCACGGGGAGCTTGGCGCCCGGGTCGACGGAGAGCGGGTTCTCGCCGTTCGGGCGGTTCACGGTGGTGTCGACGAGCCACGACAGGATCTTCGTGCCGCGGTCCTTCGACTCCCGGCCCTTCAGCAGCTCGGGGCGCTCGTCGATGAACGACGTGCTGAGGTCTCCCTCGACGAAGGCCGGATCGTCCAGCACCGCCTGAAGGAACGGGATGTTCGTCGAGACGCCGCGGATGCGGAACTCCGCCAGGGCGCGCCGCGCGCGGGCCACGGCGGCGGGGAAATCGCGCCCGCGGCACGACAGCTTCGACAGCATCGAGTCGAAGTGCGGGCTCACCTGGGATCCTGCGGCGGTGGTTCCGCCGTCGAGACGGATGCCGGCCCCACCGGGCGAGCGATACGTGGTGATCTTGCCCGTGTCGGGGCGGAACCCCTGCGTCGGGTCCTCGGTCGTGATGCGGCACTGCAGAGCCGCGCCCCGGAGGTGGATGTCGTCCTGGTGCAGGTGCAGGTCGGCGAGCGTCTGACCGGCGGCGATGCGCATCTGCGACTGGACGAGGTCGACGTCGGTGACCTCCTCGGTCACGGTGTGCTCGACCTGGATGCGCGGGTTCATCTCGATGAAGACGACCTCGCCCGCTCGCGGACCGGCCGTCTCGAGGAGGAACTCGACCGTTCCCGCGTTCTGGTAGCCGATCGACCGCGCGAAGGCGACCGCGTAGCGGTGCAGGTCCTCGCGCACGGCGTCGTCGAGGTTCGGCGCCGGGGCGATCTCGATCACCTTCTGGTGCCGACGCTGCACCGAGCAGTCGCGCTCGAACAGGTGGACGGTCTCGCCCGTGGCATCCGCGAGGATCTGCACCTCGACGTGGCGCGGACGCTGCACGGCCTGCTCGAGGAACATGCGCGGGTCGCCGAACGCGCTCTGCGCTTCGCGCATCGCCTCGGCGAGGGCGGGGGCGAGCTCGCCCATGCTCTCGACGCGACGCATGCCGCGCCCTCCGCCACCGGCGACGGCCTTGGCGAAGAGCGGGAAACCGATCTCATCGGCCTGGGCGAGCAGCGCATCGATGTCGTCGGATGCGGGAGTCGACCGGAGGACCGGGACGCCCGCGGCGATCGCGTGCTCCTTGGCGGTGACCTTGTTGCCGGCCATCGACAGCACCTCGGCGGGCGGGCCGATGAAGGTGATGCCGTTCGCCGCGGCCTTCTCGGCGAGCTCCGGGTTCTCCGAGAGGAAGCCGTAGCCCGGGTAGATGGCATCCGCCCCGCACTCGCGGGCGACGCGGATGATCTCGTCGACGTCGAGGTACGCGCGCACGGGGTGCCCGCGCTCGCCGATCTGGTACGCCTCGTCGGCTTTGAGCCGGTGCAGCGACGCACGATCTTCGTACGGGTAGACGGCGACGGTGCGCGCACCGACCTCGTAGGCGGCGCGGAACGCCCGGATGGCGATCTCTCCGCGATTGGCGACCAGGATCTTCGAGAACATGCGCACCTCACGTCAAGCTGGCGGAGCTGAATGTGCTCACAGCCTAGGGGACGGTAACGTAGACCCTCGTGCACGTACTCTCCGTCAGCTCTTTGAAAGGCGGGGTCGGCAAGACGACCGTGACGCTCGGGCTGGCATCCGCCGCCTTCGCTCGTGGCGTTCGCACTCTTGTCGTCGACCTCGACCCGCAGTCCGACGTGTCGACCGGCATGGATATCTCGGTGGCCGGCCGACTCAACATCGCCGATGTCTTGGCGAACCCGAAAGAGAAGGTCGTCCGCCAGGCCATCACGAGCAGCGGCTGGGCCAAGGTCCACCCCGGCACGATCGATGTGCTCATCGGCAGCCCCTCGGCGATCAACTTCGACGGCCCGCACCCGAGCGTGCGCGACGTCTGGAAGCTCGAGGAGGCCCTGGCCACCATCGAGAGCGAGTACGACCTCGTGCTCATCGACTGCGCCCCGTCCCTCAACGCCCTCACGCGCACCGCGTGGGCCGCGAGCGACCGGGTCATCGTCGTCACCGAGCCGGGTCTGTTCTCCGTCGCCGCCGCCGACCGCGCCCTCCGCGCGATCGAGGAGATCCGCCGCGGCCTGTCGCCGCGCCTGCAGCCGCTGGGCGTCGTGGTCAACCGCGTGCGTCCGCAGTCGATCGAGCACCAGTTCCGCATCAAGGAGCTGCGCGACATGTTCGGTCCCCTCGTGCTCAACCCGCAGCTGCCCGAGCGCACGTCGCTCCAGCAGGCTCAGGGGGCGGCCAAGCCGCTGCACGTATGGCCCGGCGATTCGGCGCAGGAACTCGCCGCCGACTTCGACGCGCTGCTCGACCGGATCGTCCGCACCGGCCGCATCCCTGTCGAGAACGACGCCCCGCAGGCCTGACTCACGGTTCTCTCAGACGCCGCCTCGCTGCCCCGCAGTCGGGCGGCGTCTCCCGTTCGCGTGAACACGGGACCCTGAGCCCGTCGAAGGGTCCGAGGCCCGTGGCGACATCGGTAGCTTCGACGAGCTCAGCCACCTTCGCTGACGTCTTCCTCCCGCCGAAGGGGCACAGCGCGAAAGAACCCCGGATGCCACGGCATCCGGGGTTCGAGAATTCTCGGGGTCAGGCCGTGCGGGCGGCGCGACGTGCGGCGAGCTCGTCGACCGTGTCGGCGGACGCGGCTTCGAAATCGACGAGCGTGGACTCGACCTCGCGCAGGACCTTGCCGACCGCGATACCGAAGACGCCCTGGCCGCGGCTCACGAGGTCGATGACCTCGTCGTTCGAGGTGCAGAGGTAGACCGATGCGCCGTCGCTCATGAGCGTCGTGCCCGCCAGGTCGCGGATGCCCGCGGCCCGCAGCTGATCGACGGCGGTGCGGATCTGCTGGAGCGAGATGCCGGTGTCGAGCAGGCGCTTGACGAGCTTGAGCACGAGGATGTCGCGGAAACCGTACAGTCGCTGCGATCCCGAACCGCTCGCCCCGCGGACGGTGGGAACCACGAGCTCGGTGCGGGCCCAGTAGTCGAGCTGCCGGTACGTGATCCCGGCGGCGCGGGCGGCCACCGCTCCGCGGTACCCGGTGTCGTCGTCCATCTCGGGCAGACCGTCGGTGAAGAGGAGCTCGGTGGCGAACCGGGGTTCACCGACTGTGTCGCCAGCGGTCATGCTCGCGTCCCTCCTCATCGGCTCGATATCCCCACGCTAGATCAGCCATGCGCCCTCGGCAATGACATCCGCTCCGAGCGTCTCGGCGTGTCGCGTTCAGGACAGCATCCGGTCGATCGCGTCGCGCACGAAGAGGCTGCGGACCTCGTCGAGACGCGCCGCGAGTTCCGGCGCGAGCTCGCTCGCCCGGGCACGGGATGCCGTGTCGGGACGCCGCAGAAGCGCGGACAGCGCCGACTCGACGAGCGCCGCCTCGCGTTCCGCGCTCTGGCGGAGCGACCGCACGTGGCGCGGTTCGATGCCGTGGCGGTCGAGGGCGACGAGAGTGCGAAGAAGGGTGACCGTCTGCTCGGGGTACGTCTCGGCCGCGGTGATGACCCCGGTGCTGATGGCGTCGTTGAGCAGCTGCGGACCGGCGCCCGTCGTGGCCAGGAGCTCGTCGCGGCGATACCGACGCGGAGTCGCCGTCATCGACGGCATCGACGTCGGCGGAGCGGGGTTGCGCCCGGCGTCGACGTCGGCGAGGTAGTCGCGGATCACCGCCAGCGGCAGATAATGGTCACGCTGGAGGGTGAGCGCCATGCGAAGCCGCTCGAGGTCGGCCGCGGAGAACTTGCGGTAGCCGGATTCGGTCCGCGTCGGCGAGACGATGCCCTGTACCTCGAGGAAGCGGAGCTTGCTCGAGGTGAGGGCGGGGAAATCCGGCGTCAGCCGCGCCAGCACCTGGCCGATGCTCAACAGCCCCGAGGCCGCCGGACGACCGCGAGCGGGGGCTGCCCCCATCAGTGCTCTGCCGGCGGCAGATCGACGGGCGAGACGAAGAAGTTGAGGCGGAACTTGCCGATGCGCACCTCGGCCCCGTTGGCGAGGACCGAGCGGTCGACGCGCTCGCCGTTGACGTAGCTGCCGTTCAGCGACCGCTGGTCGACGATCTCGAACGACGTGCCCGATCGCGTGATCTCGGCGTGCCGGCGCGACACCGTGACGTCGTCGAAGAAGATGTCGGCTTCGGGGTGGCGCCCGACCGTCGTCACGTCGGTGTCGAGCAGGTAGCGCGCCCCCGTGGTGGGACCGGAGCGGACGATGAGGAGGGCGACCTGCGACGGGAGCGCGTCGATCGCCTCCAGCTCGGCCTCGTTGAGGTCGGCACCGAAGGGGACGAAGGACAGGTCGGCGTCGTGGCCGAACGTCTGCGTCGTGTCGTGCGACCGCTCCGACGCGGGAACGTCGGCTGCGCGATGGATGTCGTCGCGCTCGAATCTGCGTGTCTCGTCCACGGGCTTCTCCTTCTTCTTCACCATCACCGACCGGTCCGACGTGAACGGTCGAACCGACCTCGCGCGGTCGTGGTGGGGCTTCGTCTGTGCTGTTGTCTCGACACCGAGCATCGCTGTCCGGGTAACGCCGATCGCCCGACGGGACACTCGAACCTACCGATCACACGTCCGCCGTGTCGAGTCCGTCGCCGCGCCGGGACCCGCCCGCCGCGGAACGGCGCGGCGAAGCCGGAGCGAGAAAAGTCGAACACCACCGATTCTTTCACCTCCCCGAGGTTCCGTCTTCCCCTCCTCCCCGTTCCACGAGGCTCTTGACGCCCGGCCTGTTCCGAATCGTGATCGATTCGGCTCCCGACCAGCCGCGGTGCGGAGACGTTCAATAGGGTCGGAGGGTGACCTCCACCGCCCCCCGCCGTTCCCTGTCCGCTGTTCTCGCGAGTCTGCTGCTCGCCCTGGCCGCTCTCTTCGTGCTGCCGGCGGCCCCCGCGTTCGCCCACGACGAGCTCGTCTCGACGGATCCGCCCGCCGACGCGGTGCTCGATGCGCTCCCGGGCCAGATCACATTCACCTACAGCGCGGACATCCTCACCGAGCAGGGCACGGCCGTCGTCGAGGTCACCGACGCGGACGGCACCTCGCTCGCGGAGGGAGCGCCGGTCGTCTCGGGGACCGATGTGACGCAGACGCTGGCGGGAGCGGCATCCGGTCCTGTGACGGTGACGTGGCGCGTGGTGTCGAGCGACGGACACCCCATCGACGGCACGTTCTCGTTCACCGTGAACGCCGCCACCCCCACGCCGACCGCGACCGGGTCGACGCCGACCGCGACCGCGACGCCGACCGAGACGGCGACGACCGCCCCGGCGACGGCGGCTCCGGATGCCTCGGCGACGCCGTCCGAGACGGTGTCGACCGCGTCTCCCCTGCCGTGGATCCTGCTGATCGTCGCTCTCGTGATCGTCGCCGGGGCGATCGTGTGGCTGTTCGTCGCACGCGGGCGTCGCGGGTCCTCCGGCGGCGGTTCCACCGGCACCTCCGGACGATAGGATTTCCTCATGCCTCATTACGATCTGGTCATTCTTGGTGCGGGTCCCGGCGGGTACGTCGCTGCGGTGCGTGGAGCGCAGCTCGGGCTGTCGGTCGCGATCGTCGAAGAGAAGTACTGGGGCGGTGTGTGTCTGAACGTGGGCTGCATCCCCTCCAAGGCTCTGCTGCGCAACGCCGACCTCGCGCACACCTTCCACGCCAAGGCCGACCTGTTCGGCATCTCGGGTGATGTCACCTTCGACTTCGGCAAGGCCTTCGACCGCTCGCGCACGGTCGCCGCCGGTCACGTCAAGGGCATCCACTACCTGATGAAGAAGAACAAGGTCACCGAGTACGAGGGCCGCGGCCACTTCGCCGACGACCACACGCTGAACGTGACCCTGACCGACGGTTCGAAGGAACAGGTCACCTTCGACAACGTCATCATCGCCACCGGCTCCACCGTCCGTCTGCTCCCCGGTGTGACCCTGAGCGAGAACGTCGTGACTTACGAGGAGCAGATCCTCAACCGCGAGCTCCCCTCCTCGATCGTCATCGTCGGTGCCGGCGCGATCGGCATGGAGTTCGCCTACGTCATGACGAACTACGGCGTGAAGGTCACGATCATCGAGTTCCTCGACCGCGCCCTCCCCAACGAGGACGCCGAGGTCTCGAAAGAGATCCAGAAGCAGTACAAGGGCTACGGCGTCGACATCCTCACCTCGACGAAGGTCGACTCCGTCACCGACCACGGCGACAAGGTCACCGTCGCGTACACCGGGAAGGACGGCTCGACCGGGTCGATCGACGCGGACCGCGTGCTCATGTCGATCGGCTTCGCCCCCAAGGTCGACGGCTTCGGTCTCGAGAACACCGGCGTGAAGCTCACCGAGCGCGGCGCCATCGACATCGACGACCACATGCGCACCAACGTCCCCCACATCTATGCGATCGGTGACGTCACCGCGAAGCTGCAGCTCGCGCACGTGGCCGAGGCGCAGGGCGTCGTCGCCGCCGAGACCATCGGCAACGCCGAGACGCAGACGCTGGGCGACTACCGCAACATGCCGCGCGCCACCTTCTGCAACCCGCAGGTCGCCTCGTTCGGTCTCACCGAGCAGCAGGCGCGCGACGCCGGCCACGACATCAAGGTCGCGAAGTTCCCCTTCTCGGCCAACGGCAAGGCGAACGGCCTCGGCGAGCCCGTCGGCTTCGTCAAGCTCGTCGCCGACGCCGAGACGCTCGAGCTCATCGGCGGCCACCTCATCGGCCCCGACGTCTCCGAGCTGCTGCCCGAGCTGACCCTCGCGCAGAAGTGGGATCTGACGGCCCTCGAGGCGGCGCGGAACGTCCACACCCACCCGACGCTGTCGGAGGGTCTGCAGGAGGCGTTCCACGGCCTCACGGGGCACATGATCAACCTCTGAGCGCTGCACGCGGAAGGCCCGCCCGGTTCGCCCGGGCGGGCCTTCGTCGTTCGTCGTGATCGCGGGCGCGGTCTGCGGAGCTCACGGGCTCACAGCCACACGGGCTCGCGCTCGCTCGGGCTTGCGGCCGCAAGCACTCGCGGTGCGTCGACACCGGCCCATCGGCAGCGGCCGCGCTCCGTGGCCGCGCTCAGTGGCCGCGCTATAGCCGCGCTCAATAAACCGCGCTCAGTGGCCGAGCGTGCGGGCCAGTTTGGATCCGGATGCCGCGGGCCGACCGCCCGCGGCGAACACGGCCGCGTCGACCGCGGCGAAGAACGCCGCGCGGCCCTCGTCGTCGGCCGGGCCGGCGGGACCGAGCTCGACCTCCCATTCGCGCCACGACGACTCCACGCCGCGACGCTCGTCGCGGGCGCGGACGTGGTCGTCGACGAACTCGGCGACCTCTTCCCCGTCGGCATCCAGGAGCGCGTACGCCGTGCGGTTGTTCCGCACCCGTGCGAGGGGCGTGAACGGCGGGCCGGCGATCGAGGCGACGGCATCCTGAACCGCCGGAGGCACGGCCGGCTCGGCGTCGGGATCGACGTCGGCGTCGAGCGGCCACTGGGTCTCGGTGCGACCACCCGCCTGGGCGGGACCTTTCACGTGCCAGCCCGCGTCGGGGCCGCCGACGCGTCGACGCACCGCGACACCGGCGCGGGCGAGGTCGGTCGACGGGGTGTCGAGGTATCGCGCGTCGAGGTCACGCGGCTCGGGCGGACCGACGCGCACCACCCCCGGCAATGCCGACCAGTCGGGCAGCGGCGTGGTCTCGTCGACGTCGTACTTCGACTCGACCTCGACGCTCGAGGCCCCGTGGGAGCCTGCGCTCAATCGTCGCGCCCGTCGGCGTCGGGATTGATGTCTTCGGTCTCTTCGACAAAGGTGAAGACGGCCTGGGTCGGGCCGTCGGACTCGCCCGTGTGCTCGAGACCGCCCTCGCGGCGGTAGACGAGCTGGCCCTCGCTGTAGGGCATGATCAGCGTGTCGTCGGACTCGTTCTCGAGCGGGAGCACCTGCCCGTCGAGCGGGCCTCCGGTCAGTCGTGCAATAGCCATGCCGCCAGCGTAGACCGCCCCTCCGACACCGCCGGGCACCTTGACAGCGCTGGCCTAGAATCGCTCGGGTGACATCGACGGACCTGCCCGGGGAGCGACCGTTCGTGCTGCTCGCCACCCGTGCCGAGGACCGCCCGGCCGATGAGGAGTACGCCCTCTTCCTGCGCTACACCGGCCTCCCGCCCGAGCGGCTCCTCCGCGTGCGGCTGGAGCGCGACCCTCTGCCCGACCTGGATCTCGACGCGATCTCGGGGATCCTCGTCGGCGGCAGCCCGTTCAACGCCTCGGATCCGCCCGAGAAGAAGTCGGCGGTGCAGCGCCGGGTCGAGTCCGAGATGGCGACCCTGCTGGACGACGTGGTCGCGCGCGATCTGCCGTTCCTCGGGGCGTGCTACGGCGTGGGCACGCTGGGGACGTACCTGGATGCCGCGATCGACGGCACCTATGCCGAGCCCATCAGCGTGGTCGACGTGACGTTGACATCCGCCGGGCGCGCGGATCCGCTGGCGGCCGGGATCCCCGACACCTTCACGGCCTTCGTCGGGCACAAGGAGGCGATCCGGACGCTGCCGTCGCGAGCGACCCTGCTGGCGTCGTCGCCGACGTGTCCCGTGCAGATGTTCCGGATCGGGGAGAACGTCTACGCGACGCAGTTCCACCCCGAGCTCGACGTCGACGGCATCGTCACGCGCATCCACGCCTACGCCGCATTCGGCTACTTCGCCGCCGACGAGCTGGACCTCACGCTCGCCGCCGTGCGGCGTGCCCCGGTCGAGGCGCCGTCGCGGATGCTGCGGACGTTCGTCGAACGCTACGCGCGCTGACATCGGGCCGCTTGGCGGCCGCCGGCGGGCCACGAGACGACAGCGCGCGGACATCCCCGCCGCACGATGTCACTGAGATGTCAGCCGCGTGCTGTTTCGCGGGCGCGCGGGGCGGGGGCGGGGGCGGACAGTCAGGAGCGGGGAGGAGGGACCTCCCGGACCACCTCGACCGCCGCCGTCACGGCGGGGTGCGCGCGGCGCAGGTAGGGCTCCAGACCCAGGTCGACGAGGTGGACGCGGCCCGCGAGCGCGGGACCGCGGCCCCGCACCAGACCCGCCTTCAGCGCGCCGAACGTGACCGTGACATCGGCGGGGAGGATGACGGCATCCGCGGTCCCGTCGTCGGGGTCGAGACCGCTCGGCAGGTCCACGGCGATGACCCGCGGGCGGGCGGTGAGGGCGAGAAGGCGCTCGACGAGGGCACGAGCGCTCCCGCGCAGGCGCCGGTCGGTGAGGCGTCCGATGCCCAGGATGCCGTCCAGCACGAGCGCGTAGTCCCCCGCTCCGGCCGATGCGTCGGACACCGAGACGACGCGCGCACCGGCGGCGACGGCTGCGTCGAGGGCCTCGCGGTGCACGCGGTCGCGGACGAGCACGACGTCGACCCGGGTCGCCGCCGAGACCAGATCGGCGGCGGCGAAGAGGGCGTCTCCCCCGTTGTCTCCGGCTCCGGCGAGAACCAGCAGCGCGCCGGGGGTCGAGCGCAGCTCCGCCGCGGCGACGTGGGCGAGAGCGCGGGCCGCCGCGCGCATGAGGGGGCGCCCCCCGGCGAGCAGAGGGGCCTCGGCGGCGCGCACGGCGTCGGCGGTGTAGGCCGCCACGCGCGCGGCGGGCGTGGGTCCGGAATGTTCGGCGTCGGCCACCCGGGCTCGCCCCGCGGGAGCCGTCCCGGAGGACTCGGCGGCGGCGCGAGCGGACACATCCACGCCGGCAGGCTCACCCACGGGAGGCCGCCCGCTCCGCGTCGGACTCGCGTGCGGCCACGTCGGGATCGTTCCGGGCGAGTGTCTCGCGCTCTTTCGTCTCGGCGGCGCGGGCGGCGTCCAGCTCGCTCGTCGCGGCGCGCACGGCCTTCTCGGCCCGGCGCACGCGGAACTGGATCATCGTGGTCGCCCCGTACTTCGCGCGGACGCGATCGTGGTCCTCCTCGGTTGCGACCGTGATCCAGGCCCCGGCGATGAGGATGACCTGGCTCGACAGGTTGAGCCACAGCAGGAGGGCGATGAGCGACGCGAAGGTCGCGAGCAGAGGATTGCTGCTCGCCCCACCCACGAACAGGCCGGACAACTGCTGCAGGACGACCAGGCCGACACCGCCGAGGAGCGCACCGCGGATGAGGGTGCTCCTGCGCGTGCGGACTCCCGAGAGCAGGGCGAAAGCCGCGGCGATCGCCGCCGCGTCGAGGATGAGCACGATGGCCGTCGACACCAACCAGGTGAGGAATGCGGTGATCCAGGAGTCGGCCGAGACGCCGAGCAGGTCGCGGATGAGGGTCAGTCCGGCCGTCGCGAGGAACGTCACCGCCGCCGCAGCCACGAGGGCGACACCGATACCGATGGCCAGAGCCAGGTTGCGCAGGAGCACCCAGACGATGAAGGTGTCATCCGTCGTGACGCCCGCGATCTGCCGCAGGGCCGACCGCAGGGAGCCGATCGCGCCGATCGCCGCACCCACGAGGCCGAGCGTTCCGACGATGCCCGCGATCGTGAGGCCGCCGGGCGCCTCGATGTCGCGCACGTCGATCAGCCCGTTCTCGCCCACGAGACCCGGAACGACGCCGTTCACCGACCGGACGAGGGCGTCGAGCCCCTCGGGATTGCCCGAGAGCCACAGCGCGGCGAACGAGAAACCGATCAGCACCGCGGCGAAGAGGCTGAACAGCGTGCGATAGGTGACACTGTCGGCGAGCATGGGGCCCCGCGCACCCGAGTAGACGAGGAAGGCGCGCACGAGGCGGAGCGACAAAGCCCACGCGGTGACGCGACGGATGAGGTCGGCCATGGGCCCAGCGTAACGACGCGGATGACAGCCCTCGTCGGGGTTGACCGCCGCGGCCGCGAGCGACAGCAGGTCTCAGAGTCCGGCGATCACGCGCCACCACGTGCCGAACAGCAGGAACGGCCCGAAGGGGAAGGACGTTCGCCGCGCACCGCCGAGCACCACGCCGATCCCGGCGACCCCGCCCGCGAGGAAGGCGAGGGCGATTCCGGATGCCACGGCCTCCAGGCCGCCCCACCCGAGCACCGCCCCGCAGAGCGCGGCCAGCTTCACGTCTCCCCCGCCGAACGCCGCCGGGCGCGCGAGATGCACCGCGAGACACGCCGCGAACGCGCCGGCCGCTCCGGCGCCGACCCCCGCGAGTCGCGCGGGCTCCCCCACCACGAGCGCGGCCGCCCCCAGCAGCAGCACCACCGCGGCACCGCCCGGAAGCACGATCGTGTCGGGGAGGCGTCGGGTCCGGGCATCCACCACCGCGAGCACCCCGCTGAGCACCGCGAACACCGACAGAGCGGGGGCGAGGGCCCACGGCATCCGGATCCTCAGGCGTCGAGGACGACGAGATCGACCAGGACGACGGCGTCGGGGGCGATTGCCTCGGCCTCGCGCACCGCGCGCTTGAGGGGGAGCACGTAGAACCCGCCCGTCTGGGGGAAGATCGACGTGCGCCAGGTGGTGTCGCCGATCGTCGCGTCGACGCGGACACCGCCGAAGCCCCGGCGATACGTCTGGGTCTCGCGGATGTCGTCGCTCAGGTCGGGCGGAAGCGCGACGAAGTACCAGTCGCTGTCGGTCCGCGCCTCCCAGCGGTAGACGTCGCCCTCGAACCGCACGATCACGCGGTGCTCCTCTCGTCGCGGTCAGCCTCGTCCGAGCCTCCGCCGCGGGCCTCGCGTCCTCCCGGTTCAGGAGAGCACGATCACGCGGTGCTCCGCTCGTCGCGGTCACCCTACTCCGGGCCACCGACCCGCGCGCCGCGTTCTCCCCGGTGCAGGAGGAGTGCGCTCGTTCCGGCATCCACCGCCACCGCCGAAGCGACGGCGAGCACGGCGACGGCCAGGTCGCGCGGGTCGAAGCCGCTGCCCAGCACGAGCGCGACGGGCGGGAAGCGCTCCGCGAGGGCGATCGGCACCCCGGTGAGTTGGAAGAGCTCCACGCCCACGCACCACACGGCGGCGACCACGGCGAGGGTGATCCGCCGCGCGCGAGGCCACACCAGCACGAGCCCGGTGTAGACGGCCACGGCGTAGAGGGCGTCTCCGGCGATGTCGGTCGCCGCCGTCGCGGGTATCCCCCGCGCGACCACCAGTCCCAGGATCACCACGGCGACGAGTGCGACCGCCGCGGCGACCCGTCGGCGCGCGCGGGTCATGCGAGGACCCCGGCGGCGCGCGCCGGTTCGGCGTAGGCGCGCGCGAGGGTCGCGACGGTGTCGTGCGCGTTGAGGCCGCTCGGGTTGGGCAGCACCCAGGTGGGGAGCCCCGCGATCCCCTCGTCCTGCCGCCCGGCGACCGCTTTCGGACGCCGGAAGCCGTCCCGGTACGCGGTGAGCCCGACCACGGCGATCGCGCGCGGCGCCCAGGCCACCACCCGTTCCGTCAGCGCCGTCGCCCCGGCGCGCAGTTCGTCGCGCGACAGCTCATCGGCGCGCGCGGTGGCCCGGGCGACGAGGTTCGACACTCCGAGACCCGCGTCGAGGATCATGCGCCGATCCGCCTCGCTCAGCGGCTCGGAGTACCGGGGAAGCCGGGGAAGGATCGCCGCCTCCACCAGCGCGGGCCAGAACCGGTTCCCGGGGCGGGAGAACGGGGTCCCCGTCGCCGCGGTCCACAGCCCCGGGTTGATGCCGACGAAGAGGAGCCGCACACCCGGCTCCACGAGGTCGGGGATCTCGGCATCCCGGAACGACTCCAGCTCGGCGCGCGTATATCCCATGAGACCACTATGACCACTACCCGCGCGGGAGACCTCGCGTCTGCCAGGATCGGACGAATGGATGCCGTGCCCGCCCTCACCGAGGCCCCCGCGCCGCAGTTCGTCATCGTCGGCGACAACGTCCGTCTGGCGACGTACACCTGGGGCGACCCCGACGCGGAGGCCGTGCTGTGCGTGCACGGCTTCGGATCGAGCACGCGCGACAACTGGATCAACACGGGGTGGGTGCGCGATCTGCTGCGCGCGGGGTTCCGGGTCGTCGCGGTGGATCAGCGCGGCCACGGCCTGAGCGACAAGCCGCACGACGCGGCGTCGTACACGATGCCCACTCTCGTGGGCGACCTCGTCGCCGTGCTCGACACCTACCTGCTCGATTCGGTTCGCTACCTGGGGTATTCCCTCGGCGGCCGGGTGGGGTGGCAACTCGCCGTCGACGCACCCGAGCACGTCCAGCGCGCGGTGCTCGGCGGCATCCCGGACGGGCGTCCCCTCGCCCGGCTGAAAGTGGACCAGGCTCGGGCGTTCCTCGACCACGGCACGCCCGTCGAGGATGCCACGACCCTGCGCTACGTCTCGCTCGCCGAGCGCGTGCCCGGGAACGACCTGCGCGCCCTCGTCGCGATCGCGGAGGGCATGCGCCTCGGCGAGACCGATCCCGACCCCGCGTCGCCGCCGCAGCAGGCGGTGCTCATCGCCACGGGCACCGAGGATCCGATCCACGACCAGTCCCGACACCTCGCGTCGCTGCTGCCGCGCGGGGAGTTCGCGGACATCCCCGGCCGACACCACGTGAACGCGCCCGGGGCGCGGGCGTTCCGCGAGGCGGGTCTGGAGTTCCTCTCGCGCGGGAGCTGAAGCCGCCAGGGGTGCCGGACCGGCGCCCCCGCTCCCCTTCCGCACGTTCCCGACGGGTGGCGCCCCGGCTCACCCGTTCGCTCGCGCCGCGACCGGCTCCCGCCGCACCCCTCACCCGCAGGCGTACACCGTGCCGGGAGCGGACGAGTCGACCACGCAGTTCTGCGCGACCCACTGGCGGATCTGCGCCGACGCCGTGTCGGTCGAGGCCGATCGACCGGACCCGGTCGCACCGAACCCTGTCGCGCCGGCCCCCGCTCCGCGCTCGTCGCCGCCGATGACGTACCGGAGCTGACCGGACTGGACGAGCGAGACGAACCTGTCGAGCGTCGGCACGTCGTCGGTGCCGTTGAAGCCGCCGATCGGGAGGATCGACGCGCCGTCCGTCGCGAGGATGAGGGATGCCGCCTGCTGGGCGCCGAACGTGGCCGCGAGGTACGTCGTGCCCGTGTCGCGAGCCGTGAGCCAGGCGACGAGTTCAGCGTCTGCGCCCTGCGACATGCCCGCCTGACCGCCGAAGCCCTGCGCCGCGCCCGTCCGACCGGTTCCCGGGGCCGATCCGGAGCCGCCCGCCGCGGAGCCGTCGCGTTGCCCGCGCTGACCGCCGCCCTGCGCGCCCCCGGCCTGCCCGCCACCGTTCTGCGCACCCCCGGCCTGACCGCCGCCGGCCTGCCCGCCGCCGGCCTGCCCGCCGCCCGGGAGCGCCCCGCCGTCGAACCGGCTTCCCGTCCCCTGACCCCCGGGCCCTCGGCCGGCTCCGCCGAAGCCGCCGGCCGACATCTCGGACACCCCGCCGGCGACGGGGTTGATCGAGCTCGGGTGGGCGATCGTGACCGCCGACCACACGGCCGGCGTGAGCAGCAGTCCGACCACCGTCACGACCGTGGTGATCAGTCGCGCGCGGTGCCGCGAGACAAGCAGCACGATCGCCGCCGCGGCCGCCCCTGCCTGCACCAGTGACACGGGGATGCTGTACCCGCCGTACGAGAAGCCGATGACGACGGCGGTCAGACCGGCCACCCCGACGATGGCGATGCGCGGCCAGACCTTCCCGGCACGCTGCGCGGCGGCGAGCGCCACGGCCACGACGAGGGCGAGCGGGACGGCGAGGGCCGCCGTGTAGAACTGGTGCATCCCGGCGACGGTCGAGAACATGGCCGCGAATGTCACGGTCCACACCGTCAACAGCACGGTGAGCGGCCGCGGGAAGCGGAGGATCCACAGCACGACGATCCCGAGGAGCGCGGCGGGGATCAGCCAGGCGATCTGGCCGGCCAGCTGCGCGTTGAACAGACGCAGGATGCCGGGATCCCCCGAGAAGGGAGGAGTGAACGACTCGTACGTCGTGCTGTCGGATGTCGCGGCGAAGCGCCCCAGGCCGTTGTACCCGAAGACCATCTCCCAGGGGTTGTCGCCGATCGTGCTGCCGATGTAGGGCCGGCTCCCGGCCGGGATGAGCGAGACGATCGCGACCCACCAGAGCGACGCGGCCAGACTCACGACCCCGGCCACCGCGAGATGGAGGATCCGGCGCGCCCAGCTCTGCCGCGTGCAGAGGTACGCCGCGGCGAGCGCGGGCCAGACCGCCCAGGCTTCGAGCATGTAGAACTGGAACGACAGGCCGACGAACGCCCCCGCCACGACGAGCCAGCCGAGGCTCCGCGCCTGGATCGCCCGGACGCACGCCCACGCCGTCAGCGCCAGGCCGAGCACGAAGAACGACTCGGGTTGGTTCGAGCGCGAGACGGCGACGAGGATCGGGGTGACGGCGACGATGACCCCGGCGAGGAGTCCCGCACGCACGCCGGCGAGGCGTCGACCGGCGACGGCGGCGATGACCGCGGCGGCGGTCGCCGCGAGGGCGTTGGGCAGGATCACCGTCCACGCGGAGTATCCGAACACGCGCACGAACAGCGCGGGGATCCAGAACGAGCCCGGGATCTTGTCGAGCGTGACGGTCCCCGCCGGGTCCACGGCACCGAAGAAGAAGTTCGACCAGGACCGACTCATCGACAGCGCGATCGAGGCGTAGTACTCGGACGGCGCCCCCGCCCAGACCTGCCAGCCGCTCAGGAGGAGCGCGAGCGCCCCCACCGCGATCAGACCGCCGGTCCAGGCCCGAGATCGGACAGCACGGGGACGAGGGGCCGCATCGGGGAACGGCGCGGCGATCGGGTCGAGCGTGGCGGTCATGCCGGGATGGTAGGCAGGCGTTCACTCACGGTTGCTTGACCCCACCTATGAACGCGGCATGTATGACGGGTTGCGCCGACGCGGCGAGGGCGCCACTGCCCCGACGGGACGCGCATCGGGATCCGCGGAAGACCCGCACCGGGGCTCGCGTCAGGAGGCGGCGACCGAGAGCCTCGGCGACGACGGCGCACGCGTCGCCTTCGCCTGGAGGCCGACGCGGACGGTCTGCCCGGGTGACAGCGCGGCCGCCCAGTCGGCACCCCGGCAGGTCACGGTCGACCCGGAGAGGCTGCAGCTCATCCCCCAGGCGTTCGAGACGTCCGTCGTCCCGGGAGCCTCGAACGACACCTGCCAGCGGGAGACCGTTCCCGTTGCGGTCACCTCGATCTCGGCGACGTACCCCTCCCCCCAGGAGCTCTGCGGGATCCAGGAGGCCGTGATCCCCGCGGGCTTCGGAGAGGCGGATGCCGTCGGCTTCGGGCTCGAGGAGGGCTTCGGGCTCGAGGAGGGCTTCGGGCTCGAGGAGGGCTTCGGGCTCGAGGTCGGCGTGGGCGTGGGCTTCGGGCTCGAGGAGGGCTTCGGGCTGGACGTCGGCGTGGGCGCGGGCTTCGGGCTCGACGTCGGCTTCGGGCTGGACGTCGGTTTCGGACTCGACGTCGGTTTCGGACTCGACGTCGGCTTCGGCGTGGGCGCCGCACCCGGGGTGAGGATCGGCCGGAGCGCCGTGAGCTTGGCCGTCTGCCACGTGCGCCAGTCGTCGGTGACGAGACCGCCGGTGTCGCCGCTGTTCGGGTTGAACGACCAGTAGGCGTAGCTCATCTTCGTCTTCGCGAGGTAGGCGACCAGCGTCTTCAGCCACGCCCGATCGCTCGCGGTCTCGAGCTTCGTGCCGAACTCCCCCAGGAGCACGGGCGCGATGTTCTCGCGCACGAGGTATCCCCAGTTGGCATCCCAGATGCCCTCGAGATTCGCGGGGTAGTTCGCCGCCGAGAACCAGGGCTGGGCGTGCACGGTCGCGGGGTACTCGTGCGGCGAGTAGACCACCCGGTTCTTCACGGAGAGGGTGACCGGCGCGGATCGGACGTCCGCGAGGCCGCCGCCCCACCAGGTGGCGGAACCGCCCTGCTGGTTCTCGACGCCTTCGACGATGATGAGGAGCTTCGGGTTGACCGACAACACGGCGTTGCCGGCGCGGGTCGCCGCCGCACGCCAGTCGCGCGACGCGTCGCCGCAGTTCCAGCAGGCGGGACCGTGGGGCTCGTTGTGCAGATCGGCACCGATCACGGCGGGCTCGTTCTTGTAGCGGGCCGCGAGCATCTTCCAGTCGTCGATCCAGCGCTTCTCGCTGTATTGCGCGGTGTACCAGAGCTCGCTCTGGGCACCGGAGTCGGGACGGTGCCGATCGAGGATGACCGACAGTCCGTGGGCTTTGGCGCGCGCGATGACGGCGTCCATCAGTCGGAGCGGCGAGAGGGACACCAGATCCGGGTTCAGCGCGGCGTTGATCGAGTTCGAGCTCTTCGCGGCGAGGCACTCGTTCGAGAACGGCAGGCGGATGGCGTTGAACCCCATCGCCTGGATGGCCGCCATGCCCTCGTCGAGCGAGATCGACCAGAGCCCGTGCGGGGCGCAGTTCGAGGTCTCCATCCCGAACCACGCCGTCGCCTTGATCGTGTACGCGGAGCCCGCGGCCGTGACGATCGTCGACCCCCTGGTCGACAGCCAGCCGGGCGTCGTCGCGGCGCTCGCCGCGGGCACGACCGCTCCCGCGATCAGCAGGAACGCGGCCGCCGTGGCGGCTGCCAGGCGCACCCCGGCGCGTCGTACGCGCATCGCTCGTTTCCCCACCGCGGCCCCCGCCTTTCCGGCACATCCTATGTCGGCGAGAGCTCCCACGGGCACCGCCCGTTCCCCCGAGCAGACCGCACACACCGTCGCCACACATCGGCGAGAGCTCCCACGGGCACCGTCCGACCCACCGCGCGGATCGCAGACACCGCAGACTCGCTCGCGCCGGCCCGCGAGCCCGCCCTCAGGAACGCCGGACCGCGGATGCCGCCGCCCCCGCGTGCGCGCGATGCACCGCGAGCGCGAGGTGCAGGGCGGCCAGCACCTCGCCGTCGTCGAGACGGACCCCCAGCGCCTCTTCGAGAGCGTCCAGCCGCTGGTAGAACACCGAGCGCGAGACGTGGGCCGCGGTGGCCGCGGCCGTGCGGTTGCCGGGGTGGTGGACGACCGCCGCGAGCGCGTCGAGAAGGTCGTCGCGCCGCGCGGCGGGGAGGTCGAGGACGGGAGCGAGCATCGACTCGGCGTGGGCGAGGAGCCGGTGGTCCCCGCGGAGCGCGGCGACGAAGCGGCGAAGCGGATGCCGCCGCACCCACATCACGCCCGCCTCCCCCACCTCCCCGGACTCGGCCAGGTCGAGCGCCTCGCGTGCCGAGTCGAGGGTGCGGCTGAGCACCGCCTCGGGTGCGCCCTGGTCGACCCGTGGCCCCACGACCAGACGCACACGGCCGCCGCCGGCTCGCAGGACAGCGAGGAAGCGGTCGACCGTGGCCCCCGCGAAGCTCGTCGTGGACGGGATCGCGAGCAGGGTCGGCATCCATCCCCCGGCCGGCTCGTCGGCGCGGCGCGGAGTGCCGCAGAGCGCGCGGCCCCCCACGTCGCCCGCGGCGGCCTCGACGTCGGTCACGCCGGCACCGCTCACCGCGAGGCCGAACAGGGCCACCCCCTCGGCCAGCAGTCCCGCGGCCGACAGACGCACCGCGGCCTCGGGGAGGGAGCCGTACCGCCCCGCGAGCAGCGCGTCGACGAGACGGCGGCGACCGAGGTGGGACCAGTCCTCGCCGTCGGTGTCCGCGAGCCGCCCGAGCGCGAGAGCCGTCGCCCCCTGCTCGAGGACGGCGAGACGCCCAGCCGGGTGCGCGGGGCCGGCGAGGGCGACGAGCGATCCCCACCGAATCCCCCGCGCCTGCACGGGGACGACCGTGCGGGCGTCCGCCGGGTCGCGGCCGGACAGGCGCGAGCGTTCCTGCCAGCCGTCGAGAACGGTGTGATCGGCGTCGGCCAGCTCGGCGACGATCACCTCGTGGGCGAGGGACTCGAGGACCACCGGCGCGCGTAAAGTCCGCGCCAGACGCTGGACGACGTAGTCGGCCGGGGCGCCCCGCAGCGCGAGCTCGGTGAAGAGCGTCCGCACCTCATCGCGCGCGCGCAACGCCATCGTCTGCTCGTCGATGATGCGCCGGTGCACCTGCTCGGTGACGGCGACGAACTTGACCTCGCGGTGCAGGGCGACGAGCACCAGCCCGGTCGCGCGGGCCGCGTCGATGACGACGGCCGGGACGTAGCGGTAATGCGCTCCCAGCTCGATGACGATGCCGACGAGTCCCGCCGCGGCGAAGGCCGCGACGAGGGCGCGGAGCTCGTCGGGCTGTTCGGGCCACGCGGACGCGGTGGTGAGCAGCAGTTCGCCGCCGTCGAGCAGCCGAGCCACCCCCGGGCTGTCGGAGACGTGCACCCAGCGCACACGCGAGTCGAGGAACGTGCGCCCGACGAGGACCTCGGGCATCCCCTGAAGGAGAGCCGGCATCTCCAGCGCCTCGGCGAGGGTCGGCAGACCGGGCTCCGCCAGGGCCGGACGATCTGTCCGGACCGCTTCGGATTCACGACGATCAGACACGTGCATTCCTCCTCCGACACCCGAAGAATCAATGTCACACACCCTAGTGCGCGACCGGTCGGAGTGTCCGGGCACGCCCAGCCGAGGAGGACCCCCATGACGTTGATCCGCCACCACATCGCCGGCGCCGAGCGGGGAACAGATGAGCGCACCGGCGACGTGTTCGACCCCGCCACCGGCCGGGTGCAGGCGAAGGTCGCGTTCGCCACGGCCGCCGAGGTCGACGAGGCGATCGCCGCGGCCGCCGCTGCTCTCCCCGCGTGGCGGGCCACGAGCCTCATCAAGCGCGCCGATGTCTTCTTCCGTCTGCGCCACCTCCTCGTCGAGCGCACCGACGAGCTCGCCGCGATCATCACCGCCGAACACGGCAAGGTGCTCTCGGACGCGAAGGGCGAGATCAGCCGCGGCATCGAGAACGTCGAGTTCGCCGCGGGCCTGGTGCACCTGCTCAAGGGCGAGCACGCCGAGCAGGTGAGCCGCGGAGTCGACGTGCACTCCGTGAAGCAGCCGGTCGGCGTGGTGGCCGCCATCACCCCCTTCAACTTCCCCGTCATGGTCCCCCTGTGGATGACGGCCTCCGCCATCGCCTGCGGGAACACGGTCGTGCTCAAGCCGAGCGAGAAGGACCCCTCCGCCGCGCTCTTCCTCGCGCGCCTCTTCGAGGAGGCGGGCCTTCCCGCCGGAGTGCTGAACGTCGTGCACGGCGACAAGGTCGCCGTCGACGCCCTGCTCGACTCCCCCGTCGTCCGCGCGGTGAGCTTCGTCGGATCGACACCCATCGCGAAGACGATCTACTCGCGCGCGGCCGAGAACGGCAAACGCGTCCAAGCGCTGGGCGGCGCGAAGAACCACATGGTCGTCATGCCCGACGCCGACCTCGACGCGGCCGCCGATGCCGCCGTGTCGGCCGCGTACGGTTCGGCCGGCGAGCGCTGCATGGCCGTGTCGGTGCTGGTCGCGGTGGGCGACGACGTCGCCGACGCGCTCGTGGAGAAGGTGGCATCCCGGATCGAGGGCCTGAAGATCGGACCCGGAACGGATGCCGCGAGCGAGATGGGTCCGCTCATCACGCGCGAGCACCGCGACAAGGTCGCCTCGTACGTGACCGGGGCGGCCGCCGAGGGCGCCGAGGTCGTGGTCGACGGCACGACCCAGGAGTTCGAGGGCGACGGCTTCTTCGTCGGCGTCTCGCTGGTCGACCGCGTCGCCCCCGGTATGAAGGTGTACGACGACGAGATCTTCGGCCCCGTGCTCTCGGTCGTGCGCGTGCAGAGCTACGACGATGCCGTGGCGCTGGTCAACGCCAGCCCCTACGCCAACGGCACCGCGGTCTTCACGCGCGACGGCGGAACAGCCCGCCAGTTCGAGTTCGACATCGAGGTCGGCATGGTCGGCGTGAACGTGCCGATCCCCGTCCCGGTCGGCGCCTTCTCGTTCGGCGGGTGGCGCAACTCGCTCTTCGGCGACTCGCACATCTACGGCCCCGAGTCGATCCACTTCTACACGCGCAGCAAGGTCGTCACCACGCGCTGGCCCGACCCCAGCGAGAGCCAGATCAGCCTCGGCTTCCCGAGCAACCACTGAGAACCGGAAAGGGACCCCTCATGACCCTCACGACCCCCGATCTCTCGGCCGACCTCACCCCCGACCCCGACGGCGATGCCCGCGTCCGCGCGAACGACCGCGGGCACGTCTTCCACTCGTGGAGCGCTCAGGCGCTCATCGACCCTCTCCCGGTCGCGGGAGGTGAGGGCGCGACGTTCTGGGACTACGCCGGGAACCGATACCTCGACTTCTCGTCGCAGCTGGTGAACCTCAACCTCGGGCACCAGCATCCCGATCTCGTCGCCGCGATCCAGCGCCAGGCGGGTGAGCTGGCCACGATCCAGCCGGCGATGGCGAACGACGTCCGCGGCGAGCTCGCCCGACGCATCGCCGAGGTCGCCCCCGAGGGGATGTCGAAGGTCTTCTTCACCAACGGCGGGGCGGATGCCAACGAGAACGCCGTCCGCATGGCGCGCCTGGTCACGGGCAAGCGCAAGGTGCTGGCGATGTACCGCAGCTACCACGGCAACACCTCCACCGCGATCACCCTGACCGGCGACCCCCGCCGCTGGGCGAACGAGCCCGCCGACGCCTCGGTCGTGCACTTCTTCGGCCCTTACGCCTACCGCTCCGCGTTCCACGCGGCGGACGAGGCCGAGGAGACGTCCCGGGCACTGGAGCACCTCGAGCAGACGATCATCCTCGAGGGGGCGTCGACCATCGGCGCGATCATCCTGGAGACCGTCGTCGGCACCAACGGCGTCCTCGTGCCGCCGCCGGGCTACCTTCCGGGGGTGCGTGCCCTGTGCGACAAGTACGGCATCGTCTACATCGCCGACGAGGTCATGGTCGGCTTCGGCCGCGTCGGCGAGTGGTTCGCCGTCGACGCCTTCGACGTCACGCCCGACCTCATCACCTTCGCGAAGGGCGTGAACTCCGGCTACGTGCCGCTCGGCGGTGTCGTCATCTCCGACGCGATCGCGGCGCACTTCGACACCGTGGCCTTCCCCGGCGGTCTCACCTACTCGGGCCACCCGCTCGCGTGCGCGCCCGGCGTGGCCACGTTCGAGGTGTTCGCGCGCGACGGGATCCTCGAGCGGGTGCGGGACCTCGGCGAACGCGTCGTCGAACCCCGCCTGCGGGCCATGGCCGAGCGGCATCCGTCCGTCGGAGAGGTGCGCGGGCGCGGGCTCTTCTGGGCGATCGAGCTCGTGCGCGACCGCGAGACGCGCGAGCCGCTCGTCCCCTTCAACGCGGCGGGGCCCTCGGCGGCCCCCATGACGGCGTTCGCGGCGGCGTGCAAGAAGGCCGGCCTCTGGCCCTTCACGCACTTCAACCGCGTGCACGTCGCCCCTCCCCTCGTCATCGGCGAGGAGGACCTGGTCCGCGGCCTCGACATCATCGACGAGGCGCTCACGGTCGCCGACGAAGCAGCGGCATCGTGAGAGTGCTCCACAACGTCATCGGCGGCGAGTCGGTCGCATCCGAGGGCTCTCTGCTCGACCTCGTCAGCCCCGTGACGGGCGACGTGTACGCGCAGGCACCCGTCTCGACGGACGCCGACGTGGATGCCGCCGTCGCCGCCGCCGCGGCTGCGTTCCCGGCGTGGAAGCGGGCGACCCCCGCCCAGCGTCAGCTCGCGCTGTTCCGTCTCGCCGACGCCCTCGAGGCGCGGGCGGAGGAGTTCGCCGACCTCGAGTCGGAGGACACCGGAAAGCCGCGCGCGAGCCTGGTCGCCGACGAGATCGTGCAGTCGGTCGATCAGCTGCGCTTCTTCGCGGGGGCCGCGCGCGAACTGAACGGCCGCGCCGCCGCGGAGTACGCCGAGGGCTTCACCTCGTACGTGCGCCGCGAGCCGATCGGCGTCGTCGCGCAGGTGACGCCGTGGAACTACCCGCTCAACATGGCGGTGTGGAAGATCGGTCCCGCGATCGCCGCGGGCAACACCGTGGTGCTCAAGCCCAGCGAGACGACCCCGCAGACGACGGTTCTGCTCGCCGAGACCGCCGCGGAGGTCCTGCCGCCCGGGGTGCTGAACGTCGTCCTCGGCGACCGCGACACCGGCCGGGCGCTCGTGGAGCATCCGACGCCCCAGCTCGTCGCGATCACCGGGTCCGTGCGCGCCGGGATGCAGGTCGCGGCCTCGGCCGCGCGAGACCTCAAGCGCGTGCATCTCGAGCTCGGCGGCAAGGCGCCCGCGATCGTCTTCCCGGACGCCGACCTCGAGGCCGCGGCATCCGGGATCGCCGAGGCCGCGTTCTTCAACGCAGGCCAAGACTGCACGGCAGCCACGCGGCTTCTCGTGCACGCGTCGCTGCACGACGCCTTCGTCGCGCGTCTCGTGGCGTACGTCGAGCAGAACGTGCGCGTCGGGGCGCCGGACGACCCGGATGCCTTCTTCGGCCCGGTAAACAACCCCGACCAGCTGGCGCGGGTGCAGGGCTTCATCGACCGGCTGCCCGCGCACGCGCGCGTCGCCACCGGTGGGGCGCGCGTGGGCGAGACGGGGTGCTTCTTCGCCCCGACCGTCGTGACGGGCCTCCGCCAGGACGACGAGCTCGTACAGCAGGAGGTGTTCGGCCCGGTGCTGGCCGTGCAGTCCTTCGAGACCGAGGAGGAGGCGCTCGAGCTTGCGAACGGCGTCCCCTACGCCCTCGCCGCGTCGGTGTGGACGCGCGAGAACGGCCGGGCGCTGCGTTTCAGCCGCGACCTCGAGTTCGGCTGCGTGTGGATCAACGCGCACATCCCGTTCGTCTCGGACATGCCGCACGGGGGCTTCAAGCACTCCGGCTACGGCAAAGACCTGTCGATCTACGGCTTCGAGGACTACACGCGCCTGAAGCACGTCATGGCGAGCCTGGCGTAGCGAAGAGAAGGGGTCGGGCGGAGACGTCCGGCCCCTTCGGCGTGCCCGCGCGTTGCGGACTCGGCGCCTTACGACGGTTTCCGCTGTGTTTCGGCACTTTAAATTCCGAATTCCTCATTGATCTCCCCGTTGTTCCGCTGATACCGTCGCCCATCATGAGTTCCGTGACTGATCGCAGCGTCTCCCTCGACCGCGTGTCGAAGGCGATCGTCGAGCAGTTGCAGGAAGACGGGCGACGGTCCTACGCCGAGATCGGCAAAGCCGTCGGTCTCAGCGAGACCGCCACGCGCCAGCGCGTGCAGAAGCTGCAGGATGCCGGCATCCTGCAGATCGTCGCCGTCACCGACCCGCTGCAACTCGGCTTCGCCCGCCAGGCGATGATCGGCGTGCGGGTGTCGGGAGACACCCGCGTCGTCGCGGCCGAGATGGCGGAACTGCCGGGCGTGACCTACGTGGTCTCGACCGCGGGATCGTTCGATCTGCTCGTCGAGGTCGTCTGCGAGAGCGACGACGACCTCATCGACCTGCTGAACGACCGCGTCCGCGCCCTGCCCGACGTCGTCTCGACCGAGACGTTCGTCTACCTCAAGCTCCACCGTCAGCTCTACAACTGGGGAACACGATGACCCTTCTCGACACCGACCACGACGCCGCCCTGCAGGCGAAGGCCCGGGACCACCTCTGGATGCACTTCTCCCGTCAGTCGGTGATGACCGACGGCCCCGGCGTGCCGATCATCGTCAAGGGCGAGGGCCACCACATCTTCGACTCCACCGGCAAGCGCTACATCGACGGCCTCGCCGGGCTGTTCGTGGTCAACGCCGGCCACGGCCGCCGCCGTATCGCCCAGGCCGCCGCGAAGCAGGCCGAGGAGCTCGCGTTCTTCCCGCTGTGGTCGTACGCGCACCCCGCGGCGATCGAGCTGGCGGAACGCCTCGCGAACCTCGCCCCCGGCGATCTCAACCACGTCTTCTTCTCCACCGGTGGCGGCGAAGCGGTCGAGACCGCGTTCAAGCTCGCCAAGCAGTACTGGAAGACGCAGGGCAAGCCCACCAAGCACAAGGTCATCTCGCGGGCGATCGCCTACCACGGCACGACGCAGGGCGCTCTGGCCATCACGGGTCTGCCCGTGATGAAGCACATGTTCGAGCCGGTCACCCCCGGCGGTTTCCGCGTGCCCAACACGAACTACTACCGGGCCGAGGAGTCCGGCTTCGGGGGCGGGACGCCCGAGGAGTTCGGCCTGTGGGCCGCCGACCGCATCGAGCAGATGATCCAGTTCGAGGGACCGGAGACGGTCGCCGCGGTGTTCCTGGAGCCCGTGCAGAACGCGGGCGGGTGCTTCCCCGCCCCGGCCGGCTACTTCCAGCGCGTGCGCGAGATCTGCGACAAGTACGACGTGCTGCTCGTCTCGGACGAGGTCATCTGCGCCTTCGGCCGCCTGGGCCACTACTTCGGCGCCTCGGCGTACGACTACCAGCCCGACATGATCACGTTCGCCAAGGCGGTGACCAGCGGGTACTCCCCCCTCGGCGGCACGATCATCAGCGACCGGATCTACGAGCCCTTCGCCCACGGCGATGCCTCGTTCCCACACGGCTACACCTTCGGCGGACACCCGGTCTCGGCCGCGGTGGCCCTCGAGAACCTCGACGTGTTCGAGGAGGAGGGCCTGCTCGAGAACGTCCGGACGAACTCGCCCCTCTTCCGCTCGACGCTCGAGCAGCTCCTCGACCTGCCGATCGTCGGCGACGTGCGCGGCGACGGCTACTTCTTCGGCATCGAGCTCGTCAAGGACAAGGCGACGAAAGAGACCTTCGACGACGACGAGTCCGAGCGGCTCCTGCGCGGCTTCCTGTCGAAGGCGCTCTTCGACGCGGGCCTGTACTGCCGCGCCGACGACCGGGGCGACCCCGTGATCCAGCTCGCCCCGCCCCTGACGCTCGGCCCCGCCGAGTTCACCGAGATCGAGCAGATCCTCCGCTCGGTCCTGACCGAAGCCTCGAACCGCCTCTGACCCGAACGGGATGCCGGCGCCACCCCTGTCGGCATCCCACCCGCCCGCCGGTCGCACCCCGACCCCGCGCCGCACGACGACACCGACTCCACGCTCTCCCGGCACCACCCCGCCGACACCCCGCTCCGACCCCGAGCGGTGCTCCCGATGCTGTACCCGACACCATCTCCGGTCACGACCGCGTCCTGACCCGCACCCTCTTGGAGGAGCCACGAACGACAACCTCGGTGCCGCCACGGCACCCGCGAACTCCGGCGCCAAGCTCGCCCGCACCCTCGGACTCTGGTCGATCGTCGGCCTGGGCCTGGGGTACATGACCCCGACCGTCGTCTTCGACACCTTCGGCCTCGTCGCCGACAAGACGAACAACGTCGTCCCCGCGGCCTATGCGGTGGCCCTCATCGTGCTCGTCTTCACCGCCATCAGCTACGGCAAGATGGTCCGCGTCATCCCCAGCGCCGGTTCCGCGTACACCTACGCGCGCGAGTCGATCCACCCGGGCGTCGGCTTCGTCGTCGGCTGGACCGCGCTCATCGACTACATGCTCCTGCCGATGGTGAACGCACTCATCCTGCGCAGCTACATGGAGGCGCTGTTCCCCGACGTCCCCGGCTGGATCTGGGTCGTCGTGTTCACCGCCGGCGTCACCGGCGTGATCTACCTGACGATGCGCGGAACGTCGAACGTCAACATGATCCTGCTCGTGTTCTCGATCCTCGTCATGACCGTCTTCGTCGTCATGGTCATCGTGCAGCTCGTCGGCGGAGCGGGTGCCGGTACCGCGGTATCGCTTGCGCCCTTCGCCCACAGCGAGGTGCAGTTCGGCGCCGTCCTGGCCGGAGCGACGGTGGTGTGCTTCTCCTTCATCGGATTCGACGCGGTGTCGATGTACTCCGAAGAGGCGAAGACGCCGAGGATCATGCCCCGCGCGATCCTTCTCACGCTCGTCGCGGGCGGCGTCATCTTCCTCGTCGCCGCCTACTTCACGCAGCTGCGCTTCCCCGACTCGACCGCCTTCCCGCAGGAGGCGATCGAAGACAGCACGCTCCCCGAGATCGGCGTGCAGGTCGGTGGACCCGTGCTGCAGGCGGTGCTCACCGCGGCCGGCTTCGCGGCGACCCTCGCGTCGTGGCTGGCCTCGCACGCCTCGGTCTCGCGCATGCTCATGGTGATGGGGCGCAACAACGTGCTCCCCCGCCGGGTCTTCGGGTTCATCAACCCCAAGACGCACACCCCCACGATCTCCATCGTGATCGTGGGCGTCGTGAGCCTGCTGGCGATCGCGTTCACCCTCGAGCAGATCTCCGCGTACATCAACTACGGCGCGTTGGTCGCGTTCTCGTTCGTGAACATCTCGGTGATCGCGTGGTTCGCGATCCGCAAGGGCCTGCGCAAGACCCCGGGCGACATCGTCCGCTACATCGTCATGCCCGGCATCGGCCTGCTGCTGACGGCCCTGCTGTGGGTCAACCTCGACGGACACGCGCTCATCGGCGGCCTCATCTGGACCGGTCTCGGGGTCGTCTACCTCGTGATCCTCACGCGCGGCTTCCGTCGTCCGATCGCGTCGTTCGACGAGAACCAGCCGGTCACCGGCGTGAACAAGACGTTCCCCGGTCCCCGCTCGGAGATCTGACGCGCGGCGCGACGGCCGCGGCATCCCTGCGCAGGGGTGTCGCGGCCGTCGCCTGTCCCGGACTCCGGAGATCCGATGCATCCGGGGCCCGATGTGCACCGCGACGCGGTCGAGCCGGGCAACGGCTCCGGAGCGCGGCACGGGGAGTGGACCGGCCGTCCGGTGCGGGCCGGCGGTCGCGCGACCTCCCGGCACGGCGAGTACTCTGCATCGATGCGCATGATCGACGGTTCCGACCGCATCGAATGGACGATCGACGTCGGCGGGCTGAGCCGTGACGATCTGATCGCGCGGCTCGACGCCCGCGGCATCCATCGCAATCCCTTCGCCGAGACCCTCCTCGCGGATGCGGTCTTCGACGACGCGGCGCACGAGACCATCACGGTGGTGGAGAGATCCGTGTCCGACCTGGGATTTCCCGACGGCGCAACCCTGCCGGACGTCTTCGGCGCGGCGGCCCGGCACGGTCTCGGACTCTGCCCGCCGGTCACCGCGCCGTACCTGCGCCTCGCCACTCTCGATCAGGCGACCGCGCCGGACAGCATCCTGAGCACCGGACGCGCACCGACAGGCTCCCTGAACGTCGCCGCCCCCGTGCCGCGTGCCGACCACGACTACCCGAAGGGGTTCCACCTGCGCGTGATCGACGGGGTGCCGTGGCTGCGGGGGTACCGCTGCGACGACGAGCACGTGCTGTCGCCGGACGATCGCTTCGCCTTCCGTGCTCCTGCCGGCGGGCCGAACTCCTGAGTCCCGCCGGCTGAACCGGGCGACAGAGCGCCCGGAGGGGCTGCACGCCGGGATTCTCAGGAGTCTCGCGCGCTCGAGCCGGGACCCGGGCTCACCGCTCGAACGGGGTGACCGCGCCGAGCACGACCGTCTCGGCGTCGTGTCCGTTGGCCCACCAGTGCGGTTCCGAGCAGCCGTACGTGACGGTGTCGCCCGCGCGCAGCTCGACGCGGCGGTCCGCCTGACACACCAGGAGCACTCCCGACTCGACGGTGACCGTCTCGGTCCCGATGTGCCGGAACGGACGGGCCTCGTTCGAGAACCCCGCGGGCAGCGTCGAACGGATCAACTGCAGCATCGACTCGCCGCGCGGCGTCAGCAGTTCGCGCAGAGCACGCTGCGAGGCAGGAGCGTCGACGGCGACCGGCATGACGTGGCGCTTCGCGCGGGTCACCACGGCCAGGGGCGCCGCCGGTTCGTCCAGCAGCTGGGCGACCGGGATGCCGAGCGCCCCGGCGAGGCGCTGAAGGGACTGCAGCGACGGGTTGCCGAGCCCGCGCTCGAGCTGGCTGACCAGGCCGAAGCTCACGCCGGCCCTCTCGGACAGCGCCTGGACGCTCAGGCCGAGACGCTTGCGGGCGTCGCGCACCGCGGCACCGAGGGTCTCGACGGCGCGCTGCTCGTCGGCATCCGTGGCTCTGGTCATGACCGTGCCAGCGTATCGAGAACGCGCGCGCGACGGCGCCCGCGCCTGCGGGCCGCCCCTTCCCCGCCGCTGACCTGCGTCATATGCACGTCGGAAGCAGCACGCGATGGACATACGGCGCAAGTCAGCGAGATCGAGGAGGCACTCGCGGCACACGCCGGACAGAGAGCGCGAGTCAGCGAGATCACGCGCGCACCCGCGGACCGTCCGGCGGCACGGCCGCGAGCAGGGCGCGGGTGTAGTCCTCGCGCGGGTTCGCGAACAGCTCGGCCGCGGGCGCCGCTTCGACGACCCGGCCTCCGCGCAGCACGACGACATCGTGGCTCATCTGCTGCACGATCGCGAGATCGTGGGCGATGAAGAGGTACGTCAGGCCCTGCTCGACCTGAAGACGCCGCAGCAACGCGAGCACCCGCGCCTGCACCGAGACGTCCAGAGATGCGGTGGCCTCGTCGAGGATCACCAGCTCGGGCTCGAGGGCCAGGGCGCGCGCGATCGACACGCGCTGGCGCTGACCGCCGGACAGCTCGTGCGGATACCGCTTCGCGAAGGCCGGGTCGAGGTCGACGAGCTCGAGCAGCTCGTGGACGCGCGCGGTGCGCGACGCGGCGGTCCGCCCGCCCAGGCGGTGCACGCGCAGCGGCTCCGCGATCGCGTCGGCGACCGTGCGTCGAGGGTCGATCGAGGCGAACGGATCCTGGAACACCATCGCGATGCGCCGACGCTCGCGGCGCGGGGCGCGCAGCGCGTCGCGCACGCCCTCTCCGGCGGCATCCGCCAACGTGGCCGTCCCGGCATGCGGCGCCACGAGTCCGGTCAGCGCGTTCGCGATGGTGGACTTGCCCGAGCCGGACTCGCCCACCAGGGCCAGGGTCGTGCCGCGACGCACGGTGAAGGAGACGTCGTCGACCGCGTGCACCGTGCGCCGGCCCGCGGGGGTCTGCACCGCGAAGCGCACGTCGAGGTTCTGCACGGCGAGGAGGGGCCGCGCCGAGGGCTCGGATGCGGGACCGGCGCCGGCGACGACCCGTGGCCGCGCCGCGAGCAGCTCGCGCGTGTAGGCGTGACGCGGATCGGCGTACAGCTCCGCCAGGGGGCGATGCTCGACCGCCTCGCCGTGACGCAGGACGATCACGTCGTCCGCGACCTGTCCGATGACGCCGAGGTCGTGGCTGATCCACACCACCGCCGTGCCGCGGTCGCGCTGCAGGTCCTGCACGAGCTCGATGATCTGCGCCTGCGTCGTCACGTCGAGGGCCGTGGTGGGCTCATCGGCCACGAGAAGGGCCGGGTCGCACGCGAGGGCGATCGCGATCATCACACGCTGGCGCTGCCCGCCCGAGAACTGGTGCGGATACGCCTCGACGCGCGAGGCGGGATCCGGGATGCCGACGGCCTCGAGCAGCGAGATCGCCCGGGTGTGCGCGGCTCTCCGGGTCATCCCCCGGTGAGCCTCGAGCGACTCCGCGATCTGCCTGCCCGCCGTGAGGAAGGGATTCAGCGAGGTCGACGGATCCTGGAACACGAAGCCGACGGCGTCGCCGTGCACCGAGCGGAGCGTGCGGTCGGTGGCTCCGACGAGCTCGAGGCCGTCGGCATCCGGACCCGTCCGCAGGATGCTCGAGCCGGTCACCCGGCGACCCGGGGCGTCGATGAGACCCGTCGCGGCGAGCACCGTCATCGACTTGCCCGAGCCCGACTCCCCCACGATGCCGAGGGTCTGCTCGCGCTCGACCGAGAAGTCGAGGCCTCGAACGATCGGGGTCTCGCCGATGGCGACACGGAGGTCGCGCACATCGAGAACGGTCATCGCGAACCCGCCCTTCCTGTCAGAGTCTCGCCGATGGCGACACGGAGGTCGCGGACATCCCACACAGTCATCGGGAAGCCTCCTGGGTCGTGTCGGGCGGAGCCAGCCGCTCTCGGCGGCGTCGGCGCTCCCCGTGCCGCGCCTCGATGATGGTCCGCTGTCGGGGATCGAGACCGTCGCGCAGGCCGTCGCCGAGCAGGTTGAAGGCGAGGGCCGTCACGAAGATCGCCGCCCCGGGGAACACGCTCATCCACCACGCCTGCGAGAGGAAACCCTGGGCGGTGAACAGCATCCCTCCCCACGACGGGGCCGGCGGCTGGATGCCGAGACCGAGGAACGACAGGGCGGCCTCGGACAGGATCGCGAAGGCGAGCGAGAGGGAGGTCTGCACGACGATCGGCCCGCCGATGTTGGGCAGGACGTGACGTACGAGGATCACGGGAGCGGGGGTGCCCATCGTGCGCGACACCTGCACGAACGGCGAGGTGCGCAGCGACAGCGTGCTCGCGCGGGCGACGCGCGCGAAGATCGGCGTGTAGACGACGCCGATCGCGATGGTGGTCGTGAGCATTCCGGGTTGGAAGATCGCGATGATCGCGAGGGCGAGGAGCAGCACGGGGAACGCGAACATCACGTCGACCACGCGCATGAGGGTCGCATCGATCCAGCCGCCGGCGTATCCCGCCACGACACCGAGCACGAGACCGAGTACGAGCGCGATGGTCACCGCGATCACGGCGATCGTGAGGGAGGTGCCTCCGGCGAGGAGGACGCGCGAGAAGACGTCGCGGCCGAGCTCGTCCGTCCCGAACCAGTGCGCCGCGCTCGGCCGGGTGAGCGCGTTCGCGACGTCGATCTGGTTGACGCCGTAGGGCGCGATCCACGGGGCGAGCACGGAGGCCAGCACGACGACGGCCAGGACGATCGCAGCGGCCACCGTGAGCGGGTTGGCGGCCAGGAGACGCCAGGACCGCACGCGGGCACGCGCGGTCGCGACACCGGGATCGCCGACGGCGGCGGGCACGGACTCCGAGGCGGGGCGGGGAGCGGGGGTGAGATCACTCATGCGGCTCGGATCCTCGGGTCGACGACGGCGTAGAGCACGTCCACGATCAGGTTGACGACGATGAACATGACCGCCACCAGGAGCACCGCGCCCTGGATGAGCGGGTAGTCGCGCGCGGCGACGGCGTCGTACACGAGCCGACCGAGGCCGGGCCACGCGAAGACGACCTCGACCACGATGACGCCGCCGAGGATCGTCGCGAGCTGGATGCCGGCGATGGTGAGCACGGGGACGAGGGCCCCGCGCACGATGTGGCGCGAGACGACGACCCGACGGGGAAGGCCCTTCGACACCGCGGTGCGGATGTACCCCGAGGAGGCGACGTCGATGACCGCCGCGCGGATGTAGCGGGTCATGATGGCGCCCGCGACGAGACCGACGGTGATGCCGGGGAGGGTGACCTGCCGCAGCCACCCGGCGGGGTCGTCGGTGAGGGCAACGTATCCGCTGGCGGGGAGGAGACCGAGGGTCACCGAGAAGAGCGAGATGAGCAGCATCCCGAGCCAGAAGTCGGGGATCGAGACGCCGAACTGACTGCTGAGGCGCACGATGACGTCGCTCACCCGGCCCTCGCGGAGCGCCGAGTAGATGCCGGCCGGGATCGAGATGATCAGGGCGACGACGAGCCCGACGAGGGCGAGCGAGATCGTGGCCGGCAGACGCTGGAGGAGCGTCGTGGTCACGGGTTGCCCGTTGCGGAAGCTCACGCCCAGATCGCCGGTGACGGCGTGGGCGAGGTAGGAGAAGAACTGCTCGGGCAGGGACCGGTCCAGTCCCGACGCAGCACGCAGCGCCTCGTACGCCTCCGGCGTGTAGCGGGTGCCGAGGGCCAGGCGCACGGGATCGCCGGGCACGAGGTGCACCAGGGCGAACACGACGATGAGCACGCCGAGCAGCACGATGGCCGACGAGAGCAGGCGCGCGCCGAGGAAACGCGCCAGCCGTGCGGGGGCGACCCTCATGGAATCACTCTCCTGGAGATCGGATAGGTCGGACGGGGAAGGCCGGACGCGAGAGAACCGGCGGGCACGACCGCGGGGGCACCGGCATCCGGCACCCCCGCGGCGGGCGTCACTTGTCGACGCTGGTGCCGTCGAAACGGATCGCGCGGTCCGCGCGGGTCTCGTAGCCCGAGACCTTCGGCGACCACAGCTGCGTCACGGACGGGTTGTAGAGGTAGATGTAGCTGGCCTTGTCGGCGATGATCGTCGCGGCCTGCGCGTAGAGATCCTTGCGCGTGTCCTTATCGGTCTCGACCCGGCCGGCGTCGAGCAGCGTGTCGACCTCGGGGTCCGAGAACTTCTGCGCGTTGCTGGCACCACCGGTGTGGTGCTGCGAGTAGTAGAAGTCGTCGGGGTCGATGTTGCCGAGCCAGCCCATCATGAGCATGTCGAAGTTGCCCGAGTTCTGCTCGTCCAGCCACGTCGAGAAGTCGGGCTGGCGGATCTGGACCTGGATGCCGAGGGGCTCGAGGTTCGCGGCGATGATCTGGGCGGCGGTGACCGTCTCGGGGTAGTCGCTGGTGGCGAGCAGGTCGAGGGTGCCCCCGGTGAACCCGGCCTCGGCCATCAGGGCCTTCGCCTTGTCGACGTCGGTGGAGTACGTGTTGTACTCGGTGTACCAGAAGCTCTGCTTCGGGATCGCGAGCTGGTTCTGCTCGGCGGTGCCGTAGCTGACGGCCTGGACGATGGCATCCCGGTCGATCGCGTAGGCGATCGCCTGACGCACGCGCACGTCGTTCCACGGCGCCTTGGCCTCGTTGAGCGCGAGGTACCAGTAGTCGCTCGACGGGGTGAGGCCGAGCTGGACGGAGCTGTCGCTCTTCAGCTGCTCGACCTGCTGCGGCGGGACGACGTCGGTCCAGTCGATGTCGCCGGCCTTCAGCGAGGCGAGGGCGGTGGCGGGCTCGGAGATGAAGCGGTACTCCACTCCCCCGAGCTTCGGCGCGCCGCCCCAGTAGTCGGGGTTGGCCTTCAGCGTGATGTGATCGCCCGCGACGTAGTCGGTGACGGAGAACGGGCCGGTTCCGACGGGCGCGGTGGTGATGTCGCCCGACTCGACGTTGGCCTTCTCGACGATGGCCATGCCCTTGAACCCGCCGAGGTTCGACAGGAGGTTGGGCGTCGGCTGCGACACCGTGATCACGACGGTCTTGTCGTCGGGGGCGCTGACGTCGCTGACGGTGGCGAACTTCCAGGCGTTGGCGAGCTTCTCGTCGATGATGCGGCGGTAGGAGTAGACGACGTCCTCGCTGGTGAAGGCCGAGCCGTCTTGGAATTTCACGCCGTCGCGCAGTGTGAAGGTCCACGTGAGCTGGTCGTCGCTCGTGGTCCAGCTCTCGGCGAGCGCCGGCTGCATCTCGAGGTTGGCGTCGGGCTGGACGAGCGTGTCGTAGACGTTCTCGAGCACCTCGAACGCGAAGTACGACGTCGTCTTCTGCGGGTCGAGCTGGTCGGGTTCGCCGCCGATCGCGGCGACGAGGGTCTGACCGGAGGCGGAGCCGGACGCGCCGAGATCGACGCTCTGGCCCGCCGAGCAACCGGCGAGGGCGAGGACCGCGGCGAGCGCGCCGGCGATGCCGAGTGTGGTGCGCGATGTCATGTGAATGCCAATCGGGTGGGCGGGTCATCATTTAGATGATGTTTCGATCAGTATGTGCAAGCATGGGGGCGGGCACAAGCCCGGGGCGGCCCCGAAACACGATCTTCACAAAGCCGCTCCGCCTCGACCGCCCGTCTCTCGTCGACCCCTGGGGAGCGCCCATGACCTTCACCGTCCTCGCCCGTGACACCCGTCTCGGCCTGATCGGTGCCGCGACCGCGAGCCGCTCCCTCGCCGTGGGCGCGTCGGTGATCTCCGTCGACCCCGCGGTGGGAGCGGTGGCCAGTCAGGCATGGACGAACCGCGCGCTCCGCGGGCGCCTTCTCGCCGCGATGCGCGAGGGCCGCACGGCGACCGACGCCGTGGCATCCGTCCCCCGGTGGGACGAGGGGCACGCGCTCCGTCAGGTCGCGGCGCTCGCGTGGACGGCCCCGGGGGCGGCCCGTTCGGGCGACGAGATCAGCGCGTGGGCCGGTCATTCGACGACGCCGGATGCCGTTCTCGCGGGCAACCTGCTGACCGGCCCCGAAGTGCTCGAGGCGATGAGCGCGGCGTGGGTCCAGACCCGTGGCGACCTCGCGGACCGGCTGATCGAGGTGCTCCGCGCCGGCGAGGAGGCCGGTGGCGACGCGCGCGGCCGGCAGAGCGCCGCGGTCCTCGTCGCATCCCCGACGGACATCGTCCTCGACCTGCGCGTCGACGACCACGACGATCCGCTCGTCGAGCTCGCGCGCCTCCGCCGGTTGTCGGCGCTCCCGGTCGAAGTCCCGCAGGGCCCGGTCGGGAGGGCCCCGCGCGCGTGACATCCGCGGTCCCCGATGAGCCGTAGCCTCGCCCTCCCGCGGAGACCCCCGCGGGCGTCGGCCGGTGACGTCACGGCGAGCTCATAGTCCCCTGCTACGGCGGCGCGCACATCCCGGGCGATGCTGTCGGGCGTGACCGAGACCCTCCCCCTCGCGCGCTGGTGGCGCGAACCCCTGTGGGCGAAGGGCGTCCTCGCCGCGATCCTCGCCGGCAGCGCCCTGTTGACGACCTGGAACCTGGCCCGCGGCGGTGACTTCGCGTTCTACGAGGCCGCGGCGCGCTCGATGTCGGAGTCCTGGCGAGCCCTGCTCTTCGGCGCCTTCGACCCGGCGGGCACGGTCACGCTGGACAAGCTCGCCGGTTTCGCGGTGCCGCAGGCCCTCTCCATCCACTTCCTGGGCATGTCGACCTCCGCCGTGGCGCTGCCGCAGGTGATCGAGGGGCTGGTGACCGTGATGGCCTGCGCCGTCGTCGGACTCCGCTGGGGAGGCAGCGGGGCCGGGCTCGTCGCGGCGCTCGCGGCGGCATCCACTCCGATCTTCGTGTCGATGTTCGGCCACCCCATGGAGGACGGCCTGCTCACCATGGCGCTCGCCGTCGCCCTGGTGTGGTGGCAGCGCGCGGTGCTGACCGCGCGGTGGTGGCCGCTGGTGATGGCGGCCGTCTTCGTCGGGGTGGGCTTCCAGGCCAAGATGATGTCGGCGTGGTTCGTGCTCCCCGCCCTCTTCGTGGGAACCGTGATCGCGGCCCCGAGCCTCCGCCGCGGGCTGGCGCGGGCGGGCGTCCTCGTCGGGGCGAGTGTCGCCGTGTCGATCGTGTGGATCACGGCGATCGCGCTCACCCCGGCCGGGGCGCGTCCGTTCGTCGACGGGTCCACCGACGACGACGTCTTCGCCATGGTGTTCGGGTACAACGGTCTCGATCGCTTCGCACCGGGATCCGTTCCGGGCTCGGTGGGCGCGCCGACCGGGGGCGGGATCGCCGAGGGGCTGACGGCGTTCGGCCGCGCGTTCGGTTCGCACGCGGGCGCCGCGGCGGACGCGGGCTCCTCGCCGCTGAAACTGCTCGAGATGCCTCTCGTGACGCAGATCGGCTGGCTGTACCCCGCCGCCCTCGTCGGCCTGGTGCTCGCCCTCTGGCGGTTCCGGCCACGGCGCGGGCGGGAGAACGAACGGGCGCGGTGGGCTCTGGCGGTCGTTGCGGGGCTGTGGCTGGCCACCTCCGCGGTGGTGCTGTCGGCCACCAAGGTGCCCCACACCGCGTACGTCGCGGCCCTCGGCGTCCCGCTCGTGCTGCTGACGGCGATGGCGTGGAGCGAGGGATGCCGGCTCCTGAGGTCTCCCCGGCGCGCGGGGCGTCTGGTGCTGCCCGTTCTCCTCGTCGGGCAGGGCGCCTGGTGGAGCGTGCTGGCGCGCGAGGGCGAACTGCCCACGGTGTTCGCGGTGGCCTCGTGCCTCGTGCTCGTCGCCGGGGTCGTGCTCGGGGTGGTCGGCGCGTGGCCGCCTCGCCCTCGTCCCGCGCTCGCTCGGGTGCTGCCCGCGGCCCTCGCCCTGGCCCTTTTGTGCGCGCCGGTGGCGGCGAGTCTGCAGGTGCTCGACGCGAATCGCGACGGGAGCGGCGGCGACGCGTACGTGGGGATTCCCGCCCGCTCGGACCACCCCGACGAGAGTTTCGCGATCTCGGCGCCGGCGTTCTGGGGCGGAACGCCCGCGATCTCACGGGCGGTGGCCCAGCTCGTCGCGACGGCGCGCGCCGACGGGGGCGGCGTCGGCGGCGCCCCGCTCCTGGTGAGCGACACGTGGGCGATCTCGGCGCAGATCATCGACGCCACCGGCTCGAGTGTGCTGACGGACGGCGGCTACTCCGGTCACGTGCCCGTGTTCACGGCATCCGCTCTCCGGGCCATGGAGCAGTCCGGGCGCGTGCACCTGTTCGCCGTGGCATCCGGCGCCTCCCCGTCCGACCCCGTCCGCGAGGTCGCCACGGGACCCGGCTGCCACGAGGTGAAGGAGTGGAAGCTCGACGGCCACGGCGAGGACGGCGAGGTGAACAAGGTGTCGGGGGTGACGCTGTACGCGTGCGGGACGACGGCATGACGAGGAGCTCAGGGGCGGGCGACACGGTCCTCCCGCCCCGATATCGCCCGTCTACTGCGCGACCGTGAAGCTCGTCGTGGCCGGATCGCTCGTGACGACCACGCCGGTGGGAAGAGTCCCCGTCGCCCCGACCTGCACGGTGTACGCGTGTCCGGCTTGCCCGTCGAGGAACGTGGTCGAGGTCGTGACGCCGGCGATGACGACCGGGTAGACGCGCCCCGTCGTGGTGTCGGTCACGGTCGCTGAGAACACGCTCACGGTGCCGATGTCGTTGATCGTCCAGGCCAGGGCTTCGCCGTCGGCGGTCGCGGTGGCCGTGACGGACACCACCCGGGGAACCCCGGGCAGGGAGGCGAAGACGTTCGGGGTGCCCGCGGGGAGCCCGGTGAGATGCCCGCTCGCGTCCGGCGGGGACGTGAGCGCGGCCTTGACCTCGGCCTGCCCCCACGTGGGATGCTCCTGCAGCAGGCGCGCGGCGAGACCGGCGACGTGGGGCGTGGCCATCGAGGTCCCGCTGATGGTGTTGGTCGACGACCCGATCCAGGTCGACGTGATGTCGGACCCCGGGGCGAAGAGGGTCACGCATGCGCCGTAGTTGCTGTACCAGGCGATGGTGCGTGTGGAGTCGATGGCGCCGACGGTGATCGCCGTCGGCTCGCTCGCCGGCGACACGTTGCAGGCATCCTGCGTCTCGTTGCCGGCGGCGACGGTCACGACGTACCCCCGACCGGCTCCGATCTGCACGAGCTGGTTCGCGGTGTCGTTCTTGGGCAGCCCCAGGCTCATCGTGATGACCGACTGCGCGCCGGTGTGGTTGTTGTAGATCCAGAGCAGTCCGTAGACGTACGCCAGGAACGTTCCCTTCCCATCGCAGCCCACGACGCGTACCGGGACGAGACGCGTCTGCGTGGCGACACCGTACGTCGTGCTGCCCACGGTTCCCGCGACGTGGGTGCCGTGCCCGTTGCAGTCCTCGGTGCCGTTGCCGTCGGCGACCTCGGTGTGCCCGGCGGTCGCGTCGACGCGACCGTTGAAGTCGGGATGGGTGGATTGGATGCCGCTGTCGACGACGTACACCGTGGTGCCGACGCCCGTGGTGTCGTACAGATAGTGGTTGTCGGTCGTCGCGGCGGGAGTGTCGATCGCGTCAAGGCCCCACGACGGCGCGGGTGTCCGGTCGGACGTCGTCTGGATCTCGGTGTTGGGAGTGACGGGGGCCGCGGGGAACGTCGCCCGCACGGCGTCGATCTGGTCCGCCGGCACGGCGACGTACGACGTTCCGGCGAGGGACTGCGCCCCGATGGCTCCCGGGGCGACGGCGCGGAGGTCGTCGAGGCGATCCGCGGGAACCTCGACGAGCGAGTACGAGAGCTCGATGCGGCGGCGCTCGTCGTCGGTGGCTCCCGGGGGCACGGGGACCTGCTCGGCGAAGGTCGACGCCTCGGCGGACGCGCTGGGTGTCGCGACGGCGGCGCGCGGCGCGTCGGCGGAGGCTGCGTCGACAGAGGCTGCATCGGCGGAGGACACGGAAGCCACCAGGCGGACGGCACCGACGATTCCGAGCACGACGGCGAGGCCTGCGAGCGCGGCGAGCAGCCACCGGTGGGGACGAGGGGTGGTCGACATGGGTCGCCTCCGGGTTCGGGATCGGTGAGTCACGGTGAGACGAGTCGGCCGGGCGCGGCAGAACGGTCAGCGCATTGGTCAGGCACGGCAGAACGGTCAGCGGATCGGTCGGGCACGGCAGGACGGTCAGCGCGGTTCACGTCAGCGCCTCGCATCAGCACGTCGCGGCCGGCGCGGCGAGCGGGACGACGACGCGTGATGCTCCCGCGGCGGCGGGGACGGGCTGGCCGCACTGCGCCACGTCGGACGCCACGGCTCCGACGTCCGCCTGATAGACGCTCGTGCCGGACAGGAACAGGTCCGCACCCACCGGGGTCGCGCCCGACGGCACCTGGGTCACCGTCCGGACGCTCCCGCCCGAGACGAAGAACACCGCGGCGTCGCCGCCGGAGGTGCGCACGGGAAGCAGTCGCTGCCCCGCGTAGTACGGGTTGGGGGCCAGCGTGCCCCAGCTCGCGATCCCCGACGCGACGGCCCCAAGGCCGTAGGGGTTGGAGCCGTCCCAGCTCGCGCGGTACAGCGTCCCGCCCGACGAGAACAGGTCGCCCGCGACGGGCGTGGATCCGGAGGGCGGGGCCTCGGGCTGCCCGTAGGAGGCCACGGTGCGCACCTCGTCGGCCGGCGAGCGGTAGAGGCGCGGGGTGCCGTCGGTCGCGCGGAAGGGGAGTTCGAACTGCCCGGTCGGCCCGCTCCCCTGCTCGTGTTCGACGAGCTGTCCCCAGGCCGCGACATCGGATGCCACGGCGGAGCCGCCGCGGTACAGCGTGGTGCCCGAGAGGAACAGGTCGGCCGCCACCGGCGTCGCTCCCGAGGGCGTGCCGGTGGCCGGTGTCGACGCGTTGGTCGCCGTGTCGAAGACGATCGCGGATCCGTCGGTGAGCCGGAGGGGCAGGAGGAAGGACCCGGTGTTCGTGGGAGCTGCGACGAGAGCGCCGACAGCGGCGACCGCGCTCTGCACGGCACCGACGCCGTGTCGGTAGAGGGTCGCGCCGAGGAGGAAGAACTCTCCCGCGACGGGGGTCGCTCCCGCCGGGACCTCGGTCACGGCGATCGTCCCCCGGGGGCTGGTCAGCAGGCGGAGGGCGGGGAGGGCGGACAGCGTCGCGGTGGCCGGCGTCGCCGCCGCCGCGGAGGCGGTGAGGGTTCCCGCGGCACCCGAGCCCGGCACGCGGATGTCGCCGCACGCCGCGATGCCCGACGAGCCGGTGGTGACCATGGCCGAGGTCGAGCCGTCGGAGAACGTGTACCCGCCGCTGAGCTCGAAGGTCACGACCACACCGGCGGCGGCCGCGTCGCCCGACGTCGCCTCGACCGATGCGCCCGTGATCACGTCGCACGCGGCCGCCTGGTACGACGACGCCGAGAACCGCAGCGAGGTCCCCGATGCCGCGGCGGCCGCAGGGGTGGCGGCGATCATCGCCATGACCGGCACGGCCCAGACGACCGAGGCGATCGCCGATCGCCGCGAGGGGTCGACACCCGTCTGACGGGGTGGTCGGGGGACGGCATCGGGGCTGTCGGTCACCGGGAGTCCTTACCTGAAAGCGGACGCGCGCCGGACCGGAGTCGTCGGCACACGGCGTGCCCGCCACTGTCGCAGTGCGCGACCGCGACGGCATCCGTCCGCCCGTCGTCCGGGGATGGTGAGGCGCACGACCTCCGCGTCGGGGAAGGCTTCTGCCGCGGTACCCGACCCGCGGCCGGCCTACGCCGCGGACAGCGGTTCACCCGACGGCTCATCTCGAGTCGCCCGCGCGCACCCGACCGAGCCCGTCCGCACCCGCCCGCGCACGCTTCCCCACCCGCACCCACCCGCACGCTCTCGCGCTCTCTCGCGCCCTCTCGCGCCCTCTCGCGCACCGCGCGGGTGGCATCCCGGAGCGCCGGTAGACTCCCCTCAGTGACCACCACCCGCACCGAAGCCGCATACCTGCGCTCGGTGACGGCGTTCAAGAACCCGACGCTCGATCTTCTGCACGGGCGCTTCGCCCCTTTCGTCGTCGCCGTGCTGTCCGTCGTCTTCACGCCCGACCGCCCCGCAGTGGCCGTGGCGGATGCGCACGTCGAGGTCGCCGAGGCGATCGACGAGCTGCGCGCGGCGGGCTACGACACCGACGACGACCGGCGGATCCCCGCGGGATCGGCGCGCGACATCTGCCGCGGGTGGGTGCGCGTGGGCTGGCTCGGTCTGCAGATCGAGGACGACGTCGAGGTCTACCGCCTCTCGGCGCACGCCGTCGGAGCGCTCGAGATCGCCGGGCGCGCGGGCGGCGGCCGGGCGCGGGTGTCGCGCTCGCGTGTGCGCACCCTTCTCGACGCGGTCGAACGGCTGGCTCGCGACGCCGAGAGCGACCCCGCCCGCCGGCGCGAGGCCCTGCTCGAGGAGCGCGCCGCGCTGGATGCCGAGATCGCGGCGCTCGACGACGGCATCGTCGAACCGCTCGACGACGACCATCTCCTGGAGGAGGCCGAGAACGTCATCCATCTCGCGCGCGAGCTCCCCGCCGATTTCTCGCGCGTCGCGGAGTCGATCGCGGCGATGCAGCGCGACGTCGTCGCCGAGCTCCGCCGCGACGTGCGCCCCACCGGCGAGGTGCTGCGCGAGTACCTCGAGCGCGGCCGCCAGGTGATGCAGGCCACCCCCGAGGGCCGGGCGTTCCAGGGCGCGCTCCGGTTGATCGGCGACCCCGAGAACATCGACGACCTCACCGACCAGCTCCACGCGGTGCTCGCCCAGCCCTTCTCGCGGCTGATGACCCCCGAGCAGCGCGGAGAACTGGATGCCATCGCCCGCCGCGTCGAAGCGGGTGTGCAGGAGGTGCTGACCGCCCAGCGGCGGGCCTCGCACGTGATCACGGCCCAGGTGCGCACGCACGACCCCATCCGCGATCGGCAGGTCGACGATCTCCTGCGCGGAGTCATGGCGGGACTGCACCGCTGGAGTCAGACCCGCTCACCCGGCCGCGTCGAGCCGGTGCGGACGCTCCCGCTCGCCGACGTCGGGCACCTCCGCCAGTCGATCAGCGACGTCCGGCCTCCCGGGGCGCCCGAGCCCCTGGCATCCGATATCTCCGACGTCGAGTTCGTCGACGCCGACACGCGCGCGTGGGGCGGACCGCACTACGCCGAGCTCGAGGAGTACGTCGCCACCCTCGGCGACGGCTTCGACCTCGCCGAGGCTTTCGCGGGAGCGGATGCCGAAACCCGACGCCCCGTCGACCTCGTGGGTCTGCTCGAGATCGTGCACCGCGGCGGTCTCGTCGAAACCGACGAGGTCTCGATCGTCGAGGCGGTGCGGCCGGACGGAACACGACGGCGGTTCGCGTTCGGGGCGGTCAGAGCAGGAAACAGGGGAGAACAGGATGCCGATGAGTGACGTGAGCACCTCGAACGCACCGACGACGGCTGAGACCGACCGGGGCGGAGACGGCGAGTTCGAGACATCCACTCCCGCGTTCATCTCGCCCGTCGCGATGGAGAACGACCCCGACGCGCTGTTCGCCGGCGACCGCGGCACGCTCGACGCGGACGTGCGGCGCGTGCTCGTGCGGATCCTCCAGCGCCGGTTCCTCTTGGCCGAGTCCTCCCCCGCCGAGTGGAAACTGCTGCTCGAGCACCAGCAGATGATCGAGTCGCGGCTGAACGACCTGTTCGTCCGGCTCGTCGTCGATCACGCCCGCGGGGTGGCGTACAAGGAGCAGGTGCGCAGCGACGAGGTCGACGTCCCGATCCTGCTGAAGGACGAGGCGTACTCGCGCGCCGAGACGCTCGTGCTCGTGTACCTGCGCGCCGTCTTCCAGCGCGAGACGACCGCGGGCACGGCATCCGCCCGCGTCGACGTCGAAGAGGTCGAGCAGACGGTGCTGACGTACTTCGCCGAGACCGACGGCACGCGCGCGAGCCAGCAGCGGGCCGTGCGCACGGCGATCGCGCGCCTCGACCGCGAAGGGATCATCGAGGAGGAGTCCGAGGGGCGTTACCGCATCGGACCGCTGATCGAGATCGTGCTGAGCGCGGAGACGCTGAGGGAACTCCAGGCCTGGCTCGACGAGCAGATCACGAGCTCACCGGCATCCACCCTCCCCGACCTTCCCGAGAAAGCTCTTCTCCCGTGACCATGCTCGAGACCCTGTTCGGACTCATCCCCGCCGCCTCCCGGGGCCAGCAGTGGGTCGCGGAAGACCTGCAGCTGATCAACTGGGGCGGCTACGACGGCACGCACCGCGTGCGCTTCGCGCCGACCGCGACGCTGCTGTGCGGCGGCTCGGGATCGGGCAAGTCGACGCTCATGGACGCGTACGTCGCGCTGATGATGCCGCACACGACCCCCTTCAACGGGGCGTCGAACGGCGCGGTCGTGGGGCGGCCGCGGGGTCAGGAGCAGCGCAACATCCTGTCGTACGGGCGCGGCAAGCTCGACGAGTCCCGCACCGACGAGGGCACCAAGGTGCGCGTGCTGCGCGGAGACGGCGTCGACACGTGGACCGCGATCGCGATGACCTGGGCCGATCACGACGGCGCCCGGTTCACAGCCGTGCGGGCCTGGTACATCCCGGCCGCGGCGCGGACCCTCGACGACGCGGTCAAGGTGCGCGCGACCGTGCACGGCGCGTTCGACCTGCGCTCGTTGGAGCCTGCCGCGCAGCAGCACCTCTCGGACACCGCCGTGCGCCACACGGGACTGGACACCCTCGCGACCGACCGCGAATTCTCGGCGCGGCTGCACGCGGTGCTCGGCATCGGGGCGGCGGGAGCGGGGACGAAGGCGATGAGCCTGCTCGCCCGGATCCAGGCCGGGCAGCAGATCACCACGGTCGACGACCTGTACAAGCGCATGGTGCTGGAGGAGCCCGAGACGCTCGCGGTCGCCGAGGCGGTCGTGTCGCACTTCGACGGTCTGGAGGGCACGCGCACGCGGATGCTCGAGGCGCGCCAGCAGGTGCGGGCGCTGCAGCCGATCCGCGCGATGAAGACGCGCATCGACGAAGCCGCCGAGCGGCTGCGCCTCATCGACGCGCTCGGGCGCTTCGGCGACCCGGAGTCGCGCGCGTCGCTCTGGCGTGCGCAGCGCCGCGTCGATCTGCTGACCGCCGTCGAGACCGAGCTGCGCGAGCGCACGCACGCCACCGACGCGCTCGTACGCGAGCGGCAGGCGCTGGCGGATGCCGCCGAGGCGGAGCGCGAGGGGCTCGGCGACGTGCTGCGCGCGGCCGGCGGGGACTGGCTCGACGCCGCGCATCGCGAGCTGCGCGCCCTCGAGCGGCGACTCGCGGGGATGCAGCGCGATCGCGAGAGGTTCGAGGCGGCATTGACGGTCTTGTCGGTCGAGGTCTCGTCGGCGAAACAGTTCGACGCGCTCGCCGCGGAGGCCCGCCACATCCTCGCCGACGTGGATGCGAAGACCGCCGTGCGCGACGCCTTCGTCGCCGCGAGCAGTCGGCACACCGAGCTGCGCCAACAGCTCTCGACCCTGGAGGCCGAGCACCGGCGCACCCAGACCCGCGACGACAACATCCCGCAGCGGTTGCACGAGGCCCGCGAGGCGCTGGCCGAGGCCGCGGGACTCACCGCCGCGGAGCTTCCCTTCGTCGCCGAGCTCGTCGATGTGCGCACCGAGTTCGAGCCGTGGCGCGGGGCGTTCACCCTCGCCCTCGGGGGCTTCGCGACGACGCTTCTCGTGGATGCCGCGCACCTGGCATCCTTCCGCGCGGCCATCGACGGCGTGCGCCTGGCGGAGCGTCTGCGGTTCGAGGGCGTGTCGACGGGGCTGCCCGAGCGCGCGGGCCTGGACCCCGCGACCCTGCCGGGCCGCCTGGACTACCGCCGCTCGCCCTTCACCGGGTGGCTGCAGGATCGGCTCGAGCAGCAGTTCGCGTTCGTGTGCGTGGATTCGTCCGCGGAGCTGTCTGCCCACCGCCTCGCCCTGGCGATCTCGGGCCAGACGAGCCAGGGCGCGCGCGGAGCGCACGGCGGGTCGACGCGCCAGAGCATCCTCGGGTTCTCGTCGCGCGTGCGTCTGACCGAGCTCGGCGAGCAGATCGTCACGGTGCGCCGCGACCTCACGGCCGCCAAGGCCGCGGTCGACGACGCCGCCGCCGCCCTCGACGCGTTCGACGAACGGCGCAGCGCCCTCGAGAAGATCGCCGATCTGTCGTGGGACCAGGTGGATACGGCATCCGTCGAGCGCGAGCTCGAACGCTGGAACGAGACGATCGTCGAGATCACCGCCGGAAACCCGCGGATCGCCGAGCTGCAGGAGCAGATCGCCGGCACGCGGGCGCGCGCCGCGCGGCTCCGCGAGGAGATCGGCGCGGCGAAGACGGAGCAGCAGGCGCTCGCGGCGCGCTGGGCGCAGGTCACCGACGAGGTGGATGACGCCAACGCGCGTCTCGAGCGGGCCGAGGACGCCGCGATGACGCTGACCGCCGACGAGGCGGCCTATCTCGACGGGCTCTTCGTGGCCCCCGCGGACGACGCCTCGCCCTCCCAGCTCCTCTCGCGTTTCGACGCCGCCCTGGAGTCCGCGTCCAAGCGCTTGCTCGAGGAGCAGCGCGCTGCTCAGGAGACCTGGGGCGACCAGCGCGACAGCCTGCGGCGCACGCTGACGGCGTTCACCGACCGGTGGCCGAGCCCCAATCTGCTCGCCGACCCCGACGAGTCGCTCGGCGATTTCGAGCGGATCCTCACCGAACTGGAGGCGAGCGGTCTGCACGAGCTCGAGGCCGAGTGGCGGGATTCGCTGCTGCGGCTGTCGGGGAACGACCTGACGAGTCTCGATTCGGCGCTGACGCGGGCGCTGCGCGAGATCCGCGAGCGCATCGCGCCGATCAACGACATCATGCAGGACCTGCCGTTCTACGACGACGAGCACCGACTCCAGATCGTGCCGCGCGAGAACCAGTCCGAGGTGCGGCGCCGTTTCCGCCGCGAGCTGCGCGACGTGCGGGCCGCGATCGACGCGGCATCCTCCGACGAGGAGCGCGAGGCCGTCTACGGCCGCATGGCGCGGCTGATCGGGCGGATCCGTTCGACGGCTCCCGACTTCGCCGACCTCGTCGACGTGCGAAACCACGTGCGGGTGAGCGCCGAGCGCTTCCGCGCCGACACGGGCGAGCACGTCGCGCTGTACGACCACATCGGTGAGAAGTCGGGCGGCGAGTCGCAGGAACTGATCGCGTTCATCGTCGGCGCGGCCCTGCGGTACCAGCTCGGGGATGCCGGGGCCGAGCGGCCCCGATACGCCCCGGTGTTCCTTGACGAGGCGCTGATCAAAGCCGACGCGCACTTCACGAAGCGCGCGATCGGGGCGTGGCGCGGTCTCGGTTTCCAGCTCGTCATCGGCGCCCCGAACGACAAGTACAGCGCGATCGAGCCGCACGTGGACGTCGAGTACGACATCCTCAAGGACACGCGGGGGCGGTCGTGGGCGAAGGCGAAGGTGGGGGTCGCGGCGGAAGCGTGAGTCCGCCGGGGTGAGTCACGCGGAGGCGGCGCCCTCCGGGATCCCGCTATCTCTTGGCATCCCCTCTCTCCGGCTGTCCCCCACCCTGGACATCCCTCACATCGTGATGAGCGTCGCCAGCGAGAGCAGCCACCCCACCAGTAGCGAGATCACCCACGCGGTGGCGGCCGCGAAGTGCCAGTTCTGGCGTTCCTCGACGGCCGGGCGGCGGGGATCGTCGGCGGGCATCCGCCGGAGCGCGCGATGGGTGGCGATGAGCGCGGGGGCGGCGAGGATGAAGATCGCGATCGTCGCGATGAGCTGCAGGAGCAGGCCGTTCTCGCGCGGACCGATCGATACTGTCGCTCCGGCCGACGCCACGGCCGCCACGAGGTCGAGGGGGCCGCTCAGCGCGATGATGCCGACGGCGCCGAGGATGACGATGATCGCGCGGACGATCGCGTCTCCGGTGGCGGGAGCGGGAATGTGGTGCGCGTGGCCGGACCAGGGAGAGGCACCCACGTCCTGTCTCTGACGGCTCCGGAATTCGCGGTGAAGACGTCGGAGTGCGAGGGGCCAGACGACGACGCCGGTGATCGCGGCGAGGATCCAGGCGAGGACCTGCGTCGATGGCATCCGGAGTCCCCACCCCTCGACGAGGAAGACGCCGCCGATCCACGCGAACAGCACCAGCGGGATGCCGACGAAGACGGTGAGGAGGGTGATGAGCAGCCGGACGCGGCCCGGGAGCCGGTCGGGGCGGGTGGCCCCGTCGCGGGCGGGGCGGGAACTCATAGGGAGATCGTAGCGACGAGCGGGGGAACGGGTGGGCTGCGGGCTGCGGGCTGCGGGCTGCGGGCTGCGGGCTGCGGGCTGCGAAGGGTCGACTGCGAAGCGTGAGCTGCGAAGGGTGAGCTGCGAAAGAATGGATGTCACGCGCGACCCACCACCCACTCCGTTCAGCGCGCGTACGCGCCTCGGGCCCCGAACCTAGAACGGCGGCGGATCTTCCGCGATCTCGGCGCCGAGCGGAGACGTCCACCGCATCTCTCCCGTGCTGGGATCGCGCGACGGCCCCCACCGCGACTCGTGCCTCAGCCGGCGGTGATGTCGACACTCGGGCGCGAGGTTGTCGTCGTCGGTCGTGCCGCCCTCGCTCCACGCGGTGAGGTGATCGAGGTCGCAGGCGCGCGCGGGCCGTCCGCACCCGGGGAACACGCACGTCGGGGAGGTGACGCCCAACCATCTGCGCAGCGCGGTGGGCACGCGATAGGTCGAGCGATCGAGGGCGAGCGGTGCTCCCGTCAACGGATGAGTGAGGACGCGAACCCACGACGTCGCCTCGCCGGCGAGTCGCCGAGCCGTGTCGAGGTCGATCGGGCCGTACCCGTCGAGGGTCGCGGGCTCGGTTCCGGCCCCGGCACCCGCACTGGCACCGGTGCCGGCACCGGCACCGGCACCGGCACCGGCACCGGCACCGAGGAGCGTCAGCGCGGGGACGGTGACGACGATGGTGGACCGGCGATCCGAGCGCGGCACCCGCGCGGTCGGGCGCTCATCCCGCGGCGCGCGGGGGGCGTGGTCCGGAACGGGCACGGATCCGGGGACGGCGAGGTCCGCGGCGGACACGACGTCCGCCGGAGGGGCGAAGTCCGCGGTCAGCAGGTCCGCGGCGGCGTCGGCACGCAGTTGCGCGAGCGTTCGCTCCTCGCCGGGCGCCCCGCGCAGGTGGCGGGCGATCCGATCGACGCGTGAGAGGGCGGCCTGGGCGCGGTCTGCGGGAAGAAGGGCCGTCAACGTCGCCATGCCGTCGAGCTCGGGGGTGAGCCAGACGCCTCTGTCGCGCGCCGCGCGGCGATGCCGGGCTTCGATCGACTCACTGTGCACACGCTCGCGAAGCGCCCGCGCCGCGACCGTGAAGCGCGCGGGCGGAAGCCGGAGCGCGCGATCCCGCGCGCCCTCGTCGAACGCGCGCCACGACGCGGGGGGACCAGAGGCCGACGGCGCCTCGCCCGAGGGGGTCGACGACGGATCGACCGCGGGCATGATCGTGTCGAGCGATCCCTCGGCGGGAACATCGGGCGCGCCCTCGACGGAAACCGCCGGCAGTCCCTCGGCGGGAACATCGAGCGCCCCCTCGCCGGGAGCCGCGGGCTGGCCCTCGCCGGGAACGTCGAGCTGGCCGGCATCCGGAACCGGCTCGTCGGATTGCGTCGGCCCATCGTCGGAATCACCGTCGGGAAGCGACGTCGCCAGCCGCGCCGACTCGACGGCGTGCCGCTCGGAGAGCAGACCGGCGGCGAAAGCGTTCCAGACCTCGGGGCACCGCGTCTGCAGCATCTCGGCGTGCGCAGCTCGGGTCCGCACGGTCTGCTCCGACAGCCGGAGCCGGGTCGCGATCTCGGCGACGGCGGCGCGCTCCGCCATATCGCGACGATCACGGCGCACCGCGGCGACCGTGCGTCGGCGGGAATCGCTCCCCTCCACGTCGAGCGTGGGATCGGGACCGACCCACGGGACGGGGTCGGCCGCCGCGGCGCGCAGAAGCCGGCCGATGAGACGGTATTCCGCGGCGGTCGCGCGGTGGCGGTCGCGGACGCGACGGGTGAGCTCGTCGAGAAGCTCCGTGGGGCTGAGACGCGCCGACGAGTCCGGTTCAGACCCGGGAGGGAACGCCCCGACGTCGACAGGGTCCGGCGCCGGGACCGGCCCCGCGAACGGATCGGGATCGGTGAATCCCCTCTCGATCGCCCACGCCGAATCGGCGTCGGCGACCAGGTCGTCATCGCTCGGCCACGGCACGCCACACGTCGAGTCGACCGCCTGCGGCCGGTCGTTCGCGGGTGCCGTGATGTCCATGAGGCAACGCTAGCGAGGGGGTCCGACATCGCTTCGGGCACACGAAAGAAGTCCCGCTCGCACGAGGAAAAGGGATGCCGGCCACAGGCGCGGGAACCGCGGGAACAGACCGATACCCAGCATCACCGTCGGCGACCGATCACCTCCCCCTCCGCGACGTCTCCTCGCGGCACGGACGGCTGCCTTCCCTAAGCTGGCCCCATGAAGCTCCTCGCCGCCGTCCTGCTCCGAGCGGGGATCCCCCTCGTGATCATGACCGCGATCGGCGTCGCGCTCCTCGCCCAGAGCAAGACCGAAGACGGCCGCGCGACGCTCGCCGTCGGCGTGATCGCGGCTGCCGTCTCGGGGGCATCGATCATCTACCAGATCGACACGTGGAGCATGCGGAAGCAGACCGTCGTCCACTTCGCGATCATGACGGTCACGGTTCTGCCCGCCCTCCTGCTGAGCGGGTGGTTCACGCTCGACAGCGTCTGGGGGTACATCGGAGTGATCGCGACGTTCCTGGGGGCCGGCATCCTGCTCTGGGTGTTCTTCTTCGTGCTGTTCACGAAGATCCTGCCCCGGCGAAAGACCCCGCGGTCCACGCCGTAGCGCGACGCGAGAATCACGCCGCGCGACACGCCCGCCCCGCTCACGCGGACGGAGCGATCGTCACGCCGTCACCAACGCGGCACCCCCGCTCGACACCCCGTCCACACTCACGCGGGCCCAACCATCGTCACACCGTCACCAGCGCACGACACCCCCGCCCGCCCGCACGGGGCCAGGGATCATCACGCCGTCACCAACGCGCCACCCCCGACGACGACGGGCATTTCGGCGTCGCGCACCCCGACGACCTCCCCCAGCGTCCGCCGCCCCGCATCGGGCTCCGCCGCCACCCGCATCGCGAGCGACCGCACGAGCGTCACGACGGCTCCCGACGCGCGCGATGCGTCCGGGTGGAGCGCCCGGTCCACGGCATCCAGGATCCCGAACAGGCGGACGTCGTGGCAGCGCGCGTCGTCGGCTCCGATCCACTCGAGCAGCTGGACGATGGTCCAATCGGCATCCAGTGGACTGACAAAGGCGGATTCGAGACTTTCGGAACGGGTCATTGGCCCACAATCGGGGGTTATGACCCTCGTCGACAGAGCCACTTCCGCCCTGGTGGACCAGCGCACGGCCATCGTCTCGGCCGAGCGCCTGGCGGCGCGACTCGGCCGTTGGGCCAGCACCGATGCGACCCTCGCGGCGAGCCTCGCCGAGGCCATCGCCCGCCTGGTCCGCGACGGCGAGCTCCGCGGCGGCGATCGCCTCCCCTCGGAGCGGACGCTCGCGGCCGCCGTGGCGGTCTCTCGCGGCACGGTCGTCAGCGCGTACTCGCGGCTGTACGACGACGGCATCCTGGATCGCCGCCAGGGAAGCGGAACGCGCATCGCCGGTGCGGTGCCCACCGCCGGCCGGCAGGCCGCCGGACGCGGCGAGGCCCTGTACGCCACGCTGCCGTCGAGCATCGATCTGCTGCGCGCGGTGCCGTCGATCTCTCCCCTCGCGGTCGACATCGTGCAGCGCCACCGTCCCGTGCTCGACGCCACCACCGTCGAGGCCGACCCGGCGGGACTCCCCGACCTGCGCGCCCTCATCGCGCACACGATGACGACCGACGGCACCCCGACGACCCCCGCGCAGGTCCTCGTCACGCACGGGGCGCAGCAGGCGCTGAGCCTGCTCGTCGACGAGCTCGTGTCCCCCGGCGACACGGTCCTCACCGAGGAAGTGGCCTGGCCCGGACTCACGGATGCCGTGCGCCGCCGCGGCGGTCAGGTGCACGGCATCCGTCTCACGCCCGACGGGATCGACGTCGAGGCGCTCGAGATGGCGATCGTGGTGCGTCGTCCCGTGCTCATCGCCCTGAACCCGCACAACCACAATCCGACGGGGATGCAGACGAGCCCGGTCGTCCGTCGGCGCATCGCCGATCTCGCCGCCGAGCACGGCGTGACGGTGGTTGAGGATCGCGTGCTCGCCCACGTCTCGTTCGACGGGGTCACGCCGCCCTCGCTCGCGGCTCTGCGTCCGGATGCACCGATCGTCGTCGCGGAATCGCTGTCGAAATGGGCGTGGGAGGGACTGCGCGTCGGGTGGCTCCGGGCGGACCCGGTGCTCGTGCGACGGCTGCGGGGCCTCCGCCAGAGCACCGACCTGTCGACGAGCGTCCCCTCGCAGCTGCTCGCCCTCGACCTGCTCGCCGAAGCCCCCGCGCTGCGGCGCGACGTCGCCACGGTGCACCGCGAGGCGGCCATCACGGCGGGGCGGTTGCTGACGACACACCTCCCCGACTGGCGGTGGCGGCCTCCGCGCGGGGGGCTCTGCCTCTGGGCGCAGCTGCCCGCCGGGTCGGCGTCGGCGTTCGCCCGGCGCGCGGCCGGCTTTGGTGTGTCCGTCGCGGGATCGTCGCAGTTCGCCTCGGATGTGGATGCCGATGACCACATCCGCATTCCCATCACCCCGGTCGCGGAGGTGCTCGAGGCGGGGCTCGAACGTCTCGGGGAGGCGTGGCGGAAGGACGCCGGGGCGCGGTGAGGGCGGGGCCCGGGGGTGCTTCCTGATGGTGCCCCGCGTCCTCCACAAGGGGCCTCGATGCGGCGTTCTCCACTGCTCCTCGAAAAGGTGACGGGAATGTCTCAGCCCCTCTCTACGCTGTGTGCTGTGGAGCACGGCGGAAGGCGGTAGGCATGGAAGGACTCGAAGTCACGGTCCTGCTCGGACTCGCGATGCTGGTGGGCACGGTCCTCGCGCCGCGCCTGCGCGTCGCGACGCCGCTCGTTCTGCTCGTCATCGGCCTGGCCCTGGGGTTCGTCCCGGAGCTCCGCGCGATCGAGCTGCCGCCCGAGACGGTCCTGCTGCTGTTCCTTCCGGTGATGCTGTTCCGCGAGGCGTGGACGACATCGCTGCGCTCCGTGCGTCGATCCCTGCGCTACATCATCCCGATGAGCACCCTGCTGGTCGTGGCATCCGCCTTCGCCGTCGCGGGGGTGGCGACCTGGATGGGCGTGCCCTGGGAGGCCGCGCTCGTCATCGGTGCGGCGGTCGCACCGCCCGACGCAACCGCGGTCGCGGCGCTCGGCCGCCTCCTTCCCCAGAAGACCTTCATGAAGCTGAAGGCCGAGAGCCTCACCAACGACGGCACGGCCCTGGTCCTGTATGCGATCGCGGTGTCTCTGCTGCTCGGCGGGCAGGTCACCCCGTGGTCGATCACCGGCATGGTGCTGGTGTCGTACCTCGGCGGCGCGGCCGCCGGAATCGCGGTCGCCGCGCTGGCGTATCTCGCCCTGCGGCGCATGCAGTCGACACTCACCATCAACCTCACGATGCTGCTCGTGCCGTTCGTGTCGTTCCTGCTCGCCGAGCTGATCGACGCCTCGGGCGTGCTCGCGGTCGTGTTCGCGGGTCTCATCGTGGCCTGGGTTTCTCCCCGCATCACCACCGCGATGTCCCGCCGAGCCGCGGATGCCACCTGGCCGTTCGGCGTCTACCTGCTCAACGGCGCGCTGTTCGTCCTGATCGGCCTCGAGGTCCAGCTCGTGCTGCACGAGATCTCGCCCTCCGAGATCGGTGTGCTGTCGCTCATCACGGTGGCGGCCTGGGTCGCGCTCTTCCTCGTGCGTTACCTGTTCCAGTGGCTGTTCAGCCCCTTCTCCCGCCCCGCCGCGGGGTCGACCCGGTCGCTCCGGCACCGTTCGCGTCTGGTGAGCACCGTCGCCGGGTTCCGGGGAGCGGTCTCGCTCGCGATCGCGCTCTCCGTGCCGATCACCACCGACGCGGGCGCACCGGTCGCCGGGCGCGACGCCGTGGTGTTCGTCACCGCCGGGGTCATCGTGCTGACGCTGCTCGTGCAGGGCCCGCTGCTCCCCGTGGTCATCCGCTGGGCGAAGCTGCCGAACGACGACGCCGCGATCGAGGAGTACGAGCTCGCGGAGCGCGCCATCTCGGGTGCAGCACTCGCCGCCCTCGACGATCTCGCGGTCGAGCACGGCATCAGCGACCGGGTCCGCGATCGCGCTCGGCGCGAGGGATACGAGCGTCTCGAGCTCGCCAACGCCCGCGCCGTCGCCCGGCAGCGCGCGATCGAGGAGCGCGACCTCGCCGAGCTCGACGCCTCGCTGGATTCATCGCTCGACGACGACGACGGCGGCGGGTCGGCGTCGTCGACGATGGGGCCGATCCCGCCGTCCGGAACCGACGACGAGGGGCGACAGACCTCGGGCGGGCTCGAGATGATCGCGGTGAGCGACGACATCGACGTCACGCAGCGCTCCCCCCTGGCCCGGCACAAGGAAGCCACGCGGCTGCGCCTGGCCATCCTCGACCGCAAGCGAGAGGTGCTGCTGCGCCTACGCCGCGAGGGCACGATCGACGACCTCGTGGCGCGGAAGATCCTCGCGAACCTCGACCTGGAGGAGATCCGCACCCGCGGCATCGAGAAGGCGAGCGACTGAGCGGGATCCCGTGGGTCGGGAGTCCGCCGGCGATCGCGGGCGCCCCGGGGGCGCATCGGGGCGGGGCGCGGGCGTGCGGGCGGGCCGGGGCGGCGCGTGCAGGCGGGGCGCGGGCGGCCGGGGCGCGTACGGACGGGCCGGGGACTCACCGCCGGCGCTCGGCATCCGGACACCCGCATACCCGCCACCTGTCGGCCCGCCCCCGGTGATCTTCCGCCGCGTGGCGGGGCACCGGGCGCACCGCCGCGCGCACAATCGAGACGGACGCGACGAGGCGTCCCCGACGAAGGAGTCATCATGACCCGCGAATCGCATCCCGAGGAATCGGCTGCCGGCGTCATCACTGCCACCGACGGCCACCTGGCCACCCTCGCCGTCGACGGCATCCCGAACCGCCCTCCCTTCGATCCCGATCTCGAGACGATGCTGGGGGTGATCTCGCAGATGGTGCCGCCGACGCTGACCGCCGAGATGGTGCCGATGATGCGCTCGGCGAGCGTGCCGGGGATGCCGACCCGCGACGAGATCCTCGACACCGCCGACCTGCAGTCCCGCGACGTGACCATCCCGGGCTACGAGGGCGCGGAGATCGTCGTCTCGATCGTCGAGGCGAAAGGACGCACCGGACACGGCCCCGGGATCTTCCACACGCACGGCGGAGGCATGATCTTCGGCGATCGTTTCACGGGCGTCGAGGGCTTCGCCGAATGGCTGCACCGCTACAACGCCGTCATGGTGACCGTCGAGTACCGACTGGCACCCGAGTTCCCCGACCCGTATCCGGTCGAGGACTGCTACGCGGGACTCGTCTGGACGGCCGCGCACGCGGAGGAGCTCGGCATCGAGCACGAGCGGCTCCTGATCGCGGGAGGCAGCGCCGGCGGCGGGCTCGCGGCGGGGGTCGCCCTGCTCGCGCGCGACCGGCGGGGACCCCACCTCATCGGCCAGATGCTGATGTATCCGATGCTCGACGACCGCGACGCGACCGTCTCGACGCACCAGATCCAGGGCGTGGGCATGTGGGATCGCGCGAGCAACCTGCTCGGGTGGAACGCTCTCCTCGGCGAGCGTCGCGGCACCGATGGGGTGTCGATCTACGCGGCTCCCGCACGGGCGACCGACCTGTCGGGCCTCCCGCCCGCGTTCATCGACTGCGGCAGCGCCGAGGTGTTCCGCGACGAGGACGTCGCCTACGCCTCGGCCATCTGGGCGGCGGGAGGCCGGGCCGAACTGCACGTCTGGCCCGGGGGCTTCCACGCCTTCGAGGGATTCGCCCCGCAAGCGGCCCTGTCCCACGACGCCGTCGAGGCGCGGGACCGGTGGATCCGTCGGCTGCTGGGGTGAGCCGGGCGCGCGGGCGGCGGGGCGATCGCCCGTCCTATGCTGTGTCCGACACGGCCGCGCGGGACGAAGGGGTGACGCCATGCAGGAACTCGCGGGACGTCTGAGGGTCCTCGATCCCGCGGCGAGCGAGTCGGTGAAGATCATCGACTACTTCGACTCCCTCATCGCCGGCGGCGCGGGCGTGGAGTCGGTGGTGCGGGCGGCGGCGATCCTCGGCGGGACGACCGCGGGTGCCCGGGTGCGCGGTCGCCTGCTCGGCATCGACGCCGACGGCGCGCGGATCACCCCCACCCCGCCCTCGTCGCTGTCGGACACGGACGCGCCGCGCGTCTGGCTCCAGCGCGACACCGGATCGGCCGTCAACGACGCGATGATCGTCGATCGCGCGCAGGTCGCCCTCGCGATCATCACCGCCCGCGCCGACCCGACCACCGGCGCGGTCGAGCGCGTGATCGACGCCGGCGTCTCGCGCGTCGATCGCGAAGCGGCCGCGCATCGCCTCCGCCTCGACGGGGAGGTCCGCGTCGTCGCCGCTCCGCCCCACTCGCGGCACGTGACCACGGCCTCCACGGTGCTCGCCACCGCGGAGGGCGCGGTCTGGATCGGCCTCGGTGAGGTCGTCCCGCCCGAGGGACCCGTGGGCACGAGCGTCGCGCGCGATCTCGACGACCTCCCCCGCGCGTGCGCTGACGCCCGCCTCGCCCTGCGGCTGGCCGATGAGCGGCATCGCGTGGTCGATGCGGGCGAACTCGGCGTTCTCGTCGAGCTCGCCCGCACGTTCGATCCCTCGGGTCCGCGGCATCCGGATCTCTGCGCGCTCGACGCCCTCGACGCCCGGACGCTCGAGGCGCTCAATGTGGTCGTCGACAGCGAGAGCATCCGCGCCGCGGCGACCCGGCTCTCGCTGCACCACAGCAGCCTGCAGTCCCGGCACGAGACCTGGACCCGGCAGCTCGGCTACGACCCGCTCACCCCGCGCGGTCGTGCGCGGTTCCTCGCGGCGCGGATGCTGCAGCGGTTGGGGTGAGGGGGGGCACCGCATCGCCGGCGCGGACGAGGCCCGACGGGCTCGCGGCGGTCGCCGGGAGCGGAACGCGCACCCCGGGTCGCCTGTGAGCGCGAAGCCCCGACGGGCTCCGCGTCACCGTTCGGGGGACGACGACGGTCCCGTCTATCCGTGAAATCACGTAATCCGCCCCGGAAGCATTCCCGTGAATCGAACACCGACGGATAATGGGGACTCCCGGACGCAAGGAAGCTCCCCCGTGATCAGAGAGCCCCGCAGCGAGTTCGTCGGACGCCGGCGCGAACTGGACGCCCTCGCCGATGCGCTCGAGCGCACCCGCCTCATCACGCTCACCGGCGTGGGCGGAGTGGGCAAGACGCGCCTCGCCGTGCGCCTCGCCAACGCCCACGCGCGACGCACCTCGACGAACGTCTACTTCGTGGGGCTCGACGCGGTGAGCGATCCGAGGCGCGTCGTCGCCGCGATCGCCCAGTCGCTGCCCTTCGGCGACCTGTCGGCCCGAGAACCGATCGATTTCATCGTCGACGTGCTCAGCGACGAGACGGCGCTGCTGGTCCTCGACAACTGCGAGCACGTCATCGACGCCGCCGCCTCCGTGGTCGACGAACTGCTCGACGCGCTCCCGCAGGTCAGGATCGTCGCGACGAGCCGCCGCCGTCTCGACGTCGACGGCGAGCAGGTCTTCCCGGTCCCCTCGCTGGAGACCGAGGCCGCGGACGGCGAACCGGCCGAAGCGGTCGAGCTCCTCCTCGCCCGAGCGCGCGCCGCGGACGCCGGCTTCGCGCTCGCCCCCACCGAGTACGCCGCCGCGGCGCAGCTGTGCCTCGCGCTCGACGGTCTGCCCCTCGCGATCGAGCTCGCCGCTGGGCGCCTGCGCACCCTCTCGGTGCCCGACCTCGCCCGGCGCCTCTCGCAGCGTTTCACGCTGTTGCGCTCCGGCTCCCGCACCCCCGTCTCGCGCCAGCGGACCCTCCGTGCCGTCGTCGACTGGAGCTACGAGCTGTGCACACCGCCCGAGCGCGCGCTGTGGGCGGCGCTCAGCGTCTTCGCCGGTCCCTTCGACCTTCCGGCGGCGGCCGCCGTCGCCGGCGCCGACGAAGCCGCGACCGTCGAGATCCTCGAGCAGCTCATCGACCAGTCGCTCATCGAGGCCGACCGCGACTCCGGCCGGTTCCACCTGCTCGAGACGATCCGCGGCTACGGACGCGACCGCGCCGAGGAGGCGGGGGAACAGCACGATCTGGTGCGCCGCCACCTCGAGTACTACCGGGGGCTCGCCCGGCTCGCGCGGACGCACTGGTACGGACCCGCCCAGAGACGCATCCTCGCCGGCCAGCGCGCCGACCGCGCCGAACTGGATGCCGCCCTGCGCACGGCCGCGGCGACCGACACCGACATCGCCCTCGAGCTGTTCGCCGACCTCCGCTACCACTGGGCGGTGGGCGGTTTCCTCTCGGAGGGACGTCGGTGGACGCGTCGGCTCCTTCGCCTGCCCGGGGCCTCCGCGACGCACCGGACGCCCGCGCTCCTCGTCGCGGCCTGGATCTGCGTGCTGCAGGGCGCCCTCGACGAAGCGCGGGGACACCTCGACGAAGCCCGCGCTCTGCTGCCCTCGCTCCCGGCGGCGGAGCAGGAGCGGTGCGAGGTGGAGCTGCGACGCTGGAGCGGAACCCGGGCGCTCTTCGCGGGAGAGGGAGATCTCGCCCGTGAGGAGCTGAGTCGGTCGATCCGGCTCGCCCGGTCTCTCGGCCACCCCGAGGAGGCCCTGCTCGCGCAGTTCCAGCTCACGGTGGCCCTCGTGCAGGGCGAGCTCCCCGACACCGTCGGGCCCGCGCGAGACGCCCACCGCGTCGCGATCGAGATCGGCGAGCGCTGGATCCGGTCGCTCTCGCTCTGGGCGATCGGGCTCGCCCTGTACGCCGCGGGTGATCTCGACGACGCCGAACGCCACGCCCGCGACGCCCTCGCGCTGGAGGAGGGGATCGACGACCCGGTCGGCGACTGCCTCGTGCTCGAGCTGCTCGGCTGGATCGACGCGGCGCGCTCCCCCACCGAACGCACCGCGGTCCTCCTCGGCGCCGCGCGCAGCTGGTGGCGGCGCATCGACTCCGGTATCGCCGTGCACGGGCCGCAGATGCTCGCGCAGCACGATCGCTGCGTCGCGGTCGTCCGTCAGCGTCTCGGCGAGGAGGCGTTCCAGCGTCTCTCGGCCGTCGGCGAGCGTCTCTCCCCCGCCGAGGCCGCCGCGTTCGCCGGCGCTCCCGGCCGGCCCGCCGCGGGGCTCAGCGCGCGCGAGAGCGAGGTGGCCGCCGGCGTGCACGAGGGGCTCAGCAACCGCGAGATCGCCGAGCGCCTCGTGCTGTCGGTGCGCACCGTCGACACCCACGTGCAGCGCATCCTCGCCAAGCTCGGCTTCACCTCGCGCGCGCAGATCGCGGCCTGGTACCGGTCGACGCTGGTGAGCGTGCCGTGAGGACGGCGGAGAGGAACCCGCGGGGGTCTTCCGTCGTTCGGTAGTCCTACGGATACCGCCCCACCCGAGCGCGACGGACACTGGCGGAGACGACGCCGAGGTCGTCCCCGTCCGAGGAGCGCACGCATGACCCCTTCCCCTCCCCGCATCCTTCTGGTCCACGGCGCCTGGGCCGGGCCCTGGGTGTTCGACCGCCTCGCCGCCGAGCTGGTGGACCGCGGCTTCGCCGTCGACACGGTGTCGCTGCCCAGCATCGGCAGCACCGCGGACATGTACGCCGACGCCGCCGCGATCACCGCGACGCTCGACGCGATCGAGGGGCCGGTCACCCTCATCGCGCACTCCTACGGCGGGATCCCCACCACCCAGGCGGGAGATCACCCCGCGGTCGAGCGGATCGTCTACGTCGCCGCCTTCGCCCTGGACGAGGGCGAGACCCTGCAGCAGGCGGTGGGCGGCGGCATCCCGGACTTCTGGGGGATCGCCGACGGGATGGTCTCGATGGGGAGAACCCGCGAGGAGCGGATCGCGATGATCGCGGCCGACCTCCCCGCGGGCGCCCCGGCAGCCCTCGCGGAACAGCTCGCCGACACCTTTCGCCCGCAGTCCCTCACCGCTTTCACGTCGCCGGTCACGCGCGTCGCGTGGCGCGCGAAGCCCACGACCTACGTGCTCACCGAGCGCGACGAGCTCGTACCGCCCGCTTTCCAGGAGCACCTCGTCGCCCGCAGCGGGGCCCAGGTCGTGCGCGTCGATACCGGCCACACCCCCTTCGAGGACGACCCCGCGTGGTTCGCCGGCGTCCTGGCCGACATCGTCACCCCCGCGGAGGTGGCGCGATGAGCCTCACCGCCACGACCGCGCCCGGCCGGCTCTTCATCGACGGGCACTGGACGGATGCCGCGGACGGCGGCCGCATGGACGTCATCGCCCCGTCCACCGGCGAGAAGATCACCGACGTCGCGCGCGGCACGACCGCCGACGTCGACGCCGCCGTCGCCGCCGCCCGCCGGGCGTTCGACGAGGGACCCTGGCCGCGGATGTCGAGCCGCGAACGCGCCCGCATCCTCCAGCGCGCGTACGCGCTCATGCGGGAGCGCAGCGAGGACCTCGCGCGCGCCGAGAGCCTCGACGTCGGCAAGCCCATCACCTTCGCCCGGGTCGTCGACGTCAACAACGCCGCCGAGTTGTACGAGTACTACGCGGCCCTCGGCCACCGCCTCGACGGCGAGGTGCGTGAGATCACCGCCGACGCGCACGCGTACGTGCGCACCGAGCCGCTCGGGGTCGTCGCGGCGATCACGCCGTTCAACTTCCCGCTGATCCTGTCGAGCACGAAGATCGCCCCCGCCCTGGTCGCGGGCAACACCGTCGTGCACAAGCCCGCGAGCGACACCCCGCTCAGCGCTCTGCTCATGGCGGAGCTGCTGCGCGACGCGGGCGTCCCCGATGGCGTGTTCAACGTCGTGACCGGCCCCGGCTCCACGCTCGGCGACCACCTCGTCTCGCACCCCGACGTCGACAAGGTCGCGTTCACCGGCTCGACCGAGATCGGCGCGCACGCCGCCGCCCTCGCCGGGCGGACGCTCAAGCCGTTCACGGCCGAGCTCGGGGGGAACGCCGCGAACATCCTCTTGGCCGACGCCGACCTCGACCGCGCGATCCACACCGTCATCTCGGCGTTCGTGTTCAACGCGGGGCAGTTCTGCATGGCGGGGCCCCGACTGCTCGTCGAGCGTCCGATCTACGGGGTGGTGCTCGGCATCCTGAAGGACGCCGTGCCGCACGTGCCGTTCGGCGACATCCACGACCCGGCCACCGTCATCGGTCCGCTCGCGAGCCGCACCCAGCTCGACAAGGTCTCGGCGATGGTCGAGAGGGCACGCGCCGCCGGCGCGCGGGTCGTCACGGGCGGCCACGCCGTCGAGCGCGACGGCGGATTCTACTACGCCCCCACCGTCCTCTCCGACCTCGATCCCGACGCCGAGGTCGTCGTCGACGAGGTGTTCGGACCGGTCCTGACGGTGCAGCCGTTCGACACCGAGGACGAGGCCGTCGCCCTGGCGAACGGCACGGCCTACGGGCTGGCGAGCGGCATCCAGACCGCCGACCTCGCCCGTGCGCACCGGATCGCCGCGCGCCTGCGCGCCGGCATCACCTGGGTGAACGGGTGGGCGATCCTCGACCCGGCCGTGCCGTTCGGCGGGGTGAAAGCGTCCGGGTGGGGACGCGAGGGCGGCCCGGAAGCCCTGCAGTCGTACCAGAAGGCGCATTCGATCGTGTTCGATCTGGGCGGCGCGCAGTGACCGCGGGGCGCGCGGCCATCGTCGAGGAGAGGCGCGACGGCGCCGCCCCCGCGGCCCGGACGATCACGGTCGCCGACGTCGAGTACGCCGAACCCGGCCGCGGCGAGGTGCTCGTCCGGCTCACCGCGACCGGTCTCTGCCACACCGATCTCGGGGTGCTGGCCGGCGGCATCCCGTTCCCCGCCCCGGGGATCATCGGACACGAGGGCGCCGGGCGCGTCGAGAAGGTCGGGCCGGGCGTGCGCGGGGTGAGTCCCGGGGATGCCGTGCTCCTGAGCTTCACCTCGTGCGGCGCATGCGCGGCGTGCACCGCGGCGCACCCGGCGTACTGCGAGACGTGGCTGCCGCGGAACCTCCTCGGCGGGATCCGCGATGAGGACTCGGCCGGAATCACCCGTGACGGAGAGCCCGTCGCGGCGCACTTCTTCGGACAGTCCTCGTTCGGGACGTTCGCGATCGCGGACGAGCGCTCCCTCGTGCGCGTCGCCGACGACGCCGACCTCGCGGTGCTCGCGCCGCTGGGCTGCGGGGTGCTGACCGGCTTCGGCTCGATGTGGAACGTGCTCGATCCCGGCCCCTCCGACGTGGTCGCGGTGTACGGCACCGGCGCGGTGGGGCTCTCGGGCCTGATGGCGGCGGCGCTCCGGGCACCGGCGCGCCTCATCGCGATCGATCGGGTGGCCTCGCGTCTCGACCTCGCGCGCGAGCTCGGGGCCACGGACACGATCGACGCGGCGCGAGAAGACGTCCCGGCCCGGCTCGCGGAGCTGACCGGGGGGCGCGGGGTCACCCTGAGCTTCGACACCACGGGGCACCCGGGCGTCGCGCGCACGGCCCTCGATGCCGCCGCCGCCCGCGGAACGGTGCTCGTGTGCGGGGCTCCCCCGCCCGGGACCGAGATCGCGGTCGACATCCAGGGCATCCTCACCGGCAAGATCCTGCGCGGCGTCACGATGGGCGACGCGGATCCGCGGGAGCTCATCCCGCAGCTGGTCTCGCTGCACGCGCAGGGGCGTCTGCCGCTGGAGAAGCTCGAGCGGCACTACCCGCTCGACGACATCGCCCGGGCGATCGACGACATGCACCACGGGCGGACGGTGAAGCCGGTCATCGTGTACTGAGCGCCGGATGCCGTGCGCCCGCGATGCTCCCGAATCGCGCCGGCGCACGGCATCCGTGTTCCCGCCATAATCGCTCCATGTACGGAGAACGACTCGCCCGCTGGGAGAGGGCCGTGGAGTGGCCGCTGGTCATCGCGGCGCTCCTCTTCCTGGCCGCCTACGCGGCCCAGATCCTCGCCACGCCGGAGGGCGTCGTCGAGACCGTGGCCGAAGTGGTACTCAAGGCGACATGGGCGCTCTTCCTGCTCGACTACGTCGTGCGTCTCGCGATCGCCGAGCAGCGGTGGAGGTGGTTCTGGCGGCATCTCCTCGATCTCGCGATCGTCGCCCTCCCGATGTTCCGGCCGCTCCGGCTCATGCGGTTCTTCACGATCATCGCGCTCATCCAGCGCAACACCGGCACGATGCTGCGCGGCCGTGTGGCGATGTTCACGATCGGCGCGACCGCCCTGACGGTGTTCGTCGCCGCGCTGGCCGTCTACGACGCCGAGCAGAGCAGCGGTGGTCCCATCTCGACGTTCGGCGACGCCGTGTGGTGGGCGTTCGAGACCATCACCACCGTGGGCTACGGGGACTACTACCCCGTCACGGTGACCGGGCGCATCGTCGCCGTCGGACTGATGGTCGGCGGAATCGCGCTGATCGGTGTGGTCACGGCGACCCTCGCCTCGTGGATCGTGCAGCGCGTCTCGGTCGAGGCCGAAGAGGCGTCCGCGGCCACGGAGACGCAGGTCGAGGCGCTGCGCGGAGAGATCGCCGAGCTGAAGCAGATGCTGAGAGAGGCGCCGCGCGCGTAGCCTCCGGGACACGCCCGAGCGGAGCGTGAGGTGGCGGCGCGCTCGCGCGGCTTCGATAAGGTAATCCTTGCCTAACCTATCGACGGCCTCCCCCACCCGAAAGGACATCTCGCCATGCCCGCACGCCGCTCTCCTCGACGGTTCGCCCTCCTCGCCGCCGCGACGGGTCTCGCTCTGGCCCTCTCCGGCTGCGCCGGTGGAGCCGGAGCGTCCCCCGCGGAGAGCTCCGCGTCGACCCACGAGGTGACCCACGCGCGCGGGACGACCGCCGTGAGCACCGCGCCGCAGCGCGTCGTCACCCTGGAACCGCTCGAGCTCGACACCGCGGTGGCCGTCGGCATCACCCCGGTGGGTGCGGCCGTGGCGAACATGGTCAACGGCGTGCCGAGCTACCTCGGCGTCGACGGCGTCGCCCCCGTCGGCACGGTGAGCGAGCCCGACCTCGAGGCGATCGCCGCGCTGAAGCCCGACCTGATCCTCGGTACCGAGTCGCGCCACTCCGGACTCTACGACCAGCTCAGCGCGATCGCCCCGACCGTGTTCATCGCGACGCAGGCCGACCCGTGGCGCGACAACGCCGCGCTCATCGGCGACGCGCTCGGCCGCGAGGACGACGTGAAGAAGGCGGTGGATGCCGTCGACCAGCGCTGCGACGAGATCAAGGGCGCGCACGACCTCGCCGGGAAGACCGCCGAGATGATCCGCCCCCGCGACGAGACGACCCTGAGCCTGTACGGTCCGGTCTCGTTCGCCGGAAGCCTGCTCGAGTGCGTCGGCTACACGATCCCCGCCCACGAGTGGGAGGACGGCCTGCAGGCCGACATCTCGCCCGAGAACATCGCGAGCGCGACCGCGGACGCCGTGTTCGTCACCACCGCCGACGTGAACGACCCGTCGACCGTGCCCGCCGCGATCACGCAGAACGCCGCCGCGTTCCCCGTCGTGACCCTCGTCGACACGAGCACGTGGGTCGCGGGCGTCGGGCCGAAGGGCGCGCAGTCGGTGCTGGACGACATCGAGACCTTCCTCGCAACGGGGAAATGACCTCGGTCATCCCCCCGCGGGCGCCGGCGACGGCACCCGGATCCCCACGGATCGGTCGGACCGCCATCGGCACCCTCGTGCTGGTGGCGGTCCTCGCCGCCTCCGTCGCCCTGTCGCTCATGATCGGAGCGAACCCGCTGCCCTGGCACACGGTCTGGGCCTCGCTCACCGGAGCGGGCACGCCCGACACCGACTTCGTCGTGCAGGGTCTGCGCGTCCCCCGCACCCTCGCCGGGATCGTCGCCGGGGCCGCCCTCGGGGTCGCCGGGGCGCTCATGCAGGCGTTCTCGCGCAACCCGCTCGCCGACCCCGGCATCCTCGGCGTCAACGCCGGGGCTGCTTTCGCCGTCGCCCTCACGGTGGCGCTGTTCGGCATCCAGAGCTCGCTCCTCCTCGTCTGGCCCGCCTTCCTCGGGGCGCTCGTCGTGACCGTCGCGGTCGCGCTCGTCGGCTCGTCGGGGCGGGGCCAGGCCGATCCGATCCGCCTCACGCTCGCGGGCGTCGCCGTCGGCGCGGTGCTCTCGGGCATCACCTCGGGGATGATGCTGAGCAACCCCGACGCCTTCGACCTCATGCGCGGGTGGAACGCCGGCTCGATGCTCGGGCGCGGGATCGACGTCATCCTCCCCGTCGTGCCGTTCATCCTCGCCGGGCTCGCGGGGGCGTTCGTGCTCGGCCGCGCCCTCAACGCCCTCGCGCTCGGCGACGACCTCGCCCGCGCGCAGGGCATTCCCGTCGGCGCCGTGCGGGTGGCATCCATCGCCGTCATCACCGTCCTCGCGGGAGCGGCGACCGCGCTCGTCGGCCCCCTGTCGTTCGTCGGGCTCATGGTTCCGCACGTCGTGCGATGGATCGTCGGCCCCGACCAGCGCCGGATCCTGCCGCTCAGCGCCCTCGCCGCCCCGATCGTCGTGCTGCTCGCCGACGTGCTCGGGCGCGTGATCATCGCCCCGGCCGAGGTCCCCGCCGGGATCGTCACGGCGTTCGTCGGGGCGCCCGTACTCATCGCGCTCGCGCGTCGACGGAAGGCGAGCGCGCTGTGACCGCCGTCGACGTCGGGTACCGCCGGGTCATGCTCGGGGCTCTCCCCGTGCGCACGCGCAGCATCGTGGCCGGGGCCGCGGTGCTCGCGGGGGTCGTCGTTCTCTCGGTCCTCTCGCTCGGCTGGGGCACGTATCCGGTGGCTCCGGATGCCGTCATCCGTACGCTCCTCGGCGCGGGCGACGCCCTCGACACCACCGTGGTCGTCGGCTGGCGCCTCCCCCGCGTCCTCGCCGCCGTCACCCTGGGGGCGCTGCTGGCGATCGCTGGTGCCCTGTTCCAGACGGTCACGCGCAACCCGCTCGCGAGCCCCGACATCCTGGGGCTGTCCAACGGCGCTTTCACCGGCATGCTGCTGACCCTCGTGCTCGTGTCGACGTCGTGGCCGGCGCGGGCGGTGGGGGCGCTGATCGGATGCCTCGTGGCATCCGTCCTCATCTGGTTCCTCTCGTACCGCGGGGGTGTCCAGGGCTTCCGACTCATCGTGGTCGGCATCGGCGTCTCGGCGATGCTCGCCTCGCTGAACACGTGGATGCTTCTGCGCATCGAGCTCGAGACCGCGATGTTCGCCTCCGCCTGGGGCCACGGGACGCTCAACGGCGTGACCGGCGAGGCCCTCGGCGGCGTGCTGCTGTGCGCCGCTCCCTTCGCCGTCGCCGCGTTCGCCCTCGTGCCGGCGCTGCGCCAGCTCGAGCTCGGTGACGACATGGCGGCCGCGTCCGGCGTGCGCCCGCACCTCGTGCGCACCCTCGCGCTGCTCACCGGGGTGGTGCTGGTGGCGGCGGCGACCGCGGTCGCCGGGCCCATCGCCTTCGTCGCCCTCGCCGCCCCGCAGATCGCGCGGCGGCTCGCGCGCACGCCGTCGCTGTCGCTCACGCTGTCGGCCCTCGTCGGCGCCCTGCTGCTGCTGGGCTCGGACGCCATCGCGCAGCATGTGCTGCCGGTGACCCTTCCCGTCGGCGTCGTGACCGTATCGGTCGGCGGCGCCTACCTCATCGTCATGATCGTTACGGAGATCCGCCGCCGTGTCTGACCCCTCCCGCCTCGAAGCCCGCTCCGTCTCGCTCGCGTACGACGGCACCACGATCGTGCCCGAGTTGAGCGTCGCCGTTCCCCCCGGGTCGTTCACGGTCATCATCGGGCCCAACGCGTGCGGAAAGTCGACGCTGTTGCGCGGGCTCTCGCGCCTGCTCGCGCCCGCCGCGGGCTCCGTGGTGCTCGACGGCCGCGACATCTCGAGCTACCCCGCGAAAGAGGTCGCGCGCCGCCTCGGACTCCTGCCGCAGAGCGCCCTCGCTCCCGACGGCATCACGGTCGCCGACCTCGTCGGCCGCGGCCGCTACCCGCACACCTCGCTCCTGCGGCAGTGGTCGAGCGCCGACGAGATCGCGGTGCACGAGGCCCTGGATGCCACGGGCACGGCGGAGCTGTCGGCCCGCCCCGTCGACGCCCTCTCGGGCGGGCAGCGCCAGCGCGTCTGGGTCGCGATGGTGCTCGCGCAGCAGACCGACCTGCTGCTGCTGGACGAACCGACGACCTACCTCGACGTCGCGCACCAGGTCGAGCTGATGGAGCTGTTCGCCGAGCTCAACGCGCGCGGACGCACCGTCGTCGCGGTGCTGCACGACCTCAACCACGCCGCCCGCTACGCCAGTCACATCATCGCGATGCGGGACGGCCGCATCGTCGCCGAAGGCGCTCCACGCGACGTCATCACGAGCGAACGGGTCGAAGCCGTCTACGGCCTGCCGAACGTCGTGATCGACGACCCGGTGACGGGCGGGCCGCTGGTCGTTCCCCTGCGCGGCGGAGCGTTCGCCGAGCGAGCCGCCGCGGCGGCGACGGGGCTCGAGGCATGAGCGGGAACGGGATGCCGGGCGGCGGCGCCGAGGCGGAGGCCGCGCCCACGTCGGCGAGGGGCGACCGGATGCCGTCGGGCGCCGGGACGAGAGGGGTCCCCGCGGCTTCCACGGGCCCCGACGACGCGGCATCCGCTGCTCCCCGTCCGTGGGAGTACAGCGCGTTCCCCGTCACCGTTGCCCGACGCGAGATCATCTCGCCGAACTTCCTTCGTCTCACGTTCCGCGGTGACGCCCTGCGGCACTTCGCCCCCTGGGGCGTGGATCAGCGCATCAAGCTCGTGCTACCGCTGGCGGACGGCGGGCTCGCCGAGTTCGGCCTCCTCGACGACCCCACCCCGCACCCCTCCGACTGGTACACGCGCTGGAAGGCGCTGCCGCCCGCGGAGCGCAACGTGCTGCGCACCTACACGCCCGCCGCGATCCGCCCCGAGGCCGGCGAGATCGACGTCGACATCTACCTGCACTCCCCCGACGGACCCGCCTCGCGCTGGGCGCGCGCCGCGCGCGTGGGGGAAACGCTCGTGATCACGGGCCCCGACGTCCGAAACGGGTGGACGGGGTACGGCATCCATTGGCAACCGCCCGAGCAGTATGCGTCGTTCCTCCTCGTCGCGGATGAGACGGCGATCCCCGCCGTCCGCAACATCGCGCTCTCACTGCCGCCCACCGCGCGCGGGATCGCGATCGTCGAGATCGGCGACCAGGCCGACGACGTCACCGTGGCCGACCTCGGCCCCCGCGTCGACGTCCGTGTCGTGGCGCGCGGCGAGACCGAGGACGCGGTGCGCGCGTGGGCCTCGCCCGACGTCGACGTCGCGTGGCTCGCCGGGGAGTCCGGCGTGGTCACCGCCTCGCGGCGCGTGCTCGTGCGCGAGCTCGGCGTTCCGCGCGAGCGCGTCGCCTTCCTCGGGTACTGGCGCGAGGGCGGGGCGCTGGTCGACTGACGCCGTGGCGTGCGCCGGGGAGACCGCGAGCGGGCACCCGCACCCGTCGACGAGAACAGGACGCGGCACGGCAACAGGCCGATGCGCGCCGTATCGACCTGTTCTCGTGCGTTCCCCTGTTCTCGTGACGGCGGCGCCGCTCAGAACAGCTGCCGGACGTTCGTCGCCGCCAGATCGATCAGCTCGTCCCCGCGGCCCGAGAGCACCGTGCGGATCGCGTACAGCGTGAAGCCCTTGGCCTGCTCGAGCGTGACGGACGGCGGCATCGACAGCTCCTGCCGCGCGGTCTTCACCGAGACGAGCGCCGGCCCCTCGTGCGCAAGCGCGGCCGCCAGCGCCGGCTCGAGGTCGTCGGCATCGTCGACGCGGAAGCCCTTCAGCCCGATCGCCTCGGCGACCGCGGCGAAGTCGGGGTTCTTCAGATCGGTGCCGAAGGTGACGAAGCCCGCGGCCTTCATCTCGAGCTCGACGAAGTTCAGCGACGAGTTGTCGAAGACGACGACCTTCACCGGCAGCTCGTTCTGCACGATCGTGATCAGCTCACCGAGCAGCATCGCGAGGCCGCCGTCACCGGCGAGGGCGATGACCTGGCGGTCGGGGAACGCCGACTGGGCCCCGATCGCGTGCGACACGGCATTGGCCATCGTGCCGTGCGAGAAAGACCCGATCAGACGACGTTCGCGCGTCATCGTGAGGTAGCGCGCCGCCCACACCACGGGCGATCCGACGTCGGGGATGAAGACGGCGTCCTCGTCGGCGAGGCGGTCGAGCGTCCGCGCGACGAACTGCGGATGCAGGGGCTTGCCCCGTTTCGTCGGTACCGCGAGCTCGTCGAGCTTCGCGCGCGTCTTGCGGTAGTGCTCGCGCGCCTCGTCGGCGTGCCGAGAGGGCTTCCCCTCGCTGAGCAGCGGGAGCAGAGCCTGCACGGTGTCCCGGACCGAGCCGACCAGACCGATGTCGACCGGATGCCGGCGCCCGAGCTGCGCGCCACGGATGTCGACCTGGATGTGCGTGGCGTGCTGCGGGTAGAACTGCGGGTACGGGAAGTCGGTGCCGAGCATCAGCACGACGTCGGCGTCCTCCATCGCGCGATAGCCCGACGAGAAACCGAGGAGTCCGGTCATCCCCACGTCGTAGGGGTTCTCCCACTCGATGTGCTCCTTGCCGCGGAGCGCGTGCACCACGGGGGCCTGCAGACGCTCCGCGAGCGCGACGACCTCGTCGTGCGCCCCGGCGACCCCGGCACCCGCCAGGATCGTGACCTTCTGCGCGGCGTTGAGCGCGTCGGCCGTGCGCCGCAGCTCGTCCTCTGAGGGGAGGATGCGCGGGGCCGCGCGCTCGATCGCGACGACGCGCTCGTTCTTGGCCTTCGCCAGCAGCACGTCGCCCGGGATGACGAGCACCGCGACCCCGCGCTTCTCGATCGCCTCGCGCATCGCGATCTCGAGCAGGCGCGGCATCTGCACCGGGTCGGCGACGTACTCGACGTAGACGGAGCACTCGCGGAACAGCTCCTGCGGGTGCGTCTCCTGGAAGTAGTTCGTGCCGATCTCGGTCGTCGGGATGTGCGCGGCGATCGCCAGGACCGGGACCCGTGAGCGGTTGGCGTCGTAGAGGCCGTTGATGAGGTGCAGGTTGCCCGGTCCGCAGCTTCCCGCGCAGACCGTCAGCTCGCCCGTCAGCTCGGCCTCGGCGGCGGCCGCGAACGCCGCTCCCTCCTCATGCCGCACGTGCTGCCATCGGATCACGCCGTCTCGACGGATGGCATCCGTGAAGCCGTTCAGCGAATCACCGGGGAGGCCGTAGACCCGCTCGATGTTCTGGCGGCGGAGGAGGGCGACGATGTTCTCAGCGACGGTGGTCACGGGAGTCCTTTCGACGAACGTGCGGTACCCCTCACGCTACGCCCGTCCGCGAGCGGGGAGACGGACCCACCGAGGGCCACGGATCGATGCTGAGATGGACCCATGAGCGTCCCGCTGGCTCCGTACCCCCTGCCGTCCGGCTGGAACCTTCGCCCGGCGCGGCCGCGGTCGCGGCTCATCACCAGCGTGCTCGTCGTGTGCTGTCTCGCGCTCTCGGCTGCGCTGTGGGACGCCGTCCTCGGCGAGCACACCGTCCTCGGGACGATCCTCGCGCTGGTGCTCCTCGGGTTCCTCGCGGTGGTCGCGGTCGGGGGCGAGCGTGCGGGCGGCGAGCGCGCGCTGCCCGAGTTCGTGAACGCGCTCGCGCTCACGCGCGCCGAGACGCGACCCGCCGACTCGTGGGTGTCGTTCTTCCGGCAGCGCGCCCCTTCGCTGTGGTCGTGCCTGTGGCTGCTCGGGGGCGGCCTGGTGACGACGGCGGCGTGCGGCATCCTGATCGTCCGCTGCATCGTGGCGGGCGGCCAGTCGCTGCTCGTTCTCGTCTTCCTCGTGCCGCTGACGCTGGCCGCGGTGATCGTCGCTCTCGCCGGCGCGAACTCGCTCGCGGTGCGCGGGCGTGCACGGTGGTTCGCGCGGCGTCCGCGCGGCCTGGTGGTGGGCCGCTCCGGCGTCACGCTGTACTCGTTCGATCGCGGCGAGTTCGACCGCTCCTGGCCGTGGGACGCGATCGTCGATGTCGTACCGGGCGGGCTCGTCGACGCACGGCGCGGGAACACGGTGCCCGAGCTGAAGCTCCACGCCGCGGACGCCGACGGCGTGGTGGAGGAACACCACGTCCCCGTCGACTCGCTCGCGTCGCACGCGTGGCTCGTCTACGTCGTGCTCCGGTTCTGGAGAGAGCATCCCGAGCTGCGCGACGAGCTCGACACGAGCGCGGGCCAGGACCGCATGGCGTCGTGGATGGCGGGGTTGACCGAGGCGGCGGACGCGCGTCGCGTCTAGGCCGCGCGGATCGCGCCCGGCGTCACACCCCACACGCGGCGGAAGTGCCGCGCGAGGTGGGCCTGATCGTGAAAGCCGGTGCGGGCCGCGACATCGGCCGGCCGGCATCCTTCCCCCAGCAGACGACGCGCGGCGTCGACCCGGCGGCCGACGAGGTAGCGGTGCGGCGCGATGCCGTACGTGGCCGAGAACACCCGGACGAGATGATCGGGGTGCGCGCCGAGCTCTGCCGCGGCCGCGGCGATCGTGAACGACTCGGTGTAGCGGTCATCGAGCATCGCGCGCAGGCGCCGGGCGAGCGGCGCATCCCGGCGCGGGGGTGCCGACGCGCCGGCGTGGGTGAGCACGGCGTCGCGGACGGTGAGCAGCCAGTGCTCGGCGGCCATCTCGTCGCCCGGGTGGGCGAGCGCCGCGTGCACGCGTCGTGCCGCGGTCTGCGCCGGGGCGTTCGTCAGCGTGGGGCGATCCGCGATCCGCGCGGCGACGCCGGCGTCGAGCCAGTTGCCCCGCAGATACAGCACCTGCTTGCGGTAGCCCGAGCCGTCGACCGCCGGACGACCGTCGTGTGCGATCCCGGGCGGCAGCAGGGTCAGCGCCGTCGGCGTCGCCTGATGCTCGGCGCGGTCGAGGGAGTACGTCACGGCACCGCGATCGACGAGCATCACGGCCCAGTCGTCGTGCGTGTGCGGCGGGTAGCTGTGCGCGAAGCTCGCGTGGTACACCTCGCGCAGCATCGGGACGTCGGGATGCCACGCCCGCACCCGATCACCCATGCAAGAAACGTACAAGACACCCCCGACGCCGCGGGACGAGGGTGGAGTCATGACCGATGCCTCTCCCGCTCCCCTGTTCGACTCGAAGGTGGTCGTGGTGCTCGCCGACGACCTCGCCCCCTGGCAGGAACTCAACGTCACCGCGTTCGTGATGAGCGGCATCGCCACGAGCGCCCCCGACCTCGTCGGCGAGCCGTATCGCGACGCCGACGGCACGACCTACTCGCCGATGCTCCGTCAACCCGTCATGGTGATGACCGCGGATGCCGAGACCCTCGCCCGCGCTCGGGCGAAGGCCGCGTCGCGCGACGACGTCACCCTGGCGCTGTACACGCGCGAGCTGTTCTCGACCTCGCACGACGCGGCGAATCGCGCGGCCGTCGCGGCGGTGGCCGCCGCCGACCTCGACCTCGTGGGGATCGCCCTCCGGGGACCGCGCAACGCCGTTGACCGGATCACGAAGGGGGCGCGCTTCCACGCGTGAGGGGCGTGAGGTGGGGTCAGCCCACCGAGCCCGCGTCGAGACGCGCCTCGAGCGCGGCGATCCGCTGCTCGAGGAAGGCGATGTACTCCGCGACGTACGCGATCTTCGCTTCGAGGCGGTCGAGGCGCGGGGCGACGTGCCCGACGTTGTAATGCAGCGGCGTCTTGAGCGGATGGTCGGCGTCGATGGCCGCCAGGATGGCGGAAAGACGAGTCGTCGGATCACCGGAGGGAATGGTCATAGGGTCAGTCTCGCGCTCCGCGGGCCGAGCCGTCAGCGCCCCGGCGTGAGCAACCCGCTCTCGTAGGCCGCGATCACCAGCTGCGCGCGGTCGTGCGCGCCGAGCTTGAGCATCGTGTTCTTCACGTGCGTCTTCGCGGTGTGCGGCGAGATGTAGAGGTGCGCGGCGATCTCGTCGTTCGAGCGTCCCCGCCCGACGTGCAGGAGCACCTCTCGCTCGCGGTCGGTGAGGGCGTCGAGCGCGATCGGGCGCGGCGTCTGCGCGGCGTCGGTCGTCCGCACGTACTTCTCGATCAACGCCCGGGTCGCGGCGGGTGAGAGCAGCGCGCCGCCCTCGTGCACCGAGGCGACGGCCCGCACGATGTCGTCGGGTTCGGCACCCTTGCCGATGAAGCCGCTCGCGCCGGCGCGGAGGGCGGAGACGACGTAGTCGTCCTCCTCGAAGGTCGTCAGGATCAGCACCCGGGTCTCGGCGAGCGCGGGGTCGGCGCAGATGAGTGCGGTGAGCTCGATGCCGTCTCGGCGCGGCATCCGGATGTCCGAGACCACGACGTCGGGGCGGAGCCGCCGCACGAGCTCGACCCCCGCCTCGCCGTCGACCGCCTCGCCGACGACCGAGATGCCCTCCGCCGCATCCAGGAGGTCGCGCACAGCCGTCCGGATGAGCGCCTGGTCGTCCACGACGACGACGGTCGTCATGAGGGTCGCTCCCCCGAGAGCGCGGGCGGCGTCGCCGCCGCGCGCGTGGGCAGAGGCAGGCGCGCGGCGAGGCGGTAACCGCCCGGGGCGAGACCCGCGTCGAGGGTGCCCCGCACCGCGTCGACGCGCTCGCGCAATCCGACCAGGCCGAAGCCCGACGGGGGAAGACCCTCGTCCGTCGCCTCGGGCACCCGCTCGATCGGATTCGTCACGACCACCTCCAGATCCTCGCCGTCCCGGCGCAGCAACACGTGTGCGCGGCGGGTGGTGCCGTGCTTGAGCGCGTTCGTGAGCCCCTCCTGCACGACGCGGTAGGCCACGATGTCGACCCCGAGCGGGATGCCGGCGGCCTCGGCATCCGTTCCGATCTCGTCGCGCACCACGACGTCCCAGCCGGCGACACGCACCGACTCGACGATCTCGGGCACACGCGCGAGCCCCGGCTGCATGAGGACCGGAGCGTCGTCGGGGGCGCGCAGCACGCTCATCATCGTGCCGATCTCGCCGAGCACGTCGCGCGAGGCGGTGCGGATCGTCGCCAGGGCGTCACGCGCGCGGTCGGGACGCGTCTCGAGCATCGAGGTCGCGACCCCCGCGTTCAGGCTGATCACCGAGATGCGATGCGCGACGGCGTCGTGCAGGTCGCGCGCGATGCGCAGCCGTTCCTCGGTGACCCGGCGGCGGGCCTCGGACTCGCGCGTCTCCTCCGCGCGGCGGGCGCGCTCGACGACGGCTTCGACGTAGGCGCGGCGCGAGCGGGCCGCATCGCCGAGGGCCCCGGCGAGCGAGAGCGAGAGGGCCACCTGGAGCACGCGGGTGTCCATGCCCGTCACGAGGGAGACGATCACGCCCGTCGACAGGACCACGAGCACGGCGGCGGCGGTCGCGATGATCGAGGACCGCCGCGGGGTGCGGTGCGCCACGCCGTAGGTCGCGACGACCATGGCCACCGCCCCGCCCGGAGAGAGCGTGCCGAGCGCCAGCGCCGCGGCCCACGCGGCCACGCAGACGGTGAGCACCACCCGCGGCGCGCGACGCCGGAACGGCAGGGCGAGCGCGGGCAGGACCACCAGAGCGAACGCGAGGGGGCTCGAGGGGCGCATCTCGGCGAAAGGAATCGGTGCGAAGGCGGGACCGGCGACGAGGAACACGACGAAGGCGTCGATCACCCACGGGCGACCGGCCCACGGCCAGCGCGGCGCACCATCGCTCCTCTCGTCGGGCCTCACCCCTCCAGTCTCGCGCGTCCGGCCGCCCCCGGCCATCGCCCGACGGGGGCGGTCGCGCATACCCCACCCGGGGGAGGCGGTTGCCCCACCGGCGGGACGCGCGGCACCGCCTCTCGACGCGAGGGTGGGGGGCATGGCATCCGACCCTCCTCCCCCGCTCCTCTCGGTCACCGATCTGCACAAGTCGTACGGACGCGGCTCCGCGCGCTTCGACGCCCTGCGCGGGGTGACCCTCGACATCCGCCGCGGCGAGAGCATCGCGATCGTCGGCAAGAGCGGATCGGGCAAATCGACCCTCATGCACCTGCTCGCCCTCATGGACGCCCCGACCCGGGGCACCGTGCGCCTGGACGGAGTGGATGCCACGACCCTCCGCGGTCGTCGGCTGAACCGCACGCGCAACCAGACGTTCGGGTTCGTGTTCCAGCAGTTCTTCCTCACCCCCAGCGCCTCGGTGTTCGACAACGTCGTGCTGCCGCTGAAGATCGCGGGCGTGGGCCGCGCCGAGCGCGCCCGGCGCGGGAAGGCGGCGCTCGCCGAACTCGACATGGCGGACAAGGCCCGCAACAAGGCCACCGCCCTCTCGGGCGGACAGAAGCAGCGTGCGGTGATCGCGCGAGCCCTGGTGAACGACCCGCAGGTGATCTTCGCCGATGAGCCCACCGGCAATCTCGACACGGCGACCGGCGCCGTGGTCGAGGACATCCTCTTCCGCCTCCATCGCGAGCACGGCATCACCCTCATCGTCGTCACCCATGACGAGGAGCTCGCCGCGCGCTGCGATCGGCGCGTGCAGATCCGCGACGGCCTCATCGTCGCCGACGAACGGAGCGCCGCATGAGGACCGTCGACCTCGTCTCCACCGCCGTCGCGAACACCTTCCGCTCGAAGACCCGCACGATCCTCACCGTGCTCGCGATCTTCGTCGGCGCCTTCACCCTCACGATCACGAACGGCCTCGGCACCGGCATCAACGCGTTCATCGACAGCACCGTCTCCGCGATGGGAGCCTCCGACGTGCTGACGGTGACCAAGACCACCGCGGCCGCCCCGACCGGGCCGCAGAAGTACGATCCGGATGCCGTCGCCTCGGCGTCGCCGACCGGGGGCCGCCCCGGTGCCACGGCGGAAGTGACCGCGCTCACCGATCAGGACATCGCCGACATCGCGGGGATCGCGGGGGTGGAGAAGGTCGTCCCGGTGACCTCGGTGTCCATCGACTACGTGCAGGCCGCCGGTGGGGACCCGTACGTGGCCCAGGTGGGGAGCCTGGTCGCCGGGCAGACTCCCCAGATCGCCGCCGGGTCGGCGCCCGACGACGGCTCCGACACGCTGCAGGTCGCGCTCCCGTCGGCGCTGGTCACGCCCCTCGGCTTCGCCGATGCGGCGGATGCGGTGGGCGCGACCGTGACGATCTCGGTGACCGATCCGGTGCGCACGCCCCACCTCGTCGAGGCGACCGTCAGCGGGGTGACCGAGGACGCGTTCGGCGGGACGACCTCGCTCACGACGAACTCCGCGCTCGAGAAGACCCTGTTCACGCTGCAGAACACGGGGGTGCCCGCCGACCAGCTCGACCGTTACGCGGCGGCGAGCGCGACGGTGTCGTCGACGGCGACCTCCGCCCAGATCGACGAGGTCAAGACGGCCCTGACCGCCGCGGGGTACACCGGGACGACGGTCGCGGACCAGCTCGGCACGTTCGAGTCGGTGATCAACGGCATCGTCCTCGTGCTGAACGCGTTCGCGATCATCGCGCTGCTGGCGGCGAGCTTCGGCATCGTGAACACCCTGCTCATGTCGGTGCAGGAGCGCACCCGCGAGATCGGTCTCATGAAGGCGATGGGCATGGGCAGCGGGCGTGTCTTCTCGCTGTTCAGCCTCGAGGCGATCTTCATCGGATTCCTCGGCAGCGCGCTCGGCGCGATCGTCGCGATCGGCGTCGGCACGGCGGTGAGCGCGCAGCTCGCGGCGAGCCTGTTCAGCGACCTGCCCGGGCTGCAGCTGATCGCCTTCGACCCGGTGTCGATCCTCGTGACCACCGTCGCGGTGATGGGCATCGCGTTCCTCGCGGGGACGCTCCCGGCGGCACGGGCCGCGCGGGCCGACCCCGTGGAGTCGCTGCGCTACGAGTGACGGCAGGGCGGGGCGGCGGGGCGGCGGGCTCACGAGCCGGTCGCCCCGCGTCTCGCTGCGCGGCTCACTGCCCGGAGCGTGAGGTGCGGGGCGGGCGGGCTCACGCGCCGGGGCGGTGGGCTCGACGCCAAGGCGCGGCATCCGTCACGAGATCTCCCCCGCGGTCGCCTGTCCCGGCGCGAACATGATGATCGCGGCACCGACCAGGGCGATCGTCGAGCCGACATAATCCCAGGTCGTGGGACGGAACCCGTCGACGACAATCCCCCACGCGAGGGAACCCGCGATGAACACGCCGCCGTAGGCGGCGAGCACGCGGCCGAAGTTCGCCTCCGGCTGCAAGGCCGCGAAGAACCCGTACGCGCCGAGCGCGACGATGCCCAGCAGCGCGAACCACCATCCGCGGTTCTCGCGCACGGCCTGCCAGATGAGCCACGCCCCACCGATCTCAGCCAGGGCGGCGACGGCGAAGAGGATGACGATCCGGGCGGTGGTCATCCCGCCATTATCCGGGTGAGCGCTCCAGCGTCACCTCGCCCGCGCGCGCTCGCTTGCCCTCCACCACCGTCAGCCCCGCCCCCTCGAGCGCGTGGCGCAGCCGTCGCGGGAGCTCGGGTACCGTCGCCGCCGTCCCCTTCGGCCGGCGCGCCATGCCGACCAGCAGCACGAGTCCCGGCCCCTCGACCGGGCGCACGACGATCCGCGTCGGCGGGTTGCGCGACGACACGGTCAGGCTCCGGATGCCATCGGTCCCGGCATCCATCAGCGTGACGCCGTCGATGGTCCGCACCCGCACGCGCTCCCCGCTGAGGCACAGCTCCACCGTGGTCGTGCGCGCTCGCGCGAGAGCGCCGACCACCAGGTACACGGGCAACCCCACCGCCCATCCGAGCAGGAGGAGCATCGCCATCGGGCCGAGCCTCTGCGCGAGGTCGGCGAAGACAAGCACGAACGTCGCCATCGCTCCGGCCGCCAGCACGCCGAGCACCGCGCCGACCGCGAGGTACGTCGAGCGTCGGAGCGGCACGACGGGGAGCCGGAGCGTCCACTCGCCGCCCGCGCGCTCCCATTCGGGCTCGACGAGCTGAGCGGCCCGCTTGTCCGAGGTCGCCTGGACGGCCGCGGTCACTCGTCCGACCAACGAGAGCCAGATCCAACCCGCGAAGGGCGCCATCGCGAACGAGAGGGTCGAGCGCACGGTCGGCGGTACCGCCACGGGCCAGTCCCCCGGCTGCACGACCAGGAAGACCGCGAACCCGGTGGCGATCCCCAGCGCGAGATGCACCGCCACCGACACCGCACGCGTCCGCAGGAACGCGAGCGCGTACAGAAGCGTCTGCGCCAGCGCCCATCCCGCAACGAGCGAGAGCAGGAAGCCCCCGAACTCCTGACCGAGGCCGAACAGCACCACTGCCCCCGCGAAGCAGACGACCGCCCACGGGAACGGATGCCACAGCACCCGTCTTGCGAGGGATCCGGCCAGAGTGGGGGTCACGGGAGTCCTTCCGGTGGGCGACCTCACGATTCTAGGAAGACCGCGCAACCCCATCCCGCAGGGCGGGGCGCCCGTGTCAGCCTTGAGGGGTGAAATCCTTCCAATGCCGCGTGTGCGGGAACGCGCTCACGTTCGAGAACTCGGTCTGCGTCTCGTGCCACACCCCTCTCGGCTTCTCGCGCGACGAGGCCGAGATCGTCCCGGTCGACGAGAGCGGCCGGTACGTCGACGCGGAGGAACGAACCTGGCACGTCTGCCGCAACCTGAACCTGTCCGGCTGCACGTGGCTCGCGCCCGTCCAGGGAGGCCAGTGCTCGGCCTGCGATCTGACGCGCGTCCGCCCGAACGACGCCGACGCGAAGGGACTTTCGCAGTACCCCGTCGCCGAACGCGCGAAGCGCTGGCTGCTCGTGGAGCTCGACCGTCTCGGATTCCCCGTCGTCGGCAAAGCGGAGGATGCCGAGCGGGGCCTGTGCTTCGACCTGCTCTCGAGCGTCGCCGAGGACGTCACGATCGGTCACGCGGACGGCGTGATCACGATCGACCTCGCCGAGAGCGACCACGCCTACCGCGTCCGGGTGCAGAAGCAGTTGGGCGAGCCGTACCGCACCATGCTCGGTCACTTCCGCCACGAGGTCGGGCACTACTTCGAGTGGATCCTCGTCGAGGGAACCGACCGCCTCGACGAGGCCCGCGCCCTCTTCGGCGACGAGACGGCCGACTACCAGGCCGAGATCGACCGCCACTACTCCGAGGGACCGCCCGCCGACTGGCCGGAGCGCTACATCTCGACCTACGCGACCATGCACCCCTACGAGGACTTCGCCGAGACCTGGGCGCACTACCTGCACATCACCGACACCGTCGAGACGGCCGCCGTCACCGGTCTCTCGCACGTCGACATGGCGGCATCCGTCCCTTTCCGCACTCTGGTGACGGACGTCTGGATGCCGCTCGCGAGCGCCCTCAACATGGTCAACCGGTCGATGGGCAAGGACGACCTCTACCCCTTCCTCCTCCCGGATCCCGTGCTCGACAAGCTCGATTTCGTCGCGTCCCTCCGCGGCGAGGGATCGGGGAACGCTTCAGCCGCCGTCGACCAGCGCTCGCGCTGACGCGACGAGCATCACGACGCCGAAGATCACCAGGAACACTCCCGCGGCGCGCGCAAGCCACGGCACCGCCGGGCCGACCCGGAGCAGAACGCGTCGCGAGCCCAGCGCCACGGCGACGAGGACGTCCCACACGAAGACCACGGCCACCATCCACACGCCGTAGCCGACGAGGACGAGGGGTGCGGCTCCGGCGACGACGGACGCGAGGCTGACGTAGAACAGCGCGTTCTTCGGATTCATGAGGCCCGAAGCCAACCCGAGCGCGAGGCTTCTCGCTCCGCTCGTCGGAGCTGCTCGCGTTCCCGTCGTCAGCGACATGTGCGCCGACGAGCGGAGGAAGGCGACGCCGATGTACGCCAGGAAGACTCCGCCCGCCAGTTGGACGCCGAGGAGCACGGTCGGGTGCGAGATGAGGGACAGCCCCCCGAAGGCCGCGGCGATGAAGATCCCGTTGGCCGCGGCGATCCCGGCGCACACCCCGACGGCGCTGCGGCGGCCGCGGACCAGGGCCGTGCGCGAGATCAGGAAGAAGTCGACCCCGGGGATGAGCAGGGCCACGAAGTGCGCGGTGGCCACCGCAACGAACTGTTCCATGCCGCTCCCCGCGTCGAGCCGATCGATCGCATCAGCATCCGCGACACGGGACGCGCCGTCTTGAACGTTCTTGCAGTCGGTCACGGCGGGGAGGTGCCGGCGCCGGGATTCAGGCGCGGAGGTTCCCGGCGTGGAGGTTCTGTGGCGCGGAGGTTCCGGGACGAAGGTTCCGGGACGAAGAATCCGTGGCGCAGTTCAGGCGAGTCGGCGATACGCGCGCGGCGTCGCCGCCACGTGCGCGCGGAAGACACGATGGAAGTGACTCTGGTCCGCGAAGCCCGTCTCGTGCGCGGTGTCGGCGATCGAACGCCCCTCCCGCAGGAGCAGACGCGCGCGCTGGATGCGCGCGTTGTGCCGCCAGGCCACCGGCGAGAGCCCGGTCGCGCGGGTGACGGCGCGCGTGAGCTGGAAAGGCGAGAGGCCGAGCATCCCGCCGAGCTCCGCCAGGCGCGGGGTCCGCTCGTCGTCGCGCAGGCGATCCAGCACCGGCCCGAGACGTTCGAGGAGGTCGGGATCGCCGGCACCGTCGACGGTGTGCTCGGGCGACGCCTGGAGCGCGGCCGAGAGCGCCTCCCCGAATGCGGCCGCGAGGGTTGCGGCATCCGCGTCCGCGAAGATCGCGTCGCTCCAGCGCACGCAGCGCTCGAACAGACCACCGTCGCGAACGAGAGTCACCCCCGAGAGCAGCGTTTCGGCGCCGACGCTCGCGGCTACGGTCGCCGCCCACTCCGGATCGGCGTGGATCATGCGGTACTCCCACGCTCCGGCGTCGGGGTTGCAGGCGTGCACCTGGTCGGCACCGATGAGGATCACATCACCCGGGTGAAGCCGCACGGCGCCGCCGAGAAGCCCGGAGAACACCGACGTCCCGCTCTCGACCGCCCCGACCGAGAACGCCGCATGGGTGTGCGGTCGGTAACACGAGATCTCTCGGCACGACCGTCGCGCCTCGATGTGCGGCAGGGCGGAGCTTCGCGCGAACTCTCCGAGCACGACGTCTCCTCTTTCGGGCGGAAAGGTTTCAGGGGGCGGGCAGGTCAGGTGCGCCGGCGGTCGCGTCCGCCGCTCACCCTCGTTCCATGCTCGCAGACGCACGGCCCAGGCGCGTTTCGCGGGCGGACCCCGCGCCCACCTCGGACGTCCACCTCGACGGGCCGACACGTCCCCGCCCGCAGAGGAGGAGCAGCGGAGAGGAGGGGGTCAGGCGAACCCCGCCTTCAACGCCCCCAGGTGCGCCCGGGTCGCGGTGGCGGCGAGGTCGGCCCGGCGCCCGACGATCGCGGCGACGACGTCCGCGTGGGCGTCCTGGTCGGCGGACTCGTCCGCCGCGGGGCGCAGACGCAGCATGTCGACCATCGCGCGGCGCACGCGGGGGACGAAGCCGTCGAACATCTCGGTGAGCACCTCGTTGTGCGCGGCGACGACGATCGCGCGGTGCAGCACCGTGTCGGCATCCACGTGCTCCTCGATGCTCTGCCCCGGCGCGGTGCGCTGCGCCAGGGCGCGCTTCATGGCGCGGATGTCGGCCGGGGTCCGCCGCGCGGCGGCGAGGGCGGCGGCCTCCACCTCGATCGCGGTGCGCGCCTCGAGCACGGTGACGATGTCGGCGCGGCGCAGCACCCGGTCCCAGTCCTCGGGGGCGTCGAGTGCGGTCACGTAGACCCCCGAACCCTGTCGGGCGTCCAGCACGCCGCGACCGGCCAGCTGGCGGATCGCCTCGCGCACGGTGGAGCGCCCCACCCCCAGCTGCGGCGCGAGCGTCGTCTCCCCCGGGAGCTTGGCGCCGAGCGTCCACTCCCCCGCGCGGATGCGCCCGAGCAGCACGTCGGCCGCCTGGTCGGCGAGGGGTACACGTCTGAGATCCGGCATCCTGACTCCTCAACTTGTCTGAGGACTTATGCTACCGTCTCTCCCATGTCCTCCCGCGGATTCCTTCTTCTTCGTCGCCACGACGGGGCCTGACCAGACCGGCTCCCCGTCGTGGAGTCGAACGCTGCGCCGGTCTTCCCCGACCCACGAAGGAACCCCGAAATGACCACCCCCGCTTGGAACAAGCAGCGCCCCTCCGGCATGCCCTCGCACCGCTACACCGACGTCTACTCGCGGGTCGACGTCCCGTTGGCCGACACCGAACGCCGGTGGCCGACGCACCGGATCACCGCGGCCCCGCTCTGGGTCCCCGTCGACCTGCGCGACGGCAATCAGGCCCTCTCCGAACCCATGGACCCGGCGCGCAAGCGCCTCTTCTTCGACCTCATGGTGCGGATGGGCTACACCGAGATCGAGGTCGGCTACCCCTCGGCCTCGCAGACCGACTTCGATTTCGTCCGGCTCATCGCCGAGAGCGACATCGCGCCCGACGACGTCACGATCGTCGTCTTCACCCCGGCGCGCCGCGACCTCATCGAACGCACGGTCGCCTCGATCCTCGGCATCCGAAACGAGGTCGTCATCCACCTGTACACCGCGACGGCTCCCACCTGGCGCGACACCGTGCTCGGCAAGGATCGCGACGAGCTGCGCGAGCTCATCCTCGCCGGGGGCCGCGACGTCCGGGAGCTCGCGGGGCACCTCCCGAACGTGCGGTTCGAGTTCTCCCCCGAGGTGTTCAATCTGACCGAACCCGACTACGTCCTCGAGGTCTGCGACGCGATGACGGAGCTGTGGGAGGCCACGCCCGATCGCCCCGTCATCCTGAACCTGCCGGCGACGGTCGAGGTCGCCACCCCGAACGTGTACGCCGACCAGATCGAGTACATGCACACCAACCTCGCCCGGCGGGATGCCGTGATCCTCTCCGTGCACCCGCACAACGACCGCGGCACGGGCATCGCCTGCGCCGAGCTGGCCGTTCTCGCCGGAGCGCAGCGGGTGGAGGGCTGCCTCTTCGGCAACGGAGAGCGCACCGGCAACGTCGATCTCGTCACCCTGGCGCTGAACCTGCACGCCCAGGGCGTGGATCCGATGATCGACTTCTCGGACATCGACGGGATCCGCCGGACCGTGGAGCACTGCAATCGTCTCGACGTCCCCGCTCGGCATCCCTATGTCGGCGACCTCGTGCACACGGCCTTCAGCGGGACGCACCAGGACGCCATCCGCAAAGGCTTCGCCGAGCACCGCGCCCGCGCCGCCGCCGAGGGCCGCGATGAGCGGGAGATCGCGTGGCGCGTGCCGTATCTGCCGATCGACCCGGCCGACATCGGGCGCACCTACGACGCGGTCATCCGCGTCAACTCCCAGTCGGGCAAGGGCGGCATCGCGTACCTGCTCGAGACGGAGTACGGCCTCGAGCTCCCCCGCCGCCTCCAGATCGATCTGTCCCACCAGGTGCAGCGGCACACCGACCGCACCGGAGACGAGGTCGCGGCCGACGACATCTGGGCGATCTTCGTCGCGGCCTACCTCGCGGGGCCTGACGAGGCCGTGCGGGTGTCGTCCGTCCGGGTCGACGGACGCGCCGAGGTGACGCTCACGGTCGACGCCGCCGAGCATCACGGCGCCTCGGAGACGGGCCCCGTCGACGCGCTGGTCCGCGCCCTCGCCGAGGCGGGGCTGGAGCTCGAGATCCTGGCGCTGCACCAGAGCTCGCTGCGGGCGGGAGCGGATGCCGAGGCCCTCACGCTGCTCGAGTACCGCGGCCCCCACGGCCCCGCGTGGGCGGCCGGGCGCGACGACTCCGTCCTCGCCGCCACGGTGAACGCCGTGGTCCGCGCCGCGAATGCGGTGGCGGTGGCCCGAGAGGCGGTCGGGTCACGATGACCGTCGTCGACGGCGCCGGCTCACGGCTCAGGGGCAGCAAGCCGCCCACCGGTCGGCAACGGAGGCGGCGCATAGCATCGACATATGGGGGACACAGGTCGAGGCAAGAACGTGCTGTACCGCTCGAAATGGCTGGTGCCCGTCGTCGCGATCGCCCTCGCGGCGCTCTCCGCGGGGCTGGCCCAGGTGGCGCAGGCGCACATCCTCGCCCAGCCCGATCAGCCGATCACCTTCGTCGTCGAGGGTGACCTCCCCTACGGCATCACCCAGGAGACCGTGGATGCCGCAGCCCGGGGCCGAGCCCTGAGCTACGAGCCGTTCACGGTCCTGGTCGTGGAGCGGGAGCTCACCTGGGACGAGTACGAGAACGGAGAGCTCCCGCGCGGCGCCGACGTCATGGTGTCGGTGGGCATCGACCCCGACGATCCCGATCTGGTCCTCCCCGAGGCGTCTCGCGCCTCTGTGGCGAAGCGTCTCGACGGAGACGGCTGGAACCCGAACTACTCGGCGGCCGTCGACATCCGCGAGGCCTTCCTCAACAACGTGACGCAGGGTCAGGGGCCTGGCGCCGTCGTCGGCGCGGCGCTGACGGCGGCGTCGCGGGCGTTCGACGGGGGTCCCCGTTCCCCCGTCCTGTGGGTTTCCCTCGCGGCCCTGCCCCTGCTCGTCGGGCTGTTCCTGATGGTGCTCTGGGCGCGTTATCTCGCGCGGGAACGCACCCGTCGACGCACCTTCTCCCGCGCCCGGCTCGAGCTCGCCCGCGTCGTCCTCGAGCTCGACATCCTCGAGGCGCATGTCGACATCGCCGGGGCCGAGCTCGACCGGAGGGCCACGGGCCGCGCGCGGAGCGTCGCGAAAGACGTGAAAGGGAGGCTGCACAAGGACTGGTCGACGATCCGCAAGGAGAGCCTCAAGCTCGCGCACGAGGAACAGGTGCTCACACGCGAGCTCCTCGACCCGTCGACCCGCGTGCACGAGCGCGGTGCCCCCGAGAAACCGCTGGATCTTGCGACGTTCGCGAAGCGCACCGCCGCGCTCCGCCGTCGCGCCGACGCGCTCGTGACCGCCTCGTCACTGCGTGTCGGGCATGCCGCGGGCGGCACGATCCTGGGTCAGATCGCCCTGACCGCGACCCTCGCCGTCGACGATGTGCTCGCCCGGTCGGAGCCCCTCTCGGAGAAGGAGATCGAGACGCTCGGCCGCCAGCGGGGCGACCTCCTCGCTCTCGTCCGCGAGGCCGACACCACCTTCGGCGACGACAACGGACCCGAGGTCGTCGTCCGCCACGTGGACCTGATGACGAGATGGCGAGAGGCCGAACGCCGCCTCGCGGTCACCCTTACGCGGATCGAGCACCGCCTCGAGAAGAAGCTCCCCCGCGGCACGACGTCGCACATCGCCGCGGGCGCGCTGGATCGACGCCTCCAGGAGCGGGCACGCATCGCCACCGGAGGTGCGGCGGAGACGGTGGACGAACTCCGCTCCGCGCTCGACCTCACCCCTCGTAAGGGCCTTCCCCCGGCCCACCACGCGGAACGGATCCTCCTCATCGCCGACGCGATCGACGCCGCGAGACAGGGCGCCACTCCCCCGCGGCGGCCGGGATCCGGCATCCCCGTCGACAGGCTCGCACCAGACTTCATCCCGCTCGCGGTCGTCGGGATCCCGCTCGTGGCGGCCCTGATCGCGGGCTTCACGGCGACGTCCGCCATGGAGCGCAGCGATGCCACCTACGGTCGCGAGCTCACCGGCGACGTCCCGCTCGCGAGCCTTCGGATCGTCGGCGATCCCGCTCTCCTACCGACCTACAACAACGCGGAGGACGCCGAGCGCGAAGACCCCAACATCGACACGCTGTCGCTGGACTTCGTTCGGGATGCCATGGAGCGCACGGCGCAGCGCAGCGACGACGACGCACTCCTTCCGGAGAAGATCGATCTGGTCGTGCCCCTGCTCCGGATCGACGACTACGTCACGGTACGCCCGAATGAAGAGGTCGAGGACGGCGTGAAGCTCGACTACTTCGAGGTCCTGCAGGCCTACGCCCGCATCAAGGCGGAAGTCGGGGCCGAGGTGCCTGGGACGCTCGACCCGGCGACGGGCGACGTGCGTGCCGGACACGCGATCCTTCCCCTCTGGATCCAGGACGACGGCTCGTACGGGGCCGGTCTCCCTCTGACGGGAACGCTCAGCACGGGCACGGAGAGCCGGCTCGGAGCCTACGACTTCCTCGCGACGGAGCCCCGCTTCACGAACAAACCGGGCGAAGACTGGGCGAATCCCGCGGGCTGGATCGTCGCGTCCGAGATGATCAAGCTCGGCCGTCAGCTGGAGTACAACGACCTCAGGGGCTCCTCCCTCACCCCGGCCACGCTCTTCTGGGTCGTCGCCCTCGCGACCTGGACCGGCGTCCAGACCCTCGCGATGGTCGTGTGGTCGCTGGCCCAGCTGCTGCTCCGCGACGCCGGATCGCGGCGGACGCGCGCGCAGCTCCGGGCACTCCGCGACAAGCTGAACGCCCTGGCCCTCGGACTGGACCTGTCGAGACTGGATGCCGTCGCCGTCCTCGGAACGGCCGACGGTCACCGTGGCCGGGCGGCCGAGGCGGACCAGCAGCTGTACGAGACCGTCCTGTTCACCGCCTGGCGCGAGGTGGAAGCGCTCGAGGCCCTGCCGCGGCGCGCGCAGCGCGGGCCGGAGTGGCGTCAGCGCGTGGAGCGGATGGGCTCGGTGATCGACGCGCTCGCGGTCCGCGAGGCGGGGGTCGCGGAGCGGGCGCTGGTGTTGGTGCGGTCCTACAGCTGACCCGTCGAGGGGGCCTCCCCGTCAGAACGAGGCCGCTTCGCGGAGCCCCTCTTCGATCCCCTTCGTCGCGACGAGGATCGCTTCCTGATCCGGGTGACCGAACAGCCCCGACAGGGCCCGGCCGTACAAGCCGCGAAGCTGGTCGATCACACGGATGCCGTCGGGCTCGAGATGCAACAGCGTGCTGCGGCGGTCCCGCGGGTTGGGCGCGCGACGGATGAACTTCCGCGCCTCCAGGCGTTCGATGACCGCGCTGACGAGGCTGCTGCCGGCTTGGAGGAATCGCGCGAGATCCGTCGGCGTCTGCGGCGCCGGATCCACGCCGAGGAACTTCAACGCGCGCAGATCGATCGGATTGAGCTCGTGCTCGACCGCGAGCCGCTGGAGCAGGTGCGCATTCTGCACCTGCATGCGGTACCAGGAATCGACCAGGGCTTGTGCACTCGCGGAGGGGAACGATTCCCTCGCGGGATTCGTCTCATACCGCATGGAACAAGGATATGTCCATCGTATGTCTCATATTTTGAGTTACTAGTTTGCCTTACTTATCGTTCAGCTAGGCACTTTTCTCCCACTCGCCCTCCCCGTTCAAGGAGTCATCCTCATGCGCACATCCGCCCCCGCCCCGTCGCGCCGCCTCGGCAAGATCGCGACCATCGCCGTGATCCCACTCTCACTGATCGCCGCCGGTGCCCTGGTCTCCACGGCGTCGTACTCCGCCTTCTCGGCGACGACCTCGAACCCCTCCAACAACTGGTCGGCGGGTTCGGTCGGGCTCACCAACAGCTCCCCCAACAGCGCGGCGTTCGACGCGACGAACCTGAAGCCGGGCTCGACGGGCACCACCTGTGTCGCCGTCACCTCCACAGGCACGCTGCCGTCCGCGGTCAAGCTCTACGCGACGAACGCGTCCCAGACCCAGGGCATCGGCGATTGGGTGAACCTGACGGTGACCCAGGGCACGGGAGGCGGAAACGGAAGCTGCAACGGCTTCTCGCCCATCTCTTCCGGCGCGTCCGTCTTCGACGACTCGCTGACGTCGTTCGTCAACGGCGCCACGGACTACAACAGCGGCGTGGGCAGCTGGGCCCCCGCGGGCGGCGACTCCCCCGAGACGCGCACGTTCCAGATCACGTACGCCGTCTCGGCGAACGCCCCGTCGTCCATCATGGGCGCCACCGCCGACGTCAACTTCACCTGGGAAGCGCAAAATCAGTGAGGTGAGGAGTCGCTCCACCGGCGGCGCGGGCGGGTCTTCCTCGACGGATCCCGCCCGCCCGCTGTGGGCTTGGCTCCGGTTCTGCGCGGTCATCGCCGCGAGAGCCGCCCTGGCCGTCGTCTTCGGCATGACGTTCTGGGCGGTCGCACCGCTCGCGATCGGATGGCAGACGACCACGGTCATGACCGGATCGATGGAACCGGCCATCCAGACGGGCGACCTCGTCGTCAGTCGCCCCATCGACACGGCCGAGCTGCGCCCCGGTCAGGTCGTCCTCGTCCGCGACCCGGACCATCCCGGACGCCTGCGCCTGCACCGCCTCCACACCGTCGACGGCTCCGAACTGGTCACCAAGGGGGACGCCAACCCCGAGGCCGACTCGTCGCCCGTGCCCCGGTCCGACGTCCTCGGGGTCGGAGCCCTCCGCGTCCCCTGGATCGGCATCCCCATCCAGCTGGCCCGCGACGGCGACGCCGTCGCTCTCGCCGCGACGATCCTCGGGCTCGCCGCCGTCGTCGCGATCGCCCTCGCTCCCCCGACCGCGCGCGGTGAGGACGACCCGCCGAAGCCGCGCCCCGCTCCCGCCTCCGGGGAACGTTCACCGGATGCCGAGACGCCCCGTCGCCGATCCCGCACAGCCGCCTTCATCGCGGCGTTCACGATCGCCACCGTGGCAGCGGCGTCGCCGGCGCACGCGGCATCCTTCTCCGCGCACACGCAGACCTCGGGGTCCCTGCGGGCGGCGATCCCCCAGGCACCGTCGGACCTGATCTGCCAGAACAACTTCGACGGCTCCGTCACCATCGGCTGGACCTACGACGCCGAGTCGCCCGACAGCTTCGAGGTCCTCGTCGACGGCTACGGCTCCGTCGCGAACCTCGGCCCCGACTCCCGCAGCATCAAACTGCGACCGAACACCCCGTTCTCCTTCGGCAAGACCTCCGTCGTCCGCATCCGCACCAACCTCACACCGACGTGGGGCGCGACGAGCTCGGACTCGCGCAGCGTGACGACAGTGACGATTCTGTGGGTGGGGGTGGCGCGGTGCGGGTGAGGATCACGGAGGGTCGTGCACATCCAGCGACTCGATGAGCTCGGCCCCACGCGTCTCGCCGGAGCCTCACCGTGACCGCTGCGTCGAAAGATCTCGACTGCGCACAGCAGGAGGTGGAGAGCCACCTCGACGCGGTTTCCACTCACCGGGCTCCCCCTTCATCTCGGTCTTCGCTGGAAAGGAAGCCACGATGAGCAACCGCGGGATCGCCGGCGTTCTCACTCTCCTTCTGGGCCGGGGGCGCCGGCCTGTCCGTGGCGACGATGCTGCCGATTCCCGCGGGGGGCCGGAATTCTCCTGAACGCCGGCATTGTCGGTGTCGACATCGCGACGATCGTCGTGACGGGGCAGTTGATCCGCAAGACTTACGGGATCGTGCGCCACTTCGTCGGACGGCGCGACGTCCCTCTCGCCACGGTGACGACGTTCGGGCTCTCCGTGAGCCGCGGCCTCGGGACGCTCGACGAGAACGCGCACGTCTTCGCTGGACCTCCGACCGCAACACCTTCGCACGGTGCCGTATTGCGTACGTCTCGAGCGCCGAACCTCGCTCAGCGCAGGAGTGAAGTTCCTAGGGACTCGACCCGCAGGCCCGCCAGACCGGCGGGCTCGTCAGTGACCGCCTTGCAAACATCGGATGCCCCAGCGATGTCAATCAGTCCAGCACGATAAAGCGACGTTGCGGGTCCGACCAACGACGGCCGCGCCCATACGCTTCGACGCGTCTTGTCTTCGTCCGCCGATCACGACGCTACGGTAGCCCTGAACGATAGCTCTTCCTGCTTGGGTCACGAGCGCGCTGGTGCCGGACAGGTCGATGAAGCGAAAGGCTGGACATGGCGTACAAGCAACTACCGATGGTTGAAGTCGATCTGAAGGGGTTGCAGCTCGACCTGGAGAACTATCGCATCCCGACTCGCCGAGATGACGAAGCCGGGGCGCTTAAGTACCTGTTCGCTTCTGAAGACGTCCTGGGCGCCGCGCGCTTGATTATCCGAGATGGTTACTTCGATAACGAAGTACCCATTGTAATCTCAGCACCACCCTCCGGGGAATCCGCTCGATACACAGTCTTGGAGGGTAATCGCCGCGTTAGCGCTCTCAAAGCACTACAGGATCCAACAGCTGTCCCCGGCCATGAATCGCAAATCCGGGCACTCCTGAAACGCTACGCGGTTGAAGCGGAGAACCTTCCAAAACGGATTCGTGTTCTCGTCGCACCCGATCGAGTCACGGCCGCACCGCACGTCGCTCGCCTTCACACCGGGATATCAAAGAAGCGCTGGAGCCGCGATCAGCAAGCCACATTCTATTACTCACTCGTTGATGGCCAGACTACTGTCGAAGACGTAAAGGCGCAATATCCAGACGTGGAAGTCGCACGATTTATGAAGATGGCCGTAATGCGACGCTTCCTTGCATCCGCGCCGTTCCGGGAGCATAGCCTTCGAGAGTATGCGGCCAGCGACGATCTTGCAATGTCCGCTTTCGAGTACGCGTACCGCAACAAGGACATCGCGGTAGCAATCGGCGTGGAGTTCGACAAGGAAGGAATGCTTCTCCCGCGAACATCGACCCCTGAAAAGATAGCCGCCAAGTTGCCCAAGAGGAAGCTTGGCGCACTGGAATACCTCGTTGGAGAGTTTCGCGCAGGCCGACTCAATACACGCTCACCAGAGTTCAAGAAGAGAAGCGACGATCATGAACCTTTCGTCAATCGACTCAACGGCGCCTCGACGTCACAGACGCCACCCCCTCCTGCGTCGTCAACACAGCCTGGCGCTTCCGTAAACACGGGTCCCGTTGACAGCTCAGCAGGGCCCGAGAGCTCCGGCGGAGCGCCGTCGCACTCTCCTCAGGTGGTCGGGACGAGCGGACAGACTGGCCGCGGGCCAAACCATCCAGACACAAAGGACACGCTCGACCTCTCCGGTCTCGACTACGAGAAGGCTCCCCTCAACCTGAAGCTACGGTACTTCGAGTTGCGCAGGATAAGCCTCGGAAACATGCCTATTTCGTCCGCCATACTCTTGCGCTCGGTCTTAGAGGCGACGATCAAGGTTCACTTTGAGGGTTCACTTACCCCAGTCACGGGTGAGTTGAGCATGGTGTTTAAGCAGATTGTGTCAACCTACGGTCAAGACAAGTCACTCAAGGCGACTATTGGGACGATTCAATCGGGCAACGCGCACAAGTATGGCTCTATTCAGTGGTTTAACCTGATGGCACACAGCGCCGACGCCTCCGCGACCGCGGAGGAGGTCAGGCAAGCCTGGAAGGTAGTAAGCCCCCTGCTCAGGCGCCTACTACGTCCGGTAGGGCAAAGCGGCCCCACAACGCCGTGACGATCTCGGAAACCGAGGGGGATGCGACCAGCAATTCTTCCGCCCGACCCGGATATCTAGCGGAGTACGTCAATTCGAGGCGGCACTGAAACTGCTCACGATAAAGATTCTGGATCAGTGGTGCCGTGTCGTATGTCATAAGCCAATGCGCGGTGTCTACCGCGTTGACGACCGACGCGAGCGCCTTGTGATCCCGCCCGTCGAAGGCGTTCAGGTAAAGCTGCGAACCAGCCTGCACGTACGGTGGGTCGATATACATGAATGCATGATCGTCGCTGGCATACCGCTGTATTACAGTCCTACCATCCAGGTCGGAAACAGTGATGCGGTCGGCCAGGCCACCGATGGCGGTCAGGCGCGAGACGAGCGTAGCGCGGTTGAATCGGGCATCGATCTTGTAGTTCCCGTCCTGACGTTGACCGCCGATCACGCCAGCATTCAGGATTCCTGAGCGATTTGTTCTGTTGAGGAAGAAAAAGGCGAAGCCAAGCTTCAGGAGATCGCTTTCATCCCGCGTCCTGTAGATCTCGCGCTGTTTCTGCCACTCGGCGACTGTGAGCGGCGTTGAAGCAACCCTCTCGACAAGTCGATCGTTGTTCTCGACTGCAGATTTCCAGAAGGCATACACAGCAGGGTCGATGTCGTTGATGACAAGGTCTTTGACGATGCCCTCCCGAAGCAGTGCGATGCCAGCGCCCACGCCGCCGGCGTACGGTTCGATGTAGCGGGCGTGTTCGATCCCGAGCGCCTGGATGATGTCACCGAAGAAGCCAGCGAGAGCCGCTTTCCCGCCGGGGTAGCGAAGAGGCGAGAGAGTGCCATACCGACGCGACGCAAGCACTCGCAGTTTGTCACTCATCTCGGCTCCCCTTAGCGCGATGGGCTGCGACACGACAGCGAGATGAGCAAAACCGCGCATCTTCTCGTCCGAGAAAAACTGTCCCGCATCGCTCGCATCCCCGCCAGGCGTTTCGGCGACGCAGTCGCTCCTGGCGCAGGCTGCGATCGAGGCTGGTAAGCCCTTCATCACTGAGACGTGCAACATTGGTCATGTTACGGATACTAACCGTTACAGCACAAGATCGCCGTCGACGCGCCGAGGAGCGTTCCGCGCCGACAATTGCGGCGCGATCAGCTTCTGTGGCATCGATCGCATACGAGAATGCGGTTTCGGTGAATCGTCGCGTGTGCGGTCGTCGCGCGCGAAGATCGTCACACGAGCCCGTACGAAGCGTCGCGCAAGAAGTGCTGCCGCGATAGCAGCGGCCCCATGGGCACCCACCCAAATGGGCTTACTGGACTGCTCTCATCTATCCGCACAACCAATGTGCTGGGCAGTTAGGGGGCGAAATGCATCCCCACCAAACGCCAGACGCGCGCGATTCCTCGCGAGGGTGCAGCCTCCCTCATCATGGACGGCGGGACCACATCTCACTCTCCGGTTCCGCAGATGAGAACAAGAACCGTCCGCACGACATGCGGGTGCGACCGCACCCGCAGGGCCCAGCGCGCCGCGGTATTGAATAAGGGCCGGAATCCCGTGAGATTCCGACCCTTATCTGTCGGGATGACAGGATTTGAACCTGCGACCCCTTGACCCCCAGTCAAGTGCGCTACCAAGCTGCGCCACATCCCGTCGCCCGCGAGCGGGCAACTCCCCTATATTAGCCGCTCCGCGACCGTGCCGCGAACCGGCCGCACCCCGGGCGTGTGCGCGGGCCCGTAACGAGGGATGCAGACCGCACCGCGGGCGTGTGCATAGGGCCCGGCGATGCGCGAAACCGACCGCTCGGCAGCCCCTTGCCGGTGTCGGACCCCCTCGCTACGGTCGCCGCATGAGCATCGAGATCCTCCCCGCGACCGGTGACCGCTTCGACGACGCCGAGGTCGCCCTCGACAGCGGCGACGGTCCGGAATGCCAATGCCAGTGGTGGCTCCTCCCCAACGGCCCGTGGAAAGAGGCATCCGTCGACGAACGCACCGAGCTCTTCCGCGCCGAGTTCAGCGAGGGTCGCCCGCCGGGGCTCATCGCCTACGTCGACGGCGAGCCCGCGGGGTGGGTACGCGTCGGACCCCGCACCGCGCAACCGCGCCTCGCCCGCACGCGCGACGTCACGGGCTCGACCACCGAGCCACTCGACGCCGACGACGTGTGGGCCGTCTCGTGCTTCGTCGTCCGCACAGAGCACCGGGGAACCGGGCTCACCGCCCGACTCCTGGATGCCGCCGTCTCCGCCGCCCGCGACGGCGGCGCCCGGGTGGTCGAGGGATACCCGCTCGACCCGGCCGCCGCGAAACGATCGTCGAACCAGCTCTTCCGCGGCACCGTGTCGGTGTTCGAGGCCGCCGGCTTCGACGTCGTCGATCGCCCCAAGCCCGACCGCGCCCTGGTCTCGCTCACGCTTCGCGACTGACCACCCGTCTTACGATGGAGGTTCGCCGACGAAAGACCTGACATGACGGATGCCACGACCCCCGCGCGCGTCGACGCCTGGCTGTGGGCGGTCCGGGTCTACAAGACGCGATCGGCCGCGACCACCGCGTGCCGCGCGGGCCACGTGCGCGTCAACGGCGAGCGGGCGAAGGCCGCGCAGCCGGTTCGACCCGGTGATGAGCTTCGCGTCCGCATCCAGGGGTTCGACCGCATCCTCGTCGTGAAGAAGACGATCGCGAAGCGCGTCGGGGCCGCCCTCGTCGCCGAAGCGCTCGATGACCGCACTCCCCCGCCCCCGCCGCGCGAGAGCATGCCGTTCGTCCCGGTCCGCGACCGCGGCGCGGGACGCCCGACCAAGCGCGACCGCCGCGACATCGAGAAGCTCCGCGGGCGCGACCTCGACTGACACACGAACGACCGGCGGCTTCGACACGCTCAGCCACCTCGCCCGCGCCGAACACACCACAGCGCCCGGCAGCCACGACAAGCTCAACCCCTCTCGGTCGCGACCCGCCTCAGTCCAGCTGCTCCAGCAACCACCGCGTCCCGCGCACCGACGCACCCAGCGCCTCGACGCGCTCCGCCAGACCCCGGTCGCTCGTCACCACGATCACCGGATCGAAGGTCTTCACGAGCTCCGACGTCACCCGCACGATCTCTTCGTCCCCCGACCCGCTCGCTCGGTGCACCGAGACGCCCTCGTGCGAGACCTCGGTCGCGCGCGCCTCGCCCTCCAGCACCGCCGCGACCGACGGGAACCAGCGCGTGGCGGAAAGGCCGAGGGCGTCGGCATCCATTCCCGACGACGTCAACGCCGATAGGCGGGTGAGCAGGCGTCCGGCGGCTCCGGCGCGGTCCTTCCACCAGCCGTCGGGAACCGAGCCCACGACGTTCGCGACATCGACGACGACCGCGGGGCGCGCAGAAAGCGCGGAGCGCAAGGCCGGCCACGACGCGGCGAAGCCCGGGTGCAGCGGGCGCGAGGCGACCTCGTCGACCGGCACCCACTCGAGTGCCACGCTCTCGGGGTCGCTGATCACGGGTTCGAAGGGGGAGGTGACGTCGGCCACGAGGGTCGTGTACGTCCAGATGCCGAGATCGAGCACGCTCTCGAAACGCGCCTGCACGGCGTCCTCGGGGACACCCGCTTCTTCGCCGGATTCGCGCAGGGCGCCGTCGTGCGCCGACTCGTTCTCGTGACGCGCACCGCCGGGCAGAGCCCAGGTGTCGCCGAAATGGCTCCATGACACGCGGTGCTGCAGCAGCACTCCTCGCTCGGCATCGAGGGCCAGCAACCCGGCGGCGCCGAAACGCCCCCAGTACTTCTCCCCCGTCGGCGCGACGACCCACGCATCCCCGGGATCGCGGGGACCGTGCGGGCGCCGCGGTTCGCCCGGGGCGGGAGGCTCGATCGTCATCCCGTCCAGCCTGGCACACGTCGGCGGGCGCGGGTCATCCCGACGACTCATGGCGCCGCAATCCCGCGCGAGCCGCGCCCGAGCCGTCCCGCGGATCCGGATGCCGACACGCCGGGCCAGCGGCATCCGCAACGGCGTGTCCCCCAGCGACCCCGCCCGACGGCCCCGCGACGCGCCGGCAGACGCACCCGGAAACACCGCGTGCCCCGACCCACCCGGGGTCGGGGCACGCGAGGAAGAAACGTCAGCGGTCGAAGCGCGCACCCTCGGGCTTCGAGTCCAGCAGCGTGAACACGAACAGGATGATCGGGCCGGCGAGCGGCACGAAGTAGATGAAGACCCAGAAGCCGCTGCGGTTGGTGTCGTGCAGACGACGGACGAGGAGGGCGAGGTGCGGAATGAAGATCGCCAGGCTCCAGATCGCGGTCAGGACGACGAAGATCACGCCGGGGCCGCCCTGAACCTGCCAGATCCCGTCGGAGCCCATCCGGGCGGCGCCGGTCGCCAGGATCAGGATGCTCAGCACGAAGCTGACGATTCCGCCCGCGAGCACCCACCACCAGTACTCGCTGCGGCTCGCACGACCGGTGAAGGTCGCGTACTTCTTGAAGAAGCGACGGACGGCTACCCCGATGGTCGCCCCGTAATACGGCTGATCCAGCGCCGGTTCGGCGTGAAGGTTGGTCATGGTTCTCCCCCTGATCGGCGCGGCCGCGTGCCGCGCGCGGACGGACCCCGTGGCCCACCGCTGATGCAGCGTATCCATTCCTGGGAGATTTCTGTGAGAATTCGAGTGAGTGTTTCACGAACAATCGCGAAACGCCCCGCCTGCCGCTCGGGCAGACGGGGCGTTCACGACGCGGATCAGCGCTGGCGCTTCTCGCGGATACGCATGTTCAGCACGATCGGCGTGCCCTCGAAGCCGTAGATCTCGCGCAGGCGCCGCTGGATGAACCGGCGGTAGCCCGGGTCGAGGAACCCGGTCGTGAACAGCACGAATGTCGGCGGACGCGTCGCCGCCTGCGTCCCGAACAGGATGCGGGGCTGCTTGCCGCCGCGCAGCGGGTGCGGGTGCTCGGCGACGAGCTCCGAGAGGAAGGCGTTGAACTTGCCGGTGGGGATGCGGGTGTCCCACGACTCCAGCGCCGTCTCGAGCGCCGGCACGAGCTTGTCGAGGTGACGGCCGGTGCGGGCCGAGATGTTCACGCGCGGAGCCCACGCGACGTGCGCGAGGTCCTGCTCGATCTCGCGCTCGAGGTAGCGCCGACGGTCCTGGTTCTCCATGTCGTCGTCGTTCAGGCGGTCCCACTTGTTGAACGCCAGCACGAGAGCGCGACCCGACTCCAGGACGAGGTCGATGATGTTGAGGTCCTGCACGCTGATGGGCTGCGACACATCGAGCACGACGACCGCGACCTCGGACTTCTCCAGGGCGGTCGAGGTGCGGAGGGAGGCGTAGAAGTCGGCGCCCTGCGACAGGTGCACGCGGCGGCGGATGCCGGCGGTGTCCACCAGCGTCCAGAGCTTGCCGCCGAGCTCGACGACCTCGTCCACGGGGTCACGGGTGGTACCCGCGAGCTCGTTGACGACGACGCGCTCCTCGCCCGCGGCCTTGTTCAGCAGCGACGACTTCCCGACGTTCGGACGACCGAGGATCGCGACGCGACGCGGTCCGCCGATCTCGTACTTCGCGACAGCCGAGACCTCCGGCAGCACCTTCATGAGCTCGTCGAGCAGGTCGGCGACGCCGCGACCGTGGATGGCCGAGACCGGGTGCGGCTCGCCGAGGCCCAGGTTCCACAGGGCCGTGGCCTCGGGCTCCTGGCGGGCGTCGTCGACCTTGTTGGCGATGAGGAAGACGGGCTTCTTGCTCTTGCGCAGCAGCTTCACGACGTGCTCGTCGGTCGAGGTCGCGCCCACCGTGGCATCCACCACGAACAGCACGACGTCGGCGAGGTCGATCGCGACCTCGGCCTGGGCTGCGACGGAGCGGTCGATGCCCTTGGCGTCGGGCTCCCACCCGCCGGTGTCGACCAGCGAGAAGCGGCGGTCGAGCCACTCGGCCTTGTACGTGACGCGGTCGCGCGTGACACCCGGGGTGTCCTCGACGACGGCCTCGCGACGACCGAGGATGCGGTTCACCAGCGCCGACTTGCCGACGTTCGGCCGACCGACGATCGCGACCACCGGCAGCGCCGGCAGGAACTCGATCGCGCCCTCGCCCGAGGCCAGGCCCGCGAGGAGAGCGGCGTCGTCCTCGTCGAGGTCGAAGTCCTCGAGGCCCGCGCGCAGCGCCTCGGCCCGCTGTTCGGCGAGGACCTCATCCAGCTCGGCCATCTTCTCGGCGAGCTGGTCGGGCCCGCCTTCGTACTCGTCTTCAACGCCCATCGCGGGCTCCCATCGTGGTCTCGACGACACTCAGCACGGCGTCGACGGTCTGTTCGAAATCGAGGTGGGTCGAGTCGACGACCTCGACGCCGGGCGCGGCGGTGAGGAAATCGACGACCGTGGAATCAGCGGCATCCCGCTTGTGCAGGGCCGCGGCGACGGCTGCGGCGTCCTGCGAGGTGAGCTCTTTGCTGCGTCGGGCCGCCCGCACCTCGGGGGCCGCGGTCAGCAGGATGCGCACGGGCGCATCGGGGTACACGACCGTCGTGATGTCGCGCCCCTCGACCACCACGCCGGGAAGACCCGCGGATGCCACGAGCCGACGGAACAGCTCGTTCACCGCGTGCCGCACGGGGGCGACGCGCGCCACTCCGCTCACCGCGTCGGTGACCCGGGGCTCCCGGATCGCGTCCGTGACGTCGACCGAGCCGACGCGCACCCAGCGGTCGGTCGTGTCGAGCGAGATCGCGTAGTCGAAGTCGCCGAAGACCTCGAGCACCGCGGTGGCGTCGGATGTGTCGACGCCGTGCTCGAGAGCGTGCCACGCGAGGGCGCGGTAGGCGGCGCCGGTGTCGAGGAAGCCGTAGCCGAGGCGCGCGGCCGCGGCCTTCGACACGCTCGACTTGCCGCTGCCGGCGGGGCCGTCGATCGCGACGACGACGGGCGCGCCGGTAGAGGAGCCCTCGGCGGGGGCGCCGAGAGCGGGCTTGAGAAGGGGTTCAGTCATGGGTGGTGCTCGCAATCCGCCAACCGCGCTGCTGGAGACCGTCGACGGCTCGGCGGACCGCGTCGGGGACGACGCTGATCTCGGCGAGGCCGAACGGGGCTCCGGGCGAGTGCTCGAGGCGTAGGTCTTCGACGTTGACGTCGAGGTCGCCGAGTTCGCCGAACAGGCGACCCAGCTGGCCGGAGGTGTCGTCGACCATGACGACGAAGCTTTCGAAGCGGCGGTTCTGTCCGTGCTTGCCCGGCAGGCGCTCGACGCCCTCGTTGCCGCGGCGGATGGTGTCGGCCACCGTGCGGCGGGCACCGGGAACGTCGGGATCGCGCAGCGCGTCGGCGACGTCGGACAGATCGGCGGCGAGCTGGTCGAGCACCTCGACCACGGGCGCCGCGTTCGCGCCGAGGATCTGCACCCAGAGCTCGGGAGCGGATGCCGCGATGCGCGTCGTGTCGCGCACGCCCTGGCCCGCGAGGCGGAGGGAGCCGTCGGGCGCCTCGACGAAGCGACCGGCGAGGAGGCTCGCGACCAGCTGCGGCACGTGCGACATGAGCGCGACCGACTCGTCGTGCTCCTCGGGCGTCATCTCGATGAGCGTCGCGCCGAGGTCGAGGGCGAGCCCCTCGACGAGCGACAGATCATGGGCCGAGGTCTCGGCATCCCGGCACACGACCCACGGGCGGCCGATGAAGATGTCGGCGCGGGCCGAGATGGCTCCCCCGCGCTCGCGTCCCGCCATCGGGTGCGAGCCGATGTAGTGCGTGAGGTCGACGCCGCGCTCGCGGAGCGTGCGCAGCGGCTCGAGCTTGACGCTCGCGACGTCGGTGACGACGGCGCCCGGGAACGCCTCCAGCTCGCGCTGGACGACGTCGGCGATCACGTCGGGGGGCGTGGCGACGACGATCAGCGACGGCTCGTCGTCGGGGCGCTCGGCCCGGCCCGCGCCGTAGTCGATCGCGAGGCGCAGCTGCGAGGGAGAGGCGTCGACCAGCACCACGTCGACGCCGCGCGCGGTGAGGGCGTGGCCGATGCTCGCGCCGAGCAAGCCCGAGCCGACGACGCGGACGGTGCCGCTCGTGCGGGTCGCCAAAGGACCGGCCGCGCGCGCGGACGTTCCGTTCGGTTCGCTCATCGGGTCTCCTGCCCTGGGCGGCGCCGCTCGCACCGCGAGACGCCCCGGAGGCTCACTCCGCGGGAGTGTCGCCGTCCCGACGGGACAGCGTGAGCAGGGCGCCGCGTTCTATCGTAGTCAACTCGCGCGCCTTGCCCACCGGGAGTGTTCCCAGGTGCAGGGGCCCGAACTGGCGACGGACCAGCTCGACGACGGGGTGGCCGACCTCGGCCATCAAGCGCCGGACGATGCGGTTCTTGCCCGAGTGCAGCGTCAGCTCGACGAGGCTCTCGCCCCGCGAGGAGTCCAGCAGCCGCGCCTTGTCGACCGCGATCCGCCCGTCCTCGAGGTCGACGCCCTTGAGGAGGCGCTGGATCGTCTGGGGCAGCACCTGCCCCTCGACCTTCGCGATGTACACCTTGGTCACCCCGAACGACGGGTGGGCGAGCACGTGCGCGAGGTCACCGTCGTTCGTCAGGACGAGAAGGCCCGAGGTGTCGGCATCCAGTCGTCCCACGTTGAAGAGGCGCTCGTCCCACTGCTCCGCCCACTCGCGCAGGTCGGGGCGCCCACGGTCGTCGCTCATCGAGCTGACCACGCCGGTGGGCTTGTTCAGGATGACGTAGCGCTTGGACGCGTCGAGCTGGATCGCCGTGCCGTCGACGTCGACGAGGTCGGTCTCGGGGTGGATCCGCGAGCCGAGCTCGGTGACGACGACGCCGTTCACCCGCACGCGGCCCGCCACGATCATCTCCTCGGACACGCGGCGCGAGGCCACGCCCGCGTTCGCGAGGACCTTCTGCAGGCGCACGCCCTCGTCGTTCGCTGAGCTTGAAGCGTCGCTCATTTCAGTACCTCTCCGTCGAATCCGTCGGCGCCGTCGTCGAGCAACGGCGAGATGTGGGGCAGCTCGTCGAGCGAGTTGATGCCGAGGTTGATCAGCAGCTGATCGGTCGTGCCGTAGTGGATCGCTCCCGTGTCGGGGTCGGTGAACACCTCGGTGATCAGTCCGCGGGCCAGGAGCGTGCGTACGACCGAGTCGACGTTCACCGCGCGGATGGATGCCACCTGCCCGCGCGTCACGGGCTGCTTGTACGCGATGACGGCCAGGGTCTCCAGCGCCGCCTGCGACAGCCGCGACGGCGCCTGGGTGTTCACGAAGTCGCCGACGACGTCGTCGTACTCCTCGCGCACGTACAGGCGCCAGCCTCCGCCGACCTCGCGCAGCTCGAAACCGCGGACAGGTCCCCCGGTCTCGCCGTCGTAGTCCGCGACGAGCGCCTCGACGGCCTGGCGGACGGCGGGCACGGGAGCGGCCACCGCGGCCGCGAGGCTCACGAGGCTCTGCGGTTCGTCCACGACGAGCAGGACCGCCTCCAGGCGACGGGCGACGGATGCCGGATCGCTCGGGCGGGGAGCCGGGATCGGGGCCTGCGGGGGCACAGGCCCGGCGGCGTCCGGCGCGGGGGCGGTCGGCGCGGGGCGGTCAGCGGTCATAATCGGCTCCCAGGGCGGCGAGGTTCTCTTCCGACCACCTCTCGGCGGTCCAGCGCAGGGTCAGCTCCCCCAGCGGTTCGAGCTGCTCGAACGACAGCGCCGCGTGACGGTACAGCTCGAGGATCGACAGGAAGCGCGCGACGATGACCCCCGTCTCGGTGACGCCGGCGACGAGGTCGCGGAAGTTCAGCGTCCCGGCCGAGCGCAGGAGCGTCACGACGATCGCCGCCTGCTCACGGATACTCACGAGCGGGGCGTGCAGGTGGTCGAGCCCGACCGTGGGGATCTGCTTCGGCGCCATCGCGACGACGGCGAGGGCGGCGAAGTCGTCGAGGCTGAGCGTCCAGACGAGTTCGGGCACGGCCGCGCGGTACTTCTCGTCGAGCCGCACGTCCCGGGGGTGACGGCGGTCCTCGCGCTGCAGGCACCGCGCGAACCACGCCGAGACCTCCTTGAACGCCCGGTACTGCAGGAGCCGGGCGAACAGCAGGTCGCGGGCTTCGAGGAGCGCCACGGACTCGGCATCCACGAGTTCGCCCTGGGGAAGGAGCCCCGCGATCTTCATGTCGAGCAGGGTCGCCGCGACGACGAGGAATTCGGATGCCTCGTCGAGATCCTGCTCGGGACCGAGGTCGCGCAGGTACGCGATGAACTCGTCGGTCACGCGGCTGAGCGCGACCTCGGTGATGTCGAGCTCGGCGCGCGAGATCAGGGTGAGGAGGAGGTCGAAGGGTCCGTCGAAGACGGGGAGGGTGACGCGGAAGCCGGCGGCGTCGGTCCCGGTCCCCTCGACAGGCTCGGGGAGCTCAGCCGGGAGGGGGTCGCCGGTCGCGAGGTGGCTGAGCCCGTCGAAGCCACCGGGAATCGCCGCGTCGGTGCCTTCCGCAGGCTCGGGACCCGGCCGCGCCGCGACGGGGCTGCCCGTGGGAATGTCGTCAGGCGACGGCGCCACGCGCGACCAGCTCCCGCGCCAACCGCAGGTAGGCCTGGGCTGCGGCGTGCTCGGGCGCGAACTCCGTGATCGGCATGCCCGAGACCGAGGCATCCGGGAACTTCACCGTACGACCGATGACCGTCTCGAGGACGTCGTCACCGAACGCCTCGACGACGCGCTCGAGCACCTCACGCGAGTGGAGCGTCCGGGGGTCGTACATCGTGGCGAGGACGCCGTCGAGCTGGATCGCCGGGTTGAGACGGTCGCGCACCTTGTCGATGGTCTCGACCAGCAGCGCGACGCCGCGGAGGGCGAAGAACTCGCACTCGAGCGGGATCAGCACGCCGTGCGCCGCCGTCAGCGCGTTCACAGTGAGCAGGCCCAGCGAGGGCTGGCAGTCGATGAGGATGACGTCGTAGTCGGCCGCGACCTTGCGCAGCACCCGGGCGAGGATCGTCTCGCGCGCGACCTCGTTGACGAGGTGCACCTCGGCGGCCGAGAGGTCGATGTTGGCCGGCAGCACGTCGAGACCCTCGACACGCGTCTCGACGATGACCTCGTGCGGGTCGCGCTTGGTGTCGAGCAGCAGGTCGTAGATGGTCGGCACGTCGTGCGTCTGGATGCCGAGACCCGCCGACAGGGCCCCCTGGGGGTCGAAGTCGACCGCGAGCACGCGGCGGCCGTAGCCGGCGAGAGAGGCGGCCAGGTTGATGGTCGTCGTCGTCTTGCCGACGCCGCCCTTCTGGTTGCACAGCGCGATGATGCGCGCGGGGCCGTGGCTGTCGAGAGCCGGCGGGGTGGGAAACCCCTGGTAGGGGCGACCGGTGGGTCCGAGGATGACCTCGTCTGCGCCCGTCTTGTTGCCCTTCGTGCTCGCCGACACCGAGTCTCCCGCCTTCGTCATAACGTCGTCGAGTCTAACCGCCGCCCGCTGCGCGGCCCGCGTGACCCGCGGGCGGGCGGGGGTGGAATGCCCCGGACAGGCGGATGAAAGAGCGCTCCGCGAGGCGGGACGGGCGCGCGATCCGCTTAGCGTGTCCGAGTCGTCGACTTCGCGACGACCGCCCGAGAGGATTTCGATGACCCGCATCTCGCCCGTCGCTCTTGTCACCGGGGCCTCCGGCGGGATCGGCTCGACCGTTGCGCGCGCGCTCGCCGAAGAGGGACACGCCGTCGCCGTCGTCTACGGCCGCGGTGCCGCGGCCGCCGAGCGGGTCGTCGCCGAGATCGAAGCCATCGGCGGACGGGCCCGGGCCTTCCCCGCCGACCTCGCCGACGCGACCTCGCTCGCCGCCCTGTTCGACGCGGTCATCGCGACGTTCGGCGGGATCGACGTCGTCGTCCACGCCGCCGCGGCTTTCCACAAGGCGGCGATCGTCGACACCGCACCCGAGACCATCGACGAGGTCGTCCTCGCGAACATCGCCGGCACCCTGCACCTCGCCCGCCTCTCCGCCCTGCATGTGCGCGACGGCGGCGCGATCGTGTTCGTCTCCAGTGCGATCACGCGGCTGCTGCCCGCCGGATACACGCTCTACGCCACCTCGAAAGCCGCCGTCGACGCTCTCACCACCGTGCTCGCGCGCGAGCTCGGTCCGCGCCGCATCACCGTCAACGCCGTCTCCCCCGGCCCCACGCGCACCGCGATGATGACGGCCGATCTCACCGCCGGCGGCGACCCCGACGCGCAGGGCGCCGGGATCCTCGCCGCCACACCGCTCGGCCGGTTCGGCGACCCCGAAGACATCGCCGCGGTGATCCTCGGTCTTCTCGAGCCCACCCGCTGGATCAACGGCCAGACCATCCAGGCCAGCGGCGGCTTCGTCTGATCTCGCTGCCCCCGCGGCGCCCGCCGGCGTACGAAACAGCGTCGGGCTGACATCCCCGCTGCAGCCTGCAACGGACTTGTCAGCCCGACGCCGTCTCGCGGTCCGGGGCGCCGGGCTACCGACCGCGCGCCCGCCGGACCTGCACGAACACCGCGAGCGCGAGGGTCATCACGCCCCACGCGGCGCCGACCTTGACGAGCACGCCGTAGATCAAGTGGGTCGGGGTGTAGTCCGCGCTGAATCCGCCCTCCACGGCGAGGGCCACGAGGGTCGCCCCGACCAGCCCGACCGGGAGGGAGAGCCACCAGGCCACGCGGACGGCATCCGGAAACACCCGGCTGACGGGACGCGCCGCACGCCGCGACAGCCGCCACAGACCGAAGACCGCGAGCCCTGCGAGCCCGAGGAGCCCCGACCCGTACTGCAGCCACTTCACCCCGAGCAGGGGTCCCCACTGCTGCTCGAGCGCGGGGAACAGGGCGTCGCCCGCGCGCCCCTCGTGCGTGAAGAAGTCCCACGCGACATGCGTGACCACCCCGATCGCGAGCGACAGGACGAGCCACAGGATGCCGACGACTCCCCCGCTCACCGTCTCGCGCGCCGCGGCGGGGGCACCGGCATCCCATCCACCGGGCAGACGTTCGGCGATGCGCCGCGGCAGCAGCTCGCGCGTCGCGGGACGCAGGACGCACCGCCACACGAGCAGGAGGACGAACGCCATCACCACCGTGACCGGCAGCCACGCGAGGTCGTGCGTCATCGTGTAGGGCGGCACCAGTCCGCGCAGGAACAACGGCAGGTCGGGTGTCATCGCCCCGATCGCGATGGCCGCCGGAACCAGCGGCGTCCGCACGAACGGGAGCGCGACGACCGCATGGCTGACGGTGAACGGCATGTCAGCTGAGGAAGAGTCCCGCGAGCGTCTTCTTTCCGCGGCGCAGCACCGAGACGCCGCCGGGGAGAGTCCCCTGCACCACGGCGTCGTCGCTCGTCACCTTCTCGCCGTCCAGCGAGACGCCGCCCTGCGCGATCGCGCGGCGCGCGTCACTCAGGCTCGAGGACAGCCCCGTGGCCGTCAGGGCCTCGACGACCGTCGAGCCGACGGGGACGGTGGCGTGCGGCAGTTCCTCGAGCGCCGTGCGGAGCACCGCGGCATCCAAAGCCTTCACATCTCCCTGGCCGAACAGCGCCTCGGTCGCGGCGATGACGGCTTCGGTCGCGTCGGCTCCGTGCACGGTCGTGACGACCTCGCGCGCGAGGCGCTTCTGCGCGGCGCGGCGGAACGGCTCGGTCTCGACGAGTCCGGCGTACTCCTCGATCTCGGCGCGCGTGAGGAAGGTGAACACCTTGAGGCGCTCGATCACGTCACGGTCGTCGGTGTTGAGCCAGAACTGGTACATCGCCCACGGGCTGCACATCTCGGCATCCAGCCAGATGGCGTTGCCCTCGCTCTTGCCGAACTTCGTGCCGTCGCTGTTGGTGATGAGCGGCGTGCCGATGGCGTGGACCGACGCGCCCTCGACCTTGCGGACCAGGTCGGTGCCGCTGGTGAGGTTTCCCCACTGGTCGCTCCCGCCGGTCTGGAGGACGCACCCGTACTGCCGGTGGAGCTCGAGGTAGTCGAGGCCCTGCAGGATCTGGTAGCTGAACTCGGTGTAGCTGATGCCCGCCTCGGAGTTCAGGCGCGCGCTGACGGCGTCTTTCTTCAGCATCGTGCCGACGCGGAAGTGCTTGCCGATCTCGCGCAGGAAGTCGATCGCGCTCAGCGGCGCCGTCCAGTCGAGGTTGTTGACCATGCGGGCGGCGTTGTCGCCCTCGAAGCTCAGGAAGCGCTCGACCTGGGCGCGCAGGCGCGCCACCCACTCGGCGACCGTCTCGCGCGTGTTCAGCGTGCGCTCCGCCGTCGGACGCGGGTCGCCGACGAGCCCGGTCGAGCCGCCGACGAGCCCGAGCGGGCGGTGTCCGGCGAGCTGCAGGCGACGCATGGTGAGCAGCTGCACGAGGTTGCCGAGGTGCAGGCTCGGCGCCGTCGGGTCGAAGCCGCAGTAGAAGACGATCGGGCCCGCGCCGAGGAGCTCGCGCAGCTCGGTCTCGTCGGTCGAGACGTGGACGAGTCCGCGATACACCAGCTCGTCCCAGACGTTGTCGAAAGTCGGGTCGTTGGCGGGCTGGAGGGCGCTCACGGGCGCCGCGTCGATCGGTGCAGACACCCGTTCAGGCTACCAGCGGGGGTGTCGGACCCCGGATGCCGGAGCACGGGCCTTCGCTCCGTTCGCGGTCGCGTCTTCCCGCGCGCGTCCCGCTCGCGCCGGGCACCGCGTCAGCCCGCGTGCACGCCCCACCACACGAGGAACGCGGCCGCGAGCGAGGTCACCCAGCTGACGAGGCTGCCGATGAGGAAGTACTCCGCGCGGTTACCGCTCCGGCCGTCGGCCGAGATCTCGGGGAAGCGGACGATGCCCTTCGCCGCGAACACCGCGGCGATGAGGGTGTACGCGCCCGCGAGGGTGAGCACGAACACGAGGATGCGCTCGAGGGGGCCGATGAGGCGTCCCCCCTTGAGCACGGGGCTGGGGGCGGAGCCCGCTTCGGCGGAGGCGTTCGGCACGGGATCGGTCGAGGCGGGGCCGGACGGCGAGGGGCTCGGGGGAACGGCGGAGTCGGCCGTCGCCGCGAGAATGCTGCGCGCGGGGCCGGCGGCTCCCCCGGCGTCTCCTTCCGCGTCGACGAGGTCGCCCTCCGACGCCGCCTCGGCATCGGCGGACGGCGAGGATGCCACGACCTCGCGCTCGCCCATCTCGGAGCGCAGGGCGATCCGCACCACGGCGTTGCCCGATTCGAGCAGGAAGACGAGGCAGCCGATCACCAGCAGGATGACGTCGACCGACACCGTCTCCGTGGGGCGGTAGGTGGCCCAGAGCTCTCCCAGGGGCCCCGGACGCGGCCGCCCCCGGGCGATGACGACGCACGCGGCCGCGGTCAGCCCCAGCAGGGCGACGGGCCAGAGCCCCGCGCGGGCGGGACCGCGTTCGGGCATGACCCACGTCCAGATGGCCGCGACGGCGACGGCGAGGAGGCCCGCGATGACGGCATCCAGCCCCGCCGAGACGACGATGAGCGCGGCGGCCGCGATCGCGTAGGCGAGCCAGCGTCGCACGTGGACCATCTGGCGCAGCAGGTCGACCGCGCCGACGGCGAGCAGCAGGAGTCCCGCGGCGATCACGCGCGCGCCCCCGCCGTCAGGACCGCGAATCCCTCGACGATCGCGGCGGAGCCCGCCGTGGCGAGCGTCTGCGAGACCGCCGACTGCGTGACGCCCTCGGTCTCGGCGAGTCGGCGCTGGGCGTGCCCGAGGCACCGGCCGTAGGTGAGGCGGCGCGCCCGCTCGCTCATGGCCGAGACCAGCTGATCGCGGGTGAGGGCGTAGGCGTTGGCGAGGGCGAGGGCGTCGGCCATGGGAGCATCCTCTCCCTCGCCCTGCTCGATCCACGTGCGCGCGAGCGGCGCGGCGCGCTGTTGGAGGCGCTCGACGTGTTCGATCGCGGCCCGCGCCGCCCACCAGGCGGGGCCCTCCGGGATCGTGCGGTCGTCGAGGGCGATGGGGCGCACCTCGCCGATCCCGAGGCCGAAGCGGCAGTCGATGTCGTCGGGCAGCGCGAGACGAAACAGCAGGAGCCAGCTCAACGCCTCGGGCACCGTGGCGAACTCGCCCTGCAGTTCGTCGCCGACGACAGCGGCGAGAGGCTCCGCCGCGACGGGGTGGTCTCGCTGGACCCGGTCCACCGCCTCGGCGATGCGTTTCTGCGCCGCCGCACGGTCGGCGAGGTGCCGGGAGGCGACGATATCCGCGATGACAGCGATGGTCATGCCATAAGCGTATCGCTTATCAATCAAATTTGATAAGCGAAATACTGATATCAGTCGATCAGTGTCCGCGCCGCCGACTGCGCTCGGGAGACGAGCTCCTCGCGCTGCTCGCGCACGCGCTCGGGGGCCGTGCCGCCCACGCCGGTACGGCTCGAGACCGAGCCCTCGATCGTCAGCACCTCGCGCACCGCGGGCGTCAGGGACGAGGAGACGGATGCCAAGAGAGCATCGTCGGCGTCTTCGAGACCGATCTCGCGCTCCTCGCACGCGCGCACCAGGGCACCCGAGATCTCGTGCGCGTCGCGGAAGGCCACGCCCTGGCGGACGAGCCACTCGGCCACGTCGGTGGCGAGCGAGAAGCCCTGCGGGGCGAGCTCGGCCATGCGGTCGGTGTGGAACCTCAGGGTCGCGATCATGCCCGAGAACGCCGGCAGCACGAGCTCGAGGGTGCGCACGGAGTCGAAGACGGGTTCTTTGTCTTCCTGCAGGTCGCGGTTGTACGCCAGCGGAAGGCCCTTGAGCGTGGCGAGCAGGCCCGAGAGGTTGCCGATGAGGCGCCCGGCCTTGCCGCGCGCGAGCTCGGCGATGTCGGGGTTCTTCTTCTGGGGCATGATGCTCGAGCCCGTGGAGTACGCGTCGTCGAGCGTGACGAAGCCGAACTCGCGGGTGTTCCAGAGGATCACGTCTTCGGCGAGGCGCGACAGGTCGACGCCGATCATGGCGGTGATGAAGGCGAACTCCGCCACGACGTCGCGCGAGGCGGTGCCGTCGAGGGAGTTCTCGGCGGGACGCGCGAGGCCCAGACGATTTGCCACGAGCTGCGGGTCGAGACCCAGGGTCGCTCCGGCGAGCGCTCCCCCGCCGTAGGGCGAGACCGAGGCGCGCACCGACCAGTCGCGCAGGCGCTCGATGCCGCGCGTGAAAGCCCAGCCGTAGGCCTGCAGGTGGTGGGCGAGGAGCACGGGCTGCGCGTGCTGCAGGTGCGTGCGGCCCGGCATGATGGCCCCGGCGTTGGCATCGGCCTGGGCGACGAGGGCGTCGATCAGGCGCAGCACCTCGCGCGTCAGGGTGCGGGCGTGGTCGAGCAGGTACAGGCGCACGAGGGTGGCGATCTGGTCGTTGCGACTGCGTCCGGCGCGCAGCTTGCCGCCGAGGGCGGGGCCGACGGTCTCGATGAGCACGCGCTCCAGGGCGCCGTGCACGTCTTCGTCACCCGGAGCGGCGACGAGGCTGCCGTCTTTCACCCGCTCGGCGAGCTCGTCGAGACCCGCGTGCATGGCCGCGGCCTCCCCGGCGTCGAGGTAGCCGGCGGCCTCGAGAGCGGCGGCGTGCGCGTGCGAACCGGCGATGTCGTAGAGCGCGAGGTCCCAGTCGAAGTGGGTCGAACGGCTCAGCGCCGCCAGTTCGGGAGAGGGCCCGCCCGAGAAACGGGCGCCCCAGAGGGCTCCCTCGTTCGTCGCCTGGCCGGTCTCGCTGCTCATGCCCTCCAGCCTACCGAGGGCCGCCGACGCCGCCGTCGCGTGCGATGGCCCCGCCCTGCGTGGAACCCGCCCCGCGTGCCGAACTCCGGAACAACCGTGGTTTTCCGCCTGCACGGCGCGGAAAAGCCGGTCGCCGCCCCGATTTCTCCGGAGTCTGGCCCACCCGCCTCGCGCCGCGCCCGCCCGCGCGCCGCTCCCCGGCACGCGCGGCGTGAAACCTCAGCGCGCGTCCGGAGTCCCGGCATCCCGTCCGACGACGATCCGGACGACCGCGTCGATCGCCGTCTCGAGAGGCCCTCGGCCCACCGTCAGCACCCAGACCGTGCAACCGACGATCAGACCGAGCGTGAGGGGCCCGAAGAGATCGAGCGCGCGGATGCCCCACAGATCCGACGTGTCCCCCAGGACCGCGAGCGCCACGACGGCCCACACGAGCAGCTGCAGGACGTACGCCGTCAGCGGCATCGAGCCGACCGCGCGGAGCGGGACCGCGAGCCAGCGCAGCGGCGTCCGGCACAGCAGCAGGCACAGGCCGATCACCATGATCGCGAAGCCGCCGGAGCCGATCACCTCGCCGAGTCCCGCCGAATGGGCCTCGGCGGTCAGCACCGTCGACAGGTACGGATCGCGGGCCACGAGCGGAGCGGTCGCCAGGGTCAGACCGTAGCCCGCGAGGGTGAGCGCGGAACCGGCCAACACGATCAACGCCTGCTCCGGCAGCAGTCGCAGGTCGAGGCGCCCCAGTCCCATCCCGGCGAGCAGGAACGCGATCCAGACGGTGAAGGGATAGTGCCATCCGAGGGCCGTGGCGAGCTCGTCGCCACCGCGGCCCGCCCAGATCGGTGCCGCGTCGAGCACGGGCTGGATCCACGGCATCACGAGAGCGAGCGCGCCGGCCGTGAGGAAGAGAGGTCGCGCCCCCATGCCGAGGAACGGCAGTGACAGCGCGAAGAGCAGCGCGTACGCGGGAAGGATCACGTAGACGGGCACCCCGGTGAGCACCAGCAGGATGCCGATGGCCCAGAGCAGTCCGCCCCGCAGAGCGAGGCGCGCGGAGGCGCGCGCCCGCCGGGATCCCTCGACCGGCCGGGTGCCGCCGGTGACGAGCGAGATCGACACCCCCGCGAGAACCGCGAACAGGATCGACGACCGCCCGTTCACCACGTCGAGCCAGGACGAGGGGTCCCGCGGGACGAAGTCGTCGATGTCGAGCAGGTGCGCGGCCAGCATGCCCACGACGGCGAGGCCGCGGGCGAGGTCGACACCGGCCAGCCGGCGCGGGCCGTCGAAACGGTCCCACAACCGGCGTGGCCGGGAGGTCAGTTCTGGCGCAGAAGCCACACCAGCAGCGCCTTCTGGGCGTGGAGTCGGTTCTCGGCCTCGTCCCACACGACGCTCTGGGGGCCGTCGATGACCGCGGCATCGACCTCGTACCCGCGGTCGGCGGGCAGGCAGTGGATGAAGATCGCGTCGGCCTCGGCCCGGGTCATGAGCTCGCTCGTGACCTTGAAGCCGCCCAGATCGCGGATGCGCGCGATCTTCTCCTCCTCTTTGCCCATCGAGACCCAGGTGTCGGTCACGATGACGTCGGCTCCGGATGCCGCGGCCTCGGGGTCGGCGGTGAGGGTGATCGATCCGCCGGTCTCGGCGGCGATCCGCTCGGCGTCCGCGATCACGTCGGCGCGGGGTGCGTAGTCCGCGGGAGCCGCGACGCGCACGTGCATGCCGGCGGTGACCCCGGCCAGCACGTAGGAGTGGGCCATGTTGCTCTGCCCGTCGCCGAAGAACGACAGCGTCAGGCCCTTCAGCTCGCCCTTGTGCTCGCGGATCGTGAGCAGGTCGGCGAGGAGCTGGCACGGGTGGAAGTCGTCGCTGAGCGCGTTGACGACCGGCACGCGCGTTCCGCGCGCCATCTCTTCCAGCCCCGCCTGCGCGTAGGTGCGCCACACGATCGCGGCGACCTGGCGCTCGAGGACGCGCGCGGTGTCGGAGGGAGTCTCCTTGCCGCCCAGCTGGCTGTTGGCCGTCGAGATGATCAGCGGCGAGCCACCGAGGTCGGCGATGCCGACGGCGAACGAGACGCGGGTGCGGGTCGAGGACTTGTCGAAGATCACCGCGACGGTCTGGGGACCGGCGAGCGGCTTCTGCGCCCAGCGGTCCTTCTTCAGCTCGATCGCGAGGTCGAGGATCTCGGCCTGCTCGGCCGGGCTCAGGTCGTCGTCACGCAGCAGGTGGCGGGTCACGCGGGGGCTCCTTCGAGGATCAGGGCATCGGAGACGGTGGCGAGCGCGGCGCCGAACAGGTCGAGGAACAGCGCGATCTCGGCATCCCCGATGGTGAGCGGCGGCGCGATGCGGATCGTGTCGTCGTTGGCCGCGTTGACGATCAGCCCGTGCTGCTGGGCCGCGGCGACCACGGCCTTCGCGACGGGGCTCGTGAGCCCGATCCCGAGCAGCAGGCCCCGACCACGGACGCCCGCGACGAGAGGGGAGCCGAGCGCGGCGATGCCGTCGCGCAGATCGGCCTCGCGGCGGGCGGCGTTCTCGACGAGACCGGAGGCCTCGATCTCCTGCAGGACCGCTCCCCCCACCGCGGTGCCCAGGGCGTTGCCGCCGAAGGTCGAGCCGTGCGTGCCGGGGAAGAACAGGTCGCTCGCGGCGCCGAAGGTGATCAGCGCCCCGATCGGGAAGCCTCCGCCGATGCCCTTGGCGACCGTGATGGCGTCGGGGACGATCCCGGCGTGCTGGAACCCGAACCATGCGCCGGTACGGCCGGCGCCGGTCTGGATCTCGTCGATGATGAGCAGCGCGCCGTGACGCGCGGTGATCTCGCGCGCGGCCTCGAGGTAGCCCGCGGGCAGCTCGACGACGCCGGCCTCGCCCTGGATGGGCTCGACGAGGAGCGCCGCGACCCGATCGTCGACCGCGGCCTCGAGGGCCTCGATCGTGGCGTCGATGTGCTCGACGCCCGGAACCATCGGCAGGAAGTCGGCCTGGAGCGCCGGCTTGCCGGTCAGGGCGAGCGAGCCCATCGTACGGCCGTGGAACCCGCCCTTGAGCGTCAGGATGCGCGTGCGGTCGGTGCCGCGGCCGTGCAGGCGCGCGAGTTTGAAGGCCGCCTCGTTGGCCTCGGCACCCGAGTTGCCGAAGTACACGCGCCCCGACTCCCCCGTGCCGGCGAGCCGCTTGAGGCGAGCCGCCATCGCGAGCTGCGGGGGCGTGGCGAAGTAGTTGGAGACGTGCGCGAGGGTCGACGCCTGTGCGGTGATCGCCTCGACGAACACCGGGTGGGCGTGACCGAGCGCGTTGACCGCGATACCGGCGAGGAAATCCAGATACTTCGTGCCATCGGCGTCCCACACGTACGCGCCCTCACCGCGGACGAAGAGCGCCATACGGTCGCCGAAGCTCCGGACGAGGTCGCGCCCGGCGTCTTCCTGCCATTTCGTGTCCGCGCTCATGCGACCACCTCCGTTCCGATTCCCTTGCTGGTGAAAAGTTCGACGAGCACCGAGTGCGGCACGCGTCCGTCGATGATGGCCGCGGTCGGCACTCCCCCGTCGACGGCGTCGAGGCACGCCTGCATCTTCGGGATCATCCCCGACTCGAGCGTCGGCACCATCGCGCGCAGCTCCGTCGAGGTCAGGTGCGACACGAGCGAGTCGCGGTTCGGCCAGTCGGCGTAGAGCCCGGGCACGTCGGTCAGGACGACGAGCTTCTTGGCGTTCAAGGCCACCGCGAGCGCGGCCGCCGCGGCATCCGCATTGACGTTCAGCGAGTTGCCGGGGTGGTCGAGGTCGGGCGCGATGCTCGAGACGATCGGCACGCGACCCGCGGCGAGGTGGTCCAGCACGGGCTGCGGGTCGACGGTCACGACATCGCCGACGCGGCCCAGGTCGTGCTCGACGCCGTCCACCACGACGCCGCGGCGACGTCCGCCGAACAGACCGGCATCCTCTCCGCTGAGTCCGGTGGCCAGCGGTCCGTGGGCGTTCACCTTGGCGACGAGCTGCGGGTTGATCTGCCCGGTCAGCACCATGCGGACGACGCTGATCGCCTCGGTCGAGGTGACCCGGTACCCGCCGCGGAACTCGCTGGGGATGTCGAGGCGGTCGAGCATCGACGAGATCTGGGGGCCGCCGCCGTGCACGACGACGGGCTTGACGCCCACGTAGCGGAGGTAGGCGATGTCGGCGGCGAAGGCATCCTGCAGCTCGTCGCTGACCATGGCGTTCCCGCCGTACTTCACCACGACGACCTGGTCGCGGTACTTACGCACCCAGGGCAGCGACTCGACGAGAGTGACGGCCCGTTCGCTCGCTTCGGCGGGATCGGTGTCTTGGAGGTCGACGTGTGTCATGAGGAGTAGGCGCTGTTCTCGTGGACGTAATCGTGCGTGAGGTCGTTGGTGCGGATCGTGGCTGAAGCCTCTCCGACGCGCAGGTCGACGATGAGGTCGGTCGCCCGCGGGGTGAGGTCGACGTCCTCGCGGGGCCGGTCGGGGCCACCGGCGGTGCACACGCGCACGCCGTTCATCCACACGTCGACGTCGTACGGGTCGAAGGCGGCGTCGGTCGTGCCGATCGCGGCGAGCACGCGCCCCCAGTTGGGGTCGTTGCCGAAGATGGCGGCCTTGAAGAGGTTGTTGCGGGCGATCGAGCGCCCCACCGCGACGGCGTCGTCTTCGCTCGCGGCGTTCACGACCTCGATGGTGATGTCATGGCTGGCGCCCTCGGCATCCCCCTGCAACTGGGCGGCGAGGTCGTCGCACACCGCGGTCAGAGCCGCCGTGAACTCGTCGGCAGGAACACGGATGCCACTGGCTCCGCTCACCATCAGCGTCACCTGGTCGTTGGTCGACATGCAGCCGTCGGAGTCGAGGCGGTCGAAGCTGACCCGGGTCGCGGCGCGCAGAGCCGCGTCGGCCTGGGCCGCGTCGAGGACCGCGTCGGTCGTCACGACGACGAGCATCGTGGCGAGACCGGGTGCCAGCATTCCGGCGCCCTTCGCCATCGCACCGATCGACCAGCCATCGCCGACGTGCATCGCGCGCTTGGGCTTCGAATCGGTGGTCATGATCGCGAGCGACGCGTCCTCGCCGCCCTCGGGCGAGAGAGCCGCGACCCCGAGGTCGACGCCCGCGAGCACCTTCGCACGGAAAACCTCGTCGCCCGTGCCGATCAACCCCGTCGAGCAGACGAGAACATCGCCCGCCCCGATGCCGAGCAGGTCCGCCGCGCGTTCCGCGGTCTGGTGCGTGGTCTGGAACCCGAAGGAGCCGGTGAAGCAGTTCGCCCCGCCGGAGTTCAGCACGATCGCCTCGACGACCCCGTCCTTCACGACCTGCTCCGACCAGAGGATCGGGTTGGCCTTAGCGCGGTTCGAGGTGAACACGGCGGCACCGACCTTGAGGGGACCGCGGTTGACCACGACGGCGACGTCACGCGCACCCGTCGACTTCAGTCCGACGGCGACTCCGGCCGCCTCGAATCCGGCGGGGGCGGTCACGCTCACGGGGCGACTCCGTTCAGGGGAAGGGCGGTGGTCTCGGCGAGACCCGACGCGAGGTTCATGGACTGCACGGCGGCTCCGGCCGTGCCCTTGACGAGATTGTCGACGGCGGCGACCGCGACGACCCGGTTCGCCGCGCGATCGATCGCCAGACCGATCGAGGCGACGTTGGCGCCGAGCACGTCGGCCGTGCGCGGGAACACCCCCTCGGGGAGCAGGTGGACGAAGGGCTCGTCGGCGTAGGCGTCCTCCCACGCGGCGCGGATCTCGGCATCCGTCGCCCCGTCGCGGATCGGTGCCGACGACGTCGCGAGGATCCCCCGCGCCATGGGGACGAGGACGGGCGTGAAAGAGATCCGGATGCCGTCGGCCGGGGCCCCGGCGGCGGCGAGCGCCTGCCGGATCTCGGGGATGTGCCGGTGGGTCCCGCCGACCGCGTAGGGGTTGGCCGTGCCGAGGATCTCGCTCGCCAGGAGGTTCGTCTTGGCGGACTTGCCCGCACCGCTCGGTCCGACCGCGAGGACGGAGACGATGTCGCCCGGGTCGATGACGCCGGCGGCCACGCCGGGAGCCAGCGACAGCGACACGGTCGAGGCGTTGCACCCGGGCGCGGCGACGCGCGAGGCGCCGCGGAGGTTCTCGCGCTGCTTGCCGCCCGCGACGGGGAGCTCCGGCACGCCGTACGCCCAGGGCTCGGCGTGCGCGCCCCCGTAGAACGCCGCCCAGTCCTCGGGCGAGGTGAGCCGGTGATCGGCCCCCGCGTCGATCACGAGCGGAGTGTCGGCGAGCGCGTCGGTGTACTGCGCGGACTGGCCGTGCGGCAGCGCGAGGAAGACGACGTCGTGACCGGCCAGGATCTCGGGGGTCGTCGCCTGCAGCTCGAGGTGTCCGAGCGAACGCAGGTGCGGTTGGTGGGCGAGAAGCGGCTGACCCGCGCTGGAGTGCGCGGTGACGGTGCGGATCTCGACATCGGGATGATCGGCGAGGAGGCGGAGGATCTCGCCGCCCGCATAGCCGGAAGCGCCGGAGACGGCGACCGAGAGGGTCATGTATCTACCTTAGGAGTCGGGGCGGGTGCTGAAATTCAGCGCGTACCGGGGCGGCGACGCCCGCATGCCCGACAACCGGCGGACTACGAGGTCGCCGAGACTCGGCGTGCGACCCGACGTCGGCGCAGCGCAGCGGTGCTCACGGAGAGCTCCGAGCTGAAGGCGGCGATCGACGACATCTGGTGAGGGTATCCGCCCGTCCGGGTCGGGGGCAAATCACCCCGCGTGTGAACTGTCCTGGGAAATCGTGATGCAAATCCTGTCTTGTCCCCCATTTGGGGGACAGGAGAGCGGTATGCTTCAATCCTGCCCTCACCGCTGGTTGCTTCCGACTGCCCCCTTTACCCGCGGTGAGGGCAGTCCACGTCTCGGGACGTTCTCCGCGGGGTCCGCGCGAGGGCGAGCTCCTCCCGGCAGGCTCACGTTCGTGCCCACCGCGCTCGCGAATCCGCCCGCGCACACGACGAGGGCGGGATGCCACGGCCTCCGCCGCGGGCACCCCGCCCCTCGTGATCTCGACGGCGCTCAGTCGCGGATCGCGGCCCCGAAACGCTCGGCGGCCACCGCGACGCCGGCCAGTTTGGCATCCGTCGCCTCCGCCGCCGTGAGGGTGCGGTCCTCGGCCCGGAAGCGCAGGGCGAACGTCAGGCTCTTCGTGCCCGCGGCGAGGCCGGAACCGCGGTAGTCGTCGACCAGGCGCGCGCCCTCGAGCAGCGGCGCGCCGCCCTCGAGCAGCGCCGCGCGCACCGCACCGGCCGCGACCTCGAGCGGGACGACGAGCGACACGTCCTGCGTCGCCGCCGGGAAGCCCGAGAGCGATGCCGCGACGGGGCGCGCCTGGGCGAGCTCCAGCATCGCGTCGAGGTCGAGCTCAGCCACGAGCACGCGCCCCGGCAGGTCGGCGTCGGCCGAGACTGTGGGCAGCAGCTCACCGACGTAGCCGATGTCCTGCCCGGCGGAGAGCACGCGAGCGGTGCGCCCCGGGTGCAGGGCGGCGCGCTGCGCCTGCACGAGCTCGATGTCGAGCCCGGCGGCGGCGGTCAGCACGCGCACGGCATCCACCGCGTCGGCCAGATCGGCCGCGATCGCGGCCTGCCCGGGCTGCTTGGGCACGGTGTGACCCGTCAGCAGCACGGCGACGTGTCGGCGCTGCGGCGGGATCGAGGCATCCAGAGCCGTCAAGGTCGCGGCATCCGGGCGCACCGCCAGCGGCGGAACCGACGACGTGCCGTACTGCACGCCGGGCTTGGGCAGGAACACCGTGCCGACCTCGAACAGCGCGAGATCGACGATGCCGCGCGAGACGTTGCGGTGCGCGACCTGCAGCATCGCCGGGATCAGCGAACGACGCAGGAACGGCGCGAGCCCGTCGAGCGGGTTGGCGAGCTTGACGCTCGGCAGCGTGTCGCCCGAGGGCGAGCCGTGCAGGGCGTTCTGCTCCTCGGTCGTGAAGGGGAACGACGGCGTCTCGACGAAGCCCGCCGCGGCGAGCGCGTTGGCGACCCGGCGTCGACCCTGCTGGGCCCGCGTAAGACCCCGGCCCGAGGGCGGGGTGGGCAGAACGGAGGGGATGCGGTCGTAGCCCTCGATACGGGCCACCTCTTCGGCGAGCGTCCACTTGTCGGAGAGGTCGTGCCGCCACGACGGCGCCGTCACCGACCAGCCGCCGTCGCGTTCCTCGACCGCGCAGCCGATGAGCCGCAGCGACGAGACGATCTCGTCGTCGGTGTACTCGACGCCGATCAGGCCCGACACGAAGCCCGCGGGCAGCGTGATCGCCTCGCGACGGTAGGTCGAGCCCAGAGAGCCGCCGAGGTCGGTGTCGAGCGTGCCCCCGGCGAGCTCCACCATCAGCGAGGCCACGCGCTCGGCCGCCACGTACGGCACGAGCGGGTCGACGCCGCGCTCGAACCGGCGCGAGGCCTCGGACGGCAGCTTGTGCCGACGCGCCGTGCGCGCGATCGAGATCTGGTCGAACGTCGCCGCCTCGATGAGCACGTTGCGGGTCGCATCGCTCATCTCGGTGGGCCCGCCGCCCATGACACCGGCGAGACCGATCGGCCCGGACTCGTCGGTGATCAGCAGGTCTTCGGCGCTGAGGGTGCGGACCTGCCCGTCGAGGGTCTCGAGCTTCTCGCCCTCGTCCGCACGACGCACCGTGATGCCGCCCTGCAGGCGGTCGAGGTCGTACCCGTGGATCGGCTGGCCGAGCTCGAGCATGACGTAGTTCGTGATGTCGATCAGCACACCGAGCGACCGGATGCCGGCCAGCGACAGCCGCGTGATCATCCACGGCGGCGTGGGACGCGAGGGATCCACATCGCGGACGACGCGCGCGACGAACTCGCTGGCGCCCTGGCGGCCGCGGATCGGCGCCCGGTCGTCCACCGCGAGCGGGAAGCCTCGGGGGGTGCGCGCCACGGCGTCCTCGTGACCCGTGCCCGGGTCGCGGAACGCCGCTCCCGTCGCGTGGGAGTACTCCCGCGCGACCCCGCGCAGCGACAGCGCGTACCCGCGGTCGGGCGTCACGTTGATCTCGACGGCGATGTCGTCGAGACCCAGCAGGGCGATGGCATCCGTTCCCACCGGCGCGTCGATGCCGAGGTCGACCAGGCGCAGGATGCCGCTGTGCTCGCTGCCGAGTCCGAGCTCCTTCGCCGACGCGATCATGCCGTCGGACACGTGCCCGTAGGTCTTGCGCGCGGCGATCGGGAAGGGTCCGGGCAGCACCGAGCCGGGCAGGGTCACGACGACCTTGTCACCGGGGAAGAAGTTGCCGGCACCGCACACGATGCCGCGGACTCCCCCGTGCTCGGCGCCCACGTCGACCTGGCACCAGCGGATGGTCTTGCCGTTGGACTGCGGCTCGGGGGTGAACTCCTTCACCTCGCCGACCACGATGGGGCCTTCGAGCTCGAAGCGGTGCACGTCTTCTTCTTCGAAGCCGACGGACACGAGAGCGGCGAGGACCTCGTCGGCCGTCGCCTCCGCAGGCACGTCGACGTACTCGCGCAACCAGGAGAGCGGGACGCGCATCAGACCACCATTCCGAACTGCTCGCTGAAACGGACATCGCCCTCGGCCATGTCGCGCATGTCTTGCACGTCGCTGCGGAACATGAGCGTGCGCTCGATGCCCATGCCGAACGCGAAGCCCGAGTACTCCTCGGGGTCGATGCCGGCGGCCCGCAGGACGTTGGGGTTCACCATTCCGCAGCCGCCCCACTCGATCCAGCGCGCCCCGCCCTTGAAGGTGGGGTGCCACAGATCGAGCTCGGCGCTCGGCTCGGTGAACGGGAAGAAGTTCGCGCGGAAGCGCGTCTTGGCCTCGGGCCCGAAGAGCACGCGCGCGGCGTGGTCGAGGGTGCCCTTGAGGTGCGCCATCGTGATGCCCTTGTCGATGACCAGCCCCTCGAACTGCGTGAACACCGGCAGGTGTGTCGCGTCGAACTCGTCGGTGCGGTACACGCGGCCCGGGCACAGCACGTAGATCGGCAGGTCGCGCTCGAGCATCGAGCGCACCTGCACGGGGCTCGTGTGCGTCCGCATGACGAGATGTCGGGCGACGGGATCGACGAAGAACGTGTCCTGCATCTGTCGCGCCGGGTGGTCGACGTCGAAGTTGAGCGCGTCGAAGTTGAACCACTCGTGCTCGAGCTCGGGCCCCTCGGCGATCTCCCACCCCATGCCGACGAAGATGTCGGACACCTGCTCCTGCAGGAGCGAGATGGGATGCCGAGCCCCGACGCGCGCGCGCTGCGGCAGCGCGGTGACGTCGATGCGCTCGGCCTCGAGCTGGGCAGCCGTCTCCGCTGCGGCCAGCTCGGCCTCACGGGCGGCGAGCGCCTGGTTGACCTGCCCTCGGGCCTGGCCGACGAGCTTGCCGAAGGCCGCCTTCTGGTCGGGGGCGACGTGGCGCATCTGGGCGTTCTGTCGCGCGAGGGCGGACTGCTCACCGGTGTGAACTGCGCGGGCGGCTTTCAGGTCGGCCGTGGTCGCAGCCGCGGCGATGGCCGCGAGGGCGGCATCGACGGCGGAGGCGACGGCCTCGGGGGTGATCTCGGGTGCGTCGGACACGAGATGAGAGTCTACCGAGGGGCGGGGACACTCCCCCGCCCCTCGGTGGTTCTCATCGTTCGTTGCGCTCGTGCGGTTCGGGAGCGGTGGTCATCTCGAGGATGGCCTGGTCCGGACTCGTCGTCGCGGCACCGCGACGACGGGGGCGGGCACCGCCGGCCGTGCGGCGCGCGAGCCAGCGGGCGAACCACGACAGCGTCAGGTTGATCGCGAGGTAGATCACCAGCGCCACCACGAACAACGTGAAGAGGTACCGATTCCCCAACGCGGACGAGAGCTGATTCATGGTCGTACGGATGAGCTCGTGGTAGCCGACGATGTAACCGAGAGACGTGTCCTTGAGCAGCACGACGAGCTGAGCGACGATGATCGGAAGCATCTGCCGGAACGCCTGCGGGAACTCCACCAGTCTCTTGGACTGGAAGTCCCGCATTCCCAGGCTCAATGCCGCCTCACGCTGCCCGCGCGGGAGTGCGACCAGCCCCGCGCGCAGCGCCTCGCCGATCAGCGTCCCGTTATAGAGAACGAGTGCGATCACGACCGCCCAGAAGGCTCCCGTGGAGGCGATGAGCAGGATGAACAGCATCATCAGAAGGACGGGCATACCCCGGAGGAACTCGACGACCCAGGCGGTGGGGATGCGCACCGCAGCGATGGACGAACTGCGCAGGAGGGAGATGACCACGCCGAGAGCGAGCGCCCCCACGGCCGCCACCGCCGCGGCGGAAAGCGTCGCCGCGACGCCGGCGCCGACGATCTGCCAGAAACGCGACAGCCCGAGAGCCTCCCATCGCGACGCGTCGAACATCCCGGGCAGGGTCACGCCACCGGATTCCCGCGGCGTGGCAAGGATCACGACGAGCCAGCCCGCACCGGCGAGGATGACGACAGCCGCGACGACCGACAGGATGAGCGACAGACGCCGAGCGCGGGGGCCGGGCGCATCGAAGAGAACGCTGGGACTGCTCATCGGCGCACCGCCAGTCGGTTTTCGAGACGGCCGGCGAACAGACCCAACGGCACGGTTATCACGAGATACAGGGCCGCGGTCGTCAGAAGGATCGGGATCACCATGTTCCCGTTCTCGTTGGCCAGACCGCGCGTTGCGGCGAAGAGTTCGATCACGAAGAAGCCGCCGGCCACGGAGGTGTTCTTCGTGAGGGCGATGAAGACGTTGATGAGCGGCGGGATCGTCATGCGGAAGGCCTGCGGCAACACCACCAGAGCCACCGTCTGGCCGAAGCCGAGACCGACACTACGCGCGGCCTCAGCCTGCCCCACCGGGACGCCGTTGATTCCGGAGCGCAGCGCCTCCGCCACGAAGGGCGACGTGTAGTAGGTGAGCGCCACCACGGCCAGCGGGAGGAAGGCCCACCGCAGACCGAGAAAAGGCAGGACGAACGCGCAGAAGAAGAAGACGAGCGTCAACGGGGTGTTGCGCGCGATCTCGACCCATGTCGCGGCGAACACTCGAAGAGAGGCGACAGGAGAGATTCGCATCGCCGCGATCAGTGTGCCCAGGACCAGAGCCAGCACGCCGGAGCTGACCAGCAGCAGCAGCGTCATCACGAACCCTTGGCCGAAGGTCGGCCAGAGACCGAGGTATTGATCCACGTGGGACCCTCTTTCGATGAGCGGGCAGCGAGCCGGCCGCCCCGCCGTCGGGGGGCGGCCGACCCACCGGGTTCAGTAGCGGTCGGGCGTCGGCGGGTCGACGAACGGCAGCACCGTTCCGGCCGTGGCATCCCACGCCGCCTTGTACGTCCCGTCGGTGTACGACTCCTCGAGGACGTCGTTCATCCAGTTGCGGAACTCGGTGTCGTCCAGCGCGAGGCCGATACCGTACGGCTCCTGCGTGAACGGCTCTCCGACGACCTTGAACTCGCCCTCGTTCTGTGCGGCGAGGCCGGCCAGGATCACGTTGTCCGTGGAGACGGCCACGACCGCGCCGTTACGCAGTGGCTCGAGGCAGTTGGAGTACGTGTCCGTGAGGACGGTCTGCGCGCCGAGCGCCTCCAGGTTGGCGGCCGGGGTGGAGCCCGTGACCGAACACACCGGCTGACCGACCAGGTCCGCTTCACTCTTGATGGTGTCGTTGTCCGCGAGGGTCAGGATCGACTGGCCGGCCATGTAGTACGGACCGGCGAAGGACACGACCTGCTTGCGCGTGTCGTTGATGGTGTAGGTCGCGATGACCAGATCCACCTCGCCGTTCTGGATGAACGGCTCGCGGTTGGCGGAGACCGCCTCGACCCACTTGATGTTCTCCGGTGCGATACCGAGCTTGGACGCGATGATCTTCCCGATCTCGACGTCGAAGCCCTCGGGGCCGTCAAGGCCGTTCAAGCCGAACAGCGGCTGGTCGAACTTCGTGCCGATGGTGATCTCGCCCGCGGCCGAGAGGTCGGCCATCGTGGTGCCCGGGGCGAACGACGCCTCCGTGTCGGGCTCGACAGCAGGAGCGCCGCCGTCGAGTTCCCCAGAGCCGCAGGCGGACAACGCCAACGCTCCGGCCGCGATCAGGGCGATGAGGGGAAGTCGTAATCTCTTCATCTGTCATGTTCCTTTGCTGTGAGCGGCCGCGGAAGCGACCGACGGTGCGGTCCTCGACCTTGTCGATCGAGGCCGTTTCAGTGCTCGAGGATCTTCGAAAGGAAGTCCCGGGCACGTTCACTCCGGGGGGAGGTGAAGAACTGGTCGGGGGTCGACTCCTCGACGATCGCGCCGTCGGCCATGAAGATGACGCGATCGGCGGCGCGACGGGCGAACCCCATCTCGTGGGTGACGACCACCATGGTCATCCCGTCGGCTGCGAGGCCGACCATGACGTCGAGGACCTCATTGATCATCTCGGGGTCCAGCGCGCTGGTCGGCTCGTCCATGAGAATGACCTTCGGGTCCATCGCCAGCGAACGAGCGATCGCGACACGCTGCTGCTGACCACCCGACAGCTGGCTCGGCATCTTCTGCGCCTGGTTGGCGACGCCGACCCTGTCCAGGAGCTGCATGGCGCGCTCCTCGGCATCCTTCTTCTTCAGCCCGCGGACCTTGATGGGACCGAGCGTGACGTTCTCGAGGACCGTCTTGTGGGCGAAGAGATTGAAGGACTGGAACACCATGCCGACGTCGGCGCGGAGGTTCGCGAGTTCGCGCCCCTCCTCCGGCAGACGCGCGCCGTCGATCGTGATGGTTCCGGAGTCGATCGTCTCCAAGCGGTTGATGGCGCGGCACAGCGTCGACTTGCCCGAACCGGAGGGTCCGATGACCACGACGACCTCGCCACGGTTGACCACCGCGGTGATGTCCTTCAGAACGTGGAGATCACCGAAGTGCTTGTCGACGTGTTCGATCGTGACCAGGGGTTCACCACGACGGACCGAGATGTTCGAGGTCGCCGGAGAAGACGGAGATGCGGGGGGCATCTCCTCAACCTATGAAAAGTCTCTGCAGATCGCGCACTGATCGACCGAGCGTTACCGAGCCGTAACAGGAGAGACACCGATGCACCGGCTGCAGGGAGCACCGTGCGACCACGCATCTCGGGACACGACGAGGCGGCGGGGTCCCATCGGACCCCGCCGCCTTGTGGTGTCTGGTCAGCGCACGTACGTGCCGGAGGTGTTCAGCGGCTCGTACGGGTCGGTGTGGATCCCGATCAGGAGGTCGCTTGTGGTCACGGTGTAGGTGTTCGTCCCTGCTGGAGCGGCCGCAGCGATCGAGATCGTGCAGTTCAGGTCGTGTGTCCCCGTACCGAGCTCGCGAGGCAGGACACACTGCTTCGTCTGCGTCTGGGGGGTGAAGACCTCGTTGGCGCCATTGGGGAGGAGGTCAGCCTGTTGTCCGTTGATCGCCACGCTCGCGCCGAGGACGACGTAATCGCCGACGATCATGTCGGGGCAGTGATACGAGAGGGTGACGCCGACCTGGCGGCCGTCCTCGTAACTGCCCACCGACACATCCGTGATCGTGCTGGAGCAGTTGAAGCTGCCCGCTGAGGCTGGCGCAGCCGCGAGCGGAGCGACGGCGGCTGCGACAGCAAGGCCGGCTGCTGCCCCCGCTCCGAGGAGAACGCGCCGGACGCCGTGCTTTTTCGGGGTTTCGGTGATCTCGTTCATGCCGGGCGACGTTATGAGAGTGCTGGGAACCCCACAACCCGTTACGGCGTGTTTGCGCGCTGAGCGAACGCCGTCTCGTACAGGCATACACTTGCCGCGGTGGCGAGATTCAGCGACTCGGCTCGGCCGTAGATCGGCAGGCGCAGCGCGAGATCGGCCTGGGCGAGAGCATCGTCGTCGAGACCACGCGCTTCGTTGCCGAACAGCCACGCGGTGGGCTCCGCGAGACGGTCACGGGATGCCAGGAAGTCCTCGCCCTCGACATCCGCGGCGACCACGCGCAGGCCCGCCTCGTGCATGCGGGCGACGACATCGGGCAGCTCGAGGTCCACCGCCACGGGCACGTGGAAGAGCGAGCCCGTCGTGGAGCGGACGACCTTGGGGTTGTACGGGTCGACGGTGCGCCCGGTGAGGATGACGGCATCCGCCCCCGCCGCGTCTGCGGCCCGGATGATGGTGCCGAGATTGCCGGGATCACGGACCTCCTCGCAGATCGCGATGAGGCGCGGAGTGCCCGAGAGGATGTCCTTCAACGCGGTCGGCGACTGCCGGGCCACCGCGACGATCCCCTGCGGCGTCACCGTGTCGGCCATGGCATCCAGGACCGCCTCGGTCGTGTACTGCAGATCGACGCCGGCCCGCTCCGCCGCCTCGCGCACGTCCGTGTGCTTCTCGAGAGCTGACGGGGTCGCGTAGAGCTCGAGCACGGTCTCGGGCGCCCACGCGAGAGCCTCGCGCGCCGCCTGCGGACCTTCGAGGAGGAAGAGGCCGGTCTCCTGACGGGCGGCGCGCTTACTGAGCTTGGCCACGGCGCGCACCCGCGGCGAACGGGGGTTCTCGAGCACGTCCTCAGTGTATGGCCAGGACGGCATGAACCCCGGATGCCGCGCGGAAACGACGAACGGGCGCCCTCCGGAGAGGACACCCGTTCGGGACGAGGACGCGTCTTACGCGGTCTTCGGGGCGTTGACGTCGCTGGGCAGCGCCGCCTTCGCGGTCTGGACCAGCGAGGCGAACACGGCGGGCTCGTTCACGGCGAGCTCGGCGAGCATACGACGGTCGACCTGCACACCCGCCAGGCCGAGGCCCTGGATGAAGCGGTTGTACGTGAGGCCGTTCTGACGGGATGCAGCGTTGATGCGCTGGATCCACAGACGACGGAAGTCGCCCTTGCGCTTGCGACGGTCGCGGTACGCGTAGACGAGGGAGTGGGTGACCTGCTCCTTGGCCTTGCGGTACAGGCGCGAACGCTGACCGCGGTAACCGGACGCGCGCTCGAGGATGACGCGACGCTTCTTGTGGGCGTTTACTGCCCGCTTGACTCTAGCCATTTCTGTTTCTTCCTAACGTGCGTCGGCGCTCAGAGACCGAGGAGCTTCTTGGCGACCTTCGAGTCACCCTTGGCCAGGACCTGCTCCTGGTTCAGACGGCGGGTGCGCTTCGAGGCCTTGCCTTCGAGGTTGTGGCGCATGCCGGCCTGCTGCTTCATGAGCTTGCCGCTACCGGTCAGCTTGAAGCGCTTCTTGGCGCCCGAGTGGGTCTTCTGCTTCGGCATCTGTCTTCCTTCGTTGGGGTTCCCGACGGAGCGGGAGTCTGGAGGCTTTACTCGGCGGGGGCCGAGGTGGGCTTTTCTTCCGAGTCCGAGTCGCCGCGGGCAGCGCTACGAGCCGCCTCACGGTTCGCCGCGCGCTGCGCGTTCTGCTCGGTCTTGACCTCGGACTTGTTCTTGTGCGGGGCGACCACCATCACCATGTTGCGGCCGTCGATCGTGGGGTTCGACTCGACGGTGCCGAACTCGGCGACGTCCTCCGCGAACTTGCGGAGCAGGCGCACACCCTGCTCGGGACGCGACTGCTCGCGACCGCGGAACAGGATCATGGCCTTCACCTTGTCGCCCGCCTGGAGGAATCCCTCGGCGCGCTTGAGCTTGGTGATGTAGTCGTGAGCCTCGATCTTCAGGCGGAACCGGACCTCTTTGAGGACAGTGTTCGCCTGGTTACGGCGCGTTTCCTTGGCCTTCTGAGCGGCCTCGTACTTGAACTTGCCGTAATCCATGATCTTGACCACGGGAGGCTTCGAGCTCGGCGCAACCTCGACCAGGTCGAGGTCCGCTTCCTGGGCCAGGCGCAGCGCAGCTTCGATTCGGACGATGCCGACCTGCTCGCCGTTGGGTCCGACGAGACGGACCTCCGGGACTCGGATGCGCTCGTTGGTGCGGGGATCGCTGATGCGGAACTCCTCTTGTGTGCGGGTGGTGGCCGCCGCGATTCGATGAAATCGCGGGCGAAGAGGAGTACACACGCCACCCGGCACGGTGCTGTCAGCACCGGCTTCTGCACCCAGACGACCCCGTGCGAAACGGAGCGGAGTGCGGGAACCCGGTAGCCTGGAGCGGCAAGCGCGGGTGGGATGTGATCCTCTTTCGTACGGAGTGAGACACTCCGAAGCCCGCCATAGTCTAGCAGAGAGATTCACGTGGACACGATCCCCTCCGACCAGCCCGCCGACGACCACACCGCGCACCGCCACGGAGCCGAAGACGAGCGTCTCGCCCGCTGGGAGGAGCAGGAGCGCGCCGCCTCCTCCGCCACCCGCGACATCGCCGATGTGCCCGCCGTCGAGGTCATCACGACGGCGGCCGTGCACCTCATGAGCGCCGCGGCCGTGAAGACCGGTCTGGCCGACGACCCGCAGCAGCAGCTCGACCTCGACGAGGCCCGCAAGCTCATCAACGCCCTCGCCGGTCTCATCACCGCGGGCGCGCCCGAGATCAGCGACATGCACGCGCGGTCCCTGCGTGACGGTCTGCGGTCGCTGCAGCTCGCCTTCCGCGAGGCGTCGACGATCCAGGACCCGATCGGCAAGGGGCCGGGCGAGAAGTGGACGGGTCCCGTCACGTAGGTCGCTGGTTCTGGGGTACCGGCTACGGGGTGCCCCTCTTCCCAGGCAAGAACGGGGACCCCTGCCCCGATTGCCTGAGAAGAGGTGCACCCCTTCGCCTATGCCGCAGGACGACTCCTCCGTGACGCCCGTGGAATACGAGAGGCATCCCGCCGCCCTGTGCCGCAGGGCAGCTCCTCCGCGACACCCGTGGGGGAACGAAAAGACCCCTTCGCCTATGCCGCAGGACGACTCCTCCGTGACGCCCGTGGGGTACAAGGGGAGGCCCTCGGTGGGGCTCGAGAACAGGGGATGCCACGAGAACAGGCCGATCGCACCGGAAACGGCCTGTGGCCGTGGCATCCCCGGTTCTGATGACGTCGAGCGAGAGAGCGGTGCTCAGGCGTCGGTGCTGCGGTGCAGCTTCACCGTCAGCGAGTCGACGAGGACCGCGATGCGGTCGTCCGCCGACCACCGGCGCGCGAGGCGCGCGAGGACGGCGTCCAACTCCTCCTGCTCCAGGCCCGCCATCAGCTGCAGGTGCACGACGAGCTCGGGCCCGCGGAGGCGACCGGTCGGATCGCCCGACTCCACGGCCAGGTCGAGCACGGCGAGTTCACCCGAGATGCTCTCCTGCAGCCCGGTGAAGATCGTCGGCGAGGTGTGCGCCGGCTCCCACGCCTCGCCCTGGGCGATCGCCCAGACCGCGGGGCGGCGCAGCACGAACTCCGTCTCGGACGCGGGGTCGATCACGATGAGCTCGGTGTCCTCGGACGCGGCCGCGAGGGCCGTGCGACGACCGTCGGCGGGGACCGGGCGGGCCGCGGCATCCCACGTCTGCAGGGCGGTCACGGAGGTGAACACCGGCAGGACCTTTCGCCCGTCGGGGGCGGCGACCGTCACGATCGACAGCTCCTGCGTCTTGTCGACCTCGAGACCGTGAGCGCCGATGCCGTGATCGCCCTTCTCCGCGACGAGCGGGATCAGCAGCCGGGCATCGCGGTAGGCGTCGACGACCGCGCGCGCATCGCCGTCGCCCGAGCGGAACGCGAGGAGCGCCGCCAGCAGGGCCGGGTCGGCGGAGCCGTCGTCACCGGAGTGCGGGTTCGACTCGAAACGGCGCCCCTCCCAGGGAACGCCCGCGGAATCGGCGCGGTGCCCGTGGTCGTGGGGACCGCCGGCGCGAGGACCGTCAGTGTCCGGCGACATCCAGCGCCTCGGCCAGCGTGAACTGGCCCGCGTAGAGCGCCTTGCCGACGATCGCACCCTCGACACCCAGGGGTACGAGCTCGCGCAGCGCCGCGATGTCGTCGAGGCTCGAGACACCGCCGGAGGCGACGATCGGCTTGGGCGTGCGCTGGGTCATCTCGCGCAGCAGTTCGATGTTCGGGCCGCGCAGCGTGCCGTCCTTCGTGACGTCGGTGACGACGTAACGGCTGCACCCGGCGTCCTCGAGGCGCTCCAGCACCGTCCAGAGGTCGCCGCCGTCACGCGTCCAGCCGCGCGCCGCCAGGGTCGTGCCGCGCACGTCGAGGCCGACCGCGATGGCCTCGCCGTAGCGGTTGATGACGTCGGCGGCCCATTCCGGGTTCTCCAGCGCCGCGGTGCCGAGGTTGATGCGGCTCGCGCCGCTCTCGAGCGCCGCCTCGAGGGAGCGGTCGTCGCGGATGCCGCCGGAGAGCTCGACCTGCACGCCCTTGACCTGCTTGATGACCTTGCGCATCACACCGGCATTGCTGCCGCGTCCGAAGGCGGCATCCAGATCCACGAGGTGGATCCACTGCGCGCCCTGGCGGGCGAAGTCCGCCGCCGCATCGACGGGGTCGCCGTAGCTCGTCTCGGTGCCCGCCTCCCCCTGGGTCAGACGGACGGCCTTGCCGTCGGCGACATCGACCGCCGGAAGCAGCACAAGTTCGGGCGTGGACGCGAAATCGTTCATGGCTCCTCGGGCCCGTCGGCGCATCTCGCCGAGCCTGGGCACGAGGTCACACAGTAGTCGTGCGCAGCCCGTCGATCCAATTGGCGAGGAGGCGGATGCCGGCTTCGCCCGACTTCTCGGGATGGAACTGCGTGGCCGACAACGGACCGTTCTCGACGGCCGCGAGGAACGGCGCTCCGTAGGTGCACCACGTCAGCACGGGCTGGGGGAACGGCGGCGTGACCTCGAGCGACCACTCCTGCGCCGCGTACGAGTGCACGAAGTAGAACCGCTCGTTCTCGATCCCGTCGAACAGACGGGATCCGGTTCCGGATGCCACCGTGTTCCAGCCCATGTGCGGAAGCACCGGAGCCTCGAGCTCGGTGACGGTGCCCGGCCATTCGCCGAGGCCCTCCGTGTCGGTGCCCCGCTCGATCCCGCGTTCGAACATGACCTGCATGCCGACGCAGATACCGAGGACCGGGCGACCACCGGCCAGGCGTCGGTCGATGATCTCCCCTCCCCGACTGTCGTTCAGGGCCCCCATCACCGCGCTGTACGCGCCGACACCGGGGACGAGAAGTCCGTCGGCGTCGAGCAGCAGCGACCGATCGGAGGTCAGACGAGCGTCGGCGCCGGCCTCGATGAGCGCCTTGACGGCCGAGTGGACGTTGCCGGAACCGTAATCGAGGACGGCGACGACGGGCTTGCGCGTCACAGGGCGCCCTTGGTGCTCGGGATGCCGTCGACGAGCGGGTCCAGGGCCTTGGCCTGGCGGAACGCGCGCGCGAGCGCCTTGTACTCGGCCTCGGCGATGTGGTGAGGGTCGCGGCCGCCGAGCACGCGGACGTGCACGGTCAGGCCCGCGTGGATCGAGATCGCCTCGAAGGAGTGCCGCACGAGAGAGCCGGTGAAGTGACCGCCGATGAGGTGGTGCTCGAAGCCGGCGGGTTCGCCCGTGTGCACGAGGTACGGTCGCCCGCTGATGTCCACGACCGCTTGGGCGAGCGCTTCGTCGAGCGGCACGAGGGCGTCGCCGTAGCGCGCGATGCCCGACTTGTCGCCGAGCGCCTGACGGATGGCCTGACCGAGCACGATCGAGGTGTCTTCGACGGTGTGGTGGGCGTCGATGTGGGTGTCTCCCGTCGCGCGCACGCGAAGGTCGGTCAGCGAGTGCTTCGCGAACGCCGTGAGCATGTGGTCGAAGAACGGGACCGTCGTCTGGATGTCGCTGGCACCGCGGCCGTCGAGGTCGAGCTCGAGCTCGATGCGCGACTCGCTCGTTTCGCGGGCGATCGAGGCGGTGCGGGGCGTGGCGGGGCCGGTCATGACCGCGATCCTACCGAGGCGAGGGCGTCGAGGAACGCGGTCGTCTCGTCGGCGGTGCCGGCCGTGACGCGCAGGTGGTGCGCGATGCCGACGTCGCGAATGAGCACGCCGCGGTCGTAGAGCGCCTTCCACGTCGCCGCGGGGTCCTCGACACCGCCGAACAGGACGAAGTTCGTCCAGGACTCGTGCGCGGAGTATCCGAGAGCCGACACCGTGGCCGAGATCCGGTCGCGCTGGGCGACGATCTCGTCCACCATAGACAGCATGGTCTCGGCGTGGCTCAGCGCGGCCGTCGCCGCCGCCTGGGTGAGGGCGCTCAGGTGGTACGGCAACCGCACGAGCCGCAGGGCGTCGACGAGCGCGGGGTCGGCGGCAAGGTAGCCGACACGCGCACCGGCGAAGGCGAACGCCTTGCTCATGGTGCGTGAGACAACGAGGCGAGGACGACCCGGCAGCAGGGTGACCGCGGACGGTTCGTCGCGCGGGGCGAACTCCTGGTAGGCCTCGTCGACGATGACGATCCCGTCGGTGGCGTTGTAGACCGCCTCGACGACGTCGAGACGAAGAGGAGTCCCGGTGGGGTTGTTGGGCGCGCAGAGGAAGACGATGTCAGGGCGCTGCTCGCGCACCTGCGCGGCCGCGAAGTCGGGGCTGAGGATGAAGTCGTGCTCCCGCTCCCCCGCGATCCACTGCGCACCCGTGGCGCGCGTCAGGATCGGGTACATCGAGTACGTCGGCGCGAAGCCCATCGCGGTGCGGCCGGGGCCGCCGAAGGCCTGAAGGATGTGCTGCAGCACCTCATTGGAGCCGTTCGCCGCCCAGATCTGCTCGGGAGTGAGACCGTGGCCGAGGTACCCGGCGAAGGCCTCACGAAGCCCGGTGAACTCACGGTCGGGGTAGCGGTTGACATCGCGCAGCGCTCGGGCGACGGCGTCGAGGATGTCGTCAGCGACCTCGGGCGGAACGGGATGTGTGTTCTCGTTCACGTTGAGAGCCACCGGGAGCGCCGCTTGCGGAGCACCGTAGGGAGTCATCCCCCGCAGATCGTCGCGAAGAGGCAGGTCGTCGAGGCGCACAGTCACCCCACCAATCGTAGGCGGGTCATGACCCCACGCGTTGCGGAGAGCATCGATTCCAGACCACGCCGCCGCCGAGGCTCACGAGGTGGACACATGGGCCGCAGCTCAAGACGCGCGGCGCGAGCCGGTTCGCTCTGGGCGCGCACAGCAGCTCAGGGCGCGGCGAGGTACTCCGAGGGGATGGCGATGCGCTGGCCGGCCGCGACCACGCTCCCGTCGAGGGCGTTCAAGCGGGAGATCTCGGCCACGACGTCGCGGGGATCCGCCTGCGGAGCGACGTCTTCGGCGATCGACCACAGGGTCTCGCCGCTCATGACAGTGATCTCGGCGAAAGAACCACTCGGGGCGCCGCCCTCTGCCGAGGCGAGTGCCGCCCCACCACCGACGATGGCGAGCCCGAGGGCGACGACCACCGGCAGCGCGACGAGGAAAGCGATGACCCGACGACCGCGTGCGGTCAGACGCAGCCGGGTGACGGGGGCGGGGGTGACGGACAAGCTGCTCATGGTGTGCTCCTTGGTGGGGAGAGATTCGCACCCCGCCCTCGGCCGGGAGGACGGTGGTGCGAATCTGTATTCCGAATCTATCTTCGATACTTTCGAGTGTCAACACCGGCTGTGATCGGAGACGAATCGAACGCGACACGCGAGAGCCTCCGTGTCATTCGGGTCGTCCACCGGATACGGTTTCGACACGGAGACCTCATCACCAACCTCCGACATTCGAATTTCCGCCGCAGTATCCGCGGCGCGAGGGGAGCGCAGATGACCGACGCGACGACCGCCGCCGGCCGCGAACGACCGCAGACACGGCGACGCAAAAACCTCAGCGACAAGCAGCTCGCCATCCTCGAGGTCATTCAGCGATCCATCGCGCGGCACGGCTATCCGCCGAGCATGCGCGAGATCGGCGACGCCGTCGGCCTGAAGTCGCTGTCGAGCGTCACGCATCAGCTCAACCAGCTCGAGCTCAGCGGCTACCTCCGCCGCGACCCGGGGAAGACGCGCGCGATGGAGGTGCTGATCGACCTCCCCGGTGCCGCCGCCGAGAACCCGGCCGACACCGCTCCCGCGCTGGGCGACGCCGCCCTGGTCCCCCTCGTCGGGCGCATCGCCGCCGGCGTGCCCATCACGGCCGACCAGCAGGTGGAGGAGATCTTCCCGCTCCCCCGCCAGCTCGTCGGCAAGGGCGAGCTGTTCATGCTCAAGGTCTCGGGTGACTCGATGATCGACGCCGCCATCTGCGACGGCGACTGGGTCGTCGTGCGCTCGCAGGCGACCGCGGAGAACGGCGAGATCGTCGCGGCCATGCTCGACGGCGAAGCGACGGTCAAGACCTTCCGCCGCCGCGACGGCCACACCTGGCTCCTCCCCCGCAACAGCGCCTTCGAGCCGATCCTCGGCGACGAGGCCGTCGTGCTGGGCCGCGTCGTGGCGGTGCTGCGCGCGGTCTGACGGCGCGCCCGACGCCGGGTCCCCGTGCGCGCACGGGACTCCCGGCCCTCGAGACCGGCATCCGGATCCGCTTTGCCTCTCGGCGGATGTCGGACCCCCTCCCTAGGCTGGGTCCATGGCAGACACCCTCCCCTACGGTTCCTGGCCCTCGCCCCTCACCCCCGAGTCGGTGGCGCAATCGTCCCCTCGCGTCGACGGCGCGCGCCTCGTGGGCGACGAGGTGTGGTGGGGGGAATCCGTGCCCGCAGAGGCCGGTCGTGTCGCCGTCAAGCGCCGTTTCGCGGACGGCAGCGTCGAGACCGTCCTGCCGGCCCCGGGCAACGCGCGATCGGCGGTGCACGAGTACGGCGGCGGCGCCTGGACGGCATCCGACGACGGCGAACTCTTCTACGTCGAGAAGACCGACCAGCGCGTCTACGCTCTCCGCCCGGGCGGCACCGCCCGCGCTCTGACCCCGGCCGACGACGCCGTGCGCCACGGCGGCCTGCGGTTCGAGCACGGGGTACTGCTCGCCGTCCGCGAGACGCACGGCGACGAGCGCGTCCCGGCGCGCGCCATCGTCCGGATCGCGACCGATGCCGAGGGCGCCGGTGAGATCCTGGCCACCGGCAGCGACTTCCTCGCCCAGCCCGCGCTCTCCCCCGACGGACGCCACCTCGCGTGGGTCGCCTGGAACCACCCCGACATGCCGTGGGATGCCACGACCATCCGTGTCGCCGATCTCGACACCGGCGTCGTCCGCGATGTCGCCGGCGGCGACAACCGGGCTCCCCTGCAACCCGTCTGGCTCGGAAACGACGAGCTGCTGTACGCCGATGACCCCGACGGGCGCTGGAACCTCTTCCGACACCCCCTCGACGGCGACGCGCAAGCGGTCGCCCCCGCCGACGCCGACACCGGCGGCGGCCTGTGGGTGCTGGGCACCCGCTGGTTCGCGGCGACCGACGACGGGCGCATCGTCGCCGTGCGCACCGACGGGGGCGACGAGGTGGTCGAGATCGCTCCCTCGGGCGTCCGCCCGCTCGACGTCCCGCCCGTGGCCGGAACCGCCGTCGACGACGCGCGCGGCGCCCGCGTCCTCGTCTCCGGCGCCGACGGCGGGGGGCGGTCGGGCCTCTGGCTGGTGGACCTGGATTCCCGCGTCGTCGACCTCGTCACGGGCGGGGCGGGGCCGTGGGGCGACGAATGGATGCCGACGGCCCTCGCCCTCGAGACCGAGGGGCCGCACGGCCCGGTGCACGCTTTCGCCTACGCGCCGACCCACCCCGACGTCATCGCTCCCACCGGCGAACGTCCGCCGTACGTCGTGATGGTGCACGGCGGCCCCACGTCGCAGGTCGGGCCGGCTCCCTCGGCGAAGACCGCGTTCTTCACCAGCCGCGGCATCGGCGTCCTCGACGTGAACTACGGCGGATCCACCGGCTACGGCCGCGAGTACCGCGATCGACTGAAGGGGCAGTGGGGCGTCGTCGACGTCGACGATGTCGCCGCCGCGGCATCCGCCCTGGCCGACGCGGGGCTCGCCGATCCGGAGCGCCTCGCGATCGCCGGCGGCTCCGCGGGCGGGTGGACCGTCCTCGCCGCGGTCACGAACACCGACGTGTTCTCGGCGGGCATCTCGCGGTACGGCGTGGGCGACGCCCGGGCGTTGGCCGAAGACACCCACGACTTCGAGGCCCGCTACCTCGACGGCCTCATCGGCCCGCTGCCCGAGGCCGAAGAGGTGTACGTCGAGCGGTCACCGCTCGGCCATCCCGAGCGGTTCCGCGTCCCTCTCCTCATCCTGCAGGGCAGCGAGGATCGGGTCGTTCCCCCGTCCCAGGCCGAGGCCATCCGCGATGCTCTGGCGGCGCACGGCGTCCCGCACGCGTACGTGCTCTACGAGGGCGAAGGACACGGTTTCCGGCGCGCGGAGACCGTGATCGACTCGCTCGAGCGCGAACTCGGATTCCTTGGCGCGGTGTTCGGCTTCGAGACGCCCGGGGTCCCCGCACTGGCCCTCGACTGAGGCCCCACGGGCGCTCGCCCGACGACACACGGGGAGACGCCCGGCGCCACCGGTCGGCGGCGGTCAGCCCCGCTGCAGCAGGCGCAAACGGCTGGCCATGCGGAAGGCGTCGGGCCTGCCCGCCGTGCGGGACAGGAACACCTCGAGGTCGACGGAGGAGTGCACGTCGAGCGGGACATCGGCATCCACGAGGACGTCGATGAGGCTCACGAACCGTTGCTGGGCGGAGTGGCCGACCTCGTCCAGGGGCGGCACGTCCGTGATGGTCCAGTGCGGGTAGACGCGGCTCCAGTGCCGATACTCCGCGGGAGCGAGCGGCGAATCGCACAGCTGGGCGAACGTCGCGATCAGCGACCGGTCGTCCGCGGACGTGACGGTGAACACCCGGTCCCGGACCGACAGCCGCTGCGTGGTCGTCGGAGCCCCCGGTGACGCCGACGTCGACCACACCCCCGCGCGGAAGCCCGAGCGGGACGCCGACGCACGCGTGCGATAGTCCACCGCCCCGTCGAGACGGCAGACGTCGAGATGCGCCTCGAGCAGGGCGATGCCGGGAACGAAGAGGTGATGCCAGACGGGATCGGGCAGCAGATCCCGCGGAGCGTAGTTCGAGGTCGCGACGAGGGCGCATCCGCGCTCCCGCGTGTGCGTGAGCAGGCGCGTCAGGAGGCGGGCGTCGCCCGGATCGTGGACGTGCAGTTCGTCGAAGAACAGCAGGCGACGACCACCGATGACGTCGTCGAGCGCTCGGGCCGTGGCATCCGGTTCGCTCCGATGCCGCTGGATGCGGCGATGGAGGTCATCGAAGAAGCCGTGGACGTGCACGCGCGTGGCGAGCCCGGCCGGAAGAGCGGCGTGAAGCGCGTCGGCGAGCCAGGATTTGCCCCGACCCGCGGGTCCGTGGAGGTAGGTCCCACGCGTGTCTTCCCCGGCGAGAGCTCGTGTGGCCGCACGAGCCATCCGGTCCAGAACCGCGCGCTGTGTCGAATCGAGCGCGAAGCCCTCCCGACGCGCACGGGCCTCCACGGCGATCAGGAGCGGGTCCGGCGATGACACTGTGGAAGCGTCGCACGTCCCGCGCGGCGCGATGACACGTTGTCTCACCGTCGAGACGCCCGGGACCGACCGCGGGCCCTCGCGCCCGCGCGCGAGGGCCCGCCGTCAGGCGGCGTACGGTTCGAGCTCGGCCGCCAGTCGGGCCCCCACGTGCGCGTGGAGGAACGTGCCGGTCTCGCGGTGCTCCTGCGCGAGGATCAGACCGCTCTCGTGCACCGCCGAGACGAGATCGCCTCGGTCGTACGGGACGACGGCCTGCACCTCGACGGCGGGACGCGGCAGGGCGTCCTCGATCGCGGCGCGGAGCGCGTCGATCCCCTCGCCCGTGCGCGACGACACGAAGTGCGCCTGCGGAGCGAGCCCGCGCAGCACGAGGCGGTCGTCGTCGCTGACCAGGTCCGCTTTGTTGAACACCACGATCTCGTGGCCGAAGTCGGCCTCGACGTCGCCCATCACGTCGCGCACCGTCGCCAGCTGGGCGGCCGGATCCGGGTGCGACGCGTCGACGACGTGAAGGATCACGTCGGCGTCGCCCACCTCTTCGAGGGTCGATCGGAACGCCTCGACGAGCTGGTGCGGCAGGTTTCGCACGAAGCCCACCGTGTCGGTCAGCGTGTAGACGCGGCCGTCGGTGGTCTCGGAGCGGCGGACGGTGGCATCCAGGGTCGCGAACAGCGCGTTCTCGACGAGCACGCCCGCGCTGGTCAGGCGGTTGAGCAGGCTCGACTTTCCGGCGTTGGTGTACCCGGCGATGGCGACGGAGGGGATCGTGTGCCGCTTGCGCTCGGCGCGCTTCGCCGCGCGTGCCGGGGCGAAGTCCCGCAACTGCTTGCGAAGGAGAGCCATCTTGGTGCGGATGCGGCGCCGATCGAGTTCGATCTTCGTCTCACCGGGACCGCGCGAGCCCATGCCCGCGCCGCCCGCACCGACCTGTCCACCGGCCTGCCGCGACATCGAGTCACCCCAACCGCGCAGGCGCGGGAGCAGGTACTCGAGCTGGGCGAGCTCGACCTGCGCCTTGCCCTCGCGGCTCTTGGCGTGCTGACTGAAGATGTCGAGGATGACCGTCGTGCGGTCGATGACCTTGACCTTCACCACGTCTTCGAGCGCACGCCGCTGGCTCGGAGCCAGCTCCGTGTCGGCGATGACGGTATCGGCGCCGACGGCGGCGACGATGTCGCGCAGTTCCTCGGCCTTGCCGCGTCCGACGTACGTCGCGGGATCGGGGTGCGGCCGCCGCTGGAGCACGCCGTCGAGGACGACCGCGCCGGCCGTCTCGGCGAGCGCGGCGAGTTCGCGCAGGGAGTTCTCGGCATCCGCCTGATAACCCTGCGGATGCACGCCCACGAGAACGACGTTCTCGAGCCGCAGCTGGCGGTACTCGACCTCGGTGACGTCTTCGAGCTCGGTCGACAGTCCCGGCACGCGCCGGAGCGCGGCGCGCTCCTCACGGTCCCACTGGTCGCCGTCGGAGCTCCCGCCGTAAGCGGTCGCCGCGTCCTGCAGAGCCTGTGCCGCACCGAAGACCCGGACCCCGCGGTGCGCTTCGGCGCGCGACAGCACGCGGTCCACCGGGTCCACCGGGGCCGCGTCCGTGTTCGGGGGTGTGGTCTGTTCGGTCATGTGTTCCTTTCGCCCGCGGGCTCCCGCGGATCCTGTCTGCTGTCCTCGCACTTTAGCCGCCCCCGGCGTCGGGAGTCCGGGTCCGTTATCCTGTCGGAATGGGCAGCGACCACTACTTCACCGCGTCGCCGTCGAGTCCCGAACAGCTCCGCCGCATCCGTGTGACACTCGCCGGTCGCGACCTCGAGGTCGTCACGGCGGGCGGAGTCTTCAGCCCCGATCACGTGGATGCCGGGACCTCGGTGCTCCTCGCCAACACGCCGCCCCCTCCCGCCGGTGGGCACTTCCTCGACCTGGGGTGCGGGTGGGGTCCGATCTCGCTGTCGCTGGCGCTCGCGTCACCGCACGCAACCGTGTGGGCGGTCGACGTGAACGAGCGGGCTCTCGATCTCGTGAGGCGCAATGCCGAATCGCTCGGCCTCACCAATGTCAACGCCGTGCGTCCGGAGGATGTTCCCGACGACGTCTCGTTCCGCACGATCCGTTCCAACCCGCCGATCCGCGTGGGCAAGAGCGAACTGCACAGCATGCTCGAGCACTGGATCCCCCGCCTGTCCGAACGCTCGGACGGGTGGTTCGTGGTGCAGCGCAACCTGGGCTCCGACTCGCTCCAGCGCTGGCTCGCGGCATCCTTCACCCCCGGATACAGCGTGCACCGGGCCGCCACGGGCCGCGGCTTCCGCGTGCTGCGGGTGCGCCGCCACGGCTCACCTCCGAGCGAGCCCATCGACATCGTCTCCTGAGCCGGGCGCAGCCTGGGCGCGCGGGGGGCGACCGGATGCCGAGATCATACGATCCGCACCAGACGACACCCACGGGCGCGCGTTCGTCGGGCGCGCTCGCGCCGATCATGTCATCTCGCACCGTGTGCAGCCGCGGCGCGGAGCCGCGGCGTCAGGCCAGCGTCACCTCGCCCGTGAACACGAGCGAGGCCGGCCCGGAGAGGTAGACGTGGCCGTCGGCGACGCGGACACCCAGGGTGCCCCCCGGGGTGTCGACGGTCCAGACGTCCGGTGCGGCCGACCCGGCCCAGTGCCGCACGGCGAGCGCCGCCGCCGCGACACCGGTACCGCAGCTGAGCGTCTCCCCCACCCCGCGTTCGAACACGCGCAGGCGGATCGCCCCCACGCCCTCCTGGACGAGCGGGTCGGCCGGAACGACGAACTCGACGTTCGCACCGTGGCGAGGGGCGGGGTCGAGGACGGGCTGGTACGTGAGGTCGAGCGCCTCGAGCTCGGCATCCGATGCCACCGCCACGACCACGTGGGGGTTGCCGACATCGATGCCGACACCGGGACGGGCGACGGGCAGTCCCTTCGCACGGACGAGCGTGTCCGTCGCCTCGATCGCGAACGCGCCGAGGTCGACCTCGTACCCGCGCTCACTGCGCGTGAGGGTCTTCACGCCCGCACGGGTTCCGATGCGCAAGCCCCCGTCGAGGCTCGCGAGGCCCGTGTCGCTGAGGTATCGGGCGAACACGCGCGTCCCGTTGCCGCACATCTCGGCCTTGGATCCGTCGGCGTTGCGGTAGTCCATGAACCATTCGGCACCGGATGCCGCCGCGTCGGCGCCCTCGTCGATCGCGGCGGAGCGGACCACGCGCAGCAGGCCGTCCGCGCCGATCCCGAAGTGACGATCGCACAGGACGGCGATCTGCGCGTCGGAGAGGTCGAGCTCGCCGTCGGGATCAGCCAGCACCACGAAGTCGTTGCCCGTGCCGTGGCCCTTGGTGAACGCGTGAGTCGCCATGCCCCCAGTCTAGGGACGGCGGCGACGTCGTCGTCGGACGCCTCTCGGTCCCCACGGCCGGGGCGGGCGCAGCCGCTAGGCTTTTCCGACCTTCCCCTTCCCCCGGAGAACCGATGCCGAAGACCGCCGATCTCGTCGCCCCCTCGTTCGATCGGCCGCCGCTGGACGATCTCGACCCCGGCGCGCCGACGCAGCTCGCGCCCCGCGTCGCTCTCGAGGGGCTGTGGTTCCGGGACGTGCGGGGCGACGCTCTGGATCTCGAGAGCGCCGAGCTGACATTGTGCCGCCTCGACGGCATCCGGGCTCCCGAGGCCTCGCTGCGCTACGCGCACGTCTCGGAGTCCGCGTGGAGCGGATGGGACGTGCCGATCCTCCGCGCCGCGCGGGCGAGCTGGCGCGACCTCACGATCGACGGCACCCGCTCCGGGTCCGTCGAGGCGTACGAGTCGACCTGGAACGGCGTGCACTTCGTCAACTGTCGACTCGGATTCGTGAACCTGCGCGGGTCGCGCCTGCAGGACGTCGCGTTCACGGACTGCACGATCGACGAGCTCGACCTCGGGCAGTCGCGCATCACGCGCTTCGCCGCGTCGGGGACGCGGATCTCGCACCTCGTCGTCGAGCAGGCGACCCTGCAGCACGTCGACCTGCGGGGCGCGGAGCTCCAGGGTCTTGCGGGCCTGTCGGCTCTGCGAGGCGCCACGATCTCTTCCCTCCAGCTGCAGCAGCTGGCCCCGCTGCTCGCGGCGGATCGCGGAATCAGCGTCCGCGACTGAGGAGTTCAGCGAGCGTTCACCGAGCGGGCGGCGGACCGCCCGGGCCGTCGACGATCAGACGCTTGCCCGTGGCCCACGTCTCGAAGGGCTCGTATCCGAGCGCGTCGTAGAAGCCGCGGGCCCCGGCGTTGTCGGGCCGCACCATGAGCTGCACCTTGGGGCACCCCATCGCCTCCAGCAGGCGCTCCGCCTCGGCGACGAGCGCCGTCCCGACACCCCTCCCCCGATGCGTGCCGGCGGTGGCCAGGTAGTACAGCCAGCCGCGGTGCCCGTCGTAGCCGGCCATCACGCTGCCGACGACGGACCCGCCCTCGACCGCGACGAGGAAGAGCTCGGGCTGGACGCTGAGCTTGCGCCGGATGTCCGCGCGCGGGTCGTTCCACGGCCGGGTGAGGCCTGCCTCGTGCCAGAGCGCCACGACGGCGTCCTCGTCGGCGGGGGCGAATGCCCGGATCTCGATGCTCATGAACGTTCCTCTCCGACGGACACCAGGGCGGCGGCATCCGTCGTCCGGGCGTCGACCCAGCGCGCCGCCTCGTACCGACGGAACCACGAGACCTGACGCCGCGCGTACCGGCGGGTGAGCGCCTGCGTCTCGGCGATGGCTTCTTCTCGCGTCAGGGCGCCACGCACCTGCGCGAGGGCTTGGGCGTATCCGATCGCGCGCCCCGCGGTGACGCCCCGCTCGAGCCCCTCGGATCGGAGCGCCTCGACCTCGTCGACGAGCCCCGACGCCCACATCCCCTCGACCCGCGCGTCGAGCAGCGGAACGAGTTCCTCGCGATCGATCGCCGTCGCGAGGATGCGGGTCTCCGGATGCCAGAACTCCGGCGCCTCCGGGAGGGCTCCCCCGTGCGTCTCACCGCCCTGCGCCAGGACCTCGAGCGCGCGCACGACGCGGCGCCCGTTGCGCGGATCGATGCGCTCCGCCGCCGCCGGATCCGCCGCGCGCAGACGTGCGAAGAGCGCGCCGGGGCCGAGTCGTTCCAGCTCGCCCTCGAGTTCCGCGCGCAACGCCTCATCCCGCGGCGGGAAGCGGAAGTCCCACAGCACCCCCGACACGTACAGGCCCGATCCCCCGACGAGGATCGCGTCCGCGCCGCGGGCGTGGATCTCGCGGATCGCCGCGCGGGCGGCCTCCTGATACCAGGCGACCGCCGCCTCATCGGTCACCGCGAGGGCATCGAAGAGGTGGTGGGGGATGCCGCGACGCTCGGCGACCGGCAGTTTGGCGGTGCCGATGTCCATCCCGCGGTACAGCTGCATCGCGTCGGCGTTGACGATCTCGGCCGGGCGCCCGCGGCCCGCGAGAGCCTCGGCGAGATCGAGGGAGAGCCCCGTCTTGCCGGTACCCGTGGCACCGACGACGGCCCACAGGGTCGGGGCGGTCACACGCCGACGCGGAGGGTGGGCAGACCCAGCGACACCGCGCGGGGCGCTCCGGCCTCACCGGCGGGAGCGGGGACGCCGCAGGACTCGGCCTGCGAACGGTCCCACGCGTCTCCGGCGCGGGTGCGGCGGATGCGCAGCGGTGCACCGTCCGGGGCATCCGCGAGAAGGTGGAAGGGCGCGGCGTGCGTCACCGTGACCGAGACGACGTCGCCGGGGCGCGGCACGGGCGACCCCGCCGGCAGCTCGAAGTGCACCAGGCGGTTGTCTTCGGCGCGACCGGTCAGGCGGTGCGTCTCGGCATCCTTCTTCCCCTCGCCGGTGGAGACGAGCACCTCCAGCGTGCGTCCGAGCTGCTTCCGGTTCTCTTCGGCGGCGATGCGGTCCTGCAGCGCGATGAGCCGCTCGTAACGCTCCTGCACCACCGCCTTCGGCACCTGATCGGGCATGGTCGCGGCCGGGGTGCCCTCGCGGATCGAGTACTGGAAGGTGAAGGCGCTCGAGAACCGCGCCGCCTCGACGACGCGCAGCGTCTCTTGGAAGTCCTCCTCGGTCTCGCCGGGGAAGCCCACGATGATGTCGGTCGTGATCGCGGCGTGCGGGATGCGCTCGCGCACGCGGTCCAGGATGCCGAGGAACTTCTCGCTGCGGTACGAGCGGCGCATCGCCTTGAGGATGCGGTCGGAGCCCGACTGCAGCGGCATGTGGAGCTGCGGCATGACCGCCGGCGTCTCCGCCATCGCGGCGATGACGTCGTCGGTGAACGCGGCCGGGTGCGGGCTCGTGAAGCGCACGCGCTCGAGACCGTCGATCTCGCCCGCGGCGCGCAGTAGCTTGCCGAAGGCCAGGCGGTCCCCGAACTCCACGCCGTACGAGTTGACGTTCTGGCCGAGCAGCGTGACCTCGATCGCGCCGTCCTCGACGAGCAGGCGGATCTCGTTCAGGATGTCGCCGGGGCGGCGGTCCTTCTCTTTGCCGCGCAGGCTCGGCACGATGCAGAACGTGCAGGTGTTGTTGCAGCCGACCGAGATCGACACCCAACCGCTGTGGACCGAGTCGCGCTTGGTGGGAAGCGTGGAGGGGAAGATCTCGAGCGACTCGAGGATCTCGAGTTCGGCTTCGCCGTTGTGACGCGCGCGCTCGAGCATGCCCGGGAGCGAACCCATGTTGTGCGTGCCGAAGACGACGTCGACCCACGGGGCCTTCTGCTGCACGGCGTCTTTGTCCATCTGGGCGAGGCAGCCGCCCACGGCGATCTGCATGCCCGCGTGCGCATCCTTGCGCGACTTGAGATGACCGAGCGTGCCGTAGAGCTTGCCCGCGGCGTTGTCGCGCACGGCGCAGGTGTTGATCACGACGATGTCGGCCTCGGTGCCGGCGTCGGCACGGACATAGCCCGCGCTCTCGAGAGAGCCGGAGAGGCGCTCCGAGTCGTGCACGTTCATCTGGCAGCCGAAGGTGCGGACCTCGTAGGTACGGGGTCCCGTGGCGCTCTGTGCGGCGGGGGACGGCGCGATCAGCGTCGGAGTCGAAACGGGGGTGGTCATGATGGGAGCAAGTCTAAGCGCCGGTCGTCCGAGGGCCCCCGTCGCGACGCGTTCCACACTGCGCGCGGCACCTCGCGAATCGGGCGCAAGTGTGCGTTCGCGGGCCGGACTTCGTCGAGTCACCTCAGTAGGTTGACTACGACGCGGAGTCGCTCGCGTCAGTCCGCGCGTGCGCGCGCGCCGCGAAGGAGAGCTCTGTGAGGGAAGGTCAGGCGTGGACCTCCTGGTCCGAACCCCTGATCGGCGCTGACCGGGACGCCGCGGCTCTCGCCGGTTCGCTCCTCGCCGGCACGTCGGTGATCATCGCCGGCACCCGCGGGAGCGGTCGGAGCCACCTTTCACGGGCCGTCGTCCGCGAGCTGGCCACGCACGGTGTCGCACCGGTCGTCATCCGCCCGTCCAGCGTGCTCTCCGATGTGCCGTTCGGCGCCCTGGACGCCGCGGGCGATCCCCGCATGATCGATCTGCGTCGAGGACGCGTCCCCGACGGCGATGTCATCGTCCTCGTCGACGACGTCCATGCCCTCGACGTCGACTCCGCCCGCTTCCTCGCCCGGTGCGTCGCCGACGGCCGTGTCACCCTGCTCGCGACGCTTCTCATCCCGCGCGCTCGGGCTCGCCGCGTCGACGTGGACACCACCGGCGTGGGACAGACGATGCTCAGCCTGTGGCTCGACGGTCTCGCCGAGCGCCTCGATCTGTCGGAGCTGACCCCGGCGGACAGCGAGAAACTGCTCGCCGTCCTCCCCGGTGCATCGACCCTGGATGCCGCCATCTGCGGCGCGATCCTGTGGCGAGCCGACGGCTCCCGGACGCTCCTGAGGGAACTCGCGGCAGAGGCGGTCGGCGCGGTGGCCGCCGGCCGTGATCCCTTCGCCGCGATCCGCGACACCCCGCCGCACAGTCGCCTGTCCGTCGCGCTCAAGCTGCACACGGGCGATCTCGCCGAAGCGGATCAGGAGTGCCTCGCTTTCCTGCACCGTCTTCCCCACGTCGAGTTCTCGGTCGCGACGCGGTTCGCCTCGCACACGCGCATCGACGCTCTCATCACCGCCGGGCTCGTGCACTCCGACGACAGTCCCGCGCGCCGTCTGACCGCGAACGAGGCCATCGCGCGCGAAGCCGAACGGCAGGTGGGCGCCGCGCGTATCGATGCGCTCATCGCGTCCGCGGGGGTGCGCATGCTCGAAGCCGACGGCGAGTGGTGGTGCTCTCCCCTGGCCGTGTCGATCGCCGAGAGGTGGCATCGCGGCGACGACACCACGGACACCCTCGCATCACCGGCGCTGCGCGCCCGGGTCGCCGTGGACGCCGCCCGCGAGGCGAACGACCGCGCGGACGCCGCCCATGCCGCTGCCCATGCGGCCCGGGGACTCCGTTCCCTCGATTCGCCGGAGCTGCGGCTGGAGGCCGCGTACGCGCTCGCCCTGCTCGGAACCGGAGCGGACGCGATCACCATCGACGCGATCGATCCGAGAGAACTGGATGACGAGGGTCGCGGGCGCCTCGCCCGCGTGCGTGCGGTCATCGTGGATCGAGGCCTGGCCGTCCCGCTCTACGCCGCGACGAGGGGCGACGGGGATGCCGAGACCGAAAGGCACCTCGACGAATCCGCCCGCGCGGGTGCTTCGTTCGAGTGGACCCGTGCCGTCGAGGCGGCCGAGCGGGCGCTGGCCCTGTCGTCGGGGCGGAGCGCCACGCAGCTCCGGGCGCGGCTGAGCGCGGGGATGGCGGAGAGCTTCCGCGGGCGATGGGCGCGCGCACGAGCGCACTTCGATGAGGTCGAGCGTCTGCTCGACGCGCGTCAACGCCCTGTCGACGTCGGCGCGACGCAGCGGCTGAGCGCGATCCTCGTCATGCTCGCCAGCCACCAGCTGGCCGGCGCAGACGGGGGTCGCCTGTGCGTGCGCCTGTCGAGGGAGCGCACGACGGCCGCGCGGGAACACGACGCGGTGGCGTTGACGATCGCGGGTGTCGCCGCGTCCATCAGCGAGACGAATCTGGGCAGGCCCGGCGACGCCCTTCGCGAATGGGAGGCCGTGCGCGCCAAGTCGGCCGGTTCCCTCTCGGGGCCCGACGCAGATCTCGCCGAACTCGGTCTTGCGGAGGCCCTGGCCGCGGGCGGCAGGGCGACGGACGCCCGGGCGATGCTCTCGCGGATCGAGAGGAGCGATGAGCTGCACGTGGGCCACGCGCGCGCCTCCGTCGAGACCACGGTGCTGATGGCGGAGGGTCGCGCCGACGAGGCGCGCGCCACCGCGCGGATCGCGGCCTCGCTGTCGGCCGCACACGAGGTTCCGCCCATCCGAGCGCGGGACCTGTTCCGCCTGGTCGTGCTGCGGGACATCACCGGGCCGGAGATCGCAGAGCTTCGCGAGCTCCTGCGGACGAGCGACCTTCCCCTCGCCGTCGCCCTCCGGCGACGGCTCGACGCCTGGGATGCCGGTGAGGTCCACGACGCCGCGGAGGGACTGCGCCTGCACCCACTCTGGTCCGCCGACGAGACGGGTGACGGCACTCGCCTGGGCCGACTGTCGCCGTTCCCCTCGCACGCGCCCTCTGCGGATCTACCGGCGCTGAGCGAGCTCACCCGGCGCGAGAGGGAGATCGCCCTCCTCGTCGAGCGGGGACATACGAATCGCGAGATCGCCGAGCGGCTCTACCTCTCGGTGCGGACGGTCGAATCGCACGTCTACCAGGCACGCGTCAAGATCGGCGGGGCCTCGCGCGGCGAACTCGGGCGATTGGTCGCGCAGTGGGAGAACCGCCGCTCGCGCGCGTGAGCGCGCTCGCTCGTGCGGCTCTGCGCGGAGGTTCCGGGGCCGCACGGGAGGGCCGGCACCGCGCGGAGCCTCCGGGATCGCACGGGAGGGCCGGCACCGCGCCGAGCCTCCGGGGCCGCACGGGAGGGCCGGCACCGCGCGGAGCCTCCGGGATCGCACGGGAGGGCCGGCTTTGCGCGGGAGTTCCGGGTTCGAGGCGAAGTCGCCGCGCGGAGACCTCACTCGTCGGGAGTGAACCGCACCCCTGACATCGGTCGCACGGGTCGGGAACGCCCCCCGCCCACCTCGCGCAAAGCCTGACGTGCCGCAGTCAGCGCGACCGACGACGGATAACCGCGACGAGCGAGCTGACCGGCCAAGCGCCGGAGCGCCGCGTCGTCATCCTTGCCCCCGACACTGCGCGCCTTGCTCCGTGCGAACTCGAGTGCGCGCTCGGCATCGTCGTCCGGCATCTCCGCGATGGCGGCGTCCGCGATATCGCGCGGAATCCCCCGTTTGAACAGGGTGTTGGCCACGGCACGACGGCCTTCACCGCGCTTCTCGATCGCGGACAGGACGAGCTGCTCGGCGAACACGGCGTCATTCAGGTAGCCGAGGTCGACGAAATGGTCGATCAGATCGGAGATCACGACGTCGTCGGCGCCCGGCACCTCGCGAACAGCGGAACGCGCCTCGGAGATCGACAGCGAGCGCGAGCGCAGCTTGCGCAGCAGCAGGGCCTCGGCGCGCTCACGCACATCCTCTTGCTCGGGCCCGGAATCGGATGTCTCGCCCTCGGGTCCGACGTCGTCGCCCTCGATCGTGCCCCGACGATCGCGGTCTCCCCTGCCGAGGGTCGAGGGGTGCCCGAACCGGGTGCTCTCGCCGGCGGACGAGACACGACGGAACCGTGCGCCCGCGTCGACGATCCCGGGCTCGGCCGGCTCAGGGGCGTCCCGCTGCTCGGCGCCCCGCGGTTCGGCGTCTCGCGGCGCGGCGTCTCGCGGCCCAGCGCCCTGGTCACCGGCGTCCCGCCACCCCGCGCCTCGCCCGGCGGCGTCCCGATTCGCGGTGTCGCGCTGCGCGCCCGAGCCGGACCGCGCACCCCCGAAGAGAGGGATGACAGGCGCCAGGGATTCGTCTGCGGCGGCCCCGGGGCCGCCGTCGACGGACGATAGTCCGCGACGGCGACCCGGGCGCTGTCCGTCGGTCATCAGGCCGGGCGGCGAGCCGCGAGTTCGTCGGCCGCAGGCTCTGCAGAAGCGGCCGGAGCACCGATACCGAGCTTGTTCTTGATCTTCGACTCGATCTCGGCGGCCACGTCCGCGTTCTTGATGAGGAAGTTTCGGGCGTTCTCTTTACCCTGGCCGAGCTGTTCGCCTTCGTACGTGTACCAGGCTCCCGACTTCTTGACGATGCCGTGCTCGACACCGAAGTCGATCAGGCTTCCTTCGCGGGAGATGCCGACGCCGTAGAGGATGTCGAACTCGGCCTGCTTGAACGGGGGCGCCATCTTGTTCTTGACGACCTTGACGCGCGTGCGGTTACCGACGGCCTCGGTACCGTCCTTCAGCGTCTCGATACGACGGATGTCCAGGCGCACCGACGCGTAGAACTTCAGCGCCTTACCACCCGCCGTCGTCTCGGGAGAACCGAAGAAGACACCGATCTTCTCGCGCAGCTGGTTGATGAAGATCGCGGTGGTCTTGGTCGTGTTGAGGCCACCCGTGAGCTTGCGGAGCGCCTGCGACATCAGGCGAGCCTGCAGACCGACGTGCGAGTCGCCCATCTCACCCTTGATCTCGGCTTCCGGGACGAGGGCGGCGACCGAGTCGATGACGACGAGGTCGATGGCTCCCGAACGGATCAGCATGTCCGCGATCTCGAGCGCCTGCTCGCCGGTGTCGGGCTGCGACACCAGCAGGGCGTCGATGTCGACCCCGAGCTTCTTGGCGTACTCGGGATCGAGCGCGTGCTCCGCGTCGATGAACGCGGCGATACCGCCGGCACGCTGAGCGTTGGCGATGGCGTGAAGCGTGAGGGTGGTCTTACCGGACGACTCCGGTCCGTAGATCTCGATGATGCGGCCACGAGGAAGGCCGCCGATGCCGAGGGCGACGTCCAGGGCGACGGAGCCGGTGGGGATGGTCTCGATCGGGGCGCGGTCGTCGCTGCCCAGTCGCATGACCGAGCCCTTTCCGAACTGCCGGTCGATCTGCGCAAGGGCCGATTCGAGGGCCTTTTCGCGCTCTGCGGGTGAGGGCATGACGTCTTCTTTCTGCTCGCGTTCCGTCGCCTATAGGCTGTCGCGCTCCACACCGACGGTGTGGATGCCCGACAAGGCGTTCAGAGTGTCATTCGACGTCGTCCACGTTAGGGAGGGCCTCCGACATTGATGTCGTCGGACCCCCCGAATGGGGACGGATCGACCGTGAACTCCGATGTGCAGGAGCTTACGCGCTCATCGAACGAAGATTCGATGACACGCCGATCGAATATCCGTCACCACCGAAACATTCAGCGCGCCGGCGCACCGGAATGGCACGCCATTCACGGCAGCGGCGTCAGCGACGCCGTGGGTCGAGTCTTCCTACGCCATACCGCCGCTCGAGGGGTACATCGGTCTCGGCACAGAGGGCGAGCCAGACGTCCCGGGGGTCTGCGCCCGCGGAGAGCGCTTCGGTAGGGGTACGACCACCCACCGCCGACAGCACGAGATCGGTCATCAAGGAGCCACCGCGCGCGCCGAACTCATCGGCGACGGCGCGATCGAATTCGCTACGACGCATGCGGTCGATGAACGAGGGTCAGCGCAGCGACAGTTCGGGCTCGACCTCGGCGACGAGGTCGTCGGGAACGACATCGGGGAAGGTCTGCAGGCCCTCGAGCACGGAGAGGCGGTCTCCGACCTCGCGCATGATCGACGAGATGGGGACATCGAGGGCTTCGGCGACAGACGCGAGGATCTCGCTCGACGCTTCCTTCTGGCCGCGTTCCACCTCGCTGAGGTAGCCGAGGGCCACGCTCGCGCGGCTGGCGACCTGGCGGAGGGTACGCCCCTTCTGCTGGCGGAGGTCACGCAGGACTTCGCCGATCTCTTGACGAACCAGGATCATTTTGGGCCCCTCCTCACTGCTGATTCCGACGCTGCCCGAGTGGACAACGGTACAACACCATGTGGTCACCCTAATGCCGCGCGCTGGGCACTGGATGGGAATCGCTATGCAAAACCGATCTCTGTCATCATTTGTTCCCGCATTCGCGACCTGCGCGATCCGAGAGCGGATCTCAGAGAGCGGCGAGGGCCCTGCGCACGGCGATCCGTGCTGCTTCCCGGCGGATGCGTTCGCGGTCTCCCGCGATCACGAGGGAGTCGACGCTGGTTCCCAAGGGAGTCGAGACACCGATGTGGACGGTTCCCACGACGTGTCCGTCCTGTGTATCGGGACCGGCGACGCCCGTCGTCGCCACGCCGACGTCGGCGGGCACCCCGTCGCGCCCGAGGACGTCGCGCACCCCTCGCGCCATCTGACGGGCCACGCGCGGATGCACGGCCCCGTGCGCCTCGAGAAGCGCCGCGTCGACGCCGAGAACGCTCTGCTTGACGTCGGTCGCGTACGCCACCACTCCCCCGCGGACCACCCGCGACGCACCGGGGACGTCGACGAGGGAAGACACGACCAGACCGCCCGTGAGCGACTCGGCGACGGCGACGGTCCATCCGAGCTCGGCCAGACGGTCGAGCAGCATCGCGGCGCTTTCGCGCGGATCAGTGCTGAGCGTCTCGTCGAAATCGTCGGGGATGACGTGGCTCATCGTGACCTCCGTGCTGTGCGCGCCGCCCGTACCTCCGTCACGACGTAGTCGAGCCCGGAAGCGATCGTGAGGACCACCGCGATCGTCATCGTCACCACGCCCGCCCACCAGACCGTGGCCTGCCAGCCGGCGGCATCCGAGAGGCTCGCGAAGGGAAGGAGCGCGATCGAGAGCGCGACGGCTTGGGCGACGGTCTTGAGCTTGCCCATCCACGCAGCGGCGAGGACGTGATCGCTCACCACGATGAAGCGATAGATCGTGATCCCGATCTCGCGGACGAGCACCACGATCGTCACCCACCAGTCCAGCTCGCCGAGGATCGAGAGGCCCACGAACGCGACACCGGTGAGGGCTTTGTCGGCGATCGGGTCCAGAAGCTTGCCCAGGTCGCTGACGATCTCGTACTTCCGCGCGATGTACCCGTCGATCCCGTCCGTCGCGATCGCGACGATGAAGACGATGCCCGCGGCCCAGCGCAGCGCGCCGCCCTCGCCTCCGTCGGCGAGGAGCATCCACAGGAACACCGGGGCGCAGAGGATGCGCGCGATCGTGATCGCGTTGGGGAGCTGCGGGTGCACGGCCATCAGTCGCGCCCCGTCAGCTGCCAGGCGTCCTCGGAGCCCTCGTCGTCGTCGGCGGCGACGGGGACACCCTCGAACTGCGCTTCGATCGGATCCGCCCCGTAACGGTCGTCGTCCGCCGCGGAGCCGGCTGTGTCGGCGGGAACATCGTCGCCGCGGAGCTTCGCGAGGACGGCGGGGAGCTGCTCATTCGTGACGAGAACGTCGCGCGCTTTGGAGCCCTCGGACGGTCCGACGATCTCGCGCGATTCGAGGAGGTCCATGAGGCGTCCGGCCTTGGCGAAACCGACTCGGAGCTTGCGCTGCAGCATCGAGGTCGACCCGAACTGCGTCGAGACGACGAGCTCCGCCGCCGCGAGCAGAAGCTCGAGGTCGTCGCCGATGTCGGCGTCGATCTCTTTCTTCTCGGCTGCGGCCTGGACGTCCGACCGGTACTCGGGCCGCGCCTGCTGGGTCACGTGGGCGACGACCTTCTCGATCTCCTGCTCGCTCACCCACGCTCCCTGGACACGGACGGCTTTCGACGCGCCCATCGGGAGGAACAGGCCATCGCCCTGACCGATCAGGCGGTCGGCGCCGGGCTGGTCGAGGATGACCCGCGAGTCGGTGACGCTCGTGACGGCAAACGCGAGGCGAGAAGGGACGTTCGCCTTGATGAGCCCCGTCACCACGTCGACCGACGGGCGCTGCGTCGCCAGGACGAGGTGGATGCCGCTCGCGCGGGCGAGCTGGGTGATGCGGACGATCGAGTCCTCGACGTCGCGCGGCGCGACCATCATGAGATCGGCGAGCTCGTCGACGACGACGAGGAGGTACGGGTACGGCTTGAGCACGCGTTCGCTACCGGCGGGAAGCTGGATCTCGCCCGCGACGACCGCTCGGTTGAAGTCGTCGATATGGCGGAACCCGAACGACGCGAGGTCGTCGTACCGCATGTCCATCTCTTTCACGACCCACTGCAGTGCCTCGGCGGCCTTCTTCGGGTTCGTGATGATGGGCGTGATGAGGTGCGGCACACCCGCGTACGACGTGAGCTCCACCCGCTTGGGGTCGATGAGCACCATGCGCACGTCGGACGGCTTGGCCCGCATCAGCAGGCTCGTGATCATCGAGTTGACGAAACTCGACTTTCCCGAGCCGGTGGACCCGGCGACCAGCAGGTGGGGCATCTTCGCGAGGTTCGCGACGACGAAGCCACCGCCGACGTCCTTGCCGACGCCGATGGTCATCGGGTGGGTCGACGAGGTCGCGGCATCGGATCGGAGGATGTCGCCGAGCGTGACGATCTCGCGGTCCGCGTTCGGGATCTCGACACCGATCGCGCTCTTGCCCGGGATCGGCGCGAGGATGCGCACCTCGTTCGAGGCGACCGCGTAGGCGATGTTGTTCGTCAGCGCCGTGATGCGCTCGACCTTGACGCCCGGCCCGACCTCGATCTCGTACTGGGTCACTGTCGGTCCGCGCGAGAAGCCGGTGACGCGCGCGTCGACCTTGAACTGCTCCATGACGCTCTCGATCGCCTTCACGACGGCGTCGTTCGCGGCGGAGCGGGCCTTCGGCGGGGTGCCCGTGGCGAGGGCGGTCACCGCCGGGAGGCGATAGTTGGCCGACGGCGGAGCACCCGCGTTGTCGCCACCCAGACCGGAGATGCCGGGCATGTCGTCGTCGGGGAGGTCGTCGACGGGCGAGTCGTCGTGGAGCCCGCGACCGCTCGCCGCCTTCGCGAGGGTCGCGGCGTCGAACACCTCGGTGAGGGCTTCGGGGGCGGGGGGCGGCGGCGACAGCGGCCGCACCGGCGCGGTGACCTGTTCGGGCGCGACGACGGGCGACTCGAAGCCTCCCTGCGGCGTCCCGGGGGTGAGCAGTTCGGTGAGGTCGTCGGAGCCGAGACCGCCGTCGACGTCTTCTTCGCGCCCGGACTTGTTCCGTCGCCACCACGGCAGCGACTTCTCGGCGGGCTCGTCGTCGGTGTCATCGGCCGGGAGCACCTTCGTGGTGGCCGTTTCGCCGCTGGCCTCGCGTTCCGCGCGCTCGGCGCCGAACAACCAGGCGTAGAGCTCACCGAGGCGGCGTCCGATGCGATTCGGCGGCGTCTTGGTGAGGATGAGCACGCTCAGCACCGCGAGCAGAGAGAGGGCGATGTACGCCCCGACGACCTGGAAGACCAGCGCCAGGGGTTCGCCGACGATCCATCCGGCGATCCCTCCGGCGGGACTCAGGACGGGCGGCCCCCCGTTGCTCGGCACGGGCCGACCGCCCGCGATGTGACAGAAACCGGCCAGGACGACGACGAAGAGTCCGAATCCGATCCCCACGCGGCCGTTGTCGTGAACCGACGCGGGGTGACGGAACAACCAGCCCGCCAGGAGCAGGAGGAGGACGGGGAGCACGAAAGCGACCCGCCCGAAGAGCATGCCGAAGCTGTACGCGCTGATGAGCGCAGCGGCATCCGTCCCGATGAAGAACCATTCGACGACCGCGCCGAGGGCGGCGAGCACGACGAGGAAGAACGGGAAACCGTCGCGCCGCTGATCGCGCTCCAGGTTCTCGGGCCCGAAAGCGCGGAACATGCCGCCCACGCCGTGAGCGACCGCCATCCACGCCCGCACGGCGATCGACGGCTTCTCGGGCTCATCGACGTAACGCTTGGGCGCGGGTGCCGAGCGCTTCGGCGCCGGCGCCGCGGCTTTGGATCGCGGCGTCCCCTTCGCGGGGGCGCGACCGCCGGAGGGGGACGAGGTACGAGCCATGCTTCCACGGTAGGCGGGACCACCGACATTCGGTCGTACCGACGCGGGCTTCACCGCAGTCGCTTCACCATCACATCGCGGCCGATCCCCCGGCGCACGACAGCGAATCCCTCGGAGCGGTAGAGCGACACCGCGTAGTTCTCGCGCTCGACGCTGAGGCTGAGCCGGGCGAACCCCTGCGCCCGCGCGTGTTCGGCGAGTCGCTGCAGCAGGGCGCGCCCGACCCCGTGCGCGCGCCAGACGGGTCGCACGCCGATGATGAGTTCGGGCACCCCGGTACCGACCCACCCGAAGCCGGGCTCATCGCGCGGCAGCATGCGGTACCAGGCGGCGCCGACCGGTTCTCCCCCCGGCGATTCGGCGACGAAGCCCGCGTCGCCCGGGCGGAGCCACCCGGCGAGATATCGCCGGTACTCCTCGCTGCTGAGGATCTCGTGCCGCGGTCGCACCGCCCCGGCGCGCCAGGTCGCGGCCTCGACCATCATGTCGGCGAGGAAGGCACCATCGGAAGGCAGGGCCGCGCGGATCGGGAGACCGGGCATGCCCGCATGATAGCGACGACGCGGCCACCGCGGGAAACGACGAAGCGCCACGGGAGACCCCGTGGCGCTTCGAGACGATCAGGCCTCGATGATCAGCGGCACGATCATGGGGCGGCGGCGGAGCGACTGGTTGACCCAGCGACCGATCGTGCGACGCACCACCTGCGACAGGGCGTGGTTGTCGCGCACGCCGGACTGCGCCGCCTCGGTCAGGGCCGCCGCGATCTTGGGCTTGACGCTCTCGAACACCGAGTCGTTCTCGGCGACGCCGCGGGCGTGGATGTCGGGACCGGAGACGATCTTGCCGGTCGCCGAGTCGACGACGACGATCACCGAGATGAAGCCCTCCTCGCCCAGGATGCGGCGGTCCTTCAGATCGGCATCCGTGATGGCGCCCACCGAGGAGCCGTCGACGTAGACGAACCCGATGTCCAGCTGTCCGACGACCGTCGCGACGCCGTCGCGCAGGTCGACGACCGTGCCGTTCTCTCCGAGGATCGTGTTCTGCTCGGCGATCCCGGTCTCCTGCGCCAGCTTGGCGTTGGCCATCAGGTGACGGTACTCGCCGTGCACGGGCAGCACGTTCTTGGGCTTGAGGATGTTGTAGCAGTAGAGCAGCTCGCCGGCCGCGGCGTGACCCGAGACGTGCACCTTGGCGTTGCCCTTGTGCACGACCGTCGCCCCGAGCTTCGTCAGCCCGTCGATCACGCGGTAGATCGCGTTCTCGTTCCCGGGGATCTGGCTGGACGCCAGGATGATGGTGTCGCCCTCGCCCGGCTCGATCGCGTGATCGAGGTTGGCCATGCGGCTGAGCACGGCCATCGGCTCGCCCTGGGAGCCGGTCGACATGTAGACGATCTTGTCGTCGGGAAGGTCGCGGGCCTTCTTGTAGTCGATCAGCACGCCGTCGGGCACGTTGAGGTAGCCGAGATCGGCGGCGATGCCCATGTTGCGCACCATGCTGCGCCCGAGCAGCGCCACGCGACGACCGTTGGCGTGCGCGGCGTCGAGCACCTGCTGTACGCGGTGCACGTGGCTGGAGAAGCTCGCCACGACCACGCGGCGGGGCGCCTTGGCGATCACCTGGTCGAGCACGGGGCCGATGCCCCGCTCCGTCGGGGTGAAGCCGGGCACGTCGGCGTTCGTGGAGTCGACGAGGAAGAGGTCGACGCCCTCTTCACCGAGGCGGGCGAACGCGCGCAGGTCGGTGATGCGCCCGTCGAGCGGCAGCTGGTCCATCTTGAAGTCGCCGGTGGCCAGCACCAGACCCGCGGGTGTGCGGATCGCCACGGCCAAGGCATCCGGGATCGAGTGGTTCACCGCGACGAACTCGAGGTCGAAGGGACCCACCTGCTCGCGCTGCCCCTCCTGCACCGTCAGCGTGAACGGGCGGATGCGGTGCTCTTTGAGCTTCGCCTCGATGAGGGCGAGCGTGAGGCCCGAGCCGATGAGGGGGATGTCGCCCTTGAGCTTGAGCAGGTACGGCACGGCGCCGATGTGGTCCTCGTGGCCGTGGGTCAGCACGACGCCGACGATGTCGTCGAGACGGTGCTTGATGGGCTCGAAGTCCGGCAGGATCAGGTCGACGCCGGGCTGGTGCTCCTCCGGGAACAGCACGCCGCAGTCGACCACGAGGAGCTTGCCCTCGTATTCGAACACGGTCATGTTGCGACCGACCTCTCCGAGGCCGCCGAGGGGGAAGACACGCAGGGTACCGGGGGCGAGCTCCGGGGGATCGTAAACAGTCGTGGGCATATGTGCCTCCTCGGATGCCACCGAGTGGCATCCCTTCTTTTCCGATGCCGCCTCGCGGCATCCTTCTGTGGCGCGTCCCACGCCGCGGATCGGCGCGCGCCGATGTCTATCGCGTCGTGCCGTGCACCTTCGGCAGGGCACCGCCGGCGGCCGCGTTGCGGTCGGGGCGGAAGTTGGAGAAGTCGGCGCCGGCGACGTTCTTGACGAGCGCGAGCTCGTCCTCGATCACGGCGGCTTCCCACTCTTCGGGGCCGACGAGGGGAAGGCGCACGCGCGGGCTGCCGATGCGGCCGAGGCCGTGCAGGATGTACTTCGCCGCGACCGTGCCGGGAACGTGCGTCATCACCGCGCGCACGAGCGGCTCGAGGCTCTGGTGCGCGGCGGTGGCCGATGCGAGATCGCCCGCGTTCACGGCATCCACGATCGTCCGGTACGGCGTGGCGGTGATGTTCGCCGTCACGCCGATGAGGCCGCTCGCACCGATCGAGAGGTGCGGGAGCACGTTGGCGTCGTCGCCGGAGAAGTACATCAGGTCGGTCTGGTTCAGGACCCGGCTGACCTCGCTGAAGTCGCCCTTGGCGTCTTTGATCGCGAGGATGTTGGGGTGCTTGGCCAGGCGCAGGATCGTCTCGTACTTGATGGGGACGCCCGTGCGGCCGGGGATGTCGTAGAGGATGACGGGCAGGTCGGTCGCGTCGGCGACGAGACGGAAGTGCGTCAGGATGCCGGCCTGCGTCGGCTTGTTGTAGTACGGCGTGACGATCATGATGCCGTCCGCGCCGGCCTTCTCACTGGCCTTGTAGAGCTCGATCGCGTGCGCGGTCTCATTAGAGCCGCCGCCCGTGATGATCTTGGCGCGACCGGACGAGACGCTCTTGCCGACCTCGACGAGACGGAGCTTCTCGGGGTCGGTGAGCGTCGAGGTCTCGCCCGTGGTGCCGGTGACGACGATGCCGTCGGCACCGGCGGTGATGACGTCGTCGATGTGCTTCTCGGTGGCGGGCCAATCGACTTCGCCGTCGGCGGTCATCGGGGTGATGAGCGCGACGAGCACCTGACCGAAGGGATTGCCGGAGTGCGTCATGGTCCCAGGGTATCGGTTCGGCGGGGTCCTCCCCGTGACGCCGGTGAACAATGCGTGACGGCGCCGGAGCCTAGGGTGGCGGAATGACCTGGACCACCCGCGCGAGCCGCACCGTCTACGAGAACCCCTGGATCCACGTGCGCGAGGACCAGGTCACGGGCCCGCACGGCGACGGGATCTACGGCGTGGTCCGGATGCAGCACCCGGCCGTGTTCGTCATCGCGCTCGACGACGACGGGCGGGTCTGCCTCGTCGAGCTCGAGCGGTACACGACCGGCCGCTCGATCGAGGTCCCCGCGGGCGGTTCCGACGGCGAGGATCCGCTCGTCGCCGCGCAGCGGGAGCTGCTCGAGGAGACCGGGGTCACGGCATCCGAATGGCAGCACCTCGGTCGGATGAACGCCCTCAACGGCATCGCGGACGCGCCCGAGCACGTCTATCTCGCGCGGGGGCTGTCGATGACGGATGCCACGGCCTCCCAGCACGAAGAGGGCATCGCGGCTGTGCGGTGGGTCCCGTTCGCCGAGGCCGTGACGCTCGTGGCCGACGGGGAGATCACCGACGGAGAGACGATCGCCGCGCTGGCGTTCGCGGGCATTCGGCTCGGGCGGTTCCGCTAGAGCGGACCTCAGCGGCCCCGCGCCGCCGCCCGCACCACCGTGCGATCGGGCAGCAGACGGGAGACGGCGACGAGCACCTTGTACCGCCACGAGGGGATCGACACCGCGCGACCGCGCGCCGCGTCGCGGAGCCCCTCGCGCACGACGGTCTCGGCGTCGAGCCAGAGGCCCGGCGGGACCCCCTCTTCACCGGGCGGCAGGCCCAGGCGCTCGTGGAAGTTCGTGTGGACGAAGCCCGGGCACACGGCCGTGACGGTGACCCCGCGCGGCCGGTACGCGACGTTCGCCCAGCGGCTGAACGAGATGAGCCACCCCTTCGCGGCACCGTAGGTTCCGCGCGGCACGAAACCCGCCACCGAGGCGACGTTGACGATCCGGCCTCGCCCCCGATCGAGCATCGTCGGCAGCGCGGCCCGGGTGAGGCGCAGGGCGGCCTCCACGTGAAGACGGAGATGGCGGACCTCATCGTCCACCGGGTTCTTCTCGAACGCGAGGTCGAGCCCGAAGCCGGCGTTGTTGACGAGAACGTCGACGCCCTCGGCCAGACGCGTCTCGACCGCGGCCAGAGCGTCCTCGTCGAGGAGATCAGCGACCAGGACCTCGACCCGGACGCCGCGCCGACCGCTGATCTCGGCGGCGAGCGACTCGAGGGCAGCGCGATCGCGCGCCACGACCACCAGGTCGGCTCCCCGCGCAGCGAGCTGACGGGCGAACTCGGCCCCGAGCCCCGAGCTGGCTCCGGTGATCACGGCTGTCGGCATGTCAGTCCTCCGGTCGGCGGTAGGTCTCGAAGCGATACCGGATGCCCCTGCGCGAGGTGTGCCATCCCTCGGCAGGGTCGACGGCATCCCGTCGCCACCCCTCGATGGAGGGAGCGAAGGTGTCGCCGTCGACGGAGACGTCGAGGCGCGTGAGCTCGACGACGTCGGCGCGGTCGAGGGCGCCGGCGTAGAGGCGACCGCCGCCGATGACCCACACCGTGTCGCTCTCGACCTGCGCCAGGGCGTCGTCGAACGAGGAAGCCCGCTCGGCCCCCTCGGCGCTCCAGGTGTCGGAGCCGGTGACCACGATGTTGCGTCGGCCGGGCAGGGGCCGAAACCGCGGGGGGAGGGACTCCCAGGTGCGCCGCCCCATGACGACGTCGGACGATCCCGTCACCGCGCGGAAGTGCGCGAGGTCTTCGGGCACATGCCACGGCATCCCGCCGTCAGCGCCGATGACGCCTCCCCGCGCCTCGGCCCAGACGAGCCCGATCACGGTCATACCGCGACGGCTCCGCGGATGGCGGGATGGTGCCGGTAATCCTCGACGAGGATGTCGTCGTAGGTGTAGTCGAAGATCGACTCCGGTGTGCGCGTGAAACGCAGCGTCGGGTACGGGTAGGGCGTGCGTGTCAGCTGCTCCCGGACCTGCTCGCGGTGGTTGTCGTAGACGTGGCAGTCGCCGCCGGTCCAGACGAACTCGCCAGGCTGGAGGCCGGTCTGCTGCGCGACCATCAGGGTCAGCAGCGCGTAGGACGCGATGTTGAAGGGCACGCCCAGGAACATGTCGGCGCTGCGCTGGTAGAGCTGGCACGACAGCTTGCCGTCGGCCACGTAGAACTGGAACAGCGCGTGACACGGGGCGAGCGCCATGTCGGGGATGTCGGCGGGGTTCCACGCCGACACGATCAGTCGCCGCGAGTCGGGATCGCGGCGGATCTGCTCGATCACCTGCGAGATCTGGTCGATCGTGCCGCCGTCGGCGGTGGGCCAGGAGCGCCACTGGACGCCGTACACGGGTCCCAGTTCGCCGTCGCCGTCTGCCCACTCGTCCCAGATCGTGACGCCGTTGTCTTTGAGCCAGCCGACGTTGGATTCTCCGCGGAGGAACCACAGCAGTTCGTAGACGATGGACTTCAGGTGCACGCGCTTGGTCGTGATGAGCGGGAAGCCCTCGGCGAGGTCGAAGCGGATCTGACGGCCGAAGACGCTCGTGGTGCCGGTGCCGGTGCGATCGGACTTGTGGACGCCCGTCTCGAGCACGTCGCGCAACAGGTCTTCGTACGGGGTGGGGATGTCGGCGGTCACGGCCCTCACGATACCCGCCGCGGGCGCTGTCGAGCCGTGTACCTGGTGCGCATGGGGGTCGTCCGCGGGTGCTCCGAGATGGGGAGGAGGAGTGGGAACGTCACGATGCGACTCATCGGCCCCGATGTCGGAGACGGCGGCTAGCGTTGTTCACCGTGGACCTCGCTCTCGCGCTCGTGATCGTCGCCGCGTTGCTCGCGGCCACCGTCGTACTGGGCCTGGTGTGGCGGCGCGGACAAGGCCGGGCGCGCACGGTGGAAGCCGGCGAGATCGTCGACCCCCGCGTGCTCGAGTCGGGCCCGTTCGGAGCGACCGCCACGCTGGTGCAGTTCAGCACCGAGATGTGCACCCGCTGCCCCGGCGTTCACCGCATGCTCTCCGCGGTCGCCGACGACCGCGCAGGAGTGCAGCACATCGACGTCGATCTGACGCATCGCCCCGACCTGGCGAAGCGATTCCGGGTCCTGCAGACGCCGACGACGCTCCTCCTCGACGGGAGCGGCCTCACCGTACGTCGCTTCGGCGGCCCGCCGACGCGCGCAGACGTCGAGCACGAACTCGACCGCCTCACGAAAGAGAACGCCCATGGCTGAACCCGCCCGCATCGACGCCCGCGGCCCGCGGTTCGCGGCATCCATCACCGCCGTCCTTCTTCTCGTCGCGACGTTGTTGAGCCTGATCGGCGTCTCGACCTGGCGCGAGGCGAGCTTCGGCTGGTTCGCCTATCAGCCCCTCTCGGGCGAGACCTTCACCCCCGGCGGATGGGTGCTCCCGCAGATCTCGCCGGTGGCGCGCGCGGCCGACCCGGGATTCCTGCTCGTGCTCGTCGTCGCACTGCTGTTCGTGTGGGGCGTGTCCTCGCCTCGCACCGCGCCGTGGGGCGTGCTGTATCGCCGCCTCGTCCAGCCTCGGCTCGCGCCGCCCACCGAGTTCGAAGACCCTCGTCCTCCGCGCTTCGCGCAGGGCGTCGGCCTCTTCGTGACCGCGGTCGGCCTCCTGCTCCACCTGGCGGGAGTGCCGTGGGCGCTCCCGATCGCGGCCGCCATGGCCTTCGTCGCCGCGTTCCTCAACGCCGCCTTCGGATTGTGCCTCGGATGCCAGCTCTACCTCGTGCTGCAGCGGGCGGGCGTGGTGGGGCGCCGGGGGCCGGCATCCGCCTGATCGATTGTCTACGGAAGGGCTGTCAAGACCTGAAGCACGACGGTCGTCCTCGTTAGGCTGGCCGCGTCGCGGTCACCCGGACCGCACCCATCACGTCGCGGTCCTCGGGCCGCGCAGACACCACGGAGGTTCCCATGGCCGTCACGAGCGAAGCCGCCACCGCCTGGAAAGGCAACCTGTTCGAGGGATCGGGCGAGGTCACCTTCACCTCCTCCGGCATCGGCACGTTCGACGTCGACTGGAAGGCCCGCAGCGAGGGCTCGAGCTCGGTCACCACGCCCGAGGAACTCCTCGCCGGCGCGCACTCCGCGTGCTTCAGCATGGCCCTGTCGAACGCCCTCGCAGAGAACGGCACCCCGCCGGAGTCGGTCGACGCCACCGCGTCCGTCACCTTCAAGCCCGGCACCGGCATCACCGGCAGCCACCTGAACGTCAACGCCGTCGTGCCCGGTCTCGACGCCGCGACCTTCGAGAAGATCGCCAACGACGCCAAGGCGAACTGCCCGGTGTCGCAGGCGCTCGCGGGCATCGACATCACCCTCGAGGCGACGCTTGCCTGAGACCCCGGCCCGACGCGTCGTCCTCGCCGGCGCGTCGGGCCTCATCGGCTCGGCTCTCGCCGAGTCGCTGCGTGCCGACGGCGTCGAGGTGACGTCGCTCGTGCGCCACGAGCCGCGCGGACCTCACGACGTCCAGTGGCTGCAGGACTCCGCTCCCCTGGACCCCGATGTGCTGGCCGGTGCCGACGCGGTGGTCTGCCTCAACGGCGCGTCGATCGGACGCTTCCCCTGGACGCCGTCGTACAAGAGCACTCTGCTGTGGTCGCGTATCACGCCGACGCGCACGCTCGCGACCGCTATCCGCGCGCTCGGCTCCGACGCTCCCGCGCTCGTGAACGCGAGCGCCACGGGGTTCTACGGCTCCCAGCCGGGCGCCGTGCTGACAGAGGCCTCCGGACGCGGGAAGGGCTTCCTCGTCGACGTCTGCGTCGACTGGGAGGCGGCCGCGCGCGCCGCGGGCGATCACGCTCGTGTCGCTCTGCTGCGCACCGCCCCGATCGTCCACGAGAAGGGTGTTCTCAAGCCCCTGCTGCTCCTGACCAAGCTCGGGGCCTCGGGTCCCATCGGTCGGGGGACCCAGGTCTGGCCGTGGATCACCCTCGACGACGAGGTGCGCGCCATCCGGCATGTCATCGACTCCGACGTCGACGGCCCCGTCAACCTGACCGGTCCGACGCGCGCGACCGCCAACGATCTGGGTTTCGACCTCGCCCGCCGGATGAACCGCCCCTATGTCCTCCGTGCCCCGGTCTGGGGCATGAAGCTCGCGTTGGGGAAGGACGCGACGGATGCGCTCCTGCTCTCGGACGCCGACGTGCGTCCGCGGGTCCTCGAGGACAGCGGCTTCGCGTTCACGCACCGCACCGTCGAGGAGGCCGTCGCCTCCGCCGTGCCCGCCCCGGGCGAGGGCTGACTCGGCCCGGACGCGCCGTCGCCCCCGCGCCGTCCTCGCAGATTCGGCTGTTTCTCGCAGAATCCGAGAGGAATCCTGCGAGATCGGCCTGACCCTGCGATTTCTCTGACGGTGAGCGCGCGCGGCGGCGGCTGAGCACCGGATCACGGCGGGTGCGCGCACCACCACGACGGGTGCGCGCGCCACAACGGCGGGTGCGCGCCCCACCACGGCGAGCGCGCCCGAAGGCAGGCAGCCCGCCCTCGCGGACGGAGTCAGCCGCCGCGGCGCTCGGCCGTCTCGAGCCGGATCGCCGTGCGGATGGCCTCGCGGGCGCGTCGGCGATCGCCGGCCGCGTCGTACGCGAGCCCGAGGCGGTATCGTGCGCGCCAGTCGTCGGGATGCGCCTCGACATCGGCGCGGTACCGCGGGAACAGCGCGTCGCCGTCTTCGCGCTCGATACGGCCGCTCGGACGCACCGGCAGATCCTCGTCGGGGAGCCCGCCCTCGGCATCGAGGCGCTCCCCGATGCGCTGCGCGCGCACGCCGAACCACAGCTCCCGCCCGATGGCCCACAGCGCGAGAAGGGGCAGGACGATCAACGCGATGCCCATGACGACACCCACGGTCTCACCACTGCCGAGCAGCACGATCGCGCGCTGCCCCGCGAGGAAGACGTAGAGCAGAAGCAGCACCGTCATCAGGGCGACGGCGAGACGAACCCTCATGCGCTGGTGGCGCCCGCCACCTGGCCGGAGACGTCGCCGTCGGCGACAGGAGCCTCGGTGGTGACGGGGCGCGTGCGCACGCCGATGTCGATGAAGCTGTCGAGTCCGATCACGACGCCCGTCGCCTCGCGGGCCGCGGCGAGCGCGATGCGGATCCCCGGGGCGTACGCGGTGGCCGGGTCGACGGTGTCGTGCACGATCGTGAGCGACTCGCCCGGGCCGGACAAGACGGTCTCCTGACGGGCGATCACGCCCGGGCGACGGAGCGAGTGGATGGGAACGGATGCCACCCGCTGACCGCGGGCGCGCTGGTCGACGTGGGGCGACTCGACCGGTCCGACCTCGGCGCGCGCGGCGGCGATGAGCTCCGCTGTCCGCACGGCCGTGCCGCTGGGCGAGTCGACCTTCGTCTCGCGGTGGGCCTCGATGATCTCGATCGAGGAAAAGAAGGGCGCCGCCGCGGCGGCGAGCGCGCTGCCGATGACGGATCCCAGCGAGAAGTTGGGGATGAAGACGACGCCGGTGCCGCTGGCATCCACGAGCGGGCGGACGAGGGCGATGCGCTCGTTGGACCACCCCGACGTGCCGACGAGCACGTTGATGCCCCGCTCGATCGCCGCGCGAACGATGTCGATCGACACGGCGGGCGTCGATGCGTCGACGACGAGGTCGGCACCGTCGAGCTCGCTCATCTCCGACCTCGAGGTGAGCACCGCTGACACCTCGTACCCCTCTTCGGCCTCGACGACCTCGCGGATCACTCCGCCCAGCTTGCCGGTCCCGCCCACGATGGCCACACGCGTCGTCATGACTCAAGCCTAGGCGGCGCGGCACCGCTGGTCGCCGCGTCGTCCACAGGCGCGTCGCGCGGGTGAACGGCTCACGGGCGGTGACAGGCGCGATCAGCCTCGCGCACAACGGACCGCCCGCTCAGCGCAGCCCCTTCACACGCCACGTCACACGTTGACGAGGATCCCCGGATGCCGCGTCCTCCACGCGCTCGACCGCGAAGCCCTCGCGTTCGTAGAAGCGACCGGCGCTCTCGTTGATCGTGAAGTGCTCGATGCCGACCCGCTCCGTCCCCTCGGGAAGCGAGGCGTACACGCTGTCGAGCAGACGGGGCCCGACCCCGTGCCCCCGCAGCGCGGGAGCGACGTAGAGCTTCCAGATCATCGGCGGGGTCATTCCGGGATCGAACTGCGCCATCCCGACGACCTCGTCGTCTCGCACGGCCACGACGACGTGACCATCGCGAACCGCCGGCCGTATCTCGTCCTCGCTCCACCAGCGCTCGACCTGGGCTTCAGCGGCCGCGGCGCCGAGGAGCGGGGTGTAGTGGGCGATCACATGGCGCACGCCGAAGGCGCGGATCGCGTTCGTGTCCGCATCGACGGCGGGCCGGAGAACGAGATCAGAGGATGCCGACATGTCGGCGACTCTAGCCACACCGGGCCGCGGCATGATGGCGCGATGACCGATACCGACCGGACGCGGCGCTTCTACGACACCGTCGCCGCGGCGTACGCGGCGGCCCTCCCCGACACCCGCGCCGAGGCTCCGCTCGAGCGCGGCATGATCGCCCAGTTCGTGGCCGACCTCCCCGACGGGGAAGGGCCGGTCGTGGACGCCGGGTGCGGGACCGGTCGCCTGCTCGCGCACCTGGCCACGCTCGGGGCATCCCCGCTCGCCGGAGTGGACCTGTCCCCCGCCATGGCGGCGCACGCGCAAGCGTCGCACCCTGACATCCCCGTCCAGGTCGCCGAGCTGACGGCCTTGCCGTTTCCGGATGCCACGGTGCGCGGCATCCTGTGCTGGTACGCCATCATCCACAGCGACGCCGACGAGGTCGCCGCCATCAGCCGCGAAGCGCGACGCGTTCTCCTCCCCGGCGGCCCCCTCCTGCTGGGGTTCCAGGCGGGAATCGGAAACCGGAGGATCCGGGGCGCATACGGACACGACGTCGAGATGGACGCCGTGCTGCACGAGCCGGAGGCCATCGCCCGCCTCCTGGAAGCAGCGGGATTCGAGGTCACCGCCGTGGCGGAACGCGCCGCCCGGGCCGGCGAGAAGCACTCCCAGGGCTTCGTGCTGGCACGCCGCCCCTGAGGGCGGTGCCCCGTCGCGGGACGACGGTCAGACCGGAAGCGGGTCGACCAGACCCGTGCGCAGCTCCACCGGCAGGTGCGCCAGGTCGTTGTGCGACAGCAGCGTCCAGGGGCGGCCCTTCTTCTGCGCGATGACCGTCAAGCCGCAGTAGGCCTGGTTGATCGTCATCCAGCGCCAATCGGGAGCCTGCAGCACCTCGCGGACGAACCACGAGATCACGAAGTTGTGCGTGATCAGCAGCTCGTGCACCTCGCCGGTCTTGCGGGCGAGGAACTCGGCCGTCGCATCCGCCATCTGCGCCCGGCCGGCGTCGATCTCGGCCTCGGTGACGGAGCCGAAGAACGGCTCGTAGGCGGCGGGCGTCTCGGGCGTCATGCCCGTGGGCACGCAGTCGAACAGCAGGGCGGACGGCTCGGGCGAGACCGAGGGCAGACGCTCGGCGACGGCATGCGCGGTCTGCGCCGCACGCTCCAGGGGCGAGTGCCAGACGGCGTCGAGCGGGAGCCCCGACAGGCGGTCGGCGATCAACGCCGCCTGACGCTGGCCACGGGGAGAAAGCGGTCCGTCGGCCAGGCCGTGCTCGGCATCCTGATGCTCGCCATGGCGCACCAGGTAGATGTAGTGCGTCACGTCAGCTCACCTCGTCGTCAGTCCACGGCCCCCCGCCGCACACCCTCCACCCTACGTCACACCCTCGCGAGGAGCCCGTCACTCGGCGGCGCGGGCGATGTCCGAGAGCTGCGCGCGGCTGAGGCGCACTCCCACGGCGCGCATGCACTCCACGACGTGACGCGGCGCGAACGCGTTGACGATCGGGGCCGCCACGATCTTCTGCGCGAGGAGCCACGCGACGGCCACCGCGGCATCCGGAATGCCCAGCTCGGTGCCCACGGCATCCAGAGCCCGGAGGACCTTCGACCCCCGGCGGTTCAGGTGCATCGCGAGCTGAGACCCGCGGACCGACCGCGACTGCTGGTCACGCGTGCGGGTCTCGCCCGCGAGGAAGCCGTGCGCGAGAGGGTGCGACGGGGTGACGGCGATCCCCTGTGCCGCGGCGATGAGGCGCAGGTCGCCGTCGAACTCGTCGCGACGCAGGACGTTGTAGGGCACGTCGAGGACGGTGATGCGCGGGTACCCGGCGGACGAGAGGATCCGCGCCTCGACCAGCTGCGCGGCGGTGTAGCCGTGTGCGCCGATCGCGCGCACCTTGCCCGATTCGACGAGCCACTCGCTGGTGGCGAGGGTGTCTTCCAGGACCGCCGCGTCCCCCCGGGCCGCGTCGAGCGACAGGACGTCGATGCGGTCGGTGCCGAGCCGCTGGAGCGACGCCTCCACCGCGCGCACGAGGTTGACCGAATCCAGACCGGGGTTGTCGGGATGACGCCCCACGCGGACCGTGAGCACGACGTCGTCGCGAACGCGGCGCGTGCGCATCCACTCCCCGATGATGAACTCGCTGCGGCCGGCGGCGTAGCTGTCGGCGGTGTGCAGGGCGTTTCCACCGAGTTCGGCGTACGCGTCGAGGATGTCGTGACTGGCCTTCGCGTCGACGTTCCAGCCGAACTCGCCGCCGCCCAGGAACAGGGGGAAGACGTCGAAGCCCGTCTCGCCCAGCGGGACGCGCACGTGCGAGCCGAGACCGGGTCCCTGCAGGGTGACGGGGGCGGAGGGGTGCGGCGGCCGGTCGCGCCGCAGGCGCGCGGACGGGACGTTCTCTACGCCCGAGCCGCTCATGATGGGATCCCCCTCGTTACGCCGGGGGATCGCCAGGTGAGATCGACGTCCACGCCCCCCGACGCGTACTTCGAGGGTAAAGCCTCGCCCGGAACCGACCGCCGATTCCCCCGCCGTGCCGATAAACATTCCATAACGCTTGCCCCCGAACACGCGGATGCCCGCCCCGCATGACGCGGGACGGGCATCCGTCAGACGAGAGGATCAGCCCTCGGCGGGAGCCTCGGGGCCCTCGCTCGCGGCGGCCGAGCTCTGCGTGTCGGCAGCCTCGGGGGTCGCGGCGTCCTCGTCGAGCACGGGCTCGAGCGAGAGCTTGCCGCGGTCGTCGATCTTCGTGATGCGCACGAGGATCTTGCGGCCGACCGAGAGCACGTCTTCGACGTTCTCGACGCGCTTGCCACCGGCGAGCTTGCGGACCTCGCTGACGTGCAGCAGGCCGTCCTTGCCGGGGAGCAGCGAGACGAACGCGCCGAAGGTCGCGATCTTGACGACGGTTCCGAGGAACTGCTCGCCCACCTCGGGGTTGGTCGGGTTGGCGATCGCGTTCACCTGGGCACGGGCGGCCTCGGCCGAGGGGCCGTCGGTCGCGCCGATGTAGACGGTGCCGTCGTCCTCGATCGAGATCTGCGCGCCGGTCTCGTCCTGGATGGAGTTGATCGTCTTGCCCTTGGGGCCGATGAGCTCACCGATCTTGTCGACCGGGATCTGCACGCTGATGACGCGGGGCGCGGTCGGCGCCATCTCGTCGGGCGCGTCGATCGCGGCGTTCAGGACGTTGAGGATCGTCAGACGAGCCTCCTTCGCCTGGGTGAGGGCGGCGGCCAGCACCGACGACGGGATGCCGTCGAGCTTGGTGTCGAGCTGGATCGCGGTGATGAACTCCGAGGTGCCTGCGACCTTGAAGTCCATGTCGCCGAGGGCGTCTTCGGCACCGAGGATGTCGGTCAGCGCGGCGTAGCGCGTCTGGCCGTCGACCTCGTCGGTGACCAGGCCCATGGCGATACCGGCGACGGGAGCGCGAAGGGGCACACCCGCGTTCAGCAGCGACAGGGTCGAGGCGCAGACCGAGCCCATCGACGTCGAACCGTTCGAGCCGAGAGCCTCGGACACCTGACGGATCGCGTAGGGGAACTCCTCGCGGCTGGGCAGCACCGGAACGAGCGCGCGCTCGGCCAGGAAGCCGTGGCCGATCTCGCGACGCTTCGGCGAACCCACGCGGCCGGTCTCACCGGTCGAGTAGGGCGGGAAGTTGTAGTGGTGCAGGTACCGCTTGCTCGTGATGGGCGAGAGCGAGTCGATCTGCTGCTCCATCTTGAGCATGTTCAGCGTCGTGACGCCCAGGATCTGGGTCTCGCCGCGCTGGAAGATCGCCGAGCCGTGGACGCGCGGGATGACCTGCACCTCGGCGTCGAGCGGGCGGATGTCGGCCAGGCCACGACCGTCCATACGGACGCCCTCGGCGAGGATGCGACCGCGGACGATCGTCTTGGTGACCGACTTGTACGCGGCGTTGAACTCCAGCGTCGCGACGGCGGGCAGCTCGCCCGACTCGACGGCGGCGAGGAGCTGCTCCTTGACCGAGGTCTTGACCTCGTCGTCGGCGTTCTGACGCTCCTGCTTGTCGGCGATCTGGTACACCGGCACCAGACGGTCGTAGGCGCGACCGGCGACGAAGTCGTAGGTCTCCTGGCTGTAGGCCGGGAAGACGGGGAACGACTGGATCTCCTTCGACGCGGTACGAGCGACCTCGTTCTGCGCGTCGACGAGCTGACGGAGGAAGGGCTTCGCGGCCTCGAGGCCCTCGGCGACGACCTGCTCGTTGGGCTTGGTGGCGCCGCCCTTGATGAGGTTCCAGCTGCCCTCGGTGGCCTCGGCCTCCACCATCATGATGGCGACATCGCCGTCGTCGAGCACGCGGCCCGCGACGATGAGATCGAAGACGGCGTCCTCGAGCTGCTCGGCCTTGGGGAATGCGACCCACTGGTCGGCGTGCTCGCCCTGGCCGGGGATGAGCGCGAGGCGGACACCCGCGATGGGGCCCGAGAAGGGCAGACCCGAGATCTGGGTCGACATGGATGCCGCGTTGATGGCGAGGGCGTCGTAGAACTCGCCCGGAGCGATCGAGAGCACGGTCACGACGATCTGGACCTCGTTGCGCAGGCCGTCGACGAACGACGGGCGCAGCGGCCGGTCGATGAGGCGGCACACGAGGATGGCCTCGGTCGAGGGGCGACCCTCGCGACGGAAGAACGAGCCGGGGATCTTGCCGGCGGCGTAGGAGCGCTCTTCGACATCGACGGTCAGCGGGAAGAAGTCGAAGCCTTCACGCGGGTGCTTGCCGGCGCTGGTGGCCGACAGGAGCATCGTCTCTTCGTCGAGGTAGGCGGCGACGGCGCCCTGGGCCTGCTGAGCGAGGCGACCGGTCTCGAAGCGGATGGTGCGGGTGCCGAAGCGGCCGTTGTCGAGAACGGCTTCAGCGGCGGTGATTTCTGGACCTTCCAAGAGGTCCCTCCTTCTTTGTTTAGGCTCGCCGCCCCGTGTGGGCGACGAGCTGACATGCGAAGGAGCAGGAACAGGCAGAAAGGGCGCGCCGACGTGTCGGCCCGGAAATCCCGGCGACTGGCCACCAGTAGACGACCACCCGGCGATCCGACGGGGAGTCCACCACAGGGGACCAGCGTCTGCCGGCCTGCTCCGTGTGCTCATATGTAATTGAGCGGATGCCAAGACGGCACCTCGAAAGAGCCTAGCAGCGCGGCGCGGATTCGGGTGGTTCCGACACGGCGCGACGAATACAGTGGCCTCATGGGCCTCATTCGTCGCACCAGTCACACGCTTCTCGCGTGCGCGCTGATCGGCGCCGCGATCGCGCCCTCGCCGGCGTGGGCCGCCACCCCGTCGTCCGTCCGCGTCCTCGCCGCGGCGGCCGACGACAACGACCCCGCGGTGATCGAGGTCAAGAAGGAGCTGGACGCGGCAGAGGCCTCCGCCGCCGCGGCATCGCGGCGCGCTCTCGACGCCTCCGCCGAGGCCGAGCGCACCCGTCTTCTCGCCGAGTCGACCGCAGCGCGCGCCGAGGCGCTCGCGACGCAGAGCTCGGCCGCCGACGCCGCCCTGGCATCCGCCCACGCGCGCGCCGGGGCGAGCGCCGCTCGCCTGTACCGCACGACGGGCAACGGCCCGCTCGTCGCCCAACTCCTGACGAGCGCCGACCCGGACTCGCTTCTCGAGCGCCTGGGATTGCTCGACCGCGTCGCGACCCTGACCACGCGCGACGCCGGCGAAGCCCGCAGCGCGGCGGACGTCGCGACCTCGCTCCGCACGCAGGCCGAGGCTGCTCGCACCGAGGCGGCCCGCCTCGCGACGGAGTCGGCGGCGACAGCCGCCACCGCCCAGACCGAAGCCGACAGCGAGGCCCAGGCCGTCAGCGCGGCGCAGGCCCAGCTCGACGCCCTCTTCGCTCGGCTCGCGGCCCTGCGCGAGACGACGGCTCAGCAAGAGCGCGAAGCGCGACTGCGCGAGCAGACCCAGCGCGAAGCGCAGGAGCCGGGAGGCAACGGCGGGGGCGGGAACAACGGCGGCGGCTCGAACAACGGCAGCGGGGGCGGCAACAACGGTGGCGGCTCCGACAACGGCGGCGGAGGCGGGAACAACGGCGGCGGCTCCAACAACGGCGGCGGGAACGGCAACAACGGCGGCGGGAGCGGCGGCGGCAACGGCGGGAACAACAACGGGGGCGGCGGCTCGAACAACGGCGGCGGCAACGGCGGCGGCACCACTCCCCCGCCCACCGCACCGGCCGGCCCGATCATGAGCCCGAACGAAGCCCGCACCTATGCGCGCGGCGCGATCGGCGGCTATGGGTGGGGAGACGATCAGTTCTCCTGCCTGGTGTCGTTGTGGAACCGCGAGTCCGGTTGGCGCGCCGACACCCTCAACCCCTGGAGCGGGGCGTACGGCATCCCGCAGGCTCTTCCCGGCGAGAAGATGGCATCCGCGGGTCCCGATTGGCGGACGAACGCGGCGACCCAGATCGCCTGGGGCCTGTCGTACATCAGCTCGCGCTACGGCTCGCCCTGCGGGGCCTGGGCCCACTCCGAGCAGACCGGCTGGTACTGACACCACGGGCTCCGACCGGTCCCTTCGACAAGCTCAGGGACCCTGCACGACCCAGGTGGTCGAGCCCGTCGAAACCACCGGAGCCGCCTACGACGTCCGCGCGCGCTCCCAGTCGCCGCGGGTCGGCAACTCGACGTAACCGGAGTGCTTCGCCGACACACCGTCTCCCGCGGTGCGGCCGCGAACCCGTCGCCACACCCAGGGCAGGGCATCGCGCGTGATCCATCCGCCGCGCGCCGGCTCGTCGTCGGCGTGCAGCGCCTCGTCCAGGCCCAGCAGGGCAGCCGCGTCGGGCACGCCGAGCGCCTCGGCTGCGCGATAGGCGACCAGGCGGTGCCCGGCCGAGCGCAGGTGGACGAGATCATCCGCCCACAGCGGGAGCTCGCCGAGCTCGGCCACGGCCTCGAGGTCGAGCAGGATCGCTCCCTGCTCGGCGGCGATGCGTCGCAGCTCGACGTTGTACGCCGAGAAGCGCCGTGCGAACAGCCGAGCGGCGGCGCGGTGCGGCAGAAAGGTCGTCACGAGCAGCACGTCGGCCCCGCTCCGGCGCACCGCGCGCACCGCGGACTCGACTTCGGCGACGATCGCGGGAATCACGGGGTGCGGGCCGACGAGGTCGTTCGCTCCGATGAGGATCGAGACGAGATCCGGCTTCATCTCCAGGGCCGCGGGAACCTGTTCGTCGATGAGGTGACGCACGCGACGACTGCGCACCGCGAGATTGGCGTACCGGAACGGTCCGTCCTCGCTCGTACCCGCGAGCAGCTCGGCGAGGCGGTCGGCCCAGCCGCGATACGCCCCCGACGGCATGCGCGACTGGTCGCACAGCCCCTCGGTGAGCGAATCGCCCAGGGCGACGAAACGCGTCCACCGGCCCCGGACCCGGGATGCCACGGGGGCGGCCGGTCGCTGGGCTCCGCGCACGAGCAGACTGTCGTCGATGGCGCGGAGGGCCCGGGCTTCGCGGTAATGCCCGACGAGGTCGTCGGTGAGCGCGGACCACGTACGTCCCGCGACCGCATCGCGCGCGGCGCGCGAGAACGCCTGACGCTTCGACTCGTCGCCGACGAGGTCCAGGACGCGCCAGCGCAGGTCGTCGAGGTCGCCGGGCCGGTAGAGCCACCCGTCCACGCTGGAGCGGACGAGATCGAGCGGCCCGCCGACGCCCGTCGCGACCACCGGCACGCCGCTCGCGAGCGCCTCCTGGATGGTCTGGCCGAAGGTCTCGCTCTCGCCGGGGTGTACGAAGACGTCGAAGCCGGCCATGACCCGCGCGAGCGTGTCTCCCGAGAGATGGCCGGTGAACACGGCATCCGGGATCGCCGCGCGCAGGCCGGCCCGGGAGGGTCCGTCACCGACGATCACGAGGCGCGTGTTCGGCATTCCCGCGAGGGCACGGAGGTCGTCGACCTGCTTCTCGGGTGCGAGGCGTCCGACGTAGCCGACGATGCGTTCGCCGTTCGGCGCGACCTCGGCCCGCCACGCGTCGTCTCGTCGGGCGGGCGCGAAGCGCACGGCATCCACTCCCCTGCCCCACCGGCGCAGGCGGTCGACGCCGAGTCCCTCGAGCTGCCGCATCGACGCCGACGAGGGAGCGAGGGTGAGGGTCGCCCGGCGGTGCAGGCGCGCGACGTGCCCCTCGACGAGGGCCGTGGCGTGCGGGAGGCCGTACTTCTGCGCGTAGGCGACGACGTCGGTCTGGTAGACGGCGACGGTGGGGATGCGCAGCGCGTCGGCGGCGGCGAGCCCCTGCCAGCCGAGCACGAACGGGGATGCCAGGTGCACGACGTCGGGGTCGAAGTCGCGCAGAAGCGCCCCGAGGCGTGCCGCACGGGCGAACACCACGCGCACCTCGGGATACGAGGGCAGCGGCACCGAACGCAGGAGCTCGGTCCGGGCGCCGTGCAGATCGGCGGTCACGTCGCCGGACTTCGGGGCGATGACCAGCGTCTCGTGCCCCGCCTCGGCGAGATGGCGCAGCACGTGGAGAACGGAACCGGTGACCCCGTTCATGTGCGGAAGGAAGGACTCGGCCAGCAGCGCGACTCTCACGACACCAGGGTGGGGGTCGACGGCACGTCGCGGGGGCGCGGAGGGGCCGATGTTCGCGATGTTCACCGGATGCTCCGCCGGGCGTCACCGCCGCGTGGGCGGGGCGTCTGGATCGACGGCGGAGAGTGACCGAATGGACGGGATCGACGCCTGGCTGCAGACGATCGCGGCGAGCCCCTGGGCCCTGCTCGGCATGGCGGCGCTCGTGTTCGCCGACGCGTTCCTGGTGGTGATCCCGGGAGAGGCGGCGGTCACGGCGTTCGGTGCCCTCGCCGTGTCGCACGGGACACCGCCCCTCGCGGGGGTGATCGTCGTGGCAGGCGCGGCCGCCTTCGTGGGCGACGCCGGCTGCTACCTCGTGGGTCGCACGGTCGGCGTCGAGCGCTGGGCGTGGATGCGCGGCCCGCGCGTGCGCAGCGCGCTCGACTGGGCGCGGGCCCGGCTGGAGCGCAACGCCGCCGTCGTGCTGTTCACGGCCCGGTTCGTCCCCTTCGCCCGGCTCGCGGTGAACCTCGCCGCGGGGGCGGCGCGGGTGAATCCGGTGCGCTACCTCGGCGTGGCGGCGCTGGCCGCCCTCGCGTGGGCGGCGTATCAGGCGGTCATCGGCGCGGTGGTCGCCGCGGTCGTCCCGGGCGGACCGGTGGTCGCGGTGATCGTCTCGATCGTCGTCGCGGTGGGGATCGGCGTCGGGATCGACCTCGTGCTCGCCCGGCGGGCGAAGCGGCGGGCGCCGGCGCGGGGCTGACGCGCGAGCGAGGCTGCTTCCCTCAGACCAGTGCGAGCGTCTCTTCCGCTGCCTCCACGAGTGCTCGACCGTACGACGGACCGTGACCCGCCGCGTGCACCGCGAGCGGGTGCAGCTGATGAAGGGGAACACGCTCCCGCCACCCCTCGCGCAACGGTCGCGCGCGGTCGTACGCCGTGAGGATCCGCTCGAGGAACGGGCAGCCGAAGAGCGCGAGCATCGCGAGATCGGTCTCGCGGTGCCCGCCGTGCGCCGCGGGGTCGATGAGCACCACGCCGTCCGGCGACCACAGGACGTTGCCCGCCCACAGGTCGCCGTGCAGCCGCGCCGGTGGCTCATCGTCGTCGAACGCGCCCTCGGCGATCAGCGCGCACGCGCGGCGCACGATCTCCGCTCCGGATGCCGAGAGGTTCCCCGCCTCGACGGCAAGGGGCACGAACGGCTCCACGCGCTGCCCGGCGTAGAAGGCGCCCCAGGTCGCGGTCGGACGCGCGGGCTGCGGGCGTCGGCCGATGAAGATGTCGCCCTCCCACCCCGGCGGCGGGGAGCCGAAGGCCAGAGCGCCCGCGGCGTGGGTCACGGCGAGCGCGGCGCCGAAGGCATCGGCTGATTCAGCGGTGGGTCGCTCCTCGGCGACATGATCGAGTGTGATCCTGTCGTCGGCGACGGCTCGGACGTGGACGACGCTCGCCCCGCCCGCCTCGGCGAGCCAGCGGAGCCCGGCGGCTTCCGCGGCGAAGAAGCCGGCGGGGGCGTCGGCCCGGGTCTTCACGTACGCGTCCATCTCCCCAGTCTGTCGCGCGCCCGCGGGGACCGTGCTACTCGGTGACGAGGATGAGGAAGACCACGAACGAGAAAACCGAGACGAGGGCGCACGCCCCGAGTCCGAGAACCACCGACCCCGACCAGGTCGCCAGGGCCGCAAGCCACAGCATGCCGCCGATGAGCACGCCGAGCTGGGGAATCGAGTACCGCCGGTCCGTGAGACGGTTCCACGGTCGGCGCCACCGCACCACGATCAGCAGATGCAGCGAGGCGGAGACACCGAACATCGTCGCGAAGAAAGCGCTCATCACCCGGACCAGTTCCGTCCGTCCCGGACCATCTGCCTGGGGCAACGAGTCGGTGAGGAAGAAGCCGGCAAAAGGGATCAAGAGCCCCGCGGCCGCGAGGATCGGCGGTCTCCATCCGGTCCGGGTCACCCCCCGGACGACGGTCTCGCTCATGCAGGCAGTTTAGGGCGCGATGTCGGAAGCCCCCGGCACCATGGAGGCATGAGCGACGGCTACGACCCGGACTTCCTCGGCATCCCCCTCCCGCTGCCCGCGCCGGTCGCGCGGACGACGCGGCTCGACTATCCGCGGTTCTCGGTGCTGCTCGACGAGGAGCGTCGATTCGCCGCGGTCACGGGAGTCGTGATCGACGGTGCGACGCTGCGCGAGCAGCCGCGCACCGGCGATTGGCGCCTCGACCCGCGTGTGCCCGCCGGCGCGCAGGCCGGACCCGAGATCTACAGCCGCAACGATCTCGATCGTGGGCATCTCGTGCGTCGGCGCGATCCCGGTTGGGGCTCGGCCGGGGAGGCTCAGGATGCCACCGAGGCGACGTTCTTCTACACGAACGCCGCGCCCCAGGCGGCGGGCTTCAACCAATCGAAGGAGCTGTGGCTGGGGCTCGAGGACCACGTGCTCGCCTACGCCGAGACGACCGACCGGCGGCTCGCGGTCTTCACCGCGCCCGTGCTCGGTGCCGAGGATCCGGCGTATCGCGGCATCCGGGTTCCGCTGCGGTTCTGGAAGATCGCCGCATGGTGCGGCGGCGGGGACGCGCTGGCGGCGGCCGGGTTCGTGCTCGACCAGAGCAGCCTCGTCGACACGCGGCAGGGGCTGACGGTGCCGCCGCTCGGCGCGTTCCGCACCTTTCAGGTGCCGATCGCCGATATCGCGGCCGAGGCGGGGGTCGACGTGGGCCCGCTCGCGGCGGCCGACACGTTCGTGCGGCGCGGGCTGCGACCTGTCGCCGCGCGCGAGTTGCGCGGCAGTGACGTCATCGTGCTCTAGGGGGTCGGGCCGCGGGCACGGTCGCGCCGTGCAGCACGGGTGCGGCGACCCGCGGCGAAGGTGCCCGCGGGGCGCAGGGCGGCTGGGCTCACCGAGCTCGTCACACGCGCGCGGCGATGTCGAGAGAGCGCGCCACGCGCGGCGACTCCGAGGGAGCGCGTGCTGATCGCCGCGCCGTTCGCACGTCAGAGCACGCGCACCGCGTGCAACAGCGTGTCGACCGCGGCGGCGGGGTGGCCCTCGCGGAGCTCCGCGTCGGCGCTCGTCCGCGTGATCCGTTCGCACCGCTCGACGCGGAACCTCCGGTCGAGCGCGCCGCGGAGCAGCTCGGGCGTGTAGAGGATCGCGGGGTCCGAGGGCCCGTGGCCGCCCGCCGCGATGTTCTCGACGTCATGGCCGATGACCACGAGCGCTCCCCCGGGCGCCACCCACTGCGCCATGCGCGCGACGGCGGCCGCGCTGTCGGCCAGGTGCAGGTAACAGGAGACGACGAGGTCGGCGGAGGCGGCGGGCTCCCACTCGTGCACGTCGGCGCGCACCCAGGTCACGGCCTCGCCGCCGGGTCGACCCTCGGCGAGCGCGAGCCCCTCGGCGGAGAAGTCGATGCCGGTGCAGGTCCAGCCCCGATCAGCGAGCCAGACGGCGGTGCGTCCATCCCCGGTGGCGACATCGATCGCGGTCCCGGGCGCGAGCTGCGCGAGGATCTCCCGCACGGCGGCGGGTGGTTCGGCGGCCCAGACTCCTCCGACGGAGGCGCGATAACGCTCGTCCCACTGCGCGGCATCCATTCGGCTCCCTTTCGTCGCCCCCCACCCTAGGGGCGCACGTCTTCGGTTCTGCGCCGGCGACCGCCGCAGAACCGGAGACGTTCACGAGATCCGGAGATTTCCGGCGAATCGGTCCGGATCTGTCGGCGATCTCCGGATCCGGTGCGCTTCGCGCACGCTCTCGCGGCGCCGTGCGCTCGCGACTCCGTACGAGGCCTCGGATTTCACGCCACCCCGCTCCCGCGAGCCCGACGCACGCGAGGGCCCCCCGCGCCCGCGAGCCCGGCGCACGCGAAAGCCCCGCCGCCCACACGGGCGACGGGGCTCCGGAGCAGAACTCACTCCCCCGACAGACCACCCAGCAGGTGACCGAAGGACTTTCCGGCACCGAGGTAGGACGCGGGGTCGAACGGGTCGGCGTCGCGCACGGGCTCGCGGGCTGCGATCGCGTCGGCGAACTCGCGGGCGCCGCGGTCGACGCGGGAGCCGAGCGGGGCCACCTCGTCGGCGTTCGCGCCCCAGTCGCTGGAGGCGGCGAACACCCCGGTCGGCACGGGGTTGGCGTGCAGGTAGGTGAACAGCGGACGGATCGCGTAGTCGATCGCGAGCGAGTGCCGGGCCGTGCCGGCGTTGGCGCCGATCAGCACGGGCGTGCCGGTGAGCGCCTGCGGGTCGAGCACGTCGATGAACGACTTGAACAGGCCTGAGTAGCTCGTGGAGAAGATCGGCGTGACCGCGATAAGGCCGTCGGCCGAGACGACCGTGTTGATCATCTGCTCGAGCGGCGCGGGCGCGAAACCGGTGAGCAGGTTGTCGGTGATGTCGTGCGCGTAGTCGCGCAGCTCGAACACGTCGGCCGTCGCCTCGATGCCGCGCTCGCGCAGCTCCGCCAGGACGGCGTGCGAAAGACGGTCACCGAGCATGCGCGTCGACGAGGGCGTGGACAGGCCCGCGGTGACGACCGCGATACGGCGGGCGGTCATCTCAGGCACCGACCTTCGTCGCGGCGGCACCGAATGCGCTGCCCGAGCGGGGCGCGGCATCCTGGTACGGGCTCCCGGCGACCATGTTGTCTCCGCGGTTCGCGCCGGGGACGGCCTGACGCGGAGCCGCGCCCGCGTAGATCTTCTCGACGAGGTTCGCGTGCGTGGGCGCGTCGGGCACCTCGGCGGGACGGTTCGTCTGCAGCTCCTTGCGCAGCACCGGCACGACCTCGCCGCCGAGGATGTCGAGCTGCTCGAGCACCGTCTTGGTCGGCAGGCCCGCGTGGTCGATGAGGAAGAGCTGGCGCTGGTAGTCGCCGTAGGTCTCGCGCATCGAGGCGTAGCGGTCGATGATCTGCTGCGGCGAACCGACGGTCAGCGGGGTCATCTCACTGAAGTCCTCGAGGCTCGGGCCGTGTCCGTAGACGGGGGCGTTGTCGAAGTACGGACGGAACTCCCGCACCGCGTCCTGCGAGTTGGCGCGCATGAACACCTGCCCGCCGAGGCCGACGATCGCCTGCTGGGGCGTGCCGTGGCCGTAGTGGGCGAAGCGCTCGCGGTACAGCGTGATGAGGCGCTGGTAGTGCTCCTTCGGCCAGAAGATGTTGTTCGCGAAGAAGCCGTTGCCGTAGTACGCGGCCTGCTCGGCGATCTCGGGCGTGCGGATCGAGCCGTGCCACACGAACGGGGGAACGCCGTCGAGCGGACGCGGGGTCGAGGTGAAGCCCTGCAGGGGCGTGCGGAACTTTCCCTCCCAGTCGACGACGTCCTCGCGCCACAGCTTGTGCAGCAGGTCGTAGTTCTCGATCGTCAGCGGCAGGCCCTGGCGGATGTCCTTGCCGAACCAGGGGTAGACCGGGCCGGTGTTGCCGCGGCCGAGCATGAGGTCGGCGCGGCCACCCGAGACGTGCTGCAGCATCGCGAAGTCCTCGGCGATCTTCACCGGGTCGTTCGTGGTGATCAGCGTCGTGGACGTCGTGAGGATGAGGCGCTCGGTCTGCGCGGCGATGTACGCCAGCGTCGTGGTGGGCGACGAGGACCAGAACGGCGGGTTGTGGTGCTCGCCGAGGGCGAAGACGTCGAGGCCCACCTCTTCGGTGTGCTTCGCGATCGTCAGGGTGTCCTTGATGCGCTGGGCTTCGCTCGGGGTCGTGCCCGTAGTCGGGTCCTGGGTGATGTCGCTCACCGTCATGACGCCGAACTGCATGCCCGGCCAGTTGTTCGTCTCACCCATGATGCGCCTCCTGTTTTGTATGCATCTGAATATACATGGTGGAACGCACCGCGCCGAGGTTTATTCCGCCGTACCCCATCGGCATCCGGAATCCACCCCCGTGGACCCCTCTTCCCGACGCGATTATCGTCGCCCGGGATGACGGATACCACGACCTCGCCCCCGAAGACGCGCACGGCGTTCTGGGACAACGCCCGGTTCGCCGCGATCACCCTGGTCGTGTTCGGCCACGCGATCCAACGCCTGACCTACGATTCGGATGCCGCGGAGGCGCTGTACCTGCTCGTGTACGCGTTCCACATGCCGCTGTTCGCGCTGATCGCGGGCTATTTCTCGTCGTCCGCCGAGCCGACGCGGCGCCGCATGGCTGGCCTGTTCACCGACCTCATCGCGCCTTACCTGATTTTCGAGACCCTGTGGACGATCACGCAGTTCCTCGTCACGGGGAGGACGAACCTCGACCCCGCACAACCGTCGTGGACGCTGTGGTTCCTGCTCGCCCTCGCACTGTTCCGGCTCGTGCTGCCGTATCTCGCGCTGCTGCGCGCGCCCGTGGTGTGGGCCCTGGCGATCTCGATCGTGGCCGGATATCTGCCGAGCATCGACTCGACGTTCTCGCTCTCGCGGTTCCTCGGCCTGCTGCCCTTCTTCGCCCTCGGGTGGTGGCTGCGCGAGCACGACGTGGTCGCGCGCGCGGGGCTGCTCGCCGCGCGGCCCCTTTGGTTCCGGGCGGCCGCCGCGACCGTTCTGGTCGCAGCCGCGGCGCTCGCCTTCGTCTTCGTCGACACCTGGCGCGACGTGCGGCTGGGAACCTGGTTCTTCTTCGTCGACGCCTATGCCGACCTCGACGCGCCGCAGTGGTGGGCGGGCGGGGTGCGGCTCGCGATCATCGCGCTCGCGCTCGTGCTGATGGCCGCGTTCCTGGTGCTGATCCCCCGCCGCGAGACCCGCTGGACGCACCTCGGTCGGTACACGATGTACGCCTACCTGCTGCACACGTTCGTGCTCTACCCGTTCCGCCAGTCGGGAGTGCTGCGGGGCCTCGAGCCGATGGGGCTGTGGATCCCTGTCGTCGTCGTCGCGAGCGTCGTCATCGCCGTGGCGCTGTCGAGCCGCCCGGTCCGGCGCCTGACGCGCCCGCTGGTGGAGCCCCGGATGCCGTGGCTCTTCCGCGACCGCGAGCTCGGCGCGGGACGCGGGTCGCGGTAGAGACGTCGACGCCGGCATCGGTGGCTTCGACAGGCTCAGCCACCGCCCGCCCGAGTCCCTGAGCCCGTCGAAGGGACCGGGACGCCCGCGCGCCCGGTGGCTTCGACAGGCTCAGCCACCTCCCGAGCGAAGGTCCCTGAGCCCGTCGAAGGGACCGGGACGCCCGCGACGGGCCTATGCCTCAGGCGCCGAGCAGCCCCGCCCCGATCGACGCACCCGAGGCGGGAGCCGGGGGCACCGCCCACAGCCCCGAGCCGACGTGACGGATGTACTCGCCCATGGCATCCGTCGACAGCGCCTTCTGCAGCGTGATGAAGCGATCCGGGCTCTTCTGGAACGACAGGAAGAACAGCCCGGCATTCAGCCGACCGAGGTCGGTCGTGCCGTCGACGAAGTTGTAGCCGCGGCGCAGGATGCGGATGCCGCCGTTGTTGTCGGGGTGCGCGAGGCTCACGTGACTGCGCCGATCGATGCGGGGCTTGCCCGTGGCATCCGTCGCTCCGAAGTCGGGAGCGGTGAACTCGTCGCCGCCCGACAGCGGCGCCCCCGCGCCCTTGTCGCGACCGACGACGCGGTCCTGCTCGGCGAGGCGGGTGCGATCCCACGTCTCGATGAGCATCGCGATGCGCCGCGCCACGAGATACGACCCTCCCGAGAGCCACGCCGGCCCCTCGGATGCCGAGACCCACACGTTCTCGTCGAGCGCGGCCGTGTCGTCGGCCAGGATGTTGGCCGTTCCGTCCTTGAACCCGAAGAGGTTGCGCGGCGTCGTCTGCGCGGCGGTGGTCTTGGAGGTGCGGCCGAAACCGAGCTGCGACCAGCGGATCGTCGCGCGCCCGAAGGCGATCCGGCTGAGGTTGCGGATCGCATGGACGGCCACCTGCGGATCGTCGGCGCAGGCCTGGATGCACAGGTCGCCGTCGGAGCGCAACGGATCGAGGTCGTCGCCCAGGAACGCCGGCAGCCGTTCGAGGCCGGGCGGGCGCTGCCCCTCGAGCCCGAAGCGCGCGTCGAAGAGCGACGGTCCGAAGCCGAACGTGATCGTCAGGTTGCTCGCCGGAAGACCCACGGCCTCCCCCGTGTCGTCCGGCGGAGCCTCGGGCGAACCGCCCAGAGCGCCCGTCGCGCTGACGTCGAGGCCCTGCATCAGGCGGTTCGCGGCGTAGGTCCAGTCCGACAGCAGTTCCGCGAGGTCATCGCGGGTCGTCCGCGCCATCATGTCGTACGCGGCGAAATGCAGGTGCTCCTGCACCGGGGTCGTGATGCCGGGCTGATGGATGCCGGATGCCGGGGCCACGGCATCCATCACCCGTCGCGCCTGATCCTGGCCGTACGCCGCTCCCCCGACGAGACCCGCGCCCGTGCCGACGACGAGGCTGGTCGCACTCGCGCCGATCGCGAGGCCGATCAGGTCGCGGCGGGAGACGCCCGCCGACGCGTCGGGGCCGGACGGCGACGCGGCTGCCGCCGAACCCGAGGGTCCGGCGGCAGCCGAGGTCTGTTCGTCGTCGCTCACGCTCACTCCAGCACCGTGACCGTCAGCTGCGACAGCGGCTCGGCGAGGGCGTTGATGAGGTCGGTCAGCTGGCGCTTGTCGGCCTCGGTGAGCTGCGAGTAGGGCACGAACCCGGCGTCCGCGGAGCCGTGCGCGGCGAGGTCCGCCTCGAGGTCGGCGTAGCCCTTGTCGATGCGCGTCACCAGCTCGGCGCCCTTGTCGCCCTTCGATTCGGCGAAGTCGCGCACGAGCGAGAACGCCATCTTCGATCCCTCGACGTTCGCGGCGAAGTCGTAGAGGTCGGTCCCCGACCACCAGTCCTCTTCGCCGCTGATCTTGCCCGTGGCGACCTCGTCGAGCAGCGCGATGGCGCCGTTCGAGATGCCGGCCACGCCCTGCGCGTCGAGCGCCTGGGTGAAGGCGTCGGAGTGGACGTAGTCGTACAGCTCCTGCGTGTCGGCGATGAGCTTGTCGCCGTAGGTCGCCCGCTCGGCGGGGGTGGACGGCGCCCAGTCCTTCCAGGCCGGGGTTTCGCCGTCGGCGTTCAGCGCGTCCTGCGCGGGGACCCAGAGGTCCTTCTCGATGCGGTGGAATCCGGTCCAGTCCAGGCCCTCGGCCACGGCGTCGACCTCGCGGTAGTCGATGCGGGGGTCGAGATCGCCGAGCGCCTCGGCGATGGGCTCGATGCGCTCGTAGTACGCGCGCACACGGGGGAACTGCTCTTTCGCGGCGGCGTCGTCGCCCGCCTCGTAGGCGGCGGTGAAGGTCTGCACGGCAGGGAGCAGCTGTCCGACCTGGTCCTTGACGAACGCGGCGTAGAGGTCGACCGCCTGCTGCTTCTGGTCGGCATCCGGGCCCTCGACGGCGACGGCGTCGCCCGTGACCGAGAAGCTCGCCTTGCCCACGCCGTCGCCCACCATGCCGGGCTTGCAGAGGGTGAAGTAGTCCCCGGGCTGAGCGACCACGGTGAGGTTGCGCGAGGCGCCGGGGGCGATGTTCTCGACCTCGCCGACGATCCGCAGACCATCGGATGCCAAGAGGTAGAACTCCGTGACCTGATCGCTCTTGTTGCTCACGTCGAACGCGACGGTTCCGCTGGGCACCGAGGCGGACGAGACCGCGCAGCCGTCGTCGGTCGAGGTGACGGTGAGGGCTCCGGACGCGGACGCGTCGGTCTTGGCGACGCATCCGGCGAGGACGAGAGCGGCCGCGCCGGCCACGGCCGTGGCCGCGAGGAGGCGTGTCGAGTTCATGGTGCTGTGCTCCGTTCGAGGAAGGGATGCCGCGGCGTCGGGTGCGCGCGGGAGGAGAGAGGTCTCAGGGGGTTCCAGGCGTCGCGGTGGCGACCGCGGGATGCGGCTCGCCCTGCGGCGCGGACGGGGAGGCCGCCGCGGGAGGCGGACGTCGGCCCGCGCGCACCCCGCGCACGAACAGCGGGACCACCACGGCGACGTAGACGACCCACGCGATGACCTGCAGCCACGTCATCTGCGGCATGAAGCCTACGGTCGCCTGCAGCAGCGCGGCGAGGGGGCTGTCGGGGGCGATCGAGGTTGAGACGTCGAACGCCCAGCCGAAGGGGAATCCCGCCCAGCCGGTGGCGACCAGACCGGTGAGGGGGTCGATCGGCGCGCCCGCGCCGAACGGACCGGGCAGGGCGCCGGCTTCCTGCAGATCGTGGAACGCGTAGGCGAGGACGCCGGCGGCGACGACGACGAGGAAACCGCCCGTCCAGGTGAAGAACCGACCGAGATTCAGGCGCAGCATGCCGCGGGCGATGAACCAGCCGAGGACGACGGCGGCGGCGAGACCCAGGAGCGCGCCGAGCAGCGCCACGGGCGATTCGCCGAACGACTGCACCATCGACCACAGCAGCAGGGTCGTCTCCACGCCCTCGCGCGCCACCGACACGAACCCGATCGCGACGAGCGCCCACACGCCGCCGCGGAGCGCTTTGTCGATGCCACCTTCGAGGCCCGCCTTGAGGGTGCGGCCGGCCTTCTGCATCCAGAAGATCATCCAGGTGACCATCGCCACGGCGAGCAGCGAGAGTCCCCCGCCGAGCAGCTCCTGCGCCTCGAACGTGAGCATGTAGGCCCCGAACGTGAAGATCGCCCCGACGCCGAGCGCGAGGGCCACCGCGAGCCCGACGCCGGTCCACAGCTTCGGCAGGGCGTCACGGCGATCGAGACGCGTGAGATAGGCGACGAGGATGCCGACGACGAGCGCGGCCTCGAGGCCTTCACGGAGGCCGATGAGGAAGGTGGCGAAGAAGCTGGCAAGCACGGGCGGGAGTTCCGACTTTCACGAGGAGGAAGGACCGCGACGCTGCGGATCAGGTAAGGACAGCCTCACCTGACTGTGACAGATTACGCACTTTCACCGGTTCGCGCATCCCCGATCCTTCGACGCGGGCACCGTTGCACGCGCGCGCCGCACTCCCGAGCCCCGATCGGGCCGTTCAGACTCCGCGGACGGTAACGCTCGGCAACATTCGCGCACCGCCCTCCGCCCCGACCTAGCCTCGATCCATGTCCGAGTTGAACCTCCCGATCCTCGACCTCTCCCTCCTCGATCAGGGGCCCGAGGCCGCATCCCGTTTCCGCGACGACCTGCGCGCCGCCACCCACGACGTCGGCTTCTTCTACCTGACCGGCACCGGGGTCACACCCGAACTCGAGGGGCGCCTGCTGCAGGCCGCCCACGACTTCTTCGCCCTCCCCGAGGCCGAGAAGCTCTCGATCGAGAACGTCACGAGCCCCCACTTCCGCGGCTACACCCGCGTCGGCGGCGAGCGCACGCAGGGCCGCGTCGACTGGCGCGAGCAGATCGACATCGGCCCCGAGCGCGATCCGATCCACGACCCCGAGGGCCCCGGCTACAACCGGCTCGTCGGCCCCAACCTGTGGCCCGCGGCCCAGCCCGAGCTCAAGGACGTCGTCACCGAGTGGCACGACCACCTCACCGGCGTCGCCCGCAAGCTGCTGCGCGCGTGGGCCCTCGCCCTCGGCGCCGAGGAGCAGTACTTCGACCGCCACTTCGGCGACCCGCAGACGCTCATCAAGATCGTCCGCTACCCCGGCAAGGACGACCCGACTCCTCAGCAGGGCGTCGGGGCGCACAAGGACTCCGGCGTCCTCACGTTGCTGTGGGTGGAGCCGGGCAAGGGCGGCCTGCAGGTCGAGCGCGACGGCGAGTGGGTCGACGCTCCCCCGGTGCCCGGCGCGTTCGTGGTGAACATCGGCGAGCTGCTCGAGTACGCCACGCAGGGCTACCTGACCGCGACGAACCACCGCGTGATCTCGCCGAGGTACCCCGACGAGCGCATCTCGGTGCCGTTCTTCTTCAACCCCGCCCTCGACGCGCGGCTGCCGATCATCGAGCTGCCCGAGGAGTTGGCATCCGAGGTCCGCGGGGTCACCGACGACCCGACCAACCCCATCCACGCGACCTACGGCGAGAACGCCCTCAAGTCGCGCCTGCGCGCCCACCCCGACGTCGCGGAGCGTTGGCACGCGGATCTGCTGGCCGCGCGCGCGGCATCCTGACGTCGCCGGGGAAGAATCCCTGCCTCGACTCACTCTCCTGGCAAGAAGGGACTAAGGACAGATCAGACACCATTCACCATCGGGGAGTCATGCTCGACAGGCGCGGGACCATTGCTCGTTTGTGCTCGTCCACGCGCTTTCTCATCTCAGCATCTGCAAGATCTGTCAGGTATTCATCCCAATGACCCTCGATGCGGGAGATTGTGTCCACTGCTACACCAGCAAGATCGCCCTCAACGTAATTAATCTTCCGGCCGATTCGCGCGATCGCTGCCCCGGTGACGTCCTCATACCGACGCGAGTTGTGGAGTTTTAGTCCCGTGCCTCGCTGCATGCCGCCCACCGGGTACGCCTCAACGGAGACAACGTCGTACACAGGGGAGAGCGCAGGTGTCCGAGAGTCGCGGTAAAGGATCGACCAATTCTTCAGATGTGCGTCGTCGTTCCCAATGACTAAATTGAGAGTGAGTCTTCTCACGAACTCGTGAAGGTCGCTCTCGTTGGTTCGACGCCAAATAAGACCTGCAAGTGTTTCAAAGTTCCCTTCGTACCGATCGTCGACTTCGAAGTTCCGCACCTGAGCGAAATCCTCCATGTGCACCCGACCGCCATCAACCCGGTCGAAGCGGCGCACCGCTATCGCCGTCTGCTCCGAACGCCAAAACCGCTCCGGAACGTTGGAGAGTTCGTCTCGATTCAGAAGCTGAACCTCGGGTGTGTCGATGCCGACACGAGAGGCAAGTCGCATGCTCGCCCACTCATTCTGAGGAAGAAGCCGAAAGACAGGATCCGGCAATTTAAGGAGCCAGTCTCCATCCTGACCGCTCGCTGGTGCGACAAACTTCTCGTCACGTCGCAGCACCGAGAACTTTAAACCAACCCCGGGGACAGAGAAGTTGAGCCGCGTCCCTAAACTCGGGAGGGCTCCGGCCTGCGCAGCGAGAGGATATCGCTCTCGGACAGGAACAGTCTCCTCTAGCGGGTGCACCGTCACGGCACCGGGAAGATCCTCGCCCACTTGGGCGATGATCTCGACGTCGCTTGGCCTGCGACCGTAATCTGACTGCAACTGTTGCTCAATCAATTGGAGCAACGATCCTTCGGGCAGGAGGTTCTCAAACCACACCGGCAAGCCACGGTCCGAGACATGCGCCTTCCGAAGGTCCTGCTCGAAATGCAGACCCAACACACTGCGATCGGCAGAGTCAATGTATTCGTCTCTAAAGTAGAACCGACTGGCGCGATCGCCACGGTTCTCAATCACACCTACGCTGGCGCCGTGCAGACGAACGTCGAGGTGCAAGTCAGCTCACCTCGAGATTGTCGTCACGTGGGTCGTCCTCGACGATCAGCAAATCCAGTGAGGGTGTGTCCTCGAATGACCACTCCGCCTGACGGGCCAAGAATGTCCGCAGATGGGCTGACAAAGAAGCTTGCCGCATCCGCACAAAACCCTCGTCGTCTCCCGCAATCAGAGCCTGAGCCGCGTCAGGCGACACGGCGTGAGAGCGAAGGACAGAGGCCGCCCATGTCGACTCGTTTCCGATGCCATCCAGTGATACTCGCCACAACGAATCTCGTACTGACTCTGCGATACCCCCGGGGTCGGGCATCATTACTCGATTACCTGCAAGCGAGCGAAGCCGCACAGGGAAAGATGAAGATGTGAAGATCGAAGGTGTGATCTCATTCGCCGTACTCTGCTCGCCAAGAGCCGCCAAGAGGTCATCCATAGAATATGGTCGATCGGCCTCGTACCCTGACAGAGGCATTGGTCGCAAGTCCCAGAGGGCCGCCACCATTATCCGGGTTACAGCGTGATTCGTGCGGAAATCAGTGACCTCAACCTCGAAGGCGGGCGGGCCTGCGACCATTTCAAGCAATCCCTCCACGGATCGCGCCTCTTCCCCCGGCACAATACGATCGCAGAGAGATCGAGTCGCGTAAGTGATGTTTCCTTTCGTCACCTGAGGGCCGAGCACAGCTGCTCGCCAAAACCAACGGCGAAGATTCCGAGTCGTACCGACGGCCGGACGCGGGTGGTGAGCGAAAAAGCGGGTCAACACGACCAGAAGATACCGGTATGGCAGAAATGCGAAGTGGGGAGCGCCGGCTTCATCCTGAAGAAATCTGACCGCCAGGACCATGGCACGTATAGTCGCGTCGCGCGCTTCTCCCGCATCCTCCCGAGGAAATTCGGACGCGTATCTGTCGCTGGGAGAGTTCGCAGCAAGATCGAACTCCCGTCGAATGTCGCGCGAAATATTGGCACCCCTCCTGCCAAGAAATGCAAGCAGCACAGTGCTGTCATCAACGACCCCGTAACCAGTTTCGGCGTGAACCTCCGATGCGATGTGTGTCAGGTCATGAGTTGTTTCCGAACGCTCGCCCTCTCCACTCTCGTGCAGCGCGCTGAACACCTCAGCGCGGGTTAGCTTGCGGCCATAGTTGTTCATGCGATCGAAGATGTCTCTGAGCACAGCCTCTTCCGACTGTTCAACAACGTAGACCGGTACTCGAAATTCCCGAATCGCTTTCGCAACTTTATTGGCGCGGTCGATATACGACGGGTCGCTCATCAGGATGGAGTTGTCAGCGAACCACCTCAGCAGCTTGGTCAGGTCGAAGATGATCGGAAGGGGTATCTCAAAAACCGACTTTCCCTGTGATGGGACGAAGCGCTCTCGATCCACGTCGTATGCAAGAGCGAAGCGGGGGTCGACATGTCCTTCTGCGCTGAGAGCGTTCGCTAGCGAGGTGAGCCTCTGCTGTCCGTCCACGACGAATAGGGCCGCGTCTGTCTCCTTGGCATCAATGCGTAGGGCCCCGATCCGCATACCCTGAGCTGCGCCGGCTCGGCGTCGCCATAACAGCAGATTTCCGACCGGATAGCCGCGGACGATCGAGTCGAAAAGACGAATCACATCGGGTCGTTGCCACTTCAAACCTCGCTGGAACGAGGGGATTCGTATGGCACCGCTGAGTACATCGTCGACAAGATCGTCGATCGGTCGCGCATCTGTGTGGAGTCGCCCCTCCGTCGCCATCGGCTCCGCCCTTCTGTAGATGGTTCGACGCTATCGGGGCCGCAGATTTGCCGCTTCATCGACTCGCAAATCCGTCACATTTCACCCGCCGGCATGGCCCCCTTCGCCTGACCGCAGCTTAAGCAAGACCGAGACCGTCTAATTGGTCGACAGTGCCAGGAAACGCCGAAGGCCGCCCCACACCGTGGGGCGGCCTTCCAAGAATGTTTTGCGCGATAGAACGCTGGTGCGATTAGCGACGCAGACCGAGACGCTCGATGAGCGAGCGGTAACGGTTGATGTCGACATCCTGCAGGTAACCCAGCAGGCGACGGCGCTGACCGACGAGCAGGAAGAGTCCACGGCGCGAGTGGTGGTCGTGCTTGTGGATCTTGAGGTGCTCGGTGAGGTCCTTGATGCGCTGCGTCATCATCGCGACCTGCACCTCGGGGGATCCGGTGTCACCGGGGTGCGTCGCGTACTCTTCGATGATCGCCTTCTTGACGTCTGCTTCGAGTGCCATAGATGGGATCCCCTTCCTTCTCATTGCGCGGCGCCCGGCACCTGATGTGCGAGCTCTCTTTATCCGCGGCCGATCGAACGGCAACCGCATGAGTCTACCAGCATCCGGATGCCGCGAACGAACCGCTGCGCACCGGACCCGTCGCACCGCCCGACGCCTCCCGCGCCCCGACGTGTCGGAGGCCTGGCGTAGCCTCGATCCGTGCAGCTCACCGTTCGCGTCAAGCCCGGCAGCCGGCGCGGTCCCCTCGTTGAAGACACCGCCGAGGGTCTCGTCGTCCACGTGCGCGAGCGCGCCGTCGACGGAGCGGCGAACACGGGCGTGGTCGAGGCTCTCGCCGCGCACTTCGGCGTGCCGGCCCGCGATGTCGAGATCCTGCGCGGACACGCCGCGCGCGTGAAGCGTGTCGAGGTCGACGCGTGAGCGCCCGCCGGAGCGCGTTCATCGATCTGCGCCCGCTCACCACCTCGCCCGCGTTCGCGCGCCTGTGGATCGGATCGACGCTCGCGGGCCTCGGCGGGCAGCTCACGGTCGTCGCCGTCATGCTGCACGTGTTCGAGTTGACGCAGAGCACATTCGCCGTCTCGATGATCGCGGTCGCGGGACTCCTGCCCATGATCCTCGCGGGTCTGTACGGCGGCATGCTCGCCGACGCCTTCGATCGACGCACGGTCGCTCTGCTCGCCGCCGTGGTCACCTTCGTCTCGACCGCGCTGCTGGCCGTTCTCGCCTGGACGGGCCTCGAGACCGTGGGGTGGCTCTTCGTCCTCAGCGTGGTGAACTCGGCGGCGAACTCCATCGTGATGGCGACGAAATCGGCGATCACCCCGCGGTTGATTCCGCGCGAGCTGTTGCCGGCGGCGGCGGCCCTGCAGGGGGTGACCGTCGGGATCATGGTCATGGCCGGGCCCGCGTTGGCCGGGGTGCTCGTCGCGGTCGCGGGGTACGCCTGGACGTACTCGCTCGATGTGCTCCTCATGACCTCGCTCTTCCTCGGGCTCTGGTCGTTGCCGCGCCTGCGCCCCGAGGGCGAAGTCGTCCGCCCGGGACTCGAATCGCTCCGCGACGGCGCACGGTTCCTGCGCCGCGCCCCGAACATCCGTCTGCAGTACCTGCTCGACATCACGGCCATGACGTTCGGCCAACCCGTCACGCTGTTCCCCGCGATCGGCGCCGTGCTGCTCGGCGGCGGCGCGATCACCACCGGCGTCCTCACCGCCGCCGTCGCCGCCGGCGCGTTCCTGTCGAGCCTGTTCTCCGGCCCGATCGGTCGGGTGCGCCGCCAGGGTCTCGGAATCGAGCGGGCGATCCAGGTCTATGGCCTGTCGATCGGGCTCTTCGGCCTCGTCCTCGTCGCCGCGAGCCTCGGCTGGCTCCGCCCCGACCTCGTCGACGAGACCCACGCCGCCGTGGCGCTGATCGTGCTGGCCGCGGTCGCGCTCGCGATCTCGGGAGCGGCCGACAACGTCAGCGCGATCTACCGCTCGACGATGATGCAGGCGGCGGTCCCGGATGCCATGCGCGGGCGCCTCCAGGGCATCTTCATCGTCGTGGTGGCCGGTGGCCCCCGCGTCGGAGCGCTCTATGCCGGAACCCTCGCGACCCTGACCGCCCTGTGGGTGCCGCCCCTGTTCGGTGGCATCCTGATCCTCGCCCTCGTGGGGACGCTCGTGCGGTTCTCCCCGCGCTTCCGCGCGTACGACGCGCTCGATCCGCAGCCCTGAACCCGGCGGACGCCTCCGAATGTGACGTCGCGTTGCGCGGCGACGTCGTCCTCGACGGCGACTGGGAAAGCATGGCGGGATGACGCCGACGCAGGAGAGCAGCGCACACTGGGGCACTTTTCAGGTCCATGTGTCGGATGACGGACGCACCGTGCTGCGCACACGCCCCTACGCCGATGACCCGGACGCCTCCCCGGCGATCGCGGGCGTCGCGGAGGGGCAGCATCACCCGCTCCGCGTCGCGCGACCCGCCGTCCGGCGGCGCTGGCTCGAGAACGGCCCCGGTCCGGACGATCGTCGCGGCGCCCCCGACGACAAGTACGTGGAGGTCGAGTGGGACGAGGTCCTCGACCTGCTCGCCGCCGAGCTGGACCGCGTCCGTACCGCGCACGGCAACCGGGCGATCTTCGGCGGCTCCTACGGGTGGGGAAGCGCCGGGCGCCTCCATCACGCCCAGGGGCAGCTGCACCGTTTCCTGAACGCGATCGGCGGGTACACCTCGTCGGTCAACGACTACAGCCGCGGGGCCAGCCTCGTGCTGCTGCCGCACCTCATCGGGGCGGATGGAATGGAGGAGCTCCGCAAGCGACCGCCGTCCTGGCCGCACATCGCCGCGCACACCGACCTCTTCCTCTGCTTCGGGGGCATGCGACTGTCCAACACCTCGGTGATCCCCGGCGGGCACGCGCGTCAGGTCGTCGGCGGGCTCTCCCGCGAGGCCGCCCGCACGACGCGGATCGTGACGGTCTCGGCCCAGCGCGACGACATCGACGCCGATCTGGATGCCGAGTGGCTCGGGATCGCGCCCGGCACGGACACCGCCCTCCTGCTCGCCCTCACGCACACGCTCGTCACGGAAGGACTCGCCGACGAGGCCTTCCTCGCCTCCCACACGTACGGCGCCGACCGCGTGCGAGCCTACGTGACCGGTGCCTCCGACGGCGTGGCGAAGACCCCGGAATGGGCCGCCGACATCACCGGCATCCCGGCATCCGCGATCCGCGGTCTCGCCCGGCGCGCCGCGGCGGGGCGCACCCTCGTCAACGTGACCTACTCGCTCCAGCGCGCCGAGCACGGCGAGCAGGCGGTGTTCGCCGCCCTGACGTTCGCCGCCTTCCTCGGCCAGATCGGTCTTCCGGGCGGCGGGTTCTCGCACGGGTACGGCTCGATGGGAGATCACGGCATCGGCGTCGAGCAGGTGAAGCTTCCGACCTTCCCCCAGGGGCGGAATCCCGTCGACGATTTCATTCCGTGCGCGCGGATCAGCGACCTGCTCCTGCACCCGGACGAGGACCTGCCTTACAACGGCGGGACGCTGCGCCTGCCCGACATCCGCCTCGTCTACTGGGCCGGGGGCAACCCGTTCCACCACCATCAAGACCTGAAACGCCTGCGCCGGGGCCTCGCGCGAGTCGACACCCTCGTGGTCAACGAGTTCCACTGGACGCCGACCGCCCGTCACGCCGACATCGTGCTGCCCGCGGCCACCCCCCTGGAGCGTGACGACGTGACCGCCGGGCCGGGCGATTCGCGCCTTCGCGCGATGCCGCGCGCCGTGGCACCCGCGGGCGACGCGCGCGAGGAGTTCTGGATCTACGACCGTCTCGCGGATCGTCTGGGCGCGGACTACACCGAGGGACGGGACTCCCGCGGCTGGCTCGAGCGCATCTACGAGACGTGGCGGCAGGCGAACACCGATGCGCCGCCGTTCGCCGATTTCTGGCGCGACGGCGGGACACCGCTCCCGCAGCGCCCCTACCGCGACGGGGCGTTCTCCGCGTTCCGCGCCGACCCCGCCGCGCACTCCCTCGGCACCCCGAGCGGCCTGATCGAGCTGTTCTCCCCCACCCTCGACGGCTTCGGCCTCGCGGACACCGCGGGGCACGCGCTCTGGATCGATTCGCGGGTCGATGCCGCCGCGTCCTACGACCTCCAGCTGCTGTGCAACCAGCCTTCGCACCGCCTGCACAGTCAGCTCGACATGACGGCGCCGAGCCGGTCCACCAAAGTGGCCGGACGCGAGCCGGTGCGCCTGAATCCCGCGGATGCCGCCGCCCGGGGGCTCGAGAACGGCGACCTCGCGATCGTCCGCAGCCCGCAGGGCAGCCTCCTGGCCGGTGTCGTGATCACCGATGCCCTGCTCCCCGGCGTCGCGCAGATGCACACCGGCTCCTGGTACGACCCGAGTGCGCCGCACATCGCCGACTGCGTGAACGGCAACGTCAACGTCCTGACGAAGGACGTGGGGACCTCGACGCTCACCCAGGCCTCCAGCGGTGCGCGCGTCGCGGTCTCGATCGCGCGCTACGACGGCCCCGTCCCCCCGGTCCGCGCGTACGAGCCCCCGTCCTTCGCGGCACGTTCCGCTGAGGGCGACGACACCCGGGCCTGACGGACAGGGAACGGCGGATTTCCGCCGTCGCACTCGCCGGAGCCGCGCGATCGCGCACCCGAGCCCTATCGTCGGGATCGTGGCATCCGCACCTTCCCCCTCCCCCGTCTCGATCGCCGTGCAGTTCGTCCTCACCGGCATCGTGTGGGGGTCGAGCTTCCTCTTCATCGCCGTCGCGCTCACCGGGATGACCCCGGCGCAGGTCGCGGGCGGCCGTTTGCTGTTCGGCGCCCTCGCCCTGGCGGCGATCGTGGCGATCCGCCGCGAACGACTCCCCCGCCGCATCCGGGTCTGGGCGCACCTCTGCGTGCTGTCCGCGACCTTCTGCGTGATCCCGTTCCTGCTCTTCGCCTGGGCCGAGCAGCACGTGTCGTCGGGGCTGGCGAGCATCTTCAACGCGACGACGCCGATCATGACGGCGATCATGGCGTGGGCGGTGTTCCGCGTCGAGAGCCTCAAGCCCGGTCAGCTCGTCGGGATCGCGGTCGGGATCATCGGCGTGGTCGTCATCATCGTGCCCGGGGCCGTCGCCGACATCGGCGGCAGTACGATCGCACAGCTCGCGCTGCTCGGCGCGACGGCCTGCTACGGATTCAGCCTCGCCTACATGCGTCGCTTCCTCGGCGACACCGGACTGTCGGGCATCGCGTTCGCGTTCGGGTACATCGGCCCGGCCGCGGCCTTCATGGTCGTGCTCTCCCCGCTCATCCTCGCGGAGCCGATGGACCTCTCACTCCCCGTCGTCGGCAGCATCGTCGCCCTGGGCGTGCTCGGCACGGGCATCGCCTACGTCTGGAACCAGAACACGCTGCGGGCCTGGGGCCCCACGCGCGCCTCGACGGTCACGTACATCACTCCGGTGGTCGGGGTGGCGCTCGGCATCCTGATCCTCGGCGAGCGCATCTCGTGGAACGAGCCCGTGGGTGCCGCCGTGGTCTTCCTCGGCATCCTGCTCGTGCAGCAGCGTCTTCGTCTGCCGAGCCGCGCCCGGGCCTGACCCCGCGAGCCCGCGTCCGCGAACGACGATGGCCCCGGATGCCGAGCACCCGGGGCCATCGCGAGGATCACTTCCGCAGCATGCGCTGCGGCGAGATCACGCCTGCAGAGCGAACTGCAGGTCGAGCTCGATGGTGACGTCCTTGCCGACGAGGACGCCGCCGGTCTCGAGGGCGGCGTTCCACGTCAGACCGAAGTCCTCGCGGTTGATGACCGTCTTGGCGGTCGCACCGGCCTTGTAGTTGCCCCACGGGTCGGTGCCGAAGCCACCGAAGTCGATCGAGAAGGTCGCGGGCTTGCTGACGCCGCGGATGGTGAGCTCGCCGTCGACGAGGAAGTCGCCGTCCTCGACGCGGACACCGGTCGAGCGGAAGTCCATCGTCGGGTAGGTCTCGATGTCGAAGAACTCGGCCGAACGCAGGTGCTGGTCGCGGCCCTCGTCCTTGGTGTCGACCGAGGTGACGTCGACGGACGCCTCGACGGTGGCCTCGAGGGGGTTCTCGGGGGCGACGAGGGTGGCGCTCTTCATGCCGAAGGTGCCGCGCACCTTGGAGATCATCATGTGACGGACGGTGAAGGTCACCTCGCTGTGCGAGGGGTCGAGCACCCAGGTGCCCGCCTTGTAACCGGGGATGTCGAGGGTCGTTGCGTCGGTCATGTCACTCCTAAAGGTCTGGGGAGCCGTATCGGCGTCCTGCGGGGAGGAAACTCCCATTCACACGAATGTATTCCACGATCGTGAAAAAAGACGAACCCGAGGGTGCCGCAGCCCCCTCGGGTTCGTGAACATCGTGTGTCGTCAGCCGACCTTGAGCAGGTCGATGATGAAGATCAGCGTCTTGCCGCCGAGGAAGTGGCCGCCGGCGGGACCGTAGGCCAGGTGGGGCGGGATGACGAGCTCGCGGCGACCGCCGACCTTCATGCCGGGGATGCCGTCCTGCCAGCCCTGGATGAGGCCGCGGAGGGGGAACTGGATGCTCTCGCCCCGACCCCACGACGAGTCGAACTCTTCGCCGGACTCGTACTCGACACCGGCGTAGTGCACGGTGACGGTGTCGCCGGGCTTGGCCTCGTCGCCGTCGCCGACGATGATGTCGCGGATGACGAGGTCGGAGGGGGCGGGGCCGCTGGGAGCGTCGAACTCCGGCTTGGTGCGATCAGTCATGTGTCCATCCAAGCATGCGCAGCGGGCCGTCGAACCCCCTGGACAAAGACTCAGCGCCCGGTGCCGCGGCGATGCCTGCGTGTCTCCCGGGCGCTGAGTTGGCCTACATCGATGGTGCTCCCGCTCCGGGGCGCTGTCAAGACCCGGCCGCGCGTACTCCCCCGCCGCGAGCGCTCAGGGCGCGAGCAACGCCGCGCGCGCCGCCGTCGTGCGCTCCAGCAGTTGCCGCTCCGTCGCCACCGCGTGCGGGTCCCGACCCGAGAGCGCCCGCTGTCGCGCGGCGGCGAGGGCCGTGGCATCCCTGATGAAGCTCTTCATGGTCGCGGAGCGATCGCCGCGCAGGGTCCGCGCCCAGGCGAGGGCCGAGCGACGCCCGGGTGCGGTGGCCAGCATGTCGACCTCTTGCGGGGTGAACCAGCCGGCGGCGGCGTACTCGCCGAGGCGGTCCCGGGTGAGCCGCGACTCCTCACGGCGAAGGAGCAGGATGCCGACGATGAACGCGACGAACAACGGCACCTGCAGCGTCGCGTACACCTCGAAGAAGTTGAAGAACGTCGCGGAGCCGTTCCACACCGCGTGCAGCACGATCGCGCCGACCAGGCCCGGCACGGCGGCGCCCAGCGCGGCACCGGTGCGCAGCGACCGCCGCGCGGCGAGGCCGAACGCGAAGCCGGTGATGCTCGTGAACATGACATGCGCGAAGGGCGAGAGGACCGCACGCAGGAAGAAGGTCGTCGCGACCTCGCCCGGTCCCCCCTCGAGGTAGCCGATCGCGAAGTACTGCACGTTCTCGGTGAGGGCGAAGCCCGCGCCGATGAGCGCCCCGTAGACGATGCCGTCGACGGGGCCGTCGAAGAACCGCCGGGCGAACGCGTACAGGAGCAGCAGCCCGAGGCCCTTGGCGACCTCTTCGACGATCGGCGCCTGCACGACCGAGCTCACGGCATCCGGCAGTCCTCCCGTGACGACGGTCACCAGCAGATCGACGCCGAGCGCGATCGCCACCGACGCCACCGCTCCCCACGCGGCGGCGAAGATCAGCAGGCGGCGCGGCTCGGGTTCCCATCGGTCGATGTAACGGACCACGAACCACACCACCACGAACGGGACGACCGCCAGGACGAGCCCGATGAAGGATGCCGCCGGCCCGAGGAACCGCGTGAAGTACAGCACCAGCAGGGCCAGGACCGGAACCAGCAGCGCGGCGACGATCCACAGGGCGACACCCCCGCCGCGCACCCGTGGCGGAGCGGCGGAGACGGCGACCGGCGGGGTCGTCGAGATGCGGGCCGGTTGCCCCGGGGACGGCTGCGAGAGCGGCGACGGGTAGCTCATGGGCACAGCCTAGGGGCCGCCGGGTCGGACGATTCGAGGGTTGTGGCGGCGGTCGGCACGGGGCGCCCGGTAGCGTGGAGGCATGCGTTTCGCCCACGTCCGTTCCCCGGAAGGGGCGGAGTCCCCCCGTCTGGTCAGCGTCCACGGCGAGGAGTTCTCCTTCGTCGACGAGTTCTTCGACGGCGCCCCTCGCACTCTCGAGCGCCTCATCGAGGGCGGCGACGAACTGCTCGACCGGGTGCGCGAGGCCGCGGCCGGGGCGGAGCGGCATCCCCTGTCCGGCATCACTTTCGCCTCGGCGGTGCTCGCTCCCCCGTCGATCCTCGCGGTCGGGCTCAACTACGCCGCCCACTCGGGCGAGCTGGGATTGAAGACCGACGCGGGCCCGACCGTGTTCGTCCTGTGGCCGAACTCCCTCACCGCGCACGAGGCGACGACGTCGTGGCCGCGCGCGCTCAGCGAGGCGGTCGACTACGAGGCCGAGCTCGGCGTGATCATCGGGCGACCCGGGCGCGACGTGGCGGAGGCCGACGCCCTCGGCCACGTCTGGGGGTACACCGTGGTCAACGACATCACGGCGCGGAACATCCAGTTCTCCGAGGCGCAGTGGTCGCGCTGCAAGTCGTTCGACGGGTTCACCCCGACCGGTCCCTTCGTCGTGACGGCCGACGAGATCCCCGACCCGCAGGATCTGCACATCTGGACCGTCGTCGACGGACACACGGTGCAGGATGCCAGCACCGGCCAGATGGTGCGCTCGGTCGCGACGCTCATCCACAAGCTGTCGGAGTCGGCCACCCTTCTTCCGGGAACCCTCATCTCGACGGGAAGCCCCGGTGGGGCCGGGTACTCGCGCGACCCGCAGATCTTCCTCCGCGATCGCTCGACCGTCACCGTCGGCATCGACGGGATCGGCGAGCTGACGACGCACTGCCGCATCCGGGACTGACGGCTCCCTTCTCCGGAGCGGGCCGTGCCGGCCCGCCGCCCCGCGCCGGCCATCCCGCGCCGGCCACCCAGCGCCAGACGCCCGGCGAGACTGCACCGCGCCGACAAGTCCCTTGCAGGCTGCAGCGGAGATGTCAGCGCGATGCAGTCTCGGCGTGGGTGCCGCCACGCCGGGCGCTCACTCCTCGACGACGCTGTCCGCGGCGCGCTGCACCGGGATCGCCTGCGTGATCGGGTGCAGGCCCGACAGACGCGCGGGCGACAACTGCTTGGTCACCTCATCGCGCGACATCAGCCCCGCCTCGACGACGAGGTCGGCCACGTTGCGGTGCGTCAGCAGAGCCGTCTTGGCGAGGGCCGCCGCGGCCGCGTAGCCGATGAACGGCGTGAGCGCGGTGACGACACCGACCGAGGAGCCGACCATCGCGCCCAGCCGCTCACGGTTGGCCGTGATGCCGTCGACGCAGTTGACGCGGAGCGTCCACATCGCCTGGCGCATCCAGGTGATCGACTGGTAGATCGAGTGCGCGATGACCGGCTCGAACGCGTTGAGCTGCAGCTGACCTCCCTCGACCGCCATGGTCACCGTCATGTCGGCGCCGACGACCGAGAACGCGACCTGGTTCACGACCTCGGGGATCACGGGGTTTACCTTGCCCGGCATGATGCTCGAGCCGGCCTGCCGCGGGGGGAGGTTGATCTCGCCGAGACCCGCCTGGGGACCGCTGGAAAGCAGGCGCAGGTCGTTGCAGATCTTCGAGAGCTTGATCGCGTTGCGCTTCAGCGACGAGGAGAACGACATGAAGGCGCCCGTGTCGCTCGTGGACTCGACGAGGTCGGTCGCCGTCTCGAGGTCGAGCGCCGTGATCTCCCGCAGGTGCCGCAGGACGGCTTTGCCGTAGCCGGCGTGGGCGGTGATGCCGGTGCCGATCGCCGTCGCGCCCATGTTGATCTCGTACAGCAGGTACGCGTTCTCGGTGAGACGGCTGTAGTCCTCGCCGAGCGTCGTGGCGAAGCCGTGGAACTCCTGTCCCAGCGTCATCGGCACGGCATCCTGCAACTGCGTCCGGCCGACCTTCAGGACGTCGTGGAACTCGTCGGCCTTGGCCAGGAACGACTGGCGCAGGAGCGCGAGCTCTTCGAGCAGGCTCTTCAACGTCAGCGCGAGCCCGATCTTGATCGCCGTCGGGTAGACGTCGTTCGTCGACTGGCTCCGGTTGGTGTCGTCGATCGGCGAGAGGAAGGCGTAGTCGCCCTTCTCGCGGCCCGCCATCTCGAGCGCGATGTTGGTGATGACCTCGTTCGCGTTCATGTTCGTCGAGGTGCCGGCACCGCCCTGGATGACGCCGACCGCGAACTCGTCGTGGAACTCGCCGTCGATCACCCGCTGCGCGGCGCGGTCGATGAGATCGGCCTTCGCCGGATCGAGAACGCCGATCTCGCGATTGGCGCGGGCCGAGGCCTGCTTCACCATCGCGAGGGCGCGCACGAGATCCGGGTAGACCGAGATGGGCCGCTTGGCGATGGGGAAGTTCTCCAGCGCGCGGGCGGTGTGGATGCCCCAATACGCGTCGGCGGGGATCTCGAGGGTTCCCAGGGAGTCGGTCTCGGTGCGGGTACGCGTCGTTGCGTCCAGAGTCATGTGTCGTCCTTGTGGGGTCACGTGAAGGGGATGCCACGAGCCTAACCATCGGGGAGGCGAGCGCCCTTCGACGCGGCGGCCTGTCTCGATGCCGGGACCGTCCGCGGTGTCGGTTGCGCCTCGCCGACGGGACCGGGTCGTGCCTCAGCGCTTGCGCGAGAACGCCTCGAGCCGCCCCTCGGGCGTGAGCGACGCCATCTCGGCGACCCACGCAGGCGTGAAGTACCCCGAGGTGTCGGCGTCGACCACCGGCACGACGGCGTGCGTGATCGTGTCGTCCCACACGTGCACGAGGTGGAATGACTGCCCGGCATCCATTCCGTTCACCTCGTCGGCGGGCAGGGCGAGGTCCATCGTGTAGCAGGAGGCGGCGGCGACGCTCACGGGCACGCCCGTGAAGGTGCCGGAGGTCGAGTAGTGCAGATGGCCGGCGAGGATCGCGCGCACGTCGCTGCCCGCGATCGCGGCGGCGAGTCCCTGCTGGTCGCGAAGCTCGAGGATGTCGAAGAACGGGATGTGCGTGGGCAGCGGCGGGTGGTGCAGCGCGAGGATCGTGCCCAGCGGTGCCGGCGTCGCCAGCTCCGCGCGCAGCCACTCGAGCTGAGCGGCGTCGAGATCGCCGTGGTGCCAGCCGGGGACGGTCGAGTCCAGGGCGATGACCCGCAGTCCGTCGAGGTCCCACACGCCGGTCACCGGCTCGAGCGACGGACTCTCGTCGAGGAGTCCTGCGCGAAGGGCGGGCCGCTCGTCGTGGTTGCCCGCGACCCAGATGACAGGCGCGCCGAGGCGGGCGGCCCAGGGTTCCACCGTCTCGCGCAGGGCGCGGTACGCCTCGGGTTCGCCGAGGTCGGTGAGATCCCCCGTGAACACGATCGCGTCGGGCCGGACACCGGTCGACTCCGCGGCATCCAGGGTCCGGCGCAGGTTCGCCGCCGTGTCGTACCTCCCGCCGAGCAGGCGATCGCCGCCCAGCAGGTGGGTGTCGCTGAGGTGGAGGATCACGCGCCGCGCGGGCGCGTGCTGACCGAACTGCACGGATGCCATGGCCTCAGCCTAGGAGAGGCCTCCGACATGCGGCCGGCGGGCGGGGCGTCAGTGGTTGAACGGGATCAACAGGAGGGCGCCGAGGACCGCCGCCGCGCACACCGCGAAGCAGGCGTAGGCGCCGACGAGCGCGAGGCGCTTCTGCCCGTCGCTCAGCGGATTGCGTGCCGCCGCCTTGGCCGCCGCCTTCTCGGCACGGCGCCGCTGCTTGTCGGTGAGCACGGTGATGGCATCCGTGAACTCCGCGGGCGCCACCAGGGGCGGACGACCACCGCGTACGAGCAGACGGAGGCCGAGGGCGTAGAAGGTCACCACGATCGAGGCGCCGATGATCGCAGCGATGAAGACGTGGAGGAAGGCTTCCCAGTCGATGGTCACGCGTCGCCCTTCCCGGAACGCTCGAGACGGCGTTGGCGGCGCGTCGGGCCGGGCTTGCGGGGGACCTTGACGGCGGCACCCGAGTCGGCGACCTCGCTCATCGCGTTGGCCGAGGTGACCGAGTCGCGCCGCGAGCGGAGGAAGAGTCCGAGGATGATCACGACGGCGATGACCGCGTCCACGGCGACGCCCCAGCCGCCCAGCCAGACGACGATGAGAGCGGCAGCGGCGCCGACCGCACCGGCGGCGGGGAGCGTGAGCACCCAGCCGATCATGATGCGACCGACCGTGTTCCAGCGGACCGTGGATCCGCGACGACCGAGGCCCGAGCCGATGACGGAGCCGGACGCGACCTGCGTGGTCGAGAGGGCGAAGCCGAGGGCGCTGGATGCCAGGATCGTGGCCGCCGTCGACGTCTCGGCCGAGAAGCCCTGCGCCGGCTTGACGTCGGTCAGGCCCTTGCCGAGGGTGCGGATGATGCGCCAGCCGCCCATGTAGGTGCCGAGGGCGATCGTGATCGCGCACGCGAAGACCACCCAGATGTGCGGATCGGGGTCGGATGCCGACTGCCAGCCCACGGTGATGAGGGCGAGGGTGATGACGCCCATGGTCTTCTGCGCGTCGTTCGTGCCGTGTGCGAGCGCGACGAGCGACGAGGTGAAGATCTGGCCCCAGCGGAAGCCGTCGCGACCGTCGGCCTTCGTGTCGTACCGACGGGTGACGCCGTAGGCGATCTTGGTGACCGTGAACGCGATGATGCCGGCCGTGAGCGGCGCGATCAGCGCGGGGAGGATGACCTTGCTGAGCACCACCCCGGTGTCGATGGCCGAGACGCCGACGCCCACGAGGGTCGCGCCGATCAGGCCGCCGAACAGCGCGTGCGACGAGCTGGAGGGGAGCCCCAGCAGCCACGTGAGCATGTTCCACGTGATCGCGCCGATCAGGCCCGCGAAGATGATCGGCGGGAAGATGTCGGGCGACAGCTGGTCCTCGCGGATCATGCCCCCGGAGATCGTCTTCGCGACCTCGGTCGACAGGAAGGCGCCGACCAGGTTCAGACAGGCCGCGAGGAGGACGGCGACTTTCGGCTTCAACGCACCGGTGGCGATGGGCGTGGCCATCGCGTTCGCGGTGTCGTGGAATCCGTTGGTGAAATCGAAGAACAGTGCCAGGCCGATGACCAGCACGATGACGAGGGCTGCGCTCTCCACCGTTCGCTTTCCGTGAGGAGGAAGAAGGGATGCCGACGGGATCGGCGCGACGAACGAAGAGTTCACCTGGAGTTTGACACCCGTTCACCGAGGTCGCGTGGAAATCATGTCATCGGCGGCCACAGCGGTCAAACCCGCCGGCCCGAGTCCGCGGCATCCCCAGGTTCTTCCCGGCGGGGAACGCCCGGGCTGACTGTCGGCCAGGCCGACTACCGTGGAGGGGTGACCGATATCGACGTTTCGTCCGTTCCGCCCGTCGCCGCCCGCCGTCCCGTCGCCCGCTCGCACCATGGTGACACGTTCGACGATCCCTACGAGTGGTTGCGCGCGAAGGACGACGCCGAGGTCGTCGCCCACCTCGAGGCCGAGAACGCCTACACCGAGGCGCGAACGGCTCACCTCGCCGCCGTCCGCGACCGCATCTTCGACGAGATCAAGGGGCGCACGCGCGAGACCGACCTGTCGGTGCCGACGCGCCGCGGGGACTGGTGGTACTACGGCCGCACCGTCGCGGGGGCGCAGTACGGCATCCAGTGCCGGGCGCCGCTGGACGCCCCCGACGACTGGACGCCGCCGGTCCTCTCCCCCGACGAGCCGGTGCCGGGCGAACAGGTGCTGTTCGACGGCAACGTCGAGGCCGAGGGCACCGAGTTCTTCTCCCTCGGCAGCTTCGAGGTCTCGAACGACGCGACCCGCATGCTGTACGGCATCGACACCGCCGGTGACGAGCGGTACACCGTCCGGGTCCGCGACCTGGTGACCGGCGAGACGCTCCCCGACGAGATCCCCGGCACGTTCTCGGGGGCGACCTTCTCCCCCGACGGGCGCTTCATCGTGTACACGACCGTCGACGACGCGTGGCGTCCCGACACGGTCTGGCTCCACGAGATCGGCACGCCGGTGGAGACGGACGTGAAGCTGTTCCACGAGCCCGACGACCGCTACTGGGTCGGTGCCGACTTCACGCGCAGCGACCGCTACCTGACCATCGGGGTCGGCTCGTCCATCACGTCCGAGGAGTTCCTCGTCGACGCCGACGACCTGCGCGCCGAGCCGCGCGTCGTGTGGCCGCGTCGCGAGGGGGTGGAGTACTCGGTCTCGCACGCCGTGATCGACGGCGAAGACGTGCTGTACATCCTGCACAACGACGGCGCCCTCGATTTCGAGCTCGTCCGGGTTCCGGCATCCGATCCCCAGGGGCGCCGCGAGGTCGTCGTCGCCCACCGTGCGGGGCAGCGGCTACTCGGCGTCGACACGTTCCGCGACTGGGGCATCGTGGCCTACCGGCGCGACGGCCTCGCTCGCCTCGCCCTGCTGTCGTACGCCGACGGTGCGGTCGATGAGATCGCGTTCGACGAGCCGCTCTACAGCGTCGGGACCGGCGGCAACCCCGAGTGGGCCCCGCCGATGCTGCGACTCGGATACGGCTCGTTCGTCACCCCCGGGACCGTCTACGACTACGTGATCGAGACCGGAGAGCTGCTCCTGCGCAAGCGTCAGCCCGTGCTCGGCGACTTCGACCCCGCCGACTACGGCCAGGCCCGCGTCTGGGCACCGGCCGAGGACGGCACGCGCGTGCCCGTGTCGCTCGTGTGGAAGCGCTCGTTCGGCGAGCCCGGATCGTCGCCGCGGCCCGTGCACCTGTACGGATACGGCTCGTACGAGCACTCGATCGAGCCCGGATTCTCGGTGCCGCGTCTGTCGCTCCTCGACCGGGGCGTCATCTTCGCGGTGGCGCACGTGCGCGGCGGCGGCGAGATGGGGCGCCAGTGGTACGAGGACGGCAAGCTGCTCGCCAAGCGCAACACGTTCACCGACTTCGTCGCCGCGGGACGCCACCTCGTGTCCGAGGGATACACGACCCCCGACCGTCTCGTCGCCGAGGGCGGCAGTGCCGGCGGGCTGCTCATGGGCGCCGTGGCCAACCTCGCCCCCGAGCTCTTCGCCGGGATCCTCGCGGACGTGCCGTTCGTCGACGCCCTGACCACGATCCTCGACCCCTCACTGCCGCTCACGGTCATCGAGTGGGACGAGTGGGGCGACCCGCTGCACAACGCCGACGTGTACGCGTACATGAAGTCGTATTCGCCGTACGAGAACGTGCGCTCGGGTGTGGAGTACCCGCGGATCCTCGCGGTCACGTCGCTGAACGACACGCGCGTGCTCTACGTCGAGCCCGCGAAGTGGGTCGCGCGCCTGCGCGAGGTCGGCGCCGACGCGCTGCTGAAGTGCGAGATGGTCGCCGGGCACGGCGGCGTCAGCGGCCGCTACAACGCGTGGCGCGAGCGCGCGTTCGAGCTGGCGTGGCTGCTGGATGTGCTGGGGGTCGCGGAGTAGCGCGGCCGGCTGAGGAGGTCGGCGGGGCGGGCCGGGCCGGGGTCCGGCGGAGGCGTCCCCGCGGGCGGGGTTGCGAGCGTGCAACCGCACCTTCGCGGGGTGGCGGGGCGCGCGACCGCCCCGTCGCGCGGGGTCGCGGGCGTGCAACCGCACCTTCGCGGGGTGGCGGGGCGCGCGACCGCCCCGTCGCGCGGGGTCGCGGGCGTGTCATGAGAACAGGGGACGCGACGAGAACAGGGCGAAAACTCGCCGATCGGCCTGTTCTCATGGCATCCCCTGTTCTGAAGACATCAGACCGGATGCCGACACCAGCAGTCGTGGCTCCTGCACAGGCAGCGATATCCGCCGTTCCTCCCCAGACGAGGTCCTCTCGACCGATGGGGCCGGATGAGGCCGGTCACGCTGTGGCGATGAAGCGCGAATTCGTCGAGTGGCTCGCTGCGCGCGACGGCGTCGCTCACACATCCGTCGCGGCGATCGCGGGCTTCGGCCCGCGTGTGATCGCGGCGGCGGTGGCGGCCGGAGACGTCGACCGCGTGCGCCGCTCATGGATCGTGACGCCCGAGTGTTCCCCACCCCGAAGGCTGGCCGCCTCCGTCGGTGGTCGAACGACGTGCCTGACGGCCGCCGCGGGCATGGGGCTCTGGGTACCGAAGAGCGAACACACCCACGTGTGGGTGCCGTCCTCGGCGTCTCGCGTCCACGGCACGGCGATCCACCTGCATCGGGCCGTCGCGCCCGTGCCCGTGGCGCGCACCGATCCCCACGAACCCCCGATCAATGTGCTCTTCCATGTCGCACGCTGTCTCCCGCACGCGGACGCCCTCGCCGTGTGGGAGTCCGCGCTGCGCACCCGCACGGTGGATGCCGACATTCTGAGGGCCGTGCGGTGGCGTTCCACGCGTGCCAGCCGCTTCGCGCGTGTGGCCACCCACCTCTCGGACTCGGGCCTCGAGACCCACTTCCGGGAGCTGATGCTCACGATCGGCGTGCGCGTGCGGCAGCAGGTGTGGATCGACGACCACCCCGTCGATGGCCTGATCGGCGACTGGCTGGCCGTACAGATCGACGGCTTCGCCTTTCATCAATCCCCGGCCGCTCGACGACGCGATCTGCGACAGGACGCCCGCCTCACCCTCCGCGGCTACACCGTGCTGCGGTTCGACTACCTGCAGACGTTGTTCGAGCCGCAGTACGTCATCGACACGATTCGCACCGCCATGGCTCAGGGTCGTCATCTCGCGCCCTGTCCTCGCCGGTGACAGGGGGACGACGCGGCGCGGCGCCGAACCCGACTCCCCACCCACGTCACCAAAACAGGCAACGCCACGAAAACAGGGCGTCTCCGGCGCGAAAGCCCTTTTCTCGTGGCATCCCCTGTTCTCGTAACAGAGCGGCGAACACAGACACAGACGCCCCGCCCCGCGCGAAGCGGGACGGGGCGTCGAAGCGGGACGGGGCGTCGAAGCAGCAGGCTCAGCCGAAGAGCGCGGCGGCCTCTTCGTAGCGGTAGAGCGGAACGCTGTTGAGCTCGCCGAGGGCGTCGGCGAAGGGCACGCGCACGATGTCGGTGCCCCGCATCGCCACCATCTGGCCCCAGGCACCCTCCTGCAGGGCGTCGGCGGCATGCAGGCCGAGACGCGTCGCGAGAACGCGGTCGAACGCCGACGGCGAACCACCGCGCTGGATGTGGCCGAGGACCGTGGAGCGGGTCTCGATACCGGTGAGACGCTCGATCTCGGGGGCGAGGAGCTCGCCGATGCCGCCGAGACGGGGGCGGTTGAAGGCGTCGAGACCCTTGTCGCTGAACGCTTCGTCCATGCCCTTGAGCTTGAAGCCCTCGGACACGACGACGAGCGGGGCACGACCGCGGTCGTGGGCGCGAGTGACCTGCTCGACGATCTCGTCGATCGACATCGGCACCTCGGGGATGCAGATGACGTGGGCGCCCGCCGCGATACCCGCGTGCAGCGCGATCCAGCCGACGTGGCGGCCCATGACCTCGGCCACCATGCAGCGCTGGTGGGAGTCGCCCGTGGTGCGCAGGCGGTCCATGGCATCCGTCGCGATGTTCACGGCGGTGTCGAACCCGAACGAGTAGTCAGTCGCGCGCAGGTCGTTGTCGATCGTCTTCGGAACGCCGAGCACGTTGATGCCGTCCTTCGACAGGCGGTCGGCCGCCGCGAGCGTGCCCTCGCCGCCGATGGCCAGGATGCCGTCGATCCGGTGCCCGTAGAGGGTCTTCGAGATGTTCTCGGCGCCGCCGCGCACGCCCTCGTAGGGGTTCGTACGGCTCGTGCCGAGGATCGTTCCGCCGACCTTGGACAGCCCCTTCACCTCGTGACGCGTCAGGGGGAAGAAGTCGCCGTCGACGACGCCCCGCCACCCGTCACGGATGCCGACGAACTCGATGTCGTAGTTGGTCGTGCCCTTGAGCACGACGCCACGGATGACCGCGTTGAGACCGGGGCAGTCGCCGCCGCTGGTCAGGATGCCGATCTTCATGGGCAGAGTCCTCTGGTGCTGTGGTTCGGGTGAAGGGTCGGCGCCGTTGCCGTCTTCGACCCTATCGCCGCGAGCGGGAGCGGTGCCACACGGTGACGACGGAGACTCCGGATGCCGAGCACCCGGCCGCGAGATCTCGACCGCGGCATGATGCCCTCAGGCTCGAACCCAGCCGTCATCGCCGCTCTCCCACTCCTGCGGCGGCGCCGACGGCTCGACGGGCGCGAACCAGAACGTCTCGTCGGGTCCCCATCCGGCGACGGTGCTCGCGCCGAGATCGCCGAGGTCGATCACCCGCCCCGCGCTGGTGAGGTACCCGGCCACCGTCAGATGCACGCCCACGGCATCTCGTGCGACAGCGGCCCAGTCGGGCTGCACCCACACGCCCTCTCGCCCCGTCGTCCACTGCCAGACGTTGCGTCGGCTGGCGGTCACGGAGAACGGATGCCGTCGGCACAGCTGGGCCCAGGCGTCGGGGCCGTCGATCTCGATGACGTCGCCGTCGGGAGCGTCGATCGGCTGGACGAGCGCCGACGTCCACCCCAGCGAATCCTCGACGAGGGTGAGCCCCGCCGGCCCGGCCGCCCCGCGGACGCGGGTCGAGCGGGGCAGCCGGAACGCGGGTGTCGACCACCACGAGCCGGACAGCCGCACGTTGTCGATCTGCTGCGCGGAGGAGATCTCCTCCGCGACCTGGTCCTCTCGCCACTGCGCCGCGATCTGTTCGGGGGTGTCCTCGGACGGACGCTCCCCCTCCCACCGCACCATGGCCTGCGCATCCCGCAGGACAGGACTCCCCCACCACTTCGCGACCGGTGCGTCGATGACCGCGGCGGCGACGCGCTCGAGCACCGGGCGGAGCTCCGCGGTCGCGGCCAGCTCCTCCTCCCCGGACGGCGGCTGCCAGTAGGCGGCGAGATCGACGACGGCGGTCAGGGCCTCGTGGAGGAGGGTGTCGGTCAGCTCGGGAGTCTCGACGCGCGCCAGCGCGACCGCAGCCTCGGCGGGCGACACCTCGGGCTCGGTGAACGAGGACGCGTCGCCGCCGATGGCGATTATCGTCCCGGGCTTCTCGGCGAGCGCCCGCGCGGCCCAGGACAGGGCCCACCTCGCCTCGTCGACCCCCGGGCGGTCGGGCGACAGACGCAGGATCTCGAGGCACAGTCGACGGCCCCGCGGGCCGGCGAGGAGTTCATCGGCGGTGAGCGGCATGCCCCGACCCTAGCGAGCGGTACCGACACGGACGCGGCGGGGCCCCGTGCCCTCCGGCAGGCTCGGGACCCTCCGACCGCTGTGTCCACCGGTTCGGTTCCTCGGCGCACCCGCGGACTCACGGCCCGCCCCCGTCTTCCCCAGCCGCCTCGACGCGCGCGAGAACGCCCGGGACGTACGAACGCCCCGGAACCGAAACTCCGGGGCGTTCCTGAAGCGACGGTTCAGGCCGCGCCGAGAGCCTGACGCAGCAGGTGCATGAGCGCCGAGAGCTGCACCGAGTCACTGGAGCCCGGCTCGATCGCCTGTCCGTCGAGGGCACGGGCCGCGAGGCCCTCCTTCGAGTCGATGAGCTCGGCGATCTTGGTGTCGATCGTGTGTGCGGCGATGATGCGCCACGCGGTCACGGGCTCCTCCTGGCCGATGCGGTGCACGCGGTCGATCGCCTGCGTCTGCTCGGCCGCGGTCCACGACAGCTCGGCGAGGACGACGTTGGAGGCGGCCTGCATGTTCAGGCCGACGCCGGCGGCGGTGAGCGAGCAGACCGCGATCCCGACGTCGGGATCGCCGTTGAACGCGTCGATCGCGGCCTGACGGGCGGTCGAGGTCTGCTCTCCGCGCACCGACACCGCCTTCAGCCCGGACGCCTTGAAGTGCGCCTCCGCGGCATCCATCACGTCGATGTGCTTCGCGAAGAACACCACCTTGCCGACGGAGCGCTGCAGCTGCACGGCGTAGTCGGCGGCGAGGTGCGCCTTGGCCTGACCGATGCGGCGGACCATCGTGAAGACGTTCTCGCTGCCCGATCCCGCGGCCTTGGATTCTTCCAGCTCGCCGTGCGCCACCAGACGCACGATGTCGTCGTCGATCTCACCGGGGGCGAGACCCCGATCGCCGCGCGCCTCGAGGATGCGGCGGTACTTCGCGGCGAGTCGGGCACCGAGTTCGCGCTCGGCCTGGCGGATCGAGCGACCGTACTCGTCGTCGAGCTCGACGGGGAGGTCGGCGACGAGTTTGTCGGGCAGATCGGCGGCGACGTCCTTCTTCTTGCGCCGCACGATCCCCATCGAGATGACGGCCTCGCGCGCCTCGGGGTAGAACGCCTTGTCGGCGGGCGTGAGGCCCGTGGCATCCAGCTTCTCCATGAGCTCGGGGCCCGGCTTCTCGCCGTTGGTCCAGCCGAGGAAGCGCCAGATCGCGTCGAAGTCCTCGACGTCGTTGATCAGCGGGGTACCGGTGAGGGCCAGCATGAGCGGGTCGCGGGTCTGCTGACGGACACGGGATGCCAGTGCCAGCACGTTCTGCGAGCGCTGCGACGTGAGGTTCTTGATGAAGTGCGCCTCATCGACCACGACGCCCTTGAGGCCGATCGACGACAACCACGACAGGTGCCGGTCGAGGATCTCGTAGTTGACGATGAAGACATCGGCGAACGCGTCGATGTCGGCTCCGCCGCCAGAGATGACGGTCGCGCGTCGCTGCGGCGTCCACCGCTGGACCTCGCGCGCCCAGTTCATCTTCACGACGTTGGGCACGACGACCAGCAGGGGGTACGCGTCGGCGACGGACGCCGCCAGCACCGACTCGGCGGTCTTGCCGAGGCCCGGCTCATCGGCCAGGAGGAACTCGCGGTGCCCGAGGCGCACGGCCTCGAGGAAGCGCGACTGATGCGGCATGACCTCGAGTCCGCGCGGCGAGAGCCGGTCGAACTCGGGCACGGGCGGAAGCTCCATGCTCGCGGCGGACCCGCCGGCGCCGGTCTCGAACGCCTTGTACAGCGGGCCCATGAGTTCCCAGCCGTCGAGGCGACGGCGCGGGGCGTCACCGGTCGAGCGGGGGGTGAGATCGGGGGCGAGGAAGGGGTTCGCCATCTGCCGCGCCTCGATGGAGGGCGGGATGACCTGCTTCTCGGCGAGAGCCGCGGGCACGACCGGGGCGATCTTCGGCGCGTTGTCGGTGATGATGAGCTCGTCGGGCGGCAGCTCGGCGCCGGACTCCAGCAGCCAGTCGCGGCGCATGCGCCGGGCGACGGGCGAGGTGGCCTGGTCGACCTCGAGCAGCTGGATGAGCGAAGTGTCGCGCGCGGCGGTCTTGGCGAGGATCGTCGCCACTCCGTCGAGGCGCTTCAGGAGCTCGGCGCGAGCGGCGTCGGTGATCTCGGTGTCGGCCTTGACGCGGGCGCGCTCCTCGCGCACCAGGAAGGCGATCACCTGGAACTTCACCCGGTTGGTGGGGCCGAGCTTGCCGCGCTGGGCTTTGGCCTCGACTTCGCGCACCTTGCGCGCGAGGATCGGGATGACGGGGGCTTCGTCGTCGCGTCGCGAGGACGTGGTCTTCCTGCGCCGCTGGCTCGAGCCTCGGGACGCGGTTGCCGTGGTCGGCATGCTCCTCCTGAGCGTGTCGTCCGGACACCTGTCCGGAACGTTCCGGCGCGAGGCCGGCGGATCGGTGACCCCGGAGAACATCGCGCGGCACGCCGCCTGAGCGGCGGTACCGGCGACCCGCGACGCGTCTACGCCGGAACGGCTCGCGAGACAGCGGGTGACGGGGTCGCGATCATTCTAGCGCGATCGCGGCCCCGATCGTCTCGCTCCCCCGCGACCGACTCAGAATGCTCGACGCAGCCGCAGGCTGTTCAGCACGACGAAGACGCTCGAGAACGCCATCGCCGCACCGGCGATCATCGGGTTCAACAGGCCCAGGGCGGCCAGCGGCAACGCGGCGACGTTGTACGCGAAGGCCCAGAACAGGTTGCCGCGGATGACGCGCATCGTCCGGCGGCTCAGTGCGACCGCCGTGATGATCCCCCGCGGGTCGTCGCGCATCAGCGCGATGTCGCTCGCGTGGAGCGCGGCATCCGTCCCTCCGCCCATCGCGATCCCGAGATCCGCGGATGCCAGGGCGGCGGCGTCGTTCACCCCATCGCCGACCATGGCGACCGTGCGCCCCTCGGCACGCAGCGCCGCGATCTCGTCGACCTTGCCCTCCGGGAGGACCCCCGCGCGCACGCGCTCGATGCCGAGCTCGGCGGCGACGGCCCGTGCGATCCGCGGGTTGTCGCCGGTCAGGAGCACGGGCTCCAGCCCCATCTCGCGCAGGCGGGACACGGTCGCGGCGCTCTCGGGTCGCACGGTGTCGGCGACCTCGATCACGGCGCGGGCGCGGGTCGCCCCGTTCGCATCCGCCCAGCCCACGGCCACGACCGTGCCGCGTTCCTCGCCCTCGTCGACGGCGGCCTCCAACTCGGGCGTCAGTGTGGCGCCGTGCTCGACGATCCACGCCGGGCGCCCCACCAGGACGCGAGCCCCGTCGACCGTGCCGATCACGCCCCGCCCCGCGATCGCGTCGAGGTCGGTGGCGGTCGGCCCCTCCCCCGCGGCCGCGACGATGGCGGCGGCGACCGGGTGTTCGGAGCCGCGTTCGACGGCGGCCGCCCGGTCGAGCACGGCCGTCGCGTCCTCGCCCTCGGCCGCCACGATGTTCGCGACGCTCATCCGGCCGCTCGTCATGGTCCCGGTCTTGTCGAGGACGATCGTGTCGATGCGCTCCGCCGACTCGAGGGCTTCCGGCCCGGTCACGAGCACCCCCAGCTGCGCACCGCGACCGGTGCCGACGAGGATCGCGATCGGCGTGGCGAGACCGAGCGCGCACGGGCAGGCGATGATGAGCACCGCGACCGCGGCGGTGAATCCGGCCGCGAGCGGTTGCCCGGCGACGATCCACGCGACGAGGGTGACCGCGGCGAGCACGATGACGACGGGCACGAAGATTCCCGAGATGCGGTCGGCGAGACGCTGCACGCGACTCTTGCCGAGCTGCGCGTCCTCGACGAGGCGCGCGATGCGGGCGAGACGCGTCTCTTCGCCGACCCCGGTCGCCCGTACCGTGAGACGGCCGCCCGCGGCGATGGTGCCGCCGGTGACCACCGCCCCGGTGGCGACCTCGATCGGAACCGACTCCCCGGTGAGCATGCTCTCGTCGACCGACGCGCGTCCGTCGACGACAACGCCGTCGGTGGCCACGACACCGCCGGGACGGACGACGAACACGTCCCCCACCGTGAGCTCATCGACGGGCACGCGCCGCCCGTCGGCCAGCTCGGCCTCGCGCGCGCCGAGGTCGAGCAGGGCGCGCAGAGCGGCCCCCGCGCGACGGGTCGAGCGCTGCTCGATGAAGCGACCGAGCAGCAGGAGCACCGTCACCGCGGCGGCGACCTCGAAGTAGACGACCGCGCTGGCATCGTGCACGGGCCCGAACAGCATGACCTCGTGACGGATGCCGATGCGCCCCGCGTTTCCGAAGAAGAGCGCCCACACGCTCCACAGGTAGGCGGCGAAGGTGCCGAGCGTGATGAGGGTGTCCATCGTCGCGGCGCCGTGACGGGCGTTGCGCAGGGTCGCGCGGTGGAACGGCCAGCCTCCCCACAGCACCACGGGGGTGGTCAGGATCAGCGAGACCCACTGCCAGCCCGGGAACTGCCACGCCGGCACCATGCCGAGGGCGACGACCGGGATCGCGAGGGCCGCCGAGACGAGCAGCCGGGTGCGCAGGGGCGTCGCCCCGGGCGCGTCGGCGGTGTCGTGGACGTGTCCGCCGTGCGCGTCGGCACCGCCGGCGTCAGCGCCGTGGTGGTCGGCGGCGTGGTCGTGGGGTTCGCGAACGCCGTCGGCGGGGGCGCCGGCCGCATCGCGCGACGCGCGAGGATCCATCGGGGCCCCGTGTTCCGCCGATGCCGGGACGGATGCCGCGACGTCGGCCGCCGTGGCCCGCGCGACGCCGCGCGTCCGGACGGTCGCGTCATACCCCGCGGCGCGGACCGCCTCGACGAGGGCCGCGGTGTCGAGTCCGACCGGGTACCGCACCCGTGCGGTCTCGGTCGCGAGGTTCACCGCCGCGTGCACGCCCTCGACGCGTCCCAGACGCTTCTCCACCCGGGCGACGCAGCTCGCGCACGTCATGCCGTCGATGTCGAGCACCGCCTCGCTGACGCCGTCGCCGGGCACCGTGGCATCCCTCATCCCGTCCATGGTTCCTCCTCGGGTCTCCCCGTCCAGAACAGGATACCCCCTGGGGGTATTCCGAGCTCGGGACGAAAATCGAATCCCCGTCCCGCGCGCGACCCTACGCTGGACGGATGAGCGACGCCATGACGAAGGAGCAGCGGGTGGTGCTCACCGTCGCCGTGCTCGCGTCCTTCGTGTCGTTCCTCGACGGCACCGTCGTCAACGTGGCCCTGCCCGCCATCGCGCGCGATCTCGGCGGAGGCCTCAGTACGCAGCAGTGGGTGGTCGACGCGTACCTCGTGACGCTCGGCGCCTTCATCCTCGTCGCGGGTTCGCTCAGCGACGTCCTCGGGCGGGTGCTCGTGCTGCGCCTCGGCCTGATCGGGTTCGCGGTGACCTCCGTCGCGATCGCGGCGGCCCCGACGGCCGAGTTCCTGATCATCGCCAGGGCGCTGCAGGGCGTCGCGGGCGCGCTGCTCGTCCCCAGCTCGCTCGCGCTCATCACGTCGACCTTCCGCGGGGGTGCGCAAGCTCGGGCGATCGGCATCTGGACGGGCGCGACCACGATCGCGATGCTCGCGGGGCCCCTCGTCGGCGGGCTCTTCGTCGACACCCTGTCGTGGCGCCTGGTGTTCCTGGTCAACGTGCTGCCGATCGGGGTGACGATGTGGCTGCTCCAGCGCCTCGGCCACGCCGATCACCGCCGCCCCGGCGCGCGGGTCGATATCCTGGGCGCGGTGCTGTGCGCGACGGGCCTGGGCGGCATCGTCTTCGCGCTCATCGAACAGCCGAACCTCGGATGGTCGTCCCCGGTGATCTGGATGCCGGGCGCCCTCGGCATCCTGTCGTTCGCGGGGTTCCTCGTGCGCCAGCGTCTCGCCCGACAGCCGATGATGCCGCTGGGGCTGTTCCGCGCCCGGAACTTCTGGGCGGGCAACCTCGCGACCGTGTTCGTCTACGCGGCGCTCTCGCTCAACGGCTTCGTCGTCAGCGTCTACCTGCAGCAGGGCGCGGGGTTGTCGGCGACACTGGCGGGTCTCGCGTCGCTGCCGAGCACGATCCTCATGATCGTGCTGAGTTCGCGCATGGGCGCGCTGGCCGGGAAGTACGGCCCGCGCCTGTTCATGACGCTGGGGCCCCTCGTAATGGCCGTCGGGGCGCTCCTGCTGCTCTCCGTCCGCCCCGACTTCGACTACTGGACGCAGGTGCTGCCGGGAATCGTCGTCTGGGGCCTCGGGCTCACCGCGACGGTGTCTCCCCTCACGGCCGCGGTGCTCGGCGCGATCGAGAGCGAGCGTTCGGGTATCGCCTCCGCCGTGAACAACGCCGTCTCGCGGGTGGCGGGGCTGCTCGCCATCGCCGCGGTCTCGGCCGTGGTCGGGGGCTCGCTCGATCTCGAGGGATTCCACCGGGCCGCGATCTTCGCCGCCGTGCTGATGCTGTCGGGGGCCGCGGCGTCGTTCCTCGGCATCCGTAATCACCTGTCGCGCCGCGACTGACGTGCGCTCCCCGCACCCCCACCCCCGTGACTTGCGCCGAATGCCCGCGGGACTCGCGCAGCGACGAACATACGGCGCAACTCACCGCCCGTGAGGACGCCCCTCACCGCCGAGGACGACCGTGCCGCGCGTCAGCGCAGGATCGCGCGCGTGCGCTCGACGTCGTCGGCCATCTGCACGAGCAGCGCGTCGATGCCGTCGAACGCGGTCATCCCGCGCACGCGCTCCACGAACCGCACCTCGACGTGGTGACCGTACAGATCGAGATCGGTCTCGTCGAGGACGTACGCCTCGACCTGACGGGAGTGCACGTCGTCGAAGGTCGGGTTCGTCCCGACGCTGATCGCCGCGGGGTAGCTGATGCGGCGCGCCCCCTCGACGTCGACGAGCCACCCGGCGTAGACCCCGTCGGCGGGCACGAAACCCTCGAGGTCGGGTGAGAGGTTCGCGGTCGGGTACCCGAGCTCGCGCCCGCGCTTGAGCCCGTGGACGACCTCACCCCAGACCGAGGGAGCACGACCGAGAAGGCGCGCGGCGGTCGTCACGTCTCCCGTCGAGAGCGCCTCCCGGATCCACGTCGACGACACGCGCCGGTCGGCGTGGACCGCGCGCACATCGTCCACCACATCCACGCGGAACCCGTGCTCCTCGCCCATGCGGGTCAGAAGCCCGGGGTCTCCGGCACCGCCCGCACCGAAACGGAAGTCGCGTCCCACGAGCACCGTGCGCGCCTTCAGCGCGTCGACGATGACGCGTCGCGCGAACTCCTCGGCGGGAAGCGAAGCGAGCGCTTCGTCGAAGGTCAGCAGGAGGGTGGCATCCACTCCGGCCCGGTCGAGCAGCTCGAGCTTCTGGTGCGGGCCGATCACATCGGGCGGGCACCGGTCGGGACGCAGCACGCTCAGCGGATTGCGATCGAACGTCACCGCGACGACCTTCGCCCCGTCGGATGCGTCGACCCGGGCACGGTCGATGACGGCACGGTGGCCGGTGTGCACCCCGTCGAACTTGCCGATCGCGACGACGGACGGACCGAAGTCCGCCGGAACCTCCGCGGGGTCGCGGAAGACGATCACGATGCCGTCCGGCGGTGGCGCATCAGCCACCAGAGCCCGAGGAAGGGCAGCACGAGGGGGATGAAGAGATAGCCGTAGCCGTACACCGACCACACCGTGGGGTGCTGGAAGAGCGCGGGGTCGACGAGGCTGAGCGTGCCCACGACGAGCACGCCGACGAGCTCGAAACCGATCGCGATCCACGCCACGCGGTACCAGGCCGGCCGCGCCGAGAAGATGAGGGCGAGGGTGGCGAGGATGTAGACGACAGCGGCGAGGGCCGACAGCGAGTACGCCAGCGGGGCGTCGTCGAACTCGCGCACGATCTGCACGAACGAGCGGCCCGTGGCGGCGAGCGCCATGATGCCGTAGACGACGACGAGGACACGGCCGATGCCGGTCATCCCCCGGGTGCGGGTGGGAGTGGTGGATGCCATGACTCGACGATTCTAGTTGGCCGACGCCGACACCGCGGGGCGTCCGCTCGCGCGCCCGGGACGCGCGGGCGCTGTGCGTCACGGGAACAGGCCGCGAGACGAGAACAGGGCGTCTCGTGCCGTATCGGCCTGTTCTCGACGCATCGCCTGTTCTCGTTCCAGGCCCGCGTCCCGGCATCCGGAGTCCTCAGGCGAGCTGCACCGTCCAGATCACGTGCATGCGCCACACCATCACGGCCACGGCGAGCGCCGCGACGCCCATGATGACCGTGCTCCAGCGGCTGCGTTCGATCAACGCCCACGCGGCGCCCGCGACGGGCACGAGGGCGGCCGAGACGAGGTACGTCCAGAACTCCAGCAGGCTGCCCGAGGGCGGGTTGCCCGCGAACGGGGCGATGATCGCCACGACGATCTGCACGATCAAGAGCAGCTCGATCAGCGCCAGGGAACCGACCGTCACATCGCCCGGGCGACGGCCGATCAGACCCACGGCGATCGCCACGACCCCGGCGAGCACCGCGACCCCCACCTGCGCGAGCGTGAACCACAGGATCATCGGGAGGCCTCCTCGGGCATGTTCATGACGCTCTTCAGCTGTGCGCCGCGCTTCTCGACGATGCCCACGAGCCGTCCGTCGGGGTCGATCGCGGCGGCGACGGGTCCGGTCAGGCGTCCTCCCCCGTCGATGCGCTTGCCGTGGCGCAGGTCTCGCGCCTCGTCCTCACCGACGGCGATCGCTCCGACGACGACCGACGCCGCCGTGGCGGGGCTCACCAGGCGGTCCTCGACGATGTCGTCGACGGATGCCGCGGCGGCGACGTCGAACGACCCGATCCGCGTGCGGCGGAGCATCGTCAGGTGTCCGCCCACGCCCAGGGCGCGGCCGAGGTCGCGAGCGAGGGCGCGGATGTAGGTGCCGCTCGTGCAGTCGACGACGACGTCGAGTTCGATGACCCCCTGCCCCCGGCGCGTGGCGCGCACGTCGAAACGCGAGACGGTCACCCTCCGCGCCTTCAGCTCGACCTCTTCGCCCGCGCGGGCGAGGTCGTAGGCGCGCCGCCCGGCGACCTTGATCGCCGACACGGTGCTCGGCACCTGCTCGATCTCACCGGTGAGCTCGGCGATGCCCGCCGCGATGGCCTCGTCGGTGACCGCCGTGGCATCCGCCCGCGAGGTCTCGACCCCGTCGGCGTCGTCGCTGTCGGTCGCGACGCCGAGCAGGATCGTGGCCTCGTACGTCTTGTCGGCGCCGACGATGTAGGTCAGCAGTCGGGTCGCGCCCTCGACGCCGAGCACGAGCAGGCCCGTCGCCATGGGGTCGAGGGTGCCCGCGTGCCCGATCTTGCGGGTGCCGAGGGCCCGCCGCGCGCGCGACACGACGTCATGGCTGGTGATGCCTCCCGGCTTGTCGACCAGGAGGATGCCGGGACGCACCATCAGCAGAAGTCTCCGAAGACCTGCACCGGGTGGGAAGGGTCGGAGTTCTCCACGATCGCCGAGGCGGCCGCCTTCGGCCGCGCTGTCGCGAGGTAGTGCTTCTCGGCATCCGGGAGCTCGGGGCGCGGCGCGCCGATCGGCGGGTTGCTCTCGAGCCAGATCGAGTAGTTCCACAGGCCCCGGCGCTCGGTGGTGTGCAGGAATCGCCCGTCGACCAGAAGGACGGCGTCGCCCTCGCCCGCGCTGAACGGAGCCACGATGCTCTCGCGCACGTCGAGCCCGATGTCCTCGACGCTCGCGCGCTCCACGCGCGTGCCGTCGTCCGCGAGCACCGCGGCGAAGCCGTCGGCGAAGGCCCGGGCGCCCTCGGCGTCCAGAGCATCGACCGCGACGACGACGCGCCCGGCGCGGGCGTTCTGCCGCATCAGGTCGCGCAGGCTCCGCTGCAGGTCGGTGACGGCGTTCTCACGGGACATGCCTCCACCCTACGTTCGCCCCGCCCCGCCCCGCCCCCGCACCCCGCGTCCCATCGTGTCGAGAAACGCCGATTCGCGTGAGACCTGCCGCCGCACCGCGTGTCTCGCGACGACGAGCGTTCCTCGACGCGCTCCGGTCGCCCGCGGCCTCCTAGGCTGGAGGGATGCCAGGACTCGCCGCTCCGCTCATCGCGTGGTACCGCGACGCGGCGCGCGACCTTCCGTGGCGGCGCGAGGGGTTCGGTGCGTGGGGCACGCTCGTCAGTGAGTTCATGCTGCAGCAGACTCCCGTGTCCCGCGTGATCCCGCACCTCGAGGCGTGGCTCGCACGGTGGCCCACACCGACCGACCTGGCCGCCTCACCGCCCGCGGACGCCGTGACGCAGTGGGCCAACCTCGGTTACCCCCGGCGTGCCCTGTGGCTGCACCGCGCCGCGGTCGAGATCCGCGACCGACACGACGGCGTCGTCCCGCGCGACGTCGACGCGCTCCTGGCCCTGACCGGCATCGGCGACTACACCGCTCGCGCTGTCGCGGTCTTCGCGTACGGGGATCGGCATCCGGTCGTCGACACGAACACCCGCCGCGTCCTCGCCCGCGCCGTCGAGGGGCACGCGCAGCCGGGCCCACCGCATCGCCGCGACCTCGAGCGAATGGATGCCGAGCTGCCCGACGACATCGTCGCGTCGGCGATCGTGAACGCCGCCGCCATGGAGCTCGGCGCCATCGTCTGCACGGCCCGATCGCCGAAGTGCGACATCTGCCCGCTGGCCGCGCAGTGCGCGTGGCGTGCTTCCGGTTACCCGGAGTCGGAGGATCGCCGCCGCCGGCAGGCGAAATACGAGGGCAGCGACCGCCAGGCGCGCGGCGCGGTGCTCAAGACCCTGCGCGAGGCAGCTCCCGCTCCCGTGCCCGTGTTCGCGATCCTGCCGGACTGGCCCGACGCGCGTCAGCGCGATCGCGCGATCGACTCCCTCGTGGCGGACGGGCTGGTCGAGGCCGAGGACGACCTGCTCCACCTCCCCCGCTGACGACTGCCCGCCTCAGGCGGACCCCGACGCCGCCTGCGCGGCCACCGGCTGGCGGTCGGGACCGAGTTCGGCGGACAGACGCGCGGGGCGGAACTGCCCGAGGAGCACCAGGACGGCGATGACGACGGCGAAGACGCCCCACATGACCATGCCCAGAGGGGACATCACCGTGAGCGGGGGCGTGGGGGCACCGGCGGCGACGAACAGCGCGACCATCCCCGCCGACGCGTTGAACGCGCCGTGCGCGAAGACCGCGGGCCACACCGAGGCGGTGCGCAGGCGCGTCCACCCCAACAGGATCCCGAAGAGCATGCACGCGACGATCATCAGCACGACGCCCAGGGCGTTCGGCTCGGCGAAGTTGTAGCCGAGCAGGATCAGCGGGGCGTGCCAGAGGCCCCAGAACGCTCCCGAGAGCAGGAGCGCGGGCCAGGTCCCGAGCGGCCGGAGGGCGGGCAGCAGCCAGCCGCGCCAGCCGAGCTCCTCGCCGAAGGCCAAGGGGGCGTTGAACAGCGCCCCGAGCGGGATCGTCGCGAGCTGCACGACGACCAGCACCCCCATCGGCGGAAGGGGCGTTCCCTCCGGAACGGCGCTCTGCAGCGTCTGGGCGAAACCAGAGAAGCCCACGAGATCGAGAGTCAGGATGCCGGTGGCCGACATCACGACGAGTCCGAGCGCCACCAGGGCCGGAGCCGCGAAGATCACCGCGACGCAGGTCCAGATCGTCCGCGCGGCGGGTCGCAGCGGCCACATCCCGAGTTCGCGGAGGACGACACGGGCGCCTCGCCGTCCGCGCGTGCGACGCTGCACGAGGAGGGCCGCGACGGTGGCGAGCGCCGGGGTGAACATCATCCCCGCCGCGACCACCCCGAAGAAGGGGTCGTCGAGTCCGCGTCCGCCCATCCACAGGGGAAGGGCGATCAGCCAGGACAGCGCCAGCGACGTCACCGCGAAGACGGCGACGGCCGGCCAATCAGGTCGAGTCTGTGCGTGCATGACTCGACCATAGGACCGGGCCCGAGCGGGCACCTCCCCCGCGAGACGGAGCTTCGCCCCACCCGACGGAAGCGGCCGGACGCCGTCCCCTCGGGGTGGCATCCGGCCGTACACGGTCCGCGGGTTCAGGCCCGGGGGTCGTCTTCGTCGTCGTCTTCGTCGAGGTCGTCGTCCTCGCGCGGCTTGACGTAGGGATCCGCGTCGCCCGCGTACGTCGCGGACGCGGCGAGACCGGCGACGGACTCGTCGCGCTCGCGCGCTTCGCGCAGCAGCGCGGAGATGTGATCCGCGTTCTCGGGGATCGCGTCGAGGATGAACTCGAGCGTCGGGGTGAGCCGCGTGTTGAGGTTCTTGCCCACCTCGCTGCGCAGCATGCCGGTCGCCGACTTCAGCGCCGCCGCGGTGTCGTTGCGGTGTGCCTCGTCGCCCATGACGGTGTAGAACACCGAGGCGTGCTGGAGGTCACCCGTGACGCGCACGTCGGTGATGGTCACGAAACCGAGCCGCGGGTCGCGCAGCCCCTTCTCGAGCCGCTCTGCGAGCACCACGCGGATGCGGTCCGCTACGCGGGCCTGTCGTTCCCCTGCCACTGCCTTCTCCTTATTTCATACCGCCGCGAGTACGAGTGCCCCCGTGGCTCATCGCCGGGCGGGAGGCTTGTCGCGGGGCAACTGCACCAGCGTAGGCCGGAGGGGGTGTGCATCTCCACGAGCATCGGGGTAGGGGCCCCGCTCTGCTCGTGGAGATGCACACCCCCGCAGGCCGAAGCGGGAGCCGCGCCCGGTGGCACGACTCCCGCACGACGATCAGCCTCGCGGCTTCTCGACGAGTTCCGTCGTCTCGATCTCGTCACCGATCTGGATGTCGTTGAACTTGCCGAGGCCGATACCGGCCTCGAAGTCCGTACGCACCTCGGTGACGTCGTCCTTGAACCGACGCAGCGACTCGATCTGCAGGCCGTCGGCCAGCACGACACCGTCGCGGATGACGCGAGCCTTGGCGTTGCGCGTGATCGTTCCCGACCGCACGATGACACCGGCGATGTTGCCGAACTTCGAGGAGCGGAACACCTCGCGGATCTCGGCGACACCCGACTGCACCTCTTCGAACTCCGGCTTGAGCAGGCCCTTGAGCGACTGCTCGACGTCGTCGATCGCGTTGTAGATGACCGAGTAGAACCGCACGTCGACGCCTTCGCGGGCGGCACGCTCGCGGGCCTTCGTGTCGGGGCGGACGTTGAAGCCGATCACGATCGCGTTGTCGATCGTGGCCAGGTTGATGTCCGACTCGGTGATCGCACCCACACCGCGGTGGATGATGCGCAGCTGGACGCTGTCGTCGACCTCGATCTTGAGCAGCGATTCCTCGAGCGCCTCGACGGCACCCGACACGTCGCCCTTGATGATGAGGTTGAGCGACTCGACCTTGCCCTCTTCGAGAGCGCGGGTGAAGTCCTCGAGCGAGATGCGCTTGCGGGCCTTGGCCAGCTGGGCGTTGCGCTCGGCGGCCTCGCGCTTCTCGGCGATCTGACGCGCGGTGCGGTCTTCCTCGGTGACGATGAAGACGTCGCCGGCGCGGGGAACCGAGTTGAGACCCTGCACCTGCACGGGACGCGACGGGTAGGCCTCTTCGACCGCTTCGCCGTTCTCGTCCATCATCGCGCGGACGCGGCCGTACGCCGTTCCGGCGACGATCGCGTCGCCGACGCGCAGCGTTCCGGACTGGATGAGCACCGTGGCGACCGAACCGCGACCCTTGTCGAGCTTCGCTTCGATCGCGACACCGCGGGCCGCCTTGTTCGGGTTGGCCGTGAGGTCCAGGCCGGCGTCGGCGGTGAGCAGCACCGCATCCAGGAGAGCCTGGATGTTGAGGTTCTGTCGGGCCGAGACGTCGACGAACATGACGTCGCCGCCGTACTCCTCGGCGACCAGACCGTACTCGGTGAGCTGCTGGCGCACCTTGGCCGGGTTGGCGTCGGGCTTGTCGACCTTGTTGACCGCGACCACGATCGGCACGTTCGCCGCCTGGGCGTGGTTCAGCGCCTCGACCGTCTGGGGCATGATGCCGTCGTCGGCCGCGACCACGAGGATCGCGATGTCGGTCACCTGCGCACCACGGGCACGCATGGCGGTGAACGCCTCGTGACCCGGGGTGTCGATGAAGGTGATCGCGCGCTCGATGCCCTCGTGCTCGGTCCAGATCTGGTACGCACCGATGTGCTGCGTGATGCCGCCGGCCTCGCCCGCGACCACGTTGGTCTGGCGGATGGCGTCGAGCAGTCGCGTCTTACCGTGGTCGACGTGGCCCATGACGGTGACCACGGGAGGACGGATCTCGAGATCGTCCTCGCTCTCGGCCTCGAGCTCGGCATCGAGGTCGAGACCGAAGCCCTCGAGGAGCTCCTTGTCCTCGTCCTCGGGCGAGACCATCTGGATCTTGTAGCCGAGCTCGGCACCGAGCACCTCGAAGGTGGCCTCGTCGAGCGACTCGGTCGCGGTGGCCATCTCGCCCAGGTTGAACAGGATGGTCACGAGCGTGCCGGGCTGCACGGTGTAGCCGCGCAGGGCCTCGAGCTTGTCCGCGAAGTCCGCGATGGACGCGCCGCGGCGCAGGCGGATGATCTCGCCGTTGCCCTTCGAGACGTTGACGCCGCCGACGACCGGCGCCGACCGCATCTCGAATTCCTGCCGCTTCGCCCGACGCGACTTACGCTGCTTGGACTTGCCGCCGCCCTTACCGAAGGCACCCGCGGTACCACCGCCGGGACCACGGCCGCGGCCACCGCCGCCACCGGGACGACCGGCGAAACCACCGGCCGGAGCGCCGCCACCGGGGCGCTGGAAGCCGCCACCGGCACCGCCGGGACGACCGGGACCGCCGGGACGCTGCTGGAACGGGGCGCCGGGACGACCGCCACCACCGGGACGACCAGCGCCACCGGGACGCGGGGCGCCGGGGCGCGGAGCACCGGGGCGCGGAGCCTGCGGACGCGGGATGTTGCCGGGCGTCGGGCGCTGGCCCATGCCCTGCGCCGACGCGAACGGGTTGTTCCCGGGGCGCGGACCGGCGGGACGCTGGCCCATGCCCTGCGCCGACGCGAAGGGGTTGTTCCCGGGACGCGGGGCACCCCCACCCGGGCGCGGAGCCTGGGGGGTGTTGCCGCCGGGACCGGGCTTGGGAGCCGCGGAGCCGGGGCTCGGCGGCGACGAGGGGGTCGCCGCGGGAGTGGCGGGCGTGGCCGCCGGAGCCGAGGGCTCGGGCGTGGATGCCGCGGGGGTCGCCGCTGCGGGAGCGGTGGGAGCTGCCGGGGCAGCGGGCTTCGCGGGTCCGGGCGTCGGGCCCGAGGGACGCGCGCCGGGGGTCGCCGCGGGACGCGCGGGACCGGGGCGGGCGCCGGAGCCGGGGCGCGCCGCGGGAGCGGCGGGCTTGGCATCCGAGGATCCGGAAGAGCTCTCGGCCGCGAGGGCGGCGCGGAGCTTACGAGCCACGGGGGGCTCGATGGTGGATGAGGGGCTCTTGACGAACTCGCCGAGCTCCTTCAGCTTCGCAAGCGCGACCTTGCTGTCGACGCCGAGCTCGGAAGCGATCTCGTGCACGCGTGGTTTTGCCACAATTCTCCTGTCTGAGGGCCTACCCCGGACAGGGCAGACCGTTAGTTGCGGACGGGTCTCATTTCGAGCCGTTCACTTCGTGTCCATAGCCGTTCAGCCTTTTCGCTGGAGGGTTGATTCGAAGGTCTGCGTGTCAAGCGGGCCTGACACACGCAATGCTCGTACGAAGGCGCGACGCGTGAGAGCTTTCGTCACGCACGCGTCCGTCTCGTGCACCCACGCTCCCCGTCCGGGCAGGACCGCTCTCTCGTCTCTGACAAGGACCGACCCGTCCGCGACCACACGCAGAAGCGAAGATCGGGGGGCGCGTGCGCGGCATCCGACGCACGTTCGTACAGGATCCATCCTACACCTCGCGCCTACCTGGACGACGGACGGTCAGTTGTCTTCGAGGATGCTGTCGGGCTGGATGTCGATCTTGGCGCCGGTGAGCTTGGCCGCGAGACGGGCGTTCTGGCCCTCCTTGCCGATCGCGAGCGAGAGCTGGTAGTCGGGCACCAGCGCGCGGACGGCCTTGGTCGACGCGTCCAGCACGAACGACGACGTCACCTTGGCCGGCGACAGGGCGTTCGCGACGAAGCGCGGCAGCTCGGCGTCGTAGTCGATGATGTCGATCTTCTCGCCGGCGAGCTCCTCGGTGACCGCGCGCACACGGCGACCGAGCTCGCCGATGCAAGCGCCCTTCGCGTTGACCGTCGGGTCGTTCGCCTTGACGGCGATCTTCGAGCGGTGGCCGGCCTCGCGGGCCAGCGACACGATCTCGACGAGACCCGCGGCGATCTCGGGCACCTCGAGCGCGAACAGCTTGCGCACCAGACCCGGGTGGGTACGGGACACCGTGATCTGCGGACCCTTGTTGCCCTTCGACACGCTCGTCACGTAGACGCGCAGCCGGGAGCCGTGGGCGTACGTCTCGCCCGGAACCTGCTCTTCGGGCGGCAGGATGGCCTCGACCGTGCCGAGGTCGACGTGGACCATGCGGGGGTTCGGCCCCTGCTGGACGACACCGGCGACGATGTCACCCTCTTTGCCGCGGAACTCTCCCAGCACCGCGTCGTCCGCGATGTCGCGCAGGCGCTGGCTGATGACCTGCTTGGCAGCGAAGGCGGCGATGCGGCCGAAGTCGTCGGGGGCCTGCTCCTCTTCGCCGATGACGGCGCCCTCTTCGTCGGTGACGGGGGTGAAGATGCCCACGTGCCCGGTCTTGCGGTCGAGCTCGGCGCGGGCCCCCGCGGGGATCTCGCCGCTGGGCGAGATGTGCTTGGCGTAGGCGGTCAGGATCGCCTGCTCGATGATGCGCGCGAGTTCATCGAAGGGGATCTCCTTCTCGCGTTCGATCGTCTTCAAAAGTGCGAGATCGATGTCCACAAGGCCCTCCGTTGTTCAGCTTTCGTCGGCACGACCGGCGCCGACAACCCCCCTACGATACCCGGGATGCCGTCGACCCCGCGACCCACGGAGTACTCAGGATGCCATCGCACAGGCGTTTCAGAGGAGCTCGAGCGGATTCGCCGCGAGCTTGACCACCACTCCCCCGTCGACCAGCCGGCGAGCCGCCGTGTCCGGCTTGCGCGCGGCCTGGTCCTGGACGCAGGCACCGAACTCGGCGGCCAGCGCCCCGCGCGGGTGGGCGGCGAGCACCTCGGCGACGAGGGCGGCGGGAAGAGCGTCGGGCCGCGACCCCGAGATGTCGAGCGCGGTCGCCGTCTCGAGGAGGTAGCCCTCGGCGTCCATCGACGGATCCACGCTCGGCCAGTTGTGCCGCACGACGACGTCGAGAACGCGCTGTCGGCGCTCCCGCGGCCATCCGGCCCCCGCGGTGAGGGCCACGCCGACGTGCCCACCCGCATGCTCGTACGAGATCGTGTGGTTGTCGAACTCCGTCACCGTGCCGATGTCGTGCAGCACCGCGGCGACATAGAGCAGCTCGTGGTCGATCCCGGTGATCCCGTCGACGCGCGCGAACGCCTCGGCCCACAACCACGAGCGCAGCGCATGGGCGGTGATCGCCGGAGTCTGGTACTGCTCGGCGAGGGCGAGAGCCCCGCGAGCGGCGAGCGTGTCGGGGATGGGGATGTCTGCGATCTGCACGGGGCCTCCGGGTTCGGGCGAACCCCCACTCTGCCGCGATCGCGAGAGCGACGGCAGACGCGCGGCGGTCACCGATCGGAGGCTTCCTGCCACAGAACGGATGCCGCTCGCCGGAACCGGCATCCAGAACCGGCATCCGGACCGCTCAGCTGATCGGGGTGGCGTGCCAGATGCGGTCGAGGTAGTCGCGCATCGCCCGGTCGGACGAGAAGTAGCCGCTGCGTGCGACGTTGAGGATTGCGGAGCGCACCCAGCCGTCCTGGTCCGCGTATGCGGCGTCGACCCGGTCCTGCGCGTCGAGGTACGACCGGAAGTCGGCGAGCGCCATGAACCTGTCGTCGTACAGCAGGTTCGACACGAGCGGCTCGAAGACCGTGCGATCGCCGTCCGAGAAGGCCCCGGACGCGATGAGGTCGATCGCGCGGCGCAGCTCGCCGTCTTCCTGGTAGAAGTCGGCGGGGCGGTAACCCTCTGCCCACAGGGCTTCGACCTCGGGCTCGCTCATGCCGAACAGGAAGAAGTTGTCGTCGCCGACCAGCTTGCGGATCTCCACGTTCGCGCCGTCGTCGGTGCCGATGGTGAGGGCGCCGTTGAGGGCGAGCTTCATGTTGCCGGTTCCCGACGCCTCTTTCCCGGCGAGCGAGATCTGCTCGGACAGGTCGGCGGCGGGGATGATGCTCTCGGCGAGGGTGACGTTGTAGTTCGCCGGGTACAGCACTTTCAGCTTGCCCTGCACGCGCTCGTCGGCGCTGACGACCTCGCCGACCGCGTTGATGAGGTGGATGATGCGCTTGGCCATGCCGTATCCCGGGGCGGCCTTCGCCCCGAACAGGAACGTGCGCGGCTGCACGGCATCCACGTCGAGGCGTCCCGACACGATCCCCTCGTAGGTGCTGACGATGTGCAGCACCTTGAGCGTCTGGCGCTTGTACTCGTGCAGGCGCTTGATCATGACGTCGAGCATGTGACCGTCGTCCAGCGGCGCCTCGCCGCGCGCCTCGAGCACGTGGCTCAGGCGTCGCTTGTTCGCCGCCTTCACCGCCGCGAAACGCTCGCGGAAATCGGCGTCGTCGGCGAGGGCCTCCAACCCCCGCAGGCGCTCGAGATCGACGGTCCACCCCGCACCGAGCGCCTCGGTGATGAGGGCCGACAGATCGGGGTTGGCCAGGCGCAGGAAGCGGCGGGGCGTGACGCCGTTCGTGACGTTGGTGAACTTGTCGGGCCACATCGCGGCGAAGTCCTTGAGCACGTTGTCGCGGAGCAGCTGCGAGTGCAGCTCGGCGACGCCGTTGACCTTGGAGCCGGCGACGGTCGCGAGGTACGCCATCCGCACCGAGCGGTACGGGTGCTCCCCGATGATCGACATGTTGCGGATGAGCATCTCGTCATCGCCGAAGCGCTCACGCACCTCGAGGAGGAAGGCGTCGTTGATGCGGTAGATGATCTCGAGGTGGCGGGGCAGCAGACGGCCCAGCAGATCGACCGACCAGACCTCGAGAGCCTCGGGCAACAGCGTGTGGCACGTGTAGGCGAAGCACTTCTGCGTGATGGCCCAGGCGGCATCCCACTCGAGCTTCTTCTCGTCGACGAGGACGCGCATGAGCTCGGGCACGCCGATCACCGGGTGTGTGTCGTTGAGCTGGAAGATCACGCGATCGGGGAGCTTCTCGAGGTCGAAGTCGTCGGGCAGGACGTTCTCGATGAAGTCGGCGATGGATGCCGCGACGAAGAAGTACTGCTGCTGGAGCCGCAGCTCTTTGCCCTGGGGCGTGGAGTCCTCGGGGTAGAGCACCTTCGAGATGTTCTCGGCGAAGGTCTGCGCGCGCACCGACTCGACGTAGTCGCCGGAGTTGAAGGTGTGCAGGTCGAAGGCGTTCGTCGCGACCGCGCGCCACAGGCGCAGGGTGTTCACGCGACCGTTGTGGTAGCCCGGGACCATCATGTTGTACGGCACCGCGAGCACGTTCCACTCCGGCACCCAGCGCGTGCGCTCGACGCCCTCGTCGTCGTAGGTCTCGGTGGTGCCGGCGAATGAGATCGTCTGCGCGGCTTCGGGGTGGGCGAAGTCCCACGGCGAGCCCATGCGCAGCCACGCGTCGGGCTGCTCGATCTGCTGCCCGTCGGCGAAGGCCTGACGGAAGATGCCGTACTCGTAGCGGATGCCGTACCCGATGGTGGGCACGCTCATCGTCGCGAGCGAGTCGATGAAGCAGGCGGCGAGACGTCCCAGGCCGCCGTTTCCGAGGCCGGGCTCGATCTCGACCTGACGCAGATCGTCGATGTCGATGCCGCACTGGGCGAGCGCTTCGGTGGCGATGTCGGTCAGTCGCGCGGCGAGGAGGTTGTTGTCGAGCTGACGCCCCAGCAGGTACTCGGCCGAGAGGTAGCAGACCGTCTTCGCCTGCTGCGTCTTCTGATTCGCCCGATCGTCGAACCAGCGCGCCATCAGGTAGTCGCGGACCGTGTAGGCGAGCGCCAGGTACTGATCGTTGACATCGGATGTCGACAGCGTCACACCCCGGTCGAAGTTCAAGTTCTGCAGGAACTGCTTCGTGAAGCCGTCGACCGACGCCGCCGGAGCGACGACGGGCGCGATGGCGAGCGGGTGGGTCGGGCGGAGCTCGGAGCTTTTGTCGGGCACCTAACGACCGTAATCAGTCCCGCACCACCCTGCCAAGACGGCAATGGCCCCGACACATGATCTTCACCCGGACGCCGTATTGGGCGGTCGGGTTCAGCGCAGCCCGCATCCGTCGATGACCTGCGCCCTCCGGTCGATGAGGTTCTTCGTCCAGTCGAACAGCACGGGGAGGAAGCGCGACTTCGGAAGGATCGGGCGCAGGTGGTCGTACCCCGCGTAACTGGCCCACCGAACGGGCTGGCCTTCGGCGCAGAGCTCGTCGATGTACTCCCGCTGCAGCTTCGGCGGGATGACCTCGTCGTCGGCGCCCCATGCCACGAGCATCGGCGTGCCGAGGGGCTCGGTCATGGCGTTCTCGGCGAGACGGCGGCCGAGCGCTCCGTCGGTGAGGTCGGCGTTGTAGAGCGGGCGATCCTCCGAGACGCCGAGCGCGGTGAGCACCGACACGACCACGCCGGGCTCGGTGGGACAGCGTTGCGTCATCTCGAGCACGATCGAGCGCGAGCCCTCCGCGATGTAGTCGTCGAGGTGCACGTCGGCGTAGGTCTCGGAGTACGGGACGAGCACCCACGACGTGATGACCGAGAGCATGGCGTTGGGCGGGCCCGAGAGCAGTTCCCGCGCGAGAGCGGGCGGGTCGGCGACGGGGGCGACGACGGCCGTTCCGAGCACGTCGATGCCGGGGGCGTAATCCTTCGCGATGGCGGTGGTCCAGAGGGCGGCGTGCCCGCCCTGGGAGTGCCCCCACACCACTGTGTCGGGCGAGAGGGTCAGGTCGCTGCGGAGCTCGGCGGCGGCCAGCACGGCGTCCAGAGACGAGCGGGCCTCCCCTTTGCCGATGAGGTACGGGTAGGTACCGGGGGCGCCCTGACCGGAGAAGTCGGAGGCCACGACCACCCAGCCCGCCTTCAACGCCTGTTCGAGCGCGGGTATCGCCCAGCGGGTGGCGGTCGAGTCGCGCAGGCTCGGCGCGCAGCCCTGCGCGACGCCGGTCGTGCCGTGGTTCCAGATGATGACGGGACGCGGACCCGGCGGTGGATCCTTGGGCGTGATGACCATGGCGCTCGCCACGGCGGGGCGGCTCACGGCATCCCGTGTCGTGTAGAGGATCCGCGTGACGTCGCCGTTCTGGGGAGCGCGCCAGGGCGAGGCGGCGGAGCGGATCAGTCGCCCATGACCGCTCGGGACCTCGGCGGGCGGGTTGTAGAACGCGTCGACGACGGGTGCCCCCTCGTGGAGCCAGTCATTGACCCACCACCCGCCCGCGGCGGTGGCGATGAGCACGAGCGAGAGCGCGTAGCGTCCGGCCGCGGTCCACCGGGCGCGGCGCCGACGGCGGCGGACGGCGCGCGCGGCATCGAAGGGGGTGGTGCGAGGACGACGACGGATGCCGCCCACACCGCGCGCGAAGACGCCGAGGCCGAAGACGATGGTGCGCACACCGAACACGACCGCCAGGACGAGGACCGTGACATCGGGCCAGGTGAACGACAGCACACCGAAGGCGATCTGCGCGACGCCCCACGCGAGCGAGAGGACGCGCGCGCTGACCGCTCCCCCTGTCACGGCGCGTCCGACCGAGGCGAGCCCGCCGATGACCAGGAGGACGGCGAGCACCGAGGGCAGCAGCTCGAGACTGCGCCCGAGCCAGACGAGCACGGCGATGCCCGCGACGATCCAGGCGACGGCGACGGCCCGCGCCCACCACCGCGTGGAACGGCCGAAGAGCTCGAACACCCCCATGACCACGGCGCTGGCTCCGACGTAGACGCCCAGCAGAACGATCGAGGTGAGCGGGCGCGAGACGATCAGCGCCCCGAGTAGCACCACCACGGCGCCGACGAGGAGAAGAACGCGCGGCGGCGCGTTGCGCGTCAGAGCGGGAAGGGCGTTCCACCGGCGCACGAACGGGCGGCGGGGAGCAGGCATCAGGCCATGATAAACAGCGCTCCGGACGCCGCGCGCAACCGGCTGTGATTCCGACGCGGGAGCGCATACGGTGCCGGGATGCCGACTTCCGCCCGCTCCGCCGCTCGCGAGGCCGAGGCGAACCCCGCGTTCCGCGTCGCCGCCCGCGCGGGCTACGTGGCCAACGGCATCCTGCACCTCCTCGTCGGCGGGCTCGTGCTCGCCGTGGGCTTCGGTGCGGCGGAGGACTCGGATCAGACGGGCGCGTTCCGGGCGCTCGCCGCGCTGCCCCTCGGGGCCGCGTCCCTGTGGGCCCTCGCCGCGGGACTGGTCGCCCTGGGCGGGTGGCACCTGCTGCAGGCCGTCGCCCCGCGCGGGCTGTCGGGACGGAAGCGGATCGCGCGGATCGCGGCCGAGGCGCCCCAGGGGATCGTGTTCGTGGTGATCGGGGTGATCTCGGCCGCGGTCGCCCTGGGTGCGCGACCGCACGCGGAGCAGACGACCGAGGACATCAGCCAGAGCGTCCTCACCCTCCCCATCGGCGGGTTCGTGCTCGGGACGGCGGGGCTGGTCGTCGCCGGGGTGGGGGTCGGCTTCGCCTGGATGGGCGTGCGGCGATCGTTCCACGACAAGGTGCGCATGCCCGACGGTGCGGCCGGGCACGCGCTGAGCGCCCTGGGCGCGGTGGGGTTCGTCGCGAAGGGGATCGCGCTGGGTGTGGTCGGCGTGCTGGTGGTGATCGCCGCCATCCGCGTGGAACCCGACACCGCGGGAGGCCTCGACGGAGCCGTGTCGGCACTCATGGCGCTGCCGGCGGGTCCGCTCCTCGCCGCGCTGGTGGGGCTCGGCTTCCTCGCGTACGGCGTGTTCACGGTCTTCCGCGCGCGCTTCGCGCGGCTCGACGTCTGATCGGGGTCAGTCGAGGGAGGGGTCGCGGCCGGTGCGCTCCCCGGTCTCGAGGGTCGCGATCGCCGCGTGGTCGTCGGCGTCCAGGGCGAAGTCGAAGACGTCGCCGTTCTCGCGGATGCGGTCGAGCGACACCGACTTCGGGAAGACCACCAGCCCGCGGTCGAGGTGCCAGCGCACGACGACCTGTGCCGGGGTCTTGCCGTAGCGCGCGGCGATCCCCATCAGCACGGGCTCTTCGATCAGTCCCCCGCGCGCCAGCGGCGCCCACGACTCGGTGACGATGCCGTTCGCGGCATCCCAATCCACCAGCTCGTTCTGGGGGAACCTCGGGTGCAGCTCGACCTGGTTGACGGACGGCAGCACGCCGGTCTCGTCGCGCAGGCGCGCGAGGTGAGGGATCGCGAAGTTGCTCACGCCGATCGAGGTCGCGCGTCCCTCCTGTTGCAGGCGCACCAGCGCCTTCCACGTCTCGACGTAGCGGTCGGCGCTGGGGATGGGCCAGTGGATGAGGTACAGGTCGACCCGGTCGAGACCGAGCTTCGCGGCGCTCGCGTCGAACGCGCGCAGCGTCTCGTCGAACCCCTGGTCGTCGTTCCACACCTTGGTGGTGACGAAGACCTCGTCGCGGTCGAGCCCCGAGGCGCGCAGTCCCTCGCCGACCTCGGTCTCGTTGCCGTACAGGGCGGCCGTGTCCACGTGGCGGTAGCCTGCGGCGAGCGCCCCCTCGACGAGGCCGGCGGTGACGTCGGCGGGGACCTTGTACGTGCCGATGCCGAGCTGCGGGATCGTGGAGCCGTCGGACAGAGACAGGCGAGGGGCCGAGATCATGGCACCCACGCTACCGATGCTTCCGCCCTCCCCGGCCTGCTCCCTCCCGGGCAGGCCCCTCGATGACCGCGAGATGAGGAGGCCCGGGGGCGAGCGTCAGCGGGTCAGCGCCGCAACGGCGTCGGCGACGGAGAGCGTCTCGCGCTCGCCCGTGCGGCGGTCCCACAGCTCGACCTGCCCCTCGGCGGCGCCGCGGCCCACGATGAGGATGCGCGGGATGCCGACGAGCTCGGCGTCGCCGAACTTCACACCGGGCGAGACCTTGGGGCGGTCGTCGTACAGGACGTCGAGGCCGGCCGCCTCGAGCTGGTCGGAGACGGATGCAGCGAGCTCGAACGCGGCGGCGTCGCGGCCGGTGGCGACGACGTGAACGTCGAAGGGCGCGACGGACTCCGGCCAGATCAGGCCCTTGTCGTCGTTGTTCAGCTCGGCGATGATCGCGAGGATGCGGGTCACGCCGATGCCGTACGAGCCCATCGTGACGGTGGCGAGCTTGCCGTTCTCGTCGAGCACCTTCAGTCCGAGCGCCTCGGCGTACTTGCGGCCGAGCTGGAAGACGTGGCCGATCTCCATGCCGCGCGCGAGCTCCACCGGGCCCGAGCCGTCGGGAGCCGGGTCGCCGGCGCGCACGGTCGAGACCTCGACGAAGCCGTCGCCGACGAAGTCGCGGCCGGCGACGAGCGAGTGCACGTGCTTCTGGTCGATGTTCGCGCCCGTGATCCACGCGGTGCCGTCGACGACGCGCGGGTCGAGCACGTAGCGGATCTTCGTCGCCGACTCCTCGCCGAGCACGGGGCCGGTGGGCGACCAGGGGCCGATGTAGCCCTTGACCAGCAGCGGGTTCTCGGCGAAGTCCTTCTCGGTCGCGGCCTCGACCTCGGCGGGGGCGAAGGCGACCTCGACGCGCTTGTCGTCGACGTCGCGGTCGCCGGGGAGGCCCACGACGACGAGCTCGCGCGTGCCGTCGAGGTGCGTGAGGGCGAGCACGACGTTCTTCAGCGTGTGGGCCGCGGTCCAGGCGGTCGCCTCGGCGGTCGCGGGACCGGCGATGCCCGGCGCGGGAGCGTCGAGGTGCGCGTTCGCGTGGTCGACGAGGGTCGCGATCGTGGGGGTGTTCGGGGAGTCGAAGACCACCGCATCCGGCTGCCCCTCGATCGGGAGCGCCTCGGGCGCGACCGTCGTGAAGGCCTCGACGTTGGCGGCGTACCCGCCGGCGGAGCGCACGAAGGTGTCTTCGCCGATCGGGGTCGGGTGCAGGAACTCCTCCGACTTCGATCCGCCCATGGCCCCCGCGTCGGCGGCGACGATGACGTACTCCAGCCCCAGGCGCGTGAAGATGCGCTCGTACGCGTCGCGCTGGGCCTGGTACGAGGCATCCAGTCCGGCATCCGTCGCGTCGAACGAGTACGCGTCCTTCATCGTGAACTCGCGGCCGCGCAGGAGACCGGCGCGGGGACGCGCCTCGTCGCGGTACTTGTCCTGGATCTGGTAGATCGTCAGCGGCAGGTCCTTGTACGACGAGTAGAGGTCCTTCACCAGGAGCGTGAACATCTCCTCGTGCGTGGGAGCGAGCAGGTAGTCGGCGCCCTTGCGGTCCTGCAGGCGGAACAGCGCGTCGCCGTACTCCTCCCAGCGACCGGTGACCTCGTACGGCTCACGCGGCAGCAGGGCCGGGAAGTGCACCTCGAAGGCTCCGGCGTTCGCCATCTCTTCGCGCACGACCGTCTCGATCTTGGCCTTGACCTTCAGACCGAGCGGCAGCCACGCGAAGATGCCCGGGGCGTTACGGCGGATGTAACCGGCGCGCACGAGCAGACGGTGGCTCGTGACCTCGGCATCCGAGGGGTCTTCGCGGAGGGTGCGGAGGAAGAAGTTCGACAGACGGGTGACCACGATCATCGAGTCTAGAGCGGTGGATGCCATGGGCAGACGCGGGCGGGGGCAGAACCGCATCACCCGCCCGCGCATCTCACCGGTAGACCTGCCGGAAGATGGCTTCGGCTACCTGGGCGACGATGGCTGGCCGCGCGGACGCGTCCTCGGTGTCCGGCAGCCTGTATCGGACCCAGTTTCCGTCGACGAGGACATCGGCGAAGAAGGTTTCCCCCATGTCCTGATAGGCGCTCAAACTCTCGACGGACAACCGTGCCGTGTCGGTGGACCGACCGCCAGAGACGGCGATCGGTTCACCCGTGACAGCAGCGTCAAATGCCCATTCGCCCCCCGGGAGCCACGTGAGCGCTCCCGCGAAGATCCGCTCCGACCGATCCTGGTCCGGGCCGCGGAACGAACAGAACGGAGCGTCCCAGTAGCCGGAGAGCATCCATGATTGAAGGCTCCAGCCGCCGCTGAGTTCGGTATTCAGCCGGACATCGCCGATGCCGAGGATCTCGGTGAGACGCTCCGCGGGCAGGATCCTCGCGCACTCGCCGGTGAGCGGTGTCGTGCCGCTCGGCGGCTCCCACCGGGACGGTGACGGGGGCGCGGCGAGCACCTCATCGCGGAGGGACGCGCGTACATCGTCGATCATCTGCGGGATGTTCGGATCGTTCTGCCGCGACTCGTCGAGGGACACCTCGACGAGCACGTACGTCCCGTCGACGAGGTCGCACGCGAACTCGTCCTCGCAGCCCATCACGCGAGACCGTTCTTCGACCGCCCCCTGCGCGTCCGGCATCAGGGCGACCGTCACCGACGTGCCGAGCAACTCTCCGTACTCGCAGTACACCGCCCCGGCCTGCGCGAACGAATACTCCATCGGCCCCGGCTGCCACCCGTTTCCGCGGCGCCGAGGGATGGTGGATGCCACCTCCGGCACCGTTCCTCCGAAGATGTCCGCCACCCGCGGCGCGATGTCCGCGCACCCGAACGAGAAGCGCGATGGGGGTGCCATCACCGTGCTCTGAGGTGTCGGTGTCGGGGTCGGCGTCGGGGTCGGGACCACCAGCTCGACCGTCGCGGTCGGGCTCGGGGTGTTCGCGATCTGCGGCGCCGACAACGTCGACGTCGCCACCGCCCCACCCGCGATCGCTACCACCAGCACCGCCGCAACCACCCCCGCGATCCACGCGTTTCGGTGCGTACCCGCAGGCGCGATCCCCCGCGCCCCACCCACGATCCGAGCCCGCAACACCGCGCGCTCCTCCGGCGTCAGCTCCTCGTTCATGCCCGCGCTCCTTCCTGCGCGAGCTCGCCACGCAGCTTCGTCTTCGCGCGACTCAGACGCGACTTCACCGTTCCCACCGGAACCCCCAGCACCTGAGCGACCTCCCGCTCCGAATACCCCTCCAACACCGACAGCACCACGACCGCCTGCTCGCGCTCCGGCAACCGCCGAAGCGCTGCCATCACGTCGCTGTCGTCGTGGTCATGCGGAGCCGCCACCGACACCGGCGCCCGTTCCAACAGCGCCCGATACCGGCGCCCCGACCGCTCCAGATTCCGCGCGCAATGCGCCACCGTATTCAGCAGCCACGGCAACGGCGACCCCTCCACCAGACGCACCGACGACCGCTTGCGCCACAACTCGAAGAACGCCACCGTCACGGCATCCTTCGCATCCTCCCGATGCGTCAACAACCGCGACGCATGACGGAACAACCGCGCGTCATACC
>Ga0308160_10000090_pt1 | contig 265171 bp, 227 predicted proteins | sample PhyFR1_FD_201036 | JGI IMG/M metagenome (GOLD analysis project Ga0308160, IMG submission 201036) | Phyllosphere microbial communities from UC Gill Tract Community Farm, Albany, California, United States - DLSLF.R1 | ecosystem: Host-associated > Plants > Phyllosphere > Unclassified | place... | reverse complement strand
GAGCCCTGAACGAGTTGCATGTGTGCTTCCGGGGTGAGGACGCGAGCGGACAAGACAATAAGAATTGTTGTCGCTGTGAGAAGTGCTACCGCACCATGATTGCACTCGATCTGTTTGGAAAGCTGGACGATGCGGTACTATTTGATCGCTCGAAGTATCAAATCGAGCGTATTTCCAAGATTTATATGGGGCACAATATCGACGAGATATTCTTTCTGAACCTGCATGCGACTGCACTGGAACGTGGGCGTAATGACGTCGCGGGGCAAATTTCGGTCGCAATACGGCGTTCGCGAAAGATCAGAAAGATCGCAAGGTTTGCGAGCTTGCCCGCAGTCTGGAGGCCGGCGCAGGCATTAACGAAGCATATGTTGCGCGATTCTCTCAAGTGATCATGGGAACAAGTGCGCTGAATGAAGGCACACGATTGCAAGCGCCACCCTTGTCAACAAGTCTACCTGGATTCTCTCCCGGTAGTTACGGGAAGGAAGGCATCGGCATGGCCGGCGTGGTAGGGCGCTTGCGCAGGATGTGATTGCATTTCGTCGCGCACATCCTGATACCCACATCGAGTTAGACGCCGCCACGGGAACGGCGAGAATTTGTCTGTGGGCGGGCATGGATACGCGTTCCTGCAGAGCCATATAGATAAGTCGCGTTGTCGAGCTGGTCATTAGCTCTGACTTCAGGGGTCTTCCGCCCCACTAAAAATCCGGCGTCCAAAACGAAAAAGGCCAGATCTCGCGATCTGGCCTTCCTATTCGTGGTGCGGCTGGCAGGAATCGAACCCACGACCCCTTGGTTCGTAGCCAAGTACTCTATCCAGCTGAGCTACAGCCGCCCGAGGCACGCATTATAGCGGCACTTGTTGTTTTATGGAAGCATCAATTGAGAAGATGTTCATCCAGGGAGAAGGGCGCCCTGATGACAACTCGACAGTTGTCCACGCAAACCGATCGAACAAAACGAAAAAGGCCAGATCTTGCGATCTGGCCTTCCGTATTTCTTGGTGCGGCTGGCAGGAATCGAACCCACGACCCCTTGGTTCGTAGCCAAGTACTCTATCCAGCTGAGCTACAGCCGCCCGATGCACGCATTATAGCAGCGGCCTCTCCTTCAGGGAAGTCTTAATTTATTACAACTGTTTGGCGGTCTCTGGTAGATTAACCGCACCTGTTTCGTATCCGGACGATTATGCTGGGGTTCACCACATGGCGTGCCGCCTTTTGTGCGCTCGCCTGCCTGCTGCTGGGAAGCGCCGCCATCGCCGCCGATGCCGGCGCGCCGCGCAACCTGCGCTTCGAGCGCCTGTCGATCGAGCACGGCCTGACCCAGGAATCGGTGCTCACCATCCTGCAGGACCGCCAGGGTTTCATGTGGTTCGGCACGCAAGCCGGCCTGAACCGCTACGACGGCTACCGCGTCACCGCCTACCGCAACGACCTGCGCGACAATGCCTCGCTGCCCGACGGCTTTGTCAACGCCTCGCTGGAAGACGCCGAAGGGCGGCTCTGGTTCGGCACCAAGGGCGGGCTGGCGCGCCTCGAGCCGGCCAGCGGCAAGTTCGTGCGCTACAGCCTGCTCGAGCCCGGCGCCCGCGAAAGCGCCAACCGCAGCGTCAACGCCATCGCGGCCGACCGCCACGGCATGCTCTGGCTCGGCACCAGCGACGGCCTGAAGCGCTTCGATCCACGCACCGGCAGCTTCACCACCATCCGCCAGCCCGACAGCCGCCTCGGCACCACGGCCGACCACATCGTCAACTCGCTTGCCTTCGATGCCCGGGGTGCGCTCTGGGCCGGCACCCAGGACGGGGTGGCGCGCCTGGCGCCGGGCGCCGCCCAGCTGGTGTATTACGCGCCGCTGAAGGAGGACCCGCGCCGGGCGCGCGTGCGGGCGCTGGCGATGGGACCGCGCGATACCCTCTGGGTCGGCACCGAGGCCGGGCTCGAGGAGTGGCGCCTGGGCGAGGGCGAGCCGCAGCGGCGCGCGCTCGGGGCCGAGTCGGGCATGGGCGAGTCGCCGGTGCTGTCGCTGTACGTCGACGCCGGCGGCACCCTCTGGGCCGGCACCGATTTCGATGGCCTGAAGTGGCGCGAGCCGGCCAGCGGCCGCTTCGTCTCCTACCGCAACCGCGCGCTCGACCAGCACAGTTTGTCCGATAACCAGGTGTCGGCGGTGCGCATCGACCGCACCGGTACGCTGTGGGTGGGCACGCGCTTCGGCGGTGTCAGCCGCACCGACCTGGCCAGCGGCGGCTTCTCGCACTACAGCTACGAGCCGGACAGCGGCTACCAGAACGGCTTCCGGAAAGCGCGCGACATCGTGGCCCGCGCGAATGGCAAGCTATGGCTGGGCACCTCGGGCGGCGGCCTGGTGCTGGTCGACCTGGTGGGCGGGCAGACCCGCACCCTGCGCCACCAGCCCGGCGACCGGCGTTCGCTGCCGAGCGACGTGGTGCACAGCCTGTCGATCGCCGATGGCCGGCTGTGGGTCGGCACGCCGGCCGGTCTGGCCTGGTCCGACGAAGGCGGCGGCGATTTCCACCCGGTCGACCTCGGGCCGGACGGGAATGCCGCGCTGGTGCAGGCGGTCATGCAGACGCGCGACGGCGCCCTGTGGGTGGTCTCGCGTGCCGGCCTGTATCTGCTCGGCCCCGACCTGGCGGTGCGCCGCTCCTGGCGCCACGATCCGGACGACCCGGCCAGCCTGGGCGAGAACCGCATCTTCGCGATGGCCGAGGACAAGGACGGCATCCTTTGGCTCGGCACCGACAATGGCCTGGACCGCTTCGACCGCACCACGAATGTGTTCACCCATTACCGCCACGCCGACGCCGACCCCGACAGCCTGCGCCACAACCGCATCCACGACGTGCTGGTCAGCTCGAAAGGCACGCTCTGGCTGGGCACCGCGGGCGGCCTGCACCGCATGGAGCGCGGCCGCGGCGGCAAGCCGGTGTTCCGCTACTTCACCATCACCGACACCGCGGTGCCGGTATCGATCGGCGCCGTTCTGGAAGACGCGCGCGGGCGCCTGTGGGCCAGCACCACGGCCGGTTTGTCGCGCGTCGACCCGGCCAGCGGCGAGTACAAGCATTACACGGCGAAAGATGGCCTGATCGACGGCAGCTACTTCGTGGGCTCGGCCACGCGCGGCCCGGACGGGCAGCTGCACTTCGGCGGCGTGACGGGCCTGAATTCCTTCCAGCCCGACGCGATCCGCGACAATCCCTATCCGCCGGTGGTGCGCATCACCGCCTTCTCGGTGTTCAACAAGGCGCGCCCGCTGCCCCAGGAAGGCGCGGTGACCCTGCCGGCGCGCGACTCGGTGTTCGCCCTCGAATTCGCGGCCCTGCACTACGCGGCCCCCGGCAGCAACCGCTATGCCTACCGCCTCGAGGGCTTCGACGAGGCCTGGGTCGAGACCGACGCCGGCAAGCGCTACGCCAACTACACCAACCTCGATCCCGGCAGCTACGTGTTCCGGGTGCGCGCCAGTAACAAGGATGGCGTCTGGAGCGAAACGCCGGCCACGCTGGCGATTACCATCACGCCGCCCTGGTGGAAGACCTGGTGGTTCCGCGGGCTGATCCTGGCCTTGCTGAGCGCGGCGGCGCTGGCGGCCTACCGCTACCGCATCAACGTGCTGGTCGAGCAGAAGGGCCGGCTTGAGCGCCAGGTGAATGCGCGCACCGCCGAGCTGCTGCTGCAAAAGGACGCGGCCGAGCAGCGCAAGCGCGAAGCCGAGCAGCAGAAGGACGCCGCCGACCAGGCGCGCCGCAACATCGCGCTGCTGTCCGATATCGGGCGGCGCCTGACGGCCAACCTCGACATCGAGGCCATCATGGACACCCTGCACGAGCACGTGCAGGTGCTGATGGATGCGCCGGTGTTCGCGGTGGTGGTGGTGCGCACCGGCGACGACGGCGACGACGGGCCGCTCGACATGCCCTACGCGGTGGTCGACGGCCGCCGCAGCGTGGCCGCGGTGGCGGCCGTGCACCGGCGGCGCGACCCGGCCTCGCTGGCCGCCTGGAGCATCGAGCACGGGCGCGAGGTCTTCATCAACGACCTCGCCCGGGAGTCGGGGCGCTACCTGCCGGCGGCCACGCCCGAGGCCGTGGCCGCCGCCGCGCTGCCCGGCGCGGGCGGCGGGCAACTGCCGCGTTCCCTGCTGTACGTGCCGGTGGCGGTGGGCCAGCGCGTGCTCGGCGCCCTGGCCGTGCAAAGCTACGCGCGCGGCGCCTACCAGCGCACCCACCTGGACATGCTGCGCACGCTGGCCGCCTATGTCGGCGTGGCGCTCGACAACGCCCAGGCCTACCGCCAGCTGAAGGATGCCCAGACCTTGCTCGCATCCCAGGAAAAACTGGCCTCGCTCGGCTCGCTGGTGGCGGGCGTGGCGCACGAACTGAATACCCCGATCGGCAACAGCCTGCTGATGGCCAGCGCCCTGCACGACAGGACCGCCGCCATCCACGCCGCCCTGGCCGATGCGGCGCTGCGCCGCTCGGAGCTGGACGCCTACGTCGGCGCCGCGCGCGAAGCGGCCGAACTGATCATGCGCAGCCTGCGCCAGGCGGCGGAACTGGTGGACAGCTTCCGCCAGGTGTCGGTCGACCAGGCCAGCGCCCAGCGGCGCCGCTTCGAGCTGGGGCGCGCCTGCCAGGAAATCCTGGCCACCATGATGAACAAGGTGCGCCTCGAAGGCCATGCCCTGGCGCTCGAGGTGCCGGACGGGATATTCATGGACAGCTATCCCGGCCCCTTCGGCCAGGTGGTGATCAACTTCGTCAACAACGCGCTCCTGCACGCCTTTGACGGGCCGGGCGGGCGCATGCGCCTGTCGGCGCAGCGGCTCGACGCCGGCTGGGTCCAGCTGCGCTTCGCCGACGACGGCCGCGGCATCGCGCCCGAGCACCTGGCGCGCGTGTTCGACCCCTTCTTCACCACGCGCATGGGCCAGGGCGGCACCGGCCTGGGCCTGAACATCGCCCACACCATCGTGACGTCGCTGCTGGGCGGCGCGATCCGGGTCGAGAGCACGCCGGGCGAGGGCGCCACCTTCATCCTCGATTTGCCGCTGCTGGCGGCCGAGGCACGACCATCCCCGCACCCCACCGACGAGAGGAAACTCCCTGCATGAGTATCATCACGACCATCGAGGACTTGCGCGTCCTGGCCAAGCGCCGCGTGCCGCGCATGTTCTACGATTACGCCGATGCCGGCTCCTGGACCGAATCGACCTACCGCGCCAACGAGACCGACTTCGCCGCCATCAAGTTCCGCCAGCGCGTGGCCGTCAACCTGGTCGACCGCAGCTTGAAAAGCACGATGGTGGGGCAGGAGGTGGCGATGCCGGTGGCCCTGGCGCCAACCGGGCTGACCGGCATGCAGCATGCCGACGGCGAAATTCTGGCGGCGCGCGCGGCGGAAAAGATCGGCGTGCCCTTTACCCTGTCGACCATGAGCATCTGCTCGATCGAGGACGTGGCCGCGCGCACCAGCAAACCGTTCTGGTTCCAGCTGTACGTGATGAAGGACCGCGACTTCATCGAGCGCCTGATCGACCGCGCCAAGGCCGCGAATTGCTCGGCCCTGGTGCTGACGCTGGACTTGCAGGTGCTGGGCCAGCGCCACAAGGACATCCGCAACGGCATGACGGCGCCGCCCAAGCTGACGATACCGAACATGATGAACCTGGCCACCAAGCCGCGCTGGTGCCTGAACATGCTGCGCACGCCGCGCCGCCACTTCGGCAACATCGTCGGCCATGCGAAGAGCGTGTCGGACATGAGCTCGCTGTCGTCCTGGACCTCGCAGCAGTTCGATCCGGCGCTGTCGTGGAATGACGTGGAGTGGATCAAGCGGCGCTGGGGCGGGAAGCTGATCATCAAGGGCATCATGGACACCGAGGATGCGCGCCTGTGCGTGGAGAGCGGGGCCGATGCGCTGATCGTCTCGAACCACGGCGGCCGCCAGCTCGACGGCGCGCAGTCGAGCATCGGCGCGCTGCCCGCCATCGTGGACGCGGTCGGCAGGGAGATCGAGGTGCACATGGATGGCGGCATCCGCTCGGGCCAGGACGTGATCCGCGCGCTGGCGCTGGGGGCCCAGGGCGTGTATATCGGGCGGCCTTTCCTGTACGGGCTGGGGGCGATGGGCGAGGCGGGGGTGGCGCGCTGCCTGGAGATCATCCGCAACGAGCTGGATTTGACGATGGCGTTTTGCGGCTTGCGCGATGTGCGGCAGGTGGACAGGAATATCCTGTTGCCGGGGACGTTTTAAAACGGCTCGATGTGCACCCGTTGTTGTGGTGAGTTCAAGAACCCACCCTACGGAGCAGGCTGTAGGGTGGGTTCTCGAACCCACCGCCCTTCACCGTTCGATCTTCGGCACCCTACACCACATTCGACGGCTTCCCCGCCTCCCACGCCTCGATATTCGCCACCAGCATATCGGCCAGCGTCTGCATCGCCCCGCCACTGGCCCAGGCCACGTGCGGCGTGAGGATGAAATTCGGCAGCCGCAGCCCCAGTAAAGGATTGTCCTGTCCCGGCGGCTCCTTGCTCAGCACATCGAAGCCGGCGCCGCCGATGGTGCGGCGCATCAGCGCCTCGGCCAGCGCCGCCTCGTCCACCAGACCGCCGCGCGCGGTGTTGATCAGGAGCCCGGTCGGCTTCATCAGCCCCAGCTCGCGCGCCCCGATCATGTGGCGCGTCTGTTCATTCAGCGGCAAGTGCAGGCTGACCACGTCGCACGAGGCCAGCAGCTCGTCCAGGGACAGCCCGGTCACGTCCGCCTCATCCACCGGCGAGCGCGAGGTGACGCAGATGTCCATCCCGAAGGCGCGCCCGATCTGGGCCACGCGCCGCCCCAGCGCGCCATAGCCGACGATGCCGAGCCGGCTGCCGGACAAATCGCCGATCGGGTGGTCCAGCAGGCAGAAGCGGCTCGAATGCTCCCAGCGCCCGGCCTCGACATCGGTAACGTAGGCGCGCAGGTTGCGGCGCAGGGCCAGCATCAGGGTAAAGCAGTGCTCGGGCACCGACACCACCGAGTAATCGCGGATGTTGCTGACGGTGATACCGCGCGCGCGGCAGGCGGCCAGATCGACGTTGTCGGTGCCGGTGGCGGCCACCGCCACCATCTTCAGGTCCGGCAGCTGGGCGATGGCCTCGGCGCGCAGCGGTACCTTGTTGGTGACCGCGATGCTGGCGCCGCGCAGGCGCTCGACCACCTGGTCGGGCGCAGTGGCGGGATGGTCTTGCCAGTCGTGGCCGAAGGCGGGCCGGCGGACCTGGGCGATCAGGCTGTCGCGGTCGAGAAAGACGATCTTGTGCATGGCGCTTCCTGTCGGGAGGGGACAAGGCATTGTAGAGCAAGACGCGCCGTATGCGGCCTGCATGGCAAAAATATGCGCGGCGGTGCGGAGCGGGACGGCGGACGAAAAAAAGACAGGGCAAGCCCTGTCTTTCCTGGGTATATGGAGGGGGGCTCGAGCGGCCTTATTTGGTGGAGGCGGTGGTGCTGGCCTTGTGCGCTGCCGCATCGGCCTTGTGTTCCGCAGCGTCGGCCTTGGCCTCGGCTTTTTCCTTGGTGGCCTTTTTCTCGGCCTTGGCTTTTTTCTTGGTGGCGTCTGCCTTGGCTTCGGCGACGTCCGCCTTGGCATCGGCCTTGGCCTTTTCTACCTTGGCATCGGCCTTCGCGACATCCTTGGCTTCCTTGGCCTCGGCCTTGGTGACCGGGGTGGTTGCCTGGGTGGCGGTGCTCTGGGCGAATGCCGAGGTAGCGAACAGGCCAGCGATCAGGGTAGCGACGATTTTGCTCATGGTGTTCTTTCCTTTAGTGGTGGAAAAGTATGGTCGTCCCGTCGGGAAGTTTCCGGCGTTACTGAGCCCATAACGCGGGTCGCTTCGACAACGTTGACGCGAATTACATCCCGTTACAATCGGCGATGGCGCCGGCCCACGGTTAGCTGCCGTACAGTCGCGCCGGCTGTGCGCGCCTAGACTGGCCGGACCCCAGCAATGCAGGAGAGGGCCGTGCCAGATTCGCTGAAAACCTACCAGTCGAAACGCGATTTCACCATTACCTCCGAACCGGCCGAAGGCGGCCGGCCCGGCAAGGACGCGCTGACCTTCGTCATCCAGAAGCATTGGGCCAGCCGCCTGCACTACGACTTCCGGCTCGAGCTCGACGGCGTCATGAAAAGCTGGGCCGTGCCGAAAGGCCCCAGCTACGACACCCGCGACAAGCGCATGGCCGTGCACGTCGAGGACCACCCGATTTCGTATTCCGATTTCGAGGGCACCATTCCCGAAAAACAATATGGCGCCGGCAAGGTCATCATCTGGGACAAGGGCACCTGGGAACCGGTGGACGACCCGCACGCCGGTTACCGCAGCGGCAACCTGAAGTTCCAGCTGCACGGCCACAAGATGCATGGGCGCTGGGTGCTGGTACGCATGAAGAGCCGCGGCGAAAAGCAGGAAGCCTGGCTCCTGATCAAGGAAAAGGACGACCACGCCCGGCCGGCCGAGGAATTTTCCGTGATCGACGAGCTGCCCGACAGCGTCAAGGGTTTGCCGATGCCGAACAGCAACGCCAAGGTGCCGGCCAAGGCGAAGGCGACGAAGAACGGCCGCGCCGTAAAGGCGAAGGCCGATGCCGCCGCCGAGCAGGCCGTGGAGGCGCTCGACAAGAAGCCCGCCTCGAAGTCTGCCCCGAAGTCCAACCCAAAGGCCGCCACGAAAGTCGCGACGAAGACCGCCGCCAAGACGCCTGCCAAGCGCAGCGCCAAGGCCGCGCCGCCCGACGCCAGCCTGCCCGCGGGCGCGGTGGCAGCAAGCTTGCCGCAGGAATTTGCGCCCGAACTCGCCACCCTGGTCGACGGCGCGCCGCCCGACCCGGAAAACTGGGTATTCGAGGTCAAGTTCGACGGCTACCGCATGCTGACCCGCATCGAGGACGGCGCGGTGCGCCTCATCACCCGCAACAACAACGACTGGACCGCCAAGCTGGCCCCGCTGCAGCAGGAGATCGAAGGCATGGGCCTGCCGGACGGCTGGTATGACGGCGAAATCGTCGTCCACGACGCGAACGGCCGCCCGAACTTCGGCCTGCTGCAACTGGCCTTCGATGGCAGCGGCAAGGCCGACATCCTGTACTTCCTGTTCGACGCACCCTATCTCGGCGGCTACGACCTGCGCGACGTGGCCCTGGTCGACCGCCGCGCGCTGCTAGAGGCCGCGCTGGTCCAGGCGAAACCCTCGGACAAGCTGCGTTTCTCGGCCGAGTTCGGCAATGACCCGGAAGGGCTGGTCGCCGCCGCCTGCAAGATCGGCCTGGAGGGCGTGATCGGCAAGCGGCGCGACTCGCGCTACGTGTCGCGCCGCTCGCCCGAGTGGATCAAGCTGAAATGCGGCCAGCGCCAGGAGTTCGTGATCGGCGGCTATACCGACCCCAAGGGCGCGCGCAGCGGCGTCGGCGCGCTGCTGCTGGGCACCTACGACAAGGACGGCGTGCTGCGCTATGCCGGGAATGTCGGCAGCGGCTTCAATGCCGCCAGCCTGCGCGAAGTCACTGCGAAATTGAAAGCGCTGGACACCGACAAGAGCCCTTTCCCGCCGCGTTCGGTGGCCGGGCGCAAGCACCACTGGGTCAAGCCCGAACTGATCGCCGAGGTCAGCTTCTCGGAGTGGACGAGTGCCGGCGCGGTGCGCCATCCGGTATTCCAGGGACTGCGCAGCGACAAGCCGGCACAGGGCATCACGCGCGAGGTCGCCAAGCCGATCGAGGAGGTGGCTGGGCAGGCCGAGCCGGCGGACCAGGAGCCGGTGGCGCCGGAAGGCAAGCTGCCGGCGACGCTGAAGGTGACCCACGGCGAACGCGTGATGGATGCGACAAGCGGCATCACCAAGCTCGATTTGGTGCGCTACTACGCACTGGTCGGCGACCTGATGATGGAGCACCTGAAGGGCCGCCCGGTGTCGCTGGTGCGGGCGCCGGCCGGCGTGGGCGGCGAGCTGTTTTTCCAGAAGCATGCGGATGTCGGCAAGATGCCGGGCGTGCAGCACATGGACCCGGCGCTCGACCCGGACCACCCGCCGATGCTGACGATCGCCGGCGTTGCGGGCATCCTGTCGGCGGCGCAGTTCAACGTCGTCGAGATCCATACCCAGAACGCCACCGCCAGGGCCTACGACAGGCCGGACCGCATGGTGTTCGACCTCGACCCGGGCGAGGGCGTGGCCTGGCAGACGATGCAGGAAGCGGCCCAGCTGATGCACGCCTTCCTCGACCAGCTCGGCCTGCCCAGCTTCCTGAAGACCAGCGGCGGCAAGGGCTTGCACGTGGTGGTGCCGATCAAGGGCAGCAAGGACTGGGATACCGTAAAAGGCTTTTCGCAGGCCATCGTCCAGCACCTGGCCAGCACGCTGCCGGACCGCTTCGCCGCCAAGAGCGGGCCGAAGAACCGGGTCGGCAAGGTCTTCATCGACTATCTGAGGAACGGCCAGGGCGCGACCACGGTTTGCGCCTGGTCGGCACGCACCCGCCCCGGGCTGGGCATTTCGGTGCCGCTGGCCTGGGACGAATTGCCGGATTTAAAGGCCGGCGACCAGTGGACGGTGGTGAACGTGCATACCCGGCTGGACCGGGGCAACGCGCCCTGGGCCGGTTACGACAAGGCGGCGAAGACGCTCACGGCGGCCATGAAGCAGATGGGCTACAAGGGCTGAGCGGCGCGCTCAGCGCGTGCCGAATCCGGACAGGAGCCAGCCGAGCACGCCGCAATTGACGAGGACCGTGAACCACACGCATGACTGGAAGCCCGGCTTGATCGATTTATGGCGCAGCAGGTGTTGCGCGAGCAGGGCGCCGGGCCAGCCGCCCGCCAGGCCGAGCAGGTGCAGGCTGCTTTCGGCCGTGCGCCATGCATCGCGGCGCGCCGCCGCCTTGTCGCGCGCATACACGAGGAAAGTCAGGACGCTGATGCCGGTGTAGAAGCCGGCAACCGCCAGCGGCATGCGGCCGAGGAGCGCGAGCAGGACCAGGAAAGCGAGGAAGCCGCCAGCCAGCAGCGGCCGCCAAGGGCTGCGCCCGCTTGCCGGTTGGCGCTCGGCCCCGACGCGCTGGAAGGCGACGTTTTCCGCACGCGGCTGTCCCTTTTCGTTGAGCGTCAGCTCGTAGCTCACGATCTCGTTGCCGACCGGCCGTGCCCGTCCACTGGCAAACGACTTGATGTGGACGAAGACCGTCGGGCCGCCGCCATTCGGCGTGATGAATCCGAAGCCCTGTTCGTCTTTCCAGGTGGTGATCCTGCCGGCGTAGCGGGGTGATCTGGAGGCGCGCATGGTGTCGTGTTGCTGGTCGGGGAAAACCCAAGTGTAGCCCCGCTTTTGCAGATGAGCAACAATCCAGGCCGCCTTCCCTTATTCCAGGATCGTCCGATTGCGCGCCGATCGAGATTGTTTGGTGATGCAGTCGCCTGCCGCGCTTGCCACCGCATGGCGTCGCCCTAGACTGGGGTATCCGCGCGCTCGACGTGCATGCGCGCCCGGACACGATCCATGCATCCGGAAGGAGTCATCATGCGTTCTTACTTTGTCTTGCCAGGCGCCGTGTTGCTGGCGCTGGCTGCCGGCGCCGCCGCGCAAACGCCCGCCGCCGCACCCGACGACGCCGAATCGATCTCGTCGGTGCGCGTGAAAGCGCCGTCGACGCCGCTGCGTATCCGCGACGAGCAGGCGGCGCAGATCACCGGCCGCTACGCCATGTCGAACGGCTGGTACCTGAAGGTGCACAGCGAACCGCGCCATATCGTGGCGATTGTCGATAACGACGCGCCGATCCGGCTGTATGCGGTTGCCCCCTACAAGTTCGTCTCGCGCGACAGCCGCTGGGCGATGGAATTCAAGCGTGGCCCAACCGGCGAAGACATGCTGATGAGCTATGTGCCGGACACGGGCCTGGCCCGGGTCGTGCTGAGCTCGTCCACGCTGGCAGGGCGCTGAGCGTAAAAAAGGCGCCGCAAGCGGCGCCTCCCGTGGGCGAGCCGGTGCCGGCTCAGTCGACGTTACGTCCGCGCGCCCTGAGGGCGGCGCGCACGCCGCGGCCGTAGCCCGGGTCGGCCTTGTCGAACAGGCGCAGCTGGCGTTCCAGGATGACGTCGGTCACCCCGCTCAGCGGGCCGGCCAGGTTGTCGAACAGCTTCTGCTTCGCCTCATCCGTCATCAGGCGGAACAAATTGCCCGGCTGGGTAAAGTCGTCTTCCTGGCCGCGGAAGTCGAAGCGGCCGGCGTTGCCTTGCAGCGGCAGCTCGTGCTCGCCATGGCCCATGCCCAGCGCGCCCTTGCCGACCGGATCGACCGGGTCGTAGATCGGCGCTGCGCCGACGTCGGCGATCGCCATCGCACCGTCGCGCTGCTGGTTGTGGAAGGGGCAGCGCGGAGCGTTCACCGGCAGGTGCTGGTGGTTGGTGCCGACGCGGTAGAGCTGGGCGTCGTGGTAGGCGAACAGGCGGCCCTGCAGCATCTTGTCCGGCGAGTAGCCCATGCCCGGCGGCACGTTGGCCGGCGAAAAGGCGGCCTGCTCGACCTCGGCATGGTAGTTGCGCGGGTTGCGGTTCAGTTCCAGCAAGCCCACCGTCAGCAGCGGGAAGTCGCCATGCGGCCAGACCTTGGTGAGGTCGAACGGGTTCCAGCCGGTGCGTTCTTCCCAGTCGTCGAGCTGCTGCTGGGTGGCCAGCTGCACCTTCACGTCCCATTGCGGATAGTCGCCGGCGGCAATCGCGTCGAACAGATCGCGCCCGGCGTGGTCCGGATCGCTGCCGGCGATGCGCACGGCCTCGGCGCTGTCCAGGTTCTTGATGCCCTGGCGCGTCTTGAAGTGCCATTTCACGTAGGTGCGCTGGCCGTCCGCGTTGATCAGGCTATAGGTGTGGCTGCCGAAGCCGTCCATGTGGCGGTAGCCGTCCGGGGTGCCGCGCTCCGAGAACAGGATCGTCACCTGGTGCAGGCTTTCCGGCGCCTGGCTCCAGAAGTCGAACATCATGTTGGCCGACTTCACATTGCTGTCGGGCTGGCGTTTCTGGGTATGGATGAAGTCCGGGAACTTGATCGGGTCCTTCAGGAAGAACACGGGCGTGTTGTTGCCGACCAGGTCCCAGTTGCCTTCCTCAGTATAGAAGCGCAGGGCGAAGCCGCGCGGGTCGCGTTCGGTATCGGCGCTGCCTTTTTCGCCGCCGACGGTCGAGAAACGCAGGAAGGTCTCGGTCTGCTTGCCGACTTCGGCGAACAGCTTGGCCTTGGTGAAGGCGCTGAGGTCATGGGTGACGGTGAAGGTGCCGTAGGCGCCCGAGCCCTTGGCATGCACCACGCGCTCGGGAATGCGCTCGCGGTTGAAGTGCTGGAGCTTCTCGATCAGGTGGAAGTCCTGCAACAGCAGCGGACCGCGCGAGCCGGCGCTCAGCGAATTCTGGTTGTCTGCGACCGGGATGCCGGAGGCGGTGGTCAGGCGGGTGCGGTTCATGCGATCTCCTCTTCAGAAATTGATTAATTTGATGAAAGAGATTCTAGTTATGGCTGAGCAAAAGATACATTTGATTGATTTGATTTATGCGATAGGTTTTATCTAACGAAGAAAGTTTGACGATAGTTATTCTTGCCGTTTGCCCGCCCGAGGCTAGACTGGAAGCGGGTTCACGCGTAGCCAGCCCATGACATTGCTTAGGAGGGAATATGGATAAGCGCATCGTTTTCTTGATCGCCTGCATGGGGTCCGCCGGCGCGGCGGCGCAGGAAGTGCAAGACGTGCAGGGAGGGTCGGAAGCAGTCCGGATCAGCGCGGCGCAGGAACGCATTTCGCTGCCACCGCAGCTGCACAATGCCTGGTACGACGAATTCGACAGTGTCGCGGGCGAGTACACCTTGTCGAACAAGGGGCGAATGGCGCTGTGGATGTGGGGCAACCGCATGTACGCCCGGGTCGGCGCCGGGGAAAAAGTGCAGCTGGTCGCCGTCTCGGCCTATGTATTCGTGGGGCGCGAGCGGCAGATGAAGATCGTGGTCGAGGACCCTGCGCAGGCGCAGGACAACCGCCTGCATGCGACGGTGCTGCTACCGGCGCGGATGCTGTCGGATGCGGGACAGGCCGACGGCTTCGTGCAACTGCTGGCGCAGCGCTGAAACAACTGGAAAAAACCGGGAAAAAACCGGGGTCAGGTCTGCCATCGTGACACGGGCTCGACTGTAGCCCGTCCTGTGCGAGGCATATTTGCCGCCCAGGCAGGGTAAGGCGCGGCGTTACGGCCGAGGTCGTGTCACGATGGCAGACCTGACCCCGGCTGTTGCGGCTGTTGGTTTATCAGTCAGTAACGGCGGGCGGGGGTGCTGTCCTGGCGGTTCATGCGGGTCTGGATTTTTTTCCAGATAAAGCCGGCAATCGCCATCATGATCATCTTGCGCATACTAGTCTCCTTGGGTGAGCGGCAGGGCCGCGTGAAAAATAATGCCCCGGTCAGCCCGGCGTGTTGCCGGCGCCGGCCTGCAGGCGGTCGTCGTTGTTGCCTTTGTCGTTCTTCCAGATGCCGCGGATGTTCATCGCCATCAGCGCCACCTGCAAGGTGATCAGCGCCCAGGCGCCGTCGTGCATGCCCCAGACGATCCACAGCAGGTTGCTGAAGATGAACATCCAGAAGCCGAATACGCGCCGTCCGGCGCGTTGCGAGCCGACCAGGAAGGCGGCGTACAGGCTCACCGCCATCGCGGGCCATTGGAGGAAGTCGATGAATTCATCCATGGGCCGTCATGCCGCTTTCTTGCGGCGTGCCGGGGCAGCGGCCGTACTGGTCTTCTTCGCAGCCGCCTTTTTCGCAACCGCTTTCTTCGCAGCCGGGGCCTTCTTGGCTGCGGGCTTGGCGGCGGCGCGCTTGGCGCTTGCCGCAACGCTCTCGCGCGCACTCGCTGCCGTCTTGCGGCGCGGCGGCGGCGTCTCGTCTTCGTCGTCCTCAAGCGGCTTGCGCGCGCGTTTCGGCGGCGGCGGTTCGTCGTCGTCATCGTCGTCGGGCACACTTGCCTTGCCCGGCTTCTTGCCCAGGCTGGCCTGCAGCAGCGAGACCAGGTCGATGACATTGGTGGTCTTCGCCGGTTTTTCGTCCGGGTCGGGCATCGTGATGGTCTTGGTCTGCTTGGCCTTGATCTTTTTCTTCACCAGGGCCAGCACGTCCTCGCGGTAGGTATCGTGGTACTGGTTCGGTTTCCAGTCCTCGCTCATGCCCTCGACCAGGGCCATCGCCATCTTGAGCTCCTTGGCGCTGATGGTGGTGGCTTTCGCCTTCGGCGAGGGGATCTTCAGGTCCTCGGTGTCGCGGATCTCGTCCGGGTAGCGCAGGGTGTTCAGGACGATGGTGTCGCCGATGCACACCAGCGCCGCCAAATGCTGCTTGACGCGGATGACGACATTCGCGATGCCGATCTTGCCGACTTCCTTCAGCGTCTCGCGCAGCAGCGCATACACCTTGTCGCCGCCCTTGCCGGGAGCGAGGTAATAGGGATGGTCGTAGTACAGCAGCGGCACGTCCTCGGCATCGACGAAGGCCAGGATGTCGATGGTCTGGGTCGCTTCCGGGTTGGCGCGGCGCAGGTCTTCGTCGGACAGCACCACGTACTCGCCGGACTCGTACTCGTAGCCCTTGACGATGTCGTCCCAGCCGACCTCCTTGCCGGTGTCCTTGTTGTAGCGCTTGAAGCCGATCGGGGCGAAGTCGCGCCGGTCGAGCATCGACAAATCGAGCGCATTGCTGCTCACCGCGGGGTACATCTCGACCGGGATATGGACCAGCCCGAAGCTGATCGCGCCCTTCCACATGCTGCGTGGCATAGCTATTCCTCCCTTATTCGCCGACGCTGCCGGTCACCGGCAGCACGATGCCCGTGATGTAGCTCGAGCAGGCGTTCGAGGCCAGGAACACGTAGGCCGGCGACAGTTCCTCGGGTTGGGCCGCGCGGCCGTAGCTGGTGCTTTCGCCGAAGTGGACGATCTTGTCCGGCGCCTGGTCTGCCGGATTGAGCGGCGTCCACACCGGACCCGGCGCCACGCAGTTCACGCGGATGCCTTTTTCCAGCAGGTTGGCCGCCAGCGACATCGTAAACGCGTGGATCGCGCCCTTGGTCGAGGAATAGTCGAGCAGTTGCTTCGAGCCCTTCAGGCCGGTGACCGAGCCGGTGTTGACGATGGCGGCGCCGCGCTTCAGGTAAGGCAGGGCGGCCTTCGCCATGTGGAAGTAGCCGTAGATATTCGTGCGCATGGTCTCGTCGAAGCGCTCCTCCGTGAGGTCGAGCAGCGAGCTGGCGTGCTCCTGGAAGGCGGCGTTATTCACCAGCACATCCAGGCGGCCCCATTCGGCCACCACGGCGTCCACCGCCTGCTGGCAGAACTCCATGTCCTTGACGTCGCCGGCGATGGTCACGCAGCGCCGGCCCTCGGCCTCGATGCAGCGCTGGACCTCGGCGGCGTCCTCGTGTTCGTTCAGGTAGAGCACGGCCACGTCGGCGCCTTCGCGCGCGAACAGCACCGCCACCGCGCGGCCGATGCCGGAGTCGCCACCGGTGACGATCGCCACCTGGCCCTCGAGCTTGCCGCTGCCCTTGTATTGCTCGGCCATGAAGCGCGGCTTGACCGCCATCTGCGCTTCCAGGCCCGGCTTGGCCAGGTGCTGCTCGGGCATCGGCGGCACCGGCTGCTGCGCGCCGATCTGCACCGGTTTGCTCTCCTTGTCTTCCTTCTTCTGGCTGGCGTCGAGCTGGTCCTGGCGGTTCTGGATGGCTTTCTGGTGGTTTGCTACATCGTCCTGGCTGGCCATTGCGCTTCCTTTGGATACGGGTTCTCAGTCCGGCCAGTATCGGCGGCGCGCGGGCAGCGCGACGGTGCGCTTCCACACACAAGGGCGAACGTCCTGTTCGATGGTGTGGGAATATGTCAAAATTCGTAGCGTAGCGTAACAAATATGCATGACAAGGAGAAAACCATGCCTCAGCAGGCCGAGCCGCAAGGCCAACGCACCGGGTTGTTCGTCAACCCGGCCGCCGCGCGGCGCGCGCAGTTCCAGGCCGAATGCGGCGCCCGCTTCGCCAGCCTGGCGCTGGCCGACGGGGTCGAGGCCGCGCTCGAGGTGCTGGGGCGCGACGCGGTCGACCTGCTGGTGATCGACCTCGAGCGCTTCGACCCGGAACTCGACCTGGCCGGCCTGGCCCAGCTGGTCGAGGCGCGCGCCGGCGCCCCGGTGCTGGTCCTGTGCCCGTTCTCGAACGCGCGCTGGCTGCCGGCCCTGATGGCGCGCGGCCCGCTGGAATATGCGATCGCCCCGCTGGAATCCGCTGACCTGGACGCGGCGCTGGCCGCCCAGCTGGCAAGCGGCCCGGCGCCCGTCGCCGCGCCCACCGCGCGCGAAACCGAATTGCAGGAACTGGCGGCGCTGCGCGCCCGCGTGCAGGCGGCGTTGAGCGACGGCGAAGACCTGGCCGCGCTGTCCGAGCGGGTGTGCGAGGCGCTGTGCAGCTGGCCGGGCGTGGTGCATGCCGCGCTGTTCTACCTGCAGCCGGGCGGCGATTTGCAACTGCAGGCCCAGCACGGCGTGCATCGCGAACTGAACCTGGCGCGCCTGCTCGGGCGCGGCGACCGCCTGCTGCAGTCGCCGCTGCGCCACGCCTTCCCCGGCTTGCTGGCAGCCGCCGCCAACACGGCCGTGCTGCTCGACGCGCCGGACAAGGCGGGCGAGCCGGAACTGAGCGCGGCGCTGGCCGCGCATGGCGTCGGCATGGTGCTCGGCCTACCGATTCCCGCGGCCGGGCCGGGCGGCGCGCGCGGTTCGCTGTGCCTGCTGTTCGACGCCAGCCGCCGCTTCAGCCGCGACGCCCTCGACGCCCTGGACGACCTGGCGGCGCTGGTGGCGGTCGGCCTGCGCCTGGCCGACATGGGGCGCGAGAGCGAGGAGCTGCTGGCGCGCCTGACCCACCTGTCGACCACCGACGCCCTCACCGGCGTGGCCAACCGCCGCCATGGCGAAGCCTTGCTGGAACAGGAAATCAAGCGCGCGCGCCGCTACCGCCTGCCGCTGGCCTTGATCGCCTTCGACATCGACCGCTTCAAGGAAGTCAACGACCGCTACGGCCACCCGGTGGGCGACATCGCCCTGCGCGCCGTGGCCGAGGCGGCGCAGAAGCTGGTGCGCTCGAGCGACATCGTGGTGCGCTCGGGCGGCGAGGACTTCCAGGTGATCGCGCCGCACACCAGCGCCATCGACGGCCTGAAGATGGCCGAGAAGCTGCGCGTGGCGATCGCGGCCACCCTGATCCCGGGCTGCGACCAGGTGACGGTAAGCCTGGGCGTGGCCCAGCTGGGCGACCAGGAAAGCGCCGACTCGCTGACCGTGCGCGTGAACGCCGCACTGGCCAGGGCCAAGCGGGCGGGGCGCAATTGCGTGGAGCTGGCGATGCAGTGAGGCATGATCGTCGCGCGGCCGCTCTCGTACGGTGGGCACTCCGTGCCCACGCGGAACGACGCGCCAACGTGACGCTCGATCGAGCGTTGGCGGATGATTGGCCGATCCGCCTCCGATAGAGCAGCCGCGACGCATGCTTCCGCGTGGGCACGGCGTGCCCACCGTACGGTCGCTGTTTCGACCGGTACACCTGCTGCAAGCTTGACCACAACACGATGTTAACAACGGAAACACCATGCCGCACTGGCTGAAGCACTACCAGCGCGCCATGCTGCCGGGCGATATCAGCGCCGGCATCGTGGTGGCGATGATGATGATCCCGCAGGGCATGGCGTATGCGCTGGTGGCGGGCCTGCCGCCGGTGGTGGGCATCTACGCCAGCATCCTGCCGCCGGCCCTGTACGCGCTGTTCGGCACCAGCAGCACCCAGTCGGTGGGGCCGATGGCGATCGTCTCGCTGATGACGGCGTCGGCCCTGGCGCCGCTGGCGGCGAGCGGCAGCGCGCTGTACACGGTGCTGGCGGCCCAGCTGGCCCTGATCTCGGGCGCGGTGCTGCTGCTGTGCGGCCTGCTGCGCGTCGGCTTCATCGCCAACTTCTTCTCGCGCCCGGTGATGAGCGGCTTCACCATCGGCTCCTCGGTCGTGATCGCGCTCGGCCAGTTGCCGGTCTTGCTTGGCGCGCGCCTGCCCGCCATCCACCTGCCCAGCGCGCTGCTCGGCGTCGGCTCGCTGGTCTTGCTGCTGCTGGCGCGCACGCGCCTGGCGCCGCTGCTGCGCCGGCTCCGGCTGCCCGCGGCCTGGGCCGACATCGGCGCCAAGCTGGCCCCGATGTTCGTGGTGCTCGGGGCCACCGCCCTGGTGCCGCTGCTCGGCCTGGAGGCACGCGGCGTGCACACCACCGGCGCCGTGCCCACCGGCCTGCCGCTGCTCACGCTCGGCATGTCGCACGCGCACTGGCAGCCCTTGCTGCAGCCGGCCCTGCTGATCGGCTTCATGGTGTTTTTGATCAGCATGTCCGGCGCCCAGGCACTGGCCCTGAAGCGCGCCGAAAAGCTGCACAGCGACCGCGAACTGATCGGCCTGGGCGCGGCCAATCTCGGCAGCGCCCTGACCGGCGGCTTTCCCGTTACCGGCAGCATCTCGCGCTCGGCCGTGAACTTCGCCGCCGGCGCGAACACCCAGCTGGCGAGCCTGATCACGGCGGCCCTGCTGGCGCTGGCGCTGGTGGCGCCGACCGGCTGGCTGGCGCTGATGCCGCTGCCGACCCTGGCCGCCACCATCATCGTCGCCGTGCTCGGCATGCTCGACACCACGACCCTGCGTACCGCCTGGCGCTTCGACCGCGCCGACGCCGCGGCCCTGGTGGCCACCGCCGCCGGCGTGCTGCTGCTCGGCGTCGAGGCCGGGGTGGTGGTCGGCGTGGCCTTGTCGATGGGGGCGCTGATCTGGCGCGCCAGCCGCCCGCACATCGCGGTGCTGGGCCGCATCGCCGGCACCGAGCACTTCCGCAACATCGCGCGCTACGCCGCCGACACCGCCCCAGGCCTGCTGATGCTGCGCGTGGATGCCGGCCTGTTCTTCGGCAACGTGGAAGCGGTGAACGCCCGCATCGAGGACGAGCTGGCGGCCCGGCCCGCCACCCGCAACCTGGTGCTGGTGCTGTCGGCGGTGAACGAAGTCGACACCTCGGCGTTGTTCGCCCTGACCGGGCTGAACGCCATGCTGAAGGGGCGCGCCATCGGGCTGCATCTGGCCGAGGTCAAGGGACCGGTGATGGACAGGTTGAAGGGGAGCGAATTCTTGCCCGCGTTAAACGGTCGTGTCTTCCTGAGCACGGCCATGGCCTGGGATGTGCTGGCTTACGACAGGCTGTCCTAAAGGATATTGATCAACCTCAAACGCTGTGGCAGTATTTACGAACTGATAAGAATGATGGAGGCTGCCATGTACTGTCTCGTCACCCAGGGCTGTTCGGAAAACACCACTGCATTGCTCCAGGCTGCAGGCCGCCGCGCGGCGGCCGGGCGGCTTTCCTGAGCCGGGCCATGCCATGGCGAGCCACGCATCGACCCGGCACAGGGCCGGGCAAGCCACCTGTCGACCATCCTCGCGGCCCAGCCATGGCCTCGCGCGCCTGGCCCTGGCCCTGGCTGTGGCGCTGGCGCTGGCCAGCCTGCCGGCGCTGGCCGTCGACACCAAGCTCAGCGGCCGGATAATTTTCGGCGGCGCCTGGCGCGCCGAGTCCCGCGATCCGCAACTGCTCACCGGCATCAACGCCGCCGCCATCGGCCTGCAGGGCTTTGGCAGCGGCGGCAACGCCGACGACGGCAACATGAACTACGGCCGCGGCGACCTGGCCTCGCTGGCGCTGAAGGCCTACCTCGAGCTCGACGTGCGCGAGGGCCCCTGGTCGGCCCTGGTGCGGGTCAAGGCCTGGCGCGACGAGGGCCTGGAGCGCCGGCGCCGTCCCTGGGGCAATGTCATCAACGGCTATGCCGCGAACGCGCCCCTAGACGACGCCGGCGCCGCGCGCCTGTCGCGCTTTTCCGGGGTGGCGCTGGGCGAGGCCTGGCTGCAGTATGCCGGGCAGGGCAAAGGGCTGCGCTACAGCGCGCGCCTCGGCCAGCAGTCGCTGAACTGGGGCGAGCGTTCGATCACGCCGGGCGGGCTGGAAGCCCTGAATCCCAGGGATATGCCGGCCATGATGCGGCCCGGCGCCATTGTCCAGGAGGCGCGGTTGGCGGCGCCGATGCTGTGGGGCCGCCTCGAACTCGGCCCGGCCTTTGGCGTCGAGGCCTATTACCAGGCCAGCCACCGCCCGACCGCGCCCAACCTGTGCGGCACGCTCTGGGGCCTGAGCGACTATGTGCCCCAGGGCTGCGACCTGGTGATGTCGGGCCTGCCGGCCCTGAGCGACCGCGCCCGCATCCCGCTCGGCGCCTACCAGAAGCGCTTGCCGACCCCGAAGGTCGACGGGCTCGAAGCCGGCCTCGCGCTGACCTGGAAGTCGGCGGCGCTGGCCACCGACTTCGGCCTGTACCACGCGCGCTACAACGCCCGCAGCGCCTTGCCCAGCCTGCGCCGCAGCACGCGCGCCGGCGGGCCGGCCTTGATCGCAGGCGACCCGGACGGGCGCAACATGGCCTACTTCACCGAGTACCCGCAAGACCTGTCGATCACCGCGCTCGCCTTCCAGCACAAGCGCGGCAAGCTCGGCGTGTATGGCGAAGCCTCGTACCGGCCGCGCCAGCCCTTCATGCTGGCGCCGGGCGACGTGTTGCCGCCTTTCCTGAACGCCACGGTGCCGGCCCTGCTGCGCGCCGACGCCAATGCGGTGCCGCCGGGCGGCATCTTCCACGGCTACGACCTGCATCCGATGACGCAGTTGCAGCTGGGGCTGCAGCACGAGTGGCAGATCGGCAAGGCGGCCGTCACGGCAACGGCCGAGCTGGTCGGCAAGCACGCCTCGGACTTGCCGGACCAGGCCGTGCGCCGCTACGGCCGCGCCGACATCTTCGGTGTGGGGCCGGTGAACGGCAATTGCGTGGTCACCACGGGGAATGCGGCGCGCCAGTGCAGTTTGCGCGGCTATGCCAGCACGAATGCCTGGGGCTACCGCCTGCGCTTGGATACCCGCCTGCCGGCGCTGCTGCCTGGGCTGGCCGCGAACGCCAGCCTGGGTTTCGTGCACGATGTGAAGGGCTGGTCGGGCGACTTTTTGCTCAACGAAGGACGCAAGAGCGCCAGCGCGGCGCTGCGCTTCGAGTACCGCCAGCGCTATTTGTTCGAGATCGTCTACCTGCCGACCTGGAACGGCGACTACAACCAGGTGGCCGACCGCGACGTCGTGGTGCTCGCGGCCGGGGTCCGTTTCTAGTGCATCCGGGCGGTCGATGCACCATGCTGGTGCGCGCATGGCAGGCTGGCCGCCGCGCGAGGCAGGCACGAATCCTGCACGCTCATCCTGCGATGAACAAGGAGGGACAATGATGCAGATCCGGATGCTCGACGCCGCCGGCGTGGCGGCCCACGCGGCGCCGCTGCGCGCGCTGCTGCTCGACGCCGTCGCGCATGGCGCTTCGGTCGGCTTCCTGGCCTCGCTCGACGAGGCGGCGGCCGCTGCCTACTGGAGCGAGGTGCGCGGCGCGGTCGCGGACGGCGGGCGCGTGCTGCTGGTGGCCTGGCGCGACCATGTACTGGTCGGCACGGTCCAGCTCGACCTGTGCCGCAAGCCGAATGGCCTGAACCGCGCGGAAGTGCAGAAGCTGCTGGTGCACAGCGGCGCGCGCCGCGGCGGGGCGGCGACGGCGCTGATGGAGGCGGCCGAGGTGCAGGCGCTGGCGCTCGGGCGCGGCCTGCTGTTCCTGGATACCGAGGCGGGGTCGGATGCCGAGGCGCTGTATGCGCGGCTCGGCTATACCAAGGTGGGCGAATTGCCGGAATACTGCGCCACGCCGGGCGGCGCCTGGCGCGCCACGGCGATCTACTACAAGACCCTGTTCGTGCGCGAACGCAAGGCTACGGGCGGCCTCGCCAAGCCCGCGTGACGCACACGCCAGGCCGGACTCAGGCGCTCTTGCGGCGGTCCGGGCCGTTGTGCGGCGGCGCCAGCTTGATCGGCGCGGCCAGTTCCGGGTGCAATGCCTGCTTGCCTTCGTAGATGGCGGCAATCGCGGCCATGTCGGCATCCTGGTTGCCGGTCAGGCGCAGGGTGTCGACCACGCTCAGGATCTTGGTGCGGTAGTCCATGTAGACCAGCAGCAGCGGCACGTCGGCGGCCGCGGCCAGGTGGTAGAAGCCGCTCTTCCAGTGCGGACGGAAGTCGCGCGTGCCTTCCGGCGTGATTGCGACCCAGCACCACTTTTCGCGCAGCATGTTCTGGGCCAGCGAGCGCGTGGCGCCCATCGGCGCGCGGCGGTCGACGGCAATGCCGCCCCAGTAGCGCATGAGGGCGCCCATCGGCCCCTTGAACAGCGTGTCCTTGGCCAGCCAGCGGAAGTCCAGGTCCATCGCCCATTTGCCGAACAGGCCGACGAAGAAATCCCAGTTCGAGGTGTGCGGGTAGACCACCACGATGCCGTGCGGACCGGGCAGCGGCTTGTGGCGCAGCTTCCAGCCGAACATGTTCAGGATGCGCAGCGAGGTGCGCTGGCGCCAGGTGGGCAGGTCTGCGGGACGCAGCAGGTGATCGATCATGTTTTCTCCGTCGGGCCGTGCGCGAGCCGGCCGTTTTCTTTGTGATGTCTTCGCCAGGAAGCACAGTCCGGGTACGTACTTGCTTCCCAGAAAACCAAGCGGGCGATTCTATAGCGCCAGGGCAAGGGCGACAAGCAAAAAGAGCGCGGCTGTTGTAAGCCGCGCGCGCTATGATGTCGCTTTTTTATGCTGCGTTTTCGCAGGCTCTGAGCTTATGGATATCACGATTTACCACAATCCGCGCTGCGGCACCTCGCGCAACACCTTGGCCGCGATCCGCGACGCCGGCCATGAACCGCGTGTGGTGGAGTATTTGAATGCGCCGCCCTCGCGCGAGGAACTGCAGGGCATGCTGGCCGCGGCTGGCCTGGCGCCGCGCCAGGCCTTGCGCGCCAAGGAAAGCCTGGTGGCCGAGCTCGGGCTGGATGCGCCCGATGTCACGGACGCGGCGCTGCTCGACGCCATGCTGGCGCATCCGGTGTTGATCGAGCGGCCTTTCGTGGTCACGCCCAAGGGCGTGCGCCTGTGCCGGCCCTTCGAGCGGGTGCGCGAGATCCTCTGAGCGGCGGGTTCCTGCTCAGTTGCCGGCGTCGACGCTGCCCAGCCCTGAAGCCGACTTGTTCACGATGCGCGGCTTGCCGTAGTAGGTGAGGCTGCCGATGCCCTGCACCTTGGCGTCGAGCCGGTTGCGGGCGTGCACGCGCACGTCGCCGACGCCGCGGAAGGTGACGTCGGCGTTGTCGGCGAGCAGGGCCTTGGCGTCCACTTCGCCCACGCCTTCGGCCTGCATCTGGAAGGTCTTCACTTCGCCGCTGATGCGCAGGCTGCCGGCGCCGCGGTAGTTGACGTCGAAACGCTCGCCGCGCACGTCGTTCAGCTTGATCTCGCCCGCGCCTTCGGCACTGAAGGCGCGCAGCGCCGGCATGCTGACGATGACGACCTCGTCGCCGCGCATGCCCTTGCGCCGGTCCTCGCGCATGCTCAGGCGCAGTTCGCCGCCCACCACTTCGCTGACCAGGTTGTTGACGAAACGCTCGTCGCCGCGCACGGTGAGCGTTTGCGCCGCGCCGCGGTCGACGGTGACGTTGATGGCCCCGCGCACGTTGATCGAGCTGAAGGCCGGTGCGGTGCGCTGCTGGTCGGCGGCGTGCGCACTGAGGGCCAGGCAAGACAGGGTGAGCGAGGTGAGGGCGGTAGCAAGGATGAGGCGGCGCATGGCGGTGTCCCGTTGTGTTTGAATGAAGCGATTCTAAGGACGGCAGGTCTCGAGCGCTCATTTTTTGAGACGGAATGCACGATTCGCCGGACGAGCGGAGGAAATGCCGGGCAGGCGCGCCGGCTGATGCGCGCGGCACCACAGGCGATGCAATGCCCAGTGCGCAGCGCTCAGTGCTGGTAGGCGCCGATATCGAAGCCGGTTGCCTTGCTGCGCGGCTTGCCCAGGAAATCCTGCTCCGGCTTGTCGCCGCCCACGCCCTTGCCGATCGCCGGCGAGCGGGCGCTGAGGCGGAAGTCCGGGGTGCCGGTGCGGCTGTATTCCACGAAGGCCGGCTCGGCAGTGATCGTGCCGATGTGCTTGCGGCCCTCGGGCAGGCGCCAGTCGGCCACGGCGTTCTGGAACACCAGGTTGTTCACGTAGATATTGTTGTCGCCGGTGTCGCCTTGCTCGATCACGCCGTGCTTGTTGTCGAACACGATGTTGTTGGCCACTTGCGTGAAATCGTTCGGCCCCTTCGAGTGGTAGTAGTCGCCGCCGCCGACCACGATGCCGGTGCCCGAGGTGGACACGGTGTTGCCGGTCACGTCGACCCGGTTGGCGTCGTGCCACAGGTGGATGCCGGCGCCGGCCACGCGGTAGATCAGGTTGTTGCGCACCCGCCCTTCGGTGCTGATGTAGATGCCGTGGTGGAAGCGGCATTCGGCGGGGCCGATGTCGTGCACATTGTTGCCGATGACCTCGGAGCGGGTGCCGCGGTAGTAGCTGTCGACGCCGATGCCGGCGCCGCCGGCGCTTTCGCAGGGCACGTCGACGCCGACGTGGTGCACGTGGTTGTGGCGGATGCTGTTGTAGGAGCCGCCGTTATAGATACCGCTCAGCCACTTGTTGCCGCTCTGGTATTGGGTGCCGTCGATCTCGAAGCCGACGATGTCGACATGGCTGCCGCGGTTGTCCCAGGCGCTGGTGGTGCGCGAGTCGAGCGGCGGGACGATCTTGGCGCCCCAGCGCTCGCTCGACTGGAAGATGATGCGCGCCTCGGTGCTGCCATTGACCGTGGTGCGGAAGCCGCCGGTGTACTGGCCCGGCGCCACGTAGACCGTGGTGCCGGGCGTGACCACCTGGGCCGCGCGGCTGATGGTGCGGAAGGGCTCGGCCTCGGTGCCGGGATTCGCGTCCGAGCCGCCGGGCGCCACGTAGAGGTTGGTGCGCACCACCTCGGGCACGACCAGCTGCTCGGACGAGCCTTCGCGCCAGCGGCAGCCGTCGAGCACGAGCAGCAGTGCGCAGAAAAGTACGGCAAACAGCGGATTGGCGGGCCGCTGGGCGGAGCGGCTGGCGAGGCCGAAGTAAGGGGAAGACATGGCGTTCCTTGTCGAGGCGGACACCGGCAAAGTGTCGCCCGGCGCACCCGCTGCCCGTCGCGGATTGCTCAAGTTTGCCTTTGAGCGCGCGCAAGGTGTGTTGCGCAAGCCCGTGCATCACCTCACGCGGCGCCCACCACCTGGGGCATGTAGGCTGCCAGGAATTCCGGCGGCATGCGGCGCGGGCGGCCGCCGCTGATGTCGATGCAGACCAGTTCCCAGCGTCCGCGCAGCACGGTGGCGCCGTCGCTGTTGCGGATCAGCTGGAAACGCCGTTCCATCGACAGCTTGCCGTCGCCGCCGACCAGCCAGGTGGCCAGGGTCAGGTCCTCGCCCAGCAGGGTCGGCAGGATGTAGTCGTATTCGCCGCGCCGGATCGCCATCGCGCGGTCCAGGCGCCGGTAGTCTTCCAGGGTCAGCCCGAGCGACTCGGAATGGGCCCAGCCGATTTGCTCGCACCAGCGCACGTAGACGGCATTGTTGGTGTGGTTCAGGCCGTCGATGTCGTCGCTGCGCGGCGCCAGGGGCAGCGTAAACGCTTGCGGATAATCCCAGTTCAAGTGGTGTCCCTTCAGGGCCCCGGCAGATGCGCTGCCCGGCGGCAAAAAGACCATTCTAACCGCCAGCCCCGAGGCTTGCAGCCTCAGCCGAGCTCGAGCAGCAGCGCCTGGTGGTCCGACCCGGTTTCGGCGGCATCCACGCGCATGCGGCTCACGCGCTCGGCCAGCCCGTTGCTGACGAAAGCGAAGTCGAAGGCGAAGGGCGCAGCAGCATCCGGACGGTCGTCGTGCAGGCCGACGGTGGGCGCGTGGCGCCGGCCGGGTTGCGCCAGCTGCCAGGCGTCGCGCAGCGGCGGCGTGCCGTCGGCGAAGGACGCCAGCAGGCGCGTGTACTCGGGCGAATCGGGCAGCATGCCGAAATCACCCAGCAGCACCGCGTCGGCCGCGCGCGGCAAGGCTTCGAAGACGCCGTGCTCCGGGCCGCCCGGGCGCAGCACGCGCGCCTGCTGCACGGCTTCGCGCTGCAGGTCGCGCAGGCGCTCGACCTGGGCCATGCGCCCGACGGATGAAAATGATTCCAGCTGCACCGACAGCACGCGCAGCAGCCCGGCCGGAGTCTGCAGCGTCATTTCCAGCGCGCAGCGCGGCATGCTCATCGCGTCCGGATCGGCCGGCCAGGGCAGCGAGTGGCGCAGCACCTGCAGGATGCGGTAGCGGGTCAGGATCATGCTGCCCAGGCGGCGCCGGCTGCCATCGGGCGCGAGGGTGTCGAGGGCGGTGCAGCAAGCCAGGTTGTAGCCGGGCAGGCGCAGCGCCAGGCCGGTGAACTGGTCGCCGAGCGGGCTGCCGTCGTGCGCTTCATAACCGCAAGCTACTTCTTGCAGGCACAGCACATCGAAATGCGAAAAACGGGTAAGTGTAGAGACGACACGGTCGAGGTCGGCCCCACCGTCCGCGGTGCGGGCCGACTCGATATTCCAGGTGATAAGCTTCGGCATGGCTGTCCTTTCCATGAAGAGCGCACAGCCTAAGCCGCCCGTGCTGGAGCGGGCTGATCCAGTTCAAGCATGCGAACCGAACCCGACTTTATCGATGGAGGGGACATGTTCACGATCGTCTTGCTGCTCTACCTGCAGCAGCACCTGGAAGTGAGCCTGGAAGGCAGCAGCCTGCGCGGCGCCTACCAGACCAAACTGGAATGTGAGAACGCGGCGCTGCGCCTGCGCGGGCCGGTGCCGCGGCCGCCGGGCGTGACGGCGGCCTGGCATGACGCCGTCTGCCTGCCGATCAACCGCGACGTGCGCGTGAACGAAATGGCGCCGCTCGACTTGCGCGCGCTGCTGGCCGAAAAACCGCCGCCCGGCTGCGGCGGAAGCGGCGACTGGCGCCGGGTGGCCGAGCTGTGCCGGCCATCGTCGCAGCCCGCGCCATGAGTCGCTACATCGGTTCCCAGGACACGTTTTTCGGGCAAGCCACATTGCCGGCCGCGCTGCCGCCGCCTGCCGCGCCGGGACCGAAGACCACCGCGCCGGTCATGCGGCAGGTCCGCTTGCCGCCCTGGGTGGTGCGGTAGACGATGACGCCGTCCGGCGATTCGTATTTTTCGAGCAGGGTGGCGGTCGAGCGGTCGATGTAGGCGGCTGCCACGCCCTCGCGAAAGCGCGCCCAGGGCGTGCCGGCTTCCTCCGGAACGCCGCTCTTGCCCTTGCGCTGTTCGCGGTCGAATGCCGCGGCGCGGCGCTTGCCGGCGGCCAGCAAGTCCTCGGCGCCGAGCGTCATGGGTGGCGCAGGCTCGGCCGGGGCCTGGGGCGTGTCGGCGGCGGCGGCTTCCTCGGCCACCACGGTCTCGATGGGCGCAGGTGCCCGCGTCGATGGCGCTGCCGGTGCGGGAGCCTGGCGCGGCGTGCGCGCCGGCCTGGGTAGCGGAATAGCTGCGGCAGGTGCGGGCGCAGCGGGTGGACGCACCGTCACCAACTCGACCCAGCGTTCGGGAAGCGAGGCAGGCGCTGGCGCCGTGGCTTGCCAGCGCCAGGCCAGCACCAGCAGCAGGTGCAGCAGCACGGTGACGGCGAGCGGCGTCCACGAGGGCCTGGCGATGGCTGGCTGGACGCTGGAATGCATGCGGCGCTAGATCCGCGTCCAGCGCACGCCGCTCGGGCAGCGGATGTTGCCGGCTGTCTGGCCATCGGCCGGGCCGATGCCGCCGACGCTGCCGCTGCGGTAGCAGCGCACCACGTTGCCGACCGTCTTGCGGTAGATGGTGACGCCATCGTCCGCCGTGTGCCGGTCCAGGGTGGCGGCCATGCTGCCGCCGTTGCGCGCGGCGGCGACCGCGGCGGCGAAGCGTTCCCATTTGCGTTCCGGTTCGGCCGTAATCGGACTGCCGCCCTGGCGCAGTTCGCGGTCGACGCGGCCGGCCATGGCGCGCGAGGTGGCGAGCAGGTCGCCCTCGGCGGAGGCGGGGCCGGGATCGCCCTGGACGAGTTCGGACTCCACCGGCGCCTCGGCGCTGGCAAGGGCAGCGGGTGTGTCAGGCGCGGCTAGCGGCGGGGCGCGTGGCGCGGGCGGCCGTGGCGCAGCCTTGGCCGGCGCAGTGCGCAGCGGCGGCTGGCGGGGAGGCGCGGGCCGCAAGGAAGGCGCGAGCAGCACGAGGACCGTCGCGCGTTCCGCCGCCGCGGGCAGGGCGGCCGGCATGCCGGGCCGCAGCAGCCAGGCCAGCACCAGCAGCAGGTGCAGGCCCAGCGTCAGGACGAGCGGCGTCCACGACACAGTGGACGAACTTGCCGCGCCGCCGATCCGCATGGCGCTTACTTCGCCGTCATGGCCTGCTTGATGCGCACGCAGCGCCCGTCTTCCTGCAGCGTGTCGAGCAGGGCGCGGCGGGTGCCGGCCGACAGGTCCGGGTACTTCCCGGCCGCCGCTTCCAGGCGCTTGACGCTGGCCGGGGTGCAGGTGGCCGGGATCAGCGTACCCGCATAGGCGCGCATGTAGACCGGGCCGGCATCCTTGTCGATCCGGCCCAGCTTGGCCAAGCGTGCCGCAGCGGTCTGCTCGGACAGCGCGCCTTGCTCGGCCGGATACAGGCTGCCCATCGCGGTGCGGATCTTCGAGAACGGCTGCTTCGTCTGCAGGTCTTCGACGCTGGCCAGCCACTGCGACTTGACTTGCGCATCCGGCCGCACGACGGTGGCGGCGATGGCCGCGGCCTGGCCGGTGTCGGACTTGTCGCGCGCGGCTTCCGCCTCCACCAGCACAGCGGCGCCAGGGGCGTTGTAGCGGTTCAGGCGGCGGATGATGGACCAGCGCAGGTCCTGGCTGACGTTCAGGCCGTCGACCTTCGTGCTGCCGGCCAGGATGCCCTGCAGGCGCTCGAGCGCGGCCGGGCTGGACGCGAGATTCAGCCAGGCGCCGAACCAGGCGCGCTGGAAGTTCTCGTTGCCGCTGTTGGCCTGCACGCCCTTCCACGCCATGTCTTCGAGCTGGATGCGGGCCGATTTCGCCCAGGCCGTGTCCAGGTTCATCGCATCCAGGTAGCCGCTGGATGCGGCCACCTTGCCCAGCACGTCGTTGAGCAGGGTGTAGTCCTGCTCTTGCGGCGCATTCGCCAGCGCGGTCCGGATGAATTCGTCCAGCGGCAGCTGGCCGTCGCGTACGCCGTCCCACAGGCTTTGCCACAGCATCGCGCGCAGCAGGGCGTCATCGACCTGCGCCAGGCTGGCGCGCGCGGTGGCAAAGGAACGCTTGTCGAGCTGCACCTTTACAAAGCCCCAGTCCTGGTAGTTCGGGTAGACCAGGTCCGGGCAGGCGGTGCCGACCAGGCCGGGCACCTTGGTTGCTGCGCCGGCATAGGTGACGGCGGCGTTCTGCACCAGGGCCAGCTTGCCGCCTTCGCGCTTGAAGGTGGCGATCTGCACGCGCTGTTCGCGCAAGGTCGGCAACGCCTTGCTGGCCGCGGTCTGCTTCAGCGTAAAGGTGCTGATCTTCCCGGCCTTGCAGGAAAAGTCGGCGGCCACCGTGTTCACGCCCGCTTCGTACAGCCACTGGCGGGTCCAGCCGGACAAATCGCGGCCGGCCGCTTCGCCCAGGCTGCCGATGAAGTCTTCCAGCTTCGCGTTCTTGTACGCATACTTGGTGAGGTAGTTGTGCACGCCCTTGCGGAAGACTTCCGCGCCCAGCAGGTGGCGCAACTGGGCCAGGGTCGAGGCGCCCTTCGAATAGGTGATGGCGTCGATGTTGTCGAAGGCGTTGGCGGTGGACGCCACCGGCACCTCGATCGGGTGGGTGGTGACCTTCTGGTCCTGGGCGTAGGCCGCCTGCTTGCCGCCGGAGTAGAAGGCTTGCCAGGCATCCTTGAATTCGGTGGACTCGGCGGTGGCCAGCGTGCCCATGAAGGAGGCGAAGCTTTCGTTCAGCCACAGGCCGTTCCACCACTGCATGGTGACCAGGTCGCCGAACCACTGGTGGGCCATCTCGTGCATGATCACCGAGGCCAGCGACTGGCGCTGGGCGTCGGTCATCTTCGCCTTGTGCAGGAAGCGGCCTTCGGCAAAGGTGATGGCGCCGGCATTCTCCATGGCGCCGTACAGGAAGTCCGGCACCAGCAATTGGTCGTACTTCTCGAACTGGTAAGGGATGCCGAAGTAGTTGTCGAAGAAGACCAGGCCATCTTTCGTGTAGCGGAACCAGTCTTCCGGCGTCACCTGGGCGGCCACCGACTGGCGCGCGAACAGGCGCATCGGGTACTTGCCGCTCTTGTCTTCCCATACTTTATACGGGCCGGCGTGCAGCGAGAAGTTGTAGGGGCTGAGCTTTTTCGTGGTCGGGAAAGTCCAGCGGCGCAGCGCGCCCAGATCCTCGATCTTGCTTTCGCGGGTGGTCGAGACGACGTGCCAGTCGGCCGGCGCGGTGGCCGTCACCTGGTAAGTCGCCTTCAGGTCGGGCTGGTCGAACACGGCGAACATCTGGTGCGCGGCGGCCGGCTCGAAATGCGAATAGGTGTAGACGCGGCCATCGACCGGATCGACCATGCGGTGCAGGCCTTCGCCGTTGGTGCTGTGCAGGCGCTCGTAGGCAATCGCCACGGTGTTGCGGCCCTTGGCCAGGTCGGCGGCGGCAATCGTGAGGAACCAGTTGTTGTACTTCGCATCGACCGTTTTGCCGTTGACGGTTACCCGTTTCACGGTCGCCTTGTCGAGGTCGATCGTCAGCGGCGCGGCGTTATCAAGCAGGTCGAAGCTGGCGGTGGTGACGCCGCTGAAAGTTTCCTTGCCGGTGAGGGCGAACTCCAGGGCGTAGGCGACGTTCGACACGCGCGCCGAACGGGCGGCGGCGTCTCCCTGCGAGAGGAAGGCGTTCTCGGCGCGGACCGGGCTGGCGGGTGCGGCGTGGGCGGCGCTGAAGACGAAGGCGGAAGCGACGGCGAGCGCGATCGCGCGTGGTGCGAAGATAGTCAATGCGGTTCCTTGTGAACGTGCCGGCGAGGGCACCAATGCGAATCGCGCAAGAATATCATGAGTGCAACGGGCGTTGCGAAGGATTCAGATATGCATAGCGCCCGTATTGACGGGCGCTATGCGGTTCCGGCAGGGCGGCGTCGAGCCGCCCATCAAACTCAGGCCGACAGGGCCGGATAGTCGGTATAGCCCTCGCTGCCCTGGCCGTAGATGACTTCGGCGCGCAGCGGATTGAGCTCGGCGCCTTGCTGCAAACGCTGCGGCAAGTCCGGGTTGGCGATGAACCAGAGGCCGAAGGCGATGGCGTCGGCCTTGCCCTCGGTGAGCAGCTTCTCGGCGGTCTCGACCGACATCTTTTCGTTGGCGATGAAGACGCCGCCGAACTGTTCCTTCAGCAACGGGCCGAGGCTGTCTTCGCCCACGGCTTCGCGCGCGAAAATGAAGGCGATGCCGCGCTTGCCCAGCTCGCGTGCCACGTAGCCAAAGGTCTCGACCGGGGTCGAGTCGCCCATGTCGTGCGCATCGCGGCGCGGCGCCAGGTGCATGCCGACGCGGTCGGCGCCCCAGACATCGATGCAGGCATCGGTCACTTCCAGCATCAGGCGGGCGCGGTTCTCGATCGGGCCGCCGTATTCGTCGGTACGCTGGTTGGTCGAGTCTTGCAGGAACTGGTCGAGCAGGTAGCCGTTCGCGCCGTGGATCTCGACGCCGTCGAAACCGGCCAGCTTGGCGTTCTCGGCGCCCTTGCGGTAGGCCGCGACGATGCCGGCCAGTTCATCCGTTTCCAGCGCGCGCGGGGTGGTGAACTCGCGCTTCGGGCGCACCAGGCTGACGTGGCCGGCCGGCTTGACCGCGCTCGGCGCGACCGGGGCGGCGCCGTCGAGGAATTCCGGATCGGAGATACGGCCGACGTGCCACAGCTGCATCACGATGCGTCCGCCGGCGGCGTGCACGGCCGCGGTGACGTTCTTCCAGCCGGCGACCTGCTCGTCGGACCAGATGCCCGGCGTATCGGCATAGCCGACGCCCATCGGCGTCACCGAGGTCGCTTCGGACAGGATCAGGCCGGCGCTGGCGCGCTGGACATAGTATTCGGCCATCAGCGCGTTCGGCACGCGGCCTGCGCCGACGGCGCGGGCGCGGGTCAGCGGCGCCATGATGATGCGGTTCGGCAGCTCCAGGGCGCCAATCTTGATCGGGTCAAACAACGTCGTCATTCCTGCTCCTTGTGGGCAAATTCAGTGACGAACATCTTACGGGATGCGCGATATTCTTGCCGAGACCGGCTCATTTTTGCCCCTGCGCTATACTCCGCCACGGTTGTCGACAGGCGGCAGGACCGCGAAAGGAAGAGGGATGAGCTGGTTTTACCTGGTGATCGCAGGGCTGCTGGAAGTGGCCTGGGCAGTGGGCTTGAAGTACACGGAAGGATTCACGCGGCCGGTGGTGTCGGGCTTCACGCTGCTGGCGATGCTGGGCAGCGTGGGCATGCTGGGCCTGGCCTTGAAGGAACTGCCGCTGGGCACGGCGTATGCAGTATGGACGGGCATCGGCACCATCGGCACGGCGGTGTTCGGCATGTGGCTGCTGGGCGAACCAGCCGGGGCGCTGCGGATCGGGTCGATCGGCTTGATCGCGCTGGGGATTGTCGGGCTGAAGCTGCTGCACCCGGCTTGATGGTGTGACACCGTCGGTGTCGCTGGGCGCCGGCATTACTACTGGGACGGTGGCACCGCTGTAGGGTGGGGATGTGTGGTGCTGGCATTTAGCCAGCCCCACTGCCCACGCGGTGCTGAGGTCGCATGGCCGCATATCGAGATGGCGCATGGAGACCGCAATGCTCTCCACGCCGCGTGCTGGATGACGGCACTGCACGTGGCCAAACGCATGCGTACGTAACCGCGTGGGCACGTTGTGCCCACCGTACGGTCGAGGTCGCGTCAAGGCGCATACCTCGCATGTGAATCGGGGACGTAAAAAAAGGCGCCTCGCGAGGCGCCTGCGTGTCCCTGAAAACCGATCAGCGGTAAAACGCCTCGACCTTGCCCTTCAACTTGATCAGCATCGGCTTGCCCTTGCGGTCCAGGGTCTTGCCGGCGGCGACCTTGATCCAGCCTTCGCTGAGGCAGTATTCCTCGACGTCGAAACGGTCCTTGTCGTTGAAGCGGATGCCGATGTCTTGCTGGAAGACGTCGCGGTTATGGAAAGGGCTGCTCGGGTCGATCGAGAGCCGGTCTGGGAGCGGGGGGAGGGTGGCGGTATCGTTCATGGCCCGAATTATCCACCAGAACGGCGCGCCGTACAACGCCGCACACGCCTGGCCGGCAGGCCAGCATGCTAGACTGCCCCCTTCACCCGCATCGCCACGACCCGTGTCCATCCTCGAGCCACCCCACATCGACCTGGCCATCCGCAGCTATGGCGCCGCGCTGGATGCCGACCGCCACGCGTTTGCCCAGCTGGTGCTGCCGCTGGCGGGCGAGGTCCTGCTCGACATCGATGGCCGCGCCGGGCGGCTCGATCCGCTGCACGGCGCCTTCGTGCCGCCCCGGGCCTGGCATGCCCAGGCCGGCGCGCACGGCAACCGGTCCCTGATCGTCGATGTCGGGCGCACTGCGCTGACCCATGCCGCCTTCGAGCGCCTGGCCGAACGTCCCTTCACCCCGCTCGGGCCGGGCGCGCGCAAGCTGGTCGAGTACATGGGCCTGATGCGCGAGGCCCGGCCGGTGCCTGCCCAGCTGCTGCAAGGCTGGATCCCGCTGCTGCTCGATACCCTGGTCCACGACGCGCCGCAGCCGTGCTCGCGCTTGGCAGCGCTGCTGGCGCGGGTCGCGGCCCAGCCCGGCCTGGCCTGGAGCACCGAGTCGATGGCCCAGGCGGCGCGCATGAGCACGAGCCGCCTGCACGCGCTGTTCCGCGAAGAACTGGACGCCAGCCCGCACGCCTGGCTGCTGCAACAGCGCATCGAGGCGGCCTGCCGCGAACTGGCGGGCAGCAATCGCCCCATCGCCGAGATAGCCCTGCGCTGCGGCTTTTCCGACCAGAGCGCCCTGAACCGCGCCCTGCGCCGGCACCGCGACACCACCCCCGCCGCCTGGCGCCGCGGGGCGCGGCCGCACGCTTGACAGGCGGTACTTGCTGAGCAGGAAACTTGCCCGTACACTGCGACCTGGCCGGCCATGCCGGTGGCTTTTTTTTTCCACGCCCACCCCGCCGGCCCGCAAGCGCACATGACAGTTTCTTCATCCATATTCGAGTCGGTATTCAATAACGACCCTGACGGCCACTACCTGCTGTCGCCCGCGCCGGAAGCGGTCATCCTGGCGGTCAACGACGCCTTCCTGGCCGCGTCCGGCCGCACCCGCGAGGAGCTGGTCGGCACCAGCCTGTTCGTGGCCTTTCCCGGCAACCCAGACGATCCGGCCGACACCAGCGAAGCCGAACTGCGTGCCTCGCTGGCGCGGGTGCTGGCGTCCGGCAAGCGCGACAGCCTGCCGGGCGTGCGCTACCCGATCGCCGTGACCCTGGCCGACGGCACGGTGCGCTACGAAGAGCGCTACTGGACCGCGATCAGCACCCCGATCTTCGGCGACGACGGCAGCATCGCCTGCATCGCGCATTCCACCAGCGATATCACCGACCAGGTACGCGGCGTGGCGGCGCTGGCCGAGAGCGAGAAGCGCTTCCGCGCCCTGGTGAGCGCGGCGGCCGACGTCATCTACAGCATGAACCCGGACTGGACCCGGATGCAGCAGCTCGACGGGCGCGGCTTCCTGGCCGACACGGTGGATGCGGACGAACTCTGGCTCGATAAATACATCCCGGACGGGGACCGGCCGCGCGTGCACGCGGCGGTGGCCGCCGCAATCCGCGACAAGGCCGTGTTCGAGCTCGAGCACCGGGTGCTGCGCGCCGACGGCAGTTGCGGCTGGACCTATTCGCGCGCGGTGCCGATGCTCGATGCCCAAGGCAATATCGAAGAATGGATAGGCGCCGCCACCGACGTCACCGAGCGCCGCGAAGCCGAGGAAAAGCTGAAGCAGACCGACCGCCACAAGGACGAGTTCCTGGCGATGCTGGCGCACGAGCTGCGCAATCCGCTGGCGCCGCTGGGCGCCGCGGCCGAGCTGCTGCAACTGCCCGGGCTCGACCCGGCGCGGGTGCGCCAGACCAGCCAGGTGATCGGGCGCCAGGTGCTGCACATGACCCACCTGATCGACGACTTGCTCGACGTCTCGCGCGTGACCAACGGCCTGGTGGCGCTCGACAAGGCCCCTTCCGATCTGAACCGCATCGTGCTGGAAGCGGTGGAGCAGGTGATGCCGCTGATGCGCGCGCGCCACCACGATTTTTCCTGCCACCTGGCCTCCGGCCCGGTGATGGTCGATGGCGACGGCAAGCGCCTGGTCCAGGTGCTGTCGAATATCCTGAACAACGCCGCCAAGTACACGCATGCGGGCGGCGTCATCGCCTTGCGCGCCGAGGCCGACGCATCCGCCGTGCGCATCGCGGTCACCGACAACGGCATCGGCATGGCGCCCGGGCTGGCCGCACGCGCCTTCGAGCTGTTCACCCAGGCCGAGCGCAGCCCGGACCGGTCTTCCGGCGGCCTTGGGCTGGGCCTGGCCCTGGTCAAGAGCCTGGTCGAGCTGCACGGCGGTTCGGTGGCCTGCGACAGCGCCGGCCCCGGGCTGGGCAGCCGCTTCACGGTGACGCTGCCGCGCTTGCCGGACCAGGCACCGCCTGCGCAAGTGGCAGCCGGCGCGCCGGACGCCACACCCTTTGATGCGCCGCTGCGCATCCTGGTGGTCGACGACAACATCGATGCGGCGGACATGCTGGCGATGCTGCTCGAGGCTTCCGGCCACCAGGTGGCGGTCGAGCACCAGCCGCGCCAGGCGCTGGAGGCCGCGCGCCAGTCGCCGCCCCAGGTTTGCCTGCTCGACATCGGCCTGCCCGACATGGACGGCAAGGAGCTGGCGCGGCGCCTGCGCGCCCAGCCGGAAACCGCCGGTTGCCTGCTGGTGGCCGTGACCGGCTATGGCCAGGACAGCGACCGTGCCAGCGCCATGGCGGCCGGCTTCGACCACTACCTGGTGAAGCCGATCGACACCGCCAAGCTCGATGCCATCCTGGCCGAGGCGGGCGGGCGCTGATCGCCCTGCCGCAGCAGGATTTGCCAAGAACGCAGTAGCCTCGGCCAAGACGCCGGGCCCGCGAGCAGGCAGACTCTCCGCGTAAAGGAGACTCGCATGCAAGACAAATCGACCTGGCCCGGCATCGCCGCCGGCGTGCTGGCCGGCGCCCTGTGGGGATTGGTGTTCCTGGCGCCGGAACTGACCCACGGCTTCACGTCGCTGCAACTGTCGGCCGGGCGCTACCTGGCCTACGGGCTGGTGGCGGCGCTGCTGGTCGCGCCTTCCTGGCGCCGCCTGCGGGCACGCCTGACGCGGCGCGCATGGTGGACCCTGGCCTGGCTCAGCCCCGCCGGCAATATCGTCTACTACATCTTCCTGGCCAACGCCGTGCGCGGCGGCGGCGTGGCCATGGCCTCGCTCGTGATCGGCCTGTCGCCGCTGGCCGTGACCCTGCTCGGCAGCCGCGATCGCCACGCCGTGCCGCTGCGCTCGCTGCTGCCTTCGCTGCTGCTCGGGCTGGCGGGGCTGCTGTGCATCAGCTGGGAGTCGCTGGCGCAATCCGAGCCCGGCTCGCTCGTCGGGCTGCTGTGCGCGCTCGGCGCGCTGGCGGCGTGGACTCTCTACGCCGTCTGCAACAGCCGCGTGCTGGCGCGGCTGCACACGGTGTCGGCCCACGAATGGAGCCTGCTCACCGGCGTGATGACCGGCGCCCAGGCCCTGCTGCTGGCGGTCCCGGCCTTCCTGTTCGGGCCGACCGGCCAGGCGCCGGCGGACTGGCTGGGCTTCGTCGGCGTGGTGAGCGGCGTCGCCATCCTTTGCTCCATCATCGGCAACGGCTTGTGGAACAGGGCCAGCCGCGCGCTGCCGCTGAGCCTGATGGGGCAAATGATCATTTTCGAGACCGTGTTCGCGGCCTTGTACGGCTGGCTGTACGAGGTGCGCCTGCCGAGCGTGCTGGAGTGCGCGGCGATGCTGCTGCTGGTCGGCGGCGTGGTGTCCTGCGCTGCGGCGCATCGGAAGGCGGCGCGCAAAGAGGGCTTGCCCGCGGTACGAAATGCGGTATGCTGAGCAGCGCACCAGCCTGTTGATCGACGCATTTCCTCAACCTTGGGAGAGATAAAGTGACCAGCAAAAATACGGTATGCCTGTGGTACGACGGCCAAGCCCTGGAAGCGGCGCAGTTCTACGCCGCGACCTTTCCGGATAGTGAAGTAAGTGAAGTGTTCCGCGCGCCGAGCGACTTCCCGGCCGGGAAAGCAGGCGATGTGCTGACGGTCTTGTTCACGGTGGCCGGCATCCCTTGCCTGGGCCTGAACGGTGGCCCGATGTTCAAGCACAGCGAGGCATTTTCCTTCCAGGTTGCCACCGACGACCAGGCCGAGACCGACCGCCTGTGGGACGCCATCGTCGGCAACGGCGGACAGGAAAGCGAATGCGGCTGGTGCAAGGACAAGTGGGGCCTGTCGTGGCAGATCACGCCGCGCGTGCTGACCGATGCCCTGGCCAACCCCGACCCGCAAGTCGGCAAGCGCGCCTTCGAGGCGATGATGACGATGCGCAAGATCGACGTCGCCAAGATCGAAGCGGCGGTACGCGGCTGAGGTAGGGTGGTCGGCTAGACCCTGGTGCCGGCAGGCCCGCAGCGTGCGCGCCGCCCACGCGTTCAGGCGGCAGGTGCAATCCCGCGCATGTTCATCGGAGCGTTGAACGCGTGGACGGCATCCAGGCAGCGGGCCGTGTTAGTCCCGGGTGGAGCCGTCCACCCTACGTATGCGGCCGGTACCGCCCACGCGTTCAGGCGGACGCAGCCGTCCGCGCGTTCGGGCCGTCAGTCCAGGTCAGCCGCATCGTGGCGCTCGGCCACTTGCTCTTCCGGCTTGCCGCGCACGCGGTTAACCTTGCGCCCGCGTATCACGGCCGGGCGTGCCGCCACTTCCTTCGCCCAGCGGTTCAGGTTGGTGTACTCGTGCACGGCCAGGAACTCGGCCGCGTCGTAGATTTCGCCCTGCACCAGGCCGCCATACCAGGGCCAGATCGCCATGTCGGCGATGCTGTACTCGTCGCCGGCGATGTAGCGGTTCTCGGCCAATTGACGCTCGAGCACGTCGAGCTGGCGCTTGGCTTCCATTGCATAGCGGTTGATCGCGTACTCGATCTTTTCCGGCGCGTAGGCATAGAAGTGGCCGAAGCCGCCGCCCAGCAGCGGGCCTGCGCCCATCTGCCAGAACAGCCAGTTCAGGGTCTCGGTGCGGCCGGCAGGATCCTTGGGCAGGAAGGCGCCGAACTTCTCGGCCAGGTAGAGCAGGATGGCGCCGGACTCGAACACGCGCACCGGCTGGTCGCCGCTGCGGTCGAGCAGGGCCGGGATCTTCGAATTCGGGTTGATGCCGACGAAGCCGCTGCCGAACTGGTCGCCTTCGTTGATCTTGATGAGCCAGGCGTCGTACTCGGCATCCTGGTGGCCCGCGGCAAGCAGCTCCTCGAGCATGATGGTCACCTTCACGCCGTTCGGCGTGGCCAGCGAATACAGCTGCAGCGGGTGCTTGCCGACCGGCAGTTCCTTGTCGTGGGTCGGGCCGGCGACCGGGCGGTTGATGTTGGCGAAAGGGCCGCCGTTCGCGGCGTTCACCCAGACCTTGGGCGGTTCGTACTTGGTTTGGTCAGTCATCCGTTTCTCCTTGCTGTTAGAGGACATGCATGCCTGACCAGATTCTAGCCGCACTCGCCGGATGGCGCTGGCGGCCGATAATTTCGGATCAGCGGCCGAACGCTGGATTCGGACGCGTCATGTAGTACCACTCCGAATTCGCATTCGCCTTGGCATCCGGGAACAGGATGCGGCCGCTGAACTCGGCCACGACCGGCGTGCCGTCGGCGCGGGTGCCGATCTGCTCGCCCTCGATCACCGGGTCGAAGCTGGCCCAGCTGCGGACAAAGGCGTCGGCAGCGTCGAGCTTGTCGTGCACCACCACCATCTGCAGGGCTTCCATTTCGTCGAAGGGGACCGGCTCCGGTTCCGGCGCCTCGACCAGTTGCAGGAAGGCGAGGGTATTCATGATGGCGCGGTAAGCCACTTCCGGCGCCTGCGGATCGAGGTGCTGGCCGCATTCCAGGGTCAGCGCATAGCCGCCCGTGGTGCGCATGTATTCGGTGGTGCCCACGCCATAGCGCAGCACGGTTTCCAGCTCGGCCGCATCCCCGCGCGAACGGCGCTTCACGCCACCGCCGTAGGCCGCCATCCAGCCGGTCACGAAACGGCGCACGCCCAGGCGCCGCGCCAGCGCGCGTTCCTGGTCGGCGTGCTGGAACGGTTCCAGGTCGCCATCGTTGTCCAGCGGGCCGACCATCACGAAAGGCTCGCCGTGGGCCGCGTTAAAGGAGTGCAGGTCGAGCAGCACGTCGTGCTGGGCCAGCAGCGGGCACAGCCAGTTGGCGACCTGGTCCTCGAAATCCTGGGGATCATCCTTCGGGAACAAATTGCGGTTCAGGTTGCGGTCGCCGTTGCGCTCGTTCTTCTGGTAGGCCAGGGGATTCACGATCGGCACGAAGGTGACGCTGCCGGCGGCGATGCGCAGCGCGCCGCTATCGAGCTCGGCCATCACGCGCCGGATCGCTTCGGTGCCGCAGATTTCGTTGCCGTGGGTGGCGCCCATGATGATGACGCGCGGACCCTGGCCGAGGCCGGAATAGGTGACGGATTTGAACTGGAAGTTGCGAGCGGAACGCATGTAATGGTGATCCAAGGAAATATCGGTGGCGTCATTCTAGCGGGAATTTCTGGCCTGCGCGGGCGCCGCGTGGCATCATGCGCCACCCCGGCAAGCTCCCTGAAACGATGACCTCTCCCCGCAGTGCCCGCATCCACGGCCTCGACACCCTGCGCGCGCTGGCCGTGACGCTGGTGGTGCTGCACCATTACACCCTGTTCGTCTCGAACGACGACCACACCTTCGGCTGGGTCGGGCGCATTGGCTGGACCGGGGTCGATTTGTTCTTCGCCCTGTCCGGCTATTTGATCGGCAACCAGATCTTTGCGGCCCTGCGCACGGACGCCGGCCTGTCGCTGAAACAGTTCTACGCACGCCGCCTGCTGCGCACGCTGCCGAACTACTGGGCGGTGCTGGCGCTGTATTTCCTGTGGCCGGCCTGGCGCGAGCATGCCGAGCTGCTGCCGCTGTGGCGCTACCTGAGCTTTACCCAGAACATCGGCCTGCCGCCGGGCACCGGCTTTTCGCACAGCTGGTCGCTGGCCATCGAGGAGCAGTTTTATCTTCTGCTGCCGGCGCTGGCGATGCTGGCGGCGGCCGTGCGCCTGCGCATGGCCCTGGCCTGGAGCGCGATCGCGCTGGTGGTCGCGGGCGGCATGCTGCTGCGCGCCGATTTGTGGGGTGCCCAGGTCGACGGCAACAAGTATGGGACTTACTTCTACTACAAGCTCATTTATTACTCCAGCTTATGCAGGCTCGATGAGCTGGTGGCCGGCGTGGCGCTGGCGCTGCTGAAGAACCGCCATCCCGGCGCCTGGGCCGCACTCACGCGCCACGGGAATGCGGCGCTGGCGGCGGGCGTGGCCGTCATCGCCGCCACCTTCTGGTGCTTCCTCGACGCGCGCTACGGCAAGCTGCAAACCGTGTTCGGCCTGCCGGCGCTGGGCCTGGGTTTCGGTTTATTGATCCTGTCCGCGCTGTCGCCGCGTTCGCTGCTGCGCGAGCTGCGCGTGCCCGGCGCCGCGAGCCTGGCGCTGTGGTCGTACGCGATCTACCTGAGCCACCGCGGCCTGGGTGCGCTCGGCGCCGAATGGCTGGCCGGCGTTGGCTATGGGCCGAAGTCGGCGCTGGCCATCGTGGGTTTGCTGCTGTTGTCGGTGCTGGGCGGCTGGCTGCTGTACGCGCTGGTGGAAACGCCTTTCATGCGCCTGCGCGAGCGCTATGTGCCGAGCAACCTGGCCCGGCCGGCCTTCAGTCCCGCGCTTCGATGACGTCGAAGGCAGCCGGCATCGCGCCCAGGAAAGCCAGGGTCGCGTGCACGCGCTCGCGCATCTCCTGGCCGGCCGTCGCCTCGATGGCGGCGCGCATGCCGGGCCGGGCTTCGAGGGTGTGCGGGCTGCGGTAGGCCTCGACCAGCAGGGCTACCAGGTCGAGCGGGGCGTTGCAGCTGCGGCGCAGGCGGGTCTCGATCACGGCCAGCAGGGTGCGCTGCATGGCGGGCGTCGGGTTGACGATGTGGGCAAACACAGAGGGCGTATTCGCGATCGAGCCGCACAGCGCGCGCTCGATGGCGTCGGGTTTCAGGTCAGAGGCGATGTCGAAATAGGCCCGGTCCCAGCGCGTGCGCGCATAGGCGTGGTGGGCGGGGAAGCGGTCGATGGTCTCGAAGCCGAGCGCGTGGCTGGCTTTCGAGAGCAGGTCGAGCACGATGGGCATCAGGGGCATGGCAGGGAGCGGTAGAGGGAGCGGTAAAGGGTGCGCACGCCGCGAGTCTAACCGAAAGCGCGGTGGGCGATCGAAGGACCGCCCGCCCGCGCGGAAAACATGGACACTCTACGCAGCAAATGCGGTAGGGTGGACGGCTCTGCCGTCCACGCGGCGATCGCTTGCAGCTCCGCTTTCGTGCCGAATGATCTCGCCGCAAACCATCGCCGCGTGGACGGGATACCCGTCCACCCTACACGCGTGCGTGAAACATATGTTGCAGTGCCGAGGCGTTCAGCCCTGGGCCGCAAACTTCCCGGCGCGGAAGTCTTCCACGGCCTGGTGCAGCTCGGCCTGGGTATTCATCACGAAGGGGCCGTACTGCGCGATCGGTTCCTTCAGCGGCCGGCCGGCGATCAGCAGCAGGCGCGTCGGCTTGGCCGCCTTGACCACCACGCCGTCGGCGCCTTCGGCATTGTCGAAGATCGCCATGCGCGTTTGCGGCACGCCTTTGCCGGCCACCACTGCTTCACCGCGGAACACGTAGATGAAGGCGTTATGCCCGGCGGGCAGGGCCTGCTCGAAGGTGGCGCCTTCGGGCAGCTCGATGTCCAGGTAGAGCGGCTCGGTGCCGTCGCGCTGCACCGCACCGGTCACGCCGTGGCTGGAGCCGGCGATCACCTGCACGGTCGCGCCGTTATCGAGCGTGAAGCGCGGCACCTGCTCGTTCGGGATGTCGCGGTACCAGGGCGCCATCATCTTGTCCTTGGCCGGCAGGTTCAGCCACAGCTGGAAGCCTTCCATCAAGCCTTCGTTCTGCTCGGGCATCTCGGAGTGGATCACGCCGCGCCCGGCCGTCATCCACTGCACGCCGCCGTCGGTAACGAGACCTTCGTTGCCGGCGCTGTCGCGGTGGCGCATGCGCCCGGCCAGCATGTAGGTGACGGTCTCGAAGCCGCGGTGCGGGTGCTCGGGGAAGCCGGCGATGTAGTCGCCCGCCTTGTCGCTGCCGAAGGCGTCGAGCATCAGGAAGGGGTCGAGGCGGCGCTGCAGGGTGTTGGTGAGGACGCGGTTGATCTTCACGCCCGCGCCGTCCATCACGTACTGGCCGGCGATCACGCGCTCGACGCCACGCGCTCTGCTGACGCCCTGGGTTTGAATTACATCGGTCATCATCTTCTCCTTAAAAGCGCCGCCTCGGCGGCAGGACTGCTTACGCCAGTGCGGCGGCGACGGTGGCGTCGGCTTCGGCCTGGCCCTTGGCGGCGGCTTCCGGACCCATCGACTGGGCGGCCGAGTAGACGAAGGTCTGGTCGGTCATGCCCAGGAAGTTCAGCAGCATGCGCACGAACGGCACTTGCGGGTCGGCATCCGTTGGATACACGCCGCCGCGGGCGGTGGCGATGAATACTTTCTTGCCCTTCAGCAGGCCTTCCGGACCGTTCTCGGTGTAGCGGAAGGTCACGCCGGCACGGGCGATGGCGTCGAACCAGCTTTTCAGCTGGACCGGGATGCCGAAGTTGTACATCGGCGCGCCGATGACGACCACGTCGGCGGCCTGCACCTGGGCGATCAAGGCATCGTCCAGCGCCACGCGGGCGCTCTGCTCGGCGCTGCGCGATTCAGCCGGGGTGAAGAGGGCGCCCAGGGCCTGCTCGTCCAGCTGCGGGTGCGGGTTGCGTGCCAGGTCGCGGGTGACGACGCTCGCGGTCGGGTTGGCGGCGACCAGCTTGGCCACGATGCTGTTGGCAACGCGGTTCGATTCCGATTGTTCGCCGCGCAGGCTGGAGGTGATTTGCAGGATGTTCATGGTGGCTTCCTTGTTGTCTGGGGTGGGATGTGCGATGGGTCCACTTTAACCATTCCAAAAACAATCCGGAAGCCGCTAGAATGGATAACATTATTCAGCTGATGGAACAATCCATGGAAGTCGAACCGAACGATCTGCTGCTCTTTGCCCGCATCGTCGAGGCCGGCAGCTTCAGCCAGGCGGCGGTGCGCGTGAACTTGCCCAAGTCCACGGTCTCGCGCCGCATCTCGCTGCTGGAAGCGCGCCTGGGCGAACGCCTGCTCCAGCGCACGACGCGCAAGCTGGTGCTCACCGAATTCGGCGCCAGCCTGCTCGAACACGCGCGCAAGGTGGCCGAGGAAAGCGAAGCCGCCGCCGCCCTGGCCCAGCACCGCCAGGGCGCGCCGAGCGGGCGGCTGCGCATTTCGCTGCCGGCCGATTTTGCCAACCTGGGCATGAGCGCCATGATCGGGCGCTACCTGGCGCGCTACCCGGCTGTCAGCGTCGACATGGACTTGTCGCCGCGCCGGGTCGACCTGGTGGCGGAAAACTTCGACATCGCGATCCGCATGGGCGACCTGCCCGACGATGCCTCGCTGAACGCGCGCCGCGTCACCCTGCAGCGCTTCGGCCTGTACGCCTCGCCCTGCTACACGGCCGTGCGCGGCCTGCCCGAGCACCCCGACGACTTGCTCGGCCACGATTTGCTGTGCCTGCTCAGCCGCGGCGGCGGGCCGCAATCCTGGGTGCTCACGCGTGGCAAGGTGCGCTGGGAACGCGAATTGCGCGCGCGCCTGACGGCCAATTCGCCGGATCTGCTGGCGCGCATCGCCTGCAGCGGGGCAGGAATCGCCGCCAGCTCGGAACTGTTCGCCGCGCCGCTGGTGAGCAAGGGCGAACTGGTGCGGGTGCTGCCGGAGTGGGACTTGCCGCAGGCAACGGGTTGGGCCGTGTTCCCGGGGCGGCGCCTGATGCCGGCCAAGACCCGCGCCTTCCTCGACATGATGGACGAGATGTTCAGCAGCGAAGCCTGCAGAAAACATCAGGATACGCTTGCGTAAAAAACATGCTGCGGAACGACTTTTGGTTAAAAAAATGTTAATCATTGTTCAGAATCAATGGTATGGTGATGTACTGATGAAAACAGTGTTGTCCAAAACAGTAACCACCAGGGAGAGTCCGCCATGTCGTTCCGCATCCGTTCCAGCATCGCCAGCATCATCCTCGCCGCCGCCACCTTCAGCGGCGCCGCCAGCGCCACGGCGTTGACCGAGAACTTCGACAACGGCTTGCCAGCCGGCTGGACCATCAAGAACCTGAGCGACCCCGTGGGGAGGACCAGCTGGTTCGCAGGCATTCCCGCTGCCTTCAGCGCCCACGAAGGCGCCGCCGCCTCGTACGTCGCCGCCAACTTCAACAGCGGCGGCTTGCTGGCCGACCTGAGCACCTGGCTGATCCTGCCGACCTCGGTCTACAACGATGGCGACACCCTGTCGTTCTGGACCCGTACCGAGGCCGCGTCGGTGAACCCGGACAGCCTGGAGCTGCGCTTCAGCAGCGTCGGCGGCAGCGACGTCGGCAACTCGTCAACCAGCGTCGGCACGTTCAGCAACCTGCTGCTGAGCATCAATCCAGGCCTGGCCGTGGGCGGCTATCCGGAGGGCTGGTCCCAGTACAGCGTCAGCCTGAGCGGGCTGGGCGGTGCCACGAACGGTGCCTTCGCCTTCCGCTATGTGGTGGCAGGCGGCGGGCCACTCGGCTCGAACTCGAACTACATCGGCATCGATACCATGCAAATCACCGCCGTCGCGCCGCCATCGGCCGACGTGCCCGAGCCAGCCATGTTCGCCACCATGGGCCTGGGCCTGGGCATGCTCGCCTTCGCGCGCCGCCGCCGCCAATCGCGCTGAGCCGCGCTTCCGCTTCACTGCTGCGTGCTAGGATGCAAGATCCTTCAAGCACATCCAGCCAGCAGTGAAGCACCGACTCTTCCTCTTCGACCTCGACGACACCCTGCTTGACTTCCGGGCCTCCGAACAACTTTCCTTTGCCCGCACCATGGCCGCGCTCGGCCACCACGGCCCCCTCGATGCGCTGTTCCACGACTACCAGGCCATCAACCTGGCCTTGTGGCGCAGCTTCGAGGCCGGCACGGTGGCCAAGGATGTCCTGAAGGTCGAGCGTTTCCGCCGGTCCTTCGCCCTGCACGGCATCGCCCTCGACCCCGAGGCGGCGAGCAAGCTGTACCTCGACGCGCTGCCGGAAACCGTGGTGCTGGTCGACGGCGCCCTCGAGGTCTGCGCGGCCCTGGCCGAACGGGGAGAAATCGGCATCGTCACCAACGGCGTCGACCACATCCAGCAGCGCCGCATCGCCAGCTCCGGCCTCAGCCCCTATTTGTCCTTCGTCGCCACCTCGGAAGCCTGCGGTTACGCCAAGCCCGACGTGCGCATCTTCGACTACGCCGCCCGCATGGCGCGCGCCTTCGTGCCGGAAACGACGCTCATCGTGGGCGACCGGCTCGATGCCGACATCCTCGGCGCCAACCGCTTCGGCATCGCCAGCTGCTGGTTCAATCCGGGAGGATTGCCGAACCTGTCCGAGGCGCGCCCGAGCTTCGAGGTGGCGCGCCTGCACGAGCTGATTCCTGCGCTAAGTCAGTAAAAAGCTGCTTGCAAGGCTCTGCATGCCTTGCATATAATCCGTATACGTTTCGTATATGGAGAATATGATGGGTATCGTGAATATCGACGACGAGCTGCACGACCAGGTGCGCAAGGCCACGGTGGTGTCTTGCCGCTCGATCAATGCGCAGGCGGCGTTCTGGATCAAGGTCGGCATGCTGTGCGAGCTGAATCCCGCGCTCAGCTTCAATGAGATCGTTGCGCGCGAGCTAAAGGCGGCCGGCGTGGTGCCGCAGCCGGTGAAAGTAGCGGCGCTATGACCAAGCGGCCCGAGGAAATCGAGCTGATGGCCGAGGCTGGCCGCCTGCTGGCCGGCGTCTTCGTCCGCCTCGACGCGCTGGAGCTGGTCGGCATGTCGACCATGGCCGTCAACGACCTGGTCGAGCGCCTGATCGTCGACGAGCTGCAGGCGCGCCCGGCCAGCAAGGGCCAGTATGGGTATGCGTATGCCCTGAATTCCTCGCGCAACCACGTGGTCTGCCACGGCGTGCCGTCCAGCACCGAGCTTCTGCACAGCGGCGACATCGTCAACTTCGACATCACGCTGGAAAAGAACGGCTACATCGCCGACTCCAGCAAGACCTACTTGGTAGGCGAGGTCGCGCCGCTGGCCCGGCGCCTGGTGGAAGTGACCTACCAGGCGATGTGGAAGGGCATCAAGGCGGTGCGCCCCGGCGCGCGCCTGGGCGATGTCGGCCACGCCATCGAACGCCATGCGCGCAGGAATGGCTACACGGTGGTACGCGAATACTGCGGCCACGGCATCGGCCGCGAGATGCATGAGCCGCCCCAGGTGCTGCACTTCGGCAAACCGCAGACCGGGCTGGTGCTGCGCGAAGGCATGGTGTTCACCATCGAGCCCATGCTCAATGGCGGCCGCCGCTCGGTACTCACCGAGGATGACGGCTGGACCGTGGTCACGCGCGACGGGCAATTATCGGCCCAGTTCGAGCACACGGTGGCGGTGACGAAAAATGGCGTGCGCGTGCTGACCCTGCGTCCCGACGAGCGCGTGCCGCATTAAATGATCGCGTTCAGCGCGCCGGGTCGTTCAGGTTGTCCAGCGTGATCGTGCGGCCATCCTCGACGATCTCGCCGTCGCGCAGTTCGGCCTGCGACATGCCGCCCATCTTCGGCAGGGCCAGCTCGACCAGGTCGCCGCGCTGGCGCAAGCGCCCCTCGGGTGCGCAGGTGCCGAACAGCGGCGTGTTGCGCACCTGGTCGCCGTCGATCAGCAGGAAATAGAACAAGGTGTCGCAGCTGTTGCCGCGCCCGCCGCTGCTGGCCATCAGCACCGCTTCACGGCCTTTCGACTGGTTGAAGCTGCGCACCGGAAATTGCCACTGCGCGTCCTCGCCCGTGAACAGCGGCTTGCCGCTCAGGGTCATGGCGCGCTTGCCGTCGGCCCGGGTGGTGCGCGCCAGGGTGCCGGCGCTGGTCACTAGTTTGGTCGGCAAGCCTTGGGCGCCACTGTCGAACACCTGGCCGTCCGCGAACCATGCGTCTTCCTGCGTCATGCCGCTTGAGGCTAGAGAATCTGGTGCATCGGACTCCATGATGGCCGCCACGATCCCGATCACGAAGCCGGCCAGCAACAAGCCCACGCCCCACTGCGACCAGCGCCGCTGGACCCGCTTGAAGTGTTCGACGCTGTCCCAGCGGCCGTTGCGCCAAGCCATCTCGCGCCCCTTGAAGCCGAGCCAGAGCGCGACGAAGAAGCCGACCCAGGGAATGAGCGCCAGCAGGCCGAGCCAGGTGCGGTTGCCGATGGCCCAGATCCAGTTCAGGACAAAGGCGCCCCAGCTCCAGCCGGCCACGCTCGGCGGCAGGTCGTCGTCGCCCACGGCGGGGCGCTGCATCGGCGCCGGGCCGGCCTTGTCCAGCGACACGCCGGACTGGCCGGCGCCTGCGAATGGCTTGCCGCACTGGCTGCAGTAGGCGCTGCCTGGCGCCATCTGCGCGCCGCATGAAGAACAAAACATGGTGGGTTCCTTGGGATGACAATAAAGGGCCGCTGCGTCCCGGGATTGTAGGGGATGTTGAGAGCAGGAAAACTATCGAATCGTCACCGCACGGAGATTGCCCCTGCCGGCGCGGCACTTCATCTATACTGCCGCTCGAGGCCGCATCCTGCCGGCCAACCATGGAGACCAAGAATGCTGAATCACGTCATGATCGGCTCGAACGACATCGAGCGCGCGAAACGTTTTTACGATGCGGTGCTCGGCACCCTCGGCGCGGGCGAAGCCGTGCGCAATGTGTCGGCCTCGGGCCATACCCGCCTGTTCTACCGCCATGAGGGCAACAGTTTCGGCATCAGCGAACCGATCAACGGCGAAGCGGCAACCGCGGCGAATGGCGCCACCATCGGCTTCAAGTGCCATTCTCCCGAGCAGGTCAAACAGTTTCACGACACGGCCGTGGACCAGGGCGGCATCTCGATCGAAGACCCGCCGGGTCTGCGCGAAAGCAACATGGGCGCGCTCTACCTGGCCTATGTGCGCGACCCGGACGGCAACAAGCTGTGCGCCATCTACCGACCGAAATAAGCGAGGCTATTGCATGCATGGCGAAGCCTTGTCCCTGAGGATACGCGCGCTGATCCGCTCGCTGCCGCGCAGCGGTATCACGCTGAGCGAGCTGGTGCACCGGGTCGGCAACGACGGCCTGCTGATCCTGACCGCGCTGCTGACGCTGGTCTTCCTGATCCCGATCTCGATCCCGGGCGTGAGCACGGTGTTCGGCGCGGCGATCCTGCTGATCGGGCTGGCGCGCCTGTTCGGGCGCGAGCTGTGGCTGCCGCACCGCATCGCGCACAAGACCATCGGCACGCGCAAGCTGCGTCCGCTGCTGCGCAAGGCACTGCCGCTGCTGAACAAGTTGGAACGCGTGAGCCGCCCGAACCGCATCGAGTGGCTGGTTGCCAAGGGCCCGGTGCAGCGCATGAACGACGCCTCGCTGATCCTGGGCGCGGTGCTGCTGATGATGCCCTTCGGGCTGATCCCGTTCAGCAATACCTTCCCGGCGGTGGCGCTGCTGTTCTTCGCCATCGGGCTGCTGCAGCGGGATGGGGTGTGCGTGCTGCTGGGGTATATCGGGAATGTGCTGACGATCGTGTATTTCGCGGTGCTGATCGGCGGCGGCGGGCTGGCGCTGCGCGAGGTGATTGGGCGTTTGATGGCGTGATGCGTTTGTGCTGGCGTCGGGGTGGTGGGTTCGAGAACCAGTCCTTTAAAGGTCTTGACGAGTGAACCCATCCTTTAGAGCACGCGCTGTCGATATATGGGGGCGTTTGTCCGCATCCGAAACCTTGGTTTTTTTCTTCGCTGGCTTGTAGGCACGTGGGTGTTTGCGCAGCGTCTTCGGGTTCGTATACGCTGCGATTTCCAACAGGATGCGACTTAGCTTTGGCGCACCCATGGTGTCGTACTGCCTCCATGCGGCGGGCAATACCGCCATCATCATTCCAGCGTAGTTAACCCTGGCCTCGAGAGCCACGTAGAACGACGACAGCTCGATGTTGCCGCCCTCGAGATTTTTGGCCACCCAGATGGTTGACTTGATAACTGCGAGGACGTTGTACGCCAGGACCGCAATGCCGAAGGCGAGCAAGGCTGCGCGAGGATGGCCGAGTGTTTTTATCTCGCTTTGCAGGTCTCTCTCAAGCCGTTGGAACATCGACTCGATGCTCCAACGGCGTTGGTATAGATTCATCACGACGCCTGCCTTGAAACGCTGCTTGGGCAAATTCGTCAGGACCCGAATGAGGGTATTCCCACTCGTGGTAGGTTTGTCTAAGTGCAGTTCAACGCGTCGCAGCCTCGCTGTATATCCGGCCTGTTTGTCTTCGAACGTTACGGCTTGTTCGTATACGTCCCCTGTTTCAATACGTCCTTGGTACGTTGCCTCGACAAGTGGTTCGGGATTGGGAGTGCTGCCATGCTCACGCACGATGAAAGCGCAACCGCGTCGATCCCATTTGCCTAAGATGGATCGGGTGCTGAAAGCGCTATCGGCGATCCACAACTCACCCGGCATTGCCCGATCAAGCAGCGGCGAGATCACGGCTCGCTCCTGTGTGTAAGCGTCGTCGCACGGCTCAATGTCCGTCACCATGCCGAGGTCAGGGTCGTACACTACCAAGGAGTGGCCCGGCAAGGGCGCGCCAGTGACTTTGCGCAGTGGTTTGAGTCGCTTCTCGGTTGCACGCAGGTGGCTGCCATCGACAATGCGCAGCCGGTAGCCCGGTACGATAGGCGCTTTGTTTTGCATTATCGGCGTTAGCACATCGCTCAAACGCGCTGCGCTATCGGTCACCAATGCTCGGATGAGGTTCAGTTCAGTATGCTTGATTTTTTCGTAAAGTGCCTGTATCGATACTGGCATATTCGGGCATACCTCGGCAGCAGCATGCAGGGAGGGGCGTACTCCCACTGCGACCAATGACATCAGCTCTACTGCTGTAGAGAATAAAAGCTCCCGCTGATATTGTGTGCCGCCTTCTCGCTCGAATAGTTTATCAAGCCACGCTGGGGACAACGCAAATTGCAGAGCCAATCGCGCCATCACCGGCACCGGACTTACTTTTGCGCAACGCGCAATCACCGCATTCATCACCATGGCACATTCCTCCCGTGCCAATTGGATGCCGCTGATTGAAAATAGTGCTGCTAGTTACTCTGCAGGCACCTTTAAAGGACTGGTTCGAGAACCCACCATTTACCAATTCACACCGGGCGATTGCCCATCAACTCGCCGAGCCGCACCGAACGCTCGGGCGCCCACTCCCCGTTGAAGCGGATCGTCTTTTCCTTGAACAGCATCACCACCGTCGAGCCGAGCAGGAAGCGGCCCATCTCCTCGCCCTTTTTCAGCAGCACCGGTTCCTTATCGTAGGTCCAGTCGCAGATGCGCGCCATGCGCGGCGGGTTCACCACGCCGTGCCACACCGTCGCCATGCTGCCGACGATGGTCGCGCCCACCAGCACCATCACGAAGGTGCCGAACTGCTCAGACTCGAACACGCAGACCACGCGCTCGTTGCGCGCAAACAGGCCGGGCACGCCGCGCGCCGTGGTCGGGTTCACCGAGAACAGGGCGCCGGGCACGTAGATCATGCGCGTCAGGCGGCCGTCGCAGGGCATGTGGATGCGGTGGTAATCCTTCGGGCTCAGGTAGAGGTTGGCGAAGCTGCCGTGCTGGAAGTGCGAAGCCAGTTCGGCATCGCCGCCCACCAGTTCGGCGGTGGTGAAGTCGTGGCCCTTGGCCTGCAGGATGCGGTGGTCGTCGATGGCGCCGAACTGGCTGATCGCGCCGTCCACCGGCGAGATGAAGTCGGCCTCGGCCAGCGGACGCACCCCATCCTTCAACGGACGCGTGAAGAATTCGTTGAAGCTGGCGTAGCTGGCGATGTCCGGGTTGGCCGCCTCGGCCATGTTGACGCCGTACTTGCCGACGAACCAGCGGATCAGGCGGGTCGTCATCGCGCCTCCGCGGGCACCGGCGACGCGTCCGGCAAACGAGGTCAGCGCCTGCTTCGGCAGGACGTATTGTGGCAGTACTTTAAAGCGGTCGGACACGGTGGCAAGCCCCAAATGTAAGGATGGCGAATTATAAATAAGCCCCGGGCCGGTGCATATCATTGTTTTCACATCGGCCACGCTTGCCCAGTGTAGCGCATCGGCGCGATCCGCCCCGCATGCGAGGTCGGCAGCGGAACATGCATATCAAAAAAATATTCTCGGTAGCAACACAGTCAAGCTGAACTGGAAGACAATACCGGCTTCTTTCATTGCCGGTTTTCTATGCTCGCCCGATTCTCGCCGATTCGCCTGACGCTGCTGGCCGCAGCCCTGGCCGCCACCTTCCCGCTGCACGCCCAGGAAGCCCCGCAACCCGCAGTCAAGAAGGCCGAGGAGGCGAGCGTCCAGCCCGATGCCAAGATGCAGCGCGTCGAAGTCAAGGGCTCGGCCCAGGCCTACGATCCGCGCCGCGACGATACCGCCACCAAGATCGTCGTCAACCAGGAAGAGATCGTCAAGTACGGCGACACCAGCGTCACCGACGTGCTCAAGCGCGTACCCGGCATCACCGTCAACAGCAGCAATGGCCGCGGCGGCGAGATCCGCATGCGCGGCATGGGCGCCGGCTACACGCAGATCCTGATCAACGGCGAGCGCGCGCCGGCCGGCTTCTCGATCGAGTCGCTGTCGCCAGACGTGATCGAGCGCATCGAGGTGCTGCGCGCGGCCAGCGCCGAGTTCTCGACCCAGTCGGTGGCCGGCACCATCAACATCGTGCTGAAGAAAGCGATTCGCACCGGCCAGCGCGAAGTGAAGGTCGGCATGCGCCGCACCAGCAGCGGCATGCGTGGGCCAAACGTCAACCTGCAGCTGTCGGACAAGGTCGGCAAGATGTCGTACTCGATCTCCGGCAGCGGCGCCCGCGAAAGCTTCGAGCGCAAATCCACCGTCTTCGAGGATGCCTACAGCGAGGCCGGCCTGCAGACCCAGGCGCGCAGCACGGTCGGCGCCGAAGACGGCTCCTTCAGCTACTTCAACATCGCCCCGCGCCTGAACTGGAACCTGGAAAACGGCGACACGCTCACCTCGCAGACCTTCCTCAACGCGGGCCGCTTCCAGACCCGCACGAACGAGACCGCCACCACCACGATCGGCGCGGCGGCGATCTACCCGGACCTGGCCCTGGCCAACGACAACAAGAACAGCTTCTACCGCACCGAATTGAACTGGGTGCACAAGATGGAAGCCGGCGCCCGGCTCGACATGAAGATCGGCGTGCAGGGCGGCGAGAACGACAGCACCTCGCGCCGCCTGACCCCGGCGGCGGCCGCACGTCCGCTCGACAACCTGATCGTCTCGGAAGGCGAGGACCGCGGCGTGACCAGCACCGGCAAGTATTCGAAGACCATCTTCGCCGGCCATGCGCTGGGCATGGGCTGGGACGGCGGCTACAACAAGCGCGACGACAGCCGCTACGAGACCGAGGCCGGCCGCCCGGTCTTCCCCGGCCTGCCCGAAGGCGAGCAGTTCGCGGCCCAGGTCCAGCGCCTGGCGCTGTACGCCCAGGACGAATGGAGCCTGAGCCCGCGTTTGTCGGTGTATCTCGGCGCGCGCTGGGAAGGCATCCGCACCCGCACCTCGGGCAACACCTTCGACACCGGCCGCTCGCGCTCGAGCGTCTGGAGCCCGGTGCTGCAAACCCTGTGGAAGATCCCGGAGACCAAGGGCGACCAGGTGCGCTTCGCCGTCACCCGCACGTATAAAGCGCCGAACGTCTCGAACCTGATCCCGCGCCGCCAGACCTCGGTCGACAACCGCTCCACCGATCCCGACTACCAGGGCAACCCGAACCTGCAGCCGGAACTGGCGCTGGGCGTCGACGCTTCGTACGAGCACTACTGGGCCGAAGGCGCGCTGCTCTCGGCCAGCGCCTCGGTGCGCCGCATCGACGGCTACACCCGCAACGTGGTCGACTTCGACGGCGCGCGCTGGGTGGCGATGCCGATGAACGCCGGCCAGGCCATCTCGAAAAACCTGGAACTGGAAGCGAAATTCCCGCTAAAGGCGATCATGGACGGCGCCCCGGCAATCGACCTGCGCGCCAGCCTCAGCCGCAACTGGTCGGAAGTGGACGGCGTGCCGGGCCCGGGCAACCGCCTCGACGGCCAGACGCCGCTGTCGGCGAATCTCGGCATCGACTACAAGACCGGCAACCTCAGCACCGGCGCCAGCTTCGCCTACAAGCAGGGCATGACGGTGCGCGTGTCGGAGCGCCAGACCTCGATGATGGAGACGCGGCGCGACCTGGAAGCCTATGTGCTGTACAAGTTCTCGCCCAAGCTGCAAGTGCGCGTGGCGGGGCAGAATTTGCTGGACGAGGATTTCAAGTCGAGCAGCAGCTACCTGGAAGAGGGCCGCGGGCTGGTGCTGCGGCGTGCCAGCTTCCCGGTGGGGGTGACGCTGAGGGCGACGGTGGAAGTGAAGTTCTGAGTTAATGCAGAGCCGGGCATGTCCCGGCTTCGTTGTTGCCCTATCCGGCTTGCTTCGAGATTCCGGCTTTGCCATGTCAAACGCCGTGTCGCTGACCTAAGTGGGAAAAGTATTGGCTCAAGGAAGCGAAAGAAGCAACTTGGCTCACGGACCGCTTACGGGCGTAAGGCAAGATCGATGCTACGTGGATGCAGTGGAAAGATTGAAACAGCATGCAGCTGCACTCGGCTACTTTTCGCCGATGTACACGACAGGATTTTCGCCCGTCTCCTGGGTGCCGATCACGTCGAGCGGATGTCGTCGTTCGGTACGCTTTTGATGGACTTGGTCGGGCAGTCGCTGCGCCTGTTGCAACATGCGGTTTCGATTTGCGAAACCGGAGACAGTAGGTAATACACGGTGTCTAATGGGACAGCGCCGGCCTGAGCCTGGCTGCGCTGTCATCACGACGATCAGCAAGCTCCAGGCTGGATTGCTGCGCCTTGGCTTACGGCCGCGCGTTGGTCGGGAATGGCCACCCGCTCGCGGGTACCAACACGGTTTTCTTCTCTGCCCGTGGCTGCTTGCGCTTTTCCGGTACGTCGGCGCCATCGGCTTGCGCTGCCTGCAATTCTTTTACTTCATGCAGGCTGAGCAGGACATCCTCGTTTCGCCCTTCGACAAAATCGGCAATCTTGTGCCAGGGATTGTCGGTCGTCCCGATCACGAGTGGGCCGACATGGTTCAGGATCGCAATGCGGAAGCCCTGCGTTTCACGCTTGACGATTTCGAACGCACGCGGATTATCGGCCATGATGCGCAAGGCCTCGATGCGCACCGACTCCGCAATCATCCATGGCCCGAACCATTCCTGCTTTCCCTCGGCCAGCCTGACCCGCGCGTATTCGATCTGTTCCGAAATCGACACCAGGGCTGTGCCAAGCATTCCCGGATTACCGAATTCCAGTGCCAGCTTGACGACTTTTGCCTGCGCCGAGAGTTTCTCGAGTTGCTGCTGTTCGAGTTGATGGCGCATTTCCCCTGCAAAGCTATTTACCATCGAATCGATCTGCCTCGAAACATCGTCGATGAGGGAAATAAGGTGAGACTGTTCCGAGGTCGGCTTGTCGGAATCGCGTACCGTAACGAAGACCCGCGTTGCGAGGTCGATCGCTTTTTCAATGAGGTTGAAGGAAATGCGCATGTTGTCTTATTGAATGTTGGAATTGTCGCTGGCAACCGTGGAATTGGTGTACCTGTCGAAGGTCCGGAATCGCATCCGGATAAGCAAACAGTCTACAGTATTGCTGTTGTGCAAGTAACTGTTGGGCTAACATTTTTCGACGAGCTAGGCGAGCCGGCCATCAGCCGTCCGGCCCAGTTAATGCAAGCGCATCACCACCACGCCGCATGCAATCAGTGCCGTCGCTCCCAGCCGCAGCGGCGCCACCCGCTCGCGCAGGAATAGCACCGCGATCGCGGTCGCAAACAGGATCGAGGTTTCGCGCAGCGCCGCCACTACCGCCACCGGCGCCTGCGTCATCGCCCACAGCGCCACGCCATAGGAGCCGAGCGTCATCGCGCCGCCGCCGAACGGGAGGGCCGGATTGGCGCGCACAAACGGCAGCAGTTCGCGCCGCCGCGCCCACGCCAAGGCGAGCACGCCAATGGCCGTGAACAGGAAGATCCACAGCGTGTAGGCAGCCGCGGCGCCGGACCTGCGCACGCCGATGCCGTCGATGAGGGTGTAGGCGGCGATCACGCAGGCGGTCGCCAGCGCGAGCAGGGTGGTGCGGCCGGCATGCGGCTGCGCGGTGCGGGTGCTGCCCACCATCGCCAGCACGCCGCCGCAGATCAGGGCGATGGCCAGCCACTGCGGCGCGGCCAGGCGCTCGCCCGTTAGCGGCAGCGCGAGCAGCGCCACGATCAGCGGCGCGCAGCCGCGCATGATGGGATAGGCGTGGCTGATCTCGCCGCTCCGGTAGGTCGCCGTCAAGAGCCGGTAATACAGCACCTGGGCCAGGCTGGAGGCGGCGATGAAGGGCCAGCTGGCCGGCGCCGGCGGCGCCAGGAAGGGAAGGGCGAGGGCGCACAGGATGCCGGCGCTAACGGCCACCGTCACCGTGGCCAGGAAGGCGTCGCCGCGCGCCTTGACCAGCACGTTCCAGCCGGCGTGCATCAGCGCCGCGCACAGCACCGCCGCGAGGACCGTCCCGCTCACGCGCTCACGCGCTCACGTGGCGCTGGCGGAACCAGCGCACCGCCACCAGCACGGCCAGCGCCTGCATCGCCGCCGACAGGAAGAAGCTGGAGCCGATGCGCCAGTCGTTCGCCGGCAAATGGCTGACGGCGCCCAGGATCGAGGTGCCGACCAGCGGCGTCACCACCACCGCCAGGCTGCTGATCGACTGCAGGGAACCCATCAGTTCTCCCTGTTCGCCGGCATCGGCCGAGCGCGAGACGATGCCTTGCAGGGCCGGGCCGGCGGCAAAGGCCAGCAGGTTGCAGCAGATGAAGACGTACATCATCCAGCCCTCGGTGGCGAGACCGTACAGCACGAAGGTGATGGCGCCCGAGGCCAGGCCCATGACCGAGAGCCGCATTTCGCCGAAGCGGCGGATCAGGGTCGCCACCAGGCCGCCCTGCACCACGGCCGCGGCCAGGCCGACGCAGAACATGGCGATGCCGTTGTCGCGCGGGGTCCAGCCGAAACGGAAGGTGGTGTACAGCACCCAGGTGGTCTGGGTCATGATCTGGCCGAAGGTGGTCAGGGCGAAGACGATCACCAGGCCGCGGATGTCGCGCCGCGCCAGCAGCTTGCGCAGCGCGTAGAAGGGGTTCACGCGCTGCCAGCTGAAGGGCTCGCGCGTGGCGGCCGGCAGCGATTCGGGCACGAAGAAGTAGCCATAGACCAGGTTCACGCCGGCCAGCAGGGCCGCCGCGTAGAAGGGCAGGGCAAGGTTGATTTCGCCGAGCAGGCCGCCGAGCATGGGGCCGCAGATGAAGCCGACCCCGAAGGCGGCGCCGATCTTGCCGAAGCTTTTCGCGCGATTCTCCGGCGTCGAGACGTCCGATGCATAGGCCATCGCCACCGACATGCTGGCCGCAGACAGGCCGCCGATCACGCGCCCGAGAAAGAGCCAGGCCAGGCTGGGGGCGAGGGCGGTGACCAGGAAGTTCAGGCACATGCCGCCCATCGAATACAGCAGCACCGGGCGCCGGCCGACGCGGTCGCTGATCGCGCCCAGCATGGGCATGAAGACGAATTGCAGCAGGCCGAACACGGTGGCCAGGATGCCGTACCACAGGGCCTGTTCGTCGCGCCCTTGCACGAACTGGCCGACCAGCGGCGGCATCACCGGGACGATCAGGCCGATGCCGATGACGTCGATGAAGACGCTGACGAGGACGAAGTGGAGCTTGCCGGCGCTAGCCCGGTGCGACGCGGCCTTCTGCAGCATGGGATGGTCCTGCCAAAAAGGACCATCTTACACCTTTCTTGTTAAATCGTCATCAAGCGATGCCGGCGCCGGCCGGGGATTGGCCCAGCCATTCCTCGGCAAACGCCTGGCGAAATTCCAGCAGCTTGCCCAGGCGCGCATTGGCCATCGCGCGCCCGGCATCGGTCTGCATCATCTGCGGCAGCTGCGCCAGCTTCACCGCGATGTGGTCGAGCGACCAGGCGCCGTCGTCGAGCGCGCGCTGCGCGGCCAGCGGGTCGGTCGGATGCGCCAGCGCCCGGCCCAGTCGTCCCGACACGTAGAACATGCGCGCCAGGCCAACGGCGCCGAGCGCGTCGAGCCGGTCGGCGTCCTGCACGATCTTCGCCTCGATGGTGGTGGGTGCGATGGCCGCCGAGAAGCTGTGGGCCTCGATGGCGTGGGCCACGGCGTCGAGCCGGTCCGGTGGAAAGCCGATGTCCGCCAGCTGCACCCGCGCCAGCTCGGCCGAGCGGCGCGAGGCCTGGGCGCGCGCCGGATCGTCCTTCGGCAAATTGACCAGGTCGTGCAGGTAGCTGGCGGCCATCACCACCAGCGGGTCGGTTTCGGGATGGTGGACCAGCAGCGCTTCGGCGCTGCGCCACACGCGCTCCAGGTGGCTGGCGTCGTGGGCGCCGTCGTCGCCGGCGGCAGCCAGCGCCAGGGCGGCGAAACGGGGGCGCCAGGCGGCGAGCTCAGGTGACGGTAATGTCATGCGTTTCTTCGTTCATGGTTGCGGTGGCGCGCTGGGACAGGGCGTCCGCCACGCTGTTCTTGTGGCGCGGTATCCAGCGCAGGGTGGTGGCCGGCAGCTGCGCCAGCAGCGCCTGCACGCGTGCGCGCAAGGGGCGCAGCACGGCGGCGCTGTCATCGAACGCGCCATTCACGTCGCCGATCACCACCTGGCTGTCGCCATACACGGTGAGCGGGCCGGCGCCGTGCGCGACCGCGGTTTCCAGCAGCAGGACCAGGGCGCGGTATTCGGCTTCGCTGCTGTTGCCCCAGCCGGCCGGCTGCGATAATTCAAACGCCTGGCCGGCTGGGCCGACCAGGCGCGCGCCGATGCCGCAGCGGCCCGGATTCGGCTTGGCGGAACCGTCGAACCAGCCGCGCCAGGCGGTCGGCTGGCCTTCCTGGCGCAGGCGGCGCAGGGCGAGGGCGGCTTCGCGTGCGGCTGTTCTTGCCGCGTCGCGGGCGCTGCGGCGCGCCAGCGCGCGTGCGGCCTCGGCTTCGCGCAGGGCGGCGCGTGCGGCCAGCAGCTGGTCGAGGCCGGCGTCGCCGGCGGCATGTTCGAGGGTGGCGCGCAGGGCGTCTTCGAGGGTGATCTTGTTGCGCAGGGCCAGTTTGCGGCTGGCGGCAAGTTCAGTCTTGCTGGCGGCGCCTTGCAGGCGGTCGAGGTCGTTCATGGCGAGAGCATAACCGTTTTCATCGGCGTTGACATGCCATGCAAAGCTTGCAACACTTGCCTGGCGTAACTTTCATCGTCGATAACAGGAGAAGCCATGCCTCTGTTCCACCACGTCGTACGCGTTTCACTGGCCGCCGCCTGCACGGCGGTCTTGCTGGTCCCGGCCCAGGCGGCCGCGCCGGCGGCCGCCGTGAAAGCCCCGCCCAAGGCGCAGAAAACACCGAAGCGCTACACCATCGAGCAGTTCATGGCCACCACCTCGGTCAGCGGCGCGTCCTTCAGCCGCGACGAGCGGCAGATCCTGTTCAGCAGCAATGCCTCGGGGATCTTCAATGCCTATGTCTTGCCGGTCGGCGGCGGCGCCCCGCGCGCGCTCACGGGTTCGACCACCGATTCCACTTATGCGGTCGGCTTCTTCTACAACGACGACCGTGTGTTGTTCACGCGCGACCAGGGCGGCAACGAGCAGAACCACCTGTTCGTGCGCGAGCTCGACGGGTCCGAGCGCGACCTGACGCCCGGCGCCAAGCTGAAGGCCAGCTTCGCCGGCTGGCAGCCCGACGGCAACGCCTTCTACGTGAGCACCAACGAGCGCGACCCGAAATACTTCGACCTCTATCGCTACGACGCCCGGACCTATGCGCGCACCCTGGTCTACCAGAACGAGACCGGGCGCACGGTGTCCGCCATCAGCCGCGACGGGCGCTACCTGGCGCTCGACAAGCCGAACACCACCTCCGACAGCGATGTCTATTTGTACGACGTGCAGACCCGCGAAACCAAGCACATCTCGGCGCATCAGGGCAAGGCCAGCTACAGCGCCGAGGACTTCGATCCCGAATCGAAGCGCCTGCTGTTCGCCACCAACGACGGCGGCGAATTCACGCGCATCCGCGCCTACGACCTGGCCAGCGGCGCCGTGACCGATGTCGAGCGAGCGGACTGGGACATCGCCGCCACCGGCTACTCGCGCAACGGCCGGCACCGCATCAGCTACGTCAACCAGGACGGCAGCATCCGCATGCGCGTGGTCGACAGCGCGAGCGGCAACCCGGTGGCCTTGCCGAAGACCAGCGGCGGCGAGATGCGCGGCGCGGTGTTCTCGCCCAGCGGTTCGCTGGTGGCGTACTACGTGAACGGCGACCGTTCGCCGAACAACCTGTACGTGCACGACTTGCGCAGCAAGAAGACGACGCAACTGACGCGCAGCCTCAGCCCCCAGATCGACCCGAACGACCTGGTCGAGGCCGAGGTGGTGCGCTTCACCTCCTTCGACGGCACGGTGATCCCGTCGATCTTCTACAAGCCGAAGGGCGCCTCGAGCACCAGCAAGGTGCCGGCCGTGGTCTACGTGCACGGCGGGCCGGGCGGCCAGACCATGCGCGGCTACAGCGCCCAGATCCAGTACCTGGTGAACCATGGCTATGCGGTGCTGGGCATCAATAACCGCGGCAGCTCGGGCTACGGCAAGACCTTCTTCACCGCCGACGACCGCAAGCACGGCATGGAGCCGCTGTGGGACTGCGTGGAAGCCAAGACCTGGCTCGCCAGCCTGGGCTGGGTCGATCCGGAACGCATCGGCATCATGGGCGGCAGCTATGGCGGCTACATGACGCTGGCGGCGCTGGCCTTCCGTCCGGAAGCCTTCAAGGTCGGCATCGACATCTTCGGGGTCAGCAACTGGATCCGCACGCTCGAGAGCATCCCGCCCTACTGGGAATCGCAGCGCAAGGCGTTATATGACGAAATCGGCGACCCGGTGAAGGACAAGGACTTCCTGACCGCGACGTCACCGCTGTTCCACGCTGCCAACATTCGCAAGCCGCTGATGGTGATCCAGGGCGCCAACGACCCGCGCGTGATCAAGCCGGAAAGCGACGAGATCGTCGAGGCGGTGCGCAAGAACAAGGTCGAGGTCGAGTATGTGGTGTTTGCCGACGAGGGGCATGGGTTCTCGAAGAAGAAGAACCAGGCCGAGGCCAGTGCGAAGATATTGGCGTTTCTCGACAAGCATCTGAAGAAGTAGGCGCGGTGCGATTGATCGGGCGCTGTACCGCGTGGGCTCGAGAGCCCACCCTACAGCGCACGCGGATTCATCGGGCGATCATCGCCCAACAAAAAAAGCGCCTCTCACGAGGCGCTTTCCCATCCACTCCGGCTTGACGTTCAACGGCGATACGGATTATCCGGATTCCGGTCGCGGCGGTTGCCCACGCCATCGCCATCGCGGTCGCGGTCGTGGCGGTTGCTCACCCCGTCGTTGTCGCGGTCGCGGTCGTATCGGTTCGGCACGCCGTCGCGGTCATAGTCGCGCCGGCCGTCGTTGCCGCGGTAGCCGCCGCGGTGGTCGCGGTAGTCGCGGTCGTTCCAGCCGCGGTCCGGGCCGGGGCGGCGGTCCGGGCCGTAGTAGCGGTCGTTGTTCGCATAGTAGCGGTCGCGCGGCGACCAGTTACCCTGGCTCATGTACCAGCGCCCGCCGCGCTGGTGCCAGGCCGGCGGCGCGTACACGTAGCCCGGACGCTCGACCACGTAGTTGCCCGGCACCCAGAAGTGACGGTGGCCGCGCCACTCCCAGTAGCCCGGCGCCCAGGTATAGCCGTGGCGCGCGGCCGGGATGCGTTCGTAGACAGGCGCCGGCGGCGCGGTGCCGATATAGACTTCCACGCCCTGGGCCATCGAAGGCAGCGGTGCATAGGCGGCAGCGCCAAGGGCGATCAAGGTAGCGAGAGTGAGGCTGCGTTTCATGTTCGTTCTCCAAATCCAAAGCGGATGATTCACTATAGCGCTCGCTTTGGCGGAGAGGGGCGTTTGACGCATGTGCTTACAAGTGATACAGGTTACTGCAGCGGTGTGACAAGCTGGAGAAGAACGGGGCGGCAGGGCGGGGAGCAGGACGGAAAGGGACGGCAAAACCGCTGCCGGGCAGGCCTGGGTCAAGGCACTGCCCGGCGCGCGCGGGCCATCAAATCGTGCTCCCTGCTTCGCGGCGATCGGCCAGCAGCATTTGCTGTTTCTCAACGGCGCTCGGACGCTTGCCCTTGACGACCACGACGGCCATCTTGGTGTCGGTGGCGATGCTCGAATCCTGGATGGCAACGGGGCGGGCCTGGGCGGGCGTCACGCCGTCGGCGACGTAGCTGAGGGAGCCGGCGGCGGCGAGTGCAACGACGAAAACGGCTTCCATGTGCTTGGCGATCTTCACGGTGTTCTCCTTGCGGGTGGGGTTTCGATGGATGCACTGTAGCCGAGGGCTGTCCAGGGTGACAGCGGATTGCGACGAGCCGCATAAAAGGCGGGATGACCTGCATGAAAACGGCGTCTAACAACCATCTACGCGGCCGTATCTGCATGCTTTTCTCCCTCCCCCCGCTAGACCTGCGCGACAAGCGGCCACGGCGGACGCGCGGAGGGAGAACCATGCAGGGAATGATCGCCACGGTATTGGGCGGGCTGGCGTCGAACCGCCGGGCGCGGCGGCGCGCGCGCAACCTGCGTGCGGGCGGACGCCCCGCTGCAACCCGGCCTGCCGCCGCCGTTTCTGCCGCAGAGATAAGCGGACAGGCGCGTCCGCAAGCCGGTCCCGGCCTCTGGCTCGGCCTGGGCGCGCTGGCCTTGGCGCTCGGCGGCGGCATCCTGATCGCCCATCATGCGCGCACCCTGGGCGCGGCTGCCATCAGCGGCGCCGAAGGCACGGGCCTGGTGCGCGAACTCGACGCCTTCCAGCCGGCGCTGCCGGGTCTCGCTTTCAGCGTGCCAGCCCAACCCGGCGTCAGCCTGAACCCGCACGGCGACGGCGCCTTGCTGGTGGTGTCAAGCATGCGCGCCGAACGTCCGGTCGTGATCGATTTGTGCGAGCAGATGCTGGGCGGGGCCGGCGGGCGCATTGCGCCGGTGCGGGTCGGCTATCCCTTCGCCGATGTGGCGCGCTGGGCCGCGCGCAATGAAACCGCAGCCAGCCCGGTCACGCTGCGCAACGTGGTGCTGGCCGGCCAGGCCATGCCCCAGCTCGACATCACCGGCAGCGCCACGGGCGGCGCGCCGCTGCGCGTGGTCTGGAGCGGGACGCCGGCGGCGCGCTGGATCGGCGACGCCAGCGCGGGCACGATCGGCAAGAGCGGCGAGGCCCCCCTGGGCCGCCAGGGCTGGCTGGTCTGGGGCGATGCCGGCGCGCTGCGCGTGATGCGGCGCGCCAGCGCGGCCTGCCCGGCGGCCGGCGAACTGGTGCTGCAGCGCTGGCAGCCGGCGCCGGGCACGGCGCCAAGTGCCTTCGTGGCGGCCTTCCCGCTGCAGGGCGCCGTGCGCACGGCCACGCTCGCCCCTGGCGAATACCGCGTGCCGGCCGCCGCCGCGCCGAAGCTGGAAGACGGCGCCCTGTTCGACCGCCTGCGCGCCCACGGTTTCATTCGCCTGGCGCCGTCCGGCCTGGCCGAGGTGGCGCCGCGCGACCTGGCCCGCTGGCGCGCCGCCGACCCCGCCCAGCGCGCCGGCGACCTGCGCAGCTGGGATGGCGTCGTGCTCGACGCGGCCGGCCTGAAGCTGCTGGAACGTCTGCATGCGCGCGCCGACGGCGCCTACGTACTGGAGCAGGTGCGCGTGTTCAACAGCGAACGGCGCCTGCTGGCCTGGCGCGCGCGTCCGAACGCGCTCGGCGGCAGCTGGCAGGCCAGCGCCGGGCCGGTGGCTGTAGGCGCGAGTGGCGCCATGCCGCTGGCCGCGGCGCGCCTGTTCGACCGCCTGCCCCAGGGCTGGCTGCCGTGGAGCCGGATCGCCGACTGGCCGGCGAATGCGCAGTCGGCGCGGCTGGTGCTGGCGCTGCCGCGCCCGGCCACGGGCGGCGAGCGCATCGACATCATGCTGGCCGGACGCGTCGCCCGCATCGAGGGCGCGCGTGTGGCCGATACGCGGCCGGCCTGCGGCGGTCGCGCCTGCACGCGGCCCGACGACGTGCGCGAACTGGCGCTGGTGCTGGAGCCGGGCGCGCGCCAGTTGCTGCTGGAAGCGGCGCCGCTCGACATGGCGGCGCTGGGCGCCGGCGGCGACGCCGCCTACCGCCACCTGGTACTGGACGGACGCGCACTGCGCTGGCAGCCGCTGCCGGACACCGGCCGCATCGGCGCGCCGCCGCCCGCGCCGGTGCTGCTGGCCGACCGCCACGGCGCCCCGCTGTGGCAGGGCGGCCGTACGCTCGACGCCGCGGGCAACGCCGGGCTGGCGACCCTGCTCGGCGTGCGCGAAGGCCATGCCAACAGCATCGCCGGCATGCTCGGCCGCTTGCCGGCGCCGAATGGCCGCCCGCACCAGGCCACACTGACGCTCGACCTGGCGCTGCAAGGCGCCGCCCAGGGTGCGCTCGACTGCATCGGCCTGCGCCGCGGGCAGTGGGATGGGCGGCGCTGTAGCGGCGGCACGGCGCCGCCGGCCGGGCGCCAGGCCGGGCTGGTGCTGCTCGACACCGGCAGCGGCGACATCCTGGCCGCCGCGGGTGCGAACGCCGGCGCCGTGCCGGCGCAGGCCGCGTGGAGCGAACTGCGCGACTTCGACCGCGTCGACCCGGCGCGCAGCCCGCTACGCCAGGCGGCCCTGCAGCACGACGGCGGCGCCGAGCGCAGCCCGGGCTCGACCTATAAAATCGTCAGCGCGCTCGGGCTGGAACTGGCGGCGCAGCACGATGCGCGCCTGGACGCGCTGCTCGACGGCATGCCGCTGGCGGCCATCAACGCCACGGCGGCGCGCGGCGGCTATGCCTTCCGCACCGATGCCGCCTTTTATCCGCTGGGCGGCGCGGCGCGCATCACCAACTTCCGCGACCAGCACCTCGACCGCCGCGCCCAGGACGGCAAGCTGGGCCTGGCGCAGGCGCTCACCTATAGCCTGAACACCTGGTTCGCCTGGACCGCGGAGCTGGGCGACCGCAGCCTGCTCGGCAAGCCACAGGGCGGGGCGCCCAGCCTGCGCGCGCTCGACGCCGGCGCGCTGGACGCGGTGCGCCCGGCCGTGGCGATGGCGCGCCGCCTTGGCTTCGAGCGCCCGCTGCGCCTGGACGGCGGCCTGCTGCCCGCCGACTATGGCTGGCGCAACTGGGACGCGCTGCAGGCCAGCATCGCCGCCAGCGACCCGGTCGGCTCGCGTCACGAGCTGCGCCAGATGGCGATCGGGCTGCGCATGCAGGCCACGCCGCTGCACATGGCGCTGGCGGCCGGCGCCGTCGGCGAAGGCCGCGCGATCAATCCGCGCCTGCTGCTGGCCCTGGACGGGGCGGACGCCCGCGTCCAGCCCGGCGACAAGCTGGGCGTGCGCCTGGACCGCATCCGCGCCGGCCTGCGCGGCGTGGTCGACCACGGCACGGCGGCGGGCGCCTTCCGTGGCGCGGAATTCGACGGCCTGCGCGCCGGCCTGTACGGCAAGACCGGCACCGCCCCGGTAGGCGACGGGGGCCTGGCCACGGTCTGGTTCACGGGCTGGCTGGAGCCGGGCAGCCTGCCGGGCCAGGATCGGCGCCTGGCGTTTGCCGTGTTCGTCAGCCGCGCCGAAGGCACGGGGGGCGAGCAGGCGGCGCCGGTGGTGGCCGGGCTGCTGCGTTCGATGCTGGCGCAAAAGCCTGAACAGAAGGGAAACTAGGCTTCTCCAGCGCGCCTGGTTTTCGTGTTTGTGTGGCATGATTTACAAAGTTCGTTATCCGACGGACACGTTTAATCAAGCTAGATACACACGAGGAAGGTATGCGTTTGCCGGGAACCCGGTACCAGGAACCTGGATGGGAGCAGGTGAGGAAGCTGCTGGGCGCCTGCTCGCTGGATGCCTTTGCGCGCGTCGATCCGGCCGGGCTGCTCGCACCCGCGCCGGCGACCGGGGCGCTGGCGCTGTATGTCGATTTGCTGGCCGAGGCGCTGCATGCGGCGCGGCGCACGGCGCGCGCCCGGGCCGACGGCAACAGCTATGGCGAAAGCGTGGGCGAGCTGGCCCTGTCGCTGGCCTACGAGCTGGCGGCGCGCCCTGGCGACTGGGACGCCTTCCGCACCGCGCTGGCCGCCGAGCATGCGCGCGTGCCGGCGTTCTGGCGCCAGGCCGGCGGCGAGGCCCTGCTGCGCAAGAAGGTGAACGACATGTTCGCGGTCCTGCGCGACAAGGTCGACGCCGACAACTACCAGGCCGCTTGCGGCCGCCCGTGCAGCGCTAACCGCATCTACGCCTACCGCATGCTCGACACGGCCTACGGCGACATCGCGCGCCTGTTCGCCAACTGGCGCGAGCACACGGCGCAGGTTGGCGCCATCCTCGGCCGGCCGGTCGAGTTCTCGCTGCCGATCGAGGTGCGCCAGCTGCAATCGGTCGGCGCCTGCCGCCCCGAGTGGATCATGCGCTGGAGCGAAAGCCTGGAGCGTTTCGCCGGCTCGCCGGGGCCGCTGCACACGAAGTCGAAGCGCTTCGAGAGCCTGAAGAACAGCCCGCAGAAGATCGCGGAGATGCTGGCCGAGATCGGCGAGTACGAGGCCATTTCCAGCAACCGCGACAACGACTGGCTGCACGAGCGCGCATCGGCCGGCGCCTGGCTCGACGATTACTGGCGCGTGCTGGACGAATCGGCCCAGGGCACGACGCCGGGGCCGGACCTGATCCTGGAAGCGCGCGAGGACGGCTTGGATACGGTGGATGTGCCCGAGCCCGCAGCGCCGGCGCCGGTGGCGGAAGACGACCCGGCCGAGGCCGGGCGTGCGCAGGCCGTTTCACTGCCCCCCGGCTTTCTGTCTGCGGCGCGCGCGGCCCAGGACCCGGGCAGCTGGACCGGCCGCGTGCTGGCCACGGACACGCTGCCGGTACGGCTGGCCGTCTACCTGAAGCTGCTGGGCGGCGAGGACGACAGTTATCCCGACGCCTGGCGCGACCCGGCGAGCGGCGCACTGCCGACCATGCAGCAGCTGGCGGCGCTGGACGGCGTTTCGCTGCCGACGCTGCGCAAGCGGCGCGACGCGGCCATCGCCAGGCTGGAAGCGGCACCACGAACGGGAGGATGAATTGAAGACGACGAGCGAGATCGACCACAAGCTGCAGGAAAGCCTGCTGCTGGGGCGGCGCGTGGCGGGCGACCGCCTGCTGCTGGCCGACGCCGTGCTGCTGGCGGCGCTGGACGGCAGCCGGCCCTTGACGGCCGGCGAACGCGCGGCGCTGGAAGGCTCGCCGCTGACGGCGCGGCGCCTGCGCACGCTGGCCCTGGCGCACAAACATGCGCAGGCCGCCAACGACAGCGCCTGGCAAGGCAGCCACGGCATGCTGCGCGCGGCCGACAGTGGCGCCGCACTGGCCCGGCTGGCCACCGATGACGGCCACTGGCGCCTGCACTTCGTGGCGGGGCGGGTGATCTTGCAGCTGTCGCCCGAGGCGCCGTTCGCGGCGCGCCTGCTGCGCGAGGCGGCGCTGCTGCGCGTGCTCGACGGCGCCGGCGCCGAAGTGCTGCAGGGCCGGCTCGATGCCGACGGCGAATGCGAATGTGCCTGGCCGTTCGCCGATGCGCCGGCCGTTCACTTCCAGCGCCATGGCGCGGCCTTCAGCGTGCTGCCGGCGCCAGCGACATGATGTTCGATCTGTTCAAGCGCCTGGCGCGTGCGCCGGCTTTTGATGCCGCAGGCCTGGGCACGGATGCGATCGCGCTCCCGATGCCATCTGGCTGCGTGCTGCCGCCGGCCGGCGTCGGCGTGGCGGTCGACCGGTCCGGCCGCACGCGCCGCATCGGCGCCGGCGGGCGGCTGAATTTGCTCGAGGGCGAAAGCGGCTGGTGCTTCCATCCGGGGCCCTATGGCTGCGACCTGCTGCCGTTTGCCGCCGCGCCGGAAGTCGGCCTGCGCCTGCACTTCGCCATCGACAGCCCGGACCCGCGCGTGCACCAGCAGCGCTTCGACTTGTTCCTGGCCAGCGAGGGCGGCGCCGCGCTGCTGCTCGCCGATTTTGCGGCGCGCATCGAGGAGGCGGTCCAGCGCGAACTCGCGCAAGGCAATTTGCTGCTGCCGCCCTGCACGACCCTCGACGAATGGAATGCCTTTCGCGCCGGCCTGAACCAGCTGCTGTACACGCGCTTCGGCGTCACCGTCGACGATTGCGTGCCGGTCGATCTGCGCGGCAGCCGCGATTTCGCGCAGACCCTGCGCGCGCGTGCCGTCCACGTTGCGGACGAGCCCTTCATCGGCGCCGAGCCAGCCGCTTTGACGCCGGCCGCGCCGCCGCCTGCTTCCACGCCGGCCGCGAACGCAGGGCATTTCGACCCGGCCACGGAAGACACGCGCGCGCTGCGCCGCCTTTTCCTCGAACTGCCGGCGCTGATGTGCCGCGTGCGCCAGGCGGCGCTGCCGAGCGGCCAGGTGCTGTTCCGCCAGCAGCAGGCCTTGTTGCAGCGCCTCGACCTGGTCTGCCTGGCGGCGGGCACCATGCCGGCGCTGGCCCTGGCCGCCCCCGGCCAGCCGCTCGGCCATGACCAGCAGCTGCGCCGCGCACGCCACAGCCTGGCCGCCACGGGAGCGCTGGACGAGGCCTGGGCCTTGCTGGCGCGCTTCGAGCTGGCCGAGGATCAGGGGCTGGAAGCCCTGTTCGACGAGGCTGACCGCATCGTCGCCAACCTTGAGCAGGCCGCACATGGGCGCAAGCTGGTGGCGCCGGAGGAGAACATATGAACGCAGCACCCGACGCAGCCGTGTGCCGCAGCCTGCTGGCCGACGGCGGCGTGCTCACCATCACCGCCACGCGCCGCGCGCGCGGCGGCCGTGCCGACATCAAGTGCAGCGCACCCGGTGCGCCGGCGCTGGCGGCGCGCATGCAGGACGTGGCACGCCTGGCGCGCCATACCGAGGCGCGCCACGACAGCCGCGACCAGGTGGTGATCAGCATGGACCGCGCCCCCGGCCCCCAGGAGCGCGACTGGGAACTGGCCGTGGTGCTGGCCGACCGCGCCGTGCGCGGCCTGCTGCCGCTGCGCCCGGGGACGCTGGCGCTGGGCTGGTCGGAACAATGGCAGCGCGGCCGTATCGACGGCCACGACGCCCGCAACGCCCCGGCGGGCGCCTTGCTCGGCGGCCCGCAAGGACTGCGCCACCTGGGCGCCCTGAGCGGCCAGCCCGACGCGGCGGATGCCGTGTCGAGCGCGCGCGCCTGGTTCCCGCTGCACAGCGGCGGCATCAACGACAGCCTGTGCTGGGTCGAGGTCAGCGTGTATCCGCTCGATGTGGATGCAGGCGGCCAGGCCGAAGACGACGCGGTCGCCGTGCCCGGCCTGGACAGCGCACGCCAGCACGCGGTGCGCCAGGCCCTGGCCGGTGCCCGCCACTTCGACGGCGAGACCCTGCCGCGCTGGCGCACCACGGTGCGTTTCGGCCAGGACGGCTTGCACGGGAATTCCTACGAACTGGCGCTGGTGCTGGCCGACCGCCTGGCGCGCGGGCGCGAGTTCCTGCCGCGCGGGCGCATCGTCGCCAGCGGCTGTTCGCAGGCGTGGCACGCCGGCCAGGTGGATACCGTGGAAGGGCTGGCGCCGAAATGCGCGCTGATCGAGCGCGAGGCGGCGCCCGGCGACCGCGTGCTGTTGCCGCGCGCCTGGGAAGCCGGCCTGCCGCCTGGCCTGCGCGACGCCCTGCGCCAGAAGGGCGCGAGCCTGGCCTGCGTCGAGCGGATAGGTATTATCTAGAACCTTGCGTGCGCAAGGTCCCGCGGCGTCCCGGCTGCTAGAATCGCCGGGGCTGCAGATACACACAAGGATGGAGTCGGATCATGTTCCAGATGTTCGGTTTTGGCGGCACCCGGTGCCCGCGCTGTGAGCACAAGAATGCCGGTGGCGCCGGCTATTGCGCGGCCTGCGGCATCACGCTGGGCGCGCCGCCCAACAAGCCGGTGCTGGTCGAGAACCGCTGGGTCGCCGGTCCCGACGAGCTGGCCGTGTTCTTCGGCGTGGAGGCGCTGTCCGGGCTGTTCGTGAAGACCCTGCGCGTGCCGGCGACCGCGCGCGCCTATATCCTGCAAGGCGACGTGGCCACCGAAGTGCCCCAGGGCGAATACGAGATCGAAGGCTTCTTCACGCGCCTGAACCACCTGCTGCGCGACAGCCACGCCGAAATCCTGATCACGCGCACCAATGCGCTGGCGGTGGAATTTGCGTTCGACGACCTGGAAACCGTCGAGCACCTGAAGGTGGCGGCGCGCCTGAGCGTGAGCCTGCGCGTGGAAAACGTGCCGGCCTTTGCGCGCCACTTCATGACCATGCCGGGCGTGGTCGGCAGCGCCCAGCTGCGCGAGCTGCTGGCGCCGGCTGTGCGCCAGCTGGCGGCGGAATTCGTGGGCGCCCAGTCGTTGCGCGAAATGGCCGACAACCGCGCGCTGCGCCCGCAATTCGACGAGCGCCTGCAAGGGGCGCTGCGCCTGCTGCTGGCTTCCTACGGCCTGGGCGTGGCCGGGGTCGATACCCTGGCGCTGCGTCACGACAAGTTCGACGCCAACCGCGCGCGCATCGGCACGCTGTGGCTGGCCGCCGACGAGCGGCGCGTGCAGATGGAGCATGCGCGCCAGCTGCACGAGCTTTACGACGAACAGGAATGGAAGCGCCTGCGCCACGAGGAGCACGAGGCGCGCCTGCGCCTGCGCCGTCTCGAGCTGCGCCAGGGCGAAACCCTGGACCGCGCCGAACGCACGCTCGACAGCGCGGAACGCGCCCAGGGCTTGCGTGCGCGCGAGATCGACTTGTATGCGCGCGTGGCGGAATCGAAGTCGCGCCGCGAAGCCATCGCGCGCGGCGCCGGCGAAGTGCTGGCCGAGCTGGAACACGACTTCGCGAAGAAGCGCAGCGAGCGCGCCGGCGAGGAAGCCGAGTGGAAGGGCTTGCAGGCGCTGGCCGCGATCCGCATGCGCGGCGCGCTGGAGGTGGCGCAGCAGGAAGCGCTGCAGTCGCGCCAGCTGGCGCAGCAACGCCTGGGTCAGGCCCTGCTGGTCCAGCAGATCCGCAACAAGGTCGAGCAGGCCAGGGAGATCGAGGATGCCGTGCGCCAGCGCGCGGAACTGGCGCGCCTGCGCGCGGACGAGCAGCTGGCGGCGGGGCGCGCCAGGGCGCTGGACGAGGAAGAGCATGCGGCCCAGCTGGCCCTGGTGGCGCTGGCGAATGCCGCGCGCCGCCGCGCCGCCGAGCGCGAGCAGGAGTGGGAAGAACTGGCCGGCGGCCAGCGCCTGCGCGAACTGCAGCGCGCCGAGAACCTGGAAGCCGAGCGCATGGGCCAGAAGATCGATGCGCTGAAACGTGACGGCGCTGCGCAGGACGCCATCGCCCAGCACGAGAAGCTGCTGCGCACGGTCGAGGCCGAGCACCGCCAGGCCCAGCGCGCGAAGGAGGTCGAGCTGATGGCCGCCGAGCGCGCGCACGCGCAGCGCCGCGCCGAGCAGGAAGCCGCCTGGCAGCAGGAGCTGCGCCGCCTCGGCCACGAGCGCGCCGAGCGCGCGGCCGCTCTGGAACACGCGATCGAGCTGGCCCGCATCGAGATCGCGCGCAACGAATCGATCAGCCGCATGGACGACAGCGCCAAGCTGGCCGTGGCCGCCGCGCCGAATGCGGCCGTGCTGGCCGACTACATGAAGACCCGCGTGCACGCGACCATGGATGCAGCCCAGCTGGCGGCGCTGGCCGGCGTGGTGCAGGCCGGCGGCGCGGTCGGCGCACTGGACGCCGCGCGCCTGGCCCAGGACGCCGTGCGCGCCGAACAGGCGCGGCGCGACGCCGAGGTCGACAAGGACCGGCGCCACCAGGTCGACTTGCTCGGCCTGCAGAACGACGTCAACAAGGCCGCCTTGCAGGCGCAGGCCCAGGTGGCGGGCGCCGCGCTGTCCAGCCGGCGCTGCGCCAACGGCCACCCGGCGCGCGATGGCGACCGCTTTTGCGCCGACTGCGGCGCCGGCTTGCAGGACTGAAGCACGATGCAGACTGCCATCGACAAGATCCGCGAACTGCGCGCGCTGCACGACGACGGCCTGCTGAGCCAGCAGGAGTTCGACCAGCGCAAGAACGCGATCCTCGATGCGGCGCACGCGCTGCCGGAGCCGGCACGCGCCGATGCCGCCCGGCCGGGCGCGCCGCGCGGCACCGAGCTGGGATTGATGGCGGGACAGCACGTGGGACCGGCGAACCGCCGCTACAGGCTCGAACGACTGATCGCCCACGGCGGCATGGGGCAAGTCTGGCAGGCGACCGACCTGGCCACCCACGCGGAACTGGGCCACAGCGCCAAGGTGGCGCTGAAGATCCTGTCGCCGGAACTGACCGACAACGCCGGCCACGCCAAGCTGCTGGTACAGGAAGCCACGCGTGCGCGGCGCCTGGCGCACGAGCACATCGTGCGTGTGTACGACTGGGCCCAGGACCCGGCCACGTCCAGCTATTTCGTGATCATGGAATGCCTGGCGGGCGAAGACCTCGACACCCTGCTGGCGCGCGAGGCGCCGTTGCCCCTGGTGCGTGCGCTGGCCTTGCTCGAGCCTGTGGCCCAGGCGCTCGACTATGCCTGGGAGCGGCACCGCCTGGTCCACCGCGACATCAAGCCGGCCAACGTGTTCGTCACGGCCAAGGGCGAGGTCAAGCTGCTCGACTTCGGCATCGCGGCGCGTGCGCGCCAGGGCGCCGGCTCGGCGCTGGAGGCGCCCGCCGTATCCGGCACGCCCGGCTACCGCGCGCCGGAAGCGGCCACGCCCGGCCTGGTGCCGGCCCGTTCGCTCGACGTGTACGCGGTGGCGGCGATGGTTTGGCAGATGGTCGGCGGTGCGCCGCCGGCCGGTAACTGGACCCGGCCCGATGGACTGGGCGAGGCGCAGTGGCAGGTGCTGCACGCAGGGCTGGCGGACGATGCGGCGCGGCGCCCCGAAAGCGTGTCGGCCTTGCTGGCGGGGCTGGCCGAAGCGGGCGCGGTTACCGAGGCGAGGACTGAAGCCGTTTTACCGGCTGCTGTTCCTGACGCGCCGCCGGCGCCGCAAGCCGCGCCGCCTGCCGAAGCTGTGGCGGCGCCCCAGGCCAGCGCCACGCCCGCCGCAGCGGCGCCCGCGAGCGCGGCCCCGGCAAGCGAGCCTGGGGCAGCGGCCCGTCCGCCGCGCCCGCTGAGCGAGCGTGCGCGCGCCGACGCGGCGGCCGCCGTCGCCGCCCAGGCCACCGCCGAGCGCCTGCGCCGCGAGCAGCAGCGCCGCGAACGCCAGGAGGCCGAGGAAGCGCGCAAGGCGCGGCGCGAAGGCCTGCGCGAACAGCTGCGCGCGCGCCAGGCCGAGGAAGTGGCCAAGGCGCGCCAGGCCCAGGACGAAGCCCAGCGCAAGGTCTTGCAGGCCAAGGCCGCGGCGGCTTACCTGGCCGAGCAGGAAAAGGCGCGCGCCAAGCCGGCAGACAAGGAGGAGGCGCCGGCCCCCGAGGCCGCCGCAGCCGCCCAGCCGCAAGCGATCCTGATGCGCGACCGCTTCCTCGAAGGCGGCGCCCAGGGACCGGAACTGGTGGTGCTGCGCGCCGGCCGCTTCCAGATGGGCTCACCCGAGCACGAGCGCAAGATCGCGATGCTCGCCGGCGCCCAGAAGAACTGGCTGGCACGCGAGACGCCCCAGCACTGGGTCGGCATCGCGCGCCCCTTCGCCCTGGGCCGCTATCCGGTGACGGTGGGTGAATGGCGCGCTTTCGTCGAGGCGACGCTCTGGCAGCCGGACGGCGACGTCAACTGGGCCGCGCCTGGCTTCGCGCAGAGCGACATGCATCCGGTGGTGGGCGTGTCCTGGCTCGATGCCCAGCGCTACCTGGCCTGGCTGTCCGAAAGCACCGGCCAGCGCTACCGCCTGCCGAGCGAAGCCGAGTGGGAATACGCCTGCCGCGCCGGCACCAAGACCGCGTTCAGCTTCGGCGACAGCATCCACACGGGCCTGGCCAACTACGACGGCAATTTCACCTACAACGGCGGCGCGCGCGGCGAATACCGGCGCGGTACCACGCCGGTGACCCAGTTCGCGCCGAACCCCTGGGGCCTGCACGACATGCACGGCAACGTGTGGGAGTGGGTGCAGGACGCCATGCATGAGAGCTACGAGGGCGCGCCGCTCGACGGCAGCGCCTGGGAAGGGGGCGGCGACCGCGCCCGGCGCATCCTGCGCGGCGGCTCCTGGCTGTACAACCCGCGCTACCTGCGCTCGGCGCTGCGCAACGGCTTCTCGGCGGTGATGTCGAACGATATCGTCGGCTTCCGGGTGGTGCGCGAATTGCCGGGGGGCGAGGGGGATGCTGGGGTTTCTTGATGGCGATTGATTCGCGGCTAGCGTGCGCCATGGTGTGTGGCCTGGCGTAGGCTGGAGGCTCCAAGGATCCGTGATTCGTGTTGGAGAATCGCCATGAAAATTCCCGAAGAGCTGCGCATACCCGCGATCGTGTTCGGGCTGCAGGCCGCATTGCTGGCGGGTTGCGCGCTGATCTTCCTGGTCTTGCTGCCGCTGGGGCATTGAGCCGAAAGCTGGACGGCCGGTGTTATCCGAGTCGGCCGGGCGAGCGACCGTATGGTGGGCACTCCGTGCCCACGCGCAAGCGTGCGTCATGTCGGCGTGGTTGGTGCCGCGCTATCGGATCATGGTTGGCGTTCGCAAATGATCATCGCGAAGGTTTGCAATGGGCGTTTTCCTCGGCCTGGCTACGCGCTGACGTGACGCCGGCTTCCGCGTGGGCACGGAGTGCCCACCCTACGTCAGCTGACGCCTGCCATCCTGGTTGAATGTCGGGAACCCATCCCGCAGCTCGGGGTGGGCGCTGGCGGCGAAGCCGGCGCCGCGCGGCCAGTGCGCGAGGCGGTGGAAGGCGGTGGCCGGCGTCAGGGGCGTTTCCTCGCCGCTGGCCGGGTCCAAATGCCAGAAGCCGCCGTCGCGGTGGAACAGCAGCGGCAAGCCGGGCGTCGCGCTGTGCGCGGCGGCAAGCGGCTGGCAGTCCGGATCGACGATATACAAGGCCTCGTACGCCAGCCCGGCATCGACCCGGTGCAGCACGATGGCGTGCGCCAGCACCGCCGTCACTTCCAGCACCACGATGCCGGGAATGCTGGCCGTGAGCTCGATGCGCATGCCGGGGTGCAGCCGCACGGCCTTGTGCTTGCCCGGCCAGGCGCCGTCGACCAGCAGCCCATAGCGCGACACATCCTCGATTTCGAAGCCTGCACGCCCGCGCCGGATCACGGCGTGGCGCGCCGACAGGCGCCGCGTCAGGCCCTCGGGCTGCAGCCCGGCCGCGTCGTGTTTGGCCAGCAGGATGTCGGCCTCGCCGTCGAGCCGCCCCAGCACGCATTCGTCGAGCGCAAGCAGGCGCAGGTAGCGCGGGCGGCCGGCGCCGCCACCGGCAAGCTCGAGGCAGGCCGTGCTGGCCGGGCAGGGATGGACGGCGGCCTGCGCCGGCACGTCGATCTCGAGCAGGTCCTCGTCCCAGGCGATGCTGGAAAAGCCGAGGTCGATCTTGCCGCCGGGCGGCTGCAGGGCGTCCAAGTCGAGGTGGGCGATGCCGGCATTGCTGGCCTTGACGTCGATGTCGAGCCGGCCGCCGCCGGTGCGCGCCTGCACCCGCGCGATCGAGGCGTCGTCGGCATGCACGCGCACGTTCTTGTGGGTGGCAAGGAAGGTCTGGTGGATGTCGTGCAGGCTGGCGTCGGCGCGCGGCGCCAGGATCAGCAGCGTAGCCAGCCAGGTGCGGGCCGGCTGGGCGCGGCTGTGCAGTTCGAGCTCGACCCGGTACTGGCCATGCTCCAGCCCGCGCGAGGAAAATTCGAGGAAGACCGGCAGCCACTCGCCGCGCAGCGTGCGTGTAAAGCCGTGGCGTTCGCCGCCTTCGAGACGCAGGCGCGAGCTGGCCAGCAGGGTGACTTGCGGCGCGCAGTCGGCGGGCATGCCGCGCAGCTCCAGCTTCAGCACTTGCCGGCCGCCGGCGGCGCGCGGGTCGAAGCCGCTGATGTGCAGGTGCGGGCGCAGGGCCGGCGCCGGGATCGGTAGTGATACCGGCTGGGACGGCGGCAAGGAAACCGGCAGCCCGGTCTCGGAAACGGAAGCTGCCGCCAAGACCGGCGCATCCGCTTCAAGCTGGGCATGACCGTGCGCGCAGGCGGCATCCCCTGGCATCACCCAGACGGTGCAATGCGGATGCTCGGGATTCCTGCAACGGTTCATGGAAATAGCCTGACGAAAGGACGGCCCAGCTTACGCGTTTTGGCCCGGCAGTGGCGCGCGCCATAGCCGTCGGTAGTTGATTCTACGCACTATTTCCTATTTTAAATCAATTGCTTGCCGGCAGAGCGGTTTCGTCGCGCCGGTCTGGGCGAAAGCGCAACACTATCGCCGTCAGGTTGTCTGGTTGCAGACCAACCGGCGGCCGCTCGTCCATCTCGGCAAACAGCGCCGCCAGGCCGGCCTCGGCGCTGCGGCCAGCGAGCAGGCGCGGCCAGCGGGCGATGAATTCGGCCGGGTCGGCGCAGGACCAGAAGCCGTCCGAGGCCAGCAGATAGCTGCAGTCCGGGCGCAGGGCGACCGCGCGCCGGTCGGGCAGGGCGCGCAGCCAGGGCGGCAGGAGGTCGGCGGTGAGGGCGAACAGGCCGTCGTCCAGGCGTTGCGGATCGGCGAAGGCATTCCCCAGGATGAAGGCTTGCGCGATCTGCGGCGCATGCTCGCCATGTACCTGGCGCCGCCAGTCGGCCTCGTCCAGCAAGCCCTGCATCGCATGGACGGTGGCCGGCACATGGTCGATTGTCAGCGGCGCGACCGTGCCGGCGCCGACTTCGACCAGGCGCGAGTCGCCGGCATGCCACAGCAGCGGTGCGCCGAGCGCCGGGATTTCCAGCAGGGTCAGCGTGGTGCCGGGCCGCGGGCCGCGTTCGCCAAGGGCGTCGAAGCGGCGCTGCAGGCTGGCGTGCAGGGCGGCAAGGTGGGCCGACAAGGCGTCGATGTCGGTGCAGGCGGGAATCGCCAGCAAGCCTTCGGCTGCCGCTTCGGCCGCCTCGCGCCCATGCCCGTGGCCGCCCATGCCGTCCAGTACGGCCAGGCGCAGGTGGCCCGCTGGCCAGCCGGGTACTTGCCTGGCGACGGGCGCGCCGCCTTGCAGCAGGGCGGCCTTGCCGGCGGTGTCGATCAGGACGCAGTTGTCCTGGTTCTCGGCGCGCGTGACGGGCCCGGCGCCGATGCTGCTGCGCGCCGCGACCTCGAAACGGGGGCCGAAATGCAGTCCTTCGAACATGCCTGCTGCCTTTTGCGATGGAAAGAAATGAGGGAGTTGGGCCGGGACCCGTTGCCTTGTGCCCATGGTAAGCTATGTTGAATTTTTGGCAAAGTCCCGCACCCTTGGAAGCGCTCCGCCCATGTTCATCCGCCCGCTCGAAGAAACCGATTATTCCGCAGCCGCCCACCTGCTGCGTGCCGCCGCGATGGAGTTCATCGTGCACGAATCGACGCCGGAGGGCGCTTCGACCTTCTTGCGCGAAAACGACGAGGACGGCCTGCGCAACTACGTGCGCGGCGGCCACGTCTACCACGTGGCCGAGATCGACGGGGTGCTGGCCGGCTTCATCGGCGTGCGCGCCAACAACCACCTGTTCCACCTGTTCGTCGACAAGCGCTGGCATGGGCAGGGATTGGCGCGGCGCCTGTGGCAGGTGGCGCGGCGCGCGGCCATCGAGCGCGGCGGCGACGGCGCCTTCCTGGTGAACGCTTCGAACTACGCGGTGCCGGTGTACGAGGCCTTCGGTTTCGTGCGCATGGCGCCGACCCAGTGCGTGAAGGGCTTGTACTTCAACCCGATGCGCTACACGCCGGCTTGATGCGTCATCAGCGCCGCCCTTCGTCGGCGCGGCGCAGCCACAGGCTGCTGGCCCAGCCTTCGCTGGTTTCGCCATCGGCCTCGAAGCGTACCCGCCACCAGTCGCCATCCTGCTCGCCGGTGGCGGTGACGATGGCGCCGGCCGGCAGCACGCGCACGCGCGCCGCGCCAACGCCGCCGGCCGCGCGCACATTCAGGGCGTCGGCCACGCGGTAGCTGCGCCCGGGCAGGGGCCTATCCGTGTGCAGGGCCAGCAGCGGCGCCGCTTCGGCCTGGGCGGGCGGCGGATCGGCCCACCACCACAGTGCGCTGCCGATGGCGCCGGTGCCGAGCACCAGCACCGCCAGCGCGCGCGCATTCGCACGCTTCCACCACAGGCGCGGCGTCATCCAGGCCGCCGCCACCAGGGTCAGCACCAGCGCCGCGCCGAAGCAGGCCAGGGCGGTGAGGGCCGGCGCCATCGCTCAGCCCTCGACGCGCAGCACGTAGTGGCCGGCGACCAGGTGGTGCCCACTCGGCACCAGGTAGGCGGCGTCGGGCGAGGCGTTCTCGATCGCCGCCACGAAGCCCAGGCGTTCGTCGAGATGGTACAAGGCCTGGGTCGGCGCCAGGCGTGCGACGCGCAAGCCCTCGGGACAGGCCTCGATGCTGGCGGCATTGCGCGACAGGCCGAGGCGGTCGGCGCTGCCGGCCTCGAGGCCATCGGCGCCGCGCAGGCAGCCGCTGCGGTCGAGCACGCGCAGGGCCGATAAGGCCGGCGTGCCGCGCCCGAAGGCAACGCGCGCGCCGCCCGCCAGCGGCGCCGAGGGCGCCTGCGGCAGGCAGACCAGGGCGCTGTAGCGGTCGGCCATCTGCGGCGCCGGCGCCAGCACGCGCAGGTCGACGCCGTCGCTCGGCGCAAAGCGGTTCGGCACGGCGATGCGCTGGCGGCCGTCGGCGCCGACCGCGTACACCTCGTCGGCATCGTCGACCGCGAAGCCGATCAGGCAATCCTTGGCTGGCGCGCCCGCCGCCAGCTTGTGGTCGAGGCCGAATTCCAGCAGGCCGGCGCCGGTGTCGCGGTAGCGGCTCAGGCGCGGCAAGGCCAGCGCGGCGAGCACGATGCGCTGGCGCGCCACCGGCGCATAGGTTGCTTCCTCGGCGGCCGGGCGGGCGCGGTGCAGGACCGGGGTTGCGGTGAGCTCGGCATCGTCCAGGTTGCGGGCGCGCGTTTTCCACACGGCCGGTGCGCGGCCAGGGGCGGGTGGCGCGCTGACCGCTTGCGGCGGTGCGGCGGGAATCACTGCAGGGCTGGCGGCAGGGCCGGCAAGGGCGTGGGCGCTGCGCGCGATCTTCAACAGCAGGCGCCCGGCATTGCCGGGTACGTCGCCCTGGCGCGCGCGGATCGTGTAGTAGCCGGCGGCGGCGTCGAAGCTGCACTCGAAGGCTTCTTTTGGACGCACGTGCACTTCCATCGGCGTGTCCGGGCCGTCGTTGATCAACAGGATGGCGCCATCGAGGGCGAAGGGCCAGCCGGGGACGGCATGGGTGGCGCTGGCGGCGTCGTGGCCGAGCACCGTCAGGCGCTGGCCCGGATATACCGGGCAGACGGTTTGCCAGATGGCGCTGTCGCGCGAGACGCTGACGGTGTACTGCACCTGCTCGCCCGGCGCCGGCAGGTAGACCGCATGGCCGAACTTGACCTCGACCTGGCCCGCTTCCAGCCCCTCGGAGCCGACCACGTGGTAGCGCACTTCATCGGCGCCGAGCAGGTCGCCGAAGTCCTTCTGGTGCAGCGACTGCAGGGTATCGGCCAGGTCGCGCACGCGCGCGCCGCGGGTCAGGTGGCGGTCGTCGTCGACCTCGTCCTGGGGCAGCACCAGGGTCACGTGCGAGAAGCAGCGGGTGGCGGCGCGCCCGCGCTGCTCGCGCGGCGAGCGCTCCAGCAAGTCGCGCAGCAGGGGGCGGCGCGCGAACAGCGCCAGGCCCGGCGCCTGCCACAGCGCTTCGGCATTGAACACATCGTTCACCTTGCCCAGGGATTCGTGTTGAACATAGACCGGCATGATAAAACTCCTCCAAGAGGGTGTGGAATGGGGCGTCAGGGCAAGGCGCGCCGTGTACCTTCCGGTTGGGCGCCCGCGGCACCGAAGCCTAGCAGGGGGAAGATGAAAAACAGCAGGTGCGAGCCGCCCGCCGACAGGAAGCTCATCGGCTGCCCCATGATCGGGAAGAAGGACAGATTCGTCCCCCACGACAGCAGGAAGTGGCCGAACACGAAGGCGGCGCCGCCGCACAACACGAAGCAGCGGAAGCGCCCCTGCCAGGCATGGCGGAAGTCGCGCGCCCCCGCCGCACCTGCCCAGGCGCGCGCCGCCGCGCCCAGCAGCGCGCACAGGAACAGGGCCTGCAGCGCCCACAGCGCCAGCGCCGCCAGCAGGCCATGGCGGTTCAGGAAGAACGAAGGGGCGAAGTCGTCCTGCACCGCGGGAATCGCCAGCGCGGCAGGCGCCTGCGCACCAAGGGCAGCCAGCCCGAAGACGCCGTCGGCGCCGAACCAGCCGCCTTCGAGGATGGCGCGCGCGCCCAGCAGCAATTGCTGGCCGGTGTGCGGATGCGCGGCCGGGTCCAGCCAGACCAGGAAGCGCTCGCCATAGAAATTCCAGTGCGCGATGGCGTTTGGGTCGCTCGTGCGCAGCACGGCGATGGCACCGGCCACGCCGACTGCCAGCAGGCACAGCGCCGCGGTGGCCATGCGCTGGCGCGCCGCCAGCGACCAGGCCAGCAGCATCGCCGCGCCCCACACCAGCAGCAGGATCAGGGGCGAATAATCGTCGACCTGGACCAGGGCCACGGCCAGCAGCACGATGAACAGCAGCGCCGGCGAGGCCAGGCGCAGCCAGCGCAGCAGCGTGCCCTTGCGCGTTTCGCCGGCGCCCAGGCCGAGGGCGATGCAGTGGGCCGTGAGCACGGTGAGTGCGAGCTTGGCGAATTCCACCGGCTGCAAATCGAACACGCCGGTCTCGCTGCCCCAGGCGACCTGCGCCAGCAAGGCCAGCACGGCGCAGCCGGCCAGGGCCAGCAAGGCCCATTCCACCTGGGCTTGCGAAGCCGGGCGGCGCGTCCTGTACAAGCCGGCGAGGCCGGTCAGGCCCAGGCCCAGCGTGGTGGCGGCGGCGGTTTTCTGGAAGTGGCGCATCCAGGCGCTGTCGGCGGCGGCGGCGCCCAGTTCCAGCTGCAGCAGCAGGCCGCCAGCCAGCAGCAGCACGCCGGCGGCCATCACGGCATGCGGGCGGCGCGGCTGCAAACCATAGCAGAGCGCGGCCCAGGCCAGCAGCAGCGTCGGCGCCACGCCCGGCGGGTGGCCGGCGCGCACCGCCAGCAGCAGGCCGAAGCCGGCCACGGCCAGCACGACGCCCGCGCCGCAGCGCAGGGCCAGCGAAGCCTCCTTGCGCCAGGCCGTGCGCCAGCCCAGCAAGCCGGCGGCCAGGCCGCAGGCGAGGGCAGCCGCCAAGGTCCAGGCCAGGGCGACGGGCAGCAGCCAGGGATCGCGCGCCGCCCATTCCCAGCGCACGCCCCCGGGCAGCTCGGCGCGCTGTTCGGCAAACAGGGCCACGCGGCTGACCGGCTGCAGGCGCAGGTTGTCGCCCTGGATGCCCGCCAGCAGGCGGGTGCGGCCCACGCCCAGCGCCGTCACGCCCTCCAGCGGCAGTTCGCGCAGCGCCAGGTCGGCGCGCAGGCCGTCGGCCTCGGCCAGCAGCGGCACGCGGCCGGCGCCGCTGGCGGCGAACAGGGTGGGTACGCCGTCGACAAAGGCGATGCGCGCGCTGCCCGGCGCGGCGTCCGGGTTGCCGACCGTGGTGGCGCAGGACAGGTTGCCGCCGAATTCCAGCGGACGTTCAAAGCCGAGGGGCGCGGGCATGATGCGGTTCCAGGCGCCGAGCAGGCGCCGGCCGATTGATGCCTGCGGGCAGGCGCCTTGCGCGCTGCCGTCGCGGCGCAGGAGGGCGCCGTCGTAGTCCCAGGTATGGGTGGCGTCTTGGAAGCGCAGCAGGCTGGCGTCGGCATGGGTGACGCTGTAGCGCGCAGCGCCAAGCTGGAATGGCTGGCCGGCGCGCAGCGCGAGCGTGCCGCTGCGCGTGCGGATGGTGTCGCCGTCGCCGCCTTGCTCGATGCGCAGCCCCTGCATGCCGTCCGCGCTGGCGATGAACCAGCGGCCGGCAGCGTCGCGGCGCAGGCGCAGGTGGCGCGGGTCGGCTTGCGGCGCGGCCAGTTCGGCGCGTCCGAGTTCGATGCTGTGGCCGGGCGCCAGGGTTACGGTCACCTGGCTCGGGAAAAAGGCGGGCGGCATGCGCAGCACGGCCAGCGCCTGCAGCGCGCACAGCAGGGCAAGGGCGGCGGCGGCCAGCAGGCCGAGGCCGGAGGACGCGACGCGTTTCATGCGGCCCTCCGCAAGGCCGGCGCACTGCCGGCGGCGGCGGCGATCATGCGGCTGATCTCGAGCGCGTGGCGCGGACGGTCCTGGCGGCGAAGAGCGAGCAGGGCGCGCAGCAGGGCCAGGGCCGCGGCCGGGTCGGCGCCGTGGTGGGAGACTTCATCGCCGGCGCGGGCGCATGCCAGGAAGTGTTCGGCTTCGTCGTCGGCCAGGAGCGGCGGGAGGGCGCCGCCCCAAGCCGCCTGCAGGCGTGCGGCGCCCTCGCGGCCGTGGGCGCGCCAGGCGTCCGCGCAGGCGCCGCTGTAGCGCAGGGTGGCGCCGTCGGTGACGAGGTAGAAGAAGATGGCGCCGAGTGCAAAATAATCGGTGCGGGTGTCGGTCAGGTGGCCGGCGCCTTCATGCGGGAAGAACTGTTCCGGGGCTTGCCAGCTGGCGGTGCCGGCGTAGGAATGGGCGGCGGCGTCGAGCAGGCTGCGGTTGGTGCCGAAGTCGGCCAGTTTCAGCGTGTTGCCGGCGCGGTCGACCAGCAGGTTGGCAGGCTTCAAATCGAGATAGCGCCAGCCCTGCCCATGCACCTTGGCCAGCGCGCCGTTGATCTGCGCCAGCCAGGCCAGGGCCTGGGCCAGGCCGATGCGGCGCGCGGCGGCATTCTGCGCCGCCATGTGCGCGGCCAGGTCGCCGTCGAGCAGTTCCAGCGCCAGCGCCGGCAAGCCCTCGTGCATGCCATGGTCGAGCAGGCGCACGATGTGGCGCGCATCCCAGGGCGCGAGCTGCGACAGGAAGGCGATCTCGCGCGCGGCGCATTCGGCCCAGCGCGCCTGCACGGTGGGTTCGGCGCGCGTCATCTGCTCGCGGTTGACCAGCTTCAGCGCCACGTTGCCGGCCGCGCCGCCTTCGGCGCGCCAGACCACGCCATAGGCCGAGCCGGCCAGCTGTTCGCGCAGCCGGTAGTGGCCGCTTGCCAATGTCACGATGTCGCCGCTTGCGTACATGCCTTCCTCCGTCGAGACGGCAGGCGCCGCCGCGAGGAATTAGCGGAGGGATGTGGAAAGAAGGGGCCGGCGCGTCCGGTGGACGAAAAAAAGCCGCGTCATCGACGCGGCTTCCTTACAACGAATGAATAACGAGCGGGGATGGATCAGCGGCGGTAGCCGTCGCGGTCCCAGCCGCGGCCACCGCGGTCATGGCCACGGTCCCAGTCGCGGCGGTCGTGGTCACGGCCACGGTCCCAGCCACGGTCGTAGCCGCGGTCATGGCCACGACGCGGTTCCACGTACACCACTTCCGGCTGGCGGTAGTAGCGCGGGGCTTCGTAGTAGACCGGACGCGGCTGGGCATACACCGGGGCCGGCTGGTAGTAGTTCACCGAACCGTAGCCGTAATTGCCGCGGTTGCCGTAGTAACGGCGGTCGTCGTGGCTGTTGATCGAGTTGCCGACTGCCGCACCGAGCACGCCGCCGACCAGGGCGCCGCCGCTGCCGCCGGCACTACCGCCAATTGCCGCACCAAGCACCGCGCCGACCGCCGTATTGACGCCGCGGTCGCCAGCGAATGCCGAGGGGGAGACGGCGACAGCGGCCAGGATCACCGCACCAAAGCATTTTTTATTCAACATGGCTTTTCCTTTTACCCCCAGCGCGGATCGGAGTGATCACGGTGACGCCGGGTATGGACACACTATAGTCCCGACCGCCGGTGGTCTCATCTCCTAATACAGAATATTACAAGTGCGGAAAGCTCCGTAACATTCTTTTGACAAGCCTGGCCGGCCGGTCTTGCAGACAGGGCGGGCCGCCCCATCTAACACGCACGATCTTTTCTTTCCCTCCTTATGCCAGCGCGCCGCAACCTGTCCGTCGTCCTTTCCCTGCTCCTTCTCCTGCACGTGTACATCGGTGCGCGCCTGATGCCCGACATGGGGCTGGGCTGGCTCGGCTTTGCCGGCGGCATTGTCCTGCTGGGACTGTCGACCGTGCTGGTTCCGCTGGGCTTGCTATCCTCGTCATTGCGGCGCCGGCGCTGGTCGGAGGGGCTGGCCTGGGTCGGCCTGCTGGCGATGGGGTTGTTTTCGTCGCTGATCGTGATCACCTTCCTGCGCGATATCGTGTTGCTGGCGCTGCTCGCCATTGGCCAGGGTAACGCCGCCTTCACCCACTGGAGTGCGGTCGGGGTTCCGCTGCTGGCGCTGGCGGCCAGTGCCATCGGCTTCGTGAATGCGCGCCGCCTGGCCCGGGTGAAGCGGGTGGACGTGCCGATTGCCAACTTGCCGGAAGCCTTGCACGGCTATTCGATTGCCCAGATTTCCGACATCCACGTTGGCCCGACCATCCGCCGGCCCTACCTGAACGCCATCGTCAACCGCGTGAATGCCCTGAAGGCGGATGCGATCGCCATCACCGGCGACCTGGTCGACGGCAGCGTGCAGCGCCTGGCCCTGCATACCCAGCCGCTGGCGCGATTGTCGGCGCCGGACGGCGCCTTTTTCGTGACCGGCAACCATGAGTATTATTCGGGCGCCGAGGAGTGGATCGCCGAGGTGCGGCGCCTCGGCCTGACGGTGCTGCTGAACCAGCACGTGGTACGCGAGCGCGGCGCGGCGAAGGTCTTGATCGCCGGCGTGCCCGACTTTACGGCCCACCATTTCATACCCAGCCACCGCAGCAGTCCGCAGGCCGCCGCGGCCGGCGCGCCGCAGGAAGTGGACGTCAAGATCTTGCTGGCGCACCAGCCGCGCACGGCGCCCGCCGCCGCCGAAGCTGGGTTCGATTTGCAATTGTCCGGCCACACGCATGGCGGCCAGTTCTTCCCCTGGAACCTGTTCGTGCCGCTGCAGCAGCCCTTCGTTGCCGGCCTGCACCGGGTACGCGATTTGTGGGTGTATACCAGCCGCGGCACCGGCTACTGGGGGCCGCCGAAGCGTTTCGGCGCGCCGTCGGAGATTACCCTGGTGCGGCTGGTACCGGCGTAAAGACAGCGCAAACCGGGCAGATGCGCTACCCTTCGGGACAACCAAAACTTGACCGAAGGAATTGCCGCATGAACCGTCGTCTCCGTCTTCCCGCCCTCGGCCTGCTGGCCGCCGCCGTGCTTGCCGCATCCGCCCAGGCCGCCAGCCCGGGCAACGATCCTGCCGCCCTGGCCAAGATCCGCGACACCGCGATGACGAGCGACTACGCCTGGGAACGCACGGCCGACATGACCGACCTGATCGGCCCGCGCTTGTCGGGCTCGGCCGGTGCGGCGGCGGCCGTGACCCAGGTGGCGGAGGCCATGCGCAAGCTGGGCGCCAAGGTCACGCTGCAGCCGGTGAAGGTGCCGCACTGGGTGCGCGGCGCGGAAAGCGCGGAACTGGTCGCGTACACGGGCCGGCCCGCCGGCATCACCCAGCGCGTGGTGCTGACGGCGCTGGGCGGCTCGGGCGCCACCCCGGCCGCGGGCTTGACGGCCCAGGTGATCGTGGTTGGCAGCTTCGAGGAGTTGAAGGCGCGCGCCGCCGAGGTCAAGGGCCGCATCGTGCTGTTCGACGTGCCCTTCGACCAGCACATGGCCGACCGCGGCCTGGCCGGCCCGGCCTATGGCCAGGGCTCGAACTTCCGCACCAACGGCCCGCGCATGGCGGCCGAGATGGGCGCGGCGGCGGCGCTGGTGCGCTCGGTGGGTGGCGCCAACTACCGCCTGCCGCATACCGGCAATACCGGCTTGCAAGACGGCGCCCGCATTCCGGCCGCCGCCGTGAGCGTGGAAGACGCCATGCTGATGAGCCGCCTGGCCAAGCGCGGCCCGCTGGCCATGCGCCTGGTGCTGACGCCAAAAATCTTGCCCGACGCCGACAGCTACAACGTGATCGCCGATTTCCCTGGTACGGATAAAGCCGACGAAGTGGTGATCGTCTCGGGCCACCTCGATTCCTGGGACCTGGCCACCGGCGCCCATGACGACGCGGCCGGCGTGGCCAGCGCCATGGCCGTGTTCGACACCTTGAAGAAGCTCGACTACCGCCCGCGCCGCACGATCCGCATGATTGCCTGGATGAACGAAGAGAATGGCACCCGCGGCGCGCGCGCCTATCTGGAGGCATACGGGGCGAACGCCGGCAGCCACGTCGGCGCCATCGAAAGCGACAACGGGGTGGGGCGGCCGTTCGGCATGCGCGCCAGCGTGCCGGCCACGTCCAGCAAACTGTTCGCGCCGCTGCAGGCGGCCCTGCTGCCGATCGGCGCCGCCGTGTTCCAGCGCCAGGATGCACTGTCGACCGGCGATTTGTCGGGCCTGGAGCGCGCCGGCGTGCCGAGCTTCGCACCACTGGTCGATACCTCGGCCTATTTCGACTACCACCACACGGCGGCCGATACCCTGGACAAGGTCGATCCCGACAACCTGCGCCGCAACGTGGCGGTGATGACGGCCACGGCCTGGTTCCTGGCGAATGTCGAGGAGCCGATCGGGCGCGCCAACGTGCCGGCCAAGTAAGCGTGCCGGCTTGCGGTCCACGGGCAGCCAGCGCGCCGGTGGACCGTACGCTGCCCCTTCGGCCATTCCGGTAGACTCCTTCGCACATTATTTCAACGGAGGACACCATGACTGGACGGAAGAAACTGGCAGGGCAGCGCATCGCCGTGCTCGCCGCTGACGGCTTCGAAAAGGTGGAGCTCACGGCGCCGGTGGCGGCGCTGCGCGCGGCGGGCGCGGAGACCGACATCATCTCTTTGAAGTCGGGAAAGATCCGCGGCATGAATTTGCACATGCCGGCCGACCTGATCGACGTCGACTGGACCATCGAGGACGTGAGCGCGCGCGACTACGACGGCCTGCTGATTCCGGGCGGCTTCATGAATCCGGATGCGCTGCGCCAGTCGAGCGAGGCACGCGACTTCGTGCGCGCCTTCGATTTGCTCGACAAGCCGATTGCCACGCTATGCCACGGACCCTGGGTGCTGGCCTCGGCCGGCCTGTTGTCGGGACGCACCCTGACCTCGTGGCCGGGCGTACGCGACGACATGGTGAACGCCGGCGCCACCTGGCTCGACCAGGAAGTGGTGCGCGACGGTAACCTGGTGACCAGCCGCGGGCCGCAAGACATGATGCCCTTCGTGCGCGAAACGGTGCAGCTGTACGCCGGTGGCCCGGCCAGCAGCGAGGCCCTGCGCCGCCGTCATTCCGATCCGCAGCGCGAAAGCCCGAACGCCATCACCGGCGCAGCCGCACGCTGGCTGCCGCGTTCGCCGCTGGGCACCATGCTTGGCCTGGCGCTGCTGGGCGCCGGCGTGATGGCGGTCAGCCGCGCCAATAACGGCGGACGCATCTCTGCCACCGAGGCGCGCACGGCGTCGGAATAAGGCAAGCGCGGCCGCGCGGAGGCTGCAATGCTTCTGCGGCTACCGTTGACTGCATCTGCGTGGCGGACACTCGCTCGCAGATGCGGGCTTTACGCAGGTGCGCGCTTTACGCGAGCACAGGCTTTTCGCAGGCGCCTGCCTCCCTGCGCGCGGTGTTGCACACTTCAACGAGCGAAGCGACGCTCGCACAGTTTAGTAAGCCGAGCCGAGCCAAGCCAAGCCAAGCCGAGCTGAGCCGAGCCGGGCCAAGCCAAGCCAAGCCAAGCCAAGCCAGTCCGGTCGGCAAGGCACGGCACGGAAAGGCACGGCACGGCAAGGCGAAACCATGCGTGTCCGGCTTGCCGGCTCGGCCCTGCGCTGCATTTGGCCCTGCGGCTTACTCGACCGGTATGCGTCTTACCGCCCGCGCGTGTCCGCGGAAGGGGCGGCCATAGACCGTCTGGATGCCGCTGGCGAAATTCTCGCCCCAGACCAGCTGGGAGCGGGTTTCGTGGGCCTCGGACGACCAATACCACTCCCTCTCGAATTGCTCGCGCAGGTTGGCGAACAGCAGCGACAGCTCGCGCCGGTTCGGCAGTTCGCCACCCTGGGTTCCCGCCCAGTCGAGCGCGCCGGGCCAGCTGACGTCGCCCTGGTCGCCAGGCAGCAGGATCAAATGATGGTCGGCCTGCCCATCCTTGCCGAGTATGACTCCGGCGTAGTGTTCGCCTTCCTTCAGCGTTTCGCGTAGTTGCATATAGATGCCCATCGTATCCCTCGTGCGTCGGTGTATGCGGTCCTGTAAGACACCGGCCTCGACGCGTTAGTTGCTGCTCTGGACACGACATGGATCAGATCACTGTTCGATTTCAGAAGAATAAATGCGCTTACGCCTTTGATACTTATAGAAAATTTTTTTGGGAAAACATTGAACTAAGGAAGTTTCCTACCCTCAAAGCTTACATCTTCTTTGTATTGACTTTCGACCTTAGGAACCTATCCGCATGAAAAAGCAAACCACCATCGCCACCCTGAACGCTGTTGTTGCCGCTGCTGTCCTGGCCTTCTCCGCTTCCGCCCACGCTGCCCCGACGGGCTTCGCGCTCTCCGGTTACGATGCGCAGTCCACTCTGTCGGCGACGGTGAATAACACCAGCAACGCTACCGTCCCGGCGACCACGAATAACTATTATGTTTCGCCAACCGGCTCGGACACCGCCGCCGGCACCAAGGCTGCCCCGTTCAAGACCATGGCGCGCGCCGCCAAGGCTGCCACCAAGGCCGGCACCACTGTCTTCGTCGCGCCCGGCACCTATGATGGCGGCTTCACGACCACCGCCAACGGTACTGCCGCTGCCCGCATCTACTGGGTTTCGACCACCAAGTGGGGCGCCAAGATCGTGCCCCCAGCGAACTCGACCAACAAGACCGCCTGGGATAACCGCGGCAATTACGTCAGCATCATCGGTTTCGAAGTCGACGGCTCGGCCATTCGCAGCGGCACCAAGTGGACGCTCGGCATCTACACCGGCGGTTCGTACAATGTCATCGAAGGCAACCACGTCCACCACACCGCCACCACCATCCCGTGCACCAGCGCAGGCGGCTCGGCGATCGGTGTCGACAGCTACTTCAAGGGCGTGATGACCGATGTGGTCGGCAACGTCGTCCATGACATCGGCCCGGCCGGCTGCACCTACGTGCAGGGTATCTATGTCAGCACCTCGGGCACGATCAAGAACAACGTGGTCTATCGCGTCGGTTCGGCGGCGATCCACCTGTGGCACGACGCGACCAATGTCCAGATCGTCAACAACACGGTGAGCTCGTCGGTGTTCGGCATCATCGTTGGCGGTGGCGACTTCTACTTCACCTCGGCCGGCGCCAACAACGTGGCCGTGTACAACAACATCGTCTACGACAACAAGTACGGCATCTCGGAGCAGGGCAAGACCGGCACCGCGAATACCTACAAGAACAATCTGGTCTACAAGAACACGACCTACGACTGGCAGCTGCGCAATGGCCTGAAGCACACCGGCACCATCGCCTCGGAACCACTGCTGGCCGGCTACTCGCGCACTGCCGCGATGCCGAACTTCAAGCCGAGCACCAGCTCGCCGGTGATCGGGCGTGGTATTGCGACCTACGCGCTGCCGACTGACATCGATGGCAAGGCGCGTAACGCGAGCACCGGCTTCGATATCGGCGCCTACCAGCACTAAGTTGTGCAGAGCGCCAGCGATCGCTAGCTAGGCTGCCGGTGGTCGGGCCGTGTGCACGACCACGGCTGGGCAGACAAGACGGCTACAACCCGCGCAACCGCAAGGTGCGCGGGTTTTTTCATTGAGGGATCGATGACGTGCCGCCTGTCCTTCCACCTGCGAAATTTCACATTTGTTCCGATTCCTATGTTCAGTTTCTTCAACGGAAGTTTAGGTAAGCATTTGATACTCCAAGAAAATTTTTTTGAGAAAACATTGAACTTAGGAAGTTTCCAGGCCTCAAAGGTTACGTATTCACTTTTTACGTTAGGAAATTCCCGCATGAAAAAGCAAACCACCATCGCTACCCTGAACGCTGTTGTTGCCGCTGCCGTCCTGGCCTTTTCCGCTTCCGCCCACGCCGCCCCGACTAGCTTCGCGCTCTCCGGTTACGATGCGCCGTCCAACCTTTCCGCAACGGTGAACACCACCAGCAACGCCACCGTCCCGGCGACCGCGAATAACTATTACGTTTCGCCGACCGGCTCGGATACCGCAGCCGGCACCAAGGCGGCACCCTTCAAGACCCTGACGCGCGCTGCCAAGGCTGCCACCAAGGCCGGCACCACTGTCTTCGTGGCGCCAGGCACCTACGACGGTGGCTTCAAGACCACTGCCAACGGCACTGCGGCTGCCCGTATTTATTGGGTCTCGACCACCAAGTGGGGCGCGAAAATTGTTCCGCCGGCGAACTCGAGCAACAAGACCGCCTGGGATAACCGCGGCAACTACGTCAGCATCATCGGTTTCGAAGTCGACGGCAGCAAAATCCGCAGCGGCACCAAGTGGACCCTGGGCATCTACACCGGCGGTTCCTACAACGTCATCGAAGGCAACCACGTCCACCATACTGCGACCACCATTCCGTGCACCAGCGCGGGCGGTTCGGCGATCGGTGTCGACAGCTACTTCAAGGGCGTGATGACCGACGTCGTCGGCAACGTCGTCCACGACATCGGCCCGGCCGGCTGCACCTACGTGCAAGGTATCTACGTCAGCACCTCGGGCACGATCAAGAACAACGTGGTCTATCGCGTTGGCTCGGCAGCGATCCACCTCTGGCACGACGCGACCAACGTCAAGATTATTAACAACACGGTCAGCTCCTCGGTGTTCGGCATCATCGTGGGCGGTGGCGACTTCTACTTCACCTCGGCCGGCGCCAACAATGTGGCCGTGTACAACAACATCGTCTACGACAACAAATACGGCATTTCGGAGCAGGGCAAGACCGGCACCGCCAACTCGTACAAGAACAACCTCGTGTACAAGAACACGACCTACGACTGGCAGCTGCGCAATGGCCTGAAGCACACCGGCACCATCGCCTCGGAACCACTGCTGGCCGGCTACTCGCGTACCGCGGCGATGCCGAATTTCAAGCCGAGCACCAGCTCGCCGGTGATCGGCCGTGGTATCGCAACCTATGCACTGCCGACCGACATCGATGGCAAGGCGCGTAACGCCAGCACCGGCTACGACATCGGTGCGTACCAGCACTAAGCACTACCTCTCAGCAGCGGAGTTCCCCGGTCGTCGTCTTATATTGTGCCGACCAGGCTCTTGATACTGATACCAACCCCGCGCAACCGCAAGGTGCGCGGGGTTTTTCCATTGATGGACCGATGACGTGTTTCCTGTTCTCCCACTTGCGAAATTTCACAGTTGTTCCGAATCTATTGTTCAGTTTCTTCCTCGGAAACTAGGATAAGTATTTGATACTCCAAGAAAATTTTCTTAAGAAAACATTGAACTAAGGAAGTTTCCTACCCTCAAAGCTTACATCTTCTTTGTATTCATTTTGACGTTAGGAACTTCTCCGCATGAAAAAGCAAACCACCATCGCCACCCTGAACGCTGTTGTTGCCGCTACTGTCCTGGCCTTCTCGGCTTCCGCCCACGCCGCCCCGACTAGCTTCGCGCTCTCCGGTTACGATGCCCAGTCCAATCTTTCGGCGACGGTGAACACCACCAGCAACGCCACTGTTCCGGCAACCGCCAACAATTACTATGTCTCGCCGACCGGCTCGGACACCGCAGCCGGCACCAAGGCGGCACCCTTCAAGACCCTGACGCGCGCCGCCAAGGCTGCCACCAAGGCCGGCACTACCGTCTTCGTGGCGCCAGGCACCTATGACGGTGGCTTCAAGACCACCGCCAACGGCACCGCGTCGGCCCGCATCTACTGGGTCTCGACCACCAAGTGGGGCGCGAAAATTGTTCCGCCGGCGAACTCGAGCAACAAGACCGCCTGGGATAACCGTGGCAACTACGTCAGCATCATCGGCTTCGAAGTCGACGGTTCCAAGATCCGCAGCGGCACCAAGTGGACGCTCGGCATCTACACCGGCGGTTCGTACAATGTCATCGAAGGCAACCACGTTCACCATACCGCGACCACCATTCCATGCACGAGTGCAGGCGGTTCGGCGATCGGTGTCGACAGCTACTTCAAGGGCGTCATGACCGACGTCGTCGGCAACGTCGTCCACGACATCGGCCCGGCCGGCTGCACCTACGTGCAAGGTATCTACGTCAGCACCTCGGGCACGATCAAGAACAACGTGGTCTACCGCGTTGGCTCGGCAGCGATCCACCTGTGGCACGATGCGACCAATGTCCAGATCGTCAACAACACGGTGAGCTCGTCGGTGTTCGGCATCATCGTGGGTGGTGGCGACTTCTACTTCACCTCGGCCGGCGCCAACAACGTGGCTGTGTACAACAACATCGTCTACGACAACAAGTACGGCATTTCGGAGCAGGGCAAGACCGGCACCGCCAACTCGTACAAGAACAACCTCGTGTACAAGAACACGACCTACGACTGGCAGCTGCGCAATGGCCTGAAGCACACCGGCACCATCGCTTCGGAACCACTGCTGGCCGGCTACTCGCGCACTGCGGCGATGCCGAACTTCAAGCCGAGCACCAGCTCGCCGGTGATCGGGCGCGGTATCGCAACCTACGCGCTGCCGACCGACATCGATGGCAAGGCGCGTAACGCCAGCACCGGATACGACATCGGCGCCTATCAGCACTAAGCAGTATCGCGTTGATTTACCGGAGGGCGCGGCTGAGCCAGTGACAGTTGCCAGTCTGTGCCCCAATCCAACCCGCGCAGCCACAAGCTGCGCGGGTTTTTCTTTGGACCTTCGCGCGCTCGCAGATACCGGTTGCTGGGGTTTCCAAAGTCACAGTTTTCCATATCGCTGTTCGGTTTCTGTTACGGAAACTCCGATAAGTCTTTGATACTGCAGGAAAATTTTTCCCATAAAAAGTTGAACTAAGGAAGTTTCCTACCCTCAAAGCTTACATCTTCTTTGTATTGACTTTCGACCTTAGGAACCTATCCGCATGAAAAAGCAAACCACCATCGCCACCCTGAACGCTGTTGTTGCCGCTGCTGTCCTGGCCTTCTCCGCTTCCGCCCACGCTGCCCCGACCGGCTTCGCGCTCTCCGGTTACGATGCGCAGTCCAATCTGTCGGCGACGGTGAACACCACCAGCAACGCCACTGTTCCGGCGACCACGAACAATTACTATGTCTCGCCGACCGGCTCGGACACCGCCGCCGGCACCAAGGCTGCCCCATTTAAAACCATGGCGCGCGCCGCCAAGGCCGCCACCAAGGCCGGCACTACTGTCTTCGTCGCGCCCGGCACCTATGATGGCGGCTTCACGACCACCGCCAACGGCACCGCCGCTGCCCGCATCTACTGGGTTTCGACCACCAAGTGGGGCGCCAAGATCGTGCCCCCAGCGAACTCGACCAACAAGACCGCCTGGGATAACCGCGGCAACTATGTCAGCATCATCGGTTTCGAAGTGGACGGCTCGGCCATTCGCAGCGGCACCAAGTGGACGCTCGGCATCTACACTGGTGGTTCGTACAATGTCATCGAAGGAAACCACGTCCACCACACCGCCACCACCATCCCGTGCACCAGCGCGGGCGGCTCGGCGATCGGTGTCGACAGCTACTTCAAGGGCGTGATGACCGACGTGGTCGGCAACGTCGTCCACGACATCGGCCCGGCCGGTTGCACCTACGTGCAGGGTATCTACGTCAGCACCTCGGGCACGATCAAGAACAACGTCGTCTATCGCGTCGGTTCGGCGGCGATCCACCTCTGGCATGACGCGACCAATGTCCAGATCGTCAACAACACCGTGAGCTCCTCGGTGTTCGGCATCATCGTTGGCGGTGGCGACTTCTACTTCACCTCGGCCGGCGCCAACAATGTGGCGGTGTACAACAACATCGTCTACGACAACAAGTACGGCATCTCGGAGCAAGGCAAGACCGGCACCGCGAATACCTACAAGAACAATCTGGTTTACAAAAACACGACCTACGATTGGCAGCTGCGCAATGGCCTGAAGCACACCGGCACCATCGCCTCGGAACCACTGCTGGCTGGCTACTCGCGCACTGCCGCGATGCCGAACTTCAAGCCGAGCACCAGCTCGCCGGTGATCGGGCGTGGTATTGCGACTTATGCGCTGCCGACCGACATCGACGGCAAGGCGCGTAACGCCAGCACCGGCTACGACATCGGCGCCTACCAGCACTAAGAGCACCAAGCTTACGGAACGGCCTGCGCAGCAGCGCGGCCGGCAGTCGCCAAAGGCCCCGGAAACGGGGCCTTTTTGCGTGCGCAATCCATTACAACTGTGTATTGATCCGACAAGCTGTTCGTGTAGAATCATTCCTTTATGCGGCCGGCGCCAACGTCGTGCAGGCCGCACTCCGAGCATCTCGCCCGGCTTGCTTGAGCCCGGCCGGCAGCTGTGTTTGCCGGGCCCATCCAATGACCTGTAGCCGGCCATGCCGGCCGGCATTTTCAATCTTCGACAGCGGATCGGAGGCGCCAATGGATATCGTAGAGATGAACACGGAACACAATTCGCAACAACAAAACACCAACCCGGAACGCAGCGGCCTGCGTCCGCGCCGCCGTATCGCCAAGCAAGTGGTCGAACGCGGCCAGCGCCTGCGCAGCCGCGCCGGCGTGATCATCGGTGTCGCGCTGGGTTTGCTGGCCCTGGTCAGCGTACTCGAGTAAGGTCCCTGGCCTTTACTCCGGCAGGGGCAGGGCCATGTTCGGGCTGTTGACGCCGGCGCGGTTCACTTCCGGCGTGACCTTGAACCACTCGAAGGCGTCGGGCGGCAAGGCTGCGTTGCGCGCCAGTTCGATGGCCGCCTCGGGCGCCAGGTCCGGGTCCAGCCAGAGCGCGGCGTCGGCCGCCTCGAGCACCACCGGGCGGCGGTCGTGGATATCGAGCATGCCCTCGGCCGCATCGTCGGTAACGAGCACAAAGCCGGCCTCGGCGCGGTTCTCGGTAAAGCTGCCGAAGTTGGCAAGCGCCAGCATGAACAGCGGCGCGCGATCCTTGCGGTGGATGTGCCAGGGCTGCTTCTTGCCTTTTTCGCCGGTCCACTCGTACCAGCCTTCGGCCGGCACCACGGCGCGCCCGTTCTTCAGCAGACGGCTCCAGTAGCGGTTGCCCAGCTTGTCCAGGCGGGCATTGATGGTGATGGGAACCTTGCCCTCCGCCCATTTCGCGCGGTAACTCCAGAACACATCGTCGATACGGTGCTCGCCGTCCTGCAGGTGCATGACGGGGCGGTAGCTGCCGGGCGAAACGTTGTAGGCCGGCGCCGATTCGCTGTCGTAGACCGCGTCGGCCCAGCCGAATACGTTTGCGTAATAACGAGCCGTTTGGCTTTGGTCAAATCGTCCACACATGGGGTGATGGTACTGCATAAGATGCAGCCGCACGATTGCCGCGCCATCCCGGCCATTCCGGACCTTCGGCTGGCGGACAAGAGTGCTATCCTGCTGCCCATTCGACTTGGAGGAAACACGATGGCCCTAGCCTGGCTGAAGGTATTGAAGGCGGTTCCGTGGAGCGAGGTGATCGCGGCCGCACCGCAGGTGGCAAGCGGCGCGCGCAGGCTGTGGGACACGGTCGGGCGCAAGGGCGCGCCGGCGCCCGACCTGGATGGCATGGGTGTCACCCCGGCGCCCATCGGCGATGACGGCATGGCCCTGCTCGCCGCGCACATCGAGCAGCAGGATGCGGCCATCGCCCAGATGCACGGCCAGCTGCGCGAAGCCTCGAAGCTGATCACCGAGCTGGCCGACCAGAACGCCCAGCTGATCGCCAGGATGGAAGCGGCGCGCGCGAAGATCCAGGTTGTCGGCCTGATCGCCGCGGCATCCGCGGTGCTCGGCCTGGTATCGCTGGCCCTGGTGCTGGCGCGTACCTGAGGATGCAGCGATGAAATTTGTCCTGGTGCTGTTTTTCCTGTTTATCTTCGTGTCCATGCTGCTGAATGCCGGACGCAAGCGCGGCATGCTGGGCAAGGATGCCGACAAGGCGGTCGCTGGCCTGGCGAATGCCATGCGCTGGTTCCTGTTCGGCTTGCTGGTCCTGGGCGCGGCCGTGTGCGGCGTGCTGATCTACCAGGGCGCCTGACGGTCGGCTGGCGTATGCAAGGGCGGGCGCACGCTGGCGTCCATGCGCTCAAGCAGCCAGTGCAGTTCGGCGACGGTGCGCCGCCGCGCCTGGGTCGGGCCGCGCCGGTAGAACACCTGGTTGCCGTCGTTGTCCTCACTGCGCATGCCGGGCTCGACGAAGCCCATTTGAAGTGCATGCGCCGGCGCAGATGGCAAGGCTGCCGCTGCCATGGGGCGGCTTGTCACCTCTGAATGCCTTCTTGGACACTGTGTTGCGCGGAACACGCAGCTGCCCGAAAAAGCGGTGTTCAAGATGGCATGAAAGCCGTGTGCGCGCCTGAAACGGGCCTAGAATCGCTTCAGTTCATTGCCGCACGGCATTTCGAGCACCACCCGCCGCGCTGCCTCCGCGTTCAACCCAAGCCCCCAACAGAATGACACCTACCGTTTCCCGGCTGATGCCGCTCGTCTGTCTTGCGCTGTCCACGATGCACCTCCCAACCCATGCGGCCGGATCGGTCGCGGCCGATCCGGTCTTCGGCGTCCTTGCCGAACCCGCGCTGACGCTGAACGCCAGCGTTGCCAGCCAATATGTGTGGCGCGGCTTGCGCCAGAGCGACGGCAAGCCCGCCGCCCAGGCCGGCATCGACTATGCGCACACTAGCGGCTGGTCGGCCGGCACCTGGGTCGCAAGCGTCGGCGACGGCCATGCGGACAAGGGCTCGGTCGAGTGGAACCTGTACGGCGGCTACGGTGGCAAGATTGGCGAACTGGGCTATAGCCTGATGGGACACTACGCCAGGTATCCCGGAGCGGGGCGCGGCCCGGACGGAGGCCGCCGCTTCGACTATGGCGAAGTTTCAGCCGGCCTCAGCTACATGGCGCTGTACGCCAAGTACCACTACACCGTCACCCGCAACTTTGCCGGCATCGCCAACGCGCGCGGCAGCGGCTACCTCGACGGCGGCGCCAATTTCGGGCTGGACGAAACGACGACGCTGAACCTGCACGCCGGCGAAGGCCGCGTGGCCGGCGCCGGCAACGATTACTGGAACTGGCGCGACGTGAAGGTCGGCCTGACCCATCGCCTGGGCGGCGGCTGGAAGGTCGCCGGCGCCTATACCCGCGCGTTTGGCGCCAGCCATGGCTACGAGCGCTACGCCAGCGGCAGCCTGGACCGGTCGGCGCGCATCGGCTACAGCAATCCGGGCAAGAACACCCTGGTCGTGTCGCTGGCCAGGACCTTTTGATCCGTCGGACATTTCCGAAAGTGTGTGCGAATCCGCCTACGTAACGACAGGGCGAGTTTTCTTTGCGCGGCCCTTGTGCGGGAGCAGGGCGCCCTTATCATAAGCAATGTCTCCAACTCAGACCAACTGAGCGTTCGCCGCCGTGGCACATGATGCAACGGCGGCATTTTTTTGTCCGGGACGGCCCGCGTGGCTTACTTCGCGGCCACTTGCGCAGCCGGTACGAACTTGAAGCCGACCGACGCCACCGCGTGCGGATCGACTTGCCGGTCGAGCGGCAGCCCGAGATACCTGGCATCGTCGCCGCCGAGCATGACCGGCACGCTGGCGCGCCCGATCTCGCGTCCCAGCGCGTCGTAGGCGAACATGCGCAGGCTACCTTCGGCGCCGCTCTTTGCCACCAGATAGGCTTCGAGGCCATGGGGTGCATCGTTACCGCTGGCATCCTGCACCTTGGTGACAGTCAGGCCGGCCGCCGCCAGCGAGGGATCGGCGCTGATCTTGCGCCCCACCTTCATGGCGCCGCGCTCGACGCCCTTGACCACGGTGCCCACGCCGGATGCAAGCGATTCCGCGGCTCTGCCGCCCTTGTCGGTGAGGGCGTTGCCGATGCCGGACACCAGGTCGATCTTTTCGCCCGCCATCTGCGCGCCTTTTTCCTCGGCGCTGCGTGGGCTGCAGGCGCACGCAAGGGCGGCCAGCAGGCAGGCGCCGCCAAGACGAATCACTGTTGTTTCCATGCTTGTCTCCTCCGATCAAGTGCCGAACAGGGCAGGGCTGTTTGCGCATATCGGCAGGCAGGATCTCACGCTTGCTCATTGGAAAGTTTGTGCGCGCATAAAGCACTGCAGCCGCTGGTGGAAAGCGCTGGCGCTGCTTGGCCATGGCTCAACAACTAACACCCAAGTTGCCGCACGGTGTACAATCCCCGCCGGCGCGGGCATGGCGGAACTGGTAGACGCATCAGACTTAAAATCTGCCGCCGTGAGGCGTGCCGGTTCGATTCCGGCTGCCCGCACCACCTCATTCCCATCGTTGTTCCTCGCATCAGCTCCGCAAATCCGGGCGGCCATCTTTGGCTCAGCCATCGAATGGTCTAGAATGCTCTCCGGCGCCACGACGGCGCATCAAGAAGCGACAGGACCCTATTTTGAACATCACCATCAACGACGAGCTGCGTGCCTTCGTCGACCCGCTCACCGATATCGAATACGCCGCGCTCGAGCGCAGCATGCTTGCCGAGGGCTGCCGCGACGCGCTGGTACTCTGGGGCGACGTCCTCATCGACGGCCATAACCGCTACGACATTTGCCGCAAGCACGGCATCGATTTCCGTACCGTCCAGAACAACAGCTTCGCCTCCATCGAGGACGTGATGCTGTGGATGATCGACAACCACCTGGCCCGGCGCAGCGTGTCGGACTTCCAGCGCGGCCTGCTGGCCTTGCGCAAGAAGGAAATCGTCAGCGCGCGCATGGCCCAGCGCATGGCCGACGAGCCGCCCGAGCCGGCCCCGGACGACCTGGATTCGCGCCCGCCGCCGCCCTGGAATACGCGCGAGGAAGTGGCCAAGGCGGCGCGTGTGTCGAGCAACACCATTAGCCAGATCGAGCGCATCCAGAAGGCGGCCACGCCCCAGCTGGTCGAGGCCGTGCGTTCCGGCACCATCTCGATCAACGCGGCCGCCAACGTGGCGCAATTGCCGCAGGAAGCGCAGATCGCCGCCGTGGCGGGCGGGCGCAAGGAGCTGCAGCAGGCTGCGCGCCAGGTGCGCGAGCAAAAGAGCGCCGCCAAGCCCAGGAAGACCGGCCCCGATGGCGAACCGGTCGACGAGAAGGCCGCCTTGAAGGCCGAGATCGCCGCGCTGAAGGACCGCATGGCGACCCTGCTGACCGAAAACGAGATCCTCAAGCAAAAGCTGGCCAACGCCGGGCAGTAAGATTCCACGATCACAAGGAGACCCGCATGATCCTGTCGCGCCGCATTGTTTCGACCTTCGCCCTGGCTGCCTGCAGCGCCGCCTTCCTGGGCGCTGCCCCCGTGGTCCAGGCCGCGCCAGCTGCGCCAAGCGCTGCCCAGGCGAACGGCGCCGAGCTGGCGCGCTGGCAGGCTGCGGCCGGGCGGGTCACGATCATGCGCGACAAGTGGGGCATTCCCCATGTGTTCGGCAAGCGCGACGCCGACGCCGTGTTCGGCATGGTGTATGCCCAGGCCGAGGACGACTTCAACCGCGTCGAGCTGAACTACATCAATGCCATGGGCCGCCTGGCCGAGGTCGAGGGCGAGAAGGAAATCTGGCGCGACCTGCGCATGAAGCTCTACATCCAGCCGGCCGACCTGCAGGCCAAGTTCGCGGCCAGCCCGGCCTGGCTGCAAGAGTTGATGACGGCCTGGGCCGACGGCCTGAATTTCTACCTGCACACGCATCCGCAGGTAAAGCCCAAGCTGCTGACGCGTTTCGAGCCCTGGATGGCCTTGTCCTTCAGCGAGGGCAGCATCGGCGGCGACATCGAGGAAATCGCGCTCAAGGAGCTGGAAGCCTTCTATGGCAAGCGGCCGCAGCCGACCGTGGCGAAAGCCAAGGCGCTGGCCGACGCCGGCAACGCCCTCGACGCCGAGCCGCGCGGCTCGAACGGCTTCGCCATCGCGCCCAAACTGACGGCAGGCGGCCATCCGCTGCTGATGATCAACCCGCATACCTCGTTCTATTTCCGCCCCGAGATCCACATGGTCAGCGAAGAGGGCCTGAACGCCTATGGCGCCGTGACCTGGGGCCAGTTCTTCATCTACCAGGGCTTCAACGAGCGCGCCGGCTGGATGCATACCTCGGGCGGTGGCGACGTCATCGACGAATACCTGGAAACCGTGGTCGAGCGCGGCGGCAAGTTTTACTACCGCTATGCGGCCGAAGAACGCGCGCTGCGCGCGGTGCCGGTCACGCTGCCCTACAAGACGGCTGCTGGGAAACTGGCCAGCCGCACGGTCACGGTCTACTTCAGCCATCACGGTCCCATCGTGCGCGCCGAAAACGGCAAGTGGGTGGCAGTGAAGATGATGGACGAGCCGGTCAAGGCGCTGACCCAGTCCTACTCGCGCACCAAGGCGAAGAACTACGAGGCCTTTTACCAGGCCATGCAGCTGCGCACGAATTCCTCGAACAACACGGTGTATGCCGACGCCGATGGGAATATCGCTTACTTCCACGGCAATTTCATTCCGAAGCGCGACCCCCGCTTCGACTGGAGCAAGCCGGTCGACGGCAGCAACCCGGCCACCGAATGGCAGGGCCTGCACGAGATCAAGGACACCATCACCCTGTTCAACCCGGCCAGCGGCTACATCAGCAATACCAACAACTGGCCGTTCAGCGCTGCGGGCGCCAACAGCCCGAAGCGCGCCGACTACCCGGCCTACATGTGGTCGCTACCGGAAAACGCGCGCGGCATCCACGCCGAGCGCGTGCTGCGCGATGCGAAAGACCTGACCATCGACAGCCTGATCGCCGCTTCCTACGACAGCTACCTCACCGCCTTCGAGCCGCTGGTGCCGCAGCTGGCCCAGGACTACGATGCCCTGGGCGCGAACGACCCACGCAAGGCGGCCCTGAAGGAGCAAGTGGCGGCATTGCGCAGCTGGAACCTGCGCTTCGCGGCCGACTCGGTGCCGACGGCGCTGGCCGTCTACTGGGGCCAGGAAATGGTGGCGCAAGCCGCACCGAAGGCGCGCGCCGCCGGGCTGCCATCGGTCGACTACATCACGACCAGGCTGGGCGCACAGGAAAGGCTGGCCGCCTTGCAGCGCGCCAGCGACAAGTTGACGCGGGATTTTGGCACCTGGCAAACGCCCTGGGGCGAGATCAACCGCTTCCAGCGCATCAGCGGCGACGTCGACCAGCAGTACGACGACAGCAAGCCGAGCTACCCGGTAGCCTTCACGTCGGCGCACTGGGGCTCGCTGGCCTCGTTTGGCATGGTGGCCAAGCAAAAGACCAAGCGCATCTACGGCGACCGCGGCAACAGTTTCGTCGCCGCCGTCGAGTTTGGCCCGCGGGTGCGCGCGAAGAGCATCCTGGCGGGCGGCCAGAGCAGCGACCCGGCCTCGAAGCACTTCGCCGACCAGGCCGGGATGTACAGCCGCGGCGAGTTCAAGGATGTGCTGTTCTACAAGGAAGACATCCTGAAGGGACTGGAACGCCAGTACCAGCCGGGACAGTGAGCAGGCAATGAAGAGGACGGCATGATGCGCAACGAGAAAGACAAGATGCTGGCCGGCGAGCTCTACCACCCGAGCGCGCCCGAGCTGCAGGCCGAGCTGACGGCCTGCGCGGCCTGGCTGGCGCGCTACAACGCGGCCATGGGCGAGGCGGCCGAGACCTGGCATGCGCTGCTGCAAGAGCGTGCCGGATCGGTGGGCGAGGGCGCCATGCTGCGCCCGCCGTTCTACTGCGACTACGGCTTTCATCTGCACCTCGGCAAGAACGTCTTCCTGAACTACAACTGCGTGATCCTCGATACCGCGCCCGTCACCATCGGCGACGACACCCGGATCGGCCCGGCCGTGCAGATCTATACCGCCGACCACCCGCGCGACCCGGCCCTGCGCCGCAGCGGGCTGGAGTGCGGCAAGCCGGTGACCATCGGCAAGAATGTCTGGATCGGCGGCGGCGCCATCGTGCTGCCGGGCGTGACCATCGGCGACGATGCGATTGTCGGCGCCGGCAGCGTGGTCAGCCGCGACGTGCCGGCCGGGGCCACCGTGGTCGGCAATCCAGCCCGCGTGGTAGCGAAAAGCTAGCGTAGCGATGCATCCACGCTGAGCCAGCTCAATGTGTCAATAATTCAACGTTAATCGGATTGCAACATCCGGCGGAACGGGTTGTACTGGACCTTGGCAAGAGCCAAATCCCACCCTTCCACCACGGAGTGCAATCATGCAAAGCCCATCCTTCGCCCTGAAAAGCCTGGTCGCCGCCATGCTGCTGTGCGGCGCCGCCAGCGCCGCCGCCCAGATCACGGTCTACACCGACCGCACCGCCTTCCTGGCCGCCGTCGGCGGCTACGGTGTCGATACCTACGACGACCTCGACATCGATCTCTACGACAGCCCCTTCGCGCGCAATGCCGGCGAATACAGCTACACGGCCTCTGCGCCCGGCGGCCTGTATGGCGCCGGCAGCGGCGCCGACGGCTGGCTGTCGACGAATGTCGACGCCGACGGCATCGTGTTCTCGAATTTCGCGCCCGGCGTCACTGGCTTCGGCGGCTATTTCTTCGGCTCGGATGTGTTCGGCAGCTTCCTGCCCGGCGGCACCCTGCTGTTCACGGCCTCGAACGGCACGACCCTCAACTACACGCTCGGGAATGCCAGCACGGGGAGCTTCCTCGGCTTCGTCTCCAGTTCGCCGCTGAGTTCGGTGAGCCTGGCGGCCGGCGGCGACTACTGGGTCACCGCCAACGACGTCACGCTGGCGATGCCGGTGCCGGAACCGGAAACCTACGCCATGATGCTGCTGGGGCTGGGCGTGGTGGGCTGGATGCGCCGCCGCCGCGCTTGATCCTCGGCGGCGCCTGGTCAAGCTGCCGCGCCGCCGGACGCGGCAGCTTGACTCTTCGACTGCTGGCGCCGCTACTTGCGCGGGAGTTATAATTGCCGCCATTTCAAATCCGGCGAGCAGGGCAGGGCAGTGGCAAAACTCTATTTCAGGTACTCGGCGATGAACGCCGGCAAATCGACTGCCTTGCTGCAGGTGGCCCACAACTACGAAGAGCAGGGCCAGCAGGTCAAGCTCTACACGGCCGCCATCGACGACCGCTACGGCGTTGGCCTGATCACCTCGCGCCTCGGCCCGCAGCGCCAGGTCGACGTGTTCGGCAAGGACACCGATTTCCTGGCGGCGACGCCCGCCGTCGGCTGCGTGCTGGTCGATGAAGCCCAGTTCCTCAGCACTGTCCAGGTGCAGCAGTTGCACCAGCTGGCCCAGGTGCGCGGCGTGCCCGTGATCTGCTATGGCCTGCGCAGCGACTTCCGCGGCGAGCCTTTCCCCGGCTCGGCCTACCTGCTGGCGCTGGCCGACGACATCGAGGAAATCAAGAACATCTGCAGCTGCGGCAAGAAGGCGACCATGAACATCCGTGTCGACGAAGCCGGGCGCCGCATCAAGGAAGGCGAGCAGGTCAGCATCGGCGGGAACGAAAGCTACCGCCAGGCTTGCGGCCGCTGCTTCTACGGCACCTGAAGCGCCCCCGGCCGCGCCCCAGCCGCAAGAAAACCACCACCGAACCCGGCCGCATTCCTGCCCATGGACCTGTCCGCCGCTTGCGCCTCGTTCGCGCCGCCCTGGCTGTGCGGCCAGGCCGACATCCTGCTCTACCTGCTGCCATCGCTGGCGCTGGCCTTCCTGTTCTGGATGCTTGCAAGCGCGCATCCGGGTTTCTTTGTCCTTACCGCGGCCGGCACCCTGTGCCACGAGCTGGCCCACTTCAGTGTCGGCCTGCTGACCAATGCCGAGCCGATCGGCCTGAACCTGATCCCGCGCCGCAAGGGCAGGGTCTGGGAACTTGGTTCTGTCACCTTCGCCAACCTGCGCTGGTACAACGCGGCGCCGGCTGCGCTGGCGCCCTTGCTGGTACTGCTGCTACCGCTGGTGGTTGCCGCGTGGCGCACCGGCCCGGGCTGGCATTTCGCGCCGCTCGACCTGCTGCTGGCCGTATTGCTGGCGCCGCAATTCCTGTCGTTCTGGCCGTCGCCGGTGGACTGGAAGCTGGCGGCGCGGTCCTGGCCCTGGCTGGTCCTTGCCGGATTGGCACTGGCAGGCTGGCACTGGCGTTCACTCCTGTTTCAATTTGTAAAAATTTGATCCTACCCGCTTAAGGCGACCTTAAGCTCGCACGCTCATCCTCGCGTAGCCGACTCTGCGCACCCGCGCTATCCTGTAGAATGAATCGCGCAGCCGAGGTAGCGGTCCAGGTAGCGGTTTTCATCGGCCTGGCCCCCCCGGCAACGCTGGCAGACACCCAAGTACACGTTCGGAGAACGCATAAATGAAGAAGCAGATGTTGATGGTTGCGCTGGCCTTTGCCATGTCCACCCATGCGGTGACCGCACAGCCCGAAAAAGCAGGCAACACCCAGATGAAACCGGTCGCGGCCCAGACCCAGGCGGCGCTGTGGGCTTCGCGCGTGCTGGCGCGCTACCACTACAAGGCCATGCCGCTGGACGACGCGATGTCCGAGAAAATCTTCGACAATTATTTCGAAGCGCTCGACGGCGAAAAGCTCTACTTCACCCAGGCCGACCTCGACCGCTATGCGCCGCTGCGCACCAAGCTCGACGATGCGATCAGCAACGAAGACCTGAGCCAGCCTTTCGCCATCTACAATGTTTACCAGCAGCGCTTTGCCGACCGCATGGCGTATGCGCGCAGCCTGCTGAAGACCAAGTTCGATTTCACCGCCGACGAGACCCTGCAGCTCGACCGCGAAAAAGCGCCGTGGGCGAAGAGCGAAGACGAAATCCGCGACCTGTGGCGCAAGCGCGTCAAGAACGACTGGCTGCGGCTGAAGCTGGCCGGCAAGGACGACAAGGCCATCCGCGAAACGCTGGACAAGCGCTACGCGAACTATGTCGCGCGCATGAAAAAGCTGAACAACGAAGACGTGTTCCAGATGTTCATGAACGCGTATGCCACCGCGATCGAGCCGCACACCAACTACCTCGGCCCGCGCTCGGCCGACAACTTCGACATTTCCATGCGCCTGTCGCTGGAAGGCATCGGCGCCGTGCTGCAAACGCGCGACGACTACACCATCATCCGCGAAGTCGTGCCGGGCAGCCCGGCCGATAAATCCGGCAAGCTGAAGGTAGGCGACCGCGTGGTCGGCGTTGCACAGGGCAATGGTGCATTCACCGACGTGCTCGGCTGGCGCATCGACGACGTGGTGCAACTGATCCGCGGCGAAAAAGGCTCGACCGTGCGCCTCGACGTGATCCCGGGCGATGGCGGTGTCGACGCCAAGCACATCACCGTGGCCATGGTGCGCAAGAAAATCAGCATGGAAGAGCAGGCCGCCAAGAAGTCGATCATCGAGGTCAAGGAAAACGGCGTGAACCGCCGCATCGGCGTGATCTCGCTGCCGACCTTCTACCAGGACTTCGAGGCGCGCCGCAAGGGCGACAAGGACTTCAAGAGCGCCACCCGCGACGTCGAACGCATCCTGGGCGAACTCAAGAAGGAACGTGTCGACAACGTGCTGATCGACCTGCGCAACAACGGTGGCGGTTCGCTGGTCGAGGCCGTGGAACTCACCGGCCTGTTCATTGACAAGGGCCCGGTGGTGCAGCAGCGCGACGCGCGCGGCAGCATCGAGGTCGAAGGCGACGTCAAGGCCGGCCTGGCCTGGGATGGTCCGATGGGTGTGCTGATCAACCGCGGCTCGGCCTCGGCCTCGGAAATCTTCGCGGCTGCAATCCAGGACTATGGCCGCGGCCTCGTGATCGGCGAGCCGAGCTTCGGCAAGGGCACGGTCCAGACCCTGCTCGACCTCGACCGCTTCTCTGAGTCCGACAAGGTACGCTACGGCGAGCTGAAGATGACGGTGGCCCAGTTCTTCCGCATCAACGGCGGCACCACCCAGCTGCGCGGCGTGACGCCGGACATCAAGCTGCCGGTGCTGTCCGATAGCGAGCACTTCGGCGAATCCTCGTTCACGAATGCGTTGCCCTGGGTCGCAATCAAGCCGGCGAATTATGTCCCGCTGGGTAACCTGAAGGAACTGGTCGAGCCCCTGCAAAAACGCCACGATGCGCGCATCGCCAAGGACAAGGACTTCCAGGACCTGCGCGAAGACATCGCCGAGGTCATGAAGATCCGCAAGGAAAATGCGATCTCGCTGAACGAAGCGGTGCGCCGCAAGGAGCGCGACGCCCAGGATGCGCGTTCCAAGGCACGCGAAGCGCGCCTGGCGGCCGGCAAGGACAGCCATGCAGACGAGCCGGCGGCAGCGCCGGGCGGCAAGGAGGCGCGCAGCAAGGTGCCGAATCCGACCAAGCCGGCCAAGACCGTGGTGGCGGCGCGTAACACGCCGCAGCAGGACGACGGCCTGCAAGGCGACGAGCGCGCGCTGTCGGCAGAACTGGCAGCGGAAAAAGCCGCCAAGGATGCCAAGGACGTGCTGCTGCAAGAGGCGGCCCACATCCTGTCCGACGAGGCCGGCATGTTGAAGACCGACACCCGCATGGCCTCGCGCGTCATGCCCTACATGGCGCCGGTCAAGCCGTAGAGGTGAGTGGAATTGCCCGCTGGCCTGGCGCTTTCGGAAAGCGCAGGGCTGCCGGGCGCGGAGTCTATCGACTCCATCGGGCACGGGGGAGGGCGTTTCGACGCCGGAACCCGTGCCTTGTTGTTTGCGGATCGACGGTTTTTTGCTGCGCGGACGCGGGCCAAGGGAACACAGCATGGAGTAGTCCATGGCATAAACCAACGCTGCAAGCCGTTACGAATCGCCTGCGTGCATTGTAACTAACCAACGTTTTGCGGCGCGAGTTGTGTGAAATAACGCACATACCGAAAAGAAAGAAATTCCTATTAGAAAGCTTCCAGTAGTCATTTCTATTTCCTTTTGGAATTGAATTCAATCGAAACAGGCCCTTTTTATGGTTGTGATAGCATGATCTTGCTGTTGTAATATTTATCACAGTCACTCTCAATAAGAAGGAGCAACCATGCAAGTTCGTCACCTCGTCATTGCCGCCCTGCTCGTCACCGCTGGCGCAGCGCAAGCCCAGACCTCCCGCGTCCACCCTGGCACGCTGACCGGCTGGGCCGTCACCACCACCGCCGGCGTTGCCGCAACGGCTGCCGCCCCGGCGCCAGCGCCAGTTGCCGTCATCCAGGCACCGGCGCCAGCGCCGATCGCACCGGTTGCCGTCGACCCGGTCGTTACCGCACCAGCTATCGCAGAAGTACCAGAGCCATCGAGCATCGCTTTGCTGCTCGCCGGCGCAATGGGTGTTGGCGCACTGCGTCGTCGCCGCGCGAAGTAATTATTTCGCTGCAACAGCGAAAAGGGCGTTCCTCAGCAGGAGCGCCCTTTTTTGTTGGCGCTGTCACCGTTGCGTGTTGGACCAGCCCAGCGCCGCTCGCAGGAACTGTTCGGCAGAAACAATCCGCCCGCCATCGACTGCCCAGCGCCAGCCCAGGTAGTTCGGCAGGTAACGCGAAGCCACCCCATGGAAGCGTGCCAGCCATTCCCGAAAACGCCGATGGTAGCCGTTCACGTTCTGAACGTGGACCGCGCCGCGCACCCGCTCGCTCGCTTGCAGATTGACGAATTCGTGGGAGATGCCGGTTTCCCGTGCGAAGGCGCGGTAGGCCGCATGTGCGTCGCTCACCAGCAGCACGTCGCGCTCGAGGACCGGTAGCAGGTGCCGATGCAGCTGGGCCACTGTCAGCGCGCCGCGCCCGGTGACGAAGTCGAAGGTGGCGCCGGTGCGGTCGCGCGCCACCAGGATGCAATCGTGGTCGCGGTTGATGCCGCGCCAACGGGCGACACCGCCGCGCTTGCGCGCCGGCCGGTCCAGCTTGCGTGAACCCTTCTGCGATTCGAGCAGGAACAGTTCGTCGGCTTCGGCGATGCCGCCCAGCAGGAGAGGACGGTCGTGCTTGGCCCAGGCAAGGAAGCGATGGCGCCAGCGGAAACTTGTGTTGCGGTGGATGCCGAGGGCCGCCGCCGCCTTGCGCACCGGCTGCCCGTCGAGCATGCGTTCCAGGTAGTCGAGCCAGCGGCCGCGGTGCCGCAAGCGGGCCAGCGGCGTGCCGGTCAATGCGCTGAAGGTCTTGCCGCAGGCGCAGCAGCGGTAACGCTGCACGCAACGATCGCGGCCATGCTTGTGATGCCGTTAGCTCGACAGTTCACTCAGCCCAACAGGAAACGGTGACAGCGCCTTTTTTGTTGTCGAAATTTATAACAATTCAGGTACAATCCTTGGTGAACGGTCGTGCTTTTTTGCGCCCGCGCGACAATAACAAGGAGACGAAATGGACCTGAATTATTCCGACGAGGACCTGGCCTTCCGCGACGAAGTGCGGGCCTTCCTGGCGGCGCAGCTGCCGCCCGACTTGCAGCACAAGGTACGCAGCCACCTGCGCCTGAGCAAGGACGACAGCGTGCGCTGGCACAAGATCCTGGCCGCGCAAGGCTGGGTGGCGCCAGGCTGGCCGGTCGAATTTGGCGGCCCCGGCTGGACGCCGACCCAGCGCCACATCTTCGAGGAAGAATGCGCGCGCGCCGGCACGCCGCAGATCATGCCCTTCGGCGTGAACATGGTGGCGCCGGTGGTCATGGCCTTCGGCAGCCCCGAGCAGCAAGCCTATTTCCTGCCGCGCATCCTGTCTTGCGAGGACTGGTGGTGCCAGGGGTATTCGGAACCGGGCGCCGGCTCCGACCTCGCCTCGCTGAAGACCACCGCGGTGCGCGCCACCGATGCCGAGGGCGAGCACTACATCGTCAACGGCCAGAAGACCTGGACCACGCTGGCCCAGCACGCCGACATGATCTTTTGCCTGGTGCGCACCGACAGCGGCGTGCGCAAGCAGCAGGGCATTTCCTTCCTGCTGATCGACATGCACACGCCAGGCATCACGGTGCGTCCGATCATCATGCTCGACGAAGACCATGAAGTGAACGAAGTCTTCTTCGACAACGTGCGGGTGCCGGCGGCCAACCTGGTTGGCCAGGAAAACCGCGGCTGGACCTACGCCAAGTACCTGCTCGGCCACGAACGCACCGGCATCGCCGCCGTCGGCCGCTCGAAGCGCGAGCTTGCCTTTTTGAAGGGCCTGGCCGCGCGCGAAACCAAGAACGGCCAGCCCTTGCTCGCCGACCCGCTGTTCGCCGCCAAGCTGGCGCACCTGGAAATCGAACTCATGGCACTGGAAATGACGGTGCTGCGCGTGCTGGAGAAAGCCGACAAGGCGCCGGGGCCGGAAGCCTCGGTGCTGAAGGTACGCGGCACCGAGATCCAGCAAGCCCTCACCGAACTCATGATGGAAGCCGTCGGCCCGATGGCCTTGCCTTTCGACCCGGCCTACCTCGAAGGCAAGAGCGAGCACAGCGTGGCGGGCGACGACGATGCGGCGCCGCTGGCCTCGTACTACTTCAACTACCGCAAGACCTCGATCTACGGCGGTTCGAACGAAATCCAACGCAACATCATCACCCAGATGATCCTGGGCCTGTAAGGAGAGAACATGGACTTCGATTTCAATCCCGAGCAGCGCCAGTTCGCCGATGCCCTGAAGCGCTGGATCGACCGCGACTACGGCTTCGACGCGCGCCGCGCCATCGTCCATTCCGACGCCGGCGTCTCGGCTGCCGCCTGGGCCACCCTGGCCGAACTGGGCATGACGGCGCTGCCGGTACCCGAGGAGCAGGGCGGCTTCGCCGGCACGGCGGTCGACATGTTCGTCGTGATGCGCGAGCTGGGCCGCGGCCTGGTGGTCGAGCCCTATTTCGCCACCGTGCTCGGCGCCGAATTCCTGCGCCTGGGCGGCGCCCATCCGCATTTGCTGGAACGCGTTGCCGGCGGCGAGCTGACGCTGGCCTGCGCCCTGGGCGAGCGGCAGTCGCGCCACGACCTGCGCGACATCGCCACCCGCGCCACGCCCGACGGCGACGGCTATCTGCTGAACGGCGAAAAGAAGGTGGTGCTGCACGGCGCCCAGGCCGGGATGCTGGTGGTGTCGGCGCGCACCGGCGGCCAAGGGCGCGACGAAGCGGGCATCGCGCTGTTCGTCGTGCCGGCGGATGCCGCCGGCCTGCGCTTGACGGACTACCGCACCCTGGATGGCCTGCGCGCCGCCGACGCCGTGTTCGAGAACGTGCGCGTCGATGCGGCGGCCCTAGTCGGCGCGGCGGGCGCAGGCTGGCCCATCCTCGACGCCGCCGCCGACTACGGCGCCGGCCTGCTGTGCGCCGAAGCCGTGGGCGCGATGGAGGCCATCTTCGAGGCCACGCTCGACTACCTCAAGACGCGCCAGCAGTTCGGCGCCCCGATCGGCAAGTTCCAGGCCCTGCAGCACCGCATGGCCGACATGGTCATCCACCTCGAGCAGGCACGCTCGATGGCGCTGCTGGCCGCCGTCAAGCTGGGCGTGCAAGACGCCGGCGAACGGCGCCGCGCCGTCTCGGCCGCCAAGTACCGCATCAACCTGGCCGCGCGCTTCATCGGCCAGCAGGCGGTGCAGCTGCACGGCGGCATGGGCGTGACCGACGAGCTGCCGGCCGCCCACTACTTCAAGCGCCTGGCCACCATCGAGCTGACCCTGGGCGACGCCGACCACCACCTGGCGCGCTTCATCGCCCAGCCGGGCTTCACCGAAGGAGTGGCGGCATGAGGACGGACGCGCAGGGAGACTGGTATTTCGAGGACTTCACCCCGGGCCAGGAAATCGAGCTCGGTTCGCGCACCGTGAGCGAGGAAGAAATCGTCGCCTTCGCCAGGCAGTTCGATCCCCAGCCCTTCCATGTGGATGCCGAGGCGGCGCGCGGGTCGATCTACGGCGGCGTAATCGCCAGCGGCTGGCATACCTGCGCCATGATGATGCGCATGGTGGTCGACGGCATGCCCTTCGCCTCGTCGAGCATGGGTTCGCCCGGCCTGGACGGCGTGCGCTGGCTGCTGCCGGTGCGCGCTGGCGACACCCTGTCGCTGCGCCACGTCACCAAGCAGGTCAAGGCCTCGAGCTCGAAGCCGGACCGCGGCGTGGTCTGGACCAGCTGGGAAGCGCGCAACCAGCACGGCGAAACCGTGTGCACGATCGAGGGCATGGCGATGTTCAAGCGGCGGCCGCAGGACTGAGGCGCCACGGCCGCGCTGTCCGCGTCGCGGCCTTCAGCCCGCCTGCGCCACCCGGTAGCGGTTGCGTCCTGCGGCCTTGGCCTCGTACAGCGCCGCATCGGCCGCGCGGATCAGGGCGGCGCCGGCCTGGCCGCCGGCCGGCAGCACCGAGGCGATGCCCATGCTGGCGGTCAGCACCGGCGCCGTCGGCGAGGCGGCGTGCGGAATCGCCAGCCTGGCCAGTTCGGCCAGCAGGCGCCCGGCCACGGATGCGGCGCCGGCCATCTCCAGCTGCGGCAGCAGGATCGCAAATTCCTCGCCGCCGTAGCGTGCCACCAGGTCCTGGGCGCGCCCGGCGGTGCGGACCATGGCGCGCGCCACTTGCTCCAGGCAGGCGTCGCCGGCCTGGTGGCCGTAGCGGTCGTTGTACATCTTGAAATGGTCGATGTCGGCCAGGATCAGCGCCATCGGCAGCCCGGCACGCGCGCAGCGGCGCCATTCGACGTCCATCCGTTCGCTGAAGGCGCGCCGGTTGGCGACCCCGGTCAGGCTGTCGGTCAGGGTAAGGGCGCGCAGGGCGTCGGCCTGGCGCTTCACGGTGAGCTGGGTGCGCACCCGGGCGCGCACCACGGCCACGTTCACCGGCTTGCTGATGAAGTCGGCGGCGCCGGCGTCGAGGGCGCGGGTTTCGTCTTCCGGGCTGGAGAGGGCGGTGACGAAGATCACCGGGATGTCGCGCGTCTGCGGCTCGGCGCGCAGCGCGGCCAGCACGCGGTGGCCGTCCATCTGCGGCATGACGGCGTCGAGCAGGATCAGGTCGGGCTGCTGGGCGCGCGCCAGCTCCAGGGCCTTGGCGCCGTCGAGCGCGAACAGCACCTCGTGCTGGTCCTGCAGCGCGGCGTGCAGGATCCGGATGTTTTCCATCGCGTCGTCGACCACCAGGATTCGGCCGTTCAGCGCCAGGTCGGTCCAGCTCATGCGTCTCCTTTCGCCTCCAGTATCTTCTGCAGCAGCTGCGCCGCCTGCTCGAAGCGCAGCAGGCCGATGGCGTTGGCCAGCTCGTTCATCGCGCCGGCCTCGAGCGTGGCCGCCAGGGCCGGGCGCAGCGCGTCGAAGGCGGTCATCGCCTTCATGTTGTTATTTTGCAGGAGTTCGAGCAGCCTTGCCAACGCGTCGCGCCGGACCGGCGCCGCAGTGGCCGTCGCTGTGCTCGCACTTCCTGCTGCGCCTGCCTGCGCCGCCGGGGCGCCCTCGGCCGCGGCGAGCGTGCGCGCCGCCGCCAGCACCGTGGCCATGGCAGCGTCCAGGTCCGCCAGCAGCGGCGCGCATGCGGCGCCGGCGTCGCCGAGGGCGTCTTCCAGGGCCAGCGCCCTGGCCGCCAGGCCGCTGGCGCCGAGATTGCCGGCCACGCCGCGCAAGCGGTGCGCCAGGGCGGCAGCGCCGCTGCGGTCGCCGCCGTCCACGCATGCGCGGATCTCGTCCACGGCGTCGGCCTGGTGGGCGGCGAAGCGTTCCAGCACCGACACGAAGGCAGCGCGGCTGCCGCCGAAGCGCGCCAGGGCGGCTGCGACGTCGATGCCGGGGACCGGCGCCAGGGTGGGCGTGGGCGGCAACAGGCCGCGTACGGTGTCGACGCCCGCTGCGCCGCCGCGGCCGGTGACGGCCAGCAGGGTGGCCACCAGCGCCTCCACATCCACCGGCTTCGGCAAGTGCGCATCCATGCCGGCGTCCAGCGCGCGCTGGCGGTCCTCGTCCATGGCGTTGGCGGTCATGGCGACGACCGGCAGCGCCGTCCAGCCCCTGGCCCGGATCGCGCGCGCGGTCTCGAAGCCGTTCATGACCGGCATCTGCAAATCCATCAGCACGGCGTCGTAGGCGGCGCCGTCGGCCAGCATGCCGAGCGCGAGCTGGCCGTTCGCGGCCAGGTCGACCGCGGCGCCCGCGTGCAGCAGCACGTGGTGGGCCACTTCCTGGTTGACCGGGTTGTCCTCGACCACCAGCACGCGCAGGCCGGCCAGCGGCAAGGCCGGGGCAGGCAGGGTCGGGCGCGGCGCGGGCGCAGCGGTTGCGCCATCAGGCCCGCGCAATTGAGCCACCACCGTGCGCAGGGCGGTGCGGGTAAACGGCTTGGCCAGCACCGGCAGCGGCGCCAGGCCCGCGCCCTCGGCCGCCAGGCGGGCCAGCTCGGGACTGGCCGCCAGCAGGGCCGACGGCGGTGGCGCGGCAAGGCGCGCCAGCAGCGTGGCGCCGTCCAGGCCGGGCATGGCGGCGTCGACAAAGGCGAGGTCGAAGCGCGGCGCGCCGTCGAGCAAGGCGAGGGCCTCGGCGCCGCTGTCGGCGCGCACGGTGTCGAAGCCGAGGCCGGCCAGCTGGGCGGCCAGCGCGGCGCCGGCGCTGTCGTTGTCGTCGGCCACCAGCACGCGCAGGCCGTCGCCGCAGGGCGGGGCGGCCGGCTCGGCGATGCCGAAATCGAGGGCGAAGTGGAAGCGCGCGCCGGCGCCGGGGCGGCTCTCGAGCCCCAGCTCGCCGCCCATCAGGCCGACCAGGCGGCGCGCGATCGACAGGCCCAGGCCGGCGCCGCCGTATTCGCGGCTGACCGAACCGTCGCCCTGGGTAAACGGCTCGAAGATGTGCTGCTGGAGCGCGGGTGCGATGCCGATGCCGGTGTCGCACACGGCAAAGCCGAGGCGCACGCCGGCAGCGCTGCGCGCCAGCAGCTCGACCGCCAGCACCACCTCGCCGGCATCGGTGAACTTGATGGCGTTGCCGAGCAGGCTATGCAAGACCTGCTCGAGGCGCAGCGGGTCGCCGACCAAGGCTTCCGGCACGCCGGGGGCGACCGCGAACACCGGCTCCAGGCCCTTGTTCCATGCCTGCGGCGCCAGCCGCGCGGCCAGGCTCTGCAGCGTGGCGTCGAGGCGGAACGGCGCCGGTTCCAGCGCCAGTTCGCTGGACTCGATCTTGGCGTAGTCGAGCAGGTCGCTGAGCAGGGCCAGCAAGGAGGCGGAAGCGTTCTTGATGTGGACGATGTGGCCGCGTTCGCGCCCGCCCAGGGGTGCGGCCTCGAGCACGCGCGCCAGGCCCATGATGGCGTTCAGCGGCGTGCGGATCTCGTGGCTCATGTTGCCGAGGAATTCGTTCTTCGCGCGTGCGGCCTGTTCCGCCTGGCCCAGGGCCAGCACCAGCCGGTTTTCGGTGCGCTTCAGGTCGGTGATGTTCATGTGCAGCTTGTAGGCGCCGCGCACCCGGCCGCCGGCATCGAGGTCGGGCAGGTAGCTGCCCCATACGTGCACAGGCTCGCGCTGCGGCGCGCCGGCCGTGGCTGGCAGTTCGCATTCGAACTGCTGCGGCCGCCCGGCCATCACGCCCGCGAGATAGGGCGCGAAGCAGGCCATGTGCTCGGGCGCGAGCAGTTCGTCGGCGCGGCGTCCGAGCGCATCGTCTTCGCTGCGGCCCAGCCAGGCGAGCAGCGGCCGGTTGGCAAAGCGCAGGCGCCCGTCGGCATCCCAGTAGCTCACCAGCGCCGGCAGGTTGTCGGTGACGGTGCGGATGAAGCGCTCGCGCTCGCGCAGCTGGGCGCTCGTTGCGCGCAGGGCGGCGTCGGCGGCCACGCGGGCGCTGATGTCGCGGATCGTCACCTGCATGATGCCGCGCCCGCCAACGTCGAGGGCGGTCAGCTTGATGTCGGCATGGAAGTTGCCGCCGTCGCGGCGCCGGTGCACCCACTCGAACTGGGCGCCGCCGGCGTCGAGCGCCTGGCGCATCAGTTCCAGCGCAAATTCCTCGGAGCGGCGCCCGTTCGGCTGGAACTCGGGCGAGGCGCTGGCCGGCGACAGATTGATGAATTCGGCGACGCTGTCGTGGCCGAACAGTGCGGCCGCGGCCGGGTTGGCGCTGATGAAATTGGCGTTGTAGGCGAGCAGGGCCTGGGCATCGCCCGAGGCCTCGAACAGCACCCGGAACATCTCGTCGTTGTCGCGGTTGCGCTCTTCCTGCAGCTTGCGCGCGGTGACCTCGATCACCACCGCGTTGATGCCGACCAGCTCGCGCGCCGCGCCGAACACCGGGTAATAGCTCGACTCCCAATGGCGCATCGTGTTCGGGTCGGACGGCAGCACGCCGCTGGTCTCGACATCGCGCAGCGGGCGCCGGGTTTCGCGCACGCGGCGGTAGGCTTCCTCGATGCCGTGGCCGAACTCGCCCAGCAGCTCGGGGATGGTGCGGCCGATGTGGTCTTGCGCCGGCAGGGCATTGATGGCGGCCAGGTGCTCGTTGACCATCACGAAGCGCAGGTCGCGGTCGAGGAAGCACAGGCCGACCGGCGCGGTGGCGTATACGGTTTCCAGGCGCGCATTCAGGCGCTCGAGTTCGGCGGTGCGGTCGGCCACGGCCCGTTCCAGGTCGTGGCGGTGGCGCAGCAATTCGCCCTCGACCTGCTGCAGCACGGCGCCGACCACGGCGACCTCGCGGATGCCCGCGGTGGTCAGGCGCAGCGGCTCGCCGCGCCCGAGCGCCGCCGCCGGGCCGCTCAGCTGGCGCACCGAGCGCGCGATGGTGCCGCCGATGGCCCAGGCCAGCAGCACGCTCAGGCCGAGCAGCGCCGCCGAGACGGCCACCGTGGCCGGCAGGGTGTGGCCGAGCAGGGTTCCCGCGGCGTCCTCGGGATAGGTGACGGCCACGGTCCAGCCGCTGCGGTCGGATTTCGAGTACACCGAATACCAGTCCGCTTCGCCTGCGCGGCCGGCCAGGGTGACCGCGCCTTCGGGGCTGCCGGCCAGCGCCGCCGCCAGCGCCGCGTTCATGCGCGCGCCGATGAAACGCGAATGGTCGATGTTGCGCGCCACCACCAGGCCCCCGCTGTCGAACACCTCGGCTACCCAGCCCTGCGACAGCTGCTGGGCGCCGAGCAGGTCGGCGATGCGGCGCGGGCGGATCTGGGCCGACAGCACGTAGACCACCTTGCCGCCGCGCCAGACCGGCACCTCGGCCGACACCACCTCCGGCTGGCCCACACCCGGCGTGTGCAGGCCCGAGACGACGGCGTTGCCGCGCTCGATCACCTTGCGGATGGCGCCCAGGTTGACTGCCGGCGGACGGGTGCTGGCCGGCAGGCGCGTGCTCATCAAGAGCTGGCCGTCGGCGCCGGCCAGCACGAAGGCGCTGACCGGGAATTCGGGGCGCAGCAGGTCGCGCGCGTGGTGGTGGAAGTCCTCCAGGGTCGCCGGCGACAGACCGGGCCAGGCGGCGGCCACGCGCGCCGCCGCTTCCGCGCTTTCCAGCTCGCGGTCGAGGGCGGCCGTGAGAACGCGTGCCACCGTGCCGGCGTCGCGGGCAACGTGTTCGCGCTCGCGCTGGCCGGCGTCGCGCACGAACGCGATGTAGCCCAGCACGAGCGGCAGGACACTGGCGAGGACGAGGACGATCAGCTTCGAGCGGATCGAGGGCAGGGCATGGCGGGAAAACGGGAACAAGAGGCAATCCGGGTCGGCGCGGCGCGGTTTGCCGCTCCTCCCATGGTAGCCGAGCGCGGCGGCGGTGGACAGCACAAGCGCCGCCCACCCGCCGTTAATGTAGCCTCAAGGCAACATTGTTATGCAGACGTTATGCGTATTTTGCAAGTTCCAGCTTGGCGATGGCATTCCGGTGCACTTCGTCCGGGCCGTCGGCCAGGCGCAGGGTGCGATTCCCGGCCCATTGGTAAGCAAGCGGGAAGTCGTCGGACACGCCGCCGGCGCCGTGGGCCTGGATCGCCCAGTCCAGCACCTGCTGGGCCACGTTCGGCCCCAGCACCTTGATCATGGCGATCTCGGCCTGCGCGCCCTTGTTGCCGACCTTGTCCATCATCCAGGCCGCCTTCAGGGTCAGCAGGCGTGCGGTGTCGATGCGGATGCGCGACTCGGCGATGCGCTCGCGCCACACGCCCTGCTCGGAAATCTTGCGCCCGAAGGCGACCCGGCTGTCGAGGCGCTTGACCATCAGTTCCAGCGCGCGCTCGGCCACGCCGATCGAGCGCATGCAGTGGTGGATGCGGCCCGGCCCCAGGCGGCCCTGGGCGATCTCGAAGCCGCGGCCTTCGCCGAGCAGCATGTTCGAGGCCGGCACACGCACGTTCTCGAAGGTGATCTCGCAGTGGCCGTGCGGGGCGTCGTCGTAGCCGAACACGGGCAGCGGGCGCTTGATGGTCACGCCCGGGGTGGCGGCCGGGACCAGGATCATCGATTGCTGCTGGTGACGCGCGGCGTTCGGATCGTTCTTGCCCATCACGATGAAGATCTGGCAGCGCGGGTCGCCGGCGCCGGAAATCCACCACTTGTGGCCGTTGATCACGTATTCGTCGCCGTCACGTTCGATGCGGGTGGCGATGTTGGTCGCATCCGACGAGGCGACGTCCGGCTCGGTCATGGCAAAGGCCGAGCGCATCTCGCCGCGCAGCAGGGGTTCCAGCCAGCGCACCTTGTGTTCCTCGGCGGCGTAGCGCTCCAGGGTTTCCATGTTGCCGGTGTCGGGCGCGGAACAATTGAAGACTTCCGGCGCCCAGGACACGCGGCCCATGATCTCGCACAGCGGCGCATAGTCGAGGTTCGACAGGCCTTCCGGCGCGCGCGCCGATTTCGGCAAGAACAGGTTCCACAGGCCTTGCTCGCGCGCCAGCGGTTTCAGGCGTTCGATGAGTTCGGTAGGCACCCAGCGGTTGCCGGCGGCGCCATTCCGGTCGACTTCGTCCTTGTAGGCTTTTTCGTTCGGGTAGATGTGCTCGTCCATGAAGGCAAGCAGGCGGGTGCGCAGCGCATTACAGCGTTCGGAATACTCGAAATCCATGTGGTCCTCGGTAGGTAAGGTCAGCGGTTCGCGAATTGCCAGGCCATCTCGGCCATGGGACGGGCGGCTTTGCCGTTCTGCAGCGCCTGCGCGCTCGACGCCGTGCCGTCGACGTAGCGCTTCATGATCCCCTGCATGATGCCGGCCAGGCGGAACATGTTGTAGGCAAGATAAAAATTGAAATCCTCGGGGCGGATGGTCTTGCCGGTGCGCTCGCAATAGCGGCGCACGTATTCCTCCATGTCCGGGATGCCGAGCTCGGCCAGGTCGAGGCCGGCGATGCCGCGGAATTTACCGGGCTGGATGTGCCAGGACATGCAGTGGTAGGAGAAATCGGCCAGCGGGTGACCGAGCGTCGACAGTTCCCAGTCGAGCACGGCCAGGATGCGCGGCTCGGTCGGGTGGAAGATCAGGTTGTCGAGCCTGAAATCGCCGTGCACGATGGACGTGTCTTCGCCGGGCGGGATGTTTTGCGGCAGCCATTCGATCAGGCGGTCCATGGCCTCGATCGGCTCGGTCACGCTGGCCTGGTACTGTTTGGTCCAGCGCTCGATCTGGCGCGCGAAATAATTGCCGGGCTTGCCGTAGTCGGCCAGGCCGATGGCGGCGTAGTCGGTCGTGTGCAGCTGGGCGATCACGCGGTTCATCTCGTCGTAGATGGCGGCGCGTTCGCTTGGCGTCATGCCGGGCAGCGACTGCTCCCACAGCACGCGCCCCTCGACGCATTCCATCAGGAAGAAAGCACGCCCGATCACGGATTCGTCGGTGCACAGCACGATCTGGCGCGGCACCGGGAAGCCGGCGCCGTGCAGGGCTTGCATGACGCGGAATTCGCGGTCGATGGCGTGGGCCGAAGGCAGCAGCTTGGCGGCCGGGCCGGGCTTGGTGCGCAGCACATATTGTTGGCCACCCCGCTGGCCACCCGCGCGCAGCTTGAAGGTCGGGTTCGATTGCCCGCCCTTGAATTGTTCGACCTCGAGCGGGCCGCCCGGGAAGCCCGGCGCATGTTCGCGCAGCCAGGCGGCAAGCGCGGCGACGTCGAATTTCTGGCCCTCGGACACCGGCTTGGTGCCCATCATTTCTTCGTACACTGGCGTCTCCTCCTGTGTTGTTGTCGAACGATTGTAGCCGATGAAATGCACGACCGTGCTATTTGTTTTTGTTATTTTTTCACGTGTTTTGCAGAGCGAATCAGCGTGATTTTTTGTACTGCTCGAACAGTTGTTCCATGGTCGTCAGGCGCGATCCGAGTTGGAGCGGGGCAGGGGGCACGTGGTTCACGAAGCGCACCACCCAATCGGCCGGGTCCTGGCCCACGTCAAGCGCATTGATGCAGCCGGCCGTTTGCGCCAGGGCGCCCAGGAACAGGCGCTGGCCGGTGAGGGCGAGCGAGAGGATGGCGCAGTTGACGCCGCCGTGCAGGACCAGCAGGACTGTGTCCCAATTGTCTTCGGCGCGCAGGCGGTCGAGGGCGGGGTAGACGCGGTCCATCATTTCGCCGACCGATTCGCCGCCAAGGAAGCGCTGGCCCGGGTCGACCAGGCCTTCGAAGGCGCCGGTGAAGGCGCGCTTGAGTTCGGCGCTGGGGATGGTGGACAGGCGGCCGCCCTTGATTTCATGCAGCTCGGGCCAGATTTCGGGCACGATGTCCTGCTTGGTCACGGCCAGCACGCGTGCTGCGGTCTCGACCGTGCGCGGCAGGCCGGAGACGATCACGCGGTCGAAGCGGACGCTGGCTGCCGCAAAGGCGGCGCCGGCGGCATCGGCCTGGGCGCGGCCTTCGTCGTTGAGGGGGACTTGCTCCGGGAGGACCGGCTTGCCGGCGGCGTCGAAGTAGGTGACGCTGCCGTGGCGCATCAGGAAAATCCGGCGGCGTGCGTTGGTGGGGTCTGGCATCTGCATCTCTATGGGTGGATCGGACCCGGGCGTTCGGGGATGATGTTGGCGGCGACCGTACGGTGGGCACGCTGTGCCCACGCGGTTACGGGCGTATGCTTGCACCGCTGGCCGTGATGGACGCACTCGCGAACCTCAAGCCTGGCTGCGGTATCGTCCATGGCATGCGTTTCGAGCGACGTCGCCCGGCAGCGGACTCGCGGAACCGTACGTCGCCGCGTGGGCACGGAGTGCCCACCGTACGGGCCGCGCAGCAGGCCAAATGATGCGGACAGGCTATTTCAGCGGGCAAGATCAGGCAGCGCCACAGGGCGTTGTCTTGCTTATCTTACACGTAACAAACCACCAGGCGAGGCGCCCGGGCCACAAAATAAATTCCATCGGTAAATATCGCCCGGTTCTGCCTTAGAATAACTCCCCATTTCCAGATCAATCGCAAGGGGTGACATGGCAAGGCCGGAAAAGATTCGACTCGGTGAAGTGCTGATCCAGCAAAAGCTGCTGTCGGAAGAGCAGTTGAACCAGGCGCTGGCCGACCAGAAGCGCACCGGACGCAAGCTCGGCCGGGTGTTCGTCGAGAACGGCTTCGTGACCGAGGAGCAGATCTCGGGCGCGCTGGCGCGCCAGCTGGACATCCCCTACATCAACCTGAAGTTCTACAACATCAGCGACCAGCTGGTGCGCCTGCTGCCGGAAACGGCTGCGCGCCGCTTCCGCGCGCTGGTGCTGGAAGACCGCCCGCACACCGTGCTGGTCGGCGTGTCCGACCCGACCGATTTGTTCGCCTACGACGAAATCGCGCGCCTGCTGAAAAAAGGCGTCGAGCTGGCCGTGGTCAACGAGACCGAGGTCTTGCACACGATCGACCGCATCTACCGCCGCACCGGCGAGATCACCGACTTCGCGAAGGAGGTCGAGGCCGACATCGGCGACGCCTTTGTCGACTTCGGCGCCATGACGGCCAATCCGGGCCTGGAAGAAGCCCCGGTGGTGAAGCTGCTGCAGTCGGTGTTCGACGACGCCACCCAGGTGCGCGCCTCGGACATCCACATCGAGCCGCAGGAAGGGCGCCTGGCGATCCGCTTCCGCATCGACGGCGTGCTGCACCTGCAGACCGAGGCCGACATCAAGATCGCCACGCCGCTGGCGCTGCGCCTGAAACTGATGGCCGACCTCGATATCTCGGAAAAGCGCCTGCCCCAGGATGGCCGCTTCGCCATGAAGGTGAAGAACCAGCGCATCGACGTGCGTATCTCGACCATGCCGACCCAGTACGGCGAATCGGTGGTCATGCGTTTGCTGAACCAGGCCGGGAATACCCTGCGCCTGGAATCGATCGGCATGCCGCGCAAATTGCTGGAGCGCTTCCGCGCCATCGTCCAGCGCCCGAACGGCCTGGTGCTGGTGACCGGCCCCACGGGTAGCGGCAAGACCACGACGCTGTACAGCGCGCTGGCCGAACTGAACTCGGTGGAAAAGAAGCTGATCACCGTCGAAGACCCGGTCGAATACCGCCTGCAAGGCATCAACCAGGTGCAGGTGAACGAGAAGATCGAACTGAGCTTCGCGCGCGTGCTGCGCTCGGCCCTGCGCCAGGATCCGGACATCGTGCTGGTAGGCGAGATGCGCGACCAGGAAACCGCGCAGATCGGCCTGCGCGCCGCGATGACCGGTCACTTGGTGCTGTCGACCCTGCACACCAACGATGCGGCGTCGACCCCGCTGCGCCTGATGGACATGGGCGTGCCGCGCTACATGGTCGGCGGCTCGCTGCAGGCGGTGCTGGCCCAGCGCCTGGTGCGCGTGATCTGCGAAAGCTGCAGCACGCCGTATGCGCCGACGCCGGCCGAGCGCACCTGGCTGCGCCCGGAACTCGGCGACTTCGCCGAGCAGGCCCAGTTCCACCACGGTAAAGGCTGCCCGCATTGCAACGGCACCGGCTACCGCGGGCGTACCGGCGTCTACGAGCTGCTGGAAATGACGCGCGCCGTGACCGACGCCGCGAACCACCCGGACCCCGCCCACTTCCTGAAGGTGGCCCACGCCGAGATGGAGGGCGAGACCCTGCGCCGCCACGGCGTGCAGCTGGCGGTGCAAGGCCGCACGACGATTGCCGAGGCGATGCGCATCAGTAACCAGCTGGAGGATTGAGTTGCCGTTCTTTGCCTACAAGGGCCGCAATGCGCGCGGCGAACTGATGCAGGGCGTGCTGGAAGCGGCCGACAGCGGCGCCGTGGCCGACCAGCTGTTCGGCACCGGCGTGACGCCGGTCGAGATCGTGGTCACCACGCGCAAAGTCACCAGCAACAGCGGCGCCCCCGAAAGCTGGTGGGCGCGCCTGCGCGAAAAGCCGGTCGGCTCGATGGACGTGCAGCTGTTCAGCCGCCAGATGCACACCCTGCTGAAATCCGGCGTGCCCATCATGCGCGGCCTCGCCGGCCTGCAGGAATCGGCCACCAACCCGGCCTTCGGACGCGTGATCAAGGACTTGCGCGAGTCGCTCGATTCGGGCCGCGAGCTGTCGAACGCGATGCGGCGCCATCCGCAAGCGTTTTCCACCTTCTACCTGTCGATGGTACGCGTGGGCGAGATGACCGGGCGCCTGGAAGAAGTGTTCCTGCGCCTGTTCGACCACCTGGAATTCGACCGCGACATGAAGGACCGGGTCAAGGCCGCGCTGCGCTACCCGAGCTTCGTCATCATCGCCATGGTGATCGCGATGATCATCGTGAACGTGTTCGTGATCCCGGCATTCGCCAAGGTGTTCGAGAGCCTGCACACCGAGCTGCCGCTGATGACGCGCATCCTGATGACCACCTCGCGCTTCACGCTCGACTACTGGCCGCTGCTGCTGGCCTTGGGCATCGGCGGCTTCTTCGGCTTCCGCTCCTGGGTCGGCAGCGAAAAGGGCCGCTACAACTGGGACCGCTACAAGCTGCGCCTGCCGATCGCCGGCAAGATCATCCACAAGTCGACCATGTCGCGCTTCGCGCGCAGCTTTTCGCTGTCGATGCGCTCGGGCGTGCCGGTGGTGCAGGCCCTGACCGTGGTGTCGCAGACCGCCGACAACGCCTACCTGGCGGCGCGCATCGAACAGATGCGCGACGGCGTGGAGCGCGGCGAAAGCATCCTGCGCACCTCCACCGCCGCCAACGTGTTCACGCCCATCGTGCTGCAGATGATCGCGGTGGGCGAGGAGACCGGTTCGCTCGACGACTTGATGGACGAGATCGCGCTGATGTACGAGCGCGAGGTCGACTACGAGCTGAAGACCCTGTCGGCCCAGATCGAGCCGATCCTGATCACCTTCCTCGGTGTGATGGTCTTGATCATGGCGCTCGGGATCTTCCTGCCGATCTGGGACCTCGGCCAGGCGGCCCTGCACCGGCAATGAGGCTGCGCCCGTGTCGTGCATCGCGTTGCAGGCCGCGTGGCTTCGCCTTGTTCGAGCTGGCGCTGGTGGCGATCGTGTTCAGCCTGGTGGCCGGCGTGTTGCTGAAGCGTCTTGTGCCGTATGTCGGCGAGTCGGAGCACGTTGCGGCGAAACAACTCATCAGTTCGCTGCGGACGGCCCTGGCGGTGCGCTCGGCGCGCGCCATCGGACAGGGTGGACAGGGCGCTTTGTTGGTGGTTGCACAAGAAAACCCCATGGTTTGGTTGGCGGAACGACCAAAAAACTACCTTGGTGAATATTATTCTCCCAACGAATCCGAACTTCCGAGGGGAAATTGGTATTTCGATAAGGGAAATAAGAGCCTGGTTTACCTATCGGCATCATCGAAAAGTTTTTCTGCTGAAACACCGAAATTTCTCAGGTTCAAGGTAGAATTGCTTCGCGTGCCCAATCCGGTTAAACCAGAAGTACGGAGCGAGGTCACCGAAGGCCTGGTGCTGGTGGAAATCGACAGCCAGCCGGTCGCACCAACCAACTAAGGCAACAAGCGGTTCGCCCGCATCTTTTTTTACAATCGGAGAAAACGTAATGAACAAAAGCATCAAATCGGCGCAAGGCGGCTTCACCCTGATCGAACTGATCGTCGTGATCGTCATCCTCGGCATCCTGGCTGCAACCGCACTGCCGCGCTTCACCAACCTGAGCGGCGATGCCCGCCTGGCCAGCCTGAACGCCGCCCGTGGCGCGCTGACCGCAACCGCTGCGATGACCCACGGCCGTCACCTGCTGACCCCGCTGGCTACCCAGAACGTCGAAGGCGCCAACGTGTCGATGAACATGGCTTCGGGCTACCCTGGCATCGTCGACGCCGCTGGCGCCGATGCCCGTGACCAGCTGCTGCTGGCCGCTGGCCTGAACCAGGATTACGTTCCTCAGACCGTGGGCGCGGCTACCGCCACCAGCCCAGCCGTTGCTGCCGGCACCATGGTGATCGTTCCACGCGGCATCAACGGTACCGCGACCTCGGTCGGCTGCTTCCTGACCTACACCCCGGCCCTGGCCGCCAACGCGGTCCCGACCGTGACCGTGACCGGCACTGCCGACACCTGCCGTTAATCGGGTCCGCGGCTGACGTGGCTGGCTTGCACCGCATTTCGCAGCGCGCATCCAGCCACGGCCGCCGCCTCCGCTACCGCCATGGCTTCACCATGGTGGAACTCATCATCGTGATCGTCCTCGTCGGCATCTTGTCGGCGCTGGCGATCACGCGCTTTTTTGACCGTTCGTTCTACGACGTCGAGACCTCCACCGAACAACTGCGCACCATCCTGCGCTACGGCCAGAAGACGGCCATCGCCCAGCACCGCGACGTGTTCGTGATCCTGGGGGCGAACAGCGCCGCGCTCTGCTTCGCCAACCAGGCCAACTGCACCGCCGCCAACCAGGTCCAGGCTCCTTCCGGCCAGAACAGCGATTCCGCCGTGACCCGCGCCGCCTGCAACAACGCGCGCACCTGGATGTGCGAAGGCCGTCCCGCCAACATCGTCGGCAGCTCCAACAGCAACGTCACCTTCTTCGGCTTCAATGCGCTCGGCCAGCCGTTCAACACGCCCGGCACGACCGCCTTCAACAGCCTGACCATCACGCTCACAGGCGGCAACACCAGCCGCGCGGTGACCGTCGCGCCGGAGACCGGCTATGTATTCTGACGCCGCCTTCAGGCACACGCGCCAGCGCGGCGTGACGCTGATCGAGCTGATCATGTTCATCGTGATCGTCTCGGTGGCGCTGGCCAGCATCATCGCCGTGATGCGCCTGACCACTGCCAACAGTGCCGACCCGCTGCGCCGCAAGCAGGCGCTGATGATCGCCGAAGGCTTGCTCGAGGAAGTGCGCTCGGCCGGCTTCACGCGCTGCGACCCCACCGACCCGGCGGGCGACGATCCGGCGAATCCGGCCTGCACGATTCCCGAGAACTGGGGGCAAGTGGCGCCGGAACCCGTGAATCCTCGCCCCTTCGACAACATCAACGACTACGTGGCCCAGCCGAACGTGGCGGTCGCCGCCTTCAACAATGCCGCCGGCGTGCTGGTCGATGTGTCCGGCCAGCCGGTCGGCGTCGACGGCTACACGGCCACGCTGATGGTCTCGCCGGCCCAGCTGGGCGGCTTCGGCGTGGCCAGCGGCACGGCGGCCAACACCGAGGTGCTGCGCATCCGCGTCAGCGTCGCCTTCGGCGGCGACGCACCCGTGGTGCTCGACGCCTACCGCATGCGCTACACGCGCCCGGGCTTCCAATGACGTGCCCCGGCCTCCAGCGGCGCCGCGCGCGCGGTTTCACCCTGGTCGAGGCGATCATGGTGATCGTCATCATCGGCATCCTGGGCGCGATCGTCGCGGTCTTCATCCGCGCGCCGATCCAGGGCTATGTCGACACCATCGCCCGCGCCGAGGCCAGCGACGAGGCCGACCTGGCGCTGCGCCGCATCGCGCGCGACATCCGCCTGGCGCTGCCGAACAGCGTGCGGGTGAATGCCGGCGGCACCGCCATCGAATTCCTGCTCACCAAGACCGGCGGGCGCTACCTGTCGGTCGAGGACGAAGCCAGCAGCGGCACGCCGCTGTCCTTCGACCCGGCCAACCCCGGCGCCCAGTTCACGGTGGTCGGGCGCCTGAGCGAGGCCATCGTGGCCGGCCAGGACCAGATCGCCGTGTTCAACCAGGGCGTGCCCGGATCGGACGCCTACGAAGCGGGGACCACGGTCCTGTCGCCGGTGAGCGTCGGCGCCGCGGCCGGCGCCGATGCGGCGCTCATCACGCTCAATCCGAACCGCTTCGCAGCGGCGAACGCCTTGCCCTCGCCGGATGCGCGCTTCCAGGTCGTCAGCGGCCCGGTGTCGTATGTGTGCGAAGCGGCGCCAGGCGGCAGCTTCATGCTGCGCCGCTACTCGAACTACGCGATCGGCGCGGCCCAGGCCGTGCCCCCGGCGAACGCCCGCGTGGCGATGCTGGCGGCGCGCGTCGCCAGCTGCACCAACCTGTTCCGTGCCGACACGGTTGCCGCCAGCCGCGCCGGCCTGGTGGTGATGTCGCTGGCGCTGCGCACCCGTAACCTTGCCGATCCCGCCGTGCGCCTGGTGCACCAGGTTCGCGTGGACAATACGCCATGATCCTGCGCTTTTCCCCATCCTCCCAGCGCGAGGCGGGCGCCGGCCTGGTGACGGCGATTTTCCTGCTGGTGGTGCTGGCCGGCCTGGCCACGGCCCTGGTGTCGGTGTTCAGCACCCAGCGCCAGTCGGCTGCGCTGGACGAGCAGGGCGCGCGCGCCTACCAGGCCGCGCGCGCCGGCGTCGAATGGGCCATCTACCGGCGCTCGACCGATGCCGCCAACTATTGCCCGGCGGGCGACACAACGGCCAGCCGCACCGATTCCTTCGCCTTGCCGGCGGCATCGACGATGGCCGGCTTCGTCGTCACCGTGACCTGCACCATGGTGGCTGGCCCGGCCTCGGATAACCCGGACATGACGCCTTTCTACCTGTCGCGCTGGACCATCCGCGCCAGCGCCTGCACCACCGCCGGCACCACCTGCCCGGCCCCGACCAACAGCCGCGACTATGTCGAGCGCGTGATCGAGGTGCAGCTGTGAAGGCGGCGCTGCGACATGCGCTGCAACATGGGCTGCGGATGCTGCTGGTGCTCGCGGCCCTGCTGTACGGCGGCCTGGGCTTGGCCCGCGCCGACACCGCCGTCGCCTTGTCCAAGACCTTCAACGGCGCCGTGAATTTCACCGGCACCCAGGTGACGATCCGCGCCTACAACAACAATACCAACGCCTGCACGATCTACGCGCCCACGGTCAACCGCACCGCCTCGATCAGCATGCCGACCGGCGCCACGGTCTTGTCGGCCCAGCTGTACTGGGCCGGCTCCGGCAACACGGCCGACAACACCGTTACCTTCCAGGGCAACTCGGTCAGCGCGGCGCGCAAGTATTCGTCGACCACGGTGGGCGGCGGCATCAACTTCTTCGGCGGCGCGGCCGATGTTACCGACATCGTGAAAGCCAAGGGCAGCGGCACCTACAGCTTCTCGGGCCTGTCGGTATCGAACGGCAGTCCCTGGTGCGGCTCGCAGGCCGTGCTTGGCGGCTTTTCGCTGCTGGTGATTTATTCGCACCCGGACGAGGACGAGCGCATCCTCAACCTGTACGAAGGTTTCCGCTACATGCAGAACAGCGAATACACGGTGACGGCGTCGAACTTCGGCTGGCCGAAGCCGGCCGTGCGCACGCGCGAAAAAGCCAGGGTCGGTTACATCAGCTGGGAAGGCGACGCCACCCTGCTGTCGGATGGCGAAGCCTTCATCTTCGAGGGTAATGAGCTGAGCGACGACATGAACCCCGCCGGCAACCAGTTCAACTCGCGCAGCAGCGTCAACCGCGACTATTATTCCTACGGGATCGACTTCGACGTCTACGACACCGAGGTGGTCCATTGCATGACTTGCCAGCCGGTGGTCACCGCCACCTACCGCGCCGGCCAGGACCTGGTGCTCCTGAATGCCGAGATCCTGCTGGTGCCGACGCTGCCGGTGTCCGATTTGTCGATCACGATGTCGCGCGGCGGCTCGCTGCAGGTGGGCCAGAGCGTCAGCTATGCGCTGACCGTGAAGAACAACGGACCGTATACCGAGGCCGGGCCGATCACCGTTACCGACACCCTGCCCGCCGGGATGAGCTATACGTCGAGCAGCGGCACCGGCTGGACCTGCTCGGCCAGCGGCCAGACGGTCACCTGTACCTCGAAGACGGCATTGGCGCCGAACGCCACAGCGCAAGCGCTGACCATCAACGCCACCGTCAACGCGACGGGCTCGCAGACCAACAGCGCCACCGTGGCCGGCACCGCCGACGGCAATTCGGCCAACAATACCGCCACCGATACCGCGACGACGGTGGCGGCGCCGGTGTCGACCGCCGGCTACCGCTTCACCACCACGGCCTGCGCGGTGGGCGCGACCGTGCCCTCGGCCAGCTGCAAACTGTACGATACGAATTTTGCCGGCGGCGCCAGCACCCCGATCTACGTCACGGCCGTGAGCAGCGCCGGCAAGGCGGTGGCGCCGAGCACGACCCAGGCCACCGACGTGGCGATGCGCTTCAGCTTGACCTGCCTGAACCCGAGCGGCCCCGGCACGGTGCAGGCCGCCTACGCCAGCAGCACCCCGAACCTGCCCACATGCAGCGCGAATGGCGCCGTACCGGCGGCCAACACTACCGTCGGCTGGTCGAACGAAGTCAAGATGAATTTCAAGGCGAATACCGCCTCGGCGACCCTGAGCAACTTCAGTTATGCCGATGTCGGCCAGGTCCAGCTGAATTTGCTCGTCGGCGGCAAGATCGAGTCGACGCAGCCCTTCGTTGCGTTGCCGAGTTCGATTGCGTTCAGGAGCGAAACCGCGCAGGACGGCACGCCGAACCCCGGTGCTGCCTCGCCCGCCGACCTTGCCTTCGCCAGGGCCGGCGAGGATTTCAACCTGCTGGTAGGCGCGCGCCTGGCCGACGGCAGCTGGGCGCCGAGTTTCGGCAAGGAAGCAAAGCCGGTGAACGTGTCGGTCGCCAGCGCCAAGGCAGTGCCCGACCAGATGCCGAGCAAGGTGGAAGCGAGCTTCAGCGACGCCGTGAAAGCCAGCGGCGGCTATGCCGTGACCGGCAACTACGCCGACGTCGGCATCCTGAACCTGACGCCGTCGATCGGCGACTACCTGGGCGTCGCCTTCAACAACAACAGCACCACCAACGAGACGAAGAAAGTCGGCCGCTTCATCCCGGCCTACTACACGACCTCTGTCGAGTCGCCGCCGTTGTCCTGCCTGACGCCGATGGGCTGCGATGCCGCCCCGGCCCTGCTCGACGGCGCAGCGTATTCGGGCCAGCCCTTCGGTGTCCAGGTCACCGCCTACGATGCCGGCGGCAACCCCCTCGCCAACTACAACGACACCACGTTCTGGCGCAAGGAAATCACCCTGAGCGCGGTGACGGCGCCGGGCAAGGGCGCGTTGACGCGCCCGCTCGACGGCGGTACCGCCGCCGTGCCCGGCATTTCGGCCGGCAAGGAGGCGAGCGGCGCCTGGGCCATGGAGCGCGATTTGTCGTATTCCCTGGCCACCGGCTACAACGTCGATGCGAGCACCACGCCGACCGCGCCGACGGCCATCTACCTGCGCGCCGAATCGACCGAGACCTTCCCTCCCATCACAGGCACCGCCAACAGGGCGGGCAAGGTCAGCTCGCTGCGCGCCACCCCGGACGACTCGCAGGAAGCCGGCATGATGATCGTCAACGGCCGCCTGAACGTGGGCAGCGCCCAGGGCACGAACATCCGCCGCACGCCGCTGGCGCTGCAGGCGCAGTACTGGAGCGGCAGCGCCTGGATCAACCACAGCTGGAGCGATTCCGATACGCCGCCGGTGGCCAGCATGGCGCCGGCCTCGGCCATGTATTCCTCGTGCCGGCGCAACCTGAAGCGCACCACGGCCGAGCCGACGTCGAACGCGACCAACATCGACAACTGCAGCGTCGGCGCCAGCGGCGTGGTGAAAGCCGGTTCGGCCGCCACCATCACGCTCAACAACCGCGGCACGGGCACCTTCTGGCTGGCCGCACCGGGCGCCGCGAATGCCGGCAGCGTCTGGGTGCAGATGGCGTCGCCGGCCTGGCTGCCGAGCACGCGCGGGCGCGTCAGCTTCAACGCCACGCGCACCCCGATGATTTACCTGCGCGAGGTGTATTGAGGGAACAAGCGGACCGGCCTGGAGGAAGCGGCAATTTTTTGTATCGCTTTGTTTCCGTACTTGAATATAATCAAGCCTTTACTGGCGACAGTTTCAGCGACACCTGAACGCAGTTTCAACATCGAACCGGACCCGCATGCGTTTTTTTAGAAGAGCAAAGAAAAGAGAAGGGTGGCTGGCGATCAGCCTGCAGCGCGACGGCATTGCCGCCGTCAGCATGCAGACCGCGCCGGATATCCGTCCGCAGGTGCGCCAGGCGGTGTTCTATCCCGGCAAGGTGGGGCCGGAACTGCTGGAAAAGCTGGGCCGCGAACTGCACGCCAACGCCTACCAGTGCAGCACCGTGCTCGCCGCCGGCGAATACCAGATGCTCTCGGTCGACGCGCCCAACGTGGCCGCCGACGAACTGAAAACCGCCGTGCGCTGGCGCCTGAAGGACATGCTCGACTTCCACATCGACGACGCCACGGTCGACGTGCTCGATTTGCCGGTGGACGAAGGCGCCGCGACCCGCGCCCAGCATTCGATGTTCGCCATCGCCGCGCGCAACACCATCATCGAAGGGCGCCAGAAGCTGTTCACGGGCGCCAAGGTCGACCTGGCCGTGATCGACATCCCCGAAATGGCCCAGCGTAACATCGCGAAGATGGTGGAACCACCGGGCCGCGGCGTCGCCATGCTGTCCTTTGGCGAAGATGGCGGCCTGCTCACCGTCTCCTACAAGGGCGAGCTGTATTTGACGCGGCGCATCGACATCGCGCTCGAGCAGCTGCTCGAGCCCGACCACGACCGCAAGCACGCCGGCTTCGACCGCATCACCCTCGAGCTGCAGCGCTCGCTCGACAACTTCGAGCGCCAGTATTCCTTCATCAGCGTGGCCAAGCTGGTGCTGGCGCCGTCGGCCATCAGCGGCCTCGAAGAGTACTTGTCGAGCAACCTCTACATGCCGGTCGATTCGCTCGACCTGGCCACGCTCTTCGATTTCGCGCGCACCCCCGAGCTGGCCGACAAGACCCTGCAGCAGCGTTTCCTGGTGCCGCTCGGCGCCGCCCTGCGCCACGAGGAGACGGTGCTGTGAGCCAGCAGATCAACCTGTTCAATCCGATCTTCCTGCAGCAGAAGAAGATCTTCTCGACCCGCACCATGGCCCAGGCCCTGGGCGTGCTGGTCGTGGGCGTGGTGGCGATGGCCTTCTACGGCAATGCGCGCGTGGCCTCGCTGCAGAAGCAAGCCGATACCGGCGCGGCCCAGCTGCAGGCCCGCCAGGCGCGCCTGACGGCGGTGAACGCCGAATTCCCGCCGCGCCAGAAGGACCCGCAATTGGCCGCGGCGGTGGCCGAGGCCGAGCGCCAGCTGGGCGCGCTGCGCGAAGTGTCCGGCGTCCTGCAGGGTGGGGGACTGGGCAACACGCGCGGCTATGCCGAATACTTCCGCGCGCTGGCGCGCCAGCATGTAGAAGGGCTGTGGCTGACCGGCCTGACGATCACCGGCGCCGGCAACGAGATCGGGGTGCGCGGCCGCGCCCTCGATCCGGAATCGGTGCCGGGCTTCCTGACGCGCCTGACGCGCGAACCGGTCATGCAGGGCAAGGGCTTCGGCAGCCTGCAGATCTCGGAAGGCACGCGTGACGGGCAGGCCGCGCCGGCGGCGGCGGCTCCCGCGCCCTATGTCGAATTCAGCCTGCAATCGAACAGCGAGGCGCCGCGCACATGAAACAGCAATGGACCAAACTGGCGACACGCATCGACGCGCTCAGCCTGCGCGAGCGCATCATGGTGTTCGCGGCCTGCGCCGCGGCCATCGTCTTCCTGATGCACTTCTTTGCGCTCGGGCCGCAGCTGCGCAAGCAGGATACCCTGCACGCCCAGGTCACCCAGCAGAACAACAACATCGAGGGCATCGATAACGAAATCCGCGCGCGCGTGGAAGCGGCCCAGATCGATCCGGACGCCGCCGAGCGCACGCGCCTGGCGTCGGTGCGCGAGGAAACCGAGCAACTCAGCCTGCAGCTGCGCGCGATGCAGAACGGCCTGGTGGCGCCGGAACGCATGGCGCCCCTGCTCGACAGCATCCTGCGCGCCAACGGCCGCCTGAGCCTGGTGTCGGTGCGCACGCTGCCGGTGGAGTCGGTGCTGGAGGCCGGACGCCGCGCAGGCGGTACGGCGCCCGACGCTGCCGCCGCTGCCGCTGTTGCTGCCACCCCGGCCGCAGCGCCCGCCGCCCAGCCCGCCGCGGCGCCCGGCACGGCCGAACTGCTGTACCGCCACGGCGTGGAAATCACCGTGCGCGGCAACTACCTCGACATGATCGCCTACATGAACGCGCTCGAAAGCCTGCCGACCCAGCTGTTCTGGGGCCGCGCCCAGCTCGACGCCGAAACCTGGCCGTCCTCGCGCCTGACCCTGACCCTGTACACCCTGAGCCTGGACCGCAAATGGATGAAACTGTGACGCGCGCCTGGCTCGCCGCCTGCCTGGCCCTGGCCTGCGCGCTGCCGGCCGCCGCCCAGGCCCTGCGCGACCCGACCCGGCCGCCGGCAGCTCTGGTCGCGGGCGGCGCCGCTGCCCGCGCCGTCACGGCGCCGAGCGGGCCGCAGCTGCAATCGATCCTGATCGGGCGCCAGCCGGGCGGGCGCCACGTGGCCGTGATCGACGGCGAGACGGTGCGTCTCGGCGACAGCTACAAGGGCGCGCGCGTGACGCGCATGACGCCGAACGAAGTCGAGCTGGTACGCGGGAACGAACGGCGCGTGCTGAAACTGAATGCGGGCGCGCCTGCGCTGCCGGCCGGCGCCATCGAGCGCGTCGGGCGTAACGGCAAGGACTGATTACACGAAGATGACGATGACAACACGCTACCTCAATTCCAGCTTGCTCTCCGCCGCCGCCTTGCTGGCCGGCTGCCAGGCCACGCCGCCGCACGCGACCTACGACACCATCAAGCGCGAAGTCGCCACGGCCAGCGCCGCCAGCGCCCCGGCGCCGAACGTGCCGACCACCGGCGACGCCGTGGCCGACGCGCTGCTGCCGCCGGCCGCGGCCCTGGCGCGCGAGCTGCCAAAGGCGCGCCCGGCGCTGGAAGAACGCTTCAACATCGCCTTCAACAACGTGCCCGCCCAGCAGTTCTTCCGCTCGATCGTGGCCGGCACCCGCTACAACATGGTCGTGCATCCCGAGGTCAGCGGCAGCATCAGCGCCAACCTGAAGGACGTGACCCTGGTCGAGACGCTCGATGCGATCCGCGACATGTACGGCTACGACTACAAGATCGAGGGCGCCCGCGTCACCATCCGCCCGCTGACCATGCAGACCCGGATGTTCCGCGTGAACTACCTGGTCGGTCACCGCAGCGGCAGCTCGAACCTGCGCGTGACCTCGACCTCGGTGTCCGACGTCGGCAACAACAATGGCCAGAACGGCGGCTCCGGCAACAACAACCAGAACAACAACCAGGGCAACAACCGCAACAATAACAACAACCAGAACGACCCGAACAATCCGAACGGCCAGAACGGCAATGGGGTCCAGAGCAGCGACGTCAACACGATGTCGAACAACGACTTCTGGCGCGACCTGACCCTGTCGCTGGAAGCCATCGTCGGCGGCAAGCAGGGCGGGCGCAGCGTGGTGGTCAGCCCGCAGTCGGGCGTGCTGGTGATCCGCGCCATGCCCGAAGAACTGCGCAACGTCGACGCCTACCTGAAGGCGACCCAATTGTCGGTCGACCGCCAGGTGATCCTGGAAGCGAAGATCCTCGAGGTCGAGCTGAACGACCAGTTCCAGAGCGGGATCAACTGGGCCTCTTTCGCGTCGATCAAGAGCTCGCACGCGAACCGCGTGTCGGGCGGCCTGATCTCGCCGGGCACCGGCCTGGCGCCGCTGCCCTACACCGGCGGCCAGCCGCCGCTGATCGCCAACGGCACGGGCCTCGCCGCCAGCACCGGCTTCTCGCTGTCGAACGCGGCGAATGCGGCCGGCTCGCTGTTCGGCCTGGCGGTGCAGACGAATAACTTCGCGGCGCTGATTTCCTTCCTCGAGCAGCAGGGCACCGTGCACGTGCTGTCCAGCCCGCGCATCGCGGCGGTGAACAACCAGAAGGCCGTGCTGAAGATCGGAACCGACGAATTCTATGTGACCGGTGTCCAGACCAACATCAGCAGCAACGCCACCGGCGACACCATCACCCCGAGCGTGACCCTGCAACCATTCTTCTCGGGCGTGGTGCTGGACGTGACGCCGCAGATCGACGACGCCGGCAACATCCTGCTGCACGTGCACCCATCGGTGAGCCAGGTCACCACCGTGACCAAGGGCGTGAACCTGGGCTCGGCCGGCAGCCTGAGCTTGCCGCTGGCGGCATCGAGCACCTCGGAACTGGACAGTATTGTCCGCGGCCAGGACGGCCAGGTGGTCGCCATCGGCGGCCTGATGCGCCAGGCTTCGAGCGACGACACCAGCCAGCTGCCGGGCGCCGGCAACGTGCCGGTGCTGGGCGCGCTGTTCCGCAACAAGAACAAGATCAACCAGAAGCGCGAGCTGGTGGTGCTGATCAAGCCGACCATCGTCGACAGCGCGAATAGCTGGAACAAGGATTTGCTCGACACCACGCGCCGCATCGAAGGGCTCGACCCGCGCCAGCTGGAGCGCCGCTGATGTACGAAGCGCATTTCGGCCTGCGCGAGCTGCCGTTCGGGATTACCCCGGACACGAGTTTCTTTTTCGGCAGCCCGCGCTCGCAGGAAGCGCTCAACACCTTGCTGGTTGCCGCGCGCAATGGCGAAGGCTTCATCAAGATCACGGGCGAGGTCGGGACCGGTAAAACCCTGTTGTGCCGCAAGTTCATGGCGACCCTGGGCGAGGATTTCATCACCGCCTACATCCCGAATCCCTACCTCGAACCGCGCACCCTGATGCTGGCCCTGGCCGACGAGCTGGAACTGTCGCTGGACCGCGAGGTCGACCAGCACCAGCTGCTGAAAACCATCACCCACCATTTGCTGAAACTGGCGGGCGAGGGCAAGCGCGTGCTGCTGTGCATCGACGAAGCCCAGGCGCTGCCGCTGGAAACCATGGAGGCGCTGCGTTTGCTGACGAACCTGGAAACCGAGAAGCGCAAGCTGCTGCAGATCGTGCTGTTCGGCCAGCCGGAACTGAACCGCAAGCTCGAAAGCGAATCGATCCGCCAGCTGGCCCAGCGCATCACCTTTCACTACCACCTCGGCCCGCTCGGGCGCGACGACCTCGATTACTATATCGCCCACCGCCTGCGCGTGGCCGGCTACGGCGGCGCGCGCCTGTTCGCAGCCGGCGCCATCGCGCGCCTGTACCGCGCCAGCGGCGGCATCCCGCGCCTGGTGAACATCCTCGCGCACAAGGCGCTGATGCTGTGCTACGGGCAGGGCCGCCAGCAGGTGACGGCCGCCCACGTGGCCGGCGCCGCGCGCGACACCCTGGCGGCGAAACGCCGCGCCTGGCCCTGGGTGGCCGGGGTGGGCACACTCGGCGCCCTGGCCGCGCTGGCCGCAGGACTTGCCTGGACCTTTGTACGATGAGCCTGATAAATAAAATGCTGCAGGACCTCGACGCTCGCGGCAATGCGCGTGGTGGGGACATCTCGTCCGACGTCAAACCCGTGGCGCCGGACACCACCTTGCGTTCGCGGCGCCGGATTGCCGCCATCACGGCCGGCCTGCTCGCCGTGGCGCTCGGCGTGACGGCCTGGACGACCATGTCGATCAAGGGCAAGAGCTTCGATCCGAAGCCGGCGCCCGCACCCGTGGCGCAGGCATCGCCGCCGGCCGCGACGACGACCGAGCCCACGCCGGTGACGGTGGCCGAGGTGGCGCCGCCTGCGGCAGCGCCTGCGCCCGTGGCTGCGGCTGCGGAGGAAGCGGTGGCGGCAGCCGAGCCGGAAGTGGCCGCGCCGGTGCCGCGCACGCCGCCGGTCCGGTCCGAGCGCAGCATTGCTCCGCCCAGCCGTAGCGCGTCGCCGGCGGCCGCGCCATCGACCACCACCTGGGCCGTCGCCAACGCCCGCTTCCAGGCCGAGCAAGCGCGCCTGGCGCGGCGCTGGACCGCCGAGGAAGCGCGCATCGCCGCGCTGCCGGCCGCCGAGCGCGCCGCCGCCGAGCGCCGCCTGCGCGCCGAGCAGGACAAGGCAGCAGCGACGACGCGGGCCGACGCCGCCTGGGTCGCCGCCCTGAAGCGCAAGGAAGGCGGCGCCGGGACCGTGCCGGGTGAAGCGGGCGAGGGCAATGCCCGCCCGGCCACCGCTGGCCTGGCGGCCGACGCCGGAGGGCGCAGCGAAAGCGGCGCCCAGCGCGCCGACAACAGCTACCGCCGCGCCCTGGCCAGCTTGCAGGATGGCCGCGTCAACGAAGCGATCACGGGCCTGCAACAGACCCTGCGCACCAACCCGCGCCACGACGCGGCGCGCCAGACCCTGGTCGGCCTGCTGGTCGAGAACAAGCGCAGCGACGAAGCGGTGCTGGAGCTGCAGGGCGCCCTGGCGCTCGACGCCCGCCAGCCGGCCATGGCCATGCTGCTGGCGCGCCTGCAGATCGAACGCGGCGGCAACGGTATCGAGACCCTGCTGCGCACGCTGCCCTATGCGGGCGGCAACGGCGAATACCAGGCCTTCCTGGCCGGCGCCCTGCAGCGCCAGAACCGCCACCGCGAGGCGATCGACCAGTACGGCGCCGCACTGCGCGGCGCGCCGAACAACGGCGTGTGGTGGATGGGCCTGGGCCTGTCGCTGCAGGCCGAGAAACGCAATGCCGATGCGGCCGATGCCTACCGGCGTGCGCAAGCATCGGGCACGCTGACCGGTGAGTTGCAGGGATTTGTCGAGCGCAAGCTGCAGCAGGTGGCGCGGTAGGGTGGACGGCTTTGCCGTCCACGCGGCGATAAGTCGACGCTCCGCTTTCGTGCCGCATGATCTCGCTGCAAACGATCGCCGCGTGGACGGGGAACCCGTCCACCCTACCTGACGCGGCAGCAGTCGCTTCCCAGGGACGGCCTAGCGCCCTGATCGGCGCCTACAGGCGCGCCAGCCGCTCCAGGGCCAGCTGCAAGGTCTCGTCCTGCTTGGCAAAGCAAAAGCGCACGATGCCCGACTCTTTCGGCTGGCTGTAGAAGGCCGAGACCGGGATCGCCGCCACCTTCATCTCGGCCGTCAGCCACTGCGCAAATTCCGCTTCCGGCATATCGGAAATCGCGCTGTAGTCGACGCACTGGAAATAGGTGCCGTCGGCCGGCAGCAGGCGCAGGCGGGTGGACGCCAGCCCGGCGCGGAACAGGTCGCGCTTGCGCTGGTAGAAGGCCGGCAGGTCGAGGTAGGGCGCCGGATGCGCCATGTAGCGCGCCAGGCCGTGCTGCATCGGCGTGTTCACGGTGAATACGTTGTACTGGTGCAGCTTGCGGAACTCGGCGCTGAGCGGGGCCGGCGCCGCCACATAGCCCACCTTCCAGCCGGTCACGTGGTAGGTCTTGCCGAAGCTCGAGACCACGAAGGCGCGCTCGGCCAGCACCGGGTGGCTGGCCATCGAGGCATGGCGCTGGCCGTCGTAGACCATGTGCTCGTACACTTCGTCCGACAGGATCAGGATATCGGTGCCGGCGACGATCGCGGCCAGGCGCTCGAGGTCGGCGGCGCGCAGGATCGAGCCGGTAGGGTTGTGCGGCGAGTTGACGACGATGAGGCGGGTGCGCGACGTGATGGCGGCCGCCAATTGGTCCCAGGGAACCTGGTAGCCGTCCGGCCCGACTGTCATGCTGACCGGCACCGCCACGCCGCCGGCCAGGGCAATTGCCGGCAGGTAGCTGTCGTAGGCAGGTTCGATGACGATGGCTTCGTCGCCCGGATGCACGCAGCACAGGATGGCCGTGGTCAGCGCCTGGGTGGCGCCGGCGGTGACCGTGATTTCCGCGTTGGCGTCGTAGCTATAACCGTAGAGCCTGGCGATCTTGGCGGCGATTGCCTCGCGCAGCGCTGGCACGCCCGGCATCGGCGGATATTGGTTGTGGCCGGCGCGCATGGCCTCGTTGACGTAGTCGGGCAGGAGCGGATCGCAGCCGAAGTCGGGGAAGCCCTGGCCCAGGTTCACGGCGCCATGCTGGACCGCGAGGGCCGACATGGTCGAAAAAACGGTGGCGCCAACGGCGGGCAGGCGCGACTGCAATGCGGGAGTGCTCATGGTCGGGTCGAAAAGTGGCAGGTCCGCTTATTCTACCGGGCTTGCGGCCTGCAATTTCACCCAGGCCTCCGGCAGCATGATGCGGAACATGCCGGCTTGCGCGGTCTTGCGGCCGAGCTTCAGCAAAGCCTTGTCCTTGGTCACCAGGATGGCGGCGTTCGTGTCGCGCGCCAGCTCGAGGAATTTCTGGTCGTCGCGGTCGCTGCACACCGGCAGGCGGATCGGCTTGCTGTCGGGCGCAACCACGCGCACCAGGGCGTCGAAGCGGGCGGCGGCCTGCTCGCGGCTGGCTTCGTCGAGCGGCAGGTGAGGGTAGTGCAGCACAATGCGGTATTCGTCGCGGCAATCGGCGCGCGTCACGGCGCTGATGTCGCCGCGCTCGAGGGCCTGCAGCAGGCTGTCCCAGCGCTTGTCGTGAAAGACAAACAGATCCAGGCAGACATTGGTATCGAGAACGATGACAGGAGCGGAAGCGGGTATCATATAGGAAATATCAATTGCTTTTCAGTTTAGGCTGTTACGTTTCTATGCTGCTTGTCATCTCGCCCGCCAAATCCCTCGACCTCGACACCCCAAGTCCCACCCAGGAACACACGCTACCCGATTTCATCGACCGCGCCGGTCAATTGATCGGCGTGCTGCGCGATTTGTCGCCCGGCCAGGTGGGCGACCTGATGCACATTTCCGACGCCTTGTCGGCGCTGAACGTGGCGCGCTACGCCAGCTGGACGGCGGACCATGCCGAAGGCCACCAGGCCGTGATGGCCTTCGATGGCGACGTGTATGGCGGGCTGGACGCGCGCAGCTTGTCGCTCGAGGCGATCGGCTTTGCCCAGGGCCACTTGCGCATCCTGTCCGGCCTGTACGGCTTGCTGCGTCCGCTCGACCTGATCCATCCTTACCGGCTGGAGATGGGCACCAGGCTGGCCAACCCGGGCGGCGCGAATTTGTACGGCTTCTGGGGCGAGATCATCACGCGCGCCTTGAATGCCGAGCTGGCGAAGAACGGTTCCACGGCGCTGGTCAACCTGGCGTCGGAAGAATACTTCAAGTCGGTCAAGCCGAAGCTGCTCGACGTGCCGGTTATCACGCCCGTGTTCGAGGACTGGAAGAACGGACGATACAAGATCATTTCCTTCTATGCCAAGCGCGCGCGCGGGCTGATGGCGCGCTATGCGATCGAGCACGGGATCCTTGATCCGGAAGGCTTGAAGGATTTCGATGTCGATGGGTATGCGTTCGTGGCGGAGGAATCGAAGGAGCGCAGCTGGGTGTTCCGGCGCAAGATCGATGGGTGAGCTCCGCTGACGCTGCCGCTACGCCGATGCAACCGCCCGGTGATGCAACCGCCCGGTGATGCAACCGCCCGGTGATGCATCCGCCCGGTGATGCATCCTCCCGTACGGTGGGCACTCCGTGCCCACGCGGAACGATAGTCATTGTTGGCGGTATTCACGGATCATTGTTGGCACCTCACCGTGCCAAGGGCTGTTGGTGTTGAGGGTGCTAACAGCGCTATCTCGGCGCCGTTTGCACGGCCAACAATGCTCATCGTTCCGCGTGGGCACGGAGTGCCCACCCTACGGCGCTACCTCGGCGCCGTTTGCACGGCCAACAATGCTCACCGTTCCGCGTGGGCACATCGGTGTTGAGGCCCCCAGCCTCAACACCCCCACCGTACGGACCGTGGCCAGGTCACGCGCCACCGATAATCACCGCGCAGCGGCGATCATTTCGCCACCACATCCTTCGGCGCCGGCTTCGGACCCGACTTCGACCAGAACTTCCACCACGGCGCATCGCCGCTGGCGTTCGGGTTCAGGAAGCGGCTGTCCGGGTAGTTGCGCAGGAACACGCGCTGGGTGTCGTCGCGCAAATCGAACATGCCGAGCTTGTCGTAGGCGCGGGTCATGATGAACAGCGCTTCCTCGCGCGATGGCGATTCGCTGTAGTCGCTGACCGCATTCTGCGCGCGATTGAGCGAGGCCATGTAGGCGCCGCGGCGGAAGTAGTAGTTCGCCACGTGCACTTCGTACTGGGCCATCGCGTTGATCAGGTAGTTCAGGCGGGCCACCGCGTCCGGCGCATACTTGCTGTTCGGGAAGCGGTCGATCAGGGCCTTGAACGAGGCGAAGGCTTCGCGGGTTGCGCGCGGATCGCGTTCCGACGGGTCCTGCGAATAGATCACGCTCAGGAAACCGATCTGGTCGTTGAAATTGACCAGGCCGCGCAGGTAGTACATGTAGTCGACTTGTGCGTGGTTCGGGTGCAGCTTGATGAAGCGCTCGACCGCGGCCAGGGCTTCGGCCTGGTCCTTCGCCTTGTAGTGCGCATAGGCGATTTCCATCTGCGCCTGGGTGGCGTAGGTGCCGAACGGATAGTTCGATTCGAGGCGCTGGAACAGCTTGATTGCGGCATCGTACTGGCCGGCGCTCATCTCTTCGCGTGCCTCAGCGTATAATTTCTCCGCTGACCACTTCTGGGTCTCGTCGGTTTTCGACGGCAACATGCCGCAACCGGACAGGGCCAGCAAGGCACTTGTAGCAACCACCACCAACAATTTTTTTTGCATAGCTTTTTGCAGAAAAGTTTTACCGAGATTCAACGAACGGCTGATTATAGCCGATGGGACTGACGTGATATTAACTCCTGCGCCGAATTCGGCGGATTTGCCCCTGGACCCCGATTTCGACGATGAAATCGAAGCCGAGTTTCCTGCCGCGAGCGGCATCGACCTCTCCCCGATCACCCTCCAGCTCGATGCCGACGCCTGCGGCCAGCGCCTCGACAAGGTTGTCGCCGCACTGGTGCCGCAGTTCTCGCGCAGCCGCCTGCAGCTGTGGTTCGAGGGCGGCCACGTGCTGGTCGACGGCAAGCCCGCGCGCGGCAAGAACACTGCCTATGGCGATGAAACCGTGGTCGTCGAGCCGCAACCGGCCCCTGAAGACACTGCCTTCGCCCCCGAAGTCATCGCGCTGAACATCGTCTACGAGGACGAGCACATCCTCGTCATCAACAAGCCGGCCGGCCTGGTCGTGCATCCGGGCGCCGGCAACTGGTCGGGCACGCTGCTGAACGGCTTGCTGCACCACGCGCCGCAACTGGCCTCGGTGCCGCGCGCCGGCATCGTCCACCGCCTCGACAAGGACACCAGCGGCCTGATGGTCGTCGGCAAGACCCTGGCCGCCCAGACCGACCTGGTGCGCCAGCTGCAGGCACGCACCGTGAAGCGCGAGTATTTCGCGCTGGTGTGGGGTACGCCGAATTTGTCGGGCACCATCGATGCGCCGATGGGCCGCCATCCGAAGGACCGCGTCAAGATGGCGGTCTCGAGCGGCATGGGCGCGAAGCCGGCCATTACCCATTACGAGCGCGTGGCCGAAGGCATGCTCGACCGCCGTCCGGTCAGCCTGGTGCGCTGCTCGCTGGAAACCGGCCGCACCCACCAGATCCGCGTGCACATGCTGTCGATCGGCTACGGCCTGGTGGGCGACTCGGTGTATGGCAAGACCCACCTGAGCCCGGTGTTCCACCGCCAGGCCCTGCAGGCGCGCCGCCTCGGCCTGGTGCACCCGGCCACGGGCGAGCACTGCGAATGGATCGTGCCGCTGGCCGCCGATTTTGCCGAGCTGATCGCCAAGGCCGGCATCGCCGAACCGGCAGCCGTGTGATGGACGCGGCCAGCCTGGTGATCCCGGAATGGCCCGACGCGCCGGCCAACATCGGCGCGCTGGCCACCACGCGCGCCGGCGGCGTGTCGCTGGCGCCGTATGACGACGGTCATGGCGGCGGCGGGCTGAACCTGGGCCTGCACGTGAACGACGCCCCGCAGGCCGTGGCCGCGAACCGCGCGCGCCTGCAAACCCTGCTGCCGGGCCGCCCGGCCTGGATTTCCCAGGTGCACGGCAACGGCGTGGTCGATGCGGCCACGGTGCATGCGGACGGGCCGACCCGGGTCGGCGACGCCAGCATCGCCGTGCAGCCCGGCGTGGTGTGCGCCATCCTCACCGCCGATTGCCTGCCGGTGCTGTTCGCCGATTCTGGCGGCAAGGTGGTGGGCGCGGCGCATGCCGGCTGGCGCGGCTTGGCCGGCGGCGTGCTGGGCGAAACGGTCAAGGCCATGCGCGCGGCCGGTGCAGGGGAGATTACTGCCTGGATGGGCCCGGCCATCGGTCCGACGGCGTTCGAGGTGGGGCAGGATGTGTTCGACAGCTTCGCGGCGGCGCTGCCGGGCGTGGATGTGGGCTTTGCTTTCCGCCGGCATCCTGACAACGCCAGCAAATACCTGGCCGACATGTTTGCGCTGGCGAGGCTAATGCTCGAGCGCGATGGAATCGGCAGTATTGCCGGCGGCATCCACTGCACCGCCACCGAACGCGAGCGCTTTTATTCGTACCGGCGCGACGGCGTCACGGGGCGCCAGGCGAGTTTGATCTGGCTCAAGTGAAACCAGGCGGCGTACCGAATACTTTGCTAGTCGCCGCCGCCCCCACCGTCGCCTCCGCCTCCGCAGTCGCCGCCGCCATCGGCGCTGCCGCAGTCGGCGCCGTCAGACGACGACGGCAGGAAGAATGCGCTGCTCGCCATTGGTGCGCCGGCGTCGCCCGTGTCGGACCTGAATGACGAGTGGCCCGATGCGCCGGCGCGACGTGCGCGCCGCTTGCCCGCCCCGGCGATATAAAAAAGTATAGACAAGGGCAACACGCAATAGCCGAAAAAAGTCATAATTCCGGCGATCACCGAGGTTTCGGTTGCCGCCATCAGGATGACGACATAGGCCCAGCCGACCGCAACGATCCACATGCTTTTCTCCAGTTGACCACCGATTCTAAACAACGGACGCCGACATGAACATGCCCGACCCCCACGCTTTTGCCGCTTCCTGGATGAACCAGCTGACCGACCCGTCGGCCTGGCAAGGGTGGCTGAAGATGCCGGCCATGCAGGGCGCTCCCGGCAATCCGCTGAACGGCGCCGCCATCGGCGCGAATCCGCTGGCCGGCATCCTCAAGGATTTCCAGGTTAGCATCGCCCCGGCGCGCCTGGAGACCCTGAGGCAAGATTACCTGCAGAAAGCCGGGAAACTGTGGCAAGAAATGATGCTCGGAAAGACTCCCGAGCTGCATGACCGCCGTTTCGTGGCCTCGGAATGGACGGCGAATCCCTTCGCGGCGTTCTCGGCGGCCTCCTACCTGCTGAACGCCGAGTTCATGCTGGCGCTGGCCGAGGCCGTCGAGGCGCCGCCGCGCGAGCACCAGAAAATCCGCTTCGCGGTCCAGCAAATGGTTGACGCCATGTCGCCGGCCAACTTCCTGGCGACGAACCCGGAAGCGCAAAAGAAGATGCTCGACACCAAGGGCGAAAGCTTGACCCAGGGCTTGCAGAACATGCTGGCCGACATGCAGAAGGGCCGCATCTCGCAATCCGACGAGTCGGCCTTCGAAGTCGGCAAGAACGTGGCCACTACGCCGGGCCAGGTGGTCTACGAAAACGAGCTCTTCCAGCTGATCCAGTACAGCCCGTCCACGCCGACGGTGCGCGCGGTGCCGCTGCTGATGATCCCGCCCTGCATCAACAAGTTCTACATCCTCGATTTGCAGCCGGAAAATTCGGTGGTGCGCTACGTGGTCGAGCAGGGCAATACCGTGTTCATGGTGTCCTGGCGCAATCCAGATAAAACCATGGGCGCGCTGGGCTGGGACGACTACATCGAGCGCGGCGCCATCGAGGCGATCGACGTGGTGCGCGCGATCACTGGCCAGCCGAAAACCCACGTGTTCGGCTTCTGCGTCGGCGGCACGATTGCCGCCAGCGCACTGGCCGTGCTGGCGGCGCGCGGCCAGCAGCCGGCGGCCAGCCTCAGCCTGTTGACCACCTTGCTCGACTTCGACGACACCGGCGTGCTGGAAGTCTTCGTCGACGAAGCGCAGGTGGCCCTGCGCGAACAGAGTCTGGCCAAGGGCGGCATCATGCCGGGCCGCGACCTGGCCACCACCTTCTCGGCCCTGCGCCCGAACGACTTGGTGTGGAATTACGTGCAGCAGAACTACCTGAAGGGCAAGGCGCCGCCGGCCTTCGATTTGTTGTACTGGAACGCCGACAGCACGAACTTGCCGGGGCCGATGTTTTGCTGGTACCTGCGCAATACCTACCTGGAAAACAAGCTCAAGCAGCCGGGCAAGCTGACCGTTTGCGGCGAGCAAGTCGACCTGGGCCGCATCGAGGCGCCGGTCTTCATCTATGGCTCGAAGGAAGACCACATCGTGCCCTGGAGCGCGGCGTTCGCCTCGATGAACCTGCTGAACCCGAAGAAGGCCAAGGCGAACCGTTTCGTACTGGGCGCCTCCGGCCACATTGCCGGCGTCATCAACCCGGCTTCAAAAGGCAAGCGCAGCTACTGGACCAACGACAAGAACGGCAAGACCCGCCCGCGCACACCGGCGGACTGGTTTGCCGGCGCGACCGAGCACAAGGGCAGCTGGTGGCCGGAATGGGCGCGTTTCCTGCAAGAGAACGGCGGCGTGGACGTGCCGGCGCCGGCGCAGGCCGGCAGCGCGGCATACCCGGCTTCGGAGCCCGCGCCGGGGCGTTACGTCAAGGTACGCGCGGACTGATGCGCGTGCGGGTATTGCCTAGACATAAATTGAGTGGTAAAACCGTTAATTGCTGCACCTGCACCAGCGAACGTCGAAAGCTGGTCCTGTAGAGCAACAAGGAGACAGCAGGAACCGGTACAAACCGGCTGTATGGTCATCATTCATAAGCGCGGCCGACGAAGCCTGCGCAACCTAGGACATGAGATGAGTAGTGCAAAAAACAGTACTGAACGCCTGATCAAGAAATACCCGAACCGTCGCCTGTACGACACCCAGACCAGCTCCTACATCACCCTCACGGACGTGAAGCAGCTGGTGCTCGATGCCGACGAGTTCACCGTGGTCGACGCCAAGTCGAGCGAAGACCTGACGCGCAGCATCCTGCTGCAGATCATTCTTGAAGAAGAGGCGAACGGCGTACCGATGTTCTCGAGCTCGGTGCTGGCCCAGATCATCCGTTACTACGGCCACGCGATGCAGGGCATGATGGGTTCCTACCTGGAAAAAAATGTCCAGGCCTTCACCGACATCCAGAACAAGTTCACCAGCAACGCCGCCGGCGCGCTGGAAGGCAAGCCCTTCAGCCCGGAAATGTGGACCCAGTTCATGAACGTCCAGGGCCCGATGATGCAGGGCATGATGAACAACTACATCGACCAGAGCAAGAATCTGTTCGTGCAGATGCAGGAGCAGATGCAGAACCAGAGCAAGGCCCTGTTCAGCGCCTTCCCCTTCCCCCCGGTGCCGCCAACCGACAAGAAGTAGGGTGGGTTCTCGAACCCACCATGCATGAATGCATCGTTGCACAAGCTGCAACGATGCACCGCCGAACAACACCATCGTCCCCCGATCGACGGCAAAACCGCCCCCGCGGTTTTCCGGGAACGCCGCTTCCTGTACAATCGCGGATTGCCCAGAACATTGCCGTCCTCTCCATGACTGAACTCCGTCGTACTCCTCTCCCCACCAGTATCGATGCCGTCACCGGCGCCGCCGTCGCGCCGAAGGTTGGCTTTGTTTCGCTCGGCTGCCCGAAGGCGCTGGTCGACTCCGAGCAGATCCTGACCCAGCTGCGCGCGGAAGGCTACCAGACCGCCAAGTCCTACGAGGGCGCCGACCTGGTGATCGTCAACACCTGCGGCTTCATCGACGCCGCGGTGCAGGAGTCGCTCGACGCCATCGGCGAAGCCCTGGCCGAGAACGGTAAAGTGATCGTCACCGGCTGCCTGGGCGCGAAGAAGGATGCCTCCGGCCAGGACATCATCACCAAGGTCCACCCGAAGGTGCTGGCCGTGACCGGCCCGCACGCCGTGACCGAGGTCATGGAGTCGGTGCACCTGCACCTGCCGAAGCCGCACGATCCCTTCATCGACCTGGTGCCTGACCACGGCGTCAAGCTGACCCCGAAGCACTACGCCTACCTGAAGATTTCCGAGGGCTGCAACCACCGCTGCAGCTTCTGCATCATCCCGTCGATGCGCGGCGACCTGGTCTCGCGCCCGATCCATGAAGTGCTGCAGGAAGCGGAAAACCTGTTCAAGGCCGGCGTCAAGGAATTGCTGGTCATCTCCCAGGACACCTCGGCCTATGGCGTGGACGTGAAGTTCCGCACCGGCTTCTGGAACGGCCGCCCGATCAAGACCCACATGACGCAGCTGGTGGAAGCCCTGGGCCAGCTGGCGCGCCAGTACGACGCCTGGGTGCGCCTGCACTACGTGTACCCGTATCCGCACGTCGACCACGCGATCCCGCTGATGGGCGACGGCCACGTGCTGCCTTACCTCGACATCCCGATGCAGCACGCGCACCCGGACGTCCTGAAGCGCATGAAGCGCCCGGCCAGCGGCGAAAAGAACCTGGACCGCATCCTGGCCTGGCGCAAGATGAACCCGGACCTGACGATCCGTTCCACGTTCATTGCCGGTTTCCCGGGCGAGACCGAGGAAGAGTTCGAGTACCTGCTCGACTTCCTGCGCGAAGCGCAGATCGACCGCCTGGGCTGCTTCGCCTACTCGCCGGTCGAAGGCGCCACCGCCAACGAACTCGCGAACCCGGTGCCGGAAGCCGTGCGCGAGGAACGCCGCGCGCGCGTCATGCTGCTGCAGGAGGAAATCTCCGCCAAGCGCCTGCAGGCGAAGGTCGGCAAGACCATCCGCGTGCTGATCGACGAAGTCAACCCGCGCGAAGCCATCGGCCGCTCGAGCGCCGACGCCCCGGAAATCGACGGCGTCGTCCACATCAAGCGCTCGCTGGTGCCGGGCAAGGCCAAGCTCGTCGTCGGCCAGTTCGCCGACGTGGTCGTGACCAAGGCCGACGCCCACGACCTCTGGGCCAGCGTCGCCTGAGACAGGACATGCCGGGCCATGACATGCGCCTGGCCCGTCTTTGTAGGGTGGGCACTCGTGCCCACGCCGTATGACCCGCCAGCAATGCCGGCCGCTGTGAGCACCAACAGCGCCGGCATTGTCATATCCAGCATTTGATTGCGAAAGGGCCCCCATGACCAAGAAGTCCCTCCAGACCACCGTGATCCACAGCGACTACACGCCCCCGGCCGGCTTCGACGCCTACCCGCCCGCCACCCACCGCGCCTCCACCGTCCTGTTCGAGAACATGGCCGCCCTGCGCTCCGGCGACTGGAAGAACAAGACCGCCTACACCTACGGCCTGCACGGCACGCCGACCACCTTCACCCTCGAAGCCCGCCTGGCCGAGATCGAAGGCGGCGCCCACTGCCTGCTCGCCCCCTCGGGCCTGTCCGCGATCTCGATGGTCGATTTCGCCCTGTTGAAAAGCGGCGACGACGTCCTCCTGCCCGACAACGTCTACAACCCGAACCGCGAACTCGGCCGCTGGCTGCAGCAAGACTTCGGCATCACGGCGCGCTACTACGACCCGCTGGTCGGCGCCGGCATCGCCGAGCTGATCCAACCGAACACCAGGCTGGTCTGGACCGAAGCCCCCGGCTCGGTGTCGATGGAAGTGCCGGACCTGCGCGCCATCTGCGCCGCGGCCCACGCCCAGGGCGCGCTGGTGGCGCTGGACAACACCTGGTCCGCCGGCCTGGCCCTGCGCGGCTTCGACCTCGGCGTCGACATCGTCATGCATGCGCTGACCAAGTACCAGTCGGGTGGCTCGGACTTGCTGATGGGCGCCGTGATCACGCGCGACCGTGCCGTGCACGACCGGCTGGCCACGGCCCATATGCGCCTCGGCCTGGGCGTCAGCCCCGACGACGCTTATTTGATCATGCGCGGCTTGCCGACCATGAAGCTGCGCTTCGAGGCCCACGACCGGGCGGCGCGCAAGGTGGCGGCCTGGCTGAAGGCGCGTCCGGAGATCGTGCGCGTGCTGCATCCGGCCTTCGAGGACTGCCCGGGACATGAACACTGGAAGCGCGACTTTACCGGCGCCGGCGGATTGTTCTCGGTGATCTTCGACGAGCGCTATACCGAAGCGCAGACCGACCGCTTCGTCGAATCGCTGGCCTTGTTCGGGCTGGGATATAGCTGGGGCGGGGCGAACAGCCTGGTGGTGCCGTACAAGATGCAGACGATACGCCGCGATTGGCGCGAGAAGGGGACGCTGGTGCGTTTCAATATCGGGCTGGAAGAGCCGGATGATTTGATTGCGGATATCGAGCGGGCGCTGGCGCTGCTTTGATGTTGTGACGGCGTGGGCACGAATGCCCACCCTCACCCTAAAACGTTCGACAAATCGATATGCAACCGGGACGCCGCCAACGCCCCGATCAAACACACCTTACTGCTTCAACACGCGGCGCAAGGTCGTCGCCAGGTCTTCCGCCGAGAACTTGGCGACATACGCATCCGCGCCCACGTTCTTGACGTGCTCTTCGTTCGTGGTGCCCGACAGCGACGAGTGGATCACCACCGGGATATTCCCGAAGCGCGCGTTCTTCTTGACGTTGCGGGTCAAGGTGAAACCATCCATCTCCGGCATCTCGAGGTCGGTCAGCACCAGCGCGACCTTGTCGCTGACGTGCTTGCCTTCGGCTTCGGCCTGGGTGGCGATGCTGTTGAGCTGGTCCCAGCATTCCTTGCCGCTCTTGGTCATCACGTAGGGCAGGCCCATGGCGTCCAGGCCTTGCTCGATGAGGGCGCGCGCCACCACAGAATCGTCGGCCGCCAGGATCACCGAACCCGGCTTGATGACGATCTTGGCGCCGACCGTCTGCTGGCTGATTTCGGGACCGGAATCCGGGTTCATGTTGCGCAGGATGGTCTCGACGTCGAGCACCTGGGCCAGGCGGCCGGCGTCGCCGTTCTCGCCTTCGAGGCGGGCGATGCTGGTGACCATGCCGCTGCCGGCGCTCTTTTCGGCCGACATCACCTGGCTCCAGTCCAGGCGCACGATTTCCTCGACGCTTTCGACGGCAAAGGCCTGGGTGGTGCGCGCGAACTCGGTGACCAGCATGATGTTCAGGCCGGTCTTGGGCTTGACGCCGGCGATCGCCGGCAAGTCCAGCACCTGGATGATCTGGCCGCGCAAATTGACGACGCCCAGCACATGGGCCGGCGAACCGGCCACCGCGGTGATCGTCGGCATGGCGACGATCTCGCGGATCTTGAATACGTTGATGCCGAACAGTTCGCTGCGCTCGCCGTGCTCGTCGCCGCCGAGGCGGAACAGCAGCAATTCGAATTTGTTGGTGCCCGTGAGGTTACTGCGCTCGTCGACTTCCTGCTGTACCGATTTCATTTTTCGCCCTAAAAGTAGTGATGCCTCTAGGCAAGCATTCTAGCTGCGAATTTGCCGAAATGTGTAAAGACAGGCTCAAAGAGGCATGGGTTTGTTGCTGTTCAGATCCAAAAAACCACGAATCAGGCGATATGCCTTCCACACCCAGGCCACGCCCCACACCAGGAAGGCCAAGGGAATGCCGACTACGGTGGCAAAGATGATACCGCCCACCACCATCCACAGCACGTAATACCAGAACGAGCGGATCATCCAGCTGTGGTGGCTGTAGACCAGGCCGGTGGTTTCCGGGCGTTTGACGTAATTGACGATCACCGGCACGATCGACAGCATGCCGAGCGAGAAAAAGAAAGTGGCCGCGTGCACCAGGTAGAGGATACGCGCGAGCTGCTTGGCGTCTTCGGTATCGCCATCGAGTACGAGTTGTTGTGACATGCTGGGCTCCTTCCGGTCTGTTGTCCCCGATTCTAGCAGCGGCGCGTGAACATTTCGCCAACAGCTTCTAGCGTGCGCCCTGCAGCTGGGACGCGACCCAGGCCGCGATGCGCCCGGCATCCATGGCCCCGGCCTGGCGCGCGATCTCGCGCCCGCCCTGGAACAGTGCCAGGGTCGGGATGCTGCGGATCGCGAAGCGCGCCGACAAATCCTGGGCGCGCTCGGTATCGACCTTCAGCAGGCGCACTTGCGGTTCCAGGCGTTGCGCGGCCTGGGCATACTGCGGCGCCATCATCTTGCACGGCCCGCACCATTCGGCCCAGAAATCGACCAGTACCGGGATATCGTTCCGGCTGATGTGGCGGGTGAATTGCTCAGAGGTTACGTCCAGCGGTTTACCGGTGAACAGGTTTCCCGCGCACTTGCCGCAGACGGGCTGGTCGGCCAAGCGCGCCGGCGCCAGGCGATTGATGGCCTCGCATTGCGGGCAGACGATATGGATGGGGTCGCTCATTCTTCCTCCTTGGCGGGCACTGACGATGGCTCGATTGTAAGCCGGGCGCCGCAATCGCGTCGTCCGTCCGCCGTCGCGCAAGCATGCGACGCGGCAATGGCGCCCGGCGTAGAATCCCCATCGAGACAATTGCAACTAAAACAATGACTAAAACCGAACAGGCTTGTACCCAATTGATCGGCTGCGCAGGCTGGGGTATTCCGAAAGAAGCGGCGGACGCCTTTCCAGCCGAGGGCAGCCACCTCGAGCGCTACGCCGCCGTGTTTACTATGGTGGAAATCAATACCTCCTTCTACCGGCCGCACCGCCCCCAGACCTATGCGCGCTGGGCCGAGAGCGTGCCCGACGACTTCCGCTTCGCGGTGAAGGTGCCGCGTTCGATCACCCACGACGCCGGCTTGCAAGACATCGACGCGTTGCTGGCGGCGTTTGCCGGCGAAGTCGGCGAGCTGAAACATAAACTCGGCTGCCTGCTGGTGCAGCTGCCGCCCAAGTTCGGCTTCCACGACGTGACCGTGCGCGACTTCTTCCTGCGCCTGCAAGAGCGCTTCGATTGCATGGTCGCCTGCGAGGGCCGGCACCCGAGCTGGTTCAGCGAACCGGCCACCGAGCTGCTGCGCGAGCGCGGCGTGACGCGCGTGATCGCCGACCCGGCCGCCGGCCAGCCCGGGCCGCACGTACCGACTACGCACGATATCTACGTGCGCCTGCACGGCGCGCCGCGCATCTATTATTCGTCGTATTCGCCGGACTACCTGGCTTCCCTGGCGCGCGACCTGGCCGTGCATGCGGCCGCCGGGCGCCAGGTCTGGTGCGTGTTCGACAACACGGCGGCGTTTGCCGCGGTGCCGAACGCATTGGACGTGTTGCGTGCGTGCCGGGACGGATTGGCCGCGGCGGTGTAATACTGCATCCATGGTCAGCGCGACGTTTCGCTTCTACGACGAACTGGGCGACTTCCTGCCGTACGCGCGGCGCGGGCGGGAGTTCGCTGCTTCTTGCGCGCGCGCCGCCAGCGTCAAGCACATGATCGAGGCGCTCGGCGTGCCGCACACCGAGGTCGCGTTGATTCTCGTGAACGGCGAGGCCAGCGGCTTCGAGCGTTTACTGGAGGAGGCGGATCGGGTGGCGGTCTACCCGGCGTTCGAGACGCTGGACGTGACGGCGCTGTCGCGGCTGCCGCGCCTGCCGCAGCGGGAGGAAGGTGGGCCGCGCTTCGTGGCCGATGCCCACCTCGGCGGCCTGGCGCGCCTGTTGCGCATGGCCGGCTTCGACACCCTGTACGACAACCATTACGCCGACGACGAGATCGTCGCCATCGCCGCCGCTGAGGACCGCGTGGTCCTCACGCGCGACCGCGAGCTGCTCAAGCGCCGCGCCGTGGTGCACGGCTGCTACGTGCACGCGATCAAGCCGGCGGCGCAGTTTCGCGAACTGTTCGACAGGCTGGGCCTGGCTGCCAGCGCCCGGCCGTTTTCGCTCTGCCTGCATTGCAACGCGGCGCTGCGCGCGGTCGACAAGGCGACGGTGCTGGACGCGCTGCCGCCGTCGGTGCGCGCGCTGCACGACGAGTTCAACACTTGCGACGCCTGCCGCCGCGTGTTCTGGAAGGGCTCGCACCACAAGCGCATGTGCGCGCTGCTCGATGCGGTAACGGAAGGGGCCGCACCCGCCGCGCAAGAGGGCCGGGACGAATGAACGAAATCGTCCAGTTACCGTTCCCGGTGCGGGTCGAGTGCCCACCCGGCGCCTGTGTCTGCGAGCGCGAGCGGCTACTGGCCGATCCGCAGGCCGACCACCGCCCGCTGGCCATCGACCGCAAGCAGGAACAGAGCCTGGTGGCGCGCATCAAGCGCGTGGACAGCTACGCCGACCTGCAGCACGTGCAGGCCCTGATCCGCAAGAACGTCGGCGCCGAGCTGCGCATCGAGCCGGGGCCGAACGAAGTGCGCACGGTGCGTGGCATCATCGTCGTGCTCGAGGAAAAGCCAGGGTTGTGCAAGAAGGTGCGCCAGTCGGTGCCGGCGGCGGTGCGCAGGGTGTTGCAGGCGCGGCCGGAGATTGCGTACGCGATCCTCGATGCGCACGATTTATTCGGGCGCTAGGGGGCGGTGCGGCCACGCGGCCGCGAACCAATCCGCATGCTCATCGCGCGTCATCGGCGACGCGCGACTTCTTCCTTCGATCTGAGCTCGACTCACGCCGGACGGTATGCGCCTGCTACGCATACGTCGAAGGTCGAACGGCTACGGCCCTTACCGCTGGCCGCGGTCCACCCCCACCAACCCCGCTCACCTGCTTAGTTTTCTTCAGCGAGTCTTACCAGCTGGAGTAACTCGGCAACCGTGGGACCGATGTAGTGTCGTGGATTCCCGCACATCCAGCAGTTGCAGGATGCGGGTGCTTTTAATACCTTGCCGAGTCGGTGTGGATCGGTGCGGTTATCGAATCCGTAGTAAAAACGCCGGACTCGTTTGAGTCGATCGGCATGGTGGCGCCGAATCGCTCGTGACATATTTTTCATGAGTTTCTCCTGTCACCCCGGCGGCACGATTGCCACCGGGGATCCTAAGGAAGTAACTCGTCCAGCGGTAGAGCTTGATGTTTATTCTCTTTCTTTCGAAAACAACCTGTTTGATCAGGCAGCGGAGAGCAGCCTTGTTCGGTGTCGGAGCGAAGCAGATCCATTGCGGATATCCGTCATCGCGGGTTGATGTCCCGAGGTACAACCGTTATGTGCCCAGGCTTGGCTCATCCTTATCAAGCTTATGTTGCGAAAAGTAGAGTTCAGGATCCAGCTTCAGATCACTTGGATCCTCGGCAATCTGCGAATATTTAGAAAGGTCTCATGGTGGTTTGGGTGGTGGTGCAGGCCCAAGACCTGCAAACGCAGCCATCGACAGTACGCCAAGCCAGCGATATCGCTCTTTCCAATGCCATGGCTTTGGCGTCTTGGTCGAGGAAGGCTCTGCGTTTTCGTCATGCATCAAGAGATCACTTTCGTTTGAGTGCTGTCGCGTATTAAGTGACTCACCACTCACGTGGGGTAAGCAAGCAAATATGACAGGCCTCAGGGTAAAAACCGCGTTGAACCCTGATTGCGTACATGTTTAATAGCAGGATATATCTCGGGCCATGCGAACGTTCGTCCCTACAGCAACGAATTTGGCGATTTGCTCAACTATTTTCAAGGGGACGCGGATCAAGCCATAGGGCCGAATGCTTCCCGTTCAAGAAAACAGGAAACAGTTCGCTGACCGGCAACGACGGTTTGGTTCTGCCCGATTCCATACGTATTGTTGGGTCCGCTCTCTACCCATTGCAGACATTCACAATTATCCAATTCTAGACGTGCTTTTTCTGCTAGGACTGGCCTGTCAAGCGAAGCTCAACGGCTTCTGGTCCTAAGTCCTTACATCCGGCTGCTTTTTTTGCAGATATCGAGCAGAAACCTCAATGCCTTATATTGCAGCAACGCATACCTCCATCGAGTAGAGGGACGATTTCGATCTGGTGTCCAGTCAAGTCGACACTTGAAACAAGACATTGATAAAGAGCAACTTTCGAAAAATCGCCAATGTAATGTTGCGCAGGTTAACTATTAAGCATCGGCAAAGATATTTAGTTTAATGTTCACCGGCTTCTAATCGTTCTCATCCGTTCGCGCCAACATAGCATGTTGCCAACTCGAATACATCACCGCTAGACCGACACGCCGTTTTCGCCCAAATCGGCCTGTCACGGTTTATTTGGGATGTAGATGCCCATACAACTTTTACGCTCCAAGCGTAATGAAGGCGGTGTTAAATAGGTTTCTGCCAACTTGGTGAAGAGATCGTAATCGGCTAGAAGCAAATTTCCAGCTCATGTCCAGGATCTAAATGGCGATTCACAACTATCTTCTGACTAAGGGAAATTGGAAAGCGCGCCGCTCTCAAGAAAATCCATTACCTTGCGATCCTCCAATAATGAACGATACAAGACAGCGTCCCAGCTGTTGATTCCTTTGACAACTTGCAGAGAGTACCCGATTTGAATGACGTTAGATACTGTGACATTTCCAGCCGCTCGAGTGTCGCTAGCTATACGGATAATATTTTGGTAGCTATTCTCGAAATACTCTTTGAATCGCACCCAAAAATCGATTCCTTTCAAATGAGAGGCTACGAGTTCTTTCAGCTCTTCAGGGAGGTCGTTTCGTATTTCAAAAGAGATCACTGGAGTGAGGTAGGGTGCTTGTAGCCGTATTGTATAGAGAGGGCGATTGACCTCATCGTAATACGGATGCAAGAAGCTTCTCGCACCAGCAGCGTTCTTATAGTCAGTAAGTTTCTCGCCTTGACACCAATCACATGCGGGTACGAGATTAAGTAGGTGTATAGCGAATTCTGGATATGTTGTTTTCGGCAAGCAATGATCCAGTGTTCTCGGCCTCCCAAGCTCGCCGCATACAGGGCAGGCTAGAAGTTTATTTTTTTTCCTCAGCTTCTCTAGCTCATTGAATGGATATTTGTCGGTCTCGGGATCGTACAATCCAATCAATGATTTTTTTCGACCAATCGCTTCGGCGTCAGTCTCGACATAATTTCTTAGCACCAAGGGGGGCATGCCACTTGGACAACCTTTTTGACCATCGTACAAGTGGTATCGCGCAGTCAAATCTTGGGCGATTCGATTATAGAATTTCTTGAATTTGACTCGCTCACCTAGTACATGATTTAAGATCTTGATACTATCGTCGTCGGGCTTTGGGATTTTAGCGACCATTAGATACGCTCGAGTTGAGAATTTTAATGGTCATTTCTTCGTTAAGCTCATCTTTGAGCTTTGTCAAAAGGTTTTTGGGCCCGCCAGCTTCTTCAATGGCGCTTTCTATCCACTGCGCGAAAGGCTTCGTCACTTTGCTGTCTCCGAAGACGTAAGATGAGATTCGCTGCATGTTGCCACCAAATGTTTCAAATGGCGGATGATCAATTTCGACTCCGTGCTGTCCAGCACGATAAACGTGTATGCAATTCGCTGGAATCTCACGTGCGACAGCAAGAGAGTGCGTCGCAAGAATTGCTTTAGAATTGAAAGCAGCTAAGACTTTTTTAAGGAGCGCAATAAATTCGACCTCAAATGTTGGGTGCAAGAAGAGCTCTGGTTCGTCTATGACGATTAAGCTTTCAGCTTTAATCTGTCCGACAATATTGATCACCATATAGACAAAAAGACGCTGGCCGGAGCTGAGGTCGAGCTTTTCATTCCCTATTAGAAAAACCACACCTGCTTTGACGTTAATGATATTGAAAAGATCTTCTTTAAGCTTGCGGAATTTGAGATGTGTAGCTGGCGTCAGCTCGATATATTTGTTTTCGTCGGAACCTTCGATCACATGAGATTTAAGGGAGGATGTAAGCTCCGCCTTAGGATTGATCTCTACTACAAGCTTTTCAAATTTTAGCGCGGGTTGCAAGACATCCAAAATGGTATCCGCTTTAGATGTCCAAGTGCTGAGAAAGTCATACGCATCGTCGTCGGCCAAAGCTTTGAACATCGACTCGACTGAGTCGCTCGCAGGCTGGTTACGGCTGATGGAGCTTTGCCGGCTTCCCGAGGCCGATATTGATCTTCTCCTGAAACCGAAGTACTTGTATGCAGTTTTATCCTTCAATTTAGTATCTGATAGGTCTAATACAAAATCCTCGAATGGACTATAAGACATCAAGATAAGGCGCGAAATATTTGGATAAATATCAAACGGCTGGTGCTTGGATTTATTAAGCTGCGTTTGTGATCCGACATCCATTCCTAACCAGTAAGACACCAAACTTTTCAGTGTGTGTGATTTACCGACACCATTTGGACCGATCAGAACATTAATATCGTACGGAAGAGTATCGGAGTTGAATCTGAACCTGATTGAAGTCACACCCTCTGCGCCGCGACCTGGCAAATTTAATGTGAAATCTTTAATTGACTGGGAATTCTCAGAGAATATTTTCCAGCCATCATGGAAAGATTTTCGTGCGCCAGCTTCGCGTAGTGGCGACACGGAGAAATTATCTAATTCCGTAAGTTTTTTCGCAGCCTCGTCCTGAGCAATGTTTACAAGGTAGCCTGCATCTCGGATCAACGCTAAGGCTTCTCTAGCACCTAGGATACCCAGTTTAGTGATGAGTACGTCATAGAATTCGATGTTACTCGGGACAGACACATAATTTGTTTTTGGAATCGGGAAATAGCCGTCCCAGCCCTCTTCGCGAAGGGAGTTAAGCTTAGCTGGTGAGTTATTATCGTTCTCTATAAAAAGCTTGAGATTAAAATCAAAAATTCGTTTTCCATCGAAATAAAACACTGCATTCAGCGTTGTGCGTACCGAATAGTCATCCCAGTTATTATAGGAAAGGGATAACAGCGTTTTTTCTGATTTTATCGCCGGTGGAGTTCTGTCCCAATCAGTGCCAGAGTGAAAAAATACTTTCAAGAATCGCCTCTCGTTTAATTAATATGGAGATGATATTGATGTGCCACTTACCCGTGAGGTAGCTTACAGTGCAGTATTCGGCAAGTGGAACCTTATCCAATAGGCGAAATCCACCGACACTAGAGAACCGCACTTCGACCGTTATCCTTGTTTCGATACCTAACCCCTTGAGCGACTAAGTGACGCATATAGGCGCTGAATCGATATCTGCAGCCGAATCAAATTGATCGTCATAGCCAGAGAGTTTAGCCTTGACCCACATCTTTCTCACCTTACCATCACCACCCGCTTTTGGCCGATTGCAGTCGTTCCGAATGGTTCAGTGTGCGGATTTTTTGCCGTCATGAAAAGCAAGAGATTGTTACGCATTTTAAGGCGACATCAAGCCGGTCGTGATTCTCTGTGATGGGCTTAAGACATTCGTCTGCGAGGAGCGAGTACTGATAGAGGGGACCGCCTTTAGTCTCTTTCCTACTCGACAACGGTGCTTATTTCGTCCCATTCTTTTTGCTCTTTGGTTTGGGCATCTCTTTTTTCCGTTTCCTCATCGCTAGCTTTTTTAAACGTTATTGGTCCAAAGGCTGGGTTGTACATTCCGTACCCAATAACTTTCCCTTCTGCAAACTGAAACAAAAGATTGAGTTTTGCGAAGGATGCCACACGCATTAGGGAGTCCTCTGATATGTCGATATTCTCCGGTTGACCAAGCTTTTCAATAACAGCGTCATACGTGCTGTCCATGCCGAGATCGAATATGTGGTTGCAGTAACTACACTTCCCACTGTAAAAAACGACTCTTAGCTTGTTGTCCTTTTTGAATGAGAAGCTCGTCTCATAGGTTCCTTGGTCATCTCTGTAGCTCCAAACGACATCGTCTACGTCCGTAGGATTTCCTTTTTTGAACTTGATATCTGCTTGAGTGTCCGTAAGCTTAATGCCCAAAAACTCAGTAACGGGTCTGACGCGCCCGTCATAGGCTGATTTCGCTCCATACACAGCTAGGCTAATCCCTCCTACTAAAGCAACCACCAAAGCAGGGTACCCAACGACCCGACGCCAATTCCATGTTTGACGGGTTTTTAGATACAGCAGGATCAGCCCGAGAAAAACTAAGCCTAAGAAAATACCTGTGCCGACGCCCATTGCAACCTCTAAAGTTTCTGATTTGAAACATTATAGGTTAAATGGTACCCGTTGAACACAGCGTTTGCGAAGGTCTAGCTCTACTGCACGTTCGTGATCCGGACGACTGCTTCTGGCCGATTCTGAACGGCCGCTCAACTTTAGTGGACCGAGAAAGGCCATCGGCTAGCCACTTAGAGGCCAGACTTGCGTCCGGGCGTGGGAGAATTGTCAGCACCCAACTCAATGCGTCTCAAAGGAGTTCCATTGATGCGTGTCCAGCTCAAGAGCGCAGTATGGCTCGAAGACGTACAGCTCGAGTGGATTCTCGATGGCGATGGCGGCAACTTGTAACAAGCGCAAGTAGGCTTGGGCCTCTGCGAACGACGTGCCGAATAATGGATCTTGCATTGCCTCAGATCTCGTCAAGTTGGCAATAGTTCTGTCTGGGTGCTTGGCCATAGCGACGCGAAACGCCAAACTCGCGTCGAAGTGTGTTTTGCCGAAGACGTGCTGCCGAAGTCGTCCGATCACTCCCCGCGAAATACCAACGTAAATTGGCACACCTGCCTCAAGTAGTACATAGCAGCCAGAGAAGTCTTGAGGGATACCAAACTCTTTAAGCAGAGTGCCGGTGCCGACTCCGGGTCTTGCAAATAGATCCATGTTGCGCGGGTCGGCCAGGGCAACACGCATTCTCGTCAAGTGCGCTGGGAGCACCGTTGTAGCCAGCTCCTGAAACGTATGGGGGCATTCGTGTAGTGGCATTGGGTGCTAACGATTGAGATAAGAGGCGCGATCCGGCTTGCCGGGGCATGTCCGTCGATTGAGGGAAAGTAGGGGGCGCCCGACGGTTATCATTTATGCTCCTGGACTCGCTTGCTGTTCGAGGAAGATAAAGAACAAACTAATCATGCTGGGAAGCCATCGTTCACAAACGGCCGCTCTTGGCCGATTGCAGGCCTTGCTTGAGTGTCGACGCAGACTGGGCCAAATGCAGCTCACACGAGATTGTTATCGACGCCAATCGCCCTATTTGCCTGCCTGGATCAACTGAAGAAACTGGTATTTCCAACAGCATGCCGAGGCTTGATCCGCTGTTGCAGGAATGCCATCCTACATCTTGACGAGATACTTCAGGACCATGCCAACCACCAGCGAGCCCGCCATCAGCAGCGACAGCCCGCCGTGCAGCGCGTCGCTGCCGATCGACACCTCGCGCGACATTTCTTCCTTGCTGATCTTGCCCGGCCGCGTCAGCACCACGGGGCGCAGCAGTCCCTGCACCCCGAGCACGATCAGGCCGAAGCCGACCAGCGACTCGCCGACCAGCCCGCGCTGCAGGCCAAGGAAGAGCCCGCTGACGCCCAGGATCATGCCGAACAGGAACCAGAAAGCGCGCGAGCCGGAATAGCGGTTGAGTTTGGAAAAGTCCATGGCCATTGTCGATTGCGTAAAGCTGGACATTATAACGGTGTGCCGGGGCGCAGCAGCCGGGGACCGAGCACGACCAGGGCCAGCGACAGCACCACCAGCACGATGCCGCCCCACTGCCAGGGCGTGATGCGGTCGCCCAGGACCAGCATGCCGGCCGCGATGCCGACCGTCGGCACCGCCAGGCCGAAAGGCGCAACACGATTCGCCGGATGCCGTTTCAGGAGCGCGGTCCACATCGCATAGCCGAGGATGGTGGCGAACCAGCCGAGGTAGGCCAGCGAGGCCCAGCCGGTGAGCGACAGGCCGCGCGGATCCCAGCTTGTCCCGGCAGGATCGAAGGCGAGCGACAGCAGGACGAAGGGCAGCACCGGCACCAGGCTGCTCCAGACCATGAAGGCCAGCACGTCGAAATCCGGCGCCTGCTCGCGGATGCGGCGCACCACGATGTTCGACCCACCCCATAGCGCGGCCGAGGCCACGGTGAGCAGGAAGCCGGCGACAGTCACGTCCGACGCGCCGCGCGTGGCGAAATCGGCGCAGAAGCAGCCCAGGCCCAGCGCCGCGATCGCCATCGCCGCCTGCAGGGGCCGGCCGACCCGTTCGCCCAGCAGCACGAAGCCGAACAGGGCGGTGAAGAAGACCTGCATCTGCAGGATCACCGGCGCCAGCGAGGCCGACATGCCGGCGCGCAGGGCCAGGAACAGCAGGCCGAACTGGCCCACGCCCTGCAGCAGCCCGTACAGCAGCACCCAGCGCAGGGGTAGGCGCGGCGGGCGCACGAACAGGGCCAGCGGCAAGAAGGCGAACAGGTAGCGCCCGGCGCCGAGCTGCAAGGGCGTCAGCTCGCGCAGGCCCAGCTTCATGGCCACGAAGTTGGTGCCCCAGACCAGCACCACGCACAGGGCGGCGGCGTAGTCGCGCCCGCTCAGCGCGCCGCCGCCGGAGGCCTTGCCGGCGCCGGCAGCGACCGAGGTGGCGGCGCCGTCAGTGCGCGTGGCCGCCCCCGAGGTAGGCCGCCACCACCTTCGGATCGTGCTTCAGGCTTTCGGCCGGGCCATGCACCGAGATGCGGCCGTTTTCCAGCACATAGCCATAGTCGGCCACGTTCAGGGCCGCGGCGGCGAACTGCTCGACCAGCAGCATGGTCACGCCCTCGGATTTCAGCCGGGTGATGATGCGGAACACCTCCTCGACCAGGATCGGCGCCAGGCCCATCGACGGTTCGTCGAGCAGCACCACGTCCGGGTTGAGCATGACGGCGCGCGCCATGGCCAGCATCTGCTGCTCGCCGCCGGACAGGGTGCCGGCCAGCTGCTCGCGGCGCTCCTTCAGGCGCGGGAAGAGTTCCATCGCCCGTTCCAGGTCGTGCTGGATGTCGCCTTTCGGGCGCGCGCGGGTAAAGCGGGGAAAGGCGCCCAGCAGCAGGTTGTCGGTCACGCTCATGGTGGCGAACACGCGCCGCCCTTCCGGCGAGTGGGCCAGGCCGCTGCGCGCGATGCGGTGCGAGTCGAGGCCGGTGATGTCCTTGCCGGCCAGGGTCACCTTGCCGGCGCGCGGCTTGATCATGCCGGAAATGGCGCGCATGGTGGTGGTCTTGCCGGCGCCGTTCGAGCCGATCAGGGTCACCAGGCTGCCTTTCGGCACGTCGAGCGAAATGCCGTGCAGGACCTGCACCTTGCCGTAGGCCGCTTCCAGATTCTGTATGCTCAGCATGCGTTTCTCCTCTCAGTGCCGGGCCGCCGCCGGGGCGGACGGGGTGGGTTCGCTGGCGCCGCCGAGGTAGGCCTCGATGACCTTCGGATCGGCCTGCACGCTGGCCGGGTTGCCCTCGGCGATCTTCTGGCCGAAGTCGAGCACGGTGACCGTGTCCGAGATCGACATCACGACATCCATGTGGTGCTCGATCAGGATGATGGTGATGCCGTGGTCGCGGATCTTGCGGATGATGGCCATCAGCTCGCGGATGTCGGGTGCCGTCAGGCCGGCGGCCGGCTCGTCGAGCAGCAGCAGGCGCGGGTTCAGGCCCAGTGCGCGGCCGATCTCCAGCAGGCGCTGCTTGCCGTAGGGGAGATTGCGTGCTTCCTCGTCGGCCAGGCTTGATAAGCCCACGAACTCGAGGATGGCGGCGGCGCGCTTCCTCGCCGCCTGTTCCTCGCGGCGCAGGCGCGGGGTCTTGACCATGGCGTCGAACACGTTCGAGCGGAAGCTGTGGTGCAGGCCGACCAGCACGTTCTCGGTGGCGGTCATTTCGCCGAACAGCTGCACGTTCTGGAAGGTGCGTGCCACGCCTCCCAGCGCGATCTGCGAGGGCGAGCGCCCGGTAATGACGTCCCCGGCGAACACCACCTTGCCGGCGGTCGGCTTGTAGATGCCGGTCAGGACGTTCATCATCGTGCTCTTGCCCGAGCCGTTCGGGCCGATCAAGCCATGCACGGCGCCGCGCTGCACGTTCAGGTCGACCTGGTTCAGCGCCTTCAGGCCGCCGAACTGCATCAGGATCTGCTCGGCGCGCAGCAAATCGCCGCTGCCGCTGCCCATGGCCACGCCCTCGAAGGGGTCGGTGGCGCGGTCGGCATCCACGGCGCGGGTATGCGCCACGCGCCGCCCCAGCAGCTGGCGGAAAAAGCCGACGATGCCGTCCTGCAGGTAGTAGACGACGAACAGGGTCATCAGGCCGAAGATGGTAAGACGCCAGTCGACCATGTTCTCGATGCGGTAGGCCCAGACGGCCAGGCCGATGGTCGCCACCAGCGGCACCAGCACCTTGCGCGCCGTGGTGCGCCCGCGCGCCAGCGCCACGGCCGAACCGGCCACGCCCAGCACGGCGGCGGCCAGCGCGATCTGGCGGAACAGCACGATGTCGGCCAGCAGGCTAGGAAGCATGACGACGATGATGGCGCCGATGATGGAACCGGTACGGGTCTTGCGCCCGCCCATGATCACGGCCAGCAGGAACAGGATGGTCAGCTCGAAATTATAGGTGTTCGGCGAAACGTATTGCTCCGAATAGGCGTACAGGCTGCCCGCCAGGCCGGCAAGCCCCGCGCTGATGACGAAGGCATACACCTTGTAGCGGTACACCGACACGCCCATGCAGTCCGAGGCGATCGGGCTGTCGCGCAGGGCTTCGAAGGCGCGCCCGAAATGGGATTTCAGCAGGAAGTGCACGAGGGTCAGCGCGGCCACCATGAAGATCGCGACCATGTAGAAATACTCGGTCTCGTGCAGCTCGCGCCCGAACAGGCTGGGCTTGGTCAGCGTGATGCCCATCGGCCCTTGCGTGACGAAGGACATCTCGTTGATCAGGATCTGGATGATGGTGCCGAAGGCCAGGGTCACCATCGCCAGGTAGGGGCCGGTAACCCGCAGCGCCGGCAGGGCCAGGATGGCGCCGAACAGGGCGGTGACCACGATACTGGCGGGCACCGCCAGGAACCAGGGCGTGCCGAAGTGCATGATCAGCACGGCCGTGACGTAGGATCCGATGCCGAACAGGCCGGCGTGGCCGAGCGACACCTGCCCGGTGTAGCCGACCACGATGTCCAGCCCGAACAGCAGGATGGCGTAGATCAGGATGGTTTCCACCAGGTGCACGTAGTACGGATTCGTGACGAACAGCGGGAACAGCGCCAGCGCGACGATCCCGAGGGCGGAGGCGATGATGGTATTTTTCGTCATGGTCAAACCTTCTTGATCGCGGCCTTGCCGAACAAACCGGAGGGCTTGATGGCGAGTACCAGCAGCAGCAGCAGCAGGGCCGGCACGTCCTTGTAGCCGGTCGAGATGTAGTAGCCGGCGGTGGTTTCCGAAATGCCCATGATCAGGCCGCCAACGATGGCGCCGACGCCCGAGGTGAGGCCGCCGATGATCGCCACCGCAAAGGCCTTCAGGCCGAGCGAGGCGCCCATGGTGGCGCCGGTGAGGGTGACCGGCGCCACCAGCACGCCGGCAAAGGCCGCGGTGGCCGAGGACAGGGCGTAGGAGAAGGTGATCACGCGGCCGGTGTTGATGCCCATCAGGCCGGCGGCGTCGCGGTCGTTCGAGGTGGCGACCACGGCCTTGCCGTAGATCGACTTGCGGTTGAACAGCTCGACCGCCAGCATGATCAGGAGGGCGCCGACGATCACCGCCACCTGCATCGGCTGGACGTTGGCGCCCATCACCTGGAAGGGGGTGGAATCGAGCGGCGAGGGGAAGGGCATGTCTTCCTTGCCCCAGATGTTCTCGGCGATGTTCTTGAAGATGATGGCCAGGGCGATGGTCGACATGATCCAGCCGAATTCCGATTTCAGCTTGATCGCCGGACGCACGCCGATCCATTCGACGAATGCGCCCTGCAAGGCGCCGAACAGGATGACGACCGGGATCATCAGCCAGTAGCTCAGGTAGGGGCCGCCGTGCACGCTGCCGGCCAGGCTCAGGCCGACCAGGGCGCCCAGCATCAGGGCTTCGCCCTGGCCGAAGTTCAGGGTGCCGGAGGTGGCGAAGGTTAATTGGTAGCCGAATGCGATGACGGCATAGATCATGCCGAGCGCGATCCCGCTGAAGACCAGCTGCAGAAGAATTTCCATGATGTTCACCCTAGTGGCGGCGCAGGCGCCGCCGGCCGACGATTAGCAACGACGAATGACAGGGCGTATCGGTACGCCCTCGGCCGGCTCCCGCAGGAGCCGGCCGTGTCACGACAAGATGCAGCCAAAGAGCGCCTGATAAGACCTTTATGGCGCTCTGGAATGACGCTTACTTCGCCAGCACGACGCGCCCGCCACGCACTTCGCCGAAGCGCGTGTTCTCGAAGTTGATGGCTTCGTGGTCGTCCTTGGTGTAGGGCTTGCTATAGGTGGTGACGACGCCTTCGACCTTTTCGTTCAGGTTTTCCAGCGCGGCTTTCACTTTCGGCCCTTCGGTGCTGCCGGCCTGCTTCATGGCGGCGGCCAGCAGGTAGATGGAGTCGTAGCCCTGGGCGGCCGAGACGGCCGACGGCATGCGCCCGTTCGGCGGGTTGTAGGCCTTGGTGTAGGCGTCGATGAAGGCCTTGCGGCGCGGGTTGTCGGCGTCCTGGATGAAGGTCTGCGGCATGCGCGTGCCTTCCGAGTTCTTGCCGGCGTTGTCGATGAAGTTGGCCATGGCCAGGGTCCAGCTGCCGATCATCGGCACCTTCCAGTTCAGCTTTTCCATGCCGTTGGCGATTTGCGCCAGTTCGGGGCCGATGCCGTAGGTGAGCACGACCTCGGCGCCGGCCTGCTTGGCCTTGAGCAGCTGGGGCGTCATGTCGACGTCCTTCAGGTTGTACTTCTCGACGGTGACGGCCTTGATGCCTTTTTTCTCGAGCGCCTTTTCCAGGTCTTCGCGGCCGAGCTGGCCGTAGCTGGTGGAGTCGGCCAAGATCGCGACTTTCTTGAAGCCGCGGCGGGCGACGGCTTCCTCGACGATCATCGCCGACTGGATGGTGTCGTTGGCGGAGTTACGGAAGACGTAGTTCTCGGGCGCCGTGGCGAACTGCTTGGTGATGACCGAGCCGGTGGCGACGTTGTTCATCACCGGGATCTTGGCGTTCTGGTAGAAGCGCTGCGAGGCCAGGGCCACGGTGGTGTTGATGTAGCCGACGGTGGCGGCCACGCGTTCCTTGTTGATCAGCTCCTGGGCGATCTGCACGCCGCGTTCCGGCTTGGCCTCGTCGTCGCGCTCGACCATCTGCAGCTGGCGCCCCAGCACGCCGCCCTTGGCATTGATTTCCTGTACCGCCAGCTTGACGCCGTCGCGCATCGACACGCCCATCGGGGCCGAGCCGCCGGTGAACGGGCCGGTGACGCCGATCTTGATCGGATCGGCCGCCATTGCCGACATCGAGAACCCCAGTGCTACACCTGCAACCAATGCTTTCATCTTGAAATTCATTGCTGTCTCCGTAGGATTATTAGGTGTTTCGGTACGCTGGACTCCCGGCGGAAAGGCACCGCCCGAGCGCCATCGATCATGCATTGTAGGTTAGCAATTGGCCAACAGCAATCGATTGCTGTGACGCGTCGCAGCATCTGGACGAAGGGGTAAAACGTAAGCAAACGGTAAGGGAAGGGGCGTATTCTGCCGGGCGAAAAAAAAGGCCGCACATGCAGTGCGGCCTCCCTCTTTTGGTGCGGCGGTACGGAACGGACGGGCGCGCTGGTGCGCCGTCCAGCCCGAATCAGCGCCGATTGAAACGCGGACGTGGCGCGTAATGGCGATGCCCACCGCCCCAGCTTTTCCCGAAGCTGAAGCCGAGCCCGATCGACACCGGCGGATACCAGTACGGATCCTGCACGATGACCGGCGCCGGCCCATAGATCGGCGCGCCGTAGACGGGGGCGCCATACACCGGCGCGCCGTAGACCGGCTGCTGGGCGTACACGGGTTGCGACGAATACACGACGTTGTCCGGCGCCGGGTTGACGACGACCGGCGCGCTGGTGACCACACCGGCGTCGCCCGAGCGCGCGCCCGTGCCCAGCGGCACCGGCGTCACCGACACCGTTTGCCAGCCGTTGGCGTCGGCGCCCTGCGCATAGCCGCGCGTGCCATAGTTGGCCGGCCCCGGGTATTGGGTGGCGCAGCCGGTTAATGCCGCGAGGGCGGCGGAAATGACGATGAGTTTTTTCATGGCGGTCCTCCTGATGACGCCATGATAGTTTGTCGGCGTACATGTTTGGCGCGGAATTACAGCTTGTTACAGGTAAAGGGACACCGCGACGCTGGTTCGCCCCCTGCCCGCCACGGGTCGGGGCGGCAGGCAGGGACGGCAGCATAGCGGTGCGCGTCTCAATCCCGGCCCTCAGTAACGGCTCAGGAACTCCAGCGGCGGCGTGGTGGCCGCCACGAAGGGCGCCAGCGGAAAGGCATTCGCCATCGCCTGGTAGCCGGCATCGTTCGGGTGCAAATGGTCGCCGGAATCGTAGCCGGGCAGGATGCGCGTCGGGTTCTGCGGATCGCGCAGGGCCAGCTCGATGTCGGCCACGGCGTCGAATTCGCCGCTGGCACGGATCCAGTTGTTCACCGCCAGGCGCACCGCTTCACGCGCCGGCGTGTAGTAGACGAAGCCTTCCAGCGGCGGCAGGGTGGCGCCGATGACGGCGATTTCGCGGGCATGGGCGCGGGCGATCACTTGCCGGTAGCCGGCGATCAAATCGGCAGCCGGGATCGGATTCGAACCCGGGCTGTAGCAGATGTCGTTGATGCCGATGAGCAAGGCCAGGTAGCGCACGCCGGCGGTGGCCAGCACGTCGCGGTCGAAGCGTTCCAGCACGTCTTTCCCGGCCACCAGGGCGGTGGCATAGTCGCTCAGCAGCAGGTTGGCGCTGATGCCGCGGTTCACCACGCCGATGCGCCCGCCCGCGCCCAGCGAGGCTTGCAGCCGGCGCGCCAGGTAGTCGGGCCAGCGCCGGTTCAGGTTGCCCGTGCTGCGCGCGCCGTCGGTGAGCGAGTCGCCGACCGCCACCAGGGCAGGCACCGCGCCGTCCACATCCACTTCGGTGAGGAAGGGCCAGGAGGTGATGGTGCGCGACACCGGCATCGCGATGGTCGAGGTGTAGTCGCCGGCCGGCGACAGGTAGCTGCTGGTGAGCGCCATGTCGTGCAGGGTAGTGGCCTGGGAGGCGCCCGGCAAGTACAGGCTGATGGCGAGGTCGGACTGGGCGGGAATCGTGAGCTCGACCGGGTCGGACAGGGCCGGGGCGCCGGCCGGGATCGTGATGGCCGACTGGCCGCCGAAGCTGAGTTCGCGCAGGCTGGACTGCAGCAGCGCGGCGCCGGACGCGCGCAGGGCGATGCTGGCCGCGCCGATGCGCAGCGGCGTGCCGCCCATTTCGTTGGACAGGCGGATGCGTACGCGGTTGCCGCCGATGCTGGTGCGCACGACCAGGCGCAGGGTCTGGCTGGTGTAGCTTTGCAGGCTGGCGCTGGGCGGCGGCCCGGCCGGCGCGGCGCCCCAGGTGGCGCACCAGCGCTCGCCCACGCCGGGAGTGGCGCGGGCCGGCAAGGCGGGAACGGCGAGGCCGGCGGCGAGCACCGGACCGGCACGCAGGAAGTTGCGGCGCGCCGGACGGCGGGCGCCATCGCTGAGTGGGACAGGCAAAAGCTCGTGCATACCTTGGGCTCCATGGGGTGGTCTGCACCGGGACCGCGAGAGGCGGGCGGTGGCGATATGACCAATCTATGCTTCCCGTCGGGGCGACTCAATAGAAACCCAGCAGGGAGTTTGCGCTGGCGCAGGAAGGGGTAAGATTGAGCTTGCGGTTAGGCAATTCATTGCGTGGTGCAATAATTTTGCCAGCATTGGTAGGGTAGGCATGTGTGGTGCTGGCATTTAGCCAGCCCCACTGCCCACGCGGTGGCAGTCACCGTTATCGGACGCGGGACAATTGGGCTCGCCGACCGTCAGGCCAGCACGTTCAGTATGCCGTCCAGGCCGCTGAAGTTCAGGGCGATATCCGCCTGGGCGCGCACCACCGGCTTGGCGCGGAAGGCCACCGACAAGCCGGCGATGCCCATCATTTTCAAATCGTTGGCGCCGTCGCCCATCACGATCGCCTGGCGCGGATCGATGCCGAGCTCCGCACAAACACGCGCCACGGTGCGCATCTTTTCCTCGGCGTCGACAATGCCGCCCACCACACGCCCGGTCAGGCGCCCGTCCTCGACTTCCAGCACATTCGCATGCGCATAGTCGAGCCCGAGGCGCCGCTGCAAACGCTCGGTAAAGAAGGTAAAGCCGCCCGACACCAGGAGGGTCTTCAGGCCGGCCGCCTGCACCGCCGCCAGCATCGCCTCGCCGCCCATCGAGATGCGCAGGCGCTCGGCGTACACGCGCTCCAGTGCCGCTGCCTCCAGCCCCGCGAGCAAGGCCACGCGCCGCGTCAGGCTGGCCGCGAAATCGAGCTCGCCGCGCATCGCCGCCTCGGTGATCTCGGACACTTGCGGTTTCAGGCCCTGCATGTCCGCGATTTCGTCGATGCACTCGATGGTGATCAGGGTCGAATCCATGTCCATCGCCACCAGCCGGAAGTCGGCCAGCGTGCGGTCGGTTGCGATGAAGCTGGCGTCCACGCCGGCCGCGTAGGCCGCCGCAGCCACCGCCTCGCGTTGCGCGGGCGAGGCTTCCACGTCCTCGAAGCGCAGCGCGTGTTCCGACAGCGCCACCGTGCGCGCCGGCCGCGCCAGGGCGGCAATCTCCGCCAGCTGCGCCTGCGCCGCGCCGGGGCCCTGCAATACCAGGTTCATGCTCATCGTTTTATGCCAGCAGTTGTTTGATGGTTTGCTTCACCTGCGTCACGCGCGTGGCCAGGTCGGGCATGGCGGCGGTGATGCGCAGCTTGTCCTGGCCGGCCAGCTTGATGTGGCGGTTCTTCTGGATCAGGGTGATGATCTTGATCGGATCGATCGGCGGCTGTTCCATGAATTGAAGACTTGCCGCTTCGCTGTGGGCGTCGATCTTGACGATGCCCACGGTTTTCGCGGCGATGCGCAGGCGGTGGGTCTCGATCAGCGCCTTCACCTGTTCCGGCAGTTTGCCGAAGCGGTCGATCAGCTCTTCCTGCATGTCGTCGATCTTGCCCTGGCTGTCGCAGTTGGCCAGGCGTTTATAGATCGACAGGCGCTCATGCACGTCGCCGCAGAAGTCGGCCGGCAGCAGGGCCGGGCAGTGCAAATTGATTTCGGTGGTGGTCGCCAGCGGCGCCGCCAGGTCCGGCTCCTTGCCGGCCTTCAGTGCACGCACGGCCTCGTTCAGCATGTCGGAATACAGCTGGAACCCGATCTCCAGCATCTCGCCCGACTGGTTATCGCCCAGCACTTCGCCGGCGCCGCGGATTTCCAGGTCGTGCATGGCCAGGTAGAAGCCGCTGCCCAGTTCTTCCATCGCCTGGATCGCGTCCAGGCGGCGCTGCGCCTGCTTGGTCAGGCCCTGCACGTCGTTCACCAGCAGATAGGCATAGGCCTGGTGGTGCGAACGGCCGACGCGCCCGCGCAGCTGGTGCAGCTGGGCCAGGCCGAACTTGTCCGCGCGGTGCATGATGATGGTGTTCGCGGTCGGCACGTCAATGCCGGTCTCGATGATGGTCGTGCACAGCAGGATGTTAAAGCGCTGGGCCACGAAGTCGCGCATCACCTTTTCCAGGTCGCGCTCGTGCATCTGGCCGTGGGCGATGCCGATGCGCGCCTCGGGCAGCAGCTCCCTCAGCATGGCGTGGCGGTTCTCGATGGTCTCGACTTCGTTGTGCAGGAAGTAGATCTGGCCGCCGCGTTTCAGCTCGCGCAGGCAAGCCTCGCGGATCACGGAGCCGTCTTCGCTGCGAACGAAGGTCTTGATCGCCAGGCGCTTTTGCGGCGCGGTGGCGATAATGGAGAAGTCGCGCAAGCCTTCCAGCGCCATGCCCAGGGTGCGCGGGATCGGGGTTGCGGTGAGCGTCAGCACGTCGACCTCGGCGCGCAAGGCTTTCAGCGCTTCCTTCTGGCGCACGCCGAAACGGTGCTCCTCATCGATGATGACCAGGCCCAGGCGCGTGAACTTCACGTCCGGCGACAGCAGCTTGTGGGTGCCGATCACGATGTCGAGGGTGCCGTCGGCCATGCCCTTGATGGCGTTGTTGATTTCTTTACCGGTACGGAAGCGCGACAGCTCGGCGATTCTCACCGGCCAGTCGGCGAAGCGGTCGGCAAAGGTCTGCGCGTGCTGCTCGGCCAGCAGCGTGGTCGGGGCGAGGATCGCCACCTGCTTGCCGCCCATGACGGCGATGAAGGCGGCGCGCAGGGCCACTTCGGTCTTGCCGAAGCCGACGTCGCCGCAGACCAGGCGGTCCATCGGCCGGCCCGAGGTCATGTCCTTGATGACGTTGTGGATGGCCTCGGCCTGGTCCGGCGTTTCGTCGAAGCCGAAGCTTTGCGCGAAGTTCTCGTAGTCGGTGCTCGAATACTCGAAGGCGTGGCCCTGGCGCGCGGCGCGGCGCGCGTACAAGTTCAACAGCTCGGCGGCGGTGTCGCGCACCTGCTCGGCGGCTTTTCGCTTGGCCTTGTCCCACTGGCCCGAGCCCAGCGCGTGCAAGGGGGCGTCCTCGGGGGACGTCCCCGAATACCTCGATATGACGTGCAGCTGCGACACCGGCACGTACAGCTTGGTGTCCTTGGCGTATTCCAGGTGCAGGAACTCGGTCTCGCCTTCGCCCAGGTCCATCGACGTCAAGCCCATGTAGCGGCCGATGCCGTGGTTGATGTGGACCACCGGGTCGCCGATCTTCAACTCCGACAAATCGCGCACCATGGATTCGACCTGGCTGGTCGCTTCCTGCTTCTTCTTGCCGGCGCGCCGGCCCGAGCCGGCATACAGCTCGGTTTCGGTGATGAAGGCCAGGCAACCGCTGGCGTCCTCGAACAGCTCGAAGCCGGCCTGCAGCGGCGCCACGCCGAGCGTCAGTTTCGCGCTTGATGCGCGGAAGCCCTCGAAGCCCTCGACCGGCGCCAGGTCGAGCTTGTATTCGTTGAAGTACTGCTGCAGGGTTTCGCGGCGGCCGTTCGATTCGGCGCAGATCATTACCCGGCAATCGGTGCGCGCAAGATACGCACGCAGATTCGCCAGCGGGTCTTCCAGGCGGCGGTTGACGGCGACGTCGGGCACCGGCGCCGACAGTTCGGAGGCGGGTGCCGCAGTATTTGCCTGAGAATCGCGCGGGATGTTCCAGCGCCCGTGCGGCTTGGCGCAGGTAAAGAACTGCTCGGCGCCGAGGAAGAGCTCGGCCGGCTCCAGGATCGGGCGCTCGCGGTCGCTCTTCAGGAAGCGGTAGCGCGATTCGGTATCCGTCCAGAAGCGCCCGATGGCTGCGTCGATGTCGCCGACCATGGCCAGCGGCCCGTCCTTCGGCAAGTAGTCGAACAGGGTCGCGGTCTCTTCGAAGAACAGCGGCAGGTAGTATTCGATGCCGGCCGAAGCGATGCCGCTGCCGATGTCCTTGTACACGGGCGAGCGCGACGGATCGCCCTCGAAGCGCGCGCGCCAGCGGCCGCGGAAGGCGGTGCGCGCCGCCTCGTCCATCGGGAATTCGCGGCCCGGCAGCAGGCGCACTTCCTTCACCGGATACAGCGAGCGCTGGGTGTCGGCGTCGAAGGTGCGGATGGTCTCGATCTCGTCGCCAAATAAATCGAGGCGATACGGCAGCACGGAACCCATCGGGAACAGATCGATCAGGCCGCCGCGCACCGAGTATTCGCCCGGCGACATCACCTGCGACACGTGGGTGTAGCCGGCCAGGGTCAGCTGCGATTTGAGCTTGGCTTCGTCGAGCTTCTCGCCCTGGCGGAAGAAGAAGGTGTAGGCCGCCAGGAAGGACGGCGGCGCCAGGCGCACCAGGGCGGTGGTGGCCGGCACCACCAGCACGTCGCACTGGCCGTTGCGGATCTCGTGCAGGGTCGCCAGGCGCTCGGACACCAAATCCTGGTGCGGCGAAAAGGCGTCGTAGGGCAGGGTTTCCCAGTCCGGCAGCAAGTGGCAAGACAGCTTGCCGTCGGCGAACCAGGCGATTTCGTCGAGCAGGCGCTGGCCGTCGCTGGCATTCGCCACGATCACGGTGAGCATCTGCTTGTGCGCCTTGAACGCGAGGCCGGCGGTGGCCAGGGCGTAGGCGTCGGAGGAACCGGCGAGGGCCGGCAGGACGAAACGGTTACCCGCTTTGGGGAGGTGCTTGATGAGATCGAAAGACATGCAGGCGGTGCGTCTCGCTGGACAAAATCGGGGCCGATGGGTTGTTCATTATAGACGAAGGCACCGCTTTCGCCCCGCACACCCATGCGGCCCGCGCGGCTGTCAGCGGCGGCGCATGTTCGAGACCAGCAGCCCCGCCAGGATGACGCCGAAACCGGCGGCGTGGTAAGGCTGCGGCACCTCGCCCAGCAGCGGCCAGGCGGCCAGCGTGGCGAACAGCGGAATCAGGTACAGCGACATGCTGGCGCGCGCCGGGCCGGCCAGGCTGACCAGGCGGTCGAAGCAGAAGTAGGCGCCCAGGCTCGGCACCACGGCCAGGAAGCCGAGCGCGATATACAGGCGAGTATCGCCGAAGTTCGGCACGGCCACCGTGGCCGCTTCGAGCGCCGCGAACGGCGCCAGCACCAGCGCGCCGCCGCCGATCAGGCTGGCCAGCTTGACGGTGGCCGGCAGCGGCGGCAATGGCAGGCGGCGGCTGAACACGGTGTACAGGGCCCAGCCGCTGGCGGCAGCGATCACCCAGAAATCGCCCTGGCCGAAGCTGAGCGAACCGAGTGCGCCGAGCTGGCCCTTGGACAGCACCAGCAGCGCGCCGGTGATGGCCAGCAGCATGCCGGCCGCCTGGCGCCGGGCCAGCGGCGCCTTCCAGACCAGGGTTTCGATCAGGGTCACCAGGGCCGGGCAGGCCGCGAAGATGATGGCGATATTGGCGGCGCTGGTATGGCGCGCGCCGATGTATTGCGGCGCCACGGCCACGCCCATGCCCAGGCCGGCCAGCAGCAGCAGGCGCGGCCAGTTGGCCAGCAGTGTGCGGCGCAGCGCCCACATGCGCGGGCCGACGGTCGGCAGCAGGATCGCAAAGGCCAGCGCCCAGCGCCCGAAGGCGAGGAAGACCGGCGGGATCGCGGCGCTCTCGGCCCAGCGGGCAACGACCAGGTTGGCCGCGAACAGCGCCGGCGCGGCCAGCATCAGCGGCAATTCGCCTGCGAAAGGATCGTTGCGGAAACCAAGGGCGCTGCGGGAAACTGCTTCTGACACGAGGACTCCGGAATTCGGTTGCTGCGCTGCCGTAAACGCGCTTGTCTCGACAAGTGCAGCGGCAGCGAAATGGCATGTTTGGCTGGGAGACATCGATTTTACTGCGCCGCACAAAAAATATTCTTTCGTATGCGTGGGGCCTGCGGGGAATGTTTGGAAGGACTATCCACGTTTCGGATAAAATGCAGAAGAACTATCTCATGGCGTAATTTTTTGTAAAGGAGGCCAGGCAATGAAGGATGGCGTGCTCGATGAGATCGATCGCAAGATACTGCGTACCCTCAGCCGCGACGGCCGGATCAGCAACCAGAAGCTGGCCGAGACGGTGAATCTGTCGCCCACGCCGTGCTGGCACCGGGTCAAGGCGCTCGAGGAATCCGGGCATGTGCAGGGCTATGTGGCGGTGCTCGACCAGCGTGCGCTGGGCGTGCCGGACACGGTGATCATCGAGGTGACCGTGGACCGGCATGACGACGAGATCTTCCAGGCGTTTTCGGATGCGCTGGCGGATTTGCCGGAGGTGATGGAGGCCTACCTGCTGTCGGGCGAATACGATTACCTGATCAAGGTGGCGGTGTCGGGGACCGAGGGTTACGAGCGCTTCCTGCGGCAAAAGCTGTACAAGCTGCCGGGGGTGAAGCATACGCGCTCGACGTTTACGCTGCGCTGCCTGAAGCGGGCGGCGTCGGTCGCACCGTAATGGTGGTGTCGGTCCTGGCCTACGCCTGCGGCTCGTGCACATCCGCCTCGCTCACCGGCTCGGCGGCGATCTTTTCATCGGCCAGGGCTTCGTCGTCGGCATCGGCCTGCAAGCCTTCCTGCTGGGCGCCGTGGCGGCAATCGTAGGCCAGTTCGACCAGCATCGGGAAGTGGTCCGAGCCGAAGGACGGCAAGCGCTGGATGTGGGCCAGCGTGAAGTGCTTGCTGTGGAACAGGTGGTCGAGCGGCCAGCGGAAGAACGGGATGCCGGCGTGGAAGGTGTTGAACATGCCGCGCCCGATGCGCGGGTCGAGCAGGCCGCTGATCTTGCGGAACAGGCGCGTGGTGGTCGACCACGCCACGTCGTTCAGGTCGCCCGCCACCACCACCGGCGTATCCAGGCCGGCCACGCTGCGCGCCACCACCAGCAGCTCGGCGTCGCGCTCGGTCGATTCGGCGTGCTCGGTGGGGCTGGGCGGCGCCGGGTGCAGGAAGTGCATGCGCACCTTGCGTCCCGATTCCAGCACCAGCAGCGCGTGCATCGAAGGGATGTCGTCTTCCACCAGGTACTGGATCGCCGTGTCTTCCAGCGGCAGCCGCGAGTAGACGTGCATGCCGTACAGATTATCGAGCGGGCACTTCATGGCGTGCGGGTAGTCGCCTTCCAGCGTGTCGAGGTGGCGCTGCCACCAGGCGTCGGATTCCAGGGTCACGAAAATGTCGGGCCGGTGCTCGCGGACCAGGGCCAGCAAGCCCTCGGCGTTATGGTTCGGGGCCAGCACGTTGGCGGTGAGGATGCGCAGGCGCTCGTCCGGATCGCTGGACACCGCCGCCTTGACCTCGTTCGGGTAGATGCGCGTGTAGGGGATGATCCACCAGGCCTGGTAGGCCAGGCAGGCGAGCGTGAGGGCGGCCAGCAGCCAGGTCGCCATGTCGCCGAGGTCGAGCAGCGCAAGCTGGGCGGCCAGCAGGGCCAGGGCCATGGCGGCGATTTGCAGGCGCGGGAAGTCGAGGTCGCGCACCAGCCAGGTCGTGCGCTGCGACAGCGGCACGAGCGTAGCGAGGACCAGCAGCGCAACCAGGGTGGCAATGATCGTGAAAGACATGGCTGGGCGATATTCTTGTTTTTGGTGGTAGCGCAAGTATGCCCGGGTCCGCCCGATCCGCATGTTCGCAAACGAACATAGCCGTGGTGGCTCAGCCCGGGGCGGGGCGCCGGTTGGCGACGCCGAACGGCACGTGCACCATCGGGATGGTGCCGCCCGGCGCGGCGCGCAAATGCGCCATCTGGTCGTCGAAGAAGATGTGCGGCTTGAACACTGCCAGCACGCGCGACTTGTCCATCCCGCCCAGGAAAAAGGTCTCGTCGGCCGACACGCCCCAGCTCTTGAGTGTGGTGACCACGCGTTCGTGCGAGGGCGCGTTGCGCGCCGTGATGATGGCGATGCGCACGATGCGGCGGTAGCCGGGATCGTCGCGCGCGGCCTCGTCCTCGAGGCGCTGCAGCACCGCCAGTTGGCGGAACAGCGCCGCCAGCGGCCCGGCGCTGTGCGGGCGCGCGGCGTGCAGGGTCTCGTGGGCGTGGAACTCGTCGAGGCCGTTGTGCTTGAAGACGGTCTCGGATTCGTCGTCGGCCAGCACGCCGTCGAAATCGAAAGCCACGCGCAGTTCGAGGTCGCCGTCGTCGTCGGCGATCTGCGAGGGCAGCACCAGGCCGGCCGGGTAATCGACGGCGATCGCGTTCTGCACGTCTTCCTCGTTTGCGCTCAGGAACAGCGAGGCGTTAAAGGCCGGCAGGTAGGGGTAGGGCGACCTGCCGTTCATGAAGGCGGCGCGCGAGATGTCCAGGCCATGGTGGGCGATCGAGCGCATCACGCGCAGGCCGGTCTCGGGCGAATTGCGCGAGAACAGCACCACCTCGACCGGCGATTGCTGCGGGAAACAGCGGTTGATGTTCAGGAAGCGCCGGATGAAGGGAAAGGCCACGCCCTTGCCGAGGACCGTGTCGCGGTGCTGTTCCTGCCAGGCGCGGTATTCGTCGGCGCCGCGCTCGAGGTAGACCTGGTGCGACTCGGACAAGTCGAACAGCGCGCTCGAAGCCACGCCGATGACGAGCTTTTGTTCTATCGGGAAGGGCATTCAGGCATCCTCGGTTCCTGGTTGATCGGCCAGGCGATCATAACAGGGCCGCAGGCGGGTACCGACGAACGCCGCCACGGCCGGGTCGTCGGGCGCGATGGCGCCGCTGTCCACCAGCAGGCGCAGCTTGGCCAGTCGGTCGCCGGTCGCCAGCACCTCGGCCAGTGGCGTGGCGTCCGCAGCGCCGCCTTCGAGGATGGCGCCGGCCACGGTTTCCGGGAATTCCCAGTGCAGGGCGATGCCATGGCCCATGCGCCGGGCGTGGTCGAACAGGGCGCCGACAAAGGCGTCGGAGGCCGGCAAGGCGGCATCCTGGCACACCTGGTCGATCACACGGAAGGCCACCACCAGGCCGACGTTCTGCACCAGGCCGGCGAGGAAGGCTTCGAAGGGATCGGCGCCTGTGGTCGGCGCCAGGGTGCTGGCGGCGAGCGCGCATTTCTCGGACTGGCGCCAGACGCGCGGCGCGACCTGCTTCGCGAAGCGTCCCGGCTGCATGCTGATCAGCGGCCGGAAGGCCACGCGCGCCAGCAGCATGCGCAGCCCGTTACGGCCGAGCAGCACCAGGGCGCCGTCGATGGTGCGCACCGGCGCCGGCGGCCGGTACCAGGAACTGTTGGCTTCGCGGATCACTTCGCCCACCAGCACCACGTCCTGGGCCACCAGACGCGCGATGTCGGCGCCGGACACGCTGTCGTCGCGCAGGCTGCGCAGCAGTTCGGGAATCACGGCGGGCACGCGCGGCACCAGCTCGGCCGCCAGGCGCGGCGTTTGCGCCAGGCGCGCCAGCTCGGCCAGGACCAGGGCCTCGGTGGCGGGCGCCGCGTCGCTGCGGGTGCTGCCGGCCAGCCAGCAATAGAAGCGGGCATCGAGGTCGAGGTCGAGGTCGAGGTGGGCAAGGGCTGCTTCGTCGGCCGCGCCATGCGTTGCCGGCGGCGGGGGCGAGGGCAGTGTGGCTGGTGCGACGGCGCGCTGCGGCCTTACGCCGAACAAGCGCGCGATCCAATTCATCATGGTAGGGGGAGGTGCAGGCCGGAGGGAGGCGCGATTGTACCAAGCCGGAACGCACACCGCGTTCCGGCCCGTGCGAGCGTGTGCGCCGGCGTGGCGCGGATGTCAGCGGCTGGTGTTCGGATCGGTGGTCTTCGAGCTGGTGTTGGTGCCGTTGCCCGAGATGTTGCCGGTTTCGCCGCTGATGCCGACGTTGCCGTTCGGCTTGGGCGCCGGGTTCGACGGCGACTCGGTCATGGGCACGCTGCTGCCCGAACCGCTGGTCATGCTGCCCTTGGTGCTCGAGCCGGTGGCTGAATCGGTGCCGGTGGAGCTGCAGGCGGCCAGGCCCAGGCTCATCAGGCCGGCGAGGGCGATGCTGGTATAGGTGCTTTTCATGCTTTTCTCCGTTGGTGGTCCAGGCTTCCATCATGCGGGCAAACGCCCGTGTTTGCTATAGGATGGAAACGAGAGCCGGTGTAGGAAATGCCGGACGACCAGGCGTAGGCGCCGCGTGGCGCCGGCGCCGATCAAGCCGCTCAGCGGCCGTTGTTGCCGGTGCTCTGGGAATTGCCGGCGCTGCCGCTGGTGCTGGTGCCCTGGACCGCGGTTTCGCGGGTGGTGCCCTGGGTGCCGACGGTGCCGGTGGTGCCCGGGGAGCCCATGGTGCCGGTGGCGGTGCCGATCGAGCCGGTGGCCGGGGCGATGTTGCCGTTGGCCGCGCCGGCGCCGCTGCCGTAGTAGCCGCCGGTGCCGGTGGTGCCGCTGTCGTCGGTGCGGTTGGCGTTCACGTCGCCGCCGCTGCTGGTCGAACCCGACAGGCTCGCGCCGGTGCTGCTGCGGTTCATCGAATCGGTGCCGGTCGAGCTGCATGCCGCCAGGCCGAGGGCCATCAGGCCCGCGAGCGTCGTGCTCAGGATGGTGCGCTTCATGGTAGTCCTCCTCGTTTGATCAAGGATTGCATGATGCGAGCGATCTCGGCGGTAGACCATAGGAACACGGCGGCCATCCTTGTAGGACCAGCCGGACACTTGCGCGTGCAGACGCTGCGCGGCGCCCTGCTCAGCGGCGTGCGCGCAGCCAGGCCACCAGCGCGTTCGACTCCAGCGGGCGGCTGTAGAAATAGCCTTGCCCCTTGGCGCAGTGCTGGGCGCGCACCGCCTGCGCCTGGGCCTCGGTCTCGATGCCTTCGGCCACCGTGTTCATGCCCAGGCTGCTGGCGACCTTGACGGTGGCTTCGATCAGGACCTGGTGATGGTGGCTGGTATCGGCCTTGCACACGAAGGAGCGGTCGATCTTGACCGTGTCCACCGGCAGCAGGTGCAGGCTCGACAGCGAGGAGTAGCCGGTGCCGAAGTCGTCGAGCGCGAGCTTGATGCCGAGCGCCTTGAGTTCGTGCAGGCGCAGCTGTATCTGCTCATCCTGGGCGGCCAGGCTTTCGGTCACTTCCAGCTGCAGGCAGGCCGCCTGCATGCCGGTCCGGGCCAGGATGGCCGCGACCGTTGCCGTCCAGTCGGGCTGGGCCAGCTGGGCGCGCGACAGGTTCACGGCGATCAGGCGCGGCGCGGCGGCGCCCAGTTCGCGCTGCCAGCGCATGAAGTCGGTGCAGGCGCGCAGCAGCACGAAGTCGCCGATCTGGTCGATCAGGCCGCATTCCTCGGCCACGCCGATGAAATCGAAAGGCGGCACCAGGCCGCGCACCGGATGCTGCCAGCGCACCAGGGCCTCGACCCCGGCCGCGTGGTCGGTGCTGCCGTCCGGGTCCAGGCCGACCACCGGCTGGTAGACCACGAACAGCTGTTCTTCCGCCAGCGCGGTGCGCAGCTGGGCCTCGATGTCGGCGCGCCGTGCGGCGCGTTCGCGCATGGCGGCCTCGAACACCACATGGCGCGCGCCGCCGCCATGCTTGGCCTCGATCATGGCGATGCTGGCGTCGCGCATCACGGCGTCGGCGCCGGCCTCGCTGCCGGCATCCGCACCCCAGAACAGGCCGACGCTGGCGCGGCAGGCCACTTCGCGCCCCGACACCATGTGCGGGCGCGCCAGCAAATCGAGCAGGCGCAGCGCGGCGCGCTCGGCTTCGTCGCGGTGGCGCAGGCCGTCGAGCAGCACCACGAATTCGTCGCCGCCCACGCGCGCCACCAGGTGGCCGCTGCCGGCGGCGGCGTCGATGCGGCGCGCACCCTGGGCCACACCCCAGCTGCGCTCGGCCATGGCCACCAGCAGCTGGTCGGCGATCGACACCAGCAGCTGGTCGCCGAGCGCCTGGCCGAGGTTGTCGTTGATCTGGCGGAAGCGGTCGATGTTCAGGAACAGCAGGGCGAACTGGGCGCCGCCGCCGGTGGCGGGGCGGGCCAGGATCGATTCGAGCTGCTCGCGCACGGCGGCGCGGTTCGGCAGGCGCGTCAGCGCATCGGTGCGCGCGGCGCTGCGCAGGCGCCGGCGCAGGGTGTCCTGCTCGCGCTGCATTTCCAGGGTGGCGTCGGTGAGCACCGCCATCAGGCGCTGGGCGTCGAGTTTCAGGAGGCTGATCGACAGCACCTGGGGCGCGCCCGGCGCCGTGAATGCCTGCTCGAGCGGCACGCGCAAGGCTTCGCAGACCACGCCCGAGGGCTGGTCGAAGCCCGCGGCCAGCTGGCGCACCTGGGGCGCGACGGCATCGAGCACGGCGAACAGGTTGTCCAGGCCGGCGTCGGTGGCAAGCGGCATCAGCAGGCTGGACGCCATCGGGTTGAGCATCTCCACCACGCCGGCCAGGTCGGTCTGCACCAGCCCGATGGGGGCGCGGTAGAGAAACTGGACCAGGGCCTCGTAGGCGTCGATATGTTCAACCTGCATCGCGGCTTCGCTTTGGAGTGTCTTCATGGGCGGGTAAATGGGAAGTCCAGCAGGCCACGCGGTTGCGCCCGTGGCCCTTGGCGAGATACAGCGCCTGGTCGGCGCGCTTGATCAGGGAATCGATGCCGCTGACAGCGCCTCCGTCCGGGCCGGCCGCGCCATCGAGCACGGCCACGCCGGCGCTGACAGTGTAGGCGATTTCGCCCATATCGGTCGCCACCAGGCGCGTGGCCACCAGCGCGCGCAGGCGCTCGGCAACCTGCATCGCCTCGGCTTCCGAGGTCGAGGGCAGCAGCACGGCGAACTCCTCGCCGCCCAGGCGCGCCACGGTGTCGACGATGCGGAAGGTGTCGCGCAAGGCCTCGGCCAGGTCGCACAGCACGCGGTCGCCGGCCGGGTGGCCATAGCGGTCGTTGACGTTCTTGAACAGATCGGCGTCGAACAGGACCAGGGCCAGCGGGCGCGGGGTGTGGGCGGCGCGATCGAATTCAAGTTCGGCGGCCTCGAAGAAGGCGCGGCGGTTGGCCAGGCCGGTGAGATGGTCGCAGAAGGCGGCCTGGCGCCGCTTTTCGCTGGCGGCGCGCTTGTCGCTGATGTCGCGCAGGATCAGCGCGTAGGCGGGCGCCTGCGGGTCGTCCAGGCCGAAGGCTTCGCGGTCGGGCAGGGGCGCGATCAGGGCGCTGCACCAGAACTGGCTGCCGTCGGCGCGCAGGCGCAGGCCTTCGTCCAGGCTCCAGCCGTTGCGGTCGGCCTCGCGCAGGCGGTCCAGCAGGTGCTCGGGCGTCATCGCGCCGGGCGGATAGAACACGGAATACGGCGAGCCGACCACGTGCTCGCCGAAGCCGGCGACGCGCGCGATGCTCTCGTTCCAGTCGACGATGCGCCCCAGGCGGTCGATCGAGACCAGGGCATAGTCGCTGATGCGGGTCAGGATGGCGTTCAGCCAGGCGTCGCTCTGGCGCAGCTGGCGCTCGCGCCGCATTTCGGCGGTGACGTCCTGGATCACGGCCATGATGCGCGTGTCGTCGAGTTTCAGCAGGGTGAGCGAGAGGATCTGCGGGGCGCGCCGCGCCTGCTCGCCGGCGCGCAGGTGGATGTGCAGGCCCTCGAACACCATGCCCTGGGCGCGCGGATACTGCGCGCACTGCAGGCGCAGGCCGGGCGCCACGCCTTCCAGCGCGCTGAACAGATTGGTCAGGCTGGCGTCGGCCGAGAGCGGCATCAGCAACTGCGCGGAGATCGGGTTGATCATCGCGATCTCGCCGTCGAGGCTGGCCTGCACCAGGCCGACCGGCGCCAGGTACAGGAACTGCATCAGGGCCTCGTGCTCGGCACGCAAGCCCTCGGCGCTGTCGTCGATCTGTATCACCGGCGCTGCACCAGCACGTAGCGGTGCGTGCCCGCGGCGCTGGCCAGCAGGCGCAGTTTCACCTTCACCGGACGCATGCGCAGGGTCAGCACGTAGTCGATGATGTCGTCGAGCTCGCTGCCTTGCTCGGCCGCGTCCTCGAAGCGCTGGGCCACCATGAAATTGTTCAGGCAGGGCGCCACGTTGGTGAACAGCGGCTCGCCGATCACGCGCTGCGGCGACAGGCCGGCCGCCTGGGACTCGACCGCGTTATAGCGCTGGACGATGGTCTCGCCGTCGAAGCCGATCACGCCGAATTCCAGGGCGTCGAGCTGTTCCTGGCTGCTGGCGTCGAGCAGGTCGGCAAGGCCGCGCGCGTCGAACGAGGGGATGGCGGTGGTCATGATCGGTTGGCTCCGTAGTGAGGGGACGATGAGTGACAGGGGTAATTGTCAAAATTGATTATAGGAAACGAATGTTGGCAGCGTTCATCAATTGTGTCAATTGTGCTGGGGTCATTCTTACACTTGGCGTGTGGCGGTTGACACAGCTTGCCTGCCGCTGCACCATCGCCAACTTTAATTGCCGAGGTGGAAACAATGGAACAGTGTGCGCCTGGCCTGGCATGGTGGCAAGTGGAATCGGCGCTGGAGCGCGTCGTGGGCGACCTGGTTGCCGCCGAGCTGGCGCTGGCGCGGCCGGGGCGGGTGCTGCCGCGCTTGCCCTGGCCGGCGGGCCTGGACCTTGCGGCCGACCTGGGCGCCGATTCGCTGGATTTGATGGCGGCCGCGACTGCGCTGGGCGACTTCCTGCAGTTCGGGCGCGGCGGGATGCAGGATGCCTTGCTGGGCCGACCCGTGCTGGCCGACTGGATCGGCGCCGCCCGCGCCAGCCTGGCTGTGTTCGATGCGCAGCTGGTGTTTCGCACCTCGGGCAGTTCCGGCATGCCGAAGCGCTGCGCGCACCGCCTGGCCAGCCTGTGGCGCGAGGTCGACGAGCTGGCGCGGGTGCTGCCGGGCCGCCGCCGTGTACTATCTGCCGTTCCTGCGCACCATATCTATGGATTCCTGTTCACGGTGCTGCTGCCGCAGGCCGGCGGCGCCTGCTTGCCGGTACGCGACCTGCGCGCCAGTTCGCCGGCTGCCCTGGCCGGGCTGGTACAGCCGGGCGACCTGGTGGTGGCGCACCCGGACTGGTGGCGCCAGGTGGCGGCGCTGGGCATGGAATTCCCGGCCGATGTGGCGGGCGTGTCGTCGACGGCGCCGTGCCCGGACGAGGTGGCGCAGGCGCTGGCTGCGGGTGGGCTGCGCCTGGTGCAGGTGTATGGCAGTTCCGAGACCGCGGGCGTGGGCTGGCGCGCGTCGGCGGGCGAGGCCTACCGGCTGTTTTCGTACTGGCAGGTACCCGAGGAGGGCTGGGTCGCGCGTGCGCCGCACGACGGGCCGGCCGAACGTTTTGAGTTGCAGGACCGGCTCGACTGGACCTCCGGGGACCGTTTCCTGCCTGTCGGCCGCAAGGACCATGCGGTGCAGGTCGGCGGCGTGAACGTGTTCCCGACGTATGTCGGGGAAGTGCTGGCGATGCACCCCGCGGTGGCTGCCTGCCAGGTGCGCCCGATGCGCCCCGACGAAGGCCGGCGCCTGAAAGCCTTTGTCGTGCCGCGCGCCAACGCGATGGACGCCGGCGCGCTGCGCCAGGCACTTGGGCGCTGGCTCGCCGAACGGCTGGCGCCGGCGGAGTGCCCGGCCGCCTTCTCCTTCGGCCCGAGCCTGCCGCGTGCCCCGACCGGCAAGCCTGCCGACTGGATCATCGAGGCCTGGGAGTAGCGTAAAAACAACGGGGGTCAGGTCTGCCATCGTGACACGAGCTCGTCGCTAGCGAGCGAGGACTGGCGGGATGGCCGCCGTGGCGTCGCTCCACAAGCAGCCTGTCGGCGCCCATTCTGTTTCCAGTGCACAATGTCGTTCCTTACTCCACAGCCCGGCACCATGACGCTTTCCCTTTCCGCACGCCCCGCCGCCGACGGCGACGATTCCCGCGTCTACCGTACCCTGCTCGAGTCGACCAGGGCCATCCCCTGGCGCATCGACTGGGCCACTATGCGCTTCACCTATATCGGGCCGCAGATCGAGGCGCTGCTCGGCTGGTCGCCATCGAGCTGGCAGACCGTGCAGGACTGGGCCGATCGCATGCACGAGGACGATCGCCAGAAGACGGTCGATTTCTGCGTCGCGCAATCCCAGGCCGGGGTCGACCACGAGGCCGACTACCGCGCGCTGACGCGCGATGGCGAGCATGTGTGGATCCGCGACGTCGTGCACGTGGTGCGCCGTCCCGACGGCAGCGTCGAGGCACTGGTCGGGTTCATGTTCGACATCACGGCGCGCAAGCAGGCGGAGGACAAGATCCTGCAGCTGCAGCGCGAACTCGAGGTCCTGTCCTACCGCGACAGCCTGACTGGCATCGCCAACCGCCGCCTGTTCGATACGATGTACGCGGTGCAGTGGGACAAGGCGCGCGCGAGCGGCCTGCCGCTGTCCCTGGTCCTCATCGATATCGACTACTTCAAGCAGTACAACGACCACTACGGCCATGTGCAGGGCGACGATTGCCTGCGCCGGGTCGCGGGCGCGCTCGACGGCGGCACGGCGCGGGTCGGCGAACTGTGCGCGCGCTTCGGCGGCGAGGAATTCATCCTGCTGCTGCCGGCCACCGATGCCGCCGCTGCGCGCAAGGTGGCCGAGCGCTGCCGCAAGCTGCTGGCGCAGGCGTGTATCGCGCATGCACGTTCCGGCGCGGGCAGGCAAGTGACGGCCAGCATGGGCGCCGGCTGCATCGTGCCGGGCGCGGGAGACGATCCCCACGTCTTCCTCGACCGTATCGACCGCCGCCTCTACCAGGCCAAGTCCGCCGGCCGCGACCGCATCTGCGACAGCGACGCATAAAAACAACGGGGGTCAGGTCTGCCATCGTGACACGCACTCAGCTGTGCGTTAGTGGATGCGACCCTTCGAAGGCGGCGACCGCGCGGCTGACCGTGCGCGTCGACACGCCGAACGCGGCCGCGATCTGGGGCATGGTGAAGACGCCGGCGTGGTAGGCCCGCGCCATGCCTTCGTTCCTGTCGCCATGGCGCGAACGGTAGGCCGCCAGCGGCAGCGCCACGGCTTCAAGCTCGGCGCGCGCGGTTTCCTTCAGGGCTGAGGCACGTTCCAATTCCTGGTGGCGGGCGACGAAGGCGTCGTCGCCCAGCAAGACGCGGTGCCTGGTCGCGGCGAGGGGACTGTCGCGTCCGATGCCGGCCAGCACGAAGGCCCGATACGCGCCGACGGCCGCGGCGCGCGTGTCGCCGAACCGGGACAACAGGTCATCGCAGCCGTGCCAGGGTGGCGGGCAATGGGACAGCGCCAGGAAGTGGTAGCTGCTCCATGGCCAGGCGTCCGGCGAGGCGACCGCCTTCGCGCGCACCGGATTCAGCACGATATAGCGCGCCAGCTCGAGCAGATAGCTTTCCTTCTGAACCAGGATGGCCTTGTACCGGCCCTGGAACAAGTGCCCCGCGAGCCCGTGCCGGCGATTGACGTATTGGGAATAAGCACCGTTCAGCCCGCGCATGCCAAGGGCGAGGTTGGCGTCCTGCGTTTCCACCAGTAGATGGAAATGGTTCGTCATCTGGCAAAAGCTGTGGACGACGAAACGGTGGCGCCGGCATACCAGGCCGAGGGTATCGAGCCAGGCGCGGCGGTCGGCATCGTCGCGATAGATGGGCTGGCGCCGGTTGCCGCGCGCCGTCACGTGGTACAGGGCGCCGGGAAATTCGAGTCGTAGTGGTCGTGTCATGCCGGCTACGGTACGAGATGCGCGCGCGGCGGCCATGAGATTGCGCAGGCGCCAGCGCCGCCGGCCGGCTAGTACAGTCGAGGTCGTGTCTCGATGGCAGACCTGACCCCCGTTGTATTAACGCGTCGGATCGGCGAGTGGGTGCGCGGGGTCGGGGCCTGGTTCGGGCGACATGACTTCTTCGCCTTCGGTCAAGCCGTTCGGGTCTTCTTCGGCTGGTGCGGGGGCGACGTCGATGCCGCGGAACTGCGGCAGCTCGGCGAATTCGGCGAAGACCCAGTCGTCGTTCTCGCGCACGAGGCCCTCGGGCTGCGGGCGTTCCTGGGCCGGGTGCTTGGCCAGGGCCACCTGCATGTAGTCGAGCCAGATCGGCAGGGCCAGGGTGGCGCCGAATTCGCGGCCGCCCAGCGAGCGCGGTTCGTCGTAGCCCATCCAGGCGACGGCCACGATGTTGCCGCCGTAGCCGGCGAACCAGCCGTCGATGGCGTCGCTGGTGGTGCCGGTCTTGCCGGCGATGTCGGGGCGGCCGAGGCGCTTGGTGGCGGCCGCGCCGGTGCCGTAGCGCGTCACATCGCGCAGCATGCTGTCGGTGACCCAGGCGTTGCGGGCGTCGAGCACGCGTGCGGCTTCCTGGCGCGGTGCGGGCGGCTTGGCTTCCTGGATGACGGTGCCGTCGCCGTCGACGATCTTCGCGATCAGGTAGGGCTTGACGCCGAAGCCGCCGTTCGCGAACACGGCATAGGCGCCGGCCATCTGCAGCGGCGTGACGGCGCCGGTGCCCAGGGCCAGCGTCAAATTCTTCGGATGGCGCGCCAGGTCGAAACCGAAGCGGCCCAGGAAGTCGTGGGTGTAGGGCACCTCCAAAGCGCGCAGCAGGCGCACGGTCGGCACGTTCTTCGAGTGCGCCAGCGAGTAGCGCATCGTGATCGGGCCATCGAAGACGTTGTCGTCGTTCTGCGGCGACCAGGTGGCGCCGGCGTTCTCGCCCGGCATGTCGAGCGCTTCGTCGAGGATCAGGGTGCCCGGCGAATAACCCTTCTGCACCGCGGCCGAGTACACGAAGGGCTTGATCGCCGAACCCGGCTGGCGCCAGGCCTGGGTCACGTGGTTGAACTTCTGCAGGTTGTAGTCGAAGCCGCCGACCAGCGCTTGATAAGCGCCGGTGTCGGCGTCGATGGCGACAAAGGCCGCCGCCACCTGCGGCACCTGGCTGATGGCCCAGCCGTCCTTGCCTGCCTTGCTGATGCGGACCACGGCGCCCGGCGCCAGGCGTACCGACTCCTTGGCCTTGTCGGACAGCGCATTCGCCGCGAACTTCAGGCCGGCGCCGCTGATCTCGAACGTATCGCCGTCGATCGTCTCCACCTTCACGCGCTTGCTGGAGACTTCCAGCACCACGGCCGGTTCCAGGCCGTCGCTGGATGGACGCTTCTGCAGGGCGTCGACAATCGCGTCTTCGCGTTCTTCCGGGTCCGCCGGCAAGTCGATCCGCGCTTCCGGGCCACGGTAGCCGTGGCGCGCGTCATAGGCCAGCACGTTGCGGCGCACCGATTCGTAGGCCGACTTCTGGTCGGCTTCGCGGATGGTGGTGGTCACGCGGATGCCGCGCGTGTAGGCTTCTTCCTTGAACTGGGCGTACACCGCCTGGCGCGCCAGTTCGGCCACGTATTCGGCGTGGGCGCCGAATTCCTGCGGGCGCGAATGGATGCGCATCGGTTCCTTCAGCGCCTGCGCGTACTGGGCGTCGTCAATCTGCTGCAGCTCGTGCAGGCGGCGCAGCACCTGTTCCTGGCGCTGTTTGGCGCGCTTCGGGTTCACGGCCGGGTTGTTGCGCGCCGGGTTTTGCGGCAGGCCGGCCAGCATCGCGGTCTCGGCCACGCTCAGCTTGTCCAGGTCCTTGCCGAAGTAGGCGCGCGCGGCGCTGGCGAAGCCGTAGGAACGCTGGCCCAGGTAGATCTGGTTCATGTACAGCTCGAGGATCTGGTCCTTGGTCAGCGCATCCTCGATCTTGTAGGCCAGGGCGATCTCGTTGATCTTGCGCGACAGCTTCTTTTCCTTCGAGAGGAAGAAGTTGCGCGCCACCTGCATCGTGATGGTCGAGGCGCCGCCGGCGCCGAAGCCGCTGCGCAGGTTGGAGCCGACCGCGCGCGCCGCGCCCATCCAGTCGATGCCGCCGTGTTCGTAGAAGCGCGCATCCTCGATGGCCAGCACCGCGTTCTTCATCATCGGCGGAATTTTCGCGATCGGCACGAAGTCGCGGTGCTCTTCGCCGAACTCGCCGATCAGGACATTGTCGGCCGTGTAGATGCGCAGCGGGATCTTCGGCTTGTAATCGAGGACGGCGTCGATCGCCGGCACCTTCGGCACGATGGCCGTGAATACATACAGCACGAGGCCGACGACGAAGACCACGATCGCGGCCAGCACGAAGAAGATGAAGCCGCGCGCGCGGCGCTGCGGCAGGGGGGCACTGCGGGGCCGCTGGGGCCGGGTGGACTTGGTCAAAACGGTTCTCGCTCGCTCGGTACGGTGCTGATGGACGCATGCTGGATGCGGTCTCGGTCGGCGCATTATAATCCGCTTTCTTTCGCCTCAAGCATGTGCCATAGTCACGCGTCCAGGCCTGCGCCAGACTGGCCGGAACATCCAGAACACAAGGAACACGATGCCCTACGATCCCGCTCCACCCGCCGTGAAGCCCTACATTCCGGCCACGGCGCAGCTGCCCGAAATGACCATCCGCGCACTCGTCATGGGCGTGGTGCTGGGCATGGTCTTCGGCGCTTCCTCGCTCTACCTGGTGCTGAAGGTCGGCCTGACCGTCAGCGCCTCGATTCCCGTGGCGGTGATCGCCATCACCCTGTTCGGCATGTTCAAGAAGATGGGCGGGCGCGAGTCCACCATCCTCGAGAACTCCATCACGCAAACGGCCGGTTCGGCCGGCGAATCGCTGGCCTTCGGCCTGGGCGTGACCATGCCGGCGATTATGATCCTCGGCTTCGACCTGGAGATTTCGCGCGTGATGCTGGTCGGGATCCTGGGCGGCCTGCTCGGTATCCTGATGATGATCCCGATGCGCCGCACCATGATCGTCGACGCCCACCGCGAACTGAAATACCCGGAAGGCACGGCCTGCGCCGAGGTGCTGAAGGCCGCTGCCACCGACACCTCGCGCGCCGCGGCGGGCGAAGTGCGGGTCGAAGGCTCGGACGCCGCGCGTGACGCCAAGCGCCGCGCCGCCATCATCTTCGGCGGCTTCGGCCTGGGGCTGCTGTATAAAGTAGCGAACGTCTCGCTGAAGGGCTGGAAGGACGTCGCCAACTTCGAGTTCGGCGCACCCCTGAAGGCCGGTTCGGCCGGCGCCGAGCTGTCGCCGGAACTGGTGGGGGTCGGCTACATCATCGGCCCGCGCATCGCGTTCACGATGGCGGCCGGCGGTGTGCTGTCGTACCTGATGCTGATCCCGATGATCAAGTTCTTCGGCGAGCTGCTGACGGTGCCGCTCTCGCCCGGCACCATGCTCATCAAGGACATGTCGCCCGACGATATCCGCGACGCCTACGTGCTGTATATCGGCGCCGGCGCCGTGGCGGCCGGCGGCCTGATCTCGCTGGTGCGTTCGCTGCCGTCGATCTGGAATGGCCTGAAGGGCGGCTTGGCCGGCATGGGCAAGGGAAAAGCCACGCACGCCGACGCCGGCCTGCGCACCGACCAGGACATCCCCTTCAAATGGGTGGCGATCGGCTGCCTGGCGATCATCGCCATCATCACCTTCGCCACGCCGCTGCACATGAATCTGCTGGGCGCGCTGCTGATCCTGGTGTTCGGCTTCCTGTTCGCCACGGTGTCCTCGCGCCTGACCGGCGAAGTCGGTTCCTCGTCGAACCCGATCTCGGGCATGGCCGTGGCCACGCTGCTGTTCACCTGCCTGATCTTCCTGCTGATGGGCTGGACCGGCGGGCGCTATTACGTGACGGCGCTGTCGGTCGGCGCCATCGTCTGCATCGCGGCCAGCAACGCCGGCACCACCTCGCAGGATTTGAAGACCGGTTACCTGGTCGGCTCGACGCCGCGCCTGCAGCAGTACGCCATCCTGTGCGGCGCCTTTGCCTCGGCCTTGATTCTCGGCCCGATCCTGCTGAAGCTGAACGACGCCGGCACCGTGTACGTGCCGGCCGCGCAGGTGGCGCCTGGCATCACCGTCGATACCGCCAAACTGACGGAGACCGCGCAGCTGCAAGGCCCGCAGGCCGAGAGCGACAACAAGACCTATAAGGTCTGGCGCAAGACGGACACCGTGGGCGGCCCGGAAGGCAAGTACCTGGTGGCCGACGACGGCAAGCTGGCCTACCTGGTCGACCCGGGCATCAACGGCCACTACCACCAGCGTCCGGACGGCACCGAGGTGAAGAAATACGATGCGCCGAAGGCGGTGCTGATGTCCTACATCATCAAGGGCATCCTCGACCAGCAGCTGCCCTGGACCCTGGTGCTGTTCGGCGTGATGATCTCGGTGGTGCTGGAGCTGGCCGGCATCCAGGCGCTGGCGTTCTCGGTGGGTGTGTATTTGCCGCTGGTGTCGACGCTGCCGATCGCCGTGGGCGGCGCGGTGCGCTGGGTGGCCGACCGCCGTAACAACAAGTTGCCGCAGTACGCGCAGCTGAATGACGAGGAGCGCCAGGCCGCGGGCGACCGCAGCTCGGGCACCTTGCTGGCTTCGGGCTATATCGCCGGCGGCGCGCTGGCCGGCATCGTGATCGCGATCACGGCGGGCGTGATGACCAACTTCGACAGCACGATGGCGAAGTGGGCGGAGGCATCGAATCCCTTCTTTGCCGGGGTGAATGCGGACTTGCTGTCCCTGATCCCGTATGCGGCGATCGTGCTGCTCTTGTATTGGGTGGCGCGCGAGAAGGCGCAGAAGTAAAACGGAACGGGCGCCGATGGCGCCCGTTTTTCATTGGTGCGGCGTCAAACGAATGCCAGGTCATGCGTGCGAATCACATCATCGAGCCACGCGTCCGAATGGCTGAACCGATACCCGAGGTTCAGGGCCTTCGCCGTATCCAGCACCATCGGCCGGTCGAAATCGAAGGGCGACAACACCCCCGGCGCCGTCGCTTCCTCCACGCGCCGGTAACGCGCCGGTGCATCCAGCGCCTGCGCCACGCGCCCGAACAAGCCGTGCGCCGACAGCGGCCCGCCTGACGCCGCATTCACCGGCCCGGTGAAATCCTGCGCCCCCACCCAATCGAGAAAGGCCGCCGCTTCCTGCGTGCCGAGAAAGGACAGCGCCGCCGCTGCGTTCGCATACGGCAGCGCCACGCCCGCGCGCAGCAGGTCGACGTAATAGGCCAGCCGTCCGGTAAATTCCTCCGGCCCGCCCAGCACGTGCGCCAGGCGCGCCGTCACCAGCGGCAGCGAGCCGTCGCGGTACAGGTAGGCCTCGGCTTGCACCTTGCCGGCCACATAGCTCTGCACCGCCAGCGTCGGATCGTGCCAGGGATAGCCGGTGTCGATGGGCTGCGCCAGCACCGGCAGTTCGGTTTCACGCAGCGCATGCCCGAGCGGCGAGATACCGCGGTAGACGTCGATCGTCGAGGTCATCACATAGCGCCCGATTTTGCCCGCGAAGCTGCGCACGGCAATCGCCGCGTCCAGCGGGCTGTAGCACATCTGGTCGAACACGAGGTCGTAGCGCTTGCCGGCAAAGGCGGCGCGCATGGCAAGCTCGTTGCGGCGGTCGACGCGGATGCGCTCGATGCGCGCGCCGAAGGGATCGGGCGCATAACCGCGGGTGGCAATCGTCACGCGGTGGCCGGCGCGTACCAGGCGCTGCACCAGCAGCTTGCCGAAATAGCGGGTCCCGCCGATCACCAAAACGTCCTTGTGCATGGCTTCTCCTCGAGGAATCGACTATATTTTGTGCTCAGCAGCAAAAACCGGCAAACAAGAAAAATCGCTCACTATGAATAAGAAAAATTTAATCAGGACGACAGCATGAAGCCGCTGCGCAGCCTTTCCGGTCTCATCGATTTCGAATGCGCGGCGCGCTGGGGCAGCTTCAAGCTGGCCGCGCGCGAACTGCACAAGACGCCGGCCGCGGTCAGCCTGCAGGTCAAGCAGCTCGAGGAAACGGTGGGCTTCCCGCTCTTCGTGCGCCACCCGCGCCATATCTCGCTCACCGCCAAGGGCGAGGAACTGGCGATCGCCATTGGCCGCATGCTGGGCGACTTGCGCGCCAAGGTCGGCGCCCTGCAGCGCGGCGACGAGGAATCGGTGCTGCGCATCTCCACCACCCACTCGTTCGCCATCAAGTGGCTGGTGCCGCGCATGCACCGCTTCACCAAGCTGTATCCGGAGCTCGACATCCGCATCGATTCGAACGATGCGCCGGTCGACCTGGAAGCCGACACCACCGATGCCGCGATCCGCTACGGCACGGTGCGCGACGGCGACCCGGCGCTGCTGTTTCGCGAGCGCCTGGTGCCGGTGTACAGCCCGGAACTGCTGGGCGCAGGCCAGGCCGACCTGACCCTGGCCGACTTGCCGCAGCAGCCGCTGCTCTGCGAGAAGTCGCCCGAGTCCTGGCTGCAGCTGCTCAACGAGAACCGCGCCCTGAAGGGCAAGTACGATTTCTCGCGCGGCTACAGCCACTGGGGGGTATTGGTGCAGGCGGCGGTGGCCGGGCAGGGCGTGGCCCTGGTGCCCTACGGGATCGCCTGCCAGGACATCGCCTCGGGTGCGCTGCGCCAGATTCCCTGCCGCAGCGCGCCCTTCGACATGGGCTACCGTTTCCTGGCCAATCCACACAAGGAAAACATGCGCAAGATCGCGCGCTTTCGCGCCTGGATGGTGAGCGAGATGGAAGGGATGCAGCGCGCGCTGGACGGGTTTGAATAAAAAAAACGGCAGCCCGCAGGCTGCCGTTTCTACTTTGAACCCGAAGGCTGCGCTTACTTCACGCCGTGCATCAGTTTCTGGATCAGCGGTGCGATCAGGAACAGCAGGATGCCGCCGCCCACCAGCGACCAGAAGCCGAACGTGTAGCCGTCCAGCGCCGAGGCGATCGACATGCCGGATTCGCCCGAGACGTGCGAGGCGAAGATACCCGACAGGTTGTTGCCGATACCGGTCGACAGGAACCAGCCGCCCATGCCCAGGCCGACCAGGCGTACCGGGGCCAGCTTGGTGACCATCGACAGGCCGATCGGCGACAGGCACAGCTCACCGATCGACTGGATCACGTAGACCATGAACAGGGTCCAGAACGGGATCTTGTTGTCGGCGTCGACCAGCACCGACAGCGCGTACATCAGCAGGCCGAAGGCCAGGCCGTTGAAGATCAGGCCGAGGCCGAACTTGCGCGGGATCGACGGATTGGCGTTGCGCTTGCCGAGCATGACCCAGATAGCGGCGATGATCGGTGCGCAGGCGATGATGGCGACCGAGTTCACGCTCTGGAACCAGGCAACCGGGAAGATCCAGCCGGCCAGGTCGCGGTCGACGATCTTGTCGGCCAGGAAGGTGAACGAGCTGCCTGCCTGTTCGAAGAACATCCAGAACAGGATGTTGAAGGCGAAGATGATCATCATGGCGATGGTCTTGTCGCGCGCGACCTTGCCGTTGCGGATACCTTCGACCATCAGCATGATCGCCAGGCCGATGAACAGGATGGTGAGGATCACCTGCAGGGTGCCGGCGCCGAGTTTCAGCAGGAAGTACACGCCCGGGATGACGATGACGCTGCCGACGATGACGGCGATCGAGCGGCCGAAGCCCTGCGCGTTGGCGTCGGGTGCGCCGATGCCCTTCAGGGTCGCGCGGCCGATGTAGAACCACACCAGGCTGACCAGCATGCCGATGCCGGAGACGAAGAACACCACCTTGTAGGCCGGGACGTCGGGGCTGCCGAACTGCTGGGCCAGCGCCTGGGTCAGGATCGGCGCGATGAAGGCGCCGGTGTTGATGCCCATGTAGAAGATGGTGAAGCCCGAATCGCGGCGGGTATCGTTCAGCGTGTACAGCTTGCCGACCATGGTCGAGATGTTCGGCTTGAACATGCCGTTACCGACGATGATGGTAGCCAGGCCGAGCTTGAACACGTCCTCGTTCGGTACCGTGATCATGAACAGGCCGGCCGCCATGAAGACGGCGCCGATCAAAATCGAGCGCTGGTAGCCGATGACGCGGTCGGCGATCAGGCCGCCGAAGACGGCGCCGGCATACACCAGCGCGAGGTAGGAACCGTAGGTCAGGTTGGCGCTGGCCTGGCCGACGGCGGAGCCGTCGTAGAACTGGGCGACGATGTAGAGCACCAGGGCCCAACGAATGCCATAGAAAGCGAAGCGTTCCCAGAATTCGGTCATGAACAGCATCCACAGCGGTGCTGGATGGCCCATGATTTGTTTGAACTCTGGAATCGCGACCTTGTCGGCGGGTGTAGCAGCTGCACCGCTCATGCGGTTCCTCCCGAAATAGTTTGAAGAAGACTCTCATTGTCGGAAGGCCGTGACGGTCAGGCCTTCCAATCCGCTGGCATTTTAGTGGAAATTGCAGAGCACAAGAAAATTATTTGCCATTGTGGTAAACACGCGCGCGCATGGTGCAGTGCCGCACAAACAAGGCGCGCCGGGGCAGGCAAGCTGGCGGCCTTTGTCGTATATTGGTGAAACAGCAGTCGCTGTCATAAGAGTCCAGGAAAAGGAAGACCAGCATGAACTATGAAGTCATCGATACCCTCATTTCTCCGGAAGGCCGGCTGGAAGTCCTGTCGAAGGCCGAAGTGGCCAAGCTGCTCGACACCAGCCAGGGCGGCCTGTATTCCATCTTCCGCAAATGCGCACTGGCGGTCCTGAACTGCGGCAGTTCCATCGACGATGGCAAGGAACTGCTCGAGCGCTACAGCAGCTTCGACATCAGCATCATCCAGCGCGAGCGCGGCATCAAGCTCGATATCCGCGGCGCGCCGGCCATCGCCTTCGTCGACGGCAAGATGATCAAGGGGATCCACGAGCACCTGTTCGCCGTGCTGCGCGATATCGTGTTCGTGAATTTCGAAGTCACCGACAACCCGCGTTTCAACCTCGCGAAACCGGAAGGCATCACCGATGCCGTGTTCCACATCCTGCGCAACGCGAATGTGCTGCAGCCGCAGCGTAACCCGAACCTGGTGGTGTGCTGGGGCGGGCATTCGATCAACCGCGTCGAATACAATTATTCGAAAGAGGTCGGGTATGCGCTCGGACTGCGCGAGCTCGATATCTGCACCGGCTGCGGCCCGGGCGCGATGAAAGGCCCGATGAAGGGCGCGAACATCGGCCATGCCAAGCAGCGCTTGCAGAACGGGCGGTATCTCGGCATTTCCGAGCCGGGCATCATTGCGGCCGAATCGCCGAATCCGATCGTGAACGACCTGATCATCATGCCGGATATCGAGAAACGGCTGGAAGCGTTCGTGCGCGTGGGTCACGGGATTTGCGTGTTCCCGGGCGGGGCCGGCACGGCGGAAGAGATCCTGTACATCCTCGGCATCCTGCTGCATCCGGATAACGCGGAGATGCCGTTCCCGCTGATCTTTACCGGGCCGGCCACGGCGCGCGCGTACTTCGAGCAGATCGACGGTTTCATCGCGCAGACGCTGGGCGACAAGGCGCGGGCGCGCTACAAGATCATCATCGACGATCCGGACGCGGTGGCACGCGAGATGGCGGCGGGGATCAAGCAGGTGCGCGAATTCCGCAAGGCGAGGAGCGATGCCTATTACTTCAACTGGCTGCTGAAGATCGACCAGGAATTCCAGCGTCCGTTCAAGCCGACCCACGAGAACATGCGCAACCTGAAGCTGCACAAGAACCAGGAAACCCACTTGCTGGCGGCGAACCTGCGCCGCGCGTTTTCGGGCGTGGTGGCGGGGAATGTGAAGGAAGAGGGGATCCGCGAGATCGAACAGCATGGCAAGTACGAGATCCATGGCGACCCCGAGATCATGGGGCCGATGGATGCGCTGCTGGCATCGTTCGTGGAGCAGAGCCGGATGAAGTTGCCGGGCAAGGCGTATGTGCCTTGCTATACCATCGTCCAGTAGGGTGGGCACTCCGTGCCCACGCGGAACGGCGCGTCGCGTCAGCGTCTGTCAGGTGCGCGAGCAATGGCAGGTGGCGGCGCATCCCGAAGCGTCATGTTGGCGCTGTCGCAGTTGCGAGCGTTTCGGGGCGAGTCGGCACGGCAGCAGACTTCGGACCGGCACGTAACCGCGTGGGCACGGGGTGCCCACCGTACGGTTGAGGTCAGCAATGGAACGGGTGTTGAAGGTCCTATCGACATCCACAATAAAAACGGGGCGCATCGAGCGCCCCGTTTACCTTATGCGTCAATGACGATCAATCTTCCTTGCGCAAATGCGGGAACAGCAGCACGTCGCGGATGTTCGGCGAATCCGTCAGGATCATGATCAGGCGGTCGATGCCGATGCCGCAGCCACCGGCCGGCGGCATGCCGTATTCCAGCGCGCGGATGTAGTCGGCGTCGTAGTACATCGCTTCGTCGTCGCCGGCTTCCTTGGCTTCGACCTGCGACAGGAAGCGCGCGGCCTGGTCTTCAGGGTCGTTCAGCTCGGAGAAGCCGTTGGCGATTTCGCGGCCCACCATGAACAATTCAAAACGCTCGGTGATGCCGGCACGGGTGTCCGAGGCGCGCGCCAGCGGCGACACTTCGACCGGGTAATCGATGATGTAGGTCGGGTTCCACAGCTGGGCTTCGGCGGTTTCCTCGAACAGCGCCAGTTGCAGCGCGCCCAGGCCGGCGGTGGCGAAAGGCTTGACGCCGAACTTCTTCAGCTCGGCCTTCAGGAACTCCGCGTCGTCCAGCTGCTCGGCAGTGTAGCCCGGCGCATACTTGTTGATCGCACCGACGATGGTCAGGCGCTCAAAGGGCTTGGACAGGTCCAGCTCGCGCCCGCCATACGACAGCACGGCCGTGCCCTGCGCGTCGACGGCGGCCTGGCGGATCACGGCTTCGGTGAAGTCCATCAGCCAGGTGTAGTCGGTGTAGGCCGCATAGAACTCCATCATCGTGAACTCGGGGTTGTGACGGATCGACACGCCCTCGTTACGGAAGTTGCGGTTGACTTCGAACACGCGGTCGAAGCCGCCCACCACCAGGCGCTTCAGGTAGAGCTCGGGCGCGATGCGCAGGAACATCTGCATGTCGAGCGCGTTGTGGTGGGTGATGAAGGGTTTCGCAGCCGCGCCGCCCGGGATCGGGTGCAGCATCGGGGTCTCGACTTCCATGAAGTCGTTCTTTTCCATGAAACGGCGCATCGACGACAGCGCGGCGGTGCGCGCCTTGAACGTGCGGCGCGTCTCTTCGTTCATGATCAGGTCGACGTAACGCTGGCGGTACTTGGTTTCCTGGTCGGCCAGGCCGTGGAATTTATCGGGCAGCGGGCGCAGGGCCTTGGTCACCAGGCGCAGGTTAGTGACCTTGATGGTCAGCTCGTCGACCTTGGTCTTGAACAGCGTGCCCTCGACGCCCAGGATGTCGCCCAGGTCATAGGTACGGAAGGCTTCCATCGCCGCTTCGCCGGTGGCATCCAAGGTAACGTAGATCTGGATGCGGCCGTCGGCGCGCGCGCCGGAGGCGTCCTGCAGGGTCGCAAACGCGGCCTTCTTGCCGGCTTCACGTTTCAGCATCATGCGGCCGGCCAGCACCACGGGAATGGCTTTTTCTTCCAGCTCTTCGCGGGTCAGCGCACCGTACTGCTCGTGCAGTGCGGCGGCCTTGTGCTGCGGCTTGAAGTCGTTCGGGAAGGCGACGCCTTTTTCGCGGATGGCGGCCAGCTTGGTGCGGCGCTCGGCCATGATCTTGTTTTCGTCGGCCGCCGGGGTTGCGGGGGCCTGCGCGTTTTCTTGGTTTTCGGTAGTCATGTTGGTACTCGTTTGGTTGGATCAGGCAAACAGCGCGTCGAGCGACAGCTGCGAGAAGTCGGAGACGATGGTGATCACGTTGTCGAATTCGGCAAAGGCCTCGGCCGGCAGGGTGGTGGTCAGCACCACCGCGCGCATGCCGGCGCGGCGCGCCGCTTCCACGCCCAGCGGCGCGTCTTCGAAGACGATGCAATCTGCAGGATCGGCGCCGCAACGGCGCGCCGCTTCCAGGAACACGTCCGGATGCGGCTTGCCGCGCGCAACGTCGGTCGCGCCGACAATCGCGTCGAAATGGCGGCGCAGGTCCAGGCCGTCGAGCGTGAATTCGACGTTGGCCGGCGGCGCGGCGGTACCCACCGCCAGCGCCACGCCCTGCGACTTCGCATCCGCGATCAAGTCCTCGAAACCCTCGACCGCCTTGCGGTGTGGCGCATACAGCTCGCGATACACCGCTTCCTTCTCATGGTTCAGGACCATCACCTCGTCGTCAAGCAGGTGCTCGCCGAAGTGCGAGCGGATGATCTCGCCGCCCTGGCGTCCGGCCGTCGCGCGGAAGAATTCGTCCGCGTCGATGGCGCGGCCACGGCGCTCGAAGAAGGCGATCCACGACTGCGTGTGGAAAGCCATGTTGTCGACGATGGTGCCGTCCATGTCGAAGATCAGCGCGCGCTTCGCCTGGACGTTGGCAAGGCTCATGCGCCGACGCCTTGCTTGAGCGAAGCCGAGATGAAGTCGTCCAGGTCGCCGTCCAGCACGTTCTTGGTATTGCCGGTTTCAAAACCGGTACGCAAGTCCTTGATGCGCGACTGGTCGAGCACGTAGGAACGGATCTGGTGGCCCCAGCCGACGTCGGTCTTCGAGTCTTCCAGCTTCTGCTGCTCGCTCATGCGGTTGCGCAGTTCCAGTTCGTACAGCTTGGCGCGCAGCATGTCCCAGGCCTCGGCCTTGTTGCGGTGCTGCGAGCGGTCGTTCTGGCACTGGACCACGATGCCCGATGGGCCGTGGGTCAGGCGCACCGCGGAGTCGGTCTTGTTGATGTGCTGGCCGCCCGCGCCGGATGCGCGGTAGGTATCGATGCGCACGTCGGCCGGGTTGATCTCGATTTCGATCGAGTCGTCGACTTCCGGGTACACGAACAGCGAGGTGAACGAGGTGTGGCGGCCGTTGGCCGAGTCGAACGGCGACTTGCGCACCAGGCGGTGCACGCCGGTCTCGGTGCGCAGGTGGCCATAGGCGTACTCGCCGTCGACCTTGATGGTGGCGGTCTTGATGCCCGCGACCTCGCCCTCGGACTGCTCCAGGATCTCGGCCTTGAAGCCCTTGCGTTCGCAATAGCGCAGGTACTGGCGCAGCAGCATCGAGGCCCAGTCCTGGGCTTCGGTACCGCCGGCGCCGGCCTGGATGTCGATGAAGCAGTTCGCATGGTCCATCGGGTTGCTGAACATGCGGCGGAACTCCATGGCCTCGATGATCTTCTGGATCGCCTCGGCGTCGCCGCCGATGGCTTCCAGCGTATCGTCGTCGCCTTCTTCGCGCGCCATCTCGAACAGGTCGGCGGCGTCGGCCAGGTCGGCCTTGGCCTTCTCGAGCGTCAGCACGACGGCTTCCAGCGCCTTCTTCTCTTTACCGAGATCCTGGGCGCGTTTCTGGTCGTTCCAGACGGTCGGATCTTCGAGTTCCTGGTTGACTTGCTCTAGTTTCTCTGACTTCCGATCGAAGTCAAAGATACCTCCGAAGTTCGGCTTCACGACCCGTCAGGTCGTTCAGCAGGGCGGAGATGGCGTTGATGCGTTCAGCTTCCATGATCTTGGCGTGTAATTTGAGTTGAATCGAACCTTCGATTATACCCCAGGCCGCGAGCGTAGCGGCCATCGGGGCAGGGCGATGCAGTGCTTTCCTTGCCCCGGATTGCGCCGCTGCCGTATCATCGCCCGGTTCCCAACCCGAAGATGCCCATGCGTTATCCCATTTCTTATCAATTCGCCATTGCGCTGCTGCCGGCGCTGGCGGCCGCTCCGGCCTTTGCCGCCAAGGCCGACGCACCGAAGGGCGCCTCCGCCGTCCTCGCCGTGCTCGAGACCACCGACCTGCATGCCACCGTGGTCGGCTACGACTATTTCAAGCTGGCCGAAGAGCCGTCGATCGGCCTGGACCGCACCGCGACCCTGATCGCCCAGGCGCGCGGCGAGTACGCGAATACCGTCCTGTTCGACAACGGCGACACCATCCAGGGCACGGCGCTGGCCGACTACCAGGCGCTGGTGAAGCCGGTGCGCTGCGACCAGACCCTGGGCATCTACAAGGTCATGAATGCGCTGAAGTACGACGGCGCCTCGATCGGCAACCACGAATTCAACTACGGCCTGGGCTTCCTCGGCCAGGTGACCGGCCAGCGTTTCAAGGTGCCAGGCATCGACCAGCCGAAGAAATGCGCCGGCCCGGCCTTCCCCCAGGTGCTGGCGAATGTCTACAGCGTCAGCACGAAGAAGCCGCTGTTCGAGCCCTATGGCATCGTCGAGAAGGAAGTGTCGGCACAGGATGCCAGGGGCCGCGCGATCAAGGCGAAGGTGAAGGTCGGGATCATCGGCTTCACGCCGCCGGCCATCATGTCCTGGGACAAGCGCTGGCTGGACGGGAAGGTGTACGTGACCGGCATCCGTGAGGCGGCGGAAAAATACATTCCCGAGATGCGCCGCAAGGGCGCCGACATCGTGGTGGTGATTTCGCACGGCGGCCTCGATGGCAGCCCCTACACGCCGGACATGGAAAACGCCGGCTACTACCTGGCGCAGGTACCGGGCGTGGACGTGATGCTGCTCGGGCACTCGCACCAGCTGTTCCCGAACGCCGCCAGCACGGCGCCGCAGTTCAACTTGCCGCACGTCGATAAAGTGAGAGGCTTCGTGCACGGCGTGCCGACCGTGATGGCCAACCTCTGGGGCAAGCACCTGGGCGTGGTGGCGCTGACCCTGCGCGCCGACGGCAAGCGCTGGACGATCGACAAAGACAGGACCACGGTCGAGGCGCGCGCGGCCCAGAACGCCGACAAGACTTTCGTGGCGCCGAGCGCCGAGGTGCAGGCCCTGATCCGCGCCGAGCACGAGGCCACGATCCAGTATGTGAAGACGCCGGTCGGCAGCAGCGACTTCCGCTTGACCACGTATTTCGTCGATGCCGGCGACCCGTCCGCGATCCAGGTGGTGAACCAGGCGCAGACGGCCTATGTGAAGAAGTACGTCGCGGCCAACTTGCCGCAGTATGCCAATCTGCCGGTGCTGTCGATGTCGGCCGCCTTCAAGAATGGCTTCGCCGGCGCCTTCGATTACACCGACGTCGCGGCCGGCCAGCTGGCGATGAACAATGCGGCCGATCTGTACCTGTACCCGAACGCGCTGCACGCGGTGAAGATCGACGGCCATGGCTTGAAGGCCTGGCTGGAAATGGCGGCGCGCCGCTTCAACACGGTCGACCCGGCCAGAACCGAGCCGCAGGAACTGGTGAACCCGAACTTCCCGAGCTATAACTTCGACACCGTCACCTCCGATGAGATCAGCTACGAGATCGACGTGACCCGGGCGCCGGGCGAACGCGTGCACAAGCTGCTGCTGCGCGGCGCACCGCTCGACTTGAAGCAGGAGTTCATCGTCGCGACGAATAACTACCGCGCTTCCGGCGGCGGTAACTTCCCCGGCCTGGACGGCAGCAAGACCATCTTCGCCTCGCCCGACACCAGCCGCGATGTACTGATCGCCTACATCCGCGATACGAAGCAGCTGACGCGCAAGGCGAATGGCGCGGCGCGCAGCTGGCGCTTCGCGCCGGTGAAGACGGCCGGCCCGGTGGTCTTGCACACGGCACCGGGCATGCTGGGCATCGCGCAGGAAGCGGGCCTGGACAACATCAGCCTGCTGCGCGCCGACGATGGCCTGGGCAAGGGCTTCGCGCTGTACGCGGTGGATCTGTCCAAATGAGGTCGACATGAAGGGGATGGCGCTGCTGCTGGCTTGCCTGCTGGCGGCGCAGGCCGGCGCGGCGCCGCCCGAGCCGCCGGCGCCGGATGCGCGGTCGGCTTATCGCCTGGCGCTAAAGGTGCGCAACGGCGATGGGATGCAGGCCGACCCGGCCCGTGCGCGCGGGCTGCTGGCGCAGGCGGCCGAGGGCGGCGTGCCGGCGGCGATGTTCCTGCTGTCGAACATGCTGGCGGCGGGCGAGGGCGGTGCGCCGGATGCGGTGGCGGCGCGGCGCTGGCTGGAGATGGCGGCCGAGCTGGAATACCCGGAAGCCTTGCAGCAGCTGGCCCTCGTCGAGCCCGATCCGCGCAAGGCGAACCTGCTGATGCGCCAGGCCGCGCATGCGATGACGCACCGGCCGGCGGATTGAAGTTTGCCGGTGTGGCCAGGTATGTATCCCGTGTGCGCGATGGTCCGCGTGCGGCTCCCTCGCCGTAGGGTGGACGGCTACACCGTTATCGGCTGATCGTTCGCACCGTGTGCGCCGTCCACGCGTCCAAACTGCCGGTGCAAAGCCCGAGCGTGGTAGCAGGCGTGGTGTGAATGCGTGGACGGCGCACGCGCCGCGTAAAGGCAAGCCGACGGGTAAAGCCGTCCACCCTACTTGCCTTCGCGCCCGATCTCGGAGGCGGCAATTGCCGCCAGGTCGAGCAGGGCCTGCAGCTCGCCCGAGCGCAGCTTGCGCGGCTCGCGGTCGATCACGCACAGCGTGCCCATGGCCATGCCGCCCGCGTCGTGCAGCGGGACGCCGGCGTAGAAGCGCATGTGCGGGTCGGCCAGCACCAGCGGGTTGCCGCTGAAGCGGTCGTCCGAGGTGGCATCTTCCACCACGAAGGGTTTGTCTTGCAGGATGGCGTGCGAGCAGAAAGCCCATTCGCGCGGCGTTTGCTGGGGCCCCAGGCCGACGCGCGCCTTGAACCACTGGCGCCTGGCGGTGAGCAGCGAGATCAGGGCGATCGGCGAATCGGTGGCCATCGACGCCAGGCGCACGATGCGGTCGAAACGCTCTTCGGCCGGACTGTCGACCAGGCCGGTGGCGGCCAGCGCCGCCAGGCGCGCGTCTTCATCGGCCGCCATCGGAAAGGGGGCGTTGCGTTCGACGAGGTAGTCGGGATCGTTTGGATTGGACGGCACGCGGCGGCCGGCGGCGCCGGCTTCATGCCCACCCACCTTGTTCATCAAGGCGCGGATGAGGCTTTCCCGCGTGCGGCGGTGACCCCCCGGCGTTTTCCATGATTCGATTGCGCCGCTTTCCATCCAGAGCTGGACGGTACTGGTGGCGACGCCCAACATGCGCGCGGCTGCGCTCGTCGTGAGGATCGGGTCCTCGTCGTTGAAGTTGCTGGTCATCAATATTCCTACAATTTATAGGAGTATAGCCGATTTGATGAATCTAACTAAGCGCTACGTTTTTGAAACAAAAAGTCGTGATTAAAGCAACAAATATCGCAATTTAGGTTGCCAAAAAACAATTGATGGTAGACAATCTGGCCCAATTCTGTCAATACCGCCTTCCTTTGCCGCCGTCCCGCCCGCGCCTCAATGTAACCGTCCAGGAGATAACATGAACTTTTCCCAAGCCCGACTGACGGTCCGGCTATACGCCGCGTTCGCTGCGGTCCTCGTCGTCACGCTGGTGCTCGCAGGCTTTGCGATCTCGCGCGTGAACAGCATCGAGACCGCCCTGGTCGAAGTGGAGTCCTTCCACAACGCCCAGCTGGAACCGCTGTATGCCGCCCGCGAGGCGCTTGGGCAGACCGGCATCGCGGCGCGCAACGCCTTTATCTTCCACGACGCGGCTGCGGCCAACCGCGAGCTCGACATCGTCGATGCCCAGAAGGCGGCCTACCTGGCGGCGCTGGCGAAGCTCGACCCTGTCCTGGCGGGCAATACGCAGTACGCCAAGGTAAAGGAGGGCATGCTGGCGATGGCGCGCGAACTCGAACGTCCGCGCAAGTACCGTACGGCCGGCGAGATGGAAGCCTACGGCACTTTCCTGGTGCAGGAATGCAGCCCGCTGCGGCGCCAGATCGTGGCCGACATCGCGCTGCTGGTGCAGGACCTGCAAGGCCAGACCGGCGTCGCCGGCGCTGCCGCCGTGGCCGAGGCCGATGGGGCGCGCTACTGGATCAGCGGCCTGGCCGTGCTGTGCGCGCTGCTGTGCGCCGTGATCGGCTTCGCGATCTCGCGCAATTTGCTGGGCCAGCTGGGCGGCGAGCCGGCCTACGCCACCGACGTGGCGCGCGCCATCGCCCAAGGCCAGCTGCACCAGCACGTGGACACCCGCCGCGCCCGCCCGAGCAGCCTGCTGTCGGCCATGAGCGCGATGCGCGAGAGCCTGAGCGGCATCGTGGCCAAGGTGCGCGGCGGCACCGATGCGATCGCCTCGGCTTCGGCCGAAATCGCCACCGGCAACCTGGACCTGTCGAGCCGCACCGAATCGCAGGCCACGGCGCTGGCGCAGATCGCCGGTTCGATGAAACAGCTGATCGACTCGGTGCGCCAGAACGCCGACTACGCGGCGCAAGCCAGCGCCCTGGCCAGCGAAGCCTCGAAGGTATCGGTCGAAGGCGGCGCCACCGTGGACGGCGTGGTCTCGACCATGAACCTGATCCAGGAATCCTCGCGCAAGATCGAGGAGATCATCAGCGTCATCGACAGCATTGCCTTCCAGACCAATATCCTGGCGCTGAACGCGGCGGTGGAAGCGGCGCGTGCGGGCGAGCAGGGCCGCGGCTTCGCGGTGGTGGCAAGCGAGGTGCGCAACCTGGCGCACCGCTCGGCGGCGGCGGCCAAGGAAATCAAGGTGCTGATCGAGGATTCGGTGAGCAAGGTCGGCGCCGGCACGGCGCTGGTCGGCCAGGCCGGCGACACCATGCGCAAGGTGGTGGTCGGCGTGCAGCGCGTGAACGAGATCATGGGCCAGATTTCGAGTGCGACGCGTTCGCAGAGCGACGACATCGAACAGGTCGATTCGGCCATCGTGCGCCTGGACGAGATGACGCTGCAGAACGCGGCCCTGGTTGAGGAAGCCTCGGCCGCGGCGCAGTCGCTGCGCCTGCAGGCCGACGAGCTGGCGGCGGTGGTCAACACCTTCCAGCTGGAGGCGGCGGACGCGCCGGCCGCGCTGCCGGCGGCGCGCCGCGTGCGGGCGGCGGTGCCGGCGCTGGCGAACTAGGGCGCCGGGGCTGCGTCGACAACGGTGGGTTCTCGAACCCACCACCCATTCAATTGATCTGTTTCTTGTCCGGCTGCACCAGGATGAACGGGTGCACCACCGAGGCCCACAGCCCGACTTCGCCGGCGGCCCAGCTCTGGGCCTGGACGTCGGACACTTTGCCGATCCGGCCTTCGCCCATCCAGCGCGCGATGTTTTCCTTGTCGTCATGCGAGATGCGCACGGCGACGTCGATCAGGTCCAGGGTTTCGCTCACGTAGATCACGTTGCCCTGGGCGAAGTGGCGCTCCAGCTCGTCCCACCGGACGCGGGCGGTTTCGCGGTTGACCTTGTCCTTCAGGTCGGTGTCGTTCTCTGGTTTGGTTTGCATATTCCTAAAGTATCTCGATGCGCGGTTGCGGCGTACCCGCCCATGTTAACCGATAGGCCGGCCCCTTGCGTACATTGCCCACCAGCGCGGGGCGGAAGCAGGCCAGGTTGACGCCTACGGGCCGGCGCACGCTAGGGTAGATCACGCCCATCGAACCGGCGTCTAGTAGTTCCGCGGCCAGCGCCTGCGACGCGATATAGCTTTGCGGGTCGAGGCAATCGGCAAAGCGCTCGATGCCGCGGATGTCGTGGAAGCTGGCATTGAAGTCCGCCAGCATCGCCTGGTAGGTGACGCTGTCGTCGAAGCGCTTGATTTCCTGGTACTCGACGGCTTTGTGGAAGCTGACTTCGGCCAGCGCCGTCTGCGCCTCGAAGGCGCAATACCAGGCGCCGCGCTCGCCGTCGTTGAAGCGGCTGCCTTCCGGACGCGCATACGTATACGCGGCGTTCACGATGCGGAAGTTCGGCACGCCGAACACCAGTTCGTCGACGCCGATGCCCGGCAACAGATCGGCCTCGCCGCGCAGGCGCTCGCTGGTGGCGTTGTCGAGGTCGAACAAGTCGCGCAGGATGGCGTCGCTGTCGGCGAGCGGCGCCAGTACCGAATCGTCGAGGTCGGCGAAGCGGGAAGGAATCAGGCGGCAGGTGTCGAACTGGCGCAGCGCCGTCAGTTTCGGGACGACCGCCAAGATCACAGCCCTCCGCGGCGCGCGTCGAGCAGCTTGCGCACCGTTTGCATGCCCAGCAGGCCGCCACCCAGCATCAGCGCCAGCGGCGTGCGGCCGCCGAAGATGATGTTGGTGTTCGGCAGGTGCACCCATTCGTCGGCAAGTTTGTCGCCGTACAGGATGTGCAGGGCCTTGTAGATGCCCAGCAAATAAGAGATGCGCGTGATGCGGTCGACTTCGAGCACGCGACCGGGGTTCTTTTTCCAGTCGTAGAAGCTGGACGCGGACAAGCCGCCGAGCAGCTCGCGCGCGTCCTCGTCGCGCAGCTGCCAGGCGGCGGCCAGTTTAAAGAAGCCCAGCAGCGCCGACTGCGACAGGCGCTCGCGCTCGGCGCGCGAATTCAGGTCGACCAGCACGGCAGGCTCGAAACGGCTCTTCGGGTAAGCGTAGGCGAGGTTCATGGTTTCCTCCGGTTCTGGAGTATTTATACTCCTTTTCCGGAGTGCCTGCAACTGACGGTTGTCAAGCCGGAGGGACTGTGACAGTATGGGCGCCGACTTGTCAAAAGGAAAAGGATATTTCCATGCATTGGCGATCGAAGGGGATGGTGCTGGTGTTGCTGAGTGCTGTGATGGCGGCCGTGCTGGCCGCCTGCATGGCGCGCGGCGCAGGCGGCTCACAGGAAACATTACGGCAGCAGGTGATGGCGGCGGAGCGCGCGTTCGCGGGCACGATGCGGGCGCGCGATTTCGAGGCGTTCGGCAGCTTCCTGTCGAAGGAAGCCGTGTTCATGCAGGCCGGCGGTGCGAAGCGCGGGCGCGAAGCGGTCACGCAGGCCTGGCGCGGCTATTTCGATGGGCCGAACGCGCCGTTCGCCTGGGCGCCGGACGAGGTCGAGGTGCTCGACTCGGGCACGCTGGCCTACAGCAGCGGGCCGGTGACGGATGCGTCGGGCAAGCAGATCGGGCGCTTCAATTCGGTGTGGCGGCTGGAAGGGCCGGGGACGTGGCGGGTCGTGTTCGACCGTGGCTGTGACTGCGGACGGTAGGTTTGTAGGATTGGCCGGGCCGCGTAAGGCACTCGTGCTCACGCGGGATGCTCAATTGCCGTACGGCGTGGGCACGAGTGCCCACCCTACGAATCGACGGCAACGCGCCGATAACATCAACCACACGAAAGCATGAGCCGGATCACGCCGGCTCGGCATGCTCCACCAGCAGCTGCACCTTGGTCACGCCGTTGTACTCGTTCGCGTCGAGCCGGAACGCCACGCGTGCGCGCTCGCCCAGCCCGTCGGTATGCCCGAACCAGATCGCATCGTAACGCCGGCCGTTCTTTTCCAGCTGCAGCTTGAGGTGCTTGTCCTTCAAAATACGCTGGCTCATCACGCGGAATTCGTCGCAGAACACCGGCGGCGCAAAGCCTTGCCCCCACACCTGGCCATCGCACAGTTCGATGAACTGGGTCGAATAAAACTCGTCTTCCAGCGGCCCGTCAGTCTCGACCACGCGCTCGAGCTGGGCCTCGCTCAGCCAGGCGCGGCCCACGGCCTCGAAGGCCTCGCAGAAAGTAGCGAAATGCTCGGCCTTGAGGGTCAGCCCGGCCGCCATCGCATGGCCGCCGAACTTGTCGATCAGCCCCGGCACCCGCTTCGACACCAGGTCGAGCGCATCGCGCATGTGGAAGCCCGGGATCGAACGTCCGGACCCCTTGATTAGCCCGACCCCGCCCGGCGCGAACGTGATCGTCGGCCGATAGAATTTTTCCTTCAGGCGCGAGGCGACGATCCCGATCACGCCCTGGTGCCAGCCTTCGTCGAACACGGCAATCGTGCTGCTGGCGGCGGGCTGGAAGTCGTCCAGGTGCAGCAGGGCCGTGTCCTGCATGTCGGCCTCGATTTCGCGGCGCTTCAGGTTGATGTCGTTGAGCTGCTGGGCGATCGCCCAGGCGCGGCCTTCGTCGTCGGTGGTCAGGCACTCGATGCCGAGCGCCATGTCTTCCAGGCGGCCGGCGGCGTTCAGGCGCGGGCCGACGGCAAAGCCGAGGTCGAAGGGCGATGCGTTGCGTGCTTCGCGTCCGGCCACGCGGAACAGCGCCGCCACGCCCGCATGCATGCGCCCGGCGCGCATGCGCTTGATGCCTTGCGCGACCAGGATGCGATTATTCGCGTCGAGCTTCACCACGTCGGCCACCGTGCCCAGGGCCACCAGGTCGAGCAGGTTGTCGAGCTTGGGCTGGCTTTGCGCATCGAACACGCCGCGCCGGCGCAGCTCGGCGCGCAGGGCCAGCAGTACATAGAACACCACGCCCACGCCGGCCAGATTCTTGCTCGGGAAGCCGCAGTCCGGCTGGTTCGGGTTCACGATCACGCGCGCCGGCGGCAGGGCGTCGCCCGGCAAGTGGTGGTCGGTCACCACGACCTCGATGCCGCGCCGGTTCGCTTCCAGCACGCCCTCGACGCTGGCGATGCCGTTGTCGACCGTGATGATGATGTCCGGGTTCTTTTCGCGCACCGCCAGCTCGACGATCTCGGGCGTGAGGCCATAGCCGTGCACCACGCGGTCGGGCACGATGTAGTCGACCCGCGCATTCATCGCGCGCAGGCCGCGCAGGGCCACGGCGCAGGCGGTGGCGCCGTCGCAGTCGTAGTCGGCGACGATGGTCATGTTCTTGCCGGCCGCGATGGCGTCGGCCAGGAACACGGCGGCGGCGTCGATGTGTTTCAGGCCGGCAGGCGGGACCAATGCAGCCAGTTCGCTCGCCAGTTCGCGGACATCAAGCAGGCCGCGCGCCGCATAGATGCGCGCCAGCACCGGGTGCACGCCGCCCTGGCGCAGCATTTCGGAGGTGCGGAAAGGACAAGGGCGGGTCGAGATACGGGTTTTCACAGCAGGGATTCCAGGGTATTGCGGCGCCAGAACTTGCGTTGCGCCAGGGCGTTGGTGGTGACTTCAAGCAGGGCGTCGCGGTGGCTCAGCACCAGCTTCACCTTGCGTACGTGTCCATTCTTCAGGCTTTCCAGGATGGGGGCGAACAGCCGGGCTTCAAGCTCGGTCATGGCGCCGATCCAGCCGCCCCAGTCGGCCGCGGCCGCATACGGGGCCACGCTGCCGCATACCAGCAGGGTGTCGCCCTCGGCCGTGGGCAGGAATTGCGCCAGGTCGGTTGGCGCAAGGTCGGTTGACGCCGTATCGGCCAGGCGCGACAGCCAGGCGGCCGTGTCGAAGGCCGCGAGTGTCGGCCCCTTTGCCGGGGCGCCGCTGGCCGCGCCCCAGGGCCAGAAGGCGTTCACGGCCGGCATACGGCGCGCTTCGCGGGCGGCGTTCACCGGATGCGTATGCCACAGGATCTGGATCTCGTTCTGCAGGCGGCGGAAGGCGGCGGCGCGTTCGCCGAGCGGCATCCAGTCGGTCAAGTCCATGCCGAGGGCGGCGTCGGGCGTGGCCGTGTCCAGGCCGGCCCAGTCGTCGGCGCGCAGGAACCAGGTCTGGGCGTCGCCGTACAGCAGGGCATGGCCGGCTTCCTCCACATACGGCCGGGCGGTGTCGAACAGCGCGCGGCTGTCGACCTCGTCCAGGCCGAGGAAACGCGGGTTGCCCATCATCAGATGGGTGCGGGCGATCTCAATGTGCACCGGGTTGACGATGAACCAGGTGCCGGCCGCGTCGAAGCCGTAGGCGCGCATGGCGGCGCCGGCAAAGGCCGGCTGGCCATTGACACCCGACCCCAGGCCCAGCGCACGCGCCAGCCAGGTTTCGTGGGGCAGGGCGCGTATCGACTCGTCGGCGGGCAGGCGCTGCCGGCTGCTGGTGCGCGAAAGCAGGGCGGCCAGGGCCGGCGCCTGCAGGGCGCGCAGCAGGTCGGGCGCGAATTCGGGAACGGGGAGGGCGGAGGGCAGGACAAGCGTAATCTGGGACATGCCATGATTGTAGGCGAAAAGGCGGGTCCGACGAAGCGTGGCGCCGCGCGATGGCCAGGCAGGCAACACTCGCGTCACATGACTACCACAGGCATGCCGGCGTACCGCCGCAGCCGTGCGCCCTGTCATGGATGAGCTTTGCGTGGCATACTGCGAGATCAGTTGTCAAACTCTACAAATTTCATGAGCATCATCCAGAAACTGCCGTACGAATGGGCAGTCGGCCTGCGCTATACGCGCGCCGGCAAGCGCAGCGGACGGAATCGCTTCATTTCCTTCATCTCGCTGATCTCGGTGGCCGGCATCGCCCTCGGCGTGGCCGCGCTGATCGTCGTGCTGTCGGTGATGAACGGCTTCCAGAAGGAAGTCACCGACCGCATGCTGTCGGTGCTGGCCCACGTCGAGATCTACGACGTGCGCGGCGCCATGCCCGATTGGCGCGCGGTCGGCCGCGAAGCCGCGCGCAATCCGCAAGTGGCGGCCGCGGCGCCCTTCGTCGAGCTCCAGGGCATGCTGCTGCGCGACGGCGTGATGAAACCCGTGCTGGTGCGCGGCGTGCTGCCGGCCGAAGAAGCGGAGGTATCCGACGTGGCGCGCGAAATGAAGGAAGGCCGCCTCGACTCCCTGACGCCGGGTTCGATGAACATCGTGATCGGCCGCGCCCTGGCCGACGCCCTGCACGCCGGCGTGGGCGAGCGCGTGACCATGCTGCTCGGGACCTCGGGCGCCACCGAGAATGGTGCTCCGGCCGCGCCGCGCACCAAGACCTTCATCGTGTCCGGCATCTTCGAGGCCGGCCACTACGAATTCGATTCCATGCTCGGCTTCGCCCACCTCGACGATGCTGCCGATGCCCTGGGCCTGGCCGGGCCGGTGGGCCTGCGCCTGCGCCTGCAAGACCTGCACCAGGCGCCGCGCGTGGCGGCCGAGCTACGCCAAAGCATGCGCCAGGACTACGTGATGCGCGATTGGTCGCAGGTGAACACCATCTGGTTCGCCGCCGTCGGTTCGCAAAAGCGCATGATGTTCATCATCCTGACCCTGATCATCGCAGTGGCCGCCTTCAACCTGGTGTCGACCCTGGTCATGACCGTCAAGGACAAGCAGGCCGACATCGCGATCTTGCGCACCCTGGGCGCCTCGCCGCGCTCGATCATGAAGATCTTCATCGTCCAGGGCACCCTGGTCGGCATCCTCGGCAGCCTGCTGGGCGTGACGCTGGGCGTGGCGGTGGCGCTGAACGTGGACGTGATCGTGCCCGCCATCGAACGCGTGTTCGGCATCCAGTTCATCTCGAAGGAGATCTACCTGATCAGCGAGATCCCGTCGGACCTGCTGTGGTCGGATGTCGGCGGCATCGGCGGCGTGGCCGTGCTGCTGGCCTTTGTCGCGACCCTGTACCCGAGCTGGGCGGCGGCGCGCGTGAAGCCGGCCGAAGCCCTGCGCTACGAATGATCCCGTTACCTTGAACTTACCATGAGCATCATCCACAAACTGCCCTTCGAATGGCTGGTCGGCCTGCGCTACACGCGCGCCGGCAAGGGCACCGCCCACAGCGGCTTCCTCTCGTTTATTTCGCTGATCTCGGTGGCCGGCATTGCGCTCGGCGTGGCGGCCCTGATCATCGTGCTGTCGGTGATGAACGGCTTCCAGAAACAGGTGACCGACCGCATGCTGTCGGTGCTGGCCCACATCGAGGTGTTCGATCCGCGCGGCGACATGCCGCAATGGCGCGAGGCCGCCGCGCAGGCGCTGAAGAATCCGGCCGTGCGCGCCGCCGCGCCCTTCGTCGAATCGCAAGGCTTGCTGCAGCAGCGCGAAGGCGCGATGCGCCCGGCCACCATCCGCGGCGTGCTGCCGCAAGCGGAACGCGGCATCTCGGATGTGGCGAGCATGGTGGTGCAGGGCAGCTTCGATTCGCTCACGCCGGGCAGTTTTAATATCGTGCTCGGCTACGCGCTGGCGTCGTCGCTGAACCTGCAGGTGGGCGACAAGGTGACCATGCTATTGGCGCAGGCGCAAACCACGCCGGCCGGCATGCTGCCGCGCATGCGCAGCTTTACCGTGTCGGGCCTGTTCCATTCCGGGCATGCCGAGTTCGATGCCGGCATGGCGTTCGTGAGCCTGGGCGACGCCGAGAAGATGGAGCGCCTGTCGGCACCGGCCGGCCTGCGCCTGCGCATCGCCGACATGCACCAGGCGCCGCAGGTGGCGGCCGAGCTGGCGAAGTCGATGCCCGGCAACCTGGAAATGCGCGACTGGTCGAAGCTGAACGCGGTCTGGTTCGGCGCCGTACAGACCGAAAAGAAGATGATGTTCATCATCCTCACCCTGATCATCACGGTAGCCGCCTTCAACCTGGTCTCGACCCTGGTGATGACGGTGACCGACAAGCAGGCCGACATCGCCATCCTGCGCACGCTCGGCGCCTCGCCAGGCTCCATCATGAAGATCTTCATGATCCAGGGCGCGCTGGTCGGCATACTCGGCGCCATGGTCGGCGTGGTCGGCGGCGTGGTCGTCGCGCTGAACATCGATGTCATCGTTCCATTCATTGAACATTTGTTGGGAGTGCAGTTCTTGTCGAAGGATATCTACCAAAACAGCACCGTGCCGTCGGACCTGCGCTGGCCGGACGTATTCAAGATCGGCGGCGTCGCCGTGCTGCTGGCCTTTGCGGCCACGGTCTACCCGAGCCGCTCGGCCTCGCGCGTGAAACCTGCGGAGGCGCTGCGCTATGAATGACACCACCACCCCGGTGCTGGCCTGCCGCGGCCTGGGCAAGACCTTCAAGCAGGGCGACTACCAGGTGCAGGTACTGGCCGACATCGACTTCGCCATCCGGCGCGGCGAGCGCGTGGCCATCGTCGGCGCGTCCGGCTCGGGCAAGTCGACCCTGCTGCACCTGCTGGGCGGCCTAGACACGCCGAGCACCGGTTCCGTGACCCTGCTCGGCGAAGACTTCGCCACCCTGTCCGAGACCCGGCGCGGCGAGCTGCGCAACTCCTCGCTCGGCTTCGTCTACCAGTTCCACCACTTGCTGCCCGAGTTCTCGGCGCTCGACAACGTGGTGATGCCGCTGATGATACGGCGCGAGAAGCGCGCCTCGGCCGAGCAGAAGGCGCTCGCCATCCTGGAACGCGTGGGCTTGGGCAAGCGCGTGGTGCACCGCCCCGGCGAACTGTCGGGCGGCGAACGCCAGCGCGTGGCCCTGGCGCGCGCCCTGGTCACCGAGCCGGCCTGCGTGCTGGCCGACGAACCGACCGGTAACCTCGACCACGGCACGGCGATGGCGATCTTCGACCTGATGCTGGAACTCTCGCGCACCCTCGGCACCGCATTCGTGATCGTCACCCACGACATGGAACTGGCGCGCCGCTGCGACCGCGCCCTGCGCCTGACCGAGCACGGGCTGCAGCCGCTGGAAGCGTGACGCCATGTGGATCGACACCCACTGCCACCTGGATGCCCACGAATTCGGCGACGCATCGCTCGATATCGCGGCGCGGGCCGGCGCGGCCGGGGTGTCGATGATTGTGATCCCGGCCGTGGCGCGCGATAACTTCGAGGTGGTGGCGCAGCTGGCGGCCAAGGCGCCGAACACCTGCTATGCGCTCGGCATCCACCCGATCTACGTGCCGCAGGCATCGGAAGATGACCTGATCGCGTTGCGTGCGGCCGTGGAAGCGGCGATGGATGATCCGCGTTTCGTCGCCATCGGCGAGATCGGGCTGGATTTCTTCATCCCCATGCTGTGCGAGCCGGCCATGCGCGAGAAGCAGGAGCGCTTCTTTCGCGCCCAGCTGCGCATCGCGCGCGACTTCGGATTGCCGGTGCTGACCCATGTGCGCCGCTCGCAAGACCAGGTGCTGAAACACCTGCGCCAGGTAACGCCGCCGGGCGGCATCGCGCATGCCTTCAACGGCTCGTTCCAGCAGGCCGAAACCTACATCAAGCTGGGCTTTCACCTCGGCTTCGGCGGCGCCATGACGTTTACAAGGGCGCTGCAGATCCGGCGCCTGGCGAGCGAGCTGCCCCTGGACGCGCTGGTGCTCGAGACCGATGCGCCGGACATTGCGCCGAGCTGGGTTCATCCGGGCCGCAACAGTCCCGAGCAGCTGCCGGCGATCGGCGCGCTGCTGGCCGGGCTGCGCGGGATGGACGAAGCCGCGCTGCGGCAAGGCGTGTGGCAAAACGCGCTGGCGGCGCTACCCAGGATGGGTGCGCTGCTGGCTTCTTAAAATTCTCGGCGGGAGGCGGCATGTGGACAGGGACGATGAAGCTGCTGCTGGCGATTGCGCTGTATTGCTTCCTGCCTGCGCTGGCGCTGGCCCAGGATGGGGGCGAGAGCGACATCGTGCTCGACACGCCGACCGGCAAGCTGGCCGGCAGCCTGCTGCTACCGGCGCACAAGGCGCCGCTGCCGGTGGCCCTGATCATCGCCGGCTCCGGCCCCACCGACCGCGACGGCAACTCGAGCATGCTCCCCGGCCGCAACGACAGCCTGCGCATGCTGGCCGGGGCCTTGGCCGCGCATGGCATTGCGTCGGTGCGCTACGACAAGCGCGGCATCGGCGCCAGCGCGGCCGCCATGACAAGCGAATCGGCGCTGCGCTTCGAAACCTATATCGGCGACGCCGCGGCCTGGATCGCGCGCCTGCAGGCCGACCCGCGCTTTTCACGCGTCGTCGTCATCGGCCACAGCGAAGGCGCGCTGATCGGCATGGTGGCCGCAAAAGAGGGTGGGGCATCCGCCTTCGTCTCGCTTGCCGGTCCTGGCGCGCCGCTGCAGGCGATACTGCGGCGCCAGTTGGCCGGCAAGCTGCCGCCGGCGCTGGCCGAGGAAAACGACCGCATCCTTGCCAGGCTCGAGCGCGGCGAACTGCCGGGCGAGGTGTCGCCGCCACTGGCCGCCCTGTACCGGCCGAGCGTCCAGCCCTACCTGGTGTCGCAGTTCCGCTACCTGCCGGCCGAACGCATCGCCGCGCTGGCGGTGCCGGTGCTGATCGTGCAGGGCACGACCGATATCCAGGTGTCCGTGGAAGATGCCCAGGCGCTGAAAGCCGCGGTGCCGGCGGCGCGGCTGGAGATCGTCGAGGGCATGAACCACGTGCTCAAGCTGGTGCCGGCCGGCCCGGCCCAGTTGCCGTCCTACGGCGACCCGGCGCTGCCGCTGGCGCCGGCGCTGGCCGCGGCGCTGGCGTCCTTCCTGGCGCGCTGACCCGACCCACTGGCCATCCATACAGTGGGCGTGTCGCGCCCACCACAACGACAACAGTAATCGCGTTTAGTTGCGTCGATTGTGGCTGCACACGATGACACCACGCAACGGACCCGGCAGGCCTTCATGCGACGATCCTGTTTTCTGAACAGGGGAGACGGAAATTGGACAGCGCCAGCGAGTTCCTGCGCGTACTGCAGCACGAGAAGTCGCTCAGCACGGCGCACCGGGCCTTGCGGCTGCGCCTGGCCCATGCCGACGAACTCCTCGACGACATCCTGCTGCCGCAGCGCTTCACGGGCAGCGAAGCCATTTGCGGTGGCCTCGAATACCGCGTGTCCTGCGTTGCCAGCGACGCCGCCTTGCCGCTCAAGGAACTGATCGCACTGCCGGCCGAAATCCAGGTGGTCACCGACCGCGGCCAGCTGCGCAGCATCTGCGGCATCGTCACTGAGGCCAGGTCGGGCGACAGCGACGGCGCCCTGGCCACCTACCAGCTGGTGCTGCGCGACGCCTTGTCGGTCATGGAAAAGCGCGTCAACAGCCGCATCTTCCGCTACCAGAACGAACTCGAGATCGTGCAGGTGCTGTTCGACGAATGGCGCCACGCCAACGCGGTGCTGGCCGGCGCCTTCGAGTACGAGCTCGATCCGCTGTTCGACATGCGCCTGTACCCGCCGCGCGAGCAGACCATGCAGTACAACGAATCCGACGCCGCCTTCGTGCGCCGCCTGCTGCGCCGGCGCGGCATCTCCTGGACCGTGCGCCCCGGGCGCAGCCGCAGCAGCGCGGTCGACCCGCTGCACGACCGCATCCCCGCGCACACGCTGGTGCTGTTCGCCGACGCCAACCACCTGCCGCAAAACGCGGCAGGCGCGGTGCGCTACCACCGCGACGACGCCACCGAGGAACGCGACACCATCACCTCCTGGGGCGCGGCGCGCACCCTGCAGGCGGGCAGCGCCACCCGCCACAGCTGGGACTACAAGAACCCGGGCGCGCAGGGCTTCATGTCGACCACGGCGCGCACCAGCCAGGACCAGGGCGGGCACGGAAACGGCCTGGCCGCCAGCCTCGACGACTACCTGATCGACACCCCGCACGCCGGTAACGACGTCGAGGACCACTGGCGCCTGGGCCAGCTGCGCATGCAGCGCCACGAGTTCGACGCCAAGTGCTTCCATGGCGAAGGGGGCGTGCGCGACTTCTGCGCCGGCCAGTATTTCACGCTGCAGGACCATCCCGAGATCGACACCCATCCGGCCGCCGAGCGCCAGTTCGTCATCACCGAGCTGCAGGTCAGCGCGCGCAACAACCTGCCGGGCGATTTGTCGGCGCGTGCGGACCGTCTGCTGGCGCGCAACGGCTGGGGTGCATCGTCCGGCGCCGTTGGCGAGCCGGCGGTGCAGGTGCGCTTCACGGCCGTGCGCCGCGGCGTGCCCATCGTGCCGGCCTACGATCCGCGCGTCGACCTGCCGCATCCGCAGCTGCAAAGTGCGCTCGTGGTCGGGCCGCAGAACGAGGAAGTCCATTGCGACCGCCTCGGGCGGGTGAAGATCCGCTTTCCCGGCATGCGCACGACGGACCACGAACACGCGCACGGCGCCGGCGCTTCCGGCAGCGCCGCCGACTCGGCCTGGGTGCGGGTGGCGTCGAACTGGGCCGGCAACGGGCCGGGCAGCCAGCAGCAGTTCGGCGCCCTGACGCTGCCGCGCGTCGGCACCGAGGTGCTGGTGGCTTTCCTTGGCGGCGATCCGGACCGGCCGGTGATCCTGTCGCAGGTGTTCAACCAGAACGGCGAGCCGCCGGCGCTGAGCACCAACGGCGGCTTGCCGGGGAATCGTTATCTGTCGGGGCTGAAGAGCCGCGAGATTGGCGGGGCGCGCGGGAACCAGCTGCGGTTCGACGATACGCGCGGGGAGATCAGCGCGCAGCTGGCGAGCGAGCATGGGGCCTCGCAGCTGAACCTGGGGTGGCTGACGCATCCGAAGGAGAACGGGATGGCGCAGCCGCGCGGGGAGGGGGCGGAATTGCGTAGCGATCGCTCGGTTGCGATTCGGGGACGCGAAGGAATCTTGCTCACCGCCGAAGCATCGCCGAAGGCAGAAGGCGCGCAGCTGGCGCGGCCGGGATTGAACGGTCTCGCCGGGCTGATGGAAAGCATTGTCGACGAAGTCGCCAAACTCGCGGCGCAGCATGCAGGCGATGAGCCTGATGCCGGACGTCTCGCAGCACTCGCCGACAGGCTTAAACGTTGGGAAGAGGGTTCGAACGTCGTGCAAGGGTCTGGTGGCGGCGCACCGATGGTCGCTGTGTCCGCACCGGCGGGCGTGGTTCTGGCCAGTCAGGATCACGTCGCGCTCGTCGCCGAGCATGCGTTCGACGTTGTCAGCGGTGGTAACGTCGCTGCATCCTCCGGCCAGAATATTTTTTTGCGTGCAGCGCGCGGGATCAGCGCTTTTGCGCATGCCTTCGGTATCAAGGTGGTGGCGGCGCGTGGGAATGTGAACGTCGAAGCCCATCAAGGCGACGTGGAGGTGAAATCATCGCGCCGCATCAAGCTGATCTCCGCCGAGGCGATTCATATCGAAGCGCCCTCAGTCCGGATCGTTTCACAGGGTGCGCAGACAGACTGGGTAAACGGTACTGTCACCCAACAGAGCACCGGCGAACAGTCATTCAAGGCCAGCAATATTCTTTATGCCGGGCCCGGGGGCGGCACGCCGACGGAGCTTGAGTTCGCCAGATCCGCAATGCGTACCGACGAACGGCTCGTTCTGCGTAATTTGCAAACCCGGGAGCCGATTCCCGATCAGGGATATATCGCTCACCTGAGCGACGGCAGGACAATACAAGGTGTCAGCGACAAACAAGGGCGCACTTCGCTGGTCCCGAGTGATGCGCTGGGGCCGATCCGTTTCGAACTGCTGCCTAGCGTCGGCTAAATCGTTAACACGGGCTGATCATGGCAGAAAGTACCAGACCCCTACCGCCTCTCATTCCTCTATCCCATGGAGGCTGGGAAGCGCGTTCTGTCCTGTCGTCGGCGGAGTACACGATACGCGGCCTTGGCCTCATGCCCGCCAATACGGTCATCCCCGTGATCCTGGTACCTGGCATCATGGGGACGAATTTGCGGGCGAAACAAAAGCCGCGGCTGGGCAGGCGTCGGGATGAGAGAAACAAGCTAGCTGGTCCCGGTCAGATAGTGTGGCGTCCACCCAATGGCAAAAAGGATGGGTGGCGCGAATCCGATATTTGGGAGCAGCGTACGCCTGCCGATCGACAAAAGCTCTTCGATGCGGCTACGCTGGAAGTGGATGACGGCGGTCCCATCGTTTTCCCGGACGTGCAAGATGAATACGTGCTAGACCAGGCGGATGCGCGGCAGCGCGGCTGGGGCGAGGTCCACGCAGATTCATACGGTCGTCTACTCTACAGCCTGCAGACGCAGTTGAACCAGACATTTGGTTTTGACGACGAAACCAAACAACGTTCCATCAAAGAGCATTGGAAAGCAGTCATGGCCTGTGATCCTCGACGCTGGGGCGTAAGGGAATTCGCGCAATTGACTGAGTCCGAACTCGCGCAGCATGCCAAAAATTATTACCCCGTCTATTGCGTCGGCTATAACTGGCTGGAAGATTGCGAGTACTCTTCGCTGCGGCTGGAAAAACGGATTATCGAGATCCTCGCCTCATGGAAACAAGCGAAACGACGCTGCGATAAAGTGATTCTCATCACGCACTCGATGGGAGGATTGGTGGCGAGAGCCTGTGCGAAGCGAATTCCAGCGATGATCGCGGGCGTGATCCATGGAGTAATGCCAGCTTATGGAGCACCGGCAGCCTATCGGCGCATCGTCTGTGGCACCGAATCTTCGAATCCTAGCGATAGTCCTGCCGAAGGCGTGGCATCGTTCAAGCTCGCAAAAATTCTGGGTCATACGACAGAACGAACTACGCCTGTTCTTGCCACGTCCCCTGGCGCGCTTGAACTGCTTCCGAATCAACTTTATCCAGGTGCGTGGTTGCATGTACGGGTGATGAAGGTGCTTGGTCAGTCCGGCAGTCTGGCCGAAAAAAACAAGCTCGAAGGCGTTCGAGAGGCACCATCCGACTATTTGCATCTACCGAATAGCAAAGTGCCAAATCCTTACGACCTTTACCGTGACATGAAGTCTTGGTATCGACTCATCAATCCGGCCATCGCAGATCCAGCAGAGCAGTACGAGAAGGATGAGGGTGGCGTAGAGAACGCTATCAAGACTGCTATCAGCACAGCCGAAGAGTTCCATCACTCACTAGGCGACTACTATCATCCCAACTCCTATGCATTCTATGGCGACGATCCTGGCAAGCTGTCGTACTCGCAAGTTCGTTGGGTTGCTCGTCATTGGGGGAGTTTATCCACGGTTTATACCTCAGCCAACGTCGCGAAAGCACAGTACGTCCGTCGCATGTCCGATGGAAGCCGACGCGTCCTCGTTGAAGGAAAAGCTGAACTCGATTTTGCTCCAGAGCCCCAAGACGCACGTGGCGATGGCACGGTTCCGCACCTGTCGGGTTCCGGACCGATTGGCAAAGTGAAACAAGTCTTTCCAGCACGGGGTTTCAATCACCAGGAGTCATATAACAACGGCGACATGCTCATGCTGACGCTTCGCTTGGTTGTGAAGATTGCCCAGGAGATGTCGTAATGCACTGGATCCGACACAGGCTGGCAAAGCTGCTGGCCGGGATCGTTATCGCCGGGCTGGCAGGAACGTGGGCCATTGGAGCCGTCCGGGACCAAAGCGAGGTGGCGCGCATGACCGAAAAAATGAAGACTGTATGCGTCGGAAGGTTTTTGCTTGACCTGCCGGAGGAGGCCGAGGTTGAGTTATTTCGGCCACGGGTCGACGGTTTCGAAATCAATTCTTTTCGTGAGTCGGACGATGAGTTCCATTCTCGTGTCGCCGAGCGGGAGTCGCAGCTTAGAGCAATACCGGATCGATTGGGCGGCAACAGGAATCTGGAGACAGTGAAGGAAGTTAAGACTGAAGCTGGTTTGGTTGGAAAGATATTCGTACACGGCCGCACCGTGACTGAAGGTACTCAAGCGAATGGATTGGAGATTGAACGTTACCGGTACGAAGGAATTGATCTGGAGGGGCTTGTTCATGCTAACGGCGTCAGTTTTGATATTACTGGATCCAACTTTAGTCTCCGTTATGTGGGTGACCTACCGAAGCTAATCACCCAGTTGATACCAAACACTGGAAACCAGATTCCTGCGGCACCGGGATTTTGTATCGATCATGCCTATGTTCGTGAGCCTCTATCGGCAAGTCAGCGCGAAGAAGTCGTGATGGCAGCTCGTCTCCCCAGTCATCCGGATATCGAATTCTTGTTGATTGTGGCGGCCGGTGTCAAACCGGCAGAACAGGGTCTCCTTGAGCGAAATCGCGGCTCGCGTGGGCGGATGTCGATGTCTGAGATGAGCCACGTTTCAACAATCCGTGCTACCTCTCGCGATATCGATGGCATCGCTGGTGACGAGCTCGTGCAACGATTCACAGAAGATAATTCTGCCACGGTGTACAACTTTTGGTGGGAGGTTCCCGGTACGAGGGACGATGTCATGGTCCCGCATATCTCCCTTACTATGGACACAGGAAAAGGTGAGCACGGGCCTGTTCCGTCGTCTTTGTCGGAGGGAGTCGCACTTGGCCTATGGGAAAAGATATCGTCCAGCCTAAGAGTTCGTCCCACTGCAGTACAAAAGGCCCACGTGGCCGATCCTATCTCAATAGCCATCGGGACCCATGCGATGGCAGGGGAGGTCTGTCCGCAAAGCGGATGGTGGCAGTGCAGCGACACATGCAGCGGCGTGAACGTGCTGGGAGGTCAGCGGCAGTACTTGTGCAAAGGGCAGAAAATGCCGCAGGCCTTGCTTTTGCCACCGCAAACATTATGGCAGCGCATACGTGGGTTGCAGGCGAGCTATGAAGTCAATACACGTACGTCCTGGAAGCTGGCCGATAAGCGCGAGCGTGATCGAAACCTGCCCGCCCTTCCTTTGGCACAAGCGACTCTGGTCGCACAGGCAAGCAGCAGTCAGCTGAATGGCAATCTGTTGTCGGGCACGGAACCCGGTATGGCGATCGGATGCATCGCCAAGACAGGCATGCGATGCCCGGCTTCAGGCTGGTGGCGTTGCGAAGAATCGCAAGCGCTCGATGGCACGCGCTGGTTTGCAGTAGGGAGCTTGTTGCCGGCTGCCACGTTCGAAATCCCTTCTGCTGCATTTGGGCGGGCGTTTGGAAGGGCGCAGGCGATCCAGCGGCGCAGCGTGTGGCAGCTGGTGCGGCAGTCCGATACACCGGACGCATCCGCAGGGTCACCTCACGACGATCCAGTGCCGCCGGCACTCGCGTGACCTACCGCACGAAGCGTCGTGCTTTCCTAAGGATGAAGACCCGACTTGATCCCTCTGCTGCAAACATATTCACGAACGGATAACCAACCATGCCGAGGTGCTCGATGATCGTCGATCGTAAGCTTTCATGGGTCGTCGTCCCGTTCGTACTGGCTGGTACGATGATGGGAGCATGGGCGCTTGCAGATATGCGAACAAAGCGCGAAGTCGACAGCATTGCAGGAAAGATGAAAACGGTATGTGCCGGTCGATTCTTGATCGATATGCCAGAAGACGCACAGGTTGAACTAAGTAAGGCGCGCATCGATAATTTCGATATCGCGGCCTTCGAAGAGCCGGAGGCGGAGTTTCGGACGCGTGTGACTGAGCGCGAGAAGCAAATCACGGCCAAACCGGATTGGCGTGGTGGCGAGAAGAACCTGGAGTCGGCGAAAGCCGTGACAACGAACAGCGGACTCGTTGGAAAAATCTTCATGCACAGCCGCACTGTGGATGAGGGAACCCAGGGTGACGGTCTGGGTGGGGTGGAGCGTTATCGCAATGAGGGTATCTCGACGGAAGCGCTTGTGCACGGCCACGGCATCAGCGTCGACCTGTCCTCCGAGAGCCGCGCGCTTCAATGGGTAGATGATCTGCCCAGGCTGGTCAAGCAGCTTGAGGCAAATCCCGACAACCGCATTCCAACCGAGTCGGGATTTTGTATGGATCGTGTCTACGTCCGCGATCCACTCAGGGCCGATCAGCTCGAACAAATCATGATGCTCGCGCGACTGCCGAATTATCCGGACATAGAATTCCTGATGATTCTTGCTGCCGGAATCAAGCCGGAATCCAAAGGCTTGCTCGAACGAAGTCGCGCCTCAGATGCGCGTATGCCGCTGTTCGAAATGAATCATGTATCGACAATTCGCGGCGCTTCTCGGACGATCGGTGGACTAGTGGGTGACGAGCTTGTCGAACGGTTTACCGAGGACAATGCGGCGAAGGTGTACAGCTTTTGGTGGGAAGTCAACGGTACTGAAGATAACGTGTTCATTCCGCACGTCGTTTTTACGATGGACACGGGAAAAGGCAACCATTCGCCTGTTCCATCCTCTCTCTCGGAAGATGTTGCGCTTGCCCTATGGGACAGGATATCGTCCAGCATCCGGTTGCGACCGAGCGCCGTAAAGCACTCCGCTACCGGGCAAGCAGGCTTGACACCTGACAGCGCCAAGCTACCAAATCAAACGCCGGCCCCGCGCTGACCCTCGAACTCGATGCGCTGCGCCATCCTCGGCTTCGTCGCAGGCGCAGCCTTCCTGCAAACCCGAGCAGCCTTGCCCGACCCCTGGCACCTGCTGGCCTGCGCCCTGGCCGCATTGGTCCTGCTGCTGGCCCTGCGTGGCCCACTGCGTGCCACCTGCGCCGGCAGCCTGCTCGGCTTCTGCTGGGCCGCCATGCTGGCCCACGCCGCGCTGTCCCACGAGCTCGGCAAGTTAGACGAAGGCCGCGACCTCGACGTCATCGGCACAATTGCCAACCTGCCGCACGATTTCGGCGAAGGCGTGCGCTTCCAGCTCGCGGTCGACACCATCCTCGACCACGCAGCCCAGGTGCCGCCAAAGCTGGCCCTGTCCTGGTACGGCGCCGGAGAAAAAATCCATTTGCGCCCCGGCGAGCGGTGGCGCCTGACGGTGCGCCTGCAGCGGCCGCACGGCAACGCCAACCCCCACGGCTTCGACTACGAAGCCTGGCTGCTGGGCCAGGGCGTGCGCGCCACCGGCTACGTGCGTCCCGGCGCGAACAACCGCCGCCTCGATGCCTTCGTCGTCAGTCCGTCGGCCCTGGTCGAACGCACCCGCGATACGCTGCGCGCCCGTATCATTCGGGCGCTCGCAGGCAAGCCGTATGCCCCGGTGATCGTGGCGCTGGTCATCGGCGACCAGCGCGGCATCGAGCAGGCCGACTGGGACATCTTCAACCGCACCGGCATCAGCCACCTGGTGGCCATCTCCGGCCTGCACATCACGATGATCGCGGGCCTGGCCGCGTGGGCGGCCGCCGCCCTCTGGCGCCGCTCCTTTTTCACGAGGGCCCAGCTGCCCCTGCGCCTGCCGGCGCAAAAGGTCGCCGCCCTCGCCGGCGCCACGGCGGCCTTGCTGTACGTGCTGTTGGCCGGCTTCGGCGTGCCGGCCCAGCGCACCTTGTACATGCTGTCGGTGGTGGCCCTGGCCCTGTGGTGCGGGCGCCTGGCCAGCGTCTCGCACGTGCTCTGCCTGGCATTGGGCCTGGTGGTGCTGCTCGACCCGTGGTGCCTGCTGTGGCCCGGCTTCTGGCTGTCGTTCGGGGCGGTGGGCGTGATCCTGTACGTCGGCGTTGGCCGCATCGCGCGTGAAGAAAAAGGCTGGCGTGGCGCGCTGCGCACTGCCGCGCGCACCCAGTACGCGGTCACGCTCGGACTGGTGCCGGTGACGCTGCTGCTGTTTGCCCAGGTGTCGCTGATCGGCCCCGTTGCGAATGCCATCGCAATCCCGGTGGTCAGCTTCGTGGTCACGCCGCTGGCGCTGGCGGGCAGCCTGTTGCCGGCGCCGCTGTCGAGGCCGGTGCTGCTGTTGGCGCACCTGGCCATCGAAGGGCTGGCTACGATGCTGGCGTGGCTGGCCGGCTTGCCGCTCGCGGTCTGGAGCGCACCGAGCCCGCCGCCCTGGCTATTCCTGCTGGCGCTGCTCGGCACCGCCTGGATGATGGCGCCGCGTGGCTGGCCGCACCGCTGGATCGGTGCGGTGTCGTGGCTGCCGCTGTTCACCCTGTTGCCGACGCATCCGCCGCCGGGCCAGTTCCGCGTTACCGCCTTCGATGTCGGCCAGGGCATGGCGCTGCTGGTGGAGACCGAGCGGCACCGCCTGCTGTACGACACCGGCCCGCAATACGCCGCTACCCAGAACGGCGCCACGCGCGTGCTGCTGCCGTATTTGCGGGCGCGCGGCATCCATCGCCTGGATGGCTTGGTCGTCAGCCACAGCGACATCGACCATGCCGGCGGCGCGCTGACCCTGCTCGATGCGCTGCAGGTGGACTGGATGGCGAGTTCGCTGACCAGCGGTCACCCGGCAGTGCGCAAGGCGCCAAGCCACCGGCGCTGCGTGGCGGGACAAGCCTGGCACTGGGACGGCATCGTCTTCGAGATGCTACAGCCGACCGGGGCCAGCTACGACGACGCGGCCCTGAAGGCCAACGCGCGCAGCTGCACCTTGCGCATCTCCGCGAATGGCCGCGCGATCCTGCTGGCCGCCGATATCGAGGCGGCGCAGGAAGCCGAGCTGCTGCAAGCGCTGCCCGGCAAGCTGCGCGCCGACGTTCTGCTGGCGCCGCACCACGGCAGCGGCACCTCCTCGACGCCGGCCTTCCTGGCGGCGGTGGCGCCGTCGATCGGTGTGTTCCAAGTTGGACACCGTAACCGCTACAAGCATCCGCAAAAAAAAGTCTACGAACGCTACGGCGAACTCGGCATCCGTCGCCTGCGCACCGACGCCTCCGGCGCCCTGGTGTTCGACTTCGGCCAGGAAGTCACGGTGCGCGCCTACCGCGATGACCAGGCGCGCTACTGGTTCGACCGCTGAAGCGGGAATCAGCCGGCCAGCGGCAGCGCGATCGCTACCTGCAACCCGCCGCCGTCGCGGTTGCGCGCCGCGATGGTGCCGCCGTGGGCATGCACCACGCGCTGGGCGATTGCCAGCCCGAGTCCGTGGCCGTCGACGTTGTTCTTGCTCGGGTTCGAGCGGAAGAAGGGTTCGAATATGGTCGGCAGGTCGGCATCGCGGATGCCGGGACCGCGGTCCAGCACATCCACGTGCACTTGCTGGCCGCGCGCATACAGGCGGATGTCCACCTGGCCGCCGGCGCCGCCGTGCTTGACCGCGTTACGCACCACGTTCTCGACCGCGCTCCACAGCAGGTCGGGCGCGCCGCGCACGCTCACCACCAGCTCGCCCTCGATCTCGACCGCGATGGCCGGGCCGTCGTCGCCGGCCTCGAAGCGCGCATCCATGGCGATGCCGTCGACCAGCTCCTGCATGTCGACCAGTTCGTTCTTCGGCAGGTCGGCGTTCGCTTCCAGGCGCGACAGCGTCAGCAGTTCGCCGACCAGCTTGTCCATGCGTACGCTCTCGCGTTCGATGCGTTCCAGGGAAGTGGCGATCTTGTCCGGCTGCTGGTGGGCCAGGCCGATCGCCGCCTGCAGCCGCGCCAGCGGCGAGCGCAGTTCGTGCGAGACGTCGTGCAGCAGGCGGCGCTGGCCGTCCATCAGGGCGCGCAGCTGGCCGCTCATGCGGTCGAAGTCGCGTCCCAGGTCGTTCAGTTCGTCGCCGCCGATGTGGTCGCGGCCGGCGAAGCGTGGCGACAGGTCGCCGGCCGCCGCCGCCTCGAAGGCGCTGCGCAGCGCGCGGATCGGGCGCGAGAAATACCAGGCGAGGAGGGCGGCGAAGAACAGGCTGACGATGATCGCGGCCAGCATCGGGATCGGCCTGCTCATCGGAGAAAAGGGGCCGAAGGGGCCGCGCGGCCCATCGCCGCGGCCGAAGCCCGGACGGTCGTCGGGCCCGTTCGGACCAGGCATGCCGCCCGCGCGCGGATCGCCCTGGCCGGGGCCCTCCATGTTCGGTGACGGCGCGCCGTCGTTGCCAGGCCCGGGCGCGGCGACCTGCGCCGCCGTCAGCATGTCGCCGGCGGCGTTGCGGTACATGCGCGGCACGAAGATGAGCAGCTGCTGGCCGTCCGGCGCCTTCAGGCGGCGCACCGGCCGGTAAGGGCGGTCGGTGGCAAGTTCGCGGCGCGCCTGCTCGCGCATGCTCGGGGTGACGTCGCGTCCGAGCAGTTCGCGCCCGTTGTCGAACACCGCGTACACCGAATGCCGGCCTTTTTGCGAGACGATCTCGCGCAGCGCCGGCACGCCGCCGTATTTCAGGGCGATGGCCGCGGAGTCGAGCATGAAGCCGGCCGGCGGCCCGGTTTCGATCAGGGTGATGGCGTTCGACAGGCGCGCCTGCTCGCGCAGCCAGAACACGCTGCCGATGCCCACGGCGGCCGCGACCTGGGCCAGCAGGATCGACAGGAAGAACTTCCAGAACAGGCGCCGCGCGGGGCGGCCGATGCGGCGTGCCATGCTGGGCCCGGCCTCAGTCGCGGATCAGCTGGTAGCCGAGACGGTAGACCGTCTGCAGCGGCGAGCGGCCGTCGTCGAGCGTGCCGAGCTTGTGGCGCAGGCTGCTCAGGTGGACGTCGATATTCCGGTCGAAGCGCGCCAGCGGCCGGCCCAGGCCTTGCTCGGACAGTTCGTTCTTGCTGACCGGGCGCCCGGCGTGGCGCGCCAGTACTTCGAGCAGGTTGAATTCGGTGCTGGTCAGTTCCAGCGGCTGGCCGGCCCAAGTGGCGCGGCGCTGCTCGGGCATCATGCTCAGCTTGCCGACCGAGAGCACGACGCCGGCGCCGCCGCCGGGCGGCGTGTCCTGGGTGCGGCGCAGGATGGCGCGCACGCGCGCCGTCAGCTCGCGCGGGGTGCAGGGCTTGGTCACGTAATCGTCGGCGCCCAGTTCCAGGCCGAGGATGCGGTCGGCGTCGTCGCCGCGGCCGGTCAGCATCAGCACCGGGATGCGGCTTTGCGCGCGGATGCGGCGCAGGGTGTCGATGCCGTTCAGGGCCGGCATCATGACATCGAGGATGGCGATGGCATAGCGGCCGCTCAGGGCTTCGCGCGCACCGGTGGCGCCGTCGTGGGCGCAGGCGACCGCGAAGCCTTCCTGCTCGAGGTATTCAGTAAACATGCCGACCAGCTCGGCGTCGTCGTCGATTAACAGTACATGGTTCATGCCGCCGATGATAGCAAAGCGCCGCCCTCCGTGCTTTTCGGCGGGTCGGCCTTTTACCCAGCTTTACATGCCGTCGCCAGGGGCCGACAGCAGCGCCGTCCTTACGCCGTTTTACGCCGGCTTTACAGCGCTTTACAAGGCGCCCCACCAGAATGGCGCCATTCGACACGCAATGGAGCCAGAGATGAGCTTGACCCGCCTTACCGCCGCCGCATTCGCCGCCACCTTCGCCGCCACCTTCGCCGCCGCCACCTTCGCCGGCACTGCCCTGGCCGCGCCCGCACCGGACGCGCCGCCGCCCGGCGCGCCGTCAGCCGAACAGGATGCAGGCCCCGACTTCGGCCCCGGCCCGCGTGGCCCCGGTCCCGGCCCAGGGCACGGACCACGGATGGGCGGCCCCGGCTTGCCCTTCCTGCGCGGGATCGACCTGAGCGAAGCCCAGGAAGACCGCCTGTTCGCCATCCTGCACGCCAAGGTGCCGCAGCTGCGCGAGCAGGAAAAGGCCGAGCGCAAGGCGCTCGAAGCGCTGGATGCGATGCGCGAATCCGGCCGCGTCGACGACGCGATGGCGGCCGCGCAGGCCAGGGCGCTGGGCCAGGCGGTGGCCGCCCAGGAGCTGCTGCACGTGCGTACCGCGGCCCAGGTGATGGCCCTGCTCACGCCGCAGCAGAAGGCAACGCTCGAGCGCGACCCGGCGCCGCACGCAGCGCGCCAGTAAGCGGCGCGCAGTCACCGCATTCAGCGACAGGAGCATCAGCATGCACAAGCACGAACACCAACACGACCATGATCTGGGCCTGGCGGCCGATCTCGACAAACTCATGGGCGCGGCGGCCAGCAGGCGCCAGACCCTGCGCTGGCTGCTGGCCGGCGCCGCCACGGTGCCGCTGGCCAGCTGCGGCGGAGGCGGCGACAGCGGCACGGGCGCGGCCGGCAGCGCGGTCTCGAGCGGCAGCACGGGCAGCGGCAGCACGGGCAGCACCGGCACCGGCAGCACCAGCTGCGCCGTCATCCCTGAGGAAACCGGCGGCCCCTATCCGGCCGACGGCACCAACAGCAGCAACGGCAAGGTTGCCAACGCCCTGGTCCTGTCGGGCATCGTGCGCAGCGATATCCGCGCCAGCATCGCCGGCGCCAGCGGCGTGGCGGCCGGCGTGCCGCTGACGATCCGCCTGAAGATCGTGAACGTCGCCAGCAGCTGCGCCACGGTCACCGGCGCCACTGTCTACCTCTGGCACTGCGACCGCAACGGCAATTACTCGATGTACTCAAGCAGCATCAGCGCCGAGAACTACCTGCGCGGGGTGCAGGCCGCCGACGCCGACGGCTACGTCACCTTCCTCACCATCTTCCCCGGCTGCTACGACGGGCGCATGCCGCACGTGCACTTCGAGGTCTATCCGACGCTGGCGAAATCGACCACGGCATCGAACCGCATCAAGACGTCGCAGTTCACCTTCCCGCTGGCCACGTTGAACACGGTGTACACGGCCACCGGCTACAGCACCAGCGTGCAGAACCTGTCGCGCATCAGCTATGCCACCGACAACGTGTTCAGCGATGGCACGGCGCTGCAGATGGCGACGATGAGCGGCGACATCGTCAACGGCTATGTCGCGGAACTGACTGTAGGGGTTTCCCTCTAAAGGAGGAACGCACGGGAGCTTGTCGCCTTACAATCGAAACCCCATCTGTTTCGTGTGTCCCGTGCTCCATGACCAAACCCTTGCTGCATTTTTGCCACGGCAATAGCTTCCCGTCCGGCACCTACCGTCAGTTGCTCGACGGCTTGAGCGCGCACTACGAGGTGCGCAGCACCGACATGGTCGGGCACGATCCGCGCTACCCGGTGGGCGATGGCTGGAGCGGGCTGGTCGACGAGCTGATCGGCGAGCTGGAGGCATACGGCCAGCCGGTGATCCTGGTCGGCCATTCGCTGGGCGGCATGCTCAGTACCATGGCGGCGGCGCGCCGTCCCGAGCTGGCGCGCTGCGTGGTGATGCTCGATTCGCCGGTGGTGGCGGGCTGGCGCGCCTTCCTGTGGCGCATCGTCAAGCTGCTGGGCAAGGGCACCAAGTTCTCGCCGGCGCGCTTTTCCGAGCGCCGCCGCAACGTTTGGCCGGACCGCGACGCTGTCTACCAGCATTTCATGTCGAAGGACATCTTCGCCGCCTGGGCGCCCGGCGTGCTCGACGACTACCTGGCCGTCGGCCTGAAGCCGCATCCCGACGGCGTACAGCTGCGCTTCGACCGCGCGGTGGAAACGGCCATCTACAATTCGCTGCCCCACCACATGGGCGAGGTCATCCGTCACGACTTCCCGGTGCCGGTAGGCTTCATTGGTGCCGACCGTTCCGAAGAGCTGCGCCAGGCCGGGCTGGAATCGACCCGCAAGCTGGTCGGCGCCAACTTCGTGATGACCGAAGGCGGCCACCTGTATCCGATGGAAGACCCGGCCCGCGCGGCCCGCTTGACCCACGCGATGATCGTGCGCTTGCTGGGCCAGGAAGCTGGTCAGGGTGGCAACGAGAAGCAGGACCGGCGCGGGCTTTTCGCGTAAAATCGCGGGATTTTCCGACATACCTGAAAGAGCAGCATGGCAATCAAAAGCGATAAATGGATCCGCCGCATGGCGCAGGAAACCGGCATGATCGAACCCTTCGCGCCTGGGCAAGTGCGCGAGGCCGATGGCCGCCGCATCATTTCCTATGGCACCTCGTCTTACGGCTACGACATTCGCTGCGCCGACGAGTTCAAGATCTTCACCAACATCAACAGCACCATCGTCGACCCGAAGAACTTCGACGAGAAGTCGTTCGTGGACATCAAGAGCGACGTCTGCATCATTCCGCCGAACTCCTTCGCGCTGGCACGCACCATGGAATACTTCCGCATTCCGCGCAATGTGCTGACCGTCTGCCTGGGCAAGTCGACCTACGCGCGCTGCGGCATCATCGTCAACGTGACGCCGTTCGAGCCGGAGTGGGAGGGTTATGTGACGCTGGAGTTCTCGAACACGACGCCGCTGCCGGCCAAGATCTATGCCGGCGAAGGCTGCGCCCAGGTGCTGTTCTTCGAGTCCGACGAAGTCTGCGAGACTTCGTACAAGGACCGTGGCGGCAAGTACCAGGGCCAGCATGGCGTGACCCTGCCGAAGACCTGATACGGTTTTCGATGACGGGTGCCCGGATCCGTATCGTATTTTCCTGAGGCTGGCCCATGGCTGATTGCTGCAGTGGCGGCTGCGCCGCCGACACGGCGCCGGTCGATCCGCGCTACCGGCGCGTGCTGTGGATTGCGCTCGTCGTCAACGCCGCCATGTTCGGCGTCGAGCTGGTCGGCGGCTGGGCGGCGGGTTCGGTCTCGCTGCTGGCCGATGCGGTCGACTTCTTCGGCGACGCTGCCAACTATGGCATTTCCCTGTTCGTGCTCGGCCTGGCGCCGGTATGGCGCTCGCGCACGGCGCTGGTGAAGGGCGCGACTATGGGCGCCTATGGCGCGTTCGTGATCGGCGCTGCGCTGTGGCACCTTGCGTCGGGCACGCTGCCGGCGGCGCATACCATGGGCGTGATCGGCACGGCGGCGCTGCTGGCGAATGGGCTGGTGGCGGTGCTACTGTTCGCGTTCAGGAATGGCGACGCCAACATGCGCTCGGTGTGGCTGTGCACACGCAATGACATGATCGGGAATGTGGCCGTGCTGCTGGCGGCGCTGGGGGTGTGGCAGGCGGGGAGCGGGTTGCCTGATTTGCTCGTGGCCGGCGTGATGGGCTTCCTGGGCCTGAGCGCAGCGCGCAGTGTGATCGTCCAGGCGAGGAGGGAATTGAACACGCGTTCCGTGACGCCAGCCCCAGCCCCGGTGATCGAATTGAAGCGACGCTGACCGTACGGTGGGCACGGAGTGCCCACGCGGTTACGTGCCTATCGGGTGTACGCTGCGGCAAATAATCGCTCGTACCGTCTCCGCAGTCAGGAACCCATTGGACGCTGGCGGCTTCGGCGTTTCCGCGAGCGAGGCATCCCAGCTAACGGTGCAAGGATACGCACGTAACCGCGTGGGCACTCCGTGCCCACCGTACGGGAAGTGCCGGCGAGATGCCCCGGATACGAAAAAAGAGGAGCCAGCGGCTCCTCTTCTCACATCACATTCGCGCAGCCATCAATCCTGGCGCACGCAATCCACGAAGTAACCCAGCTTGCCATCCACCTCGCGCTTGACCAGGCCGTGCACGTCGGTCTCGAAGCCCGGGAAGCGTTCGTTGAAATCGCGTGCGAAGCGCAGGTAGTCGACGATGGTCTTGTTGAAGCGCTCGCCGGGAATCAGCAGCGGAATGCCCGGCGGGTAAGGCGTCAGCAGGATCGCGGTAGTGCGGCCTTCGAGGTCCTCGATGGCCACGCGCTCGATGTCGCGGCGCGCCATCTTGGCGAATGCGTCCGACGGTTTCATTGCCGGCACCATGTCCGACAAATACATTTCGGTGGTCAGGCGCGCCACGTCGTACTGCTTGTAGAAGGTGTGGATGCCGGTGCACAGGTCGCGCAGGCCGCGGTCTTCGTAGCGCGGATTGGCCGAGGCGAACTGCGGCATCACCTGCCACATCGGCTTGTTGCGGTCGTAGTCGTCCTTGAACTGCTGGAGCGCCGTCACCAGGGTATTCCAGCGGCCCTTGGTGATCCCGATCGTGAACATGATGAAGAACGAATACAGGCCGCACTTCTCGATGATGACGCCGTGCTCGGCCAGGTACTTGGTGACGATCGAGGCCGGGATGCCGGTGTCGCCGAACTTGCCGTCCAGGGACAGGCCAGGCGTGACGATGGTCGACTTGATCGGATCGAGCATGTTGAAGCCTTCGGCCAGGTTGCCGAAGCCGTGCCAGTCGTCGTCGGCATGGATCATCCAGTCCTTCTGCTCGCCGATGCCTTCCTCGCCCTTGACGTCCGGGCCCCAGACCTTGAACCACCAGTCGTCGCCGAACTCGAGGTCGACCTTCTTCATGGCGCGGCGGAAGTCCAGCGCTTCCAGGATCGATTCTTCCACCAGGGCGGTGCCGCCCGGCGCTTCCATCATGGCGGCGGCGACGTCGCACGAGGCGATGATCGAATACTGCGGCGAAGTCGAGGTGTGCATCAGGAAGGCTTCGTTGAAGGCGTCCTGGTCGAGCTTCACGGAGTCCGATTCGCGCACCAGCACCTGCGACGCCTGCGACAAACCTGCGAGCAGTTTATGGGTCGACTGGGTCGAGAAGATCATCGACTGCTTGGCGCGCGGGCGGTCGCGGCCGATCGCGTGCATGTTCTTGTAGAAGTCGTGGAAGGTCGCGTGCGGCAGCCAGGCTTCGTCGAAGTGCAGGGTGTCGATGCGGCCGTCGAGCATTTCGCGCAGGGTTTCCACGTTGTAGACCACGCCGTCGTAGGTCGACTGGGTGATGGTCAGGATGCGCGGCTTCTTGTCCTTGGCTTCGCGTGCGAACGGGTTCGCCTCGATCTTGCGGGCGATCGATTCGGGCGTGAACTCTTCCAGCGGGATCGGGCCGATGATGCCCAGGTTGTTCCGGGTCGGCATCAGGAACACGGGGATCGCGCCGCACATGATGATCGAGTGCAGGATCGACTTGTGGCAGTTACGGTCGACCACGACGATGTCGCCCGGCGCGACGGTGCTGTGCCAGACCATCTTGTTCGAGGTCGAGGTGCCGTTGGTGACGAAGTAGCAGTGGTCGGCGCCGTAGATGCGCGCGGCGTTGCGCTCGGACTTGGCGACCGGACCGGTGTGGTCGAGCAGTTGGCCGAGTTCCTCGACCGCGTTGCAGACGTCGGCGCGCAGCATGTTCTCGCCGAAGAACTGGTGGAACATCTGGCCCACTGGGCTCTTCAAGAAGGCGACGCCGCCCGAGTGGCCGGGGCAGTGCCACGAATAGGAGCCGTCGTAGGCGTAGTTCACCAGCGCGCGGAAGAAGGGCGGCGCCAGCGAATCGAGGTAGGCCTTGGCTTCGCGGATGATGTGGCGTGCGACGAATTCCGGCGTGTCCTCGAACATGTGGATGAAGCCGTGCAGCTCCTTCAGGATGTCGTTCGGGATGTGGCGCGAGGTGCGCGTTTCGCCGTAGATGTAGATCGGGATGTTCGAATTCTTGTGACGGATCTCCTGCACGAAGGCGCGCAGGCGGGTCAGGGCGAAGTCGGTTTCCTCGAACGAGCCGCCGCCGAATTCCTCGTCGTCGATCGACAGCACGAAGGCCGAGGCGCGCGACTGCTGCTGGGCGAACTGCGACAGGTCGCCGTAGCTGGTCAGGCCAAGGACTTCCATGCCTTCTTTTTCCATCGCGGCAGCCAGCGCGCGAATGCCCAGGCCGGACGTGTTCTCGGAACGGAAATCCTCGTCGATGATGACGATGGGGAAGCGAAATTTCATTGACAACTCCAATGCGAAGCGCCGTGTGAGCGGGCCGCGTCGGGTTGACGCGGCCCGCTCACACGGCACCGAAAAATAAGATGCGGATTTTCGCAGAAAACCCGCCGTCCGGTGAACATTTTTTTGTTAGGGTAACCACATGCGGCCACCCATGGCGCACTCTAGCGGCTAAGCGCGCGCGCGCCGGCCCAGGCCCTTGAACAGTTCGACGCCAAGGATGGCGCCGAGGGCCGCGATGAAGGGCGCCGCCACCAGCGGCGTCGGCTCCAGGTGCAGCCAGGCGAAGGCGCCGATCACCAGGCCGAAGGCGGCCACGGTGACGGTCGCGCCCAGCAGCCAGGTGCGGCGCGCGAGCAGGGCCACGGCCGCCAGCGAGATCGCGATCTGCTGGGCCACCGAGGCCAGCGCCCACTGGCGGTGGCGGTGCAGCGCTTCGTCCGAGCGCGCGCTGAAGGCGGCCGACGAGGCTTCCCAGCGCTCGGCCTCGATCCGGATCTCGTCCTTCTCCTGCTGGTAGCGCAGCACCTCGGCGCGGTAGTGCACGTGGTCGACGCCGGGCAGGTTGGTCGCCAGCTCGGCCAGGTTCTGCTTGTTCGACTTGGCCTGGTAGTGGTTCCAGGCGTTGGCGGCGCTGGTCTTGTCGATCGCCGCGCTGTTCTTCATCAGGGCCGCCTCGTTGTAGCTGCTGTTGCCGATGAAGCCGAACAGGGTGCCAATGGTGGCCAGGATGGCGATCAGCACCGCCACCTTGCCGGCAAAGCCGTCGCCGCCGCGCGAAGCCGGGGCCGGGAGGGTCGTCCTGCTCATGCTGCGCGCTTCCGCTCGTAGGTCACAAAAGCGTAGCCGTAGCCCTTGGCCTCGGAGTGGTGCTCCTCGCGCGCGGTCTCGGTCCACACGGCCGGGTCGATGGCGGGGAAGAAGGTGTCGCAGTCGAAGCTGTGGGCGATCTCGGTGACGATCATGCGCTCGGCCTTCTCCAGCGCGGCCGTGAAGATCTGGGCGCCGCCGATGATGCTGGCTTCCTCGCCCTGGACCAGGGCGATGGCGTCTTCCAGCGAGGTCACCGCGTCCACGCCTTCGTGGCGCCAGTCGGCGTTGCGGGTGACGACGATGTTCTGCCGGCCCGGCAGCGGACGGCCGATCGAATCGAAGGTCTTGCGGCCCATGATGATCGGACGGCCCAGCGTGACGCGCTTGAAATGGGCCAGGTCTTCGGGCAGGTGCCAGGGCAGCTGGTTGTCGATGCCGATGCCGCGCTGGGCGTCGATGGCGACGACCATGGTCAGGCGGGTCATCGTGACAGTCCCGATGGCTTGGCGAAAGAGGGGAAAACAGCGCACATGGTGGAGATCCTTGTTGCAATGCAATGAAGACGGCAGATGGTGTCGTGACTTGGGCTGTCTGTCAAGATTTTGGAAGGAAAGTGCGTGATTCCGGCCACGCGCGCATGAAAGAGGAGGCTGCGCCAACGCAGAACATTGATCACTGGCACATGGAAAGCTTGCTGTCTTACTGAGAGGAGCAGGCCATGGGGAAAAAGGCTATCAAGGCGGCCGGCCGCGCGCAGGCGTTCAAGCAGGCAAGCGAAGCAGAGGTCATGCACATGGTCGTGCTCGGCCAACTGTTTGTTGCCGGAGCCGCGGTCTTGTTCCCCGAGCTGCTGACGTTTGAAGGCGCCTGGCTGGCGGTGCCGGGATTTTGCGCCGGCATGGTAGCGTTGTACTTCCTGTGCTATTTCCAGCAGGTCGTCATCGAAGGCAGTTTCGTCCAGGTCAAGAGTACCGCCACGCTTTTTCGTTGGCGCCGTTTCGATGTGGGCGACGTCCAGGGGGTGCGACGCGTGTCCGGGTCCAGCGACGCCGACGTCCAGGCTTTTATCGTCTCGTTCAAGCCGGCGCACGAACGCTCCTGGAAGCGTGTCCGCCTCGTAACCAGCAAGAGCGCAGGTGCGAACGATGGAATCGATGCGCCTGTCATGCTTGCGTTCATGCGCGCCGTGACCTGCGTACAGCCGGATCTCAAGGTCGAGAACCTGCCGCCGGGTTATCGCGGCGCGCTGGCGCAGCCGCCGCTGCCCCTTTCTGCGCCGGCTGCGCCGCCCAGCCGCGGCAAGACACGCAAGCGCAAGCAGGCTGCCGCTGCGGATCGGGCAAACAGGAGCAGCCGGTCCAACGTCAATTTGTGACCAGGCTTCAGACGCTCACATGCGATCGAACAGGCCGCTGCCGTCCCAGCGCGGCAAGGTGGCGGTCGCGCGAGCCGGTACGGCCTTGACTGCATAGTCTGCACCGAGTCTGTCCAGCAGGCGCGGGAAGGCGCGGCAGTAGCTGGGCTGGATACCCGCCATTCGGGCCAGGCGTGCGTAATCGACGACGCAGCCAGGCGGCACCGCATCCAGCACCGCCAGCACCCGCTCGCGCCAGTCGTCGGGCCAGGCCGGCATGCGTCCATCGAGCTGCATGATCGTGTCGCCCGCAACGACGATGCCACTTGCAATCACGCGTGCCAGCATGCCACGCCGGCTTCCCAGCGCAGCGGCCAGGCCGCGCCGCTGCAGGTCGAGCTGGCCACAGGCCTCGCACTGGAACATCAATCGGATGCGTACGTCGTTGCCGAGCTGGAGAATCGTGCCGGAAGCGAGACTGGCCGTATCGACATCGACCAGCAGGTTTTCGCGCAGCGCGTGCGCAGGAAGACCGAACGTGTCGTAGACCGGGGCGCTGGCCAGCAGCAGCTGGCGCGGCGAAACCGGGTCGGCGTGGATGTCGCCTTCGAAGCCGGCGCCCGCAACAGCCACGGCGCGCGCGACCTGCACCGGCTGCGTGCCCCGCTGCGCACGCAGCGACAGGGCGCCGACCTGGCCAATGACCATCGCGCCCGCCTCGCTCAAACCGCGACCGGCGCCTTGATACCCGCGTGCGACTGGTAATCGACGAATTCGAAATCCTCGAACCGGTAGTCGAACAGCGACTCCGGCTTGCGCTTGATGACCAGCTGCGGCAGCGGCAGCGGTTCGCGCGAGAGCTGCAGCGCGGCCTGCTCCAGGTGGTTCGAATACAAGTGGCAGTCGCCGCCGGTCCAGACGAAATCGCCTACTTCCAGCCCGGCCTGCTGGGCCATCATGTGGGTCAGCAGCGCGTACGAGGCGATATTGAAGGGCACGCCCAGGAAGATGTCGGCGCTGCGCTGGTAGAGCTGGCAGGAGAGCTTGCCGTCGGCCACGTAGAACTGGAACAGCGCGTGGCAGGGCGGCAGCTTCATTTGCGGGATGTCGGCCACGTTCCAGGCCGAGACGATCATCCGACGCGAGTCCGGCGTGGTCTTGATCTGCTCCATCACCTGGGCGATCTGGTCGATGTGCGCGCCGTCCGGCGCGGGCCAGTTGCGCCACTGGTAGCCGTAGATGGGACCGAGGTCGCCGTTGGCGTCGGCCCATTCGTCCCAGATCGAAACGCCGTTGTCCTTCAGGTAGGCGATATTGGTCGAGCCCTGCAGGAACCAGATCAGCTCATGGATGATGGACTTCAGGTGCACCTTCTTGGTGGTCACCAGCGGGAAGCCCTCCTGCAGGTCGAAGCGCATCTGGTGCCCGAACACGGACAGCGTGCCGGTGCCGGTACGGTCGGTTTTATGGGCGCCGTGCTCTTTCACATGGCGCATGAAGTCGAGGTATTGGCGCATCGCGATCCTTCAGCAGAAAACCCGGCATTGTAGCTTATAGCTCGGCCGCCAACAGCGCCAGGGCGTGGACGATTTTCTCGTCCGGCGTGTGCAACAGGTTGTCGCCGACGTACAGCTCGAAGTAGCTGGTGTCCGACAGCACGCCGTGGCTGATGCGGTTGAACAGCCAGACGCCGTGCTCCTCGGCCAGCCGCTGGCGGATGGCCAGGGCGCGCTCGCGGCCCACCGGCAGGTGCAGGTGCAGCATGTTCGCCGCCGGGCGCGCCGGATTCACGCGGATCGCTGGATGCGCGCGCAGGGCCTCGTACAGGAATTCGGTGCGCTTGAAGTAGGCCGGCATTGCGGCCAGGCGCTCGTCGAACTGCATTGCTGCGGCCACGATATACGGCGAGCGGTGGATCACGTTACCGCCCTGGCGCCGGAACCATTCGGCGGCGCGCGCGACGAAATCATGGCTGCCGGCCAGCATGGCGCCACCCAGGCCGCCGATGCCCTTGTACAGCGACACATACACCGAGTCGAAGCCGGCGGCGATCTCGGCCACCGGCTTGCCGTAGCCTGCGGCCGCTTCCCACAGGCGCGCGCCATCCATGTGCAGATGGGCGCCGCGCGCCCGGCAGTGGGCCTTGATGGCCTCCAGCTCCTCCCAGGATGGGACTTGGCCGCCGATCTCGCGCATCGGCAGTTCCAGGCCGACGGCGGCCAGGCGGTCGGGGATGGCGTCCAGGTCGGCGGCGGTGAAGGGGCGATGGCGGTCGCCCACTTGCAGGGCGTCGAAATGGTCGAGCAGCTGCCAGTTCGAGCGCTCGTGCACGAAGATGTGCGAGGTCGGGTGCAGGGCCACGGGGGCGCGGTGACGGTCCATGCTGGCCAGGCGCAGGGCCGTGACCTGGGTCATGGTGCCGCTGATGCAGAACACGGCGGCGGGAAAGCCGAGCAGGGCGGCGATCTTGTGCTCGAAGGCTTCGATCAGGGCGCCGCTGCCGTAGACGTCGTGCTCGACATCGTTGGCTTCGCACCAGGCGCCCATGGCGGCGTACAGCTCGGCGGGACGGCGGGCGCGGTGGCCGGGGAAGATGGTGTGGCAGCGGCGGATCAGGTCGGCGTCGGTCAAGATGGGCTCCGTTCGGAAGGAGCGCAAGTTTACACCGAACCGGTGGGGCGGGCCACCACGGCCCGCCCGGCAGGCGTTACCGCAGTGCCAGCGCCTTGGCCTGGGCCGGCAGCGCGCCGTTTGCGCCATTGCCATCGAGGCGGAACGCACGCACCGCACGCGCCAACTGGGCTGCCTGGTCCTGCATCGCCTGCGCGGCGGCGCTGGCTTCCTCGACCAGGGCGGCATTGCGCTGGGTCGATTCGTCCATCTCGCCGATCGCCAGGTTCACCCCCTCGATGCCGCTGCTTTGCTCCGCGCTGGCGGCGCTGATGTCGGCCATGATGTCGGTCACGCGGGCCACGCTGGCCAGCACTTCGTGCATGGTCACGCCGGCTTCGCCCACCAGCGCCCTGCCGGCTTCGACGTCGCCGGTCGAGGCGGCGATCAGGCTCTTGATTTCCTTGGCGGCTGCCGCGCTGCGCTGGGCCAGGTTGCGCACTTCGTTGGCGACGACCGCGAAGCCGCGGCCTTGTTCGCCGGCGCGCGCCGCTTCCACGGCGGCGTTCAGCGCCAGGATGTTGGTCTGGAAGGCGATGCCGTCGATGACGCCGGTGATGTCGCCGATCTTGCGCGAGGACTGGTTGATCGACTCCATCTTGTCGACTACTTGCGCCACGATGTTGCCGCCTTTTTCGGCGACGGTGGAGGCGTTCATGGCCAGCTGGTTGGCCTGGCGCGCGTGGTCGGCATTCTGGCGCACGGTTTCCGTCAGTTCACCCATCGACGAGGCGGTGGTGGCCAGGCTGGCGGCCTGCTCTTCGGTGCGCGAGCACAAATCGAGGTTGCCGGTCGAGATTTCCTGCGAGGCGTTGGCGATCTGCTCGGCGCCGTCGCGCACGTTGCCGACCACGTTCGACAAATTGCGGCTGATGCCGTTCATGGCCTCGGTCAGGCGGCCGATCTCGTCCTTGCCGCGGCTGGCGATGGTCACCGTCAGGTCGCCTTCGGCGATACGCACGGCGGCGTCGCGCACTGCGGCCAGCGGTCGGGTGACGGCCTTGCGCACGAAGGCGTACAGGGCGACGGCAAAGGCGGCCAGCGCGACCAGCCCGAACACGATGTAGCGGTTGCGCAGCGAGGTCGCTTCGGCCGTGATCTCGTCGCGGTAGGTGCCGCCGGCGATGACCCAGTTCCAGTCCTTGAACGGGGTGTAGACGGCGAACTTCTCGCGGATCGCCGCTTCACCGGGGTTCTGCCATTCGTAGCTGATCTCGCCGTCCTTCTTGTCGAGCATCTCCTTCACGAACAGGCGGCCATCCTTGCTCTTGCTGTCGAGGATATTCTTGCCTTCGGCGGTCGGGTGCACGATCACGTCGCCCAGGGTCTTGCCCGGCGCCGCGTTCAGCACATAGAAGTAGCCGGTGTCGCCGACCTTGGCCGAGCGGATGCGGTCCTTCAGCGCTGCCAGGTCCTTGCTGATGTCGATGCCCACGTACAGCGCGCCGACCACCTTGCCGCCGGCGTCGCGCACCGGTTCGTACTGGGTGATGAACTGCTTGCCGAACAGGGTCGCCAGGCCGACGTAGACCTTGCCCTCGCGCAGGGCGGCGTAGGCCGGGGCGGCGCGGTCGAGCTGGGTGCCGACGGCGCGCTCGCCGTTTTCCTTCTTCACCGAGGTGCTGACGCGGACAAAATCCTCGCCGCTGGCGGCGAAGATGGTCGCGTTGCCGCCGGTCTCGCTCGAGAAGCGGTCGGGGGCGGTGAAGTCGAGATTGAGTGCCTGGCCGTCGTGCTTCAGGGTCGGCACGGCCTTGCCGCCGATGTCGACCGTCTCGGCCGTGTCGAGTGCAAAGGCGCCCGGGAAGCCGGCGGCGAACACGCGGCCGAAGCTGACCGCTTCGCTCGAGACGGTCTTGTGGAACAGCGAGACCGTGGCCACCAGGCCGTCGAGCTCGGTCTTGACGCTGCGCGCAGCGCGTTCTTCGAGCAGCGAGGAGGTGGTGGTGCTGATCGTCAGCACCAGGGCGGCGATGATGAGGCCGACCAGGGCAAAGCTGAAGGCGCTGATCTTGGAGCCGACGCTCCAGTTGGCAGGTTGGAATGTGCTGTTGGACATGGTGAGAGAAATAAGGTAAATGCTGGTTTCTCTCCGGATCATAACCGTGCGTTATTCCTCAATGCAATGAAAGTTGCCCTTAATCAGTGCAGATGCTGCGCCATGACAACGCATTGTGTATTTACTGTAAATGAATGTGGTGAAACTGTAATGCCGCCAGGTTGGCGTAGATGCCGCCTTGCGCCACCAGCGTCGCATGGGTGCCGGTCTCGACGATGCGGCCGTCTTCCATCACCACGATGCGGTCGGCGCGCTGCACGGTGGCCAGGCGGTGCGCGATGATGACCGTGGTGCGCCCAACCATGGCCGCTTCCAGCGCGCCCTGCACCAGGCGCTCGGACTCGGCGTCGAGGGCGCTGGTGGCTTCGTCGAGCAGCAGCAGCGGCGGGTTCTTCAGCAGGGCGCGCGCGATGGCGATGCGCTGGCGCTGGCCGCCCGACAGGCGCACGCCGCGCTCGCCGAGGAAGGAGCGGTAGCCTTGCGGCAGGCGCTCGATGAATTCGTGGGCGGCGGCCAGCCTGGCCACGGCAATCACTTCCTCGTCGCTCGCTTCCGGGCGGCCATAGCGGATGTTTTCCATCGCGTCGGCCGAGAAGATCACCGTATCCTGGGGCACGATGCCGATCGCGCCGCGCAGGGTGTGCAGGTCGAGGTCGCGGATGTCGACGCCGTCGAGGGTGATGGCGCCGGTCTGCGGGTCGTAGTAGCGCAGCAGCAGCTGGAACAGCGTGGTCTTGCCGGCGCCCGAGGGGCCGACCACGGCCACGGTCTCGCCGGGGCGGATGTCGAGCGACAGGTGCGCGATGGCCGCGCTGTCCTGGCGCGACGGGTAGGCGAAGGTCACGTCGTGCAGGGCCAGCGCGGCGCCCGAGCCGGTGCGGGCCGGCAGCGGCAGCGGGCGGGCCGGGTTGCGGATGTCCGAGCGCGCCGCCAGCAGTTCCAGCAGGCGTTCGGTGGCGCCGGCCGCGCGCTGGGCTTCGCCCATGGTTTCCGACAAGGCGCCGATCGAGCCGGCCACGATCGAGGCGTACAGGATGAACTGGCCCAGGTCGCCGCCGGTCATGTCGCCGTTCAGCACCGCATGCGCGCCCAGCCAGAGCACGAAGACGATGGTGCCGAACACCAGCACGATGGCCAGCATGGTCAGCAGCGAACGGGCGCGGATGCGCTGCATCGCCGCGCCGAAGGCGCCTTCAACCGAGCTGCCGAAGCGGCTCGCTTCGATCTTTTCGTGGGTATAGGCCTGCACGGTCGGCATCGCGTTGAGGATTTCGCCGGCCAGGGCCGAAGCGTCGGCGATGCGGTCTTGCGAGTCGCGCGAGAGCTTGCGCACGCGGCGCCCGAACAGCACGATCGGCACGATCACCGCGACCAGCAGGCCGAGGATGATGGCGGAAAGCTTGGGGCTGGTCACGAACAGCATCGCCAGGCCGCCGACGAACAGCAGGGTATTGCGCAGGGCCACCGAGATGCTGGTGCCAACCACGGCCTGGATCAGCGTGGTGTCGGTGGTCAGGCGCGACAGCACTTCGCCGGTCTGCGTGGTCTCGAAGAATTCCGGGCTCTGGTGCACCACGTGGCTATAGACGGCGCTGCGGATGTCGGCCGTCACCCGTTCGCCCAGCCAGGACACCATGTAGAAGCGCGCCGCGGTGGCGATGCCGAGCACGGTGGCCACGCCGAACAGCGCCAGGAAGGTGGCGTCGACATTCTTGATGCTGTGGGCGCCGGCCGCCGCACCGAAGCCGAGGTCGATCATCTGCTTGAAGGCGGCGGGAATGGCGAGCGTGGCGCCGGCCGCGAACAGCAGGGCCACGCCGGCCAGGAGGAACTGGCGGCGGTAGGGGCGCAGGAAGGGGAGCAAGCCCTTGAAGGCGGCGAGGCTGCCCTTGGCGGGCGCGGAGGAGGCGGTGCTGCTCGGGGTGTTGCCGGGGGCGGACTTGGTCGCAGTGTTGGTCATCGTGTTGCTTGTTGTTGTTCTGTCTCGGGTCATCGTTTCATTACTTCCGCATTACAGCTCCATCGTGCGCAGGTAGCCGGTCAGCTCCAGGTAGCCATGCCCGGCCGGCACGCCGTCGCGCGCCACCGATACCGCGCCTTCCCAGTAGACGGCGCCGGTCGAGCGGCGCGAGTCGAGTTCCTGGTCCGGCTGCAGGGGCGTGACCTGCCAGCGCGTGGCGCCCGTCGTGACCGTGGTGGCAACCGGATACTCGGCGTTCGTGCGCGGCGACTTCCAGCGCGCCTGCGGCGAAAAACTCACCTGCTCCGGCGCGTAGCGGGTGACCTTGCCGGCGCGGTCGCGCACGGTGGCGTGCGCCCATAGTTTACCACCTCGCTTGCTTCTCACCTGGAAAGCCATCAGCGCCGAGCCGTCGTCGAGGTTGGCCGCGACCCAGTCCCAGCCGCTGGCCTCGGGCTGCAGGGCTTCGCTCGACCATTCGTGGTCGAACCAGGCGCTGCCCGTGACCGCCTCCACCGCGCCGGGCCGGCCGGCCATGCCGCTGACGCGCAGCTGCGGATGGCTGTAGTAGTAGCTCGCGTGCTGCGCCGCCGCGCCCTTGCGCGAATAGCCGCCTTCGCCCTGCACCAGCACCGGCTGGGTCGGGGTCAAGCGCAGTTCCATGCTGATTTCGCCCGATTTCACGGTGACGCGGTAGCTGCCGTCCGGCGCGCGTGTCATGCGCCAGTCGTCGAGCTTGACATCGAGGTCGCCGGTCTTCGCATACGCCAGGCCGAAGCCTGCGCGCGCGCTGCGCTGGTCGTGCAGCAGCTTGCCCACGGCCGGATCGGACAGTGCGGCATGGCCGATCACCAGCTGGTGCGGTGCGAACGCGCTTGGATTTGCCGTATCGTGTTCGGTGCGGCTGCGGAAGAAGGTGACCTGGAAGCCGAGCGGCTTGCCGTCGCTCCGCTTCAGCCAGCCGGTGACGTACCACCACTCGGTGCGGAAGTCGGGGTGGGCCCCGTAGTCGCGCGGGAAAGTCATGGCCCGGCCCGGCGTCACCGGCGCAAAGCTGGGCGGTGCGGCGAACACCAGCTGGCTCGCGAGCAGCAGAAGCACGATAAGTAACCGCATCACCAATCCTCCCTCACGGCGCGCACCGGCCCGCCGGACAAGGCATAGCGCCCCGACACCAGGGCCGTGGCCACCGAGGCGCCGACCAGCACGGCCGCGACGGTGGCCAGCAAGCCCCAGGGCAGGTGCAGCTGCATGGTCCAGTGGAAGGATTGCGGATTCACGACGAATACGAGAATCAGGCTGATCACCAGGCCGAGCCCGAAGCCGCAGGCCACACCGAGCGTGGTGAGCAGCCCGCCTTCGCAGGCCAGGATGCCCAGCACCTGGCCGCGCGTTACGCCCACGTGACGCAGCATGCCGAACTCGCGTGCCCGCGCCAGGGTCTGGGCCGAGAAGGTGGCGGCCACGCCGGACAGGCCGATGACGATGGCGATCGCTTCCAGCAAATAGGTGACGGCGAAGCTGCGGTCGAAGATCTGCAAACTGGCGGCGCGGATGTCGCCGGGCCGCGCCAGCTGCAGCGCCGGGCCGAAGGGCAGGGCGCGCAAGGCGCGTTCCACGCGGTCGGTGGCGGCCTCGTTGCCGGCATAGATGGCGGCATCGGTCACCGCCGTTTCGCCGGTCAGGGCGCGGTAGTCGGCCAGCCGCACGACGATCGAGCCGGACTGGTTGGCGTAGTCGCGCCAGACGCCGGCAATGAAGAAGGACGCCGGCTTGCCGCCGAGAGGCACATCGATGGCCTGGCCGACGCGCGCGCCGTACAAATCGAGCATGGCTTCCGACACCCAGGCCGGGCGCGCACCCGCCGGCACCGGGGCAGGGGCGCCGACCAGGAACAGCAGGCGGCCCGGGTCGGCGGCGTCGATGTCGCGCGCGATCAAGACCACGTCGGGCCGGTCGGCGCGCAGCGAGATCGGCCGCGTGCGCAGGAACTGCACTTGCGCGATGCCGGGCGTGGCGCGGATCGCGGCCTGCTCGTCCGGTCCCAGCGAGCCGGTGCTGCCGCCGGCGGCGGTGCGCACGTACAAATCGGCCGGCAGGATATGGCGCATCCAGTCGTCCACCGACACGCGGAAGCTGGACACCATGATCCCCATCGCCACCATCAGGCTGAAGCTGGCCAGCACGCCGCCGAGGGCGATCGAGGCCTGGCCCGGCGCATTTGCCAGGCGCGCCATGGTGAGTGCCAGCACCGGCGGCGGATTCGCCCTTGCCAACAGCGGCCGCTGCAGCAGGCGGAACACGGCCGCGGCCAGGCGCGGCATCAGGCCGATGCCGCCGATCAGCAGCAGGGCGATGGCGGCGTAGCCGAACAGCGGCAGCTCGAACACCGGCGGCGCACAGGCGAACAGCGCGGCCAGCGCCAGGCAAACGAAAGAGGGCCAGACCCGCGCCAGGCGCGCCAGCGCCGCCTCGTCGTTGCCGGATTTGATGGCCACGGCCGGCTGGGCGCGCGCGGCTTCCAGCGCCGGCGCCAGGCAACCGAGCAAGGCCACGCCCAGGCCGAGCGCAAAGAAGACGACCGCGGCGACCGGCGTGAACACCACTTGCGGCTTGATGCCCGGGAAGTAGCCGGCGCCGAGGTCGCCGCCGAAGAAGCGCAGCGCCAGCGCCGCCAGCGCGTAGCCGGCCGCCACGCCGAGCAGGGCGCCGAGCACGCCCAGGCTGGCGCCTTCGAGCAGCACCTGGCGCAGCAGCTGGCGCCGCTCCACCCCCAGCACGCGCAGCAGCGCAAACTGGCTGCGCCGCCGCATTACGGACAGGGCCTGGGTCGAGAACACCAGGAAGGCGCCGGTGAACAAGGCCACCAGGGCCAGCACCGTCAGGTTCACGCGGTAGGCGCGGCTAAGGTTATTGTTGCGGCTTTCCCCGTCGCTGTCGTTCGGCTGCTGGATGCGAAAGCGCCCCGGAAATTCGCGCTCCAGGTCGCGCGCCAGCTGCGCTTCGAAGCCGGCGCGGTTGACGCCGTCGCGCAGTTTCAGGTCGATGCGCGAGAGTTTTCCCAGCTGGCCGAAGCGCCACTGGGCGGCGCCGATGTCCATCACGGCGATGCGCTGGCCGGGCCGCGCGCGCGCCACCGGGCCGGCCACGCGCAGGGTGAAGTCGGCGGTGCCGGCGCGCAGGGTGAGCGTGGCGCCGGCGCGCAGGTCGAGCCAGCTCTGCGCCGCCGGCGAGAGGAACACGGTGTCGTCGGCCAGCACGTCGGCGCCGCGGCCCTCGGCCGGCACGCCGATCAGGTCGGGCGCGATGTAGCCGGCGCGCAGCGGGTCGATGCCGACGATGCGCAGCGCGCCTTTCGCTGCGGGCACGGCGGCCTGGATGTCGAGCACCGGCGAGGCGAGCGCCACGCCCTCGTATCCGGCCAGGCGCGGATAGATGGCTTCGTCGAACAGGGCTTCGCGGCCCAGCACCTGGATGTCGGCTTGGCCGGACAGGCTCTTGATGGCGGAAGAGAATTCGTTGAAGGCAGCGGCATTGATCAGGTGGATGGCGAAGCCCATGGCCACGCCGACCGCAATCGCCGCGATGGCCAGCAGGGCGCGCACCGGATGCGCGCGCCATTCGCCAACCAGCAGCCAGCGCGAGAGAACAGGAGAGAGGGAATTCAGGCCGGACATTCCACCGCCAGCGCCTCCGCCTGCCGTTTCGCCTTCAGGCGTGCGCCTGCGACCGCCTCGCCGCGTGCGCGGCCCAGGTCTTCGTCCAGCCATTTCTGTTTCAGGCGCAGGCGGTCGCATTTCTGCTTTTGCACACCGTAAGCCTTGGCGGCGCGCTGGCGTTCGCGTTCCTCGCGCAGCTCGCCGGCGGCGCGCTCTTTTTCCAGGGCCAGCAAACGCAGCTTGTCGCCTGCCAGCTTGTCGGCGGCTGCCTTGTCGACCGGCGGCGCGGCCTGCACCGCGAGTTCGGTCCCGGCGCCTCCCGCGCAGGGCTGGTCGCCATACGCGACCTTGCCGTTCACCGTGCATTTGTAGATGCTGCCTGCCCAGGCAGCGTGCGCCGCCAGGCAGGCGACTATCGCCAAAAGAAATGTCCTCATCGCCGAGCTCCCCGTCTCACAGAATTTTGCCAGGGTTCATAATGCCGAGCGGGTCGAGGGCGGCTTTGATGGCACGCATCATGTCCAGTTCGACGACATCCTTGTAGCGCTTCAGCTCGCCGCGCTTGAGGGCGCCGATGCCGTGTTCGGCGGAAATCGAACCGTCGAAATCTGCGACGCTGTCGTGGACGATGCGGTTGATCGCGTCCTGGTTGGCCAGGAAAGCCTCGTGCGACGCGCCTTCCATCGGCGCCACGTTGTAGTGCAAATTGCCGTCGCCGAGGTGGCCGAAGCAGACCACCTGGCAGCCGGGGAAGCTGGCCGCCAGCTGGCGGTCGGTGCTGGCGATGAAGTCGGCGATGCGCGAGATCGGCAGCGAGACGTCGTGCTTGATGTTCTTGCCGGCCGCGGCCTGGGCCAGCGGAATGTGCTCGCGCAATTGCCACAGCCCGGCGGACTGCGCGCCCGAGGTTGCCACCACCGCATCGCTGGCCAGGCCCTGTTCCAGCGCGGTCTCGATGGCCGATTCCAGCAGGCCGACGGCATGCGCTTCCGACTCGCTGCTCGACACTTCGAGCAGCGCGTATTGGGCGTGGGCTGCATTGAACGGGCGCGGCAGGTGCGGGAAATGGGTGCCGACCAGGCGCAGGCAAAAGTCCGACATCAACTCGAACGCTGTCAGGCTGGAAGCGCACACGTCCTGCATCAGCGACAGCAAGGCCAGGGCGCGCTCGGGCGAGGGCATCGCCACCAGGGCCGTGGTCGCCGCCTTCGGCTGCGGATACAGCTTGAGCACGGCGGCGGTGACGATGCCGAGCGTGCCTTCGGCGCCGACGAACAGCTCGCGCAGCGCATAGCCCGTGTTGTCCTTGCGCAGGCCGCGCAAGCCATCCCAGACCCGGCCCTGGGGCGTGACCACTTCCAGGCCCAGGCACAGGTCGCGCGTGTTGCCGTAGCGTAGGACGGCGGTGCCGCCGGCATTCGTCGACAAGTTGCCGCCGATGGTGCAGCTGCCTTCGGCCGCCAGCGAGAGCGGGAACAGCAGGCCGGCCTCGTCCGCTGCTTCCTGGACCTGCTGCAGGATGCAGCCGGCCTCGACCAGCATGGTGCGGTTGATCGGGTCGATATCGAGGATGCGGTTCATGCGCCGCAGCGAGATCACCACGGCCTCGCCGCTGGCGTCGGGCACGCTGCCCAGCACCAGGCCGGTGCGCCCGCCCTGGGGCACGATCGGCACCCGGTGCGCGGCGCAGGCTTGCACCAGCCGGGCCACTTCGTCGCGGCTGCCGGGCAGCAGCACGGCGCGGGCGCGGCCCGTGAAGCGGCCGCGCCAGTCGGTCAGGAAGGGCGCCATGTCCGGCGCCTCGGTCAGCACCCGCGACGCGCCGGCGATTGCGCGGCAGCGCGCGAGGAAATCCTCAGTCATGCGGGACTTTCACCTTGTCGAGCAGCTCCTTGGCCATGCGCTGCGCCGCCTTTTTGTACGGATGCAGGTAGAGCAGGGCGCAGGCGAAATACACGCACACCAGCACGATCTCGCCGATGGCCATGATGCGCGAGGCTTCGAGTTCGTCGCTCCAGGCGCGCACCGCGCCCTCGGCGAAATACACCAGGATGACCATCGACGACCATTGCAGGGTGTACAGGTCGCGCTTGACGACGCCGCGCAGCGGCACCAGCAAGGGAAGCGCCTTCAGCGCCAGCAGCGAGCCGCCCGGGTGCAGCGGGGCGACCCAGAGTTCCCAGGCGACCAGCCAGCCGATCAACCAGATCAGGCTGGCAATGGCGCCGATGTGAAAGATCTTTTGGGTTTGCATCAGCGGGTTCCGTGCGTTGGTGTGTGCAGCTTGGCGGCGGCTTCGGCCAGGCGCCGGCCCTGCGCGATGGCGAGCTTTTTTTCGTCGTCGGTGATGGCCTTGTCGCCGTCGATCCCGGCCCAGTGGGTGGCGCCGTAGGGGCTGCCGCCGCTGGCCGTGTTCATGAGTTCCGGATGCGCGTAGGGCAAGCCCATGATCAGCATGCCGTGGTGCAGCAGCGGGATCATCATCGACAGCAGCGTCGCTTCCTGGCCGCCGTGCAGGCTGCCGGTGGAGGTGAACACGGCGGCCGGCTTGCCGGACAGGGTGCCGGCCAGCCATTCTGCGGCGGTACCGTCGAGGAAGTATTTCATGGCTGCCGCCATGTTGCCGAAACGGGTGGGCGAACCCAGGGCCAGGCCGGCGCACTCGTGCAGGTCCTGCAGTTCGACGTAGGGGGCGCCGCCGGCCGGGATGTCGGGCGCCACCGCCTCGGACACGGTCGACACCGCAGGCACGGTGCGCAGGCGCGCCTCGGCGCCGGGAACGGATTCGATCCCCTGGGCGATGAGCTCGGCAAGTTTACGGGTGGCGCCATGGCGCGAATAGTACAAAACGAGAATAGTCAGGGACGGTGGGTTCATCGTTGGTATTATAGGGCGCTTTGCTCAAGTGCTAACCGTCCGGGCGAATCAAAACGACAATATGCTTTCCAAAACCGTCCACTCGATTTCGCGCTCCACCAGCGACATGTTCAACGTCGGCGCCGAACGCGTGCGTACCCTGACGCTGCTCGAGGCGCGCGACTTGGTACGCTTCGCGCGGCGCCGCCTGCGCGAGGAAAAGCTCCCGCAAGTGGCGGGCAGCCTCACCTTTACCACCACGCTCGCGCTGGTGCCGCTGCTGACGATCGTCCTGGCGATTTTTACCACGTTTCCGATTTTCGGGCAGCTCCGCACGGCCATCGAAACCTACTTTGCCCAGGCCCTGATGCCCAAGGCAATTTCCAACACGATCATCTTGAACCTGACCCAGTTCGCCAGCAAGGCCAAGGGCCTGTCGGCGGTCGGCGCGGTGGCGCTGTTGATTACCTCGACGGCGATGATCGGCATGATCGAGCGCGTCCTCAACCAGATCTGGCGCGTGCGCCAGCCGCGCCCGCTGATGCAGCGCATGCTGGTCTATTGGGCGCTGATCACGGTCGGGCCGCTGCTGTTCGGCCTGTCGATCACGGTGACCTCGCAATTGTTCACGGCCACCGACGGCATCACGCGCTCGGTGCCCCTGGTCGGCAGCGTGATGGCCTCGCTGTTCTCGACCCTGGCCTCGCTGGCCCTGACCACCGGCGCCTACACCTTGCTCTACGTGGCCGTGCCGAACCGCTACGTCAACTGGCGCGACGCGCTGTGGGGCGCGCTGGCGGCGGCGATCGCCTTCGAGCTGGCCAAGCGTTTGTTCGCCCTGTTCATCCGCCAGTTCCCGGCCTACGCCATCATCTATGGCGCGCTGGCGGCGCTGCCGCTGTTCCTGGTCTGGATCTATTTGTCCTGGCTGATCACCCTGGTCGGCGCCGTGGTCGCCGCCGCGCTGCCGGTCATCCGGCACGAGCGCTGGTGGCATGTGCCGGCGCCGGGCGGCGCCTTTGTCGACGCGATGGCGGTGCTGAAGGTGCTGCACGGCGGCGCCCACGCCACCGGTTCCGCGCTGGTGTCGAGCGCCGCGATCCGGGCGCATACGCGCATCGGCTACGACGAACTCGGTTTGCTGCTGGAGCAGATGGTGACGGCCGGCTGGGTCGGCCGGGTACAGTCCGAGGTGCCGGTGCACACGCAATGGGGCCGCACCGCGCGCGCCGGGCAGGACGACTGGGTGCTGCTGGCCGATGCGGGCAAGCTGAAGGTGGCGGATGTGTACCGCCTGTTCGTGTTCGGCGGGGCGGGGGCGGGCTTGACGGCGGCGGTGCCGGCGGCCGGGTCGCCGCTGGCGCTGGACACGGCGGCTTTGGCGAGGAGTGTCGAGACGGCCGTGGAGCAGGGGCTGGACCAGACGGTGGATGAGTATTTCGAAACGCGTTAGCAGCGTTCAGAACGAGACATGGACCGTACGGTGGGCACGCCGTGCCCACGCGGAAAGTGGCATGGTGACAGCTGGTTTCGGGACGTGATTGTGGGTCATTGTCGACGTCGCCAAATGATCATCTGGACGCGTTTCGAATATCCACGGCCACGTCTCAAAAAGCGCTAACACGACGCCACCTTCCGCGTGGGCACGGCGTGCCCACCGTACGGTTGACGGTGCTACCAGCTCAGCTTGCCCGTCAGCATCTGCCAGTACATCACCCAGTCGGCCCGGAACGACAGCCAGGGCTGGTCGAAGCTCGCCGGGCGGTTCTTCTCGTAATAAAAATGCCCGATCCAGGCGCCGCCGTAGCCCAGCACCAGCGCCGCCAGGATCCACAGCGCGCCGCCGCCCAGCAGCGCCGCCAGCAGCGCCAGGATCGCCGCCGAGCTGCCGATGAAGTGGGCGCGCCGGCAGCGCCGGTCCGCGTGCTGGCTCAGGTAATAGGGATAGAACGCGTCGAAACTGCCGTAGCGGACCTTCATGCCGTCGCCTCCTCTTTCTCCAACCTGCCGGCAAACGCGATCAAGGCATCGAGCACGGCATCCGGCTGCTCGGCCATCAGGGAGTGCCCGGCATCCACCGTCACCACCTTGCCATGCGCGATGGCGCCGGTCAGCGTCTTCGTCGAGCGCGGCGGCGTCATCATGTCCTTGGCGCCGAAGATGAACACGGCCGGGCAGCGCACGGCATTTGCGGCCGCCTCGCCGTTCGCATACGCATTGCAGGCCGCGAAATCGGTATGGAACAGTGCGTCCGGATTGATGGCCGACATGCGCTGCATCAGGCGGCGCGAGCCGCCCAGCACCGAAAAACCCGGTCCCGGGCTGGACGGCTTGTGCGCGATGCTCGAATGCGACCAGATGTTGACCATGTCGATGGCCGCATCCTCGTCGTCGCGCGACGTGGCGAGCAGGCTGTCGGATACCTTCATCGGATAAGTGGTGCCGAGCATGGCCAGGCCGCGCACGCGGTCGGGTGCGCGCAGGCTCGCTTCCAGCGCCACCAGCGAGCCCATGCTGTGCCCGGCCAGCAGGGCGCGCCGCACGCCGGCCGCGTCCAGCACGGCCAGAAGCCAGTCGGCCATCGCCCCGACGCTGGCCAGCGCCGCGCCGCCGCTGCGCCCATGGCCCGGCAAATCGACCGCCAGCACGCCGTAGCCGTGGTGCGCGAACCAGCGCGACTGCAGGCCCCAGACCGAATGGTCGTTCTGGGCGCCGTGGATGAAGACGATCGTCGGCAGCGCCGCGTCGAAGGGCTTGCCGCCGGTGTAGGCGTAGGCGTCCTGTCCGTTCAGTTGATGGATCACGCTCAGGCTCCTTTCTGCGCCAGCTTCAGGCCGCGCGCCAGGTCGTCGATCAGATCGTCCGGGTCTTCCAGGCCGACCGACAGGCGCATCGTGCCTTCCTTCACGCCCGACGCCGCCAGCTGCTCGGCCGGCACGCGGAAATGGGTGGTCGAGGCCGGGTGGATGACCAGCGACTTGGCGTCGCCCACGTTGGCCAGGTGCGAGAACACCTTCAGGCCGTCGACGAAGCGGCGCCCGGCGGCGCGGTCGCCCTTCAAGTTGAAGGTGAACACGGCGCCGGCGCCTTTCGGCAGCAGGGTCTTGGCCAGCGCGTAGTCGGGATGGGTCTCGAGCTCGGGGTAGGACACCGACTCGACCATCGGCTGGGCCAGCAGGAAGTCGATCACCTTGCGCGTGTTGGCCACATGGCGCTCCATGCGCAGGCCCAGGGTCTCGATGCCCTGCAGGACGGCAAAGGCGTTGTGCGGGCTCATCACCGCGCCGAAGTCGCGCAGGCCTTCGCGCCGCGCGCGCAGGGCAAACGCGCCGACCGTGGATTCTTCCGCGAACACCATGCCATGGAAGCCCTCGTAGGGTTCGCACAATTCGGCGAAGCGGCCGGTGCGCGCATGCGCTTGTTGCCAGTCGAAGGTGCCGCCGTCGACCAGCAGGCCGCCGATGGCGGTGCCGTGGCCGCACAGGAACTTGGTGGCGGAGTGGAAGAGCAAATCCGCGCCGAGGTCGAAGGGACGCAGCAGGTAGGGCGTGGTGAAGGTGCTGTCGACCATCAGCGGCAGGTGGCATTCGTGCGCCAGTTCGGCGATGCGCGGGATGTCGAGCACGTCGAGGCCGGGGTTGCCCAGGGTTTCGCCGAACAGCACGCGGGTTTCGGGGCGGATCGCGGCGCGCCAGGCGTCGAGGTCGCGCGGGTCGACGAAGGTGGTGGCGATGCCGAAGCGCTTCAGGGTATACGCGAGCAGGTTGTGCGAGCCGCCGTACAGGGCGCGCGAGGCGACGATGTGGGCGCCGGCGCCGGCAATCGTCGACAGGCCCAGGTGCATGGCGGCCTGGCCGCTGGCGGTGGCGATGCCGGCCACGCCGCCTTCGAGCGCGGCGATGCGTTCCTCGAGCACGGCGTTGGTCGGGTTCGAGATGCGCGAGTACACGTGGCCGCTGCGTTCCATGTTGAACAGCGAGGCGGCGTGGTCGGAATCGCGGAAAGCGAACGAGGAGGTGAAGTGGATCGGGGTGGCGCGTGCGCCGGTGGCCGGGTCGGGCGCTGCGCCGGCGTGCAGCGACAGGGTGTCGAAACCGGGGTAACGAGGACCGCTCATGGATGTCTCTTTAAAAATAATTATGCGCGGAATCGTAGCACTGATCAGCCAAACGCGACATCTCCCGGCCTTCCTCCTCGGGAAACTGGATTTTCTGCTAGGCTTGCGCTACATTCAACTCAGTCTTATCTAAAAGTATTTACAGTGAATAATTTATCTGACGCGGGGGTGGCGAGCATGAAAGTCTCCGAAATTCTTCAGGTCAAGGGCAACATCCTGTACACGGTGACGCCGGACATGCCGCTGGCCGAGGCGGTGAACACGATGTCGGAAAAGGACATCGGCTCGCTGGTGGTGATGGAGTACGGCGACCTGGTCGGCATGCTGACCTTCCGCGAAGTCATCAAGGTGCTGCACGAAAACGGCGGCACGGTCGGCAACGGCACGGTGCGCCGCTACATGGACGACAGCCCGATTACCGTCACCCCGGACACCGAGGTCAACGAGGTGCGGCGCATGATGCTGGAAAAGCACGCGCGCTACCTGCCGGTGATGAATGCCAAGACCCTGCTGGGTGTGATTTCGTTCTACGACGTCGCGCGTGCGGTGCTGGAAGCGCAAAGCTTCGAGAACCGCATGCTGAAGGCGTATATCCGGGACTGGCCGGCGGAGCAGGCGGCCGAGGATTGACGGGCGCGGTTTGCCGCAATCGGTAGCCGCGAGCGTACGGTGGGCACCCCGTGCCCACGCGGGTACGTGTGTCGCCTTGCACCTGCTGCGGTGAATGGCCGCTCGCGGGCTTCGATCGGAGCCTGTAGAGCGGGCGTGCGTGTCCGTTTTCACGCGTTGCGGGCGACGACTCGCTGCTGCCGACTACGGAAACGTGCGTACCGCGTGGGCACGGGGTGCCCACCGTACGGTTGACGTTCCGTGCCAAGGGTCGCTTACGCCGCGTCGTTCAGCGCCTGCCCACCCAGCCATGCATGCAAATCCTCCGGCGCCAGCGGCCGCGAGAACAAAAAGCCCTGCGCCAGCGGGCAGCCGAGCGCCTGCAGGATCTGCGCCTGGCGCTCGTCCTCGACCCCTTCCGCAATTACTGACAATCCCAAATTGCGCCCGAGCTGGATCACCATCTCGGCGATGCTGCTGCCGCGCGCCGAGTCGGTGATCTCCGAGACGAAGGCGCGGTCGATCTTCAGGCGGTCAAGCTGGAGGCGCTGCAGGTGCGACAGCGAGGAAAAACCGGTGCCGAAGTCGTCGATCGCGATCGACACCCCGGTCCGCTTGACCTCGCCCAGGATCTCGGCCAGGTGGCGCGGGTCTTCCATCGCCATCGATTCGGTGATCTCGAGTTCCACATAGGCGGCCGGCGCGCCGCTGTCGTGCAGGGCGCGGCGCAGCACCTCGGTGAATTGCGGATGGCGGAACTGCGCCTGCGAGACGTTGATCGACATCGTGAAGTCGCGGTGGCCGGCGGCGCGCAGGCGCACCAGCTCGGCGCAGGCTTCGCGCAGGACCCAGGCGCCGATCTCGACGATCAGGCCCGAGTACTCGGCAATCGGGATGAAGCGGTCGGGCGGCACCAGGCGCCCGTCGGCGAGGCGCCAGCGCAGCAGGGCTTCGGCGCCGAAGGGGCGGCGGCTGGCCAGGTCGACTTGCGGCTGGTAGGCCAGGAACAGTTCGCCGCGTCCGAAGCCGCTGCGCAGGTCGTGCATCAGGCTGACGCGCTCGCGGATTTCCACCCCCATGCTGCGCGAAAAATAGAAGTGGCCGCTGCGCTGCTGGGTCTTGGCGCGCTTCAGGGCGATGTCGGCGTCCTTCAGGGCGTCGGCGCCGCTGCCGTCGTGTTCCAGCAGGCGCACCAGGCCCAGGGTGCTCGACACGCGCACGTCCTGGCCGTCGATGGCGAAGGGCGCGGCGAACAGGGCTTGCAGCGCCTGCGGGGTGCAGGCCGCGTCGTCGCCGAGCACGGCGAAGATGTCGCCGCCGATGCGCGCCAGCGACAGGCCTTGCAGGCGCGCCTGCAGGCGCTCGGCCACGGCCACCAGCAGCAGGTCGCCGAACTGGTGGCCGAGGGCATCGTTGCTTTCGGCGAAATGGTCGAGGTCGACCAGGGCCAGCGTCACGTTGGCGCGGCCGCTTGCGGCCAGCTGGGTGTCGAGCTGCTCGATCAGGCTGGTGCGGTTCGGCAGGCCGGTCAGGCGGTCGAAAAAGGCCGCGTTGTTCAGGCGCCCGACCAGTTCCAGGTTGTCGACGCCGACCGCCACCACGCCGGTGAATACGTCCAGCAGGCGGCGCCGGCCTTCGGTGAGCGGCTCGCGCAGCACCAGGCCGGCGGCGAAATCGCGTCCCGACTTGCCGGAGAAATACAGCGCCACGCGCTCCGGCGTGTACTGGCTGCTGCGCTCCTGGAGGGCGCGCGCCACCAGGGCGTGCACTTCCTGGTCCTGATGGTGGCGCAGGGCGCCGCCCTCGAGATCGATGCAGCCGCCGGCCGCGCCCAGCACCTGCAGGGCGCCGTCGTCGTGCACGCACAGCACGCCGTCGGGTTCCTGCAGCAGCACGGCGGCCGCGTGGCCGAGCACGGCGCGGGCGATGTCGCGCGGCACGTGCAGGTTCATCAGCTCGGCGCCGGCGCGGGCGATGCGCTCGAGCGCGACCCGCCCTATATTCAGCGCATGTAATTGTTGGTAGCAGCGCACGGCGGCGGCCACGGCGGTGTAGAGCTTGGTGCGGGTGAGTTCCGACTTGGTGCGGTAGTCGTTGATATCGAGGTCGCGGATGGCGTCCATCTCGGGCGCGTAGCCGGGCTGGCCGGTGCGCAGGATGATGCGGATGTCCGCCAGGCCCAGGGTCTCGCGGATGTGGCGTACCAGGTGCAGGCCGGCGTCGGGCTGTTCCATCACCACGTCGAGCAGGACCACGGCGATGCCGGGCACGCGCGCCAGCAGCTGGCGCGCCTCGTGGGCCGAATAGGCGTGCAGGAATTCCAGCGGACGGCCCTGGACTTCGAGGCTGGCCAGGGCGAAGGTGGTGGTCGAGTGCACGTCGGCGTCGTCGTCCACGACCAGGATGCGCCAGGTCTGGCGGGTGCCCTGCGCAGGCGCCTCCACGGGCGCTTCGTCAAGGAACACCAGGTCGTCGGGCGCGTCGGCGCCGGTTCCGGGCGTAATCGATGCGGGCATTGTTGTTGCGTCTCCAGGATTAAGCTCGGCATGTCAATCGCAACCAAGTATAGCGGCAAACGGACGTGTCCGGCGCTCGCCCGTTGTGTGATTACAAAAATAAATTCTGTACGGCAACACATCTTTGCCATGCGCGGGGCTTGACGGGGGCGGGCAAGCAGCTTCCTTTACGGGCGCCGGCTGGTAGAATGGTCTTTTCGTCACTCGCACCGCATACCATGTCTGGGAATACTTTCGGCAAGCTGTTTTCCGTTACCACCTTCGGCGAATCGCACGGCCCCGCGATCGGCTGCGTCATCGACGGCTGCCCGCCGGGCCTGGCCTTGTCGGAAGCCGACATCCAGCCCGAGCTGGACCGCCGCAAGCCCGGCACCTCGCGCCACGTGACCCAGCGCCAGGAAGGCGACCGGGTGCAGATCCTGTCCGGCGTCTTCGAGGGCGTCACCACCGGCACCCCGATCGCGCTGCTGATCCCGAACGAGGACCAGCGCAGCAAGGACTACGGCAACATCGCCGAGAGCTTCCGCCCCGGCCACGCCGACTACACCTACTGGCACAAGTACGGCGTGCGCGACCCGCGCGGCGGCGGTCGCTCGTCGGCGCGCCTGACGGCGCCGGTGGTCGGCGCCGGCGCCATCGCCAGGAAGTGGCTGCGCGAGCGCCACGGCGTGGAATTCATGGGTTGCATGCGCGCCCTGGGCGACATCGCGATCCCGTTCGAGGGCTGGGAGCACGTGGCCAACAATCCCTTCTTCGCCGCCAGCGGCGACGCCGCCCTGATCGCGCGCCTGGAAGCGGCGATGGACGAGCTGCGCCGCGCCGGCGATTCGATCGGCGCGCGCATCGACGTGGTGGCGCGCGGCGTGCCGGTCGGCTGGGGCCAGCCGATCTACGACAAGCTCGATGCCGACATCGCCTACGCCATGATGGGGATTAACGCGGTCAAGGGTGTGGAGATCGGCGCCGGCTTCGCCTCGGTGGCGCAGAAGGGCTCCGAGCATGGCGACGAACTCACGCCGGAAGGCTTTGTCGGCAACCACGCCGGCGGCGTGCTGGGCGGGATCTCGACCGGGCAGGACATCACGGTGTCGCTGGCGATCAAGCCGACTTCCTCGATCCGCATCCCGCGCCGTTCGATCGACAAGGCGGGCGCGCCAGCCACGGTGGAAACCTTCGGCCGCCACGATCCTTGCGTCGGCATCCGCGCCACGCCGATCGCCGAGGCCATGCTGGCCCTGGTGCTGATCGACCACGCGCTGATGCATCGTGCCCAGTGCGGCGACGTGCGCGTGGAGACGCCGAGGATTTGATTACGCCTTGCCGCTGACGGCCGCCACTTCCGGATGCGCACGCCGCTCGACCGTGCGCACCACTAGTGCGCGCAAATCGTTCAGCAGCGCGAACTCGCCCTGGCTCAGGTGCACCGAGGGGAAGGTGTCGTCCCAGTCGCCGTAGATGAAGCCGACCGGCTGGCCGTGCATGCACAGCGGGATCACGACGAAGCAGCGTGCCTGCGACAGCGTGCCGCGCCACCAGCCCGGCAGCTTGGCCGCGAACTTCGGGTCGCGCGCATTCTCGATGAAGATCACGCGGTCGCTGGCCAGCGCCGCATGGAACACGTTCGCCTCGTAGGCGTCGTCGAAGACGAGGTTCGGCAGCAGGCCCTTGGCGCCGTCGCCGAGGCCCATCTTGGCCAGGTACTTGGCTTCGCGCCGGTTGCGCAGGAAGGCAAAGGCGCGCGTGAACGACAGGCCCTTGTGCATGGTTTCCAGCGCCATCGCCGTCATCTGGCCGGCGCTCACGTTCGGGCCGGCGTCGCGCATGTCGGCCACGCCGCTCATCAGGATGCGGTTGCCGGCTTCGCGCTTGCGCTGCACGGCGTCGACCTGGGCGCGCTTCTCCGGCGGATTGGCCAGCGGCGCGATCGACAAATCGCTCGCCGCCTCGGCCTTGGCCTTGTCGACCGCTTGCATGATCTGCTCGGCCTCCACGCCCAGCAGCGGCGCAAAGGCGCTGGCCAGCTCGAGCACCTGCTCGGCGCCGGCGGCGTCGTCGTTCCACAGCGAGTTGGCGCAGCGGGTCGACATGGTGCCGAGCGCGGCCAGCCAGTCTTCGTGGCCGAAGCCCTCGCCCCGTTCGCCCGGCTCGACGCTGCGCATGCCGGCCACCAGATTGCGCGGCAGGCCCCAGTGCTCGGCGGTGGCGCGGCCGACCGCTTCCAGGCTCAGGCCCAGCAGGGCGGGTGCGGCGCTGCCCTCGCTGCCTGCGCCGGCGGCCGCCTGCAGGGCGGCCCAGCGCTCGGGCATGTAGAAGGTGACCATCATCCGCCCCAGCGAATGCAGGATCGAGCAGACCACGGCTTCCTCGGGGTCGCGGGTGGCGGCGCGTGCGGCCACCTGCTGGGCCACCATCCCGGCCAGCACCGCCTTTTCCATCTCGACGTGGGCGACCGCCGAATCCGGCGTGTTCTTCGCCAGTTCCTCGATCAGCTTCAGGCCCAGGGCCAGGTGGCCGATGGCCTCGGTGCCGAGCACCAGCACCGCCTTCGAGACGGTGTTCACGCGCTGGCCGAAGGCCGAGTACATGCCGCTGTTCGCCAGGCGCAGCACCTTCTGGGTCAGCACCGGGTCGGACAGCACGGTCTGCGTCATCGAGAACTCGCGCTCGTCCTCGCCGCGCATCGAGGCCAGGATGGCGTTGATGGCGCGCGTAAAGCCGGGCATGTCGCCCTGGCGCCGGATGCGTTCCCAGAGCAGGGACAGGGTGGCTTCGCCCTGGGCCGAGCGCGCCGGCGTCATGGGCATGGCGGGCGTCGTAGGCTGCGTCATTGGCTTCCCCCGCGCGCTGCGGACGGCGCAAGATGGTTGGGCGGCTGCGGCTGGTCTTGCAGGGCCGCGATCGCCACGTGGGCCGGCATCGGCTTGCCGGTCAGGTAGCCCTGGATGTAGCGGCAGTCGCGCGCCTCCAGCCAGGCCAGCTGCTCCTCGGTCTCGACGCCTTCGGCCACCACCGACAAATCGAGGTGACGGGCCATGTCGAGCACCGCGCTGCAGATCGCCGCTTCCTTCTGCGCGCCCGGCAAGTCCTTCACGAAGGCACGGTCGACCTTCAGCACCGAGATCGGGAAGCGCTTCAGGTAGGCCAGCGACGAGTAGCCGGTGCCGAAGTCGTCGATCGCGATGCGCGCCTTGCGTTCGGCCATGCGCGTCAGGATGGTCTCGGCATGCTGCGGGTCGACCATCAGCGTGCCCTCGGTGATCTCGAGCACCAGCCGGTCGCCGGGCGTACCGGAAAACGCCAGGGCTTCGTCGAGCACATCGAGGAACTTGTCGTTCCTGAACTGGCGCGGGCTGATGTTCACCGAAATATAGAGTTCGCGCCCGGCTGCTTCCTCGAAGTGGCGGATCTGGGCGCAGGCCGCCTTCAGGGCCCAGGCGCCGAGCAGTGTAATCAAGCCGTTGGTTTCCGCGATCGGGATGAAGCGCGCCGGCGGCACCATGCCGAGGGTCGGGTGCTTCCAGCGCATCAGGGTCTCGAAGCCTTCGATGACGCGGGTGCGGGCATCGACGATGGGCTGGTAGTAGAGCAGGAATTCGCCTTCGCGCACGGCGTTGAACATCGCCGCCTCGAGCGAGATGTCGTGCTGGGGCGGGCCTTGCTCGCGCGCGCTCCAGACGATGGCGCGGCCCTTGCCGCTTTCCTTGGCGCGCGAGAGGGCGGCGTCGGCCAGGGCCAGCAGGCTGTTGTCGTCCTCGGCGTGCTGCGGATACACCGCCACTCCGACCGAGGCGCCGAGATAGATCGTGTGGCCGTCGATCTCGAACGGCGACTGCAGGGTGGCCAGCAGGCGCCCGCTGACCAGCTTGATCTGGGCCGCACTGGCCGTGCCCGGCAAGACCGCCACGAACTCGTCGCCGCCGATGCGCGCCAGGGTGTCGCTGTCGCGCAGGGTCTTGCGCAGGCGGATGCCGGCCTGGCGCAGCACGGCGTCGCCCACCGGGTGGCCGAGGCCGTCGTTGACTTTCTTGAAGCCGTCGAGGCCGACGATGGCGACCGCGAAGCCCTGGCCCGAGCGGCGCGCGTTCGCCACCACCATGCGGATGCGGTCGGCCAGCAGCAGGCGGTTCGGCAGTTCGGTAAGGGCGTCGTGGGTCGCCATGTGGCGCAGCCGCTCCTCGGTGGCGTACTGGGTGCTCATGTCGCGCCCGACCACCAGCAAGGCATCGTCGTTGTCGTCGTCACCGCGGCAGGCGGCGATACGCAGCTCGAACCAGGTGTCGCGCTCGCCGTTGCCGGGATTGCATTTCAGGCGCGCACGCACCAGCACCGGCTCGGCCGCGGCCTGGACATCGACGAAAGCCGTGCGCAGGGCGGCCAGGTCGAATTCCGACACGATGCTGGTCAGCAGCTGGCCTTCGAGCGGGAAAGCGGCGCCGACGATGCGCTGGGCGCGCCGGCTGGCCAGGCGGATCTGGCTCGAAGGCGCGACGCGGAACACGACGTCGCCGGCAGCCTCCATCAGGCTGTCGAAGCCGCCGCGCGCCTGGATCGGGCGCGGCGGGTCGAACGGCACGGCGGAGGAACTGGAGCGCATTGTTGAATTTCTGCCTTATTCTCAGCTTGCATCAGCTGGCACCTGGACCAGGTGCAAGCGTGCAAGTTTATCAAACCACGAAAGACTTTATCACCGAAAGATTCCAACCGGAATTAAAAAGTCACAATTCCGACACCGAGTTTGCCCCGGCTTTGCGCTACAGCAGGGGCGCCTTGCCGGAACGCGCGCTTTGCGCTAGCCTCTTGCCGGATCGTTAACAGTGTTCGGCCTCGCCAGGCATTGTCGCCGATCATGGCCTTGCAAGGAAAGCATCGTCGTCGAAAACGATGCTTCGCTGCAACATTTTACTCGAGTCTTCGTCGGTGCGCGGGAGGGCGGCATGAATCCATTCGATACGCATGAAGTGTTCAACCAGGCCGCGCCCTTCGGCGACGTGAATCTGCTGCACTGCGATCCGGCCTTGCGCGAAGCGCTGGAGCGCGAAGGCGCAGGCTGGGCGGGTGCCGAACTCGACGCCCTGGGCGCACGCCTGGGTCGGCACGAGGTCCTCGATTTGGCGCGCGCGGCCAACGCCAACGGACCGCGCCTGCTCAATTTTGACCGCAGCGGCCGCCGGGTCGACGAGATCGAGTTTCACCCGGCCTGGCACGAATTGATGACGCTGCTGATCGAAGCCGGCGCCCATTCCGCGCCCTGGACCGATCCGCGCCCGGGCGCCCAGGTGGCGCGCGCCGCGGCCTACCTGCTGTTCGGCCAGGTCGAGAACGGTGCCCAGTGCCCGGTGACCATGACCTATGCCTCGGTGCCGGCCCTGCGCCGGGCTTGGACGGGAGCCGGGGCCGGGGCCGGCAAGCTGGCCGGCAAATGGCTGCCGAAGATCATGGCGCGCGACTACGATCCGCGCTCGCTGCCGGTCGAGCACAAGCGCGGCGCCCTGGTCGGCATGGGCATGACCGAGAAGCAGGGCGGCACCGACGTGCGCGCCAACACCACGCGCGCTGTCGAGATGGCGCCGGCCGAGGCGCGCGCCCGCTTCGGCGACGAGGGCGAGGGCGCCTGGCGCATCGTCGGCCACAAGTGGTTCTTCTCGGCGCCGCAGTGCGACGCCCACCTGGTGCTGGCCCAGGCGGACGCCGCAGTTGAAACCGGTAGCGCCGGCCTGTCCTGCTTCTTCGTGCCGCGCTGGCTGCCCGACGGCAGCCGCAACGCCATCCGCGTGCAGCGCCTGAAGGACAAGCTCGGCAACCGTTCGAACGCCTCGGCCGAGGTCGAGTTCTGCGACGCGACCGGCTGGCTGCTCGGCGCCGTCGGGCGCGGCATCCCGACCATCCTCGAGATGGGCAGCCATACCCGGCTCGATTGCGTGGTCGGCACGGCCGGCATCATGCGCGCCGCGCTCTGCCACGCCCTGCACCACGCACGCGGGCGGGGCGCCTTCGGCAAGCCGCTGGCGCAACAGCCCCTGATGCGGAACGTGCTGGCCGACCTGGCCATCGAATCCGAAGCGGCCACCGCCTTCGCACTGCGCCTGGCGCGCTGCTTCGACCACCCTGGCGATCCGCTGGAAAGCGCGCTCGCGCGCCTGTTGACGCCGGCCGGCAAGTACTGGATTTGCAAGCGCGGCCCGGTGCTCGGCGCCGAGGCGATGGAAGTCATGGGCGGCAACGGCTATGTGGAAGACGGCCCGCTGGCGCGCCTGTACCGCGAATTCCCGGTCAATTCGATCTGGGAGGGCTCCGGCAACGTGATGTGCCTGGATGTATTGCGCGCGCTCGGCAAGCATCCGCAGGAATCACGCGCGGCACTGGAGGCCGAGCTGGCGCCGGCCGCCGCCCTCGACCCGCGCTTCGCCGCCTATGCGGCGCGCCTGGGCCAGGATCTCGCCACGGCAAGCGAGCCTGGTGCCCGGCGCATCGCCGAGCGACTGGTGATCGCGGTGCAGGGCAGCCTGCTGCTGCGCCATGCGCCGCCCTTCGTGGCGGAGGCTTTCGTCGCTTCGCGCATCGAACGCGAGGTCGGCGGCGCCTTCGGTCGCCTGCCCGACGGAGTCGACTGCGAGGCCATCCTGGCGCGGGCGCTCGTTGACTAAATGGAAATTTCTACATGAAGAAGAGACAAACCCGCCCCGCACGGGGATAATGGCGGGTTTACAAGCCACCGGGCAGGCCGCACCGGTGGCATTCATCACGGAACCTAGATTGTCGACAATGAAACAAGACCCGCGCTTTCCCAGTCTCTACATCCTGAATCACCCGCTGATCCAGCACAAGCTTTCGCACATGCGCGAGCACGATACCTCGACCCGCACCTTCCGCGAACTGCTGCGCGAAATCACGCTGCTGATGGGCTACGAGATCACGCGCGACCTGCCGCTGACCACGCGCCCGGTGCAGACCCCGCTGGTGACCATCGACGCACCTGTGATCGCCGGCAAGAAGCTGGCCATCGTGCCGATCCTGCGCGCCGGCATCGGCATGAGCGACGGCCTGCTGGAACTGGTGCCGTCGGCGCGCGTCGGCCACATCGGCGTGTTCCGCGACCCGGCGACCCACGAGCCGGTTGAATACCTGGTGCGCCTGCCGGATGTCACCGACCGTACCTTCATCCTGTGCGACCCGATGGTCGCGACCGGTAACTCGGCCGTGCACGCGATCGATGTGCTCAAAAAACGCGGCGTGGCCGACGAGCAGATCCTGTTCCTGGCCCTGGTGGCCGCGCCCGAAGGCGTGCAGGTGGTGCAGGACGCCCACCCGAACGTCAAGGTCTACGTTGCCTCGCTCGACTCGCACCTGGATGCGCACGCCTACATCGTGCCGGGCCTGGGCGACGCCGGCGACCGCATCTTCGGCACCAAGTAAATGGCCGGGCCGGTCGATGCCGCCTTCTTCGCGCGCCTGACGCAGGCCAACGAGCGCTTCCGCAGCGGCTTGCCGGCCACGCTGGCCCAGCTGGCCGCGGTGCGCGAGGAGCTGGCGCCGGCCGCACCGGCGCCGGCGCTGGTGGCCGAGCTGCAGTCGCTGCTCCACACGCTGGCGGGGGCGGCCGTGACCTTCGGTTTCCGCGAGCTGGGCCACGGCGCGCGCGGCCTCGAGCAGCGCCTGCGCGTGCTGACCGCCTTCGAAACCGTGGGCGAGGACGACTGGGGCGCCTGGCTCGGTGCACTGGATGGATTTGTCGAGGCAGGCTTGCGTTCGCCGGCCCCGCGTTACCATAGCGCTGCATTCTCGCCATTGCTGTAATTCAAAATTGCTATGTCGAGTCGTTTGATCCACCGCAAACTTGCGACCCTTCGTTATCCTATATTCTCCTTACTGCCGAATCGAATTCCCGCAGCGCAGAATGCTGGATTAAGTGTTGGTTCCAGGCATTGTTACGCGATTTGTTTTTTATTTTGCGAAAAATGCGTTGCAGGGGTTTTATTCGGTATAATACGGGATCGTTGGGTTCGAGCTAGTAGTGCAGTCTGTCTGTCATTTCTTTCTTGCTTCTTCAAACGATCATAAACGGGCGCAAGCCCACTTAACTGAAATAGGAAATTGT